>ENA-ORUV01000016-ORUV01000016.1-human-gut-metagenome-genome-assembly--contig:-NODE-16-length-158560-cov-83.9107_pt1 | contig 158560 bp, 125 predicted proteins | sample MGYA00242089_ERZ509229 | MGnify/ENA primary metagenome ERZ509229 (study PRJEB26280, sample SAMEA2338805) | human gut metagenome | biome: human gut; feature: human-associated habitat; material: faeces...
CATAGCAAAAGTACAAATATAATCTGAGAAAATAACTCCTTTTGGAGTTTTTTTCATTTTGTTATTTTTAAAGCTTCATCTAAAATATAATCGTCACATCTATCCAAATCAAGTTTCTTCGGATTTACCAGATAATCTATTTTTACACCATTAGGGTATGTATTTCTGCCACTCATTTCATATACACTATAATTCGTATAACGTGTCCAAACACCATTTATATATGGAATATAAGTTACTTGTCCAAGAGTACCTGCCGTTTTTTCCCCAACAACAATTCCATCGGGAGCATTCCTTATTATCTCGGCAATACATTCTGCTTGACTTACGGTAAAACTATTCACCAAAACGATAGCACGCCCTTTATAATAATCGGGATTTTTCTTACCATATCCCAAAACATCAGGGTTCTTTAAGAATACCCCAGGTTCTTCAATATTCGCATAGTCTCGTTGCAAAACAATTTTAAAATCAGGGAACAGGAAATTGCCTAAAATAATATTCCCATGATTACTATGAATGTTATAAGGATAACCTCTCATATCAAAAATTATATTACGATACCCTTTGGCAATTTTCAGACCATCTGTCAGTTGCTGTTCTGACACAACACTTAGGTTGATATAATAAGTTCTCTCATTGATAGCCTTCAGAGTATCTGGTTTAGTTTCAATGACACCATCCCAACAATCAACATAATCAGGAATATGAACCTTAATTTGCCTTCCTTTACGCAGAACCGTATAACAAACACTGTCCGTATCGAAGCTGGCATAAGCCCCGTCAAAGAAATTGTTTTCAGGATTGGCCAGCATACTGTAATTGTTTTTCCTTTTACAAATTTCAGTCATAGACATACCATTGACTTCTGTAATCAAATCTCCAACTTTCAGACCAGATTTCTTCATGCCTTCAGAATTCAATTTTGTTATCAGCATATTCGAACCACAGAAATACAAATCCATAGGTAAATAATGCGAACTCCAAACCTGCTCACCTATACCATTATATTTTACTCCATACATTTGAGAATGAGTATCTTTCAATTCGCAAATAAACTGAGCACAAGCATAGTCATAGGATTTTTTATCTCTTGCTTCGGCAAATATTTTAATATACTTTGGCAGAATCTCTATCCAATGCTTTTCTTTTGCTGCCATGAACGGAGAAAAATAGTACAAAAAATTCCACACTCTAAAAAGTGACAATAGCCTGTAGCCGTCATCGGAAATCTCAATACTATCATAAGCTGTTTCGTTTCGTAAACACAAAAAACGATTTGTAGATTCCCATTCTGGGTATCCTATATGATAAACATTTTGATAACCACGCTTCAGTTTCTTTATCGAATTTATAGAAGTTCTTATATCGGAACTAAATTTGTTTCGCCACAAGAAGCCAACTTTATTCTTTATATTTTTTGTGGGTTCCTTACTATTCTTTAGGGGTAAATCTGCCCAAGATGGTATAGTCTCCAAAAGTTTTTGAGAAAAGACGCATTCATCTTCGATGGCATATAATTTCAGTTGTCTAAACAGTTGGTAATTCCAGTTATATTTTCCATGCCTTACAAGCGGGTGATAATATTTTAAGAATCCCCAAAGATAGCATATTTGCTCTAACCTTCTGATTTCTGACTCGCATAAAGACTTTTCCAATATAAATTTAGAAGATTCATCAAATTCTCTATCATTGTTTGCTTCTGTTATAGGATCTACCTCATCTATATCTTTACCATCAATAGTTATGGCTAAATGATGTAAGCCTATCTCATTTGTACTATTAAGATTAACCATTATTCTCACCGCCATACACATATTTATCCAAGGCTTATTAGAAAAAGGAATGGTTAATCTAAATGTACTATCCTTAGAACCTACAAGTTTTGCTTCCTGCATAACAGTTCCATTCAAGGTTTCTTGAAGAAGTACAACTCTTGCACTATCATTTTCTGCCAAATTAGAAAATCCGCCATCCAAAACAACTTGCTGTGGTTTATCATTCCAAAGATAACAAATGGGAAAAACCATATCAACATAACCCTTTCCTGTTTCTGTTTTCTTCAACAACGTTTTGTTATTTTCAGGACTTATATTGACATTTTCCAATTCATACAAATGCCAATAATCATTATGAAACAGCATACAACTCAAATAAGGCTGATAGGAGCGAACATCTATGAATTTTACACTATTCAAAGCCTGTTTATAGCTTCTACGCTCAAACTTTTGCCCCCAAGCAAAACTTGGGAGTAAAAGACCTAAGACTATAAAAAACAAAAACTGTTTCATACCCTCCATCTTCTTTAGTATATATGCTACCATCTTGACTTGCTTACAAAACAATATCAATGTTATTTTAATAGGATTTAAGTTCGGCAGCAAAATTAAGAAAAAAAATACAAATATGCAAATTTTGAGATAAAAAATAGTCCACCAAAAATCCACCAAAATAGATTTTTAGGCTTGTAAGTTACAGGGAATAAGGATATTAAAAAAAATGTCCACCAAAAATACATCACGTATCCTTTGGTGGACTTTCTCTTAAAATTTCAATAGATTTTCGTCTAATGTAGAAGCACTATCATCACCAAACAATTTCCTGTTTGCCTTCTTTCGGGCATAACTTATTGTCTTAGACGATGTTTTAACAAGAACAGAAATATCAGTATTGTCTATATTCAAATAGGAAAGAACACATACCTGAAATTCCTGTGTACTCAATCGGCTTCTTATTATCTGTTCATATAGAACGGGCAAATAATGCTGGAACTCGGCTGATAATGCATCCCAATCTTTTGGGCTCGGACTATGACGATTATGATGTCTGGCCATCTCTTTAAATTTCAGAAAAATGTCGCTTGCCATCAATGCATTCTTGTTGCCTACCTTATTATATTGGTCACATTTCTCCTTATATTCTTGAAGAGCAACTTGCAAAGACATGATTTCTTCTTGTTTTCTCTTGACTGAAAGATCTATATTTTCCTGCAGTATTGATAATTCTTGGCGAGCCTTCTCCATATTCTGAAATGTCAACACATAATTTCTATTCACTTCTTTCAGCTCTGCCGACATTTTCTTCTGCATATTTCGATAACGTCGTACAAGGTAAATCACAAATAGCAATATGATGAAGCCAGCAATGATTGTCACATATTTATCTCGCAATTTCTGCTGCTTTTCCTCCTCTATCTTTTTCTGCAACCTTGTATAATTATATAAAGAGTTAGCCAAAACAACTGCCTTCGTTTGTGTACCTTCTAATATCTTGTCCATTTCCTTCTCACATAGTAAAGAATATTTATTGATGGAATCACTATTCAAGCGTATTCTGTAAATATCCATTAACCCTCTACTTGCTTCATACGAATAACCAAAACGCCCCAATTTTCTAAAATAGAATTCAGCAGAATCCAATTGTTGAGTACCTAAAAAATACTTAGCTTTATAGTAATAATAATATTCACGAGGGGTAGCAATATTACCATGCTTATCAAACAGCCCTGATTTTGATTCAAATTTCTGCATTAAATGATGAGCTTCTTGATATTGATGCCTATCCAAATAAAATTCTATCAAGGTTACGCATACAGCTATAGCCTTTTGATGATAATGGTATTTTTCATATAAACGAGTACAAAGTTTGGTCTGAGCTATCGCCTTTGCTGTATCACCCATTGCACTAAAAATTGGTATGAATCTTTCACTACCTATTATATAATTTAAAGTATCTTTTTCCTTTAATGCATAAGTTATGTACTTTTGCAGCGCGATCTGCGCCTCTTGAAACAAATTCTGCTTCACAAAGACATCAGCCATCTGCCCATAAATCCTTTTAAGAGAATTGAAATCACAATCTTTGCTCAAAGTATCTACACTTTCCACCGCATCCTGATAACATTGCATTGCCTTGGGTGCCTCTTTCATATCACGATAGATACATCCCAAGAGATAATGAGCCTCCATCTTCTCATTAGGGGTACCTTTGCTATCATAATAATCTACGACTTCTTGAAACAAGGAGTCTGAAGGCATTGGCTTGAAAAGCTTATTCAATGCCTTTGCTTCCAACATGCGATAACGCATTTCTACCTTTTCACCACTTTGTGACATGTCCTGGCGATGATTGCACAGACTGTCATACGCTGCCTGCGGATTCTTCTCCATCAGACTATTCATTTCTGCCAACCATACCATTTGTACACGATGGTCTGAACAACTTCCTGTCAACAAAAGCAAGAAGAATAAAAAGAAAAACAGAATCTTCTTCATCAACCTAATTTCTTCAACACTATAATTAATAATTTATATAAACACCTGAGCAAAAAAATGCTCATGATTTTGCCACGTCAGAAATTTCATTTATATTAGTGTTGCAAAAAAACAAATAAAACTCTGAATGACATAGCAAAAGTACAAATATAATCTGAGAAAATAACTCCTTTTGGAGTTTTTTTCGCTTTATAAGTAAAATTCTATAGCTTGCAGATTAAAGTTAAGATATAGTAGCAACCCTGCCTCAAAAAAAATAAAAACCACGGTTTTTCTTCATTCATATTGTTTATTTTTTTATTTTAACTCCTATTGATTAGAGTAATTTGAACCTGACGGTTACCAAAACATTGCGTGAGCGTAGTTGAGAGGTATAAGAATAGATGTCAAGTCCACTATAATTCACGCTTGTGTAACTTTGCTGGTTCAGCAGGTTGTTGAGTTGCAGTTCCAGGTCTGTACGCTTGCATTTCAACTTGACAGCCACATCTCCAAACCAGGCATGTCGATTGACTGCAGTCAGACTATTGTAATTATCCTCTAACGAAGCCGTCATGGTCAGTTTCTTCCCTATATGGGTATTCATTTTGACTCGCTGCGTAGCTGAGCGCACATTTTTACCATATGCATTGACTTCTGCTTTCGTCTCGCTAAAGCTCCACGAATAGCCACTGTTCCAGACAAAATCAAGCCACGGAAAAGGTACGATGCTTCCACCAAGTCCTACGCTGGTGAAACGTGAGCAAAACGGATATACATCATTTCCCATAAGCCGTTCGCTGGTCATATACCTATAATTTGCAAAAAGACTAATCGTGGTCTGCAACCAGTCGAACCCCTTGCTTCCATTAGCCCCGATGCTATAGGTTTTAGACTGCGAATGCCTGTCCACTATCTGTACAATACAGGTTCCACCCTGATAGTAAGTTCCATAGGTTTGGTTGTCACGCTTATAACCATACGAGCCGTTGATGCGAAGGAATGTGGCACTTATGGCATTGCGATAACCCAGACTGACAGAGATATCTGTACGCTCCGTTTCTGACAGACGCTCTAAGTAACTGCGCTGAAAGGAGCGATAGTTGCCCATCATATAACCCTGATAAATACCATCAGGACTCCCTATGTTTTTAGTATAGCCAGCACGCAGATTTCCACTCCAGTCCATCCACTCATAACCAACTGACATCATCGGATTGACCAACAGGTGAACGTAATCATTTCGGTTTCTACGAATCCGGTCGTCAAGCGTCTGTGAATAAAGGCTCAGCGGGCATCCTAACAGCACTCTCCACCCTGCTCTCTCAAACTTATAGTTCTGACGTAGAGCGACCTCATAAGTATTATACCAAAGGTTGTTACGATTAGAGTCACCACCATCCCCAAAACCATCAAGCGTAGTCTTGATTCCGTGGAGACTTGCATCAGCAAGAAGCCCATAGTCCAAGGTAAAGTCACCCAGATGCAGACTGTATTGTGTATGAAAATTACCAGCAATATGGCGCGATACGATATCCTGCACATAATAGGAAGTCTTTTCCTCCTCCAAAGAATCGATACTGACTTCAAGGGTATTAGGTCGCTGGGAGTAGCCAGCAGAAAAATGCAGATCGAGCGTATGCTTTCCTATGTTGCGGATGATGTTTAACGTATTGCTGACGGACAACTGTGGATGGTCGAAGTACTGATGAGTCACTTCTTCTCCATATCTCACAGGATATAGACCTGTACGTTCCGAACCGAGCGTTCCATCCACCTTATCAGAAATCCAGCCCAAGTCAAGTTTCAAGACATCTGCAATGAAATTGCTGGAGGCATTCCTGTTATACCTCAGTTGTATATTCAGATTATCGGTCTTCGTCTTGCTATACAATGACTCTTGCGTCAACAACCGCTGGTTATCGTTAACAAAAAGATTACTCATACTATTTCCGTCACGACGGACACAATCGCTGTAATAGGCAACATTCAGACCTATCTCATTATCCTCACCCAATTTCTCCAAATGATTCAAGGTTAAGACGTGCGATGAATTATCGAAGGTTCTCTTTTGAGGAAGTCCGGAGCCATTTGGCAACAGAGCTCCCATAGGACAATAAGGATACAGAAAAACGCTGTTGATATCAGAATAATGCATCCTCAGTTCCTGCGATACGTCGTCCCCGGTATTATTTCCTTTGTACAACGTGATGTCCTGTCTTTTCTTATTGAAGTACATACCAACAAGTTCTGCCGTCCAAATGCCTTTATTTTCTCCTTCTATTCCTCCACCAACCATGGCATTTACTCCCAAAGTTCCTTTAGAGGAGCTTTTTAGTTTAAGGTTCATAGCAACGTCATCCGTCAGCATTTTTCCTCTCAATGCCTTAACTGGCTGGTGGTTCTGAAGAACCTGCACGGAAGCGACATCCTGGGCATTGACATTGTTAGTGGCGATGCCGTAACGGCCCTGCAACAAGTCCATGCCCTCCACATAGAACTTAGAAATGCCCTTACCGTTGAATTTGATACCACCATCTCCACTAACCTCTATGCCTGGCATGCGTTTCAAAACATCAGCTATCACTCGGTCACCCTGCTGACTATAGGAGGCGACGTTATAGCTCAGCGTGTCACCATCCTGGCGAATCTTCTTTGCCTTGACCATCACCTCTTGAAGCTGGAGGATTCCTTCCTTGGGACGGAAGGAAATCTGCTGAGAACAATTAGGAACAGTCTTAGGATGATTGCCGATTGTCAGACCGGAAGCCGTAACCACCACAGAGTCCGCATCCGTCTCAAAAGACAACTTATAATTACCCTTGTTGTCAACGTCAGAGTAGGCAAGGATGCTGCCCGTTTTCTTATCAGTTACGGAAACATAAGCCTCGATGGGCTTACCCTGTGCATTGAGCACAGAGCCACCGATGACGGTTTGAGCCTGCAAACCATCTTGCCATATCGCCATCAATAATATTGTTACTATCGCTGCTCGCATCATAAATCATTCTTTTTCTATGGGTGAGAATTTCTGTCTCTTGCTGACATGACCATCACTCCATACCATTCCTATGGCATTCCAGTAATCCGCATTGTATTTCTTTTGCAACTTCCAGATTCGACTACGTGTAGTCTTTGGATAGAGACGCTCAGGATATTGAAGAATGGGGAAATTTCCTCGATCTATGGCTACCGCCTCCCAAACATATTTTTTTGCAGGTCCTGAACTTTCAAGATGCAACCAGGAAGTCCACCAAACTTCCATGGGCCACCCTTGAAAGGGATATCAGGAGCGAACCAGGCTTCAAATTCATTGCCGCGGAAACGACTGGTTGCCCTTTGGCAACGATGTCCCAGAATTAACAGATACTCCTTGTGTAGATTCCACCGCATCAAAGGCCACGCTTCCGTGTATCGACCATTATTATTCTCTGCCCAAAGAGGCATACAAGCCCATTCCGTAAGTTTATTTCCCTTTACAAAATATTCAGAGAATACCAACTCACTCCAATTTTCCTTACATGTTTTTAGACCACCCATCCAAAAGGACTTGGGAACGTTTCCTTTGGCCTTTGTTGTCTTTTTCCACTGGACGGCCTTTCTATCAGATCTGGAGAGGAACTCACTGGAATATTTCGAAATGCCCTGTCCCACTTCCAACTTACCTAGGTCCAGATAAGTATCCTCATTTCTCACATCTTTCGCATTGAGAGCATAAAGGATACGAATACTGGCATTTCCTATGACCTTCCTGAGATCATACCCTCTTTTCTCACGAGCAGGAATACGACCATTTTGTTTCGGTTGGGGCATTACTGACAAAAAGGGCAATAAAAAAAGCAATATCAAGAGAGAATTTCGTTTCATATTTCGTAGTTTTAAGATGTATTTGCTAAATATTTAATAATTAGCCTCTATTCTTTACTATTCCTTTTCAAGAGGTTCGTATGGGTGAGGCTGTGACCTCAACTGACCTGTCTTACGGTCACGAGCACCACCAACTTTCAAAAAATCACAGTTGATGGCAACTTGCAATCGTAGCACATGCTCACGTGTATCATGTCGGTAGCCTTTGAAGTTGCGCTTGGCAACAGGAAATTGACCGCTACGTATTTTCACCGCCTCCCAACTGTAAAGCCGCTCTTCATCATTGAGACGAAGAATAAGACCTGGAAGCCCTCCAAAGTTCCATGGACCTTGACCTGTTGGGATATCTGAGGCGAACCATGCCTCGAACTCACGTCCACGCCAAAAGCAATGAGCCTTCTGACAGCGATAACCAAGAATCCGACAAGTATCGTTGTCCAACTGCCAGCGTTGCTGCTCTATAGGCTCCGTATAATAGCAATTATATCGTTGCATAGCAAAGGGCATGCGGACATAATAGGTTCGAGTTCCATTCTGAGAGAATATTTCTGTAAACTGATATTCACTCCAATAGTTACTGTTGCGACCTTGTTGACAAAAGAGCCCAGGAATACTTGAGGCACTGGAATTCTTTCTTTTGAAATCACTACAAAGCGAGTCATCCAACTCCAAGAAACGACTGTAATATTTGCTCACAGAAGGACCTGCTCGCAAAACCTGCAAGTCTATATATGTTTGTTCATCTGTCAAATCCGTTGCATTGAAAGCATAGGTCACTTCCAGACTGGCATTGCCAAGAATCGTAACCTTTCCAATTTCCTGTGGAATTGGACGGAGAACCAAACCTTGCTTCTGCTGGGCAATACACATACTGTTTACTCCCAATAAAAAAAGCAGAATGAAACTTATCACATATCTAAACATATAAACCTCCTGTAAATGATTGTCCTTTTGCGCATGTACAGCTATCATTACTTGTTTACAAGGCAACAACAGCAATATCAAAAAATACTATTATTATTTTAATAGAATTAAAGTTCGGCAACAAAATTAAGAAAACAAATACAAATATGCAAATTTTGAGATAAAAAATAGTCCACCAAAAATCCACCAAAATAGATTTTTAGGTATGTAAGTTACAGAGAATAAGGATATTTTAAAAAATGTCCACCAAAAATACATCATGTATCTTTTGGTGGACTTTCACTTAAAATTTCAATAGTTTTCTCAATTCCTGCTCATACAGAAAGGCAGAAGATGCTCTCAAAGCTGTGCAATGTTTCTCTTGATCCACAACTTGAAGAATGGATCGTTAAAGGAAATTATATCACCATCCACATCTATAAAATCACGAGCTACCAATGCCTTCTTAACACCCTGCACATTTGCAGAACTTTCCAAGTGATACTCACTCAGAACCTCCCGACGAGAAAGACCGGTATTGATACCATTTGCCACAGCAATGAGGAAATTTTTCTGGTAAACCGTCATGGTTTCCATATCACGCTGATAGAACAGACGATTCTGATCCAAAAGTTCATCAATCGCTTGCTCTATCATCTGATCCGAAACGTCAGGACTTGCTTTGTACCAGATGAGCCAAGCCAGATGTTGGACGAGCGAAGAGAGGTTCTCTGAGATACGACAAATCTTGATAGCCTGTTTCTCCGTTATATGCTTCCCTGTTTTCTTTTTTTTACAAAAAAGTAATAATCTTTTTAGTAAGAACTTTATTACTAATTAACTATTTACTAATTATACAACTGAGGCTAAGATTTTTCTCAATTCCTGCTCATACTGTACTGCATCCTCAAAGCAGATGGCCTGCATTCCGAATTTTCGGGCTGCTTCTACATTTTCCATTCTGTCGTCTGCAAAAAGGCATTCTTCTGGCAGAAGAGAATACTTCTGGCAAAGGCGCTCGTAAATCGCCTGGTCTGGCTTGATGATCTTTTCCTCAGACGAAATGACCTGTCCTTCCAATAGTTGGAAAATCGGATATTGCGCCATTGTCTCGTGACACTTGGTACACCAGTTGGAAAGACCATAAAGATGATAACCTTCTGACTTCAAATCAAATTCTTTATCATAATCAATCTTGAATAAAAAAAGGGCGATTTCTTACCCAAATCCCTGTTTTCGAAAGAGATTTGGGTAAAGAACCACCTTCTTATTTCAGTATAACTTCATCTTTCCTCACTTCATATTCCAAACCAGGAACCAAGTTTTTCAAGACAGTCATGGCACCCGAAAGGGTTTCACCACGGTTGAAATGAACTGTAACCTTCGTGTTCTTATAACGCTGCGAACGGAAGGAGAATTTTACTCTGACTTTGACTGGATACAGCAACAGGAATTTTGTTATCATCTCATAAAAAACATATAAATTGCCTTAAAATCAAGGAAAATGGAATCACGTATCGAGATTTTTACTATATTTGCAAATAGTTTTTTCGGAAACTAACCTAAAATCAGAGTGAATTGATAATCCAGTAATAACAACTTAAAATTAGAGATTATGAAGAAATTATTTTTAATGGCAGTTATCATGCTGTCTTCAGTAAGTATTTTTGCTCAGAGCAGAGTGGGTACTACAACTATCCAGCCTAAGATCGGTTTGAACGTATCTTCCGTAGGTGATGGAGACTGGAAAGCTGGTTGCGTATTCGGTGCAGAATTGCAGCACCAGTTTAATGCAAAAGCTGCCATCGCAGGTGGACTTCTCTATTCCTTCCAAGGAACTAAACATGATGAATATTCTTGGAATCCAGGATATTTGAACATTCCTATCACGCTCAACTATTATGTTGCCCGCAACTTCGCACTCAAGGCAGGTATTCAGCCTGCATTCATGGTTGCCAAGGACGAGGCTAAGGATGTCAACACCTTCGACTTTGCAATTCCTGTGGGAATGTCTTACGAGTTCAACAACTTCGTACTGGATGCTCGCTACAACATCGGTGTCACAAAGGTTCCAAAGCATGGCGACGGCTACACCAACGTGCTCCAGCTGACCATTGGTTATAAATTCAAGCTGTAAGATATAGATTACTCTTATACATAAACTTTTATACTCATAAATCCCAAGCCGGCTTTTCTGCTGACTTGGGATTTGCTTTTCCGGAAATCCGTGATTATCCGTGATGTAATCTTAATCGATATCTTAATAATCCGTGATATATCCTTTCGTAAACATATCGTAGGACAGAGCTTCCAGTTCGGCAAGCGTCATGTGCTCTACAGCATGTTCTATCTTGCGAATCAGTTCATCTCTCTTGAAATCGTCGTTATCGCTCAGGCGCGATGTAAATCTATTGCTCATCGATTTTTAATGTTTAATGTGTAATGTTTAATATTTACTTCGTTCATAGGTATCGATGACATTGCCATCATATTCCTCATGGGTGAGCAGACGGACATCGTGAGGAAGGCGAGGAGCCTCGGTGCCTTTTTCCACAGACTTCCCGACTGCTGTTTCCACCCTGATTTCATCCCAAAGTCCTGCATCAAGGAAAGCCTGATGGGTGATGGCACCTCCCTCCACTATCAGAGATTGCACCTTATTAATATATAGGTGGTCCATCATCTGATCCAGCACGCCAGTCTTTCCCTGAGAGAAATCCAAGCCCTCGAAGCAAGGGTGATTTCTGTCGATGACCAGTCGCAGAGGGTCCTTACCGCTCCAGTCACGCACATTCAACTGACTATGGTCGCGCTCATCGGTGATTCTACCTACCAGGATGGCATCGTTCTCGGCACGCAGTTTGTGGGAAAGCATCTTGGTGAAAGGAGAGGAAATAGCCATTCCCTTGCCTCCGTCATCGAGAAAACCGTTGACTGTCTGCGCCCATTTCAAAATCACGTAAGGGCGCTTATGGGTATTATAAGTGATGAAGCGCTTGTTGAGTTCGAGACATTCCTTCTCCAGTACGCCCACCGTCACTTCGATGCCAGCCTCGCGGATTTTCTGAATGCCGCGCCCCTGCACCTTGGCAAACGGATCTACACAACCGCAGACACATCTTTTCACTCCTTTCTTTACTACGAGGTCGGCACAAGGAGGCGTTTTGCCGTAATGCGAACAGGGTTCGAGACTCACGTAAATAGTGGCTTCATGCAGCAGCGGCTCATCCTCCGGTCTGACAGAGGCAAAGGCATTCACCTCAGCATGTCCCTCGCCGCAGCGCACATGATAGCCCTCGCCGATAATTCTTCCGTCGGCACTCACAATGACGGCTCCCACCATCGGATTGGGTTTTGCATTCTGCCTTCCGTTCTTCGCCAACTGCAGGCAGCGGCGCATAAACATTTCATCTATCTCCTGCTGAGAGAGTGACTCTCCCGTCCAAGGATCCTGAAAAGAGACTGCTTTCTGCCCCTTATCTGCATTCTGCTCTATATTTCTTTTTTGCTCCATATCAAAAATTTTCTTCCCTTTTAATCTTATTCTCAATAAAATTATGTACTTTTGCCAGTGAATTCAATGAAAGTCAAACAAGGCTCATTAAAATGAAAACTTATCAACAACTTTGGCAATCCCTCACTCCACTCTATGAGACTGGCGAAGCGCAAGCTATCGTCCGCACCGTGCTCGACGTGAAATACGGAATGACTTTGACCGACATAATCTGCGGCAAAGTTAATGAATTATCTGCAGATGAAGAAAGAAATCTGGAAGAAATTGTAGAAAGACTGCAAAATGGCGAACCGGTACAGTATGTGCTGGGCAAAGCCGACTTTGCCGGAAGAACCTTCCATGTGGAGCCAGGTGTGCTGATTCCGAGACCCGAAACGGCGGAACTCTGTGAATGGATGGCGAAATCTGCCTCTCCTCAACCAAGAATCATGGACCTCTGTACAGGCTCTGGCTGCATTGCCATTACCCTGAGTCTTGAGATTCCAAATTCGGAAGTATTAGGAATAGACATTTCCGACTGCGCCTGCAGAATTGCCACAGAGAATGCCAAGTTGTTGTCTTCTAAAGCATGCTTTAAGAAAATGGATGTCTTTAAACTGCTTGAAAGGTATAGGAAAGATACAAAGGATTCTCCCGAAGTGGATATGATCGTGAGCAATCCTCCTTATATCTGCGAGAAAGAAAAGATAGACATGGCAAAGAATGTCTTGGATTATGAACCAGGCATCGCCCTCTTCGTTCCCGACGAAGATCCTCTGAAGTTCTATCGGTCCATCGCCGAGATTGCTTCCATCAGACTGCGCTGTGGGGGATTTCTCTATTTCGAAATCAACCCTATCTACGAAAAGGAAACCAGGGAAATGCTCGAAGGCTTCGGTTTCAAGGATATTGAGACGAAGGAGGATTCTTTCGGGAAAAAGAGAATGATGCGAGCTGCTAAAAAATAAGAAGCAATATGGAATATGACAATTATAAACCGCATCGTGCGAAGAAACCGATGACTGAGCGACAGGCACTCCTGAAACTTACGACTCTCTGCACCCAGTCGGAGCACTGTTCGCAGGAAATGCTCGACAAAATGAAGAAATGGGAACTGCCCGAGGATGCTATCGCCCGCAACATGGAGTTCCTCATCCAGAAGAAATTCGTGGATGATGAGCGCTTCGCCCGCTTCTTCATCAACGATAAAATCAAATATAATAAATGGGGACGGCGCAAGGTGGAACAGGCTCTCTGGCTGAAACATATCTCCAGAGAAATCTCCGACCCTATCTTTGCAGAAATTGAGGACGAACTCTATATGGAGACTCTTCTGCCTCTGATGAGAAACAAGTATAAGACCATCAAGGCGAAAAACGACTACGAGCGCTCCATGAAGCTCATCCGCTTTGCCTTAGGCAGGGGTTTCAGCATGGATATTATCCGCAAATGCATTGACAAAATGGGAGTAGAAGACGTAGAATTTTAATACGATTACATATATGCGACTCAGTATCTTAGCAAAAATCATAGACATGCTTTCCCCCCGCTACTGTCCGGTTTGCGGAAACCGGCTCAATGGCGAGGAGGAAAGCATTTGTGTTTCATGCAATCTGTTTCTACCCAGAACCGATACATGGAAAGATCCTTATAATAATGAGATGGCGAAGATGTTCTGGCATCGTATTCCCATCGAGAAAGCCTGCGCCCTCTTCTATTACAAAGGTCATGCCTTCACCAGCAACATTCTCTACCAACTGAAATACAATCACCGCCCGGAAGTTGCCACAGACTTGGGAATGCTTCTGGCACAGGAAGGAATGAAAGTGCACTTCTTCGACGACATCGACGGCATCATTCCCATTCCGCTTGCACCCCACCGCCAACGGCAGAGAGGCTACAACCAGAGCGAGGAAATCGCTAAGGGAATCGCACAGGTGACCCACCTCCCCATCTACACAAATATCGTGAGAAGAAATGTCTTCAAGGAAAGTCAGACCCAAAAAGACCGCTGGAGAAGAAACGAGAACGTGAAAGAAGCCTTTGAGCTCTACCCTTCCTACCGCCCCGACCAAGAGAAAGGGAAAAACAAAAGCGGCTCCATCGCAGGCAGACATTTTCTGATGATAGATGATGTCTGTACTACGGGAGCCACTATCTGTGCATGTTGCCAGACGCTTTTGAAAGCCGGCAACATGAAATTCAGCGTTTTATCTATCGGATTGGCTGGGGAATAAGTTTCTTGCCCTAAGGAACATTATTTCCGTACTTTTCTTACTTTTACAGTACCGTCTGCACCGATTTCCTTCACGATGTTGATGCCCTCCTGCAAGGCTGGCAACTGCACACCATCCAGCGAATAGATTTCGGTCTTTTTCACTCCTTCTGCTACTGGAGCCTGAGGCGCAGCAATGCCCGTAGGCTGGTTGCCGCCAGCCACCAGGGCTATGTCTTCTGCCGACAGGGCGAAGCTATAGATGCGGAAATCATCGATATTACCCTTGAAAAGTGGGTCGGCTGCAAACTGGCTTCTGCCAATGTAGCATCTGCTCGGAGAAATCATAGAAGGACGGGCGCTCATCTGACTTGTACCCACTGCCTTGCCATCTACATAGAGCACCACTCCATCTGCACCCAATGTGACTGCCACATGGTGCCAACCGGAAGTCAACTTCGATGCAGAAAGTATCTGTTCAGCCCCGTCCATCTTGATGACAAAGCGCATCTGACTGCCATTGCTTGGCGTGAGGAACATATATTCATCCGTACCATTGCCGAAATCGAAGATACGAGTCCAATTAGAAGACGTATTCTTCCAGTTGACCCAAGTAGCGATGGTCATTTCCTCCATACCAGCTACTGTTGCAGGCACCTGCAGGAAGGTGTTCGTACCATTCAGCACGAGACTCTGCTTTCCCAACTTCTTTGCACTCTCATCATAACTTACCGTACCACTAACCACAGCATCCATCTGATTTTCAGTAATATCATACAGACTATTTTCCATATCATACCAAGCCACTAACACGTCCTTCTTTGGCAATTCCACTGTAGCTGTCACTTCAGGCACGGTCTTGGTAGCCTTGGAGAAATTGCAGGCATGATCCATCGCCTGTACCTTATATATATACTTGGCACCCATCTCGCAGGAATTATCCACGAAGGCCGTTTCCTTCACCTGTCTGCCGATAACCTGCCATTGTGGTTCAGCCTCATCAGCCAATGCACGGAGCACACGGTAGCTATCCAAGTCTGTTTCCGTATTAGCATCCCAATTCAGCAAAACAGAAGCAGTCTGTGCCGTAGCCGTCAGTCCCTGCGTAGCCTTCGGAGCCGTTCCGTCATACTTCACATCTGACGGCAAGATGCGCCAACGCTGCTGATTGCCCTTCGCTTTCAGAGCCGCCTGCGTAATTTTCGTACCATCCGTTGAATTGTTGGACTGGAGATACAGACCAGAATGACGTGAACGGATGTAATAATCACCATTGCCGGCATATTCCAATATCCACTGCTCGTTGGCACCCACCGTACCATTGTAGGCAACCAGACCATCACCTTCTTCGAGTGACCAGTTTAGCAGGTCTGCATACATTTCCGGATTATTGGAGCAGCGCAGGGTGAAATAGCTGAAATCACCGCCGACTGTCTCTTTTACAGGGTCTATCAGCCATCGCTGAAAAGAAGGCGCATTCTTATACACAGTTCCCTGAGTCAGCGTTGTACCCGCTGGCACAGGATTACCAGAAGCCTGCAATGCCTTTCCCGAATATCTGTTGACAATCACATACTCGCCTTTAGTTATCGGATAAGGAGCCACGTCTTCACCTTGAGTGATGCGCACCATGCGCTCGGCATTCGTCTGTCCTTTCTGATAACCCGTACCGCCAGGCATCGTCACAGAGAAACATCTCATCGGACCGTAGCCGTCGTAATAGACATCTCGACCCTTGGAAACAAAATCATAGGTATGGGTAGTAGCCTGACGCTCAGAAGAACCCAAGAATCCATCCACCTTGCCGTCTGGCAGGCGATAGACAGCTGCAGAAGTCCAACTTTCACGATTCTCAGCATAACCCAATCTGGCTCCACCTTCCATATTTGCCTTGCAGAATTCACCTCTGGCAACACCATCGAAGCCCCACCAGATGCCGTTCTCCATACCGTATTCAATGCCTACGATAGCTTCGCCAACATTGTGCAACTCATCGGCAGTAGCCACCTTTCCATCCTGCTTCACTTTCTGGAAGAAGCCGGCATAATTGTCGAAGGAACCCGCCAACTGATGCGTATTTCCTTCGTCGAGATAAGTCTTGAGATAATTATACCAGGAGAGCGCCTGATCGCAGTTCAGCGTATTACCACCACAGAGACGGATGCCATCCAGTTCCTTATCCGCTCTGATTTTCTTGCAGATACTTAAGAAATCAGTCTTCGAACCTTCATTCCAGGCAGTATAGTCAGGCTCATTGAAGGGCGCAATACTCTCCACGGTGAGTCCTTTGGACTGGGCATACTTTACGGAAGCCTTGATTACCTTGTACCACTGTTCAGGTTTGCCCTTGTAGTTAGATGCATTGAGCGCCTCATGGTCACAGTTGATGGCCACAGTAGTCACTCCTGAGCATTTGATATGAGCGATACGCAAGTCAAGGGCTTGTTTCTGTGCGGCAGAAAGATTACCGTCGGCATCCACCAGGTCGCTTGGCTGGAAGGAGATACGTCCCGTCGCCATGTTTTCCTTGCCTATGAAATTGGTTCCACGGCGCACATTGCTCACATCGTCCCATGCTGTATCCAAGCCCCATCTGATGCGGAATTCCTTTCCCGCATCATTCCAGTCGAAAGGAATCGTCGTAGTTCCCGTTACCGGTTGCAGATACATAGCTGCATGTGCCGTACGTTGGTTTTCACTCTGGGCATCAGCATTTCCCGTCCATGCGGAGAGAGCCATCACCCCTAAAAAAGTTAGAATCGGTTGCTTTGTCATAAGTTATTGTAAGCGTTGATCTATAATAGGTTTCGTTTGATTTAATTCGTGGCAAATATACACCATTTCTACGATATATGCAACAAATTAAAGACTTTTAACCTTACCAAGGTCTCACTTTAGCAAAAAGAAATGTACCTTTGCAGCATAATAATATTAAATCCTTTAAGATTATGGACAAACTGAAGAAAGAATTTGCATCAAAGTTATTGAAAGTAAAGGCTATCAAGTTGCAGCCTAACGATCCATTTACATGGGCTTCTGGCTGGAAGTCTCCTTTCTATTGTGACAACCGTAAGACTCTGTCTTTCCCAGAGTTGCGCAACTATGTGAAGCTCGAATTGGTACACGCCATCCTTGAGCAGTTCCCAAAGGCTGACGCCGTAGCCGGTGTTGCCACAGGAGCCATCGCACAGGGTGCATTGGTAGCTGATGAGCTGAACCTGCCTTTCGTATATGTACGTTCTAAACCAAAGGATCACGGTATGCAGAACCTCATCGAGGGTGAGTTGGATCCTTCAGCTAAGGTTGTTGTAGTAGAAGACCTGATTTCTACTGGTGGCAGTTCTCTCAAGGCTGTAGAGGCTCTCCGCAAGAACGGTAATGAGATTGTGGGCATGGTAGCCAGCTACACCTATGGTTTCCCTGTAGCAGAGAAGGCATTTGCTGATGCCAATGTCAAGCTCGTTACACTCACCGACTATGAGCACGTAGTGGCAGAGGCTCTCGAGACTGGTTACATCAAGCAGGAAGACGTAGAGTTGCTCCACGAGTGGCGCAAGGATCCAGCCAACTGGAAGAAGTAATACCTGTCTCTACATAGGCATTTACAAGAAATATGAGTACAAGTACATTCGAAAGTAATATCAAACAGATTCCTCATAAGCAGGAATCTGTTTTCAATACATTGAGCGACCTCAACAACCTGCAGCGCCTGAAGGATAAGTTTGAACAGGTGAAAGACCAGATTCCAGCCGACAAGCGTGAGCAGATGGACAAGATCAAGGACCTCCAGTTTGATACTGACAGCATCTCTATCACCGCCCCTATGGTGGGGGAAATCAAGATGCGCATCATCGACCGTGAGTTCCCTAAGACCATCAAGTTTGAGACCGAAAACAGTCCTGTACCGTTCAACTTCTGGATTCAGTTGCTCCCTACGGGTGAGTATTCCTGCAAGATGAAGCTGACCATCAAGGCAGAACTCAATATGTTTATCAAGGGAATGGTGAAGAAACCGCTGACTGAAGGCATCGAGAAGATAGCTGATGCTTTGGCGATGATTCCATACGAGGATTAATCCGAAGCCTCCCCCTTTCATTCAAAAAATTCAAAAGAAAATGGCACATAAACTTTGGGAAAAGAACTTTGAAGTAAACAAGGAAATCGAACGTTTCACCGTAGGCCGCGACCGCGAGTTGGACCTCTACCTCGCCAAGTATGACGTACTGGGCAGTATGGCTCATATCACCATGCTGGAGAGTATCGGACTGCTGGAGAAATCTGAACTGGACCAGCTCTTAGCTGAGCTCAAACAGATTTATGCCATCGCCGACAAGGGCGAATTTGTGATAGAAGACGGTGTGGAAGACGTACATTCCCAGGTTGAACTGATGCTCACCCAGAAGTTGGGCGAGATGGGCAAGAAGATTCATTCCGGCCGTTCACGCAACGATCAGGTACTTGTGGATCTGAAGCTCTTTACCCGCCACGAACTCAAGGAGATAGTAGATTCCGTCAAGATTCTCTTCGATGAACTTATCCAGAAGAGCAACCAGTACAAGGATGTACTGATGCCGGGTTACACTCATCTCCAAGTAGCCATGCCTTCCTCTTTCGCTCTCTGGTTTGGTGCTTATGCAGAAGGACTTGCCGACGACATGCTTTTCCTGCAGGCAGCCTACCGCATGACCAACCGCAATCCGCTCGGAAGTGCAGCCGGCTATGGCAGCAGTTTCCCGCTCAACCGCACCATGACTACCCAGTTGCTCGGTTTCGACAGTATGGACTATAATGTGGTCTATGCACAGATGGGTCGTGGCAAGATGGAGCGCAATGTGGCTTTTGCCATGGCTACCGTGGCAGGAACACTGGCCAAGATGGCTTTCGACGCCTGCATGTTCAACTGTCAGAACTTCGGCTTCGTCAAGTTGCCTAAGGAGTGCACCACGGGTTCCAGCATCATGCCTCACAAGAAGAATCCAGATGTATTCGAACTGATTCGTGCCAAGAGCAATAAGCTCCAGAGCCTTCCACAGCAGGTGATACTCATCATGAACAACCTGCCAGTAGGCTATTTCCGTGATCTTCAGATCATCAAGGAAGTATTTCTTCCTGCCTTCGGTGAGCTGAAAGACTGCCTGCAGATGGCAGCCTATATCATCAACAAGATGGAAGTGAACGAGCATATTCTCGACGACCCTCGCTACGACCTCATGTTCTCCGTAGAGGAAGTGAACCGTCTGGCAGCCAACGGAATGCCATTCCGTGATGCCTACAAGACCGTAGGTCTGGAGATTGAGGCTGGTAACTTCACACCTTGCAAGGACATCCATCATACCCACGAGGGCAGTATCGGCAACCTCTGCAATGACAAGATAGAGGAGCTGATGAACCACACCCTCTCCGAATTCCATTTCGAGCGTATGGAGAATGCAGAAAAGGAACTTTTGAAGTGAAGAATGAAGAGTGAAGAATGAATCAAAAATATTCCTATATATATAATAAGGTGAAGAGCATGGTCGCAAAAGCCATGTTCTCCACCTTATTTCCTTTACTGCCCCTATCGATGGGCATTTCCACTCTTACTTCCTGTGGAGCGGAAGACAGCATCAGCCGTCGTTTTCTCTGCCGCTTTACGTTTCATACGCAGAACCATCCCGGCAATACGTTGGAAATAGCTCTCAACGGCTTTGGCACCTACACCTTCGTCAGCGCTTCCTACAAAAACAACATCTGGCATATCTACTCTACCCCCAACGATGGCAGGAACAAGACAGAAGACATCCGCATCACCGCAGCTACCGAACTGCAATATGCCAAGGTTTACAATTTAGGCGCTAACAACGGCATTATCATCGGCAACAGTAATTTCAATAAATACAGAGCCTATGACCGCCAGTGCCCAAACTGCATCGACCAGTATGGCGGTACTAACTTTCCCCTAAACTGGAATTCCGCCAACCGCCAACAGGTAATCTGCGCCAAGTGCCACCGTATCTACGACCTGGAGTATGGCAACATTATCGACGGAGCCGATGGTAGCCGCCTGATGGAATACAGCCTCTCGTATGGAACTGCAACGAACGGAACAGGCAAAGTTATAAGTGTTTATAATTGACCTCAGACATCCCTTAAAGCAGCAAATAGCAAATAAAAAGCTACTTTTTTCTTAAAATATGTAAATCTATTTGGCAGTTTCAGGAAATAATACTACCTTTGCACTCGCAATTCGATAACGCGGAAATAGCTCAGTTGGTAGAGCACAACCTTGCCAAGGTTGGGGTCGCGGGTCCGAGTCCCGTTTTCCGCTCAACTCTTAACGTTTACCATGCCGCAATGGTGGAATTGGTAGACACGAGGGACTTAAAATCCCTTGGCCAGTAATGGCTGTGCGGGTTCGAGTCCCGCTCGCGGCACTCTCCCCTTTAAATTTTTCATCTATGAAAAAATTTGCTTACATCATATTTTTATTCGCTACGCTTTTTCTCACCTCTTGTGGTGTTGGTAGTGGTCATTTTAAGTTTGAAGGCAAATTTTTAAATATGAATCAAGGCGAATTTTATGTTTACAGTCCGGATGGTGGTATCAATGGTCTTGATACAATCAGGGTTGTAGGTGGCCGTTTCACCTATGAGTGTGACTGCAAGAACCCTTTCACGCTGATGGTCGTATTCCCTAACTTTTCCGAGCAGCCTATCTTCGCAGAGTCTGGCGCTTCTGTCGATATCAAGGCAGACGCATCCCATCTGAAAGAACTGTCCGTTAAGGGCACCAAGGCAAATGAGCAGATGAACCAGTTCCGCGAGAACATCCTCAAGCTCTCTCCTCCTGAAGAAAAGGCAAAGGCGGAACAGTTTATCAAAGACCATCCAGAGTCTATCGTCAGCACTTATCTCATCAGAAAGTATTTCGTCAATACCTCCCAGCCTGATTATGCCAAAGCCTATACATTGACGACAAAGGTGGCAGAGGCACAACCACAGAATGGTAGTTTACAGAAGATGCTGCAACAGTTGAAGCAGTTGAAGACAATAGATACTGGCAGCCGCCTGCCTCAGTTCACGGCATACGACATCCAGGGCAAAATGGTTTCCAGTACTACCCTCATCAGCGCTCCAGTAGCAGTTATCAGCACCTGGGCATCCTACAATTACGACAGTCAGGACCTGCTCAGAGAATTGAAGAAGCGCATGCAGGATTCCAAGGGTCGCCTGAAATTGATGAGTATTTGCATCGACCCATCAGCCACAGACTGCAAGCGAAATCTTACAAGAGACTCTATCTCCTGGCCAAACATCTGTACTGGCGATATGCTGGAGGACAAAACGCTGCAGAAGTTGGGCATGACCGCAGTTCCAGACGTCATCGTCTTGCAGAACGGCAAGATTGTAGCCCGGGGACTGAAGCGTGAAGAACTGAAGCGAAAGTTAGACCAGCTGCTAAAATAATCAGCTGGCAGAATTTCTACATAAAGCAGATATCTGCAAGAAAACAAAATAATGGATTCAAATATATGTTAGTCAAAACTTATTGCGCCGCAGTCAATGGATTGGACGTGACTACGGTAACCGTGGAGGTCAGCCTCACACGAGGAGTCCAATATCATCTTACGGGACTTGGAGACGAGGCCGTAAAAGAGAGTAGAAGCCGCATATCAGCAGCCTTGCAGTATAGCGGTTTCAAGTTTCCTGTAGCCGACATCACCATCAATCTGGCTCCTGCCGATCTCAGAAAAGAAGGCAGCAGTTTCGACCTGCCCCTTGCTGTAGGCATCTTGGGGGCAAACGGCGATGTGCCAGAAACGCATTTCAAGGAATTTATGTTTGTAGGCGAACTGAGCCTTGATGGATCTCTTCAGCCCATCAAGGGTGCGCTTCCTATAGCCATCAGAGCCAGAGCTGAACATTTCAAGGGATTGATTGTACCGAAACAGAATGCGAGGGAGGCGGCTGTGGTCAATAAGCTCGAAGTCTATGGCATGAGTACGCTGGCAGAAGTGGTCAGTTTTATCAGCGACAAGCAGAATTTCGCTCCTACCATCGTAGATACACGCAAGGAATTTTATGAAAACCAAACCCATTGCGACCTCGACTATGCAGACGTAAGAGGACAGGAAAATGTGAAGCGTGCGCTGGAGATTGCAGCAGCAGGCGGGCACAATCTCATCATGGTAGGTCCTCCGGGATCCGGAAAATCCATGATGGCTAAGCGTTTACCATCTATCCTTCCACCCCTCACCCTATCTGAAAGTCTGGAGACCACTCAGATACATTCCATCGCAGGAAAATTAGGCAAGAACGTATCGCTGATCTCCCAACGTCCTTTCCGTGCTCCCCATCATACGATTTCACAGGTAGCACTGGTAGGAGGAGGAACCAATCCGCAACCAGGAGAAATCTCTCTGGCTCATAACGGTGTGCTTTTCTGTGACGAATTACCGGAATTTAACAAAACCACGCTGGAGGTACTCCGCCAACCATTGGAAGACCGACATATCACTATCAGCCGCTCCAAATATTCTACAGATTATCCCTGCTCATTCATGTTTATAGCAAGCATGAATCCGTGTCCGTGCGGTTATTACGGAGATCCTACCCATCATTGCGTCTGCACCCCCGGTCAGATCCAACGATACATGAACAAGATTTCGGGTCCATTGCTCGACCGCATCGACATCCAGTGTGAAATCACTCCCGTACCTTTCAAGGATATTTCAAAAGCAGCTCCGGGAGAGCCAAGTGCCAACATCCGGGAACGAGTCATCAAGGCAAGGGAGATACAAGCAGCAAGATACAAGGACTACAAAGGTATCCACTGCAATGCCCAGATGACAGAAAGGATGATTCATCAGTTCGCAGAACCCAATGAAGCTGGCATAGATATGCTTCGCATGGCAATGGAGAAACTCTCTCTATCAGCAAGAGCCTACAGTCGCATTCTGAAAGTAGCCCGCACCATCGCCGACCTGGAAGGTTGCGAGCATGTGGAACTGCATCATCTGGCAGAAGCCATCGGCTATCGTGCACTCGACCGTGGAGATTGGGCAGAAAGAGGGCATATATAAGAACCAATCTTCAAATCTGAATAGGAAATTAGGGGAAATTTTCCTCTAATTTCCCCTAATTTCCTCTATTTTCAATCGTTTTCCTCTATTTTTCACTTCTTTTGCATACAAAACTCTCTTCTTATTGTTTCTAAAATAGTTATCTGAAGGGTTTTCCGCATTATTTTCCGTAGTCACACCTTACTATATTAAGAAAAGCATCGAAAAACTTCCCAGTTTCCAACTATTTTTTGTAATTTTGCACCCAAAATAACAAAAAAATGTATATTAGCTAATATGGAACAGAAAAATTTCAAACGCACCACTGTGACGGCAGCTTTGCCATACGCCAATGGTGGTGTACATATCGGACACCTGGCAGGTGTATATGTGCCAGCCGATATCTACGTGCGCTATCTCCGACTCAAAAAACAAGACGTTGTTTTCATCGGCGGTAGTGATGAGCACGGTGTGCCTGTAACCATCCGTGCCAAGAAAGAGGGCATCACCGTACAGGAGGTGGTGGACCGCTACCACAATCTGATCAAGAAAAGTTTTGAGGACTTCGGCATTTCCTTTGATATCTATAGCCGTACGACCTCAAAAGTTCACAATAAGTTTGCTTCTGATTTCTTCCGCACTCTCTATGATAAGGGCGTGCTCGAAGAGAAGGTAGAGGAGCAGTTCTGCGATGAGGTAACAGGAGAATTCCTCACAGACCGTAACATCGTGGGTACTTGTCCTCGCTGTGGTGCTGAAGGTGCCTATGGTGACCAGTGCGAGAAATGTGGTGCTACACTTTCGCCTGAGGAGTTGATCACCCCAACCAACAAGAACAATCCTGGACACGGTCTCGTGAAGAAGCCTACCAAGAACTGGTATCTGCCTTTAGGAAAGTATCAGGACTGGCTGAAGCAATGGATTCTGGAAGGCCACAAGGAGTGGAGAACTAATGTTTATGGTCAGTGCAAAAGCTGGCTTGACATGGATTTGCAGCCTCGTGCGATGACCCGCGACCTGGATTGGGGTATTCCTGTTCCTGTGGAGGGTGCTGAGGGCAAGGTGCTCTACGTATGGTTTGATGCACCTATCGGTTACATCTCAAATACCAAGGAACTCTGCGATGCACAGCCTGAGAAATGGGGCACATGGCAGAAATGGTGGCAGGATCCTGAGACTCGTCTCGTTCACTTCATCGGTAAGGACAACATCGTGTTCCACTGCATCATCTTCCCTACTATGCTGAAGGCACACGGCGACTATATCCTGCCAGACAACGTGCCTGCCAACGAGTTCCTGAATCTTGAGGATGATAAGATTTCTACCTCTCGTAACTGGGCAGTCTGGTTGCACGAGTATCTCGTAGATCTCCCTGGCAAGCAGGATGTTTTGCGCTATGTATTGACAGCCAATGCTCCTGAGACCAAGGACAACAACTTCACATGGAAGGATTTCCAGGAGCGCAATAACTCTGAATTGGTAGCTGTTTATGGTAACTTCGTAAACCGTGCTCTCCAACTCACTAAGAAATATTGGGGCGGTGTAGTTCCTGCTTGCGGCGAACTGCAGGAGGTAGATGAGAAGGCTATCGCTGAGTTCAAAGATGTGAAGGAGAAGGTAGAGCAGTATCTCAACGTATTCAAATTCCGTGAGGCTCAGAAAGAGGCTATGAACCTCGCCCGCATCGGTAATAAATACATCACAGAATGTGAGCCTTGGAAGGTTTGGAAGACCGATCCTAAGCGTGTGGAGACTATCCTGAATATCTCCCTCCAGTTGGTTGCCAACCTCGCCATCGCTTTCGAACCATTCTTGCCTTTCTCTTCTGAGAAACTGCGCAAGATGATCAACATGCCAACTTTCGAATGGACCCAGTTGGGCAGCACAGACTTGCTCAAGGCGGGTACTCAGCTCGGTGAGCCTGAGTTGCTCTTCGAGAAGATTGAGGATGAGGTCATCGAGAAACAGTTGCAGAAACTCGCTGACACCAAGAAGGCTAACGAGGAGGCTGAATACAAGGCTGCACCTATCAAGCCAGAGGTTAGCTTTGATGATTTCGAGAAGCTCGACATTCGCGTGGGCCATATTCTGAACTGCGAGAAGGTGAAGAAATCGAAGAAACTCCTGAAGTTCACCATCGACGACGGTACAGGTACTGAGCGTACTATCTGTTCAGGTATCGCCGCCTACTATGAGCCAGAGCAGTTGATCGGCAAGGACGTATTGTTCGTAGCCAACTTTGCTCCTCGCAAGATGATGGGTATCGAGAGTCAGGGTATGATTCTGAGTGCTGTCAACTTCGACGGAAGCCTCAACGTAACCTCTCTCCTTGGCAAGGTTAAGCCAGGAAGCCAGGTAGGATAATAGATTTAGAGTTATCAATAAATAGACGATAGAAAAACAGCAAGAATTATCGATTAGAATAAAAAGATAAGAGATATGATTAAAGCCCTATACAGCAACTTGCAGGTATAGGGCTTTTTTATATTTATTTGAACCGAATGTTTTATATTTATCCGAACCAGTATTTCTCATTTGAACCGGATGTAGGACCGGTCGTCAAAACTGTGATTGCCCTCCTGCAGTCCCTTAGTGGCAAGGAAAGAGGAAATGTTTTGAGGATCGGCTGCGAGTTGAGCCTGTAGGGCAGCCTCGCTTTCAGCAAGAGTTGGTTTCAGAAACGGATATCCATCGCTTGCCAGAACGATTTCTCCTATGGCTGGAGAAATGACCTTTACACCCTCACGGTAGATAGGAAATCCATCGATTACCGCATAATGAATGTTCTGTCCGTTGAGCATCGCCTGAATAAGCAGCGGTTCGATAGCCTTGCGTGCATCTACCGGAGGCATTCCCTGTCGAATGAGGCTTGCACGTCTGGCGGCAATCTCTTCCTCAAAAGGCTTGTTGTTCTCGTAAAGTTTGCCACCGATGAATGCCTGACAGTCACCCACCATCCACACTTCTCTCCTGGCACAGGAATAGACGATGGCAGAAGCAGTGAGTCGTTCTTCAGGATGCAGTTTCATCCGCTCTTCCAAGCCTAAAGTCTTATACACCTTATTATATATATGGGAAGAAACGCCCTGACAGAAGTCATCAACTGAAGCCTCAGCCTTGAGTCTCTCTCTGATAAATTCAGAAATGAGCACCATTGCATAGCGTCCGTTCTTCATGTCGGGAGAAAGATGCGTAGGAGTTTTGCTCGTACTTCCATCAATCACAGCGATGAAATCATCAGTCACGACGATACCATCCTCACAAGCCTCTTGGCTCTTCTTGCCTACCATATTTCTTTCTACTATTTCCATTTCTTTATGTTTTTACATGCAAAATTACAAAGAATTGCTTGAATAAGTCTAATAATTCGCAAGAAAAAGTATATAAAGCCTCATGAAAAAGTCACTAAATCCGCATGAAGTCTATATTCTGCGACACTAAACTAAGCTTTCATGCCCGAAGAAAATTTACTTACTGGGGGCAGTATGGCATACACACGCCCTGATGGAGTCAAAGTTATTCCATTGGCTTGCTTAAAAGACTAATAGTGTTTACCTTTAACTATATATGAAAAGGAGAGGCGAGCTTCACAGCCAGCATTCTTGTCCCCGTATTCGTCAAAAGTGTGATTTATCACAAAAAAATCGAATGATATTTGGTGATTACATATAATATTCCTAACTTTGCACTCGACAAAAGTGTGATAAATCACAAAAAAATCGAATAACATGGAGATAAAACGTAATATTCACTTAAACAGAATCATTGCCCGCAAGGGTAATGGCATGATAAAGGTAATAACAGGAATGCGTCGATGTGGCAAATCATACCTTCTCTTCACCTTATTTCATAACTATCTCTTAGAACAAGGAGTAGATGAACAGCATATTATCAAGGTTGATATGGAAGACCGCCGTAATGCCGCTCTAAGAAATCCTGATGCTTTGTTGAACTATATAGATTCAAGGATGACAGACTCTCAACAATATTACATCCTCCTTGATGAAGTACAGTTGGTAGCAGAGTTTGAGGATGTACTCAATAGCTATCTCAAAATCACAAATGCAGACGTTTATGTAACAGGTAGCAATGCAAAATTCCTTTCTAAAGATGTAATTACAGAGTTCAGAGGACGAGGCGACGAAATACGTATCACGCCTTTAAGCTTTCAAGAGTTTATGTCTGCAAAAGAAGGTAATCGTGAAGATTTATTGAATGAATATCTCACCTATGGTGGACTTCCACAAGTGGTCACAATGGATGAAATTGAGCGAAAAGTAGAGTACCTCAAGAACCTTTTTACTCATACCTATATCCGTGACATCAAGGAACGATATGAAATAAAGAAAGATGATGATTTGGAAGAGCTAATCAACTTGGTCGCCTCAAATATTGGCAGCCTAACCAATCCAACAAAGTTGGAAAATTGCTTCAAATCTGTCAAACAAAGCAGTCTTTCAAAAGATACCATCAAGAACTATATAGACTTGATGCAAGATGCTTTTATCATCGAGAAATCCATCAGATTTGACATCAAAGGCAAGAAATACATTGACACACCATCAAAATATTACTTCACAGACTTAGGGTTACGTAACGCCAGACTTAATTTTCGCCAGACAGAATTTACACATCTCTTGGAAAACGCAATATACAATGAATTGCGTCTTAGAGGCTATTCTGTTGATGTGGGACAAATACCAATTTTTACGATTGGAGAGGATGGTAAGCGGCAACGCAGTACATTAGAAGTCGATTTCGTTTGCAATCTGGGCTATAAGAGATGCTACATACAGTCTGCCTATGCCTTGCCAACAGAAGAAAAAATGAAACAAGAGTTCAACTCTCTTTTGCGCATAAAAGACAGTTTCAAGAAAATCGTCATCGTAGGAACGCCCACTCCGACTTACCAGAACGAGGAAGGTATCCTTACCATGAACATTTATGATTTCTTGATGAATCCAGACAGTTTGAACATCTAAAATCGAAAAAGAGAGGCGAGCTTCACAGCCAGCCTCTCCCGAGAGATTTATAGAAAATGCCACTCATGGCATTCCTATATCTTGATTAAAAATATTATCAAAATTAATTTGCCTTTGGCAATGTTTTACTCCAATCATTCTGAGCAACACCAAAACCTGAATTGATTTCGTCAACAGGAATTGGATATACAAAGTCTGAAATCTTATAATTGTTAAAAGTGAACTTCACCTCTGGGGCACCATAAGCATATACAGATGCCTTTTCGTCCCAACGGCGCAAATCATACAAACGAAGTCCCTCCTGGAACAATTCGCGAGCACGCTCATCCTTCAAGAAAGCAAGAACCTCATCCTTTGTTGTACCCAACTGCTCGGCAGAAGTAATATCCGCATTACGCTTTGCCACAACTAACAAAGAATTTCTAGCCTCATCAAAATCTGTGGCAGTAGTTCCATGAAGCTTAGCCTCTGCCTTAATGAGATACATTTCTGGCGCATTGATCAAATAGTTTGTCGTTGTTACGGTAGGGAACTTACCACCCTTAAAGGCAGGCTTGGTTGGTGTAGATGAAGCATCCCAAATGAAGATTGAAGTTCTGCAATCATTTGCACCATACATCTTCTGAAGCTTAGGACTTGGACTAAAGCTGTAAGTTGACCACAATGTACCGCAAGAATTTGCTGACCAGTTATGCTTGTCATCAATAGACAAATAGAACAAGCTCTCCGTATTGACACCTGTAGAAGAATACATTGCCTTGTATTCATCTGCCGTTGTTGCTATAGCAGACACATCTGCATCATCAAGAGCTTGCTGAGCATAAGACGCAGCGTCAGACCAATTCTCCATATAGAGATAAACACGAGCCAACAATCCTTCTGCTGCAGCCTTGGTAAAGTAAACTTTCTTGCCTCTATCTGCACCAGCTTTGCCAAAATGCTCAATAGCATCTTTCAAATCGGCGACAATAGACGTGTATGTTTCACCTACCGTAGAGCGAGATACCTGCTCGAAAGCCTTTATTGGCTCCTCTGAAATTACAATACCTGGTTGATCAGAAAAATCCTGACCATTTACCTTGATTTGATGACCATAGATATTGACTAAAGCAAGTTTAGCATAAGCACGAAGAGCGTAAGCCTCAGCCAAAGCGACATCCAAAGTCTTCTTATCTTCCTCTGTGGAAGTCTCATACAATTTCTTACCTGCATTAATTGCTCTCGCTGAATTATCAATTACTTTGTAACCATAATTCCAAATATAAAGCAAATAGCTTTCCTCATCTGTCATCGTATAAGAATAGATGGCATCCATATGACTTGTAGAACCATTCCAATATGACAAGTCTGTAGGAATATCACCAATCATCGTTGCAAAGTCTCCTGCAAAATAATAGTGATAAAACCAATCGTACTCACCATTTACGGCATTACTTACAGAAGATGCATCTGTCAAGCCATTATCTACATCAACACCAGTATAGTTCTTGGTGTCCAAAAAGTCATCTCCACAACTTGTCAAACAAGTTCCTGCTACTGACAAAAACAGTAAACCTAATATATGTTTCTTCATATTATTCCTTAATTTGAATCTTTTTAGAAAGTAATCTGAATACCACCAACAAATGTAGTCACACCAGGATACTGCCATGCAATAACGCCATTATCGTATGTATCAGGTGTATATCCAGTAAAGTCACTTGCAGTAAAGGTGTATAAGTTATCTGCTGAAATGTAAATACGTACCTTTTGCATGAAAGCCTTCTTTGTCAAAGAAGATGGCAAAGTATAGCCCAATGTAACATTACTCAAGCGCAAGTAGCTTCCGTTCATGAGGAAACGAGAAGAAGTCGCTGTTGAATTATCTGGATCATTGTAAACATAACGAGGATATTTTGCATTAGGATTATCCTCTGTCCATGAGTTAAGAGCCATATCTTTGAGCGGTGTCATCTCACGCATACCCCAACCTGTAAAGGCTGCGCCATAATCATAGACCTTAGCACCCAAACGATAATTGAAGCTTAAACTTGCATCAAGTCCTTTCCAATTGATAGATGTTCCAAATCCACCGAATACCTTTGGATCAGCAGAACCCAAATGACGCTTTGCAGCCTCACTATAATTGCTTGTTGTCTCATCACCAGTTTCATTCTTATACCATAGAGGCTTACCATTGGTTTTATCCACACCTGCATATTCTCTCATATAGAACTCATTGTATGGATAACCCTCTTCGTTGATTGTCAATGTATTGACGATAGGTTCACCACTAGACAACTTAACCACACGGTTTTGGTTCCAAGTCATATTAGCATAAGCATTCCAATCCAAGTCCTTTCTATGCATGATAGTAGCTTTCAAATCTACTTCGATACCTTGGTTACGAATCTTACCAATGTTCTTATAAGTGCTATACAAACCAGTTGTCATAGACAAAGGCATTTTCATCAAGGCATCAGATGTTGTCTCATTATAGTAATCCAAAGACAAATGGATGCGATCAATGAAAGAAAGGTCAAAGCCTACATCAAATTTCTTAGAAGTTTCCCAAGTCAACTTTGTATTAGAGATTGACTCTGGAGCAATACCTACCACACCATCATAGTTGTGACCTGCCATATAATAACCACGTGCAGCATACCAATCAATGTCTTGGTTACCTACAGTACCATAAGATGCACGAAGTGTAGCATTCGAGATAACAGGATTATCCTTTAAGAACTTCTCTGAAGAAAGGCGCCACTTTGCACCAACAGACCAGAAGTTACCCCAAAGGTTGTCTGTTCCAAATACAGAAGAACCATCACGGCGGAAAGATGCAGATGCATAGTATTTTTCAAGATATGAGTAATGTGCATCAGCAAAATAAGAAGCCAATCTTGCTTCTTTCTGGTCATATTCTGGATCTTCCCACTTACCGGCTGTAGAAAGTTTATTCATTCCCAAAGATGCGAATGGGAAATCATAACCAGTATAATGGTCAGAATAATATGATTTCTTCTGCATCTCTTGACCCAACATCACAGATACATTATGCATATCGTTAAACGTTTTATTCCATCCCAAGACATTGTTCCAAGTGATGGTAGTAGAACGCGAATTGAACTGATCACCATAACCATTGTAATCTTCCATTCCCTGTGGATCGTAAATAGCAGACATATATTGATACTCACGATAGTTCATGATATTTACACCTAAGTTTGTACGGAAATAAATACCATTCCAAATATCAACTTGCACGTATGGATTCAAGTTCAATGTCTCATTGCGACTTTCGTATACATTACCCAACTTATCTGCAAGAGCAAGAGGATTATATAAGCCATAAGTATAACCATAGTACTTGCCTTCCTCATCATGAGTTGGATAGAATGGTTGCATCATAGAAATCGCAGCGGTCATAGTATTACTCATTGCACCTGCAGTTGACTGACTTGAACCATTCTTAATAGAGAAGGCATAGTTAGCATTAGCACCTACAGCAAAGCGACCGAACTTGCTCTCCACATTGACACGACCAGAATATCTCTTAAAGTCAGAAGCAATTACCAAACCCTTTGTATCGAGATAACCAGCACTGATATAGAAACCAGTCTTACCTGTCTTTCCCTGAGCACTGATGTTGTAGTCTTGATAATAACCATGGCGAGTAACCTCATCTATCCAATTGGTAGATCTCTTGCCATCCCATTCGTAATACTCAGACAAAGCTGCTTTTGCAGCATCAATATTATCGAACTGACCTGCAGCTACACGACCTTGCGCATAGAGATTCATAGTCTCCTCAGCATTGGCATAATCCATGTTGTTATTTGCCATAGAAGTGAAGCCTTGCTTAATATCAACATTGATATTCAACTTGCCCTCAGTACCCTTCTTGGTGGTAATGACAATCACACCATTAGCTGCACGAGCACCATAAATAGCAGTTGCTGCAGCATCCTTCAATACAGTAACAGTCTCAATATCCTCAGGATTCACAGATGCCATTGGATCCAGGTAGTTACCCTCGCCAGTGTATGTACCTTCCACATCAGAGTTCATTGGCATACCATCGATTACATACAATGGCTGAGTACCTGAACTGATAGAAGAACGTCCACGTACATAGATAGAACCCCATGTACCAGGCTGACCTGTAGAGTTGTTCATCTGAATACCAGACACATTACCCTCAAGTGCCTTCACAAAGTTGGCATCACTCTTCTTTTCAATCTGTGAGCCATTCAGCAAAGAAGCTGCACCAGTAAAAGAGGCTTTCTTTTGGACACCATAACCAGTTACAACCACCTCATCAAGGGTCTTTTGGTCTGCACGTAGTTCTATCTGAACCTTATTACCCTTAATTGTAACTGTTTTGTCTTCCATTCCCATGTAAGAAACCTTCACTGTATTCTTACCCTGAGGAAGAACGATAGAAAAGTTACCGTCTACATCGGTAACAGCACCAGTATTAGTACCAACAATCTTGATAGATGCGCCAATAACAGGCTCACCATCCTCTGAAGCTACTACCTTACCGGTAACAGATGTTTGGGCAAAGGCTACTCCACAACTGAGAATTGCCCCCCCACAAATAAAGCGATTCTTTTAAACATAATCTCTCTCTTTATTAGACAATAATTTATAAATTAACTATAATCGGCTGCAAAATTATAATTTATTTCGGATATTTGCAAATATTTTGTTATAAAAATGCAATTACTTGGCAAAAATATGTGGTTTTAGTAAGGAATAGCATATTTCTGCTTACTATTTGTTACGTTTTTCTCCTTATGCATACCAAAGTTGTATAAGGCGAAAATGAATCTCATTCGAACAAATCATCCAGCAAAACTTCATCATTTACAAGCCTGAATGTTTGTTCTGCAATATTCCATAGGTATTAACCAGCATGATGCGAGTGCTGCATCGGGGCATGGTTTCTGCATAGAAGCAAGTTATCCAATCTAATAACTTGCCAAAATTGAGTTTTTTTAAAGGTTTTGGCAAGTTATCGAAGAAAAAGAAAACGTTTACATCACTTTTTATCGAAAAAGCTTGCTTATATTGCACATTTTTCGTAATTTTGCGCACGATTTCAACGGCAAGGTAAGACAGACGGTCTTATACCTTTTATATATAAGAAGGAAAGCCGTTATTATTAAACAAAAGTATTAAGATAACAATGACTCACAATTTGTTAAAAGGCAAGCGTGGCATCATCTTCGGTGCACTCAATGAGGAATCAATCGCTTGGAAAGTAGCTGTAAAGGCTGCTGAAGAGGGTGCTACTATCGCACTTAGTAATACAGCTATGGCTTTGCGTATGGGTACGCTGGATAAGCTCGCTGAACAGATCAACGCTCCTATCATCGCAGCTGATGCGACTAGCGTAGAAGACTTGGAAAAGGTATTCACAGAGGCTCAGGAGAAACTCGGTGGCAAAATCGACTTCGTGCTCCACTCTGTAGCTATGAGCCCTAACGTTCGCAAGCATCGTACATACGATGACCTCGACTACAACTTCCTGAACAAGACATTGGACATCTCTGCTATCTCTTTCCACAAGATGTTGCAGGTAGCCAAGAAGTTGGATGCTATCAACGAGTGGGGTTCTGTAGTAGCTCTCACATACGTAGCTTCTCAGCGTACATTCTTCGGTTACAACGATATGGCTGATGCCAAGAGCATGCTCGAAAGTATCGCCCGCAGCTTCGGTTACATCTATGGTCGTGAGAAGCACGTGCGCATCAACACTATCTCTCAGAGCCCTACAGCTACAACAGCAGGTAAGGGTATCAAGGATATCGAGAACATGATGGACTTCGCCGACAAGATGTCTCCACTCGGAAACGCCGTAGCTGAGGATTGCGCTAACTACTGCGTGATGATGTTCTCTGACTTCACCCGCAAGGTGACTATGCAGAACCTCTTCCACGATGGTGGTTTCTCATCAATGGGTATGAGCCTCCGTGCCATGAACCAGTATGCCAAGGATCTGGCTCCTTATGAGGACGCGAACGGTAAGGTTATCTACGGATAATCCAGACCTTTCAGACCATAGACTCATCCTGCACGATAGACATTAGTATATGAATATCAAGGAAAAATATAACCAGATAGACCTCGCCAAGCGTCAGAAACTTGGCGAGGTCGTCCGTTTTGCAATCGTGGGCGGTATTGCTACCGTCCTGCAATACGTCATTTATCTTGCAGCCATGCCGCTGCTGGCAAACCTTATCCCTACATTGGGAAACAGCGACCACACACTGGCTACTGTTGCCAACACACTGGCTTATATTCTCAGTTTCATCTTCAACTTCATTGCAAGCACCCGCTACACCTTCAAAGTGAAAGCCAATGCCAAGCGAGGGGCTGGTTTCACTTTCTCACATATCGTGAACTACAGTATGCAGACACTCTTCCTCAACCTCTTTGTTGGTTTGGGATTAGCCAAACAGATGGCCATGATTCCTACGCTCTGCATCTGCATACCGGTAAACTTCCTACTGGTAAGATTCTTTCTCAAGAAATAATAGCTATTCATGAAAAAAGTATTCGATATTTTCCGCATCAAGGGAGAGGAAAAATGGTCGGCCATTATAGCGCTGTTCGTTTCCATCGTCCTCAATGCGCTGACCATCATCAAGTACAACAACCAGTTTTCCCAACTCTCGGAAAACTACCACAAGCTCTTTGTCAAGGCCTTCCATGTAGCTGGTTTTGACCCACTTACCTATGCGGCAGTTTCGCAGTGGAACACGGAATATAATGTCTATCGCCATCCACTGCTGGCATTTTTCATGTACATTCCCAACCAGATCAACCAGGGACTGATGATGCTGACGGGCTATAACTGCGTGCAATACATCGTGGGAGCTATTCTCGTATTCTGCGCTTTCTACTCCTTCATCTTCCTCTACAGAATATTCAGGGAAGTGATCGGTACAGAGCGCTGGGATGCCAATCTGCTTTCAGCATTCTACTTCTCGTTTGCATACGTCATGGTGTCGGCGATGGTGCCCGACCATTTCATCATGTCGATGATGATATTGCTCACCACGCTCTACATCACGGGTGTCTGCATCAAAAAGGGAAGAAAGCTCACCATTTGGCAAACGGTTCTCCTCTTCCTCTTTACGGCAGGAGTTTCGCTCAACAACGGACTGAAGACATACCTCGCCGCCCTCTTTACCAATGGCAAGCACTTCTTCCACATCAAATACTTCCTCTTAGGAGTCATTCTGCCTTCGGCTGTCATCTGGGGATTTGCACGTTGGGAATACCGCACCTTCGTATGGCCTAAGGAAATGGCACGCAAGGAAATCAAGATGAAGAAAGACAAGGAAGCCCGAGAAAAGCTCATGCAGCAATACAAGGATACTGCCCAGGTAAAAGATTCAGCTGACGTGGCTATTGCCGTGAAGAAAATCGTGAAACAGAAAGCACGCGACAAATATGTAAGAGACCATAAGCAGATATGGAACAAGAACAAGGGAAAACCGATTGCCAAGGGAGAATTCAGCAGTTGGACAGACATCTCGACTTCAAGGAGTGAGACCATGGTGGAAAACTTCTTCGGAGAAGCCATCATGCTGCATCAGGATCATCTATTAGGCGATGTTCTCCGTGACCGACCAGTCATCGTAAAATACAAATCGCCAGTCAACTACGTCGTGGAAGGAATCATCGTTATTCTGTTCATCCTCGGACTCATTGCTGGCAGGAAGTCACGTTTTCTGTGGCTCACGATGATGTTCTTCCTCTTCGATTTTGCTCTACACATCGGTTTGGGATTCGGCATCAATGAGGTTTACATCATGACAGCCCATTATATGTATGCTCTCCCTATCGCTATCGGCTTTCTGGTGGAAAAAGCAGGAACCCGATATCAGGCAGAAGTGGAAAAAGATGGAAACCTGTCTGGAAAAAGGCATTCCGGGAATTGGCAAACATGGGGACTCCGAGGATTGCTCCTCGCCCTCACACTCTATCTATGGATAAGCAACGGCTATCTGCTGGTTAATTATATGATAGGTTAAGGCTGGGAAACGAAAAATGAAGGGGCAAATAAGAATCGCTCCAAGAATGCCCTAAGAAAAAAGGAAAGAATAAGAAGAAAAAGGAAAAAGGGACGAGGAATCCCCAAAAAGAAAATAAAGATGGGTAAAGGAAACTCTCAACTGAAAGTTTCCTTTACCCATTTTATGATTTCCCGATCTTTCAAGTCAAACTTGCGGGCGAAAAGGCGATTGGAATGCAGAAGTTCTTCTTTATCTGCCGATGTCCAGACATAAGGATTGCCCCGTTTCCAGTCTATCAGTCGCATACACCCCTCATATTCATCTGTTTCAGAATACAATGCCTGTCGGAATTCCGGATGATTCCATACTAAGGTCTGCAGGAAGAACTCATCGGGACAGAAAGTGAAATTGAATCGGCTGAGTACAAACGCCTTCTGGCTGACCACATACTCAGCACACTTCTGTGTGATACTTATCCAGTTGGCTCCCTTGGCAAAATCCATTTTCGAGCGGTGAACAAAAGGCATCAGGCAAAGCGAAAGATACTTATTGATGCGCCTGGTAATTCCATTGAGCCAGCCCCATCTGGTGCGTGTATAGCGAGTAAGGAGCCAGCATCTCATCATCTTGCGGCGGCAATCCCACTCAAATTCTTCACCACGATTGATGCCCACAAACTCCTTGCCTCTGTGCTCATGGAAGAACTGGTGGATTTCATCCTGCGTCTTGATAGGCAAATCCTGTCCGCTAAGAATATGATAATACTCGTATGATCCATGCTTCAAGGCCTCTTCAAGCAAAGCATATTCAGTTCGAATTTGACTGAGATTACCCCAACGCACATCCATCCGATGTTCCAAAACAAAAAGGCGAGCCTTGGAGGTGGACATAGGATGGTTTGCGAGCATATTCGACTTAAGATCAATATGCAGGAAAATATCGTTGCGCTCATCATCCAACATGGAAACTAACGTCTGCAGAATTTCCAGGTTATTGTGAGCCATTATCAAAAAAGCATGTTTCATCATATTCTATATTATTATTCAGAAATATATTCAATATCATCCTGAAAAATATATTCAATATTATTCAGAAAAACACACGGTATCAATCAGAAATAAATTCTAACTGTACGGTTGAAAAATGTTCCCATATGCTACTGCATCAGCAAAGTAAGTACTACCATCCGCGATGACATAACAACCAGTCTTGACAGTGCGCCTGATACCAATACAATCGCAAAGATACATTAAATCAGAGAGAACACAAAACAAAAACATGTTTTTTACATAAAATCACACAAAATAAAACCTATCATTTTGAATATTCAAAAAAAACAATTACTTTTGCAAGATAAAGAAATCGTTTCAACAAAAAACATATTCAAGAATAAACAATAATATTCAAGGATGAACAATATATTCAAGATTAAGAAAGAAGAAAGGCTCTTTGCGCTCGTAGCCTTCCTGCTCATTGTTGCCTTCAACGTGCTGATGGTAACCTACCACTATGCAGATTTCAGCAAGAATGGAAATGTAGGTTACTGGACCATCTTTACCAAAAATTTCCAGGTATCGGGGTTCGACCCATATACTTATCTCACACTCTCCAAATGGAAAGTGTATTATACGGAATACAGGCATCCGATGCTTCCCTTCTTTCTCTATCCTTTGACGATGCTTAATGAATGGCTGATGGAACTGACTTCCAGGAATTGCGCCACTACCATCGTGGCTGTGATGATGACTTTCCTGGGCACCTATTCCACGATTTTCATACGAAGGATTTTCAGGGAGATCATGCAACTGAAGGCTGCCGACAGTAATCTGCTCACATTCCTGCTCTTTTCCTTCGCCTACGTTCTGCTGGTTACTTTCGTAGATGATCACTTCGGAATGTCACTCTTTTTCCTGTCGATGACGCTTTATCTGGCAGGTCGCCAGCAACAGCAGCACCGAGGAATGCCCTGGTGGCAATGCGCCCTTCTTTTCTTCTTTACGGCAGGAATCACACTCAGCAATGGAGCCAAAACCTTCCTTGCCGCCCTTTTCACCAACGGCAAGAAACTCTTCCGTCCGAAATATCTGGCGTTAGGAATTATCCTGCCTACACTGCTGATAGGAGCTGCAGGAATTTATCAGAACCGCGCCTTCATTATTCCCAACCGTCAGGAAGGTTTGCGCCTGGTACAGAAAAAGGCTGCCAAGGACAGTACTTTCAGAGCAAAAATGGCACAGAAAGAGGCTCATGATAAGGAAATTGCCGGCAAGAACATTCAGCAGAAAGGCATGCTGAAATGGGCAGACATGTCGGTTTCCCGCTCTGAATCACTGATAGAAAATGTATTCGGCGAATCGCTGATGCTGCACAAGGAACATCTGCTGGAGGATATTCATAGTCATAGACCGATATTCGTTAAATACCAGACTCCTATACCTTATATAATAGAACTGGCAATCGTAGCCCTACTGATTACGGGTCTATGGTTGGGCAGACGTTCCCCATTCCTGTGGCTCACTGGTTCTTGGGTGCTCTGCGATGCTTTCATCCATCTGGTAATGGGATTCGGACTGAATGAAGTTTACATCATGGCAGCCCACTGGGCTTTCATCATCCCTATTGCCATCGGATATATTCTCAAGCAAGGCAAGGAAAAATATACCAAGTTCTTGCGCCCGGCATTGGCAATCTTAGCCATCTTCCTATTCTTCTACAACAGTACACTGATTTTCGACTATCTTACAAGATAGAAAGTAGAAGTGAATCAGGAAAAAAAGAAGATAATATCAATATTCAAAAAGAAGAAAAGCGTATGCTAACGGTCAGTATCCTGACTCCTGTCTATGGAGTAGAAAAATATATCGAACAATGTGCCCGCTCATTGTTCGGGCAGTCGTATGCACAAATCGAATACATATTTGTGGACGACTGTACGCCCGACCGCAGTATCTCCATTCTGGAATCTCTCATCCAAGAATATCCAGAAAGGGCTTCGCAGATACGCATCATCCATCATGAGAAAAATAGGGGCGTGGGAGCGGCAAGACAAAACGCACTCATGGCTGCACACGGCGACTACATCATGTTTGTAGATAGTGACGACTTCCTGCCTGAAAATGCAGTGGAAAAACTGATAGAAAATACAAAGGGACAGACAGGTCTGACGGAAAATACGCAAGGACAGGCTGACCTGATAGACGGAAGCTACTGTGAATGGAACAGCGGAAAGGCCTCAGAACCTCAAAGACCCTTTACTGAAAATGGAGAGGAGTTCCTCAAAATGCTCATCTGCCAGAACATCATCACAAACCGGTTATGGGGAAGACTCTACAGACGACAGATGATCATGGAACATGAAATCTTCTTTGAAGAAGGGATCAACTATGCTGAAGATCTCTTCTGGAATGCCCAATTTCTCTATCATTCCATTCAGGACAAGAGGACTGCAAACAACGCAAGCCCACAGACAAGAGAAGTTGGAAATCATAAAGTTGGAAGCAAAAAAAATGGAATTCACAAGGTCTGCATCAATGATGTAGTCTATTATTATCGTACAGATAATATCAATTCCTACAATCACAACATATCCGAGAAGAATCTTCTTTCGTATTTCAAATCCACCAGACATCTGATAGATTTCTTTGAGAAATATGATACGGCAAACACTTACCGGAGAGCTATTGACATCGGTGTAGTAAATGCTTACCGCTGGGCAAGAAATGCCAAGATCAGTCTGGCTCAAGTAGATAAATCTCTGAACTATATCCCACACAGTCGCATTATCCGGCTCGTCATCCAACTCATCAAATGGGGTATTCCGGCAAACTGCGTCAATCTCCTCTATCTCTCATACAGAAGATTGTTGGGAACGAAATAGGATTTACAGAAATACTAGACAATCAGGAAATAGATTCCGCAGGAAATTCAAATTACGATTTCTTGCGGAATTTATCTTTCGCAAATGCCAGACATTCTTCTAAAATCTGCACTTTCAGCAACTTCATGATGCAGAAATAGATGGCAGCAGAAATTACCAGACGAACCAGAAGCAGGAGATAGATGTTCTCCAGCCAACGAGTAAGCAGGTAGGTTACTCCCATAGTGAATGCCGCACAAAGCATAAAAGGCAAAATATCCTTGGCAACATCCAGAAATCTCAAACCCGTAATGCGCTTAATCATTGCCTGCCACACTACCAGCCAACCTATAATAAATAAGGTATAGGCAACAACCATCATCTGAATGCCATACTGATGGCAGAAAAGCACCAAAGCTAACAAACCGATGACCTGCCCCAGATTGCACCACATATAGACATCCGACCTGCCACGGCTGATGGCAAGATTCTGGTAAAGCGTATAAACAGGCATAAAAGCTCCACTTATGCAGAGAATCTGCAGCAGAGGCACACTGGCTATCCATTTCTCATGAATCGTGATGAGGATGAATTCCCGAGAAACCAAAGTAAGACCAAACATCAACGGGAAAGAAAGGAATGCAGTAAAACGTAGCATCTTGCGAAACACCATCATTTCTCTGTTCTGATCATCACGAATAGAAGAAAGTACAGGTTGTGCAATCTGTCCCACCGTATTGGCCACAAACGAGTTGGCCTTCGTATCCCAATTGTAGGCCTGAGAATAGTTGCCTACATCATTGATAGGATAAAAACGGCCGAAGACAAAAGTAAGCACATTGGTACTCACCGTATTGATGATATTGGTAACCAGAAGTTTGACACTGAATCCGAACATCTTCCTGACAGGTCCGAAATCTATCTGGAAATTAGGTCGCCAGCCCGTATAATAATATCTTCCGATATTCAGCACAAGGATAAAAATTACCTGTTGCCAGGCAAGACTCCAATAAGCCATTTGATTGAAAGCCAGCACCAGACCTACAATATTAGAACAGATCAGTGCCATAAAATTCACAATGGTAATTTCCTTGTTCATCATGTTTTTCATCATATAGCCATTCTGGGCAATACCGAAGGAGGAGATGAAGAAACTTAAAAAGACAAAACGGGACAGGGAGGTAAGACAAGGCTGATGAAAGAAATCAGCAATCAATGGCGCACAGAAAAACAACACCACATACATGGTGAGACTTACGAGCACATTAAACCAGAATACAGAATTGTAGTCATTGTGGGTAGGTTGCTTGATATTGACAAGGGCTTGCGTAAAGCCACTGCTCTGCAAATTACCTGCAATGAGAGTAAAGATGGTAAGAATGCCGATGATTCCATAATCAGCAGGAGTGAGCAATCGGGCCAGGAATATTCCGAAAAGAATATTCAGTATCTGCGTGGAACCACTGTTCATAGCTCCCCAAAACAATCCCTTGGCTGTCTTTTCCTTCAATGTTTCTGCCATTTTTTCTTTTTTATTGCAAAAGTAGCACAAATAGTTTGAAGTTCAAAACTTTTTGCTTACTTTTGCAACCATAAATACAAAAAACATGGAGATAAAAAGCATCAAAAAGGAATGGAATGCCACGATTCTGGACATATTGAAGGCATTCAAGGAAATCTGCAAGACTCACAACCTCAGATATTATTGCTGCGCTGGTACTGCCATCGGAGCTGCACGCCATCATGGAATGATTCCGTGGGACGATGACATTGATGTACTGATGCCGCGCCCGGATTACGACCGATTATTAGAGATTGCCAAGAAAGAAGATTTTGGCAAATATGAGGTTGTGACTCCTTATAATAATGAATCCTACCCGCTCTACTTCTCCAAACTTGTCAATCGGGAAACCACTCTCATCGAGGAGAAAGAACGTCCTTGCATCATCGGACTCTATGTGGATATTTTCCCATTGGATGCTACGGATGATGATCTGGAGACAGCAAAAGCCTTGTATCGCAAGTACTCCAAAACCATCAACCGCCTGAACGCAGTCACTACCCACAACACTTTCGGAGAATACCTTTCCCTGCTCCTTCACAAGGAAAACTGGGGACGTTTTGCCATCAAGACCTTAGCGTTTTTCTTCAGAAGTCGATTGCGCCACCGTCTGATCTGCCAAATGGACGAGATGAGTCATCGCTATGATTTCGAAACGGCAAAAAATGTACTGGTCAACACCGGTTCGTATCATTATAAGGAAATCTTCCCGAAAGCCTGGCTTGGCAAGGGTAAGGAGTTTCCTTTCGAGGACACCACCGTACTGTTACCAGAGGAAGCCGATAGATACCTGCGCCATTTCTTTGGAGACTACATGCAGTTCCCTCCTGTAGAACAGCGGGTGGAAAAACACCTGCGCTATTATCTCAATATGGAAAAGAGAGAAAGCTGGGACGAAATCAAAAAGAAACTTTCAGCAAAAGAGTAAGGGGGCTTGGACTTATGACACCATCTCACTGCTTAGAAGAAGAATGACTGCCAGCAGAACACTCCGCCAAAGTATGCTCAAAGCCCTGTTCTACATCAAACAAGGGTTTCCAGCCCAAAGCTTTCAGTTTATCTGTATTAAACGTAGCCTTGGTAATAGGAGTCGTATTGCCCTGCAAAGCATCCTCGGGAATATCAAATACGACCTTACGATGCGCCTTTTCAGCAATCAACTCTGCCAATTGACGAATGGAGATATTGGACTCCGAGTGTGCCACATTGTAGGCATTTCCTTTCTCTCCATCCATCAGAAGCCGCAAGATAGCATGAGCAGCATCCACAACATAGAGCCAGGAGCGGAATGCCTCACCCTTACTTTTCAGAACAATATCCTCTCCTCTCAATACATTTCTGATGAATTGAGCAAATACACGGTTGTCACTTTCGGTAAATCCAGGACCGTAAGTATGGCTCAAACGAGCAATAACCACATCTGCATGATATTCTTCGACATAAGACATGCACAGAGTTTCAGCCGCACGTTTGGATGAAGGGTAACAGGCACGAACAGAGGCGCAATCCACATATCCGCTGCTCATCTCTGTAAATTCAGAGCCATCACCCTCACCGTAAATTTCGCCAGAAGAAACATACACCATCCTACGCATACCATGTTCCAGTCCATATTCCATCAGATGAGAAACTCCATTGATATTGGCCTTCATGACCTCCACAGGTTTCAGTTTGAAGAAATTAGGGCTGGCATTACTGGCAGCATCAATGATATAATCCACCCTTTCCAATAAGTAACTGCAAGCTTTTTCATTGGTCTGTCCTTCCTGGTTTTCCTGGATCGTCTGCGTCACATCCATCTCAATGAAGGAGAAACTATCATCCTCCCAATAGGCAGCAAACTTCTGTTTTGCCCGATTGCGATTACGTCCTGAAGCAATAACCTGATAGCATTTATCCGGATTTTGCATCAGAACATCCACAATGCAACTTCCTATCAACCCCGTAGCTCCAACAACCAAAATACGGGAACCACAAAGGCGCTCCAGATTCAATCCGTCAGAAAAGAGTCTCCTTATATCATGATTATAAGGAGAATAATCTGAATTAGGAGAATGACCTGAAAAAGATGAATGTTCTACCATAAACTATTTGTTTACATTTTTTAATCTATTAAATCTACTGACATTAAATCCGTATCAACCCATTGAATCTACAACATCCCATAAAATCTACTTCAACCAAGATTCAGGCTGAACCTTCATCAAAGCCTTCAAGATTTCGAGGTCTTCTATGGTTGTAATCTTGATATTCTTCTCAGAACCAGGAACAACATGCATTTGTCTGCCACCAAGTTCTGCCATCAAGGTACAGGAAGCCACAGAATTGACAATGCCTTTCGCCATTGCCTCCTCATGTGCAGCAATCAGATTGCCCAAGCGGAAGGTTTGAGGAGTCTGAGTACGGATCAACTTGTCACGTGGAATACTTGTAGTCGATGTAAATCCATCCTCACTCTCCAAGATGGCCTCACGACACTTGATGCCGGTTATTGCATATCCATATTTCTGACAAATAGCGATATTGGAAGAGATAATATCCTGTGAAAGTAGCGGGCGAACCGCATCATGTACCAATATCAGGTCATCATCACTGCATCCAGCCTCTTTCAGACCATAAATACCATTATGAATGGATTCCTGACCATTATTACCACCAGGGAAAATCCATTTCAGCTTGGTAATATTAAACTGGTTGGCATAAGACTGCAAAACCGTTTCCCAACCAGCCAGACATACCACGGCAATACCCTGAATATCAGGATGTTTTTGGAAAGCCATCAGCGTATGGATAATAATCGGACAATTATCCACATGCATAAACTGCTTAGGAATGTCCTGACCCATTCTGTTACCAGAACCTCCTGCTATGATAAGTGCATAATTCATAACTTCTATATTTTTATATTATTTTTCAACTATTCTTGCTGGATTTCCCACAACCGTACACCCATCAGGCACATCCTGGAAGACTACGGCTCCAGCTCCAATAGTCACCTGATTACCAATACGAATGCCTCCAAAAACCGTTGCCCCCGTATAAATTTTCACATCATCTCCAATGGTAGGTCTTCCGCCTTTCCCATTGCCCAACGTCACCATCTGCAGACAATAGAAATTTTTGCCGATAGCCTCTGCATTGAGATACGTAGCATAAGCATGTTCCAGATGAGCACCCTCTCCGATGCGAGGACACCAGATATTCAAAGTTCGCTCTGGAGGCAAGAGCCAAGAGATAAATACCGAGCGGTATTCGCCCATGCGGTAGTAAAAAAGATTGCGAAAAGAGCGTTCACGTGTACACGCCTTGATAAAATTCAAGACAGAAGGCTTCTTGTCCTGCACTTGGCACAAATCGGCATCTATCTCCTTCTTATGAAGCAGATACAAGGCAATGTGCGGAAGCATTCTCACCGCAGATGCCGACAGGATGATGGTTTGCGTTATTGGATTCATTTCTAATCTAAACTTAAGCGCAAAGGTAACATAATTCTTGTAAAATGCAAAATTATTAACTGCAAAATATGCATTTACAAGCACAAAATGGGGAGAGTTCTTGATAGAAGTGCACAAAATGGAGCAAGTTCTTGGTAGAAATACAAAAATATGGACAAGTTCAGACTTTATTTTCTAAAAAATGTGAACAGAAGATACAATTATCAAAGAAATAGCTTACCTTTACCCTCGATATTTCAACTAAAAACAGAATTCAGATGAAAAAGCAACATTTATCACTCATAACACTTGCCTTAGTAGCCAGCATCATGATGGGATGCAAAGCCAGTTCGACAAAGGCACAGGCTGCTAACGACATCAAGGAAGCACGGGCTGCTGATACGCTCGTAGTCAATACAGACAGTTGCATCCTGCAAGAAGGCAAGATAGTACAATGCGCCATCAGCGTTGATTACCCAACTGAGCCCAATGAGCTTTCAAAGAGTATCAGAGCTATCCTCAACGAAGAATTAGCCAATCTGTATCTTGGCAGCATGAATGGAGATGAGATAGAAAAGCAGGAAAGCTACAAGGGTGATCTTGCCAACGGGAATTTGGTGATTGAAAAATACTGCAAGGATAATTTTGCCTATCTGAAAAGTCAGATGAAAGACCTCAAGGAAGCCGACCCACGTGCCAATGCAAATATGAGCTACGACATCAGGCTGAATAAGGAAGCAGAAACGGACAGCTATGTTACTTATCATTGCCTTTCGTATGCCTATCTTGCTGGTGCTCATGGCTCTACCTTCGAACGCTCATTCAATATTGTAAAGGCTACGGGAAAGAAACTGAGTCAGGTGGTAGATACGGCCAGGGTAAAGGACTTACAGCCGATTTTGCGCAAGGGGGTATTAAGTTACCTGAACCAACAGAGTGGGAATGAAAATCAAACAGCAAATGAAGGAAAAACAGGAAACGAAGGACAGAATGAAAATGAAGAACAAATAACAGATGCTCAGCTCAACGACTATCTGTTTATAGAAAACGGAATCATTCCTTTGCCTTCTTCCTCCCCATATCTGGCAAAAGACGGAGTACATTTTATCTATCAGCAATATGAAATAGGACCTTATGCTATGGGATTAGTCTCCTTTACAGTTCCTTTAGATAAAATCAAGCCGTATCTGACAGCAGAAGCCCTGAAATTACTCAAATAGAGTTAGATAAAGAAAAAAATCGAGGGGCACAACCATCATCATGACGGTCGTGCCCCTCTTCCTTTCCTCATACACAATATATAAAATATCATCAGTTATTGTTTTCCGCCGTCATCGACTTGCGGGAACAATAATCAAAATCTACAGTCTTATCGCCCACAGTAGATTTCCACTTGACAGTAAGTTTCACCTTTTTACCTTGAGTGTCCGGCAAAACGTCATTCAAATCGAAAGCTACCAAAGCATCTCTCCAGCGCAACTGAGGGTCACCGTTCGTATGATGACGAAGCTCTACCTCGTATGGATTCTGAGGATTTACATGAGCTATCAGATTGATAGAGTGCGGTTTTACATTCCCCCAAAGGGCGCGGAAACGCAGCGTCAGATAGCCATCCTCTACAATCGTCACCCAATCACGCACAATATCTATTGCATCATGCCCATACTTGGCATCATTCTCCTCTGGAGTAGCCAGACAAGGTACAGGTTTCTTCGTCAGAATACTGTCTATCCAGTTGACGTTGACCACTGCTCCATACTTATCATCTTTACGGTCGGTCATCGTATAGTTGACCAGTGCACGAACCTCTTTATCCCCAAAAGGTTTCTTACTGATATTGCCAGGAGCCAATGTTGTCTGATCATCCAATTGAAAATAACATCTATCTCCAGTCACCTTCACCGTAACAAGAGCATTCGGAACGGTTCTCAAATAGTAATCATTATCATCGTCCGAGCAGGAACCCAAAGAGACGGCAAGCGTCATCATTCCTATTGCTACAAGAGCCCATTTCTTAAACTTTTTCATATTACTTTTATTCTATTTATTTTTCTCGTATCTGTCTTATAAACCAAATGTTTGGTAAATCTTGCGTCATAATACGCAAAAGAAAGTTAAAAGGGTAGTCAGATACATTTTATTTCTGTATATTTGCAATTCAAAACAATACCAATATAATAAGGAATAGCACTCCAACATCATAAGGAGCTGCACTCCGGAAGAGAAAAAGATTGTAACAGCATGGCTAAAATATTGATAGTAGAAGACGATTTAGCTTTCGGAACCATGATACAGACATGGCTCAGAAAAAAGGGATTCGAGGTTGAAAGAGCGACTTCGGTGAAATCGGCATTGCATTTTTTTGAAGACAACAGTCACTGGGACTTGGTCTTGTCCGACCTCAGGCTCCCAGATCATGATGGACTCACTCTCCTGCAATGGCTCAAAAAACACGATTACACCATCCCTTTCATCGTCATGACCAGTTATGCAGAAGTTCAGAATGCTGTTCTCGCCATGAAATCGGGCGCTACTGATTATGTTGCCAAACCTTTCCATCCAGACATCTTGTTAGAGAAAATTCAAGAGGCATTGAAAGCTGGAAAACAAGCACAAAATGATGGTAAGAGCGAAGAACGAGGAATCAGACGCCAAGATTCTTCATCTGCTGAAGATGAAAGCGCTTCTTCTGTTTCACAAAGAACAAAGAGCCAGACTAACCGTACTTCAGCTGGGATATCCTCAGAGCCCTCTAATAATCAGGATGTTCCGAAATATCTGGAAGGAGAAAGCGAAGCCTCCAAGAAACTGTACGATTTTGTTTCGCTTGTTGCCCCTACTCCTATGTCTGTCCTCATCCTCGGAGCCAGCGGAACAGGAAAGGAATATGTGGCTCACCGCATCCACGATCTGAGCCAACGGGCAGGAAAACCATTCTTTGCGCTCGACTGTGGAGCCATTCCGAAAGACGTAGCTGCATCAGAATTTTTCGGATACACAAAGGGAGCCTTTACCGGTGCTGATCAAGACAAGAAGGGCGCTTTTGAAATGGCTAATGGCGGTACACTCTTCCTGGATGAAATGGGAAACCTGAACTACGAGGTGCAGGTACAGTTGCTCCGTGCTCTTCAGGAACGGAAGATCCGTCCTTTGGGAAGCACCAAGGAAATAGACATCGACATCCGACTCGTATGTGCAACCAATGAAAATCTTGCCCAACGAGTAGCTGAAGGTAATTTTCGAGAAGACCTGTATCATCGCGTCAATGAGTTCACGATTTATATGCCAGAGTTGAAAGACCGCGGAACAGACCTCTTCCTCTTTGCAGACCTCTTTATAAAAAAGGCCAACAAAGAGTTGGGACGCCAGATATTGGGACTGGACGGGAAAGCCAAGGAAAGAATTGCATCCTACAACTGGCCTGGTAACCTAAGAGAACTCAACAACGTGATGAAACGTGCCACCCTGCTTGCCAAGGGTGACTATATCAGCGTGAATGAGCTCGAACAATGCATGAGTCAGATTCAGCCACAAGCCCCTATCACCTTGCATGATGAACAGACAGAACTGCAACGTATAGAAGCAGCCATCAAAGCAGCAGGAGGCAATAAGAGCAAAGCTGCGCAGCTGCTTGCTATAGACAGGAAAACTCTCTATAACAAACTCAAGAAATACGGGGCAAATTCTCAATAGTGTGAATAGTGGTTTCGGGAAATGATTTTAGCTATTCCACACCTTCTTGGGGAAATATTCCACACTTTTTCCACACTTTCCACACACTTCCACACATCTTATTTTTGGCGCAAGAACAGATAACACGCTATTTATCAATCACTTACAATTTTCTTCATGTTTTTGGCACGGCTATTGTGATATATTTAAGCGAAGACGCAAACAAACTGAATGTTCCTCTAAAAGACAGGAAATTCCACAAAGAGAAAGGAAAATTCCACAAAAAAGGGGACGAAAAGTACATAAGGCGCTTCACAAAAGAGAAATAAATAAAATAATATATTCACAAATTAAAAACATAACAATTATGAAGAAATTAGTATTTGCAGCTATCGCAGCATTGGTAATGGTATCAGTTAGCAACGTGTTCGCCTCTAACAAGATGGCAAGTGTATCATGCGCAGCTCCAGTTGACACAGTCGCTCCAGCCGACACAACTGCAACTCCAGCAGAGAATGCTGCTCAGGATTCTACAGCAGCTACACCAGCTGAATCTACAGACTCAGCAGCTACTGCAGAATAACATCACCTTCAAAAAAACAGTAAATAATTACACGTCGCTTTCAATCGGGCAGGAGATAAAAGGCTATCATGGCTTTGTTCTCCTGTTTTTTTGTATTTGGGGGTATCGATGTGGCCTCTATTTCTCAATTTTCTTGTTTTTCCTTCACTTTTAGATGGTAAATCAGATTTTTTAAGCTAACTTTGCATCTAAGAAAAGATTTTTTATCATGCAAAAAAATAATGTCCCTTTAAAAGTTGCTATCGGCTATACAGCTACTGCCATTGTCCTCATCATGGCAATGGTGCTCGTATATAGCAATACCAAGTCTATCTACGACATCAATCAGGCTTCCCGCGAATATATTCAGAAGCAGGATGTGGCTGATAGTACGATGACTCGACTGCTCAAGGAAGAACAGAATAATCTCAAGCAACTCTCGGAGGCTTTGGCAGGTAAGTCAAGCAAAGGCTATCTGCGCGCCAAGGTGGACAGTCTCAGCAAGGGCAAAGACTCCATTGTGGTAGAGAAGAAAGCCCCGCAGACTCACGAGGCTAAACACACTACGGTAGAAGTGCTGAAAACCCGAAGAGGATTCTTCCGACGCCTTGCCGACGCTTTCAAGAAAGAACATGCTGAAACCATCAGCGTAAAGAGAGATACGAATCTGGCGGTAGTGGATTCTGTAGCCACGCCTATCAATGTGGCAGAGAATGTGGCCAACATTCTGGAAGATATTGAGAAAAAAGAGAAGAATGTCTCTACTCACCATAGTGAAGCCGTGAACAAGGAGATGGAGGATCTGCAGCTTGTCAATGCGCAACTTGCCCTGCGTTCTGCCAAGAAGTTGAATGAGGCACACCAGAAAGAGCGCACATCCATGCAACATGCCATCAACAAGGCGATGGAAGCACGCCAGCAGTTGATATGGCAGATTGCCTTCCTTGCCATCATCGCCATCATTGCTGCCATCATCCTGCTCTGGTACATCTACCAGGACACTAAGAAGGAGCGTGTCTATAGGGAAAACCTGGAGAATGCCAACGAGGAAATCCAGCGCATTATGCGACAGAGGGAAAGACTCCTCCTTACCATCACCCACGACATCAAGGCACCTGCTGCCTCCATCTCCGGGTTTATCGATCTGATGAAGGAGTATGTGAGCGATCCTAAGGGAACTTCATGTCTTAGCAATATCAAAAACTCAGCCAGCCATCTTTCCCAACTGGTGGCTTCCCTTCTCGATTATCATCAGTTGGAAAACGGGCTCATGCAACTGAACCCTGTCAATTTCTCGCCAGAACAGTTGGTGAAACTAAGTGTGGAAGGGCTCAGACTACAGGCAGAAAAGAAGGGGTTAGCAATCTCCTGCGAGTTCCAAAATGCAGATAAGTACAATATCTGGGGAAAAATATTCAGAGGTGATGACTTCCGCATCCGACAGGTGCTGGACAACCTGGTGAGCAATGCCATCAAATATACAGACCAGGGAAGCGTACATATCATGGCTTCTATCCAACAGGCAAGAAATGAATACAACATCATCATCGACGAGCATACTTATGAACTCACTCTACAGGTGAAAGATACGGGAAAGGGAATGACCTCGGAGGAAAAACAGAAGGTTTTTCAGGCATTCACCAGACTCAAAGGCGCACAGGGCATTGAGGGCACAGGACTGGGCCTGTCTATCACCCGCGAACTGGTAGCCTTGCTCGGCGGAAAGATTCAGCTCGAATCTGCGGTGGGCAAAGGTTCTACCTTCACCGTTTCCTTCCCTATCCTATTGCAGCAACAGGCTAACGCAGAAGAAGGAACTGAAAGAGGAATAGAAGATGATGGAATAAGTGGAACAGAAAGAATAGGAGAAATTGAAGGAGAAACAAGATTATCTAAAGGAAAAGACAAGCAGAAAACGAAGCGGAATTTCGCCAACCACAAGATTCTCATTCTGGACGACGATGCTCTGCAGCTGCAACTGCTGCAGGAGATGTTGCGCCGTCTGGTAGGTGATACGTGGAAGGTAATCACTTGCCATCATGTGACGGAAGCCCTTACGGCACTTCACAATGAGCAACCTGCGGTGATGATGATGGACATCGAAATGCCAGAAATGAATGGTATGGAGATGATTAAGCACATCAATCACAGTCAGATGCTGGTGATTGCCATGACGGCTCATGATACAAGTATCAAATCGAAATTGCATGAAGCAGGTTTTGACGATTGTCTCTTCAAGCCTTTCTCTATGGAGAAACTGGAAGAAATCTTGGGAGTAGAAAGAGTTGATTCTCAAAAGGAACAGATAGTAGAAAAAGGAAAAACTACGTTCCCTGTCCGTTTCAAGCCACTATTGGCTTTCGCTGAAGATGACGAAGACGCTGCTGCTGAAATCATCAGCACCGTAAAGCAGGAACTGGAAGGACATTTTAGAAAAATGCAGGATGCACTTTCTCAAGAAACTCTACCTTGCGAAGACATCGGAAAGGCGGCGCATAAGTTGCTGCCTATCGCTTCCATGATACAGATGGAGAGCCTGGAACTGGTGCAGGCTTTGGCTCCTGAACATATCAACGAGGTAGAGACAGAAAAAATCCGAGAATATCTCGCAACCATCGTCGATGAACTGCGAAATATCCTCGGAGAACTATCATCAGGGGCTATTTCTTGAATACGCCTCTGATGAGAAACCAGGCATGAGCCAACAAGGTGGGCAGCAGACCATAATGGTGTTTCATCACCTGAAAGCGTTCTTTCAGGGAATCCTTATGGTTCTGCACCGACATTCCACCATCCAGATAATTGGTGATGACTGCCCCTACATTGCGCAAAGGCAACTTATGGGCTTTGGATGCTTTCATCATGCGGATGCACCAATCAACATCGGCAGAAAAGCGGTAATCCAAATCATAGTGCTCACTCTTGGCAATATCCGTGCGGGCATAAAAAGACTGATGGCAGACTAACATTCCCCAAATGAAAGAACGCCAAGTCAACTTCTTGGGTGGAGAAAGACGGCGATGGCGCAGAAAGCGACCATCCATATTCACAATGTCCGTATCTCCATAAAGGACGCCCGGCAGTACTTCTCCCTCGCCTACACAACCTTCCACGTATTCCAACGTATCGGCGGAAGGAAAAACATCTCCTGCATTCAGAAACACGAGATAGTCGCCAGTAGCACGGTCTATGCCCTTATTCATGGCATCGTAAAGTCCCTTGTCCGGTTCTGAGAAAACCCGGATTTCATGGGCACTTTCACCCACATCATTCTTATGTTTGTAAGCCTTGACCATTGCCAAGGTTTTATCCTTCGACTTACCATCTATGATCAGGTGTTCTACATTGCAGCAGGTCTGCTTCATCACCGAATCCAACGTGCGCTGCAAGACAGACTCTGCATTGTAAGTACAGGTAATTATCGAAAATTTGATCATAACGTCTCTACTTTTATCAACGGCTGTTGCCTACAAACTGTAATTTTTGTAAGCCATTGCCTGATTATACACCTCAATATAATTCATTGCCACGGCATGCTGCGAATAGTTGTGGGCCACTTTCTGCAGACAGTTGCTCTTGAGCACCTCTGCATCAGCCTCCTCCAAAACCCAATACATGCCCTGTGCCAGGTCGTCTGCATCCCGATAGTTGGCCACATAACCATTTTTCTGATGGTCAATCATCTCAGGAATGCCGCCCACCTTGAATCCTACGCTTGGCACTCCACAAGCCATCGCCTCCATAATCGTATTCGGAAGATTATCCTCCAATGAAGGGAGCACAAATACATCAGCCGAACTGTAAATCTGAACGATGGTCCTTTCATCACTCACATAGCCTAAAGGAAATGCTGGCAAGGACAGTTTCTCTGCTACATCTTCCGAATGACCGCCCAAGATAGCCACTACCGTATTTTCCTTCATTTCAGGATGCTGGGCTACCAACTTATCTATGGCTTCTACGAAGAAACTCATGCCTTTACGCTCGTCAGTTACTTTCTGTGAAACGAAGAGGATGATCTTCTTATCATCCGGGAGTCCGGCACGCAGACGAGCCTCAGCCTTGTCATGAGGATAAAAGACCCGCGTATCTATCGGATTGGGAATATTGGTGAGATGAAGTCCTGTAAAGAGGGCACTCTTCTTAGCCTGCCGCTCCAGCCACTTGCTGCAAGTGACGAAGTAGATATTGCTATGCTGATAAAGTTCCTTCTTGCGCCTGAACACCTTGTTGGAAATGTCATGCTTGCTGCCCTTATGAGGCAGGAGCGGACAGTTGCCACACGCAGAAGCATAGCGATTGCAGCCTCTTGCATAATGACAGATGCCCGTAGCAGGCCAGATATCGTGCATAGTCCAGACAATAGGTTTGCCGCTTTTAATAATTTTGCGAATACTTTTCAGTGAAAGCATACCCTGATTGATCCAGGACAGATGAATGACGTCAGCCTCCTTAAACTCACGCAACTTGGTAATATCAGAGCCGGCACAAGCCAAATCTATTTCCCAAAGATGAACGGAAGAGAAGTGAAGATGCCAGAAAGCACGCCAGCGTTCCCACAGAAAATGCCATTGCAGCAAAGGAGAATGCGGCAAACTGGCTATCGTGATATTCTCTGTTGCCTTATCACGCACCAACATCTTAGCCTTAACACCATTATTGTTAAGGGCTTCCATCAAACGGTTGGCTGCAACTGCAGCACCTCCCGTTTTCTCGCTTGTATTTACTATGAGTACTCTCATGCCTATTATCTTTTATTATTACGCCTATTGCAAAGGGTTTTGCTGCAAATGCAGATTAAGATAATGCAAAGATAATGCAAATTACTTGAAGGACAAAAAGAAAAAGCTACTTTTTCAAAAATAAAAGAAAGATTGTCTGGAAAGAAAGAGATGAAAAGGGTGAGAGAGAAAGAATGAGAATGGGAAAAATAAAATATGCCGCAACTCACCTCGAGCTGCGGCATACAATATGTTTAACTTAAAAAAAATTCTTAACCAAAGGTAATCTCACGATCTCCTTAGCTATCTGTTAAACAATCTACCTTAAAACCTAATAACTAAAAACCTAAATCTATTACTACTAACCTAAACAATCTATTAACCTTTTGACGAGTGCAAAGGTACGACGATTTTCTGATTCCTCCAAATATTTTTGAAAGAAAATGCAGTGCCTTTGCGTTTTTTTGATTTACATCAACAAAATGTGACCGAACACAACAGATTTTAAGAAACCATTAACGCTCATTAAGCTTTCAACTTGTAAAGCTTAATGAGCGTTTTGCTTTCTTTTTCTATTTTGACTGTCTGATTTCAAGGAGAGAAAAACAGAAAGACTGCTTTCTATCAAGAGAAGAAACGGAATGTATCTATTAGGAGAAAGGACTAAACTTTCTCGATCAAAACCGTAGCATAGGCGGAAATGCCTTCCATTCTTCCGGTAAAGCCCAATTTCTCTGTGGTCGTTGCCTTGATGGAAATATTTTCCTCATCCGTATTCATCACCTGGGCAAGGCAGGCCTTCATCGCAGGCACATGCGGATTGAGCTTAGGACGCTCAGCACAGATGGTTGCATCGATATTGCCCAACACATACCCCTTGGTGGCTATCAGATCGATGGTCTTCTTCAACAGAATCTTGGAATCCACATTCAGCGTCTCTGCTGCCGTATCAGGGAAATGATAGCCGATATCGCGCATATTGGCTGCTCCCAACAAGGCATCACAAATAGCATGAATCAACACATCTGCATCACTGTGGCCCAATAATCCGAGTTCGTAATCTATCTTAATGCCACCCAACCACAAGTCACGATTTTCTACCAACTTGTGCACATCATATCCGAATCCTACACGTATATTCATAGTCTATCTATATTGCTAATTTATCTTCTTCTGAACAAATCCTTGATTCCGTCCATATCAAATCCCAAGGTGAAGCGCAAGGTCTGGTCGAGCGGATTGCTCTTTGCCGTTGCCACTACGTAGGCGGCATCCAGAGAGAAAACATTCATCTTGAAACCGCCACCTACAGTGAAATACTTACGGTTACCCTTGCTGGCACTCTCATGATGATAACCGGCACGGATAGAGAACTTGTCATTATATACGTATTCCGCACCTACACCATAGTTGACTTCCTTCAACTCCTCCTTAAATCCGCCTGGAGCGTCGCTGAAACTCTTGAAAATACCGCTGATGGAAGATACGTCGCTGTACTCTCTATGTACGCGGTCCTCATAGTCGGCATTGTCCTCACCTTCTTCCTGCTGCGGAATGGTTGGCACAAGATATTTATTGGCATCTGCAGCAATCGTCAGTCGGTTGTACTCGTCAAGCGGAATCATCAGGGAAGCACCCAAACGCAGGTTGGCTGGCAGGAACTGACTATACTCCTCTCCGCTGAATGTGATTTTACTACCGATATTGGAAATATTCAAACCAATACCCAACTGACATTCGCGCTGACCGATATTGACGTAATTCTGATAATAGGCAGCAATATCTGCGGCAAAAGCGGAAGCTGGGGAGTTCTCCTCAGTCTCACTGAAGCGCATATCTGAATAAATCCATCTCACTGCCGCTGCCAGAGAGAACTTCTCACTGAGCATCAGGGAGTAAGCCACATCGAGCGACATTTCATAAGGGTTGATGGTTGTGGCATTTGCATCTGTACTCGTATAAACCTCACCCAAATTAAAATAGCGCAAGGAACCGGAAACGGCACTGTAGTCACCTATACGGTAATAACCTGCCAGATAGGCTAAGTTCATATCGTTGACTAAGGAGCGCAACCATGGTGTGAAGTTGAGTGCCACGCCTGCTCTCGAAATATTGAAAGGATACTTGGCAGGGTTCCAGTACTGGGAATTGACATCTGGGTCTGTAGCTGCACCCACATCACCCAAACCGCCACCTCGTGCGTCCGGAGCGATGGTCTGCGAGATCACAGCGAAGTTGACTGGATTGAAGAGATCTTTCTCGTTCTCCTGTGCATTCGCCTGCACAGAAAAGACTGCCAAGAGGCAAGTTGCCCATATCTTAACTGTTCTGTTCTTGATATTCATACCTTTTTATATATATGTTAATATGTTATTTCTATTTTGATCAATGGTTGAGTACAATCAGTTTCTTGGTTTTTGACTCATACCCACTGCCATCTGAAGCCACTTTGATGCGATAGAGATAGATGCCTGTACGCAAGGTTCCACTACCTGTGGATAAATCCCACTTCACAGTATAAGAACCCGAATTGGAAACGCCCGTCTCTGTATGCTGCCAGAGTTTTCTTCCGGAGGTATCAAACACTTCGATGACGATATCCAGACTGCTCGCTATTCTATCATGCGTGATGATGAATGTGGTAGAATTCCGGGCTGGATTCTCGGTCACACCTGTATCAAACGATGGTTTCAGACTCCTCACCACATTAAAAGTCAACGTAGCGGTAGAACTATTGTTCAGTATGTCCCAGGCACGGAATTGGAGTTTATGCGGACCGGCTGCCAACTCAGGAATACTGTAATAGGTAGAGCCGCTCGTATAAGTTCCGAAATCGTAGGTGAAATTGTTATTCAGATTATACGTCTTGTTCGCATCACCGTCGATGATGAGCTGCAAATCATGCCCGATGCCACTTCCTGCAGCATTGATTCCGTCCTTATCTTTCACCTCAGCCACAAAGAAAGGCGTAGGGTTCACGTTTCCACCATCCACGAAGGAAGGCGAATTGAGATAACAGTAGATAGACGGACCGATAGAGTCATTCTTTGCCAACGCACTTCCACCCACATTGAATGCGTCGCTCGAACCATGAGCACGGATGGTCCTGTCATTGTTGATGGCATAGAGATTGACCAGTCCAGATTCATCCGTATAGTTGATGTCCTTAGGCACGGCAAACTGGAAAGAGAACTTGCCTCCCACCACGCTGTCAGAACCATTATAGAGGGTCTTGGTACGGTCGTAGAAAGTGAAAGCATCACTTGTTCCATCGTTCTGTCGGCAGGTTATCAGTTCCTTGGAATCTCTTACCGTAGCCGTCACCACACCGTTGAAAGCTTCATTTCCCTCAATATGTCCGTCGATTCTTGCCACCATTCCTGCTTTCAGCATAGCCTTGGCAGAAGCATCCGAAGTAGAAATGCCATTCACAGAATCTACTACCACTTTCAGGGTTGGCACATTCAGCGGCATTGCCGGGTCGCCTAAGAGCGCATACTGCAAGCGGTTAGAAGTCAGGTCGCTCTCCTTGATTGGCTTACCTTCCTTATCATAACCTATTACATTTCCCTTTACCAGATCGTTCTGTGCCTGTCGATGTGCCTCACCGATAGTCAGCGGCTTTCCGTCCTTCGTACTCAGCACGCGGTAGAGAAAGGCACGGTTCATAAATTTATTGCGGTTGGCATAAACCGTTCGGGTTGTTCCATAGAAAGCCACAGCTCCTCCATTCGGATTGAGCACAGCTGCTTCACCAATATTGTCTTCCACTCCATCATAAGGCATGACATCACAGGCAGCAGTCACCCAGAGAGGGAGGTTGGTATTCTTGAAATTGTTGAAATCCATCAGTTTCACCACCTGCTCGTGCGACAACTGACCTGCACTGGCGTGACCGGCATAGTCCATGATCAGGGCACCATTGGCCTGCTGCTCCTTGATGATACGTGTAACTTCAGGATAGGAATTGCCCACAGAAGAAGTGGTGCGCTGGTAAGCATCCCACATCACCTTCTTGATTTGAAAATCAGGATATTTGTCGGCAATGTAGTTGACCACTTCGTCGGCATCCTTCATGTGGAGGTTGTCATTACCATCATCTGCCATAAACATCAATGTGTTCTGCCATGATCCCGCATTGGCATTTTCCATATAGTTGATGGTTTTATCCACCATAATCTTGGCTTCTTCTGGTGTTGAAACCGGGAATCTTCCTACCGCTACGTCCTGCTGTTGGGTGGTAGGAGAACCACCGGCACCTTCAGAGAGAATACCCATCCAACTGTCACTCACATAACAATAAATCTTGTTGAGGGAGTTCTCGCTCTCAAAACAGAGAAGATAATCATCCGGATTCAGTCTCTTGCAGTCGGCAGTCAGCATACGGTTGTCCCATACGCAATCTCCGAAAAGCAAGAGATATTTCGGCATGTCTGCCTCATTTCCTTCGGCTCTGTCTTGGAGCATGCGCAGATAACGTCGGTAAGCTCCAGCATCAGGTGTTCCGCTGGAGAATTCATTATACAGTTCGTCTGCAGGCACCAAGTTGACTCTCAGCCCGTTATGGGTTTCATGATAAGTCTTGAGCCTCTTTGCCTGCTTGAGCAGTTTCTGGGAAGTAGGGATGATGATCACCATGTCGGTCTGTGCATCGGCATGATGATCCTGATTGGTAATATTATAAACAAACTGCGCTGCTGGAATCTTTCCAGAGAATTCCGGCAATGCCTTCGGCGCATTCCACACCATGGCCACATAGTCGAGGCGCATGGTTCCGCCCGAAACGTTCGTAATCGTAATCGTATCATTGCCGCCGATAGTCAGGTTCTTGAGGGTGAAAATAGTCGAACCTTCCGCTCCAAAATCGTATTCCGAACTGGAAACTTGGGCATAAACCTTGCCTAAGGTCCTGCCGTTCAAAGCCACATCAGCCGTAGCAGAAGTACCCGTAGAGATGTTGACGGCCAATTTTCCGCCTGCATTTCCAGTAGTATTGGTAAAGACGATCTGCTCGCTGGCTCCCTGATTGAGCGCTTTGGAATCATAGAGATTTCTTCCACCAGAAAACCAAGCATAACCATCTACCTCATAGAGAGAATGATAGAAATCGCTGGAAGGATAAAATGAGTTCACAAAAGTAGCTGAATCCACGGTCTGCGGAGCCTCGTCGCTCTGTGTGATAAAATAATATCCGTAGTCAGAATAAGGATTACGGGTACGACGGGTGGCAGTATTGCTACTCCAGCTCACCGGTCCTTTAGCATAGAAGTAATGCTTGCCGTCTCTCACATACTGCGGCACTTCCTTCAGATCGTCATTGGCTAAGATTTCTGACGCATAGAGTGCCTCGTTCTGAAGATTACCTCCATAACCATACACTTTCACCTTATCAATATTAGAAAAACCAGCCTGTCGGATAACTTGGTCAGTAAGCTGATAAATACCACTCTCGCCTACTCTGATTTTCGCCCATCTGCCCGTAGCCAAAAGAGAATGAGCCGCATAATCCTTTTCTGTTTCAGAAGCACGGGTCAAGGCTCTTGCCTTCGCCATTGAACGACTGATAGGCTTGGCCTTGATGTCGAGCATGAAACTAACCAATATCTGATATTTGTTGTTGCGGAATACCAACGGACAAAAATTGACGAGGAGCGTTGCCTCGTTGCGACAAAGCGAAACCTGAGTCTCTACAGAAACCTGCGATGGAAGTGCCGCCCCCGAGAGACGATTGTAGTTGGCAATATCAGCAACGGTCATATCCACATATTCTGCATATTTGACCGTTGCTGTATAAATAGAATCCTGGTAATGATTGGATAAAGGTTTGGAATATACAAATCTCGGCAACACGGAATCTACCCTGACCTCATCAGCGGTCAGATTAAAGAACTGCTGCGCCTGCATAGGCAAGACAAGCATCAGCAATAGAGTTGCAATAAAATATCTCCAAACCTTTGTAACCATATTTTTCAAATCACTTCTTACACAATTACTTACACATAAAGTCGAGCACCTTCCTGTCCTCTAAATAACCTTCCAGATGGTCGTCTATCTGTACAGGTCCACAACCCGTAGGGCAACCCGTATAGAGCAAGTCACCCGTCTTCAGCGTGAAATACTGACTGATGTACGAGATAATTTCGTCCACCTTGTAGAGCATGTCACTGGAACAACCTTCCTGCACATTTTTTCCGTTCAAGTCGAGATGGAAATGAATAGCCTGTATATCTCTGAATTTCTGTACATCTACCCATTCACCGATAACGGCAGAACCGTCGAATCCTTTCGCTAACTCCCAAGGCTGTCCTGCCTCTCTCAGTTTCTTCTGTATTTCTCTGGCTGTGAAGTCAATACCCACAGTCACAGCATCATAATAGCGGTGAGCGAAACGCTGCGGAATCGTCTTTCCCAACTTGCAGATGCGCACCACCAATTCAGTTTCATACTCGATACGTCCCAGATGGTCTGGGATGAAGAAAGGCTTGCCATTATTGAGTAAGGCAGAGTCAGCCTTCGTGAAAATGACAGGACGCTCTGGTTTAGATAACGTACCATGGAGCGATTTATTGTGTTCAGCATAGTTCATGCCTATGGCAAATATCTTCATAATATCAATATTTTAAGAAAGAATAACCCAAAAAGTAAAATTTGGGGGAAATTCCGATAAAATCCTTGAATGAAATTCTGAGAAGAACCAGCTGTGAGATTCTGAGAAATTCAGCTATGGGATTCCCTCAAAACTTCCGATAAAAAGAAAGGGAGTTAGAAGTAAAGCTGAGCTTTATCTCCATAACTCCCGGATATTCTAATTTAACTATAAGTCAAATTATAGTTGTTGTTGTTGAGTCATCTTGTGATGATCCATCCAGCTAAAAGCGTGGATTACTCAGCTACAAGTGTGAAGCGCTTGTAAGCAACGATCTTGAGATCCTTGCTCTGAGAAGCGAGGTACTGAGCAACAGTCTGCTTGTCACCGTCACCGAACTGGAACTCCTGGTCAACGAGGCAGTTCTCCTTGAAGAACTTAGCCAGACGACCATTAGCAATGTTCTGGATCATAGTAGGGTTCAAAGTAGCAGCCTTCTCCTCACCAACAGTCTTCTTGATGTTGCGAGCCTCTTCAGCCTGCTCAGGTGTCAACCAACCCTTCTTGGTGTTGCTCTCGATGTGCTCCTCAGAGTCAACGTGAGCTGGGTTGATGCCAGCCTTCTTCAAAGCTGCGTTAACAGCCTTCTCTACGAGCTCTTCCTTAGTCTTGGCAACAGCAACTTCGAGCTCAGTCTTCTTAGTCTCCTCAGAAACTGAAGACTCGTCGAGAGCTACAGGGCGCATAGCAGCAACCTGCATAGCTACCTTGTGACCAGCCTCCTCGTTGTTCTCGTTGAGCTGAACCATAGTACACAATGTGTGCTTGTTCATGTGGTCGTAAACCTCGATGTTGTCACCCTCGAGAACACAGTAGCCGTCGAGCTCCATCTTCTCGCCAGTGATACCAGAGCGCTGTGTAACAGCAGCCTGAGCATCAGCATCACCAACCTTCAAAGTCTTCACCTCGTCGAGAGTGTGAGCCTTGGCAGCGATAGCAGCGTCGAGGATGTCAGATGTCAACTTGATGAAGTCAGCACCGTTAGCTACGAAGTCAGTCTCGCACTTGAGAGCGATGATAGCAGCGAAATCGTTAACCTTCTTAACGAGAACGCAACCGTTAGAAGTCTCACGGTCAGAACGCTTAGCAGCGATAGCGAGACCACGCTCACGGAGCAACTCCTTTGCCTTATCGAAATCACCTTCAGCCTCTGTGAGTGCCTTCTTAACGTCAGCAAGACCAGCACCAGTCATAGCGCGAAGTTTCTTGATATCTTCAATTGAAACAGCCATAATATTTTTTTATATTAAAAAGTTAATAAAAATCTTGCTTTAAAAGCTACTAAAGCCATCGAATCATAAACAGAATCAATGGCTCCAGTATATATTCTTCTACCTAATTACTCAGCAGCAGCCTCTTCCTTGCGTGCAGCCTTCTTCTTAGGCTGATCTTTCTGCTCAGCAGCAGCCTTATCGTCAGCCTTCTCAGCCTTACGCTCCTCAAGACCCTCAGCGATAGCACCGCAAACTGCAGAGAGGATTACCTCTACAGAATCCTTAGCATCGTCGTTAGCTGGGATGATGTAATCGATATTCTTAGGATCAGAGTTTGTATCTACGATACCGAATACAGGAATACCGAGACGGTTAGCCTCCTTCACTGCGATGTGCTCCTTCATTACGTCGATAACGAAGAGTGCGCTTGGAAGGCGAGTCAAGTCAGCGATAGAACCGAGGTTCTTCTCCAACTTAGCACGCTGGCGGCTTACCTGAAGCAACTCACGCTTTGAGAGGTTAGAGAATGTACCATCGTTCATCAACTTGTCGATGTTTGCCATTTTCTTCACAGCCTTACGAATTGTAGGGAAGTTAGTGAGCATACCACCTGGCCAACGCTCAATAACGTAAGGCATGTTAACTGAAGCAGCCTTCTCGGCTACTACATCCTTAGCTTGTTTTTTAGTAGCGACAAACAAAATCTTCTTGCCTGACTTGGCAATAGCCTTGAGAGCCTCTGCAGCATCGTCGATCTTAGCTACAGTCTTGTTGAGGTCGATAATATGAATACCGTTACGCTCCATGAAGATGTAAGGAGCCATTGCTGGATTCCACTTGCGACGGAGGTGTCCGAAGTGGCAACCTGCCTGAAGTAACTGGTCAAAATTTGTTCTTGACATTGTTTTTTCTTTTTTAATTGTGTTTACTTTCTTTTTGAATCTAATGTTAGATCAGTCGATGAGTAGTCCCCGATTAATGGAATCTCACCGATTTAGATACTAAACTTTTTAGCTCAGCTATATATAATCTGTATATATATAATAAAATATGTATAAGATTAACGCTTGCTGAACTGGAAGCGACGACGAGCCTTTGGCTGACCTGGCTTCTTACGCTCAACAGCACGTGAGTCACGTGTCATGAAGCCTGCATCCTTCAAAGCCTTCTTATCGTTAGCGTCGATCTTAACGAGCGCGCGAGCGATAGCGAGGCGGAGAGCCTGGCTCTGACCGGTGAAACCACCACCGTCGAGGTTTGCCTTAATATCATACTTACCCTCAGCTTCGAGCAACTGCAATGGCTGCTTTACTACATAGCGAAGGATTGCTGATGGGAAATATGTCTCAATATCTTTCTTGTTGATTGTGATCTTACCGGTACCCTCTGTGAGGTATACACGAGCTACAGCGCTCTTACGGCGACCAATTGCATTAATTACTTCCATTCTACCTTAATTATTTATACTGGTTAATATCAATTGCCTTTGGCTGCTGAGCCTCATGCTTGTGCTCTGTGCCATCGTAAATGAAGAGGTTGTCCATCAAAGAACGGCCGAGAGGACCCTTTGGCAACATACCCTTGATAGCGTGACGAAGGATCTTATCCATACCGTCTGGACGCTTGCGCAACTCAGCTGGAGTGTTGAAGCGCTGACCACCAGGATAACCAGTGTAACGTGTGTAAATCTTATCAGTCTCTTTCTTACCAGAGAATACAGCCTTTGCTGCATTGATAATGATTACGTTGTCACCACAATCTACGTGTGGAGTGAAAGTTGGCTTGTACTTACCGCGGAGCAACTTTGCTACCTTTGAGCAAAGACGACCAACTACCTGGTCTGTTGCGTCGATTACAACCCACTCTTTCTTAGCTGTCTCCTTGTTTACGGAGATAGTCTTGAAACTTAATGTGTCCATTTTAAAATTTAAATTACTACTAAAAAACGTTTTTAATCTTTTTACTCACTATTTCGGACAGGTGATTCTCTAACCGCAAATCCCGGCCACAGGACATTGCTATTAACACACCAATCCAGGGGACTCTAAGTGTATCCCCGAAATAATCGGACTGCAAAATTACACATTTTTATTTGATTATGTGTAAGTTACGAGTTTTCAATCAAAACTTTTATAAATATTTAACTTAATTCGAACTATAAGACCGTTCGCGAATTCAACAAGCAAGCGTTACTCACGAAACGAGGTGGCTCGCTTCATCATCGAGGATTTGGTTAAAACAAAGAAGAGGGTGTGTCATAATTCCATGATACACCCTCCGATGTGAAAGCAATTCCCCGTACCCACTTTTATTTTTCCCTGCCCACGGAAAAATTCTTGCGTGGGCAGGGAGAAAAATATACCCGGGCAGAGAAGGAAATTTAAAAGAGTATTTTGGAGAATAGGGAGTGTAGTCGAAAAAGATTATGATTTAGCATTGCTTGTAGAAAAATAGAAATAGAAAAAGGGTGCGTCATGTAGTTATGACACACCCTTCTTTTTTTGTTTATAATCGAATCTTATCGACGAGATACACGAACCTTCACGGTATCATGACCTACCTTCACGATGTATGTGCCAGCTGGCAATAATGACAATGAAATGTTCTGAACATAATCGTCGGTTACAACACTATTTACTACCAACTTACCATCAGTAGCATAAACAGCTACCTTGTCACCTGCATGAGCACCCACAATACGCAATGTGCTGCCAGCAATAGTAATCTTCAACTTATCGGCTGTTACACCATCGATGCCAGTAACAACAAGAGTCACCTTGTTAGAATACTGCTCACCAGTAACAGAATAAGCGGCAGCTACCTGATACTCAAGATAATTGCCAACAACAGAAGAATTATCTGTGTATGAATTACCAGAGATGAAGTCGTTGTTCAACTTATCACCATTGAGGTAAACATTGTAACCCAAGAAGGCATTCTTCTGAGAAGTTGCGCCCTGTGTCACATGAGCCACCTTCAATGGTGCAGCTGATACATTTGCCTTTGGCTTGAATGTGAGAACATCAGCACCCAGCTTTCTTGCCTTCATGGAAGTAGCAGGAGAGTATGGACTCAAACCAATAGAAATGTTCCAGTTGGCATCGATATCAGCACCTGAATCCTCCATCGTACTCCATGAGATACCATCAGAAGAATAAAGGTCGCCACGACCACTGCGAGCAGGGCCCTTATCGTAACCCAGAGGCACTGTAATCTGGTTGTGCTCTACATATACTGCCACACGGAGACTCTTGGTAGGGTCGATTGGGAGTGGCTCGTCAAGATGAATGGTATTGAAGGCATACTCCTTCAGACTTGGAACAAACTGCTGGCGAACCAACGTGTTGTTCTGATATACCAATACATAGAGAGCATCAGGAATCTGATTGATGTAAACCTCTACATCGCTCAATGCCAGATGACCGTAATCCTTCAAGTCCTCAGCAAACCAGTTGACTCCTGCGAAGAAGGCACCACCGTTAGGCTGACCGGCTGCATCGTAGCAGTTGCCATTGTGCCAACGCAAGTAGATAGGCTCACCCAGGGCAGGAGTCTGCCAGGTCAGGTTTCTGGTACCACCATTGTTCTCTACACGCAGAGAGGTTGGAGCCAGACTACCATTGTCATAATAGAGATCGAGACTTACTGCATCACTCAACTCACTCTCGGCAGAGTTCTTGGTAACCAGCTTCACCTGATAATCATAATGACCAATCAAAAGGTTGTGATCTACGTAAGAGATGCCCTGTACCGGAGAAGCTGTAATCTTCTCGCCGTTGCGATAGATGTCGAATCCGTAGCAGTCGGTCTGAGGTGCCTCCTTGTAGAAGCTTACACCGTCGATATACTGGTCTGGATTACCCGCAGCCTTAGCCAAGCCGATGTACTCTGTACCCTCAGGCAACTCGCACATCACATCCTGCCACTGCTCTGTGGTTGTCACAGTCTTCAGACGGATAAAGTTGTCACGGTGAGTACCACCTACAGAATAATAGATATCGAATGTACCATTACCCTTATGGTCATCAGCATTTCTTGCTGCAAGACGAACATACTTCATATTCTCTGCCTTCACGACACCGAAAGCCTCAGCCTTCTGACCGGCAACAATCGACTTGCTGCCATCGAATGAGTAGTCGGAACTTACCATCCAGTTTGACTTGTAGCTCTCGCCCTCAGCACCGAATACCTCTGTACCATCTACAGAAGACTCGAATGAGTTCACGGAAGCTGCAGCCTTGTACATATCAGGATCCTTGAACGAGAGGAGCACGTTGTAACCATAGGTTGACTGCACTGCCTGTACATTCTCTGGAACCTTAGCCTCACCAGAAGCCACGATAGTAGCTGTGGCAACAGCCGACTTAGCCGAAGTAGTACCATCAATATAAACGGTCTCTACGCTGTAGTCGTAATTGCCCTCCTGGCTCATAGTCTCCTGATAGAAACGACGAGTAAGAGGTTCGCCATTCAGTTTTTCGCCATTGCGATATACATTGTAACCTGCCACAGTGTTCAAGCCGCCCATATCCAGAACGACGAACTTGGTAGCAGCACCCTGACGCTGCAGAGCGAGCAACATGTAAGTGATGCCCTCAGGAGATACGAACGAAGACATACCACCTGCCTTGTAAGAAGAGATGTTGTCAATCTCAAGATACTTGCCCATATCAAGCGAGCCTACACGCTCACCGCTTGCCATATCATAGATGCCGATGGTATAGGCATTCGCCTCATTGCCCTGCTCGAAAGCATAGAGCTTGCCATCGTAGTAAGCTGTTCCGGAAGCACCCTTCAGGACAGGACCTGTAGCCAACTTGCTGCCATCCTTAGCCATGTAGATGCTGGTCTCCCAGTCACCAACCTCGAAGCCGCCCTTGCCGCCATCCAGTGTTGGGATGTAAGCCAAGTGGCGTGAGTACTCAGAGATATCGATGCTCTTCATCAACTTCATGGTAACAGGATTGATGACATGCATCTTGGTGCTGTAGTCGCCTGCATAGAGATACTGACCATCGTAAGCCAGGTTACGGATACCGTCGATATCGCTTACCACGCAGCTCTTCACCTTCTTGCCATCCATAGAGAATACATCGATTCTACCATCCTCGTTATAGATAGAGGTATAGATGTACTTGCCGTCGGTAGCCACAGCCATAGAAGACTTCGCACCGTCGAATTCTCTTACGAACTCAGGCATAGCTGCATCGGTTGTTACAGGACGCTTAGCTAAATCTGCAGGGATTGACATCTCTGAAACGGTAGGAGCATCCCAACGGAGCGAGATGTCGCGGTTGCGGGTTACAGTGGCATCCAGATGATGAGGAGCCGCCAGGTTCTCGATGGCATAAGCCTCAACTGAAGTCTTGCCGCCAAACTCAGACTCACCGCCATCAGCATATACAGATGTTACCTGATAGCTGTAGGTACCTGCGTTAGAGAGAACGTCATCGAATGACTGACCAGCCACAGGAGTGCTGTTCACCTTCACGCCATCACGATAGATGTTATAACCCACAGGGGTTTCCTCAGTATCGTTGCTGTTAGGAGCCACGTTTACACGGATGTTCAAGTTACCGTTAATAGCCGACTCAGCTGCAGTAAACCAGTTTTTGCCATCCAAAGAGAGCAGGTTACCCTTGCCATTCACTGCCTTGCTGTCGTCGAGACTCAGAGAATGTACACCCGCATCGTTCATGATCTGGAATGCGAAGATATAAGTATGTCCTGGCTTCAGGATAATATCCTTCTCCAATGGAATATCGGTAAATGAACCGTCATACTTGATTTCGCCTCTATATTTCTTGCTGTAGATAATCTTACCATCCTCATAGATACGAGGTGCAAGATAGGTAACTGTATTAACCAACTGGATGGAAACAGAAGAAACCTTCTTGTTGCGGTAAGGAATATAATCCTCAGCATCCCACTTGGCACCTGCAAAGAAGTAACCGCCTGAAGCCAGACCCAGCTCATCCTCGTGCTTGCCGGTAGCCCAGCTCATGGTATCACGATGGGCAGCCTCTAACAATGGAGAATCCCAGTTCAGGTGAACATTCCTGTTGTTCTTGATGCTTGAAGTGAGGTTGAGAGGAGCATAATACTGAGCACCCTCGTTGACGAAGGCTACTACAGAATCGCTCTTTGCCGACTCCTTGCCATTATAGACCGCTGTCACCTGATAAGAATACTTGCCGTAAACCAGCTTGGTATCCGTGAACTGCATCTCCTTTACTGGAGCGGCATTCACCTTCACGTGGTTGCGATATACATTATATCCATCTGCCACAGCTGCACCATTGCCCTTAGCCCATGTGAGCACGGTAGAAGCAGCCTTAGGCGCAGCCTTCAGGCTCAACGGACGTGGAGCAGAAGACTCAGATGTGGCATTCAGGTTGAAGCTGATGTTCTGTGCTTCCAACTCTGGGTTGGTGAACAGAGTAGCTGTTGTAGCATAGCTGTCGCCCTTCTTTGCCTCCAGAGCATCGAGACCTACGTTGATTACCTGCTCAGCACCCGGCTCCAAAGTACCATGCTTAGGAGAGAGGTTGAGCCACTTGTTGGTCTCTGCCAGGGTATAGTTGAATACCAGGTTAGGACTCTGGTTGAGTATTCCCGTCAGAACCAACTTGCCTGGAACTACATCCATAGAAGAGAACAGACCGCAGACATAGTTCTGACCGGTGGCCTGACCACCCATTACATAACCAGGAACATCGGTCAATACGTGCTTCGCATCGGTCAGGGTACCCTTGGCGATGTCATACTGACGGAGCTGCAACTTATCAAACTTATCTGAAGACTCGGCAGTCATATCAGACAACCAGAGGTATGGACCTCCAGGAGTTACGTTATCGTAGGCAGAACCATAGACAGCGATGTTGCCATCAGTAGTCAAGGCAGCCATCTTACGGATGAACTTACCCTTGCGGTCAACCAATCCGATGGTTGTAAAGGTACCAATCCAGAAGCCGTCGTAGGCAGGATCGTAGGTACAGTGGGTAATCTTCAGGTCGGAAACACCACCCACGGTGATGACATCCACGATGCGACGGTGGTCGAAATCGAGCTTGAAGATACGGTTAGACCAGTCGCTGCCGTAGAAGTAGCGACCGTCGAAGGTAAGGTCGTAGAGCTTGTAATACATCTCTGGGATAGAGAACTGCTCGATGAACTTACCGTTCTTGTCGTACTTCCAGAACTTACCCAACTCTACGGAAGAGGTGGTATAGTAGTACTCACCATCGAAGGCGATAGACCTCTGCAAGTCGCCGGAGGTGTTCCATGATGGCATGGTTTCCCAACGATGAGAGATGTCGCCGGTGCCCTTGTTGGTATTCTCCTTGAGATACCAGATCAAAGGACCATTACCCTCGTTCTTGATGGTGAAGTTCTTGGTGATGTTAGCCTCAGCCTCGAGGTCTGCACTCACGGCGTTGGCTGAAAGCGCTACCTTTGGACCCTCCAGGTTGGCTGTGAAGTTGTTGGTACCATCGGCCTTGACGGTCCATGTACCCTTATACTCGTTGTAGCCCTCACGGATGATGCTTACGGTATAAGTACCCTCCTCTATCTGGTCGAGCTTGAGCACACCATTCTTATCGGTGGTCTCGTTGATCACAGCGCCGTTATCGCCAATCAGGGTAACAGGACATCTGGAGATGGTGCCAGAAGGAGTCTTGACACTCAGCTGTCCCTTCGCCCAAACCGGGTTCCATACCTTCACGTCATCTACATACCAATAGTTAATCCACTTGGCATCGTCGCCATGCGCACGGAAACGGATCTTGAACAGGTTATTGCTCAGATATTCACCGATAGGATAGGTATAAGTTGTCCAGTCGAAGCCACCTGAGTAGTTGTCGAATACATCGAGACCTTCCCATGTCTTTCCGCCATCGCAGCTATACTCCACCTCCATGTAGTCAACATTGGTCTGCTGACTGTTGCGGAGACGCAGGTTGAAACGCAGGTAGGTATTGTCCTTGTTTGGAGTATTCAGCTCGCGGCTCTCCAGTGCCTGGTTGTAATTGGTCAATGCCGACCAGCTGTAGGTGGCAGATGGATCAACCAATCCATACTCGTAGTAGTCGATAGACCACTTGCTCTCCTTGTTGTTGTCGAGGTTCACGGTAGTCCACTTGTCGGCATGGAGCGTCCAGTCGTCGAAGTCGTCCTCGAAAGGCAACAGGCGGATATCCGGAACGCTCACCTTCAGAGGTTCACTCTGGGCAGACTCCTGACCATTCTGATAAACGGCAGTCACCGTATAGGTATAGTCAGCATAGTCTGGCACATTATCGGTGAAACGCGCAGAATCCATCGGAGTCTCGTTCACCTTCTGGCCATTACGATAAACGTTGAAGCCCACCACAGGGTTGGCAGCAGCCAGCTGTTTCGTGCTCTGAGTAGGACGAATCTTGTTGGTGCCCACGAAGATGTCGTCGAGCATCATCATGAATCCACTCTCAGAAACGCAGTTGATGGTTACATACTTCGCCTCCTTAGGAATGTTATACTTCACGAGTGTCCAAGCCGCAGGCAGTTCCACGTATGGACCTTCGTTCACATACTTGAAGTCGGAAGGACGCTTGCCAGTAGTAGAATAACCTACGCGAACACGCTCAGCGGCAAAGTTGTCGCCCTCAATCTTGTAAGTGCGAGCCATGAAACTAAACTGGAAGTCCCGGTCGAAGTTCAACTCTGGCGAAATGATGTAGTCGTTGTTCTTATCGTCGATAGAACTGAAATCCACCAGCATCTTCTTGCCAGAATAAGGCTGAAAATTTGGATTCTCGTTCACCGCAGGAGAGGTTTCCCAAGGGTTCACGACCACGAAAGCCATCTTCTGACCCTGAGTTGGGAAGGTACAAGCCTGCCAGGTATAGGTATTGTTATTATCGGCGTCGATATACGACCAGCCCACGTTACCGGCTGAATTGATGGCAAAGTCCTGATGATTCTCGAAATCATCGAAGTAGCCATCGGTCTTTTCTGGTGAAATCCAGCTCAACTTCACCGTCTTGTCGTTCACACCCATCAGTTGGAGTCCGTAAGGCACGCCTTCGGCATTGCCTTCCACCTTCATTTTGGTATAGCGAACGACAGGTGCCTTGCGAGACTGAGCCACGAAATTCTCCGATGGCTTCACCTTTTCGCCTTCACCCTTCTTTCCATCAGTCAGCGCATCCACCGAAGCCCATACAGCTCCGCAGGTCATGGCAGCCAACAAGATGGCAGAATATTTATAATGTTTCATAAATGTTCTATTTGATGCTATTAGCTATTATTTATTACTTGATGATAATCTTGCTGCGATGGGTCTTGCCCTCGCCGTTTACGCTGATGATAGCCATGCCGGTGCCTGCAGGAACCTGGAAGTTCAGACTGCCAGAGCGGGCCTCAGCAGTATAGAGCTGAATGCCGGCAGCAGATGTACAGGTAACGGTGTAGCCTGCCTTGATGCCATCTACCTGGATATTGCCACCATTCACGCTGATGCCGATGCCGGTACCCTCGATGACATCGTGGATGCCTGTAGAGGTATTTGCCTGGTAGTAAACAGGTGCAGACTCATCGTAGTAAAGGTTGCCCTTACCTGAAGCTACCCATACACGGTACTTGCCCTCATCATACTCGCCGTCTTCCTTGTTGGTAATAGGAATCGCTGTGGCATTTCCTACAGAACCGGCTGCCAAGTCCTCATAAACCTTACCGTCGTTGTAGGTAAGTGTGAGATACTTGATACGGCCATTTCTACCGCCATTCTTGAACTTGAAGCGCAGTTGTCTGTACTTCTTATTCTCCAGATAGGTAGAGTAATCCTCTTCCTGACCTTCTGAATCATATTCCTTCAGGGTAATCTTGGAACCCACGGCATTCCATGTCTTGCCATCCTCGGTACCCTCGATGCTCAACTCAGAAGAACCGAGCGGACCGGATGCGGTGACGATGAACTTGCAGTCCTTGATACCGTCAGGACAATCCTTCAGGGTAACAGAACCATTGCTGCGGAACTGGATAGAACCTGTGCCCAGAACTACATCACCCTCTACATTCTGATAGAAATCCATTGGGGTGAACACGGTCTGCGAGTTGGTCTTATTGGTCTCTCTACTCAGGCAGAGATAGTAATTATCAGCACCTTCCACAGGGCTCCATGATGCAGTAAGCACGCTCTCACTGGTTCTCTCCAGCTTCACGTCCTTAGGCGTATCGAGCTTCTGGGTTACCATCACGTTCCACAACCAGAGGTCGTTCTGCATTCTCTCTGAGCAGACACGGAAGGCAATATAGATATCCTTTCCTGCAAACTGGCTCAAATCTACCTCCTCAGCATGCTGAGCACCGAAGTAATCGGCAAAAGAGAAACGCTTTACGAGGTGGAAATCGTTCAGATCGTTGGTCTTGGTAGAAACCAATACCTCCAGGTCTTCCACACCATTCTCCTCTGTCACACCACGGGTAAAGAACATCACGCCCTTCTCTGGCACGTGGAAGCGGCGACGGCTGATGAGATAATCATCTGCATCGTTCCAATAGTTCAGAGAATAGTGAACGGCCTGGGCACCCTCGTCCTGATACCAGGTGGTACCATCGCCATTGTGGTCGATAATCTGCCATCCGTCAGGGTTGCCGTCGGTCCAGCTCAGGAAGTTACCGTAGAATGGGGTATCCAGGGTTACGTTGGCGTATGCCCACTCGGTGGTGAATGGAACCGGTGAACCATATACCATGCTGCCATCGCTCATCTTCATGTAGGAGCGTACGCTGTAGGTGGTTCCCGGCTGCAGACCTTTGGCTGTGAAAGAAGCATTCTTGATATCTTCCACCTTTCCTGCTGCGCTCACGCCATCGCTGAGGGTTGGGTCGGCAGAAGCGCCTTCCTTCCAGCAGAAGCCTACCTCATCCACATCTACCTTGTTGCTCTCGATGTTTGCCTTGAAGGTTGCCTGTGTATCATAAATCTTCTCTGGCACAAGTGTCTTGATGAAGTTCCACTTGCTGGTACCGCCATTAACCTGGAACATCACGTTGCCGTCCTGCTCCATGATATTGGTGATAGGCACGTTAACCGGTTCCTTTTCCCAATTCAGGGAATTAGGGGTGGTGGTATCCGTGAAAGATGTATTGGCTGATTTACCCGGATAGGTATCGCCGCTACGGGTCACTTCGTTGTCGATGCCGTCGGCTGGCACGATATACATACAGCGATGCTTGGCGCTGTTGTTTGGTCCGTTGATATCCCACCAGTCTTTCTTCATCTCATCGGTATAGTCGTAATGAGTGATGAGCAGACCATGACCCGGGATATACTTGTCCCAACCCGTCTGCTGGCGGTTTTCCAGGATGAACCACTCCATACCTGTACCAGGTGTACGGTCTGGCTGGCAGTTGATGAAGCGCGCCTTGTTGTCGGCGATAGAAGTCAGGGTAACATCCTCAGGGTTCTTCACCTCTACGATGTCCTCGCCTTCCTTCATCCAGCCCATCTGCATACGCTCGAATGCCATCAGGCAAGGAGGAGTGCGGCTATCGTTGTTGTAACTGCCTGAAGCATAAAGGCTGTAGGCACCCGGGTCGATACCCTTACCATTGCTGGTATCATCGGTATCATACATATCCTTGAGACCCAGCACATGACCGAACTCATGGGTGAAGGTTCCGATACCGTCCATAGATGGAACTACAGGAGCACCTGGCATACCTACCAGTTCGGCAGAGCAGGAATAGTCGTGAATCTGTATGCCATCGATGGTGGTGTTGTCGTCCAGATACCAGCTGTGTGGCCAGATGTCATCACCATTGGCTGTACTTGCCTCGCTATAACCGGCATAGATTACGTAGCAGTTGTCCATGATGCCATCGCCATCGTTATCAAACTGGCGGAAATCCATATCAGGATTGTTCTTCTTGGCGAGTTCCACAGCCTCCTTCACCATGTCGCGTGGGTTGGTATCAGTACCGCTGGTACTGCTGCTGTTGCCACCATAGTAGGCTGTTGGCTTGGAAAGGGTGTATGGACCCACGACCTTGAAGTTAGGGATAAACTGACCCATAGAATTGTCACGGTAGTAATCCTTCACGCTACCCGTACCGCCGTTCTCGCTGTAGCCAGGTTGGTTCAGCCAGTGGTCGAAGTCCTGCTGGGTGTGGCGCAATACGCTATCCTGGAAGTTAACCAGGACCACCAGATACTGCGATTCCTTGACAGCAGCTTCGCCGCTTCGTGTTTCAACAGCATACTTGCGTGGAGCAACGATGCGGCGGCTCAGGAACTTGTTAGGCGCCTTCTTCATGATAGGGGTTCTGCTCAAGATGTCGGCAGTGGCATCTTTCGCACTGATCAGTGACTCCAAGAGTTTCTTCTCCTTGTCGGAGCGCACATCCACATTGTGTGCTCTCTGCTTGGTCATCACTTTCTTCTGGGTTTTCTTGTCGTAATCCACGTAACAGAAATAACCCTTCTTGTCTTTGTTCAGGAGAAATCCATCCGTGGTAGTAACGAAGTGGAAATTCTCATCACCTTGTATTCTTACCAACAAGGTGGTGCCGTCAGGCTGCCGCATCATGATTGGATGGGGATATGCCTTGATAGCCCAAGTGGCCTGGGTATATCCCGCACACAAGACGGAAGCCAAAAGCAGTCTTTTGAGACCTCTCATAGTTTTCTCGTTTTTTAATGTGTATTATTAATAAATGCTTAATTCTCTTCTCTTTTTCTGTTGTAACAACAGGCCTAAAGCAAGTGACATTTTGACGAAAAAAGGGCGCAGGCAGAGTTTTTGTACCCCACTTGCACCTTTTTATATTATATATGCATCATCATGCTAAGTCCCATTACTTGAAGCCCCATTACTTCTTGATGACAACCTTCTTGGTCTTACCGTTAGACTTGATGATATATACACCATTGCCAGAAATCTGGTCTACCTGGGTACCATCCATCTTGAAGATAGATACCTTGCTGTCACCAGCTGCCTCGATGTTCCAGATGCCAGTTGCCTCGTTATCCATCCATGTGAAGTCGGTAGCACCGTATGAATCCATAAACTGGAAGTAAACATCACCAGCTGCTGCCATCTCCTTGGTAAACTCACGAACGTATGATCCGTCAGGAAGCATTACGTAATCAGCTCTTATCTCCTCGGCATTGGCGCCATTCTTGGCATCCTCCAGACTGTTGTAGAGGGTAGTCATCATATAGTCGCTCATGCGGAAGGTGGTCTTGCCTGCTGGGAGTGAAGCCTTCATCCATACAGGAGTACTGCGAGAAGCACCTGTAATTTTTACGGTCTTACCCTTGGTGATAATCAATGGATTGGTTACAGTTTCACCTGGCTCAGCCTCATGCTTGGTGAGCATGATCTTGCTACCGGTAACCTTACCTGCGATAACGCAGTGGATATAGAGCTTATCGCCCTTGCTAACGATAACCTTACCCTTATATACGGTGACTGAAACACTACCATAGTTCTCAGTACCCATCATGGTAGTTCCGTATGGCTCCTCATTCTTGAAGACTTCGATGCGGTCGCTGCCACCATTATAGCCTTGGTCGCAGGCGAAGTCGAGAACACCATCCTCAGTTACGTTATACTGCAACCAGAGGTCAGCAGCACCTGCCTTGGTGAATGTATATTCTTCATCCTCCATGACGATAGGGTTGGTGCGAGACTCACCGGCAGCGAACTCCTTCTCTTCCAGATACATGGTTGTACCCTTGGCTGCACCAGATACCTTAATCAGATAAGTGGTTCCGGCAGTAGCCTCGATAAAGAAGTCGGTACCCTTGTTGATGGCTGTGTATTCACCATCCCACTGGCCTGTACCTTTAGGGAAGCTGACGGTAACACCTGGTTCAACCTCCACATTGAGCTTGCCATTCTTGGTAGCTGTATATTTGAAGTATTCTGTGCCCTCTACGGTGATGTCGTTTTCACCCTCCACAGCTTCAGCTGGGTTTGTTGCAAGAGAACCCTTCTCTACATCCAGATATGAAACCTTGAATGCCAATGGATTATCCTCATTGGCTGTAACCTTCAGGATATAAGTAATCTCGTAAGACTGGCCACCAACGTAAGTCTTCAGCAAGCCATCCTTTACTGTAGCAGCACCATACTCGCCATTCTGCTGGTTGTAGAAGATGATAGATGTAGCTGCATCGAGATTGGCATCAGTCTCAACCGTAACAAACTTCTCTGTGTTGGCAGGAACCGTGAGCTTATAATAATAGGTACCCTTGGCACTAGGCAAAGTCTTCTCTACAGGGAGTTCAGTCAATTCGAAGGCTGTATTCACAGTCTCACCTGGCTGGTATTCCTGCATTTCTGCCTTGATTACATCCTCGGCAGCAGAATCCTGCAACTTGTTTACTACGATATAATAGGTAGAACCTGTATAAGGAATCTCAACGCGAACATTATAGGTACCAGGCTCAGAAGAAGCCGCTACCTCCTGATAGGTGATATTGTTCAAGTTGGAATATACCTTTACCTGACCGCCAGCAAGCACAGCATCGCTGGAGATGTTCAGATAACCCGTCTTGGTAGGAGTATAAGTAAAGTAGTAGTCGCCCATCTCGGCAGGCACCTTGTTCTCACCCTCGTTCAAGGCGAATGGCATCTCAAGAGAACCCGCCTTCACCTCTACGAGCTTAGAGTTTGTAACGACACTACCCTGAAGATTCAGTGCGATGGTATAAGTCTTACCCTTCTCTACGCTCACTTTCAGCACATATCCGCCTGTAGCCTGGTCATAGTTTGTAGAAGCATAATTACCATTCACAGTGGCACCTGAAACATAGCTTGAGAAAGCGAGCTGAAGCTGCGCTGTCTTCTCGGCTGTATAGGTAACATAGGCAGTAGTGTTCTCATACTGAGCACCCAGCGGATTACCCAGGTACAACTCCTCACCTACCTTCAACTCGGCAGGATTGTCCTGAGAGAGGCCCTTGCCATAAGAAGACATCTCAGACAAGTCGAGGTTGAAGCCCGACTCACCCATCATGTTCATGATGAAGTAGTAGGTCTTACCCTTTTCCAAGGCATACGCTTTAGAAGGATACTTCAAGCCCGCACCACCCAGGGTGAGCGAGTCTGTTCCTTCTACCGATGTAAATACAGAAGGAACATTGCTTGATCCAGACAATGGAGATACCTTGGCAAGATAGTTCTTGTCTGCTGTAAACTTCCAATAAGTGTTCTTAGCCTCACTGCTCTCTACCTTGTAGGTATTCTCACCCTTCTGGGCATCGAGAGCTGATTCAATTGATGTCTGTGCCATTGCTGCAGATGAAAGGCACAATGCTGTCGCAAAAAGTAAAACTTTTCTCATACGCTCGACTTTTTAAAATATGATATTTAAATTTATTATTCGTAACTCATCACGCATCTTTAGCGTTAATTTTCCTCTCATTTGGCGGCAAAGGTAATAATTTATCCCGAAATTCACAAGGTTTTTTGCATAAAATCCACATAAAACTAACTTTTCCTTACAAAAAAGTTCAATAAACACTAAAAATATGATTTTTCATCCATTTTTCCCTTATAAAACGTCAAGTTATTAGAATAATATAGCTTTTATTTTATATTTTCACAAAAACATTTGGAAGGAATATAAAAAATGCTTAATTTTGCACCGTTTTAAGCGATGACCCTTCAAAAAGGGTCAAATATAACGAAAAAAATTAGTAGAATACACTTTTAAAAATAACAATAAAAAGAAAAAAGAGATCTATGGAAAAAAGACTCATGATGTTTATTGCTTGCGTCTTCCTTAATTTGGGAATGGCGTTGGCACAAACTCACGTTTCTGGTGTAGTAACCTCTTCAGAAGACGGTTCACCGATTATCGGTGCATCTGTCAAGATTGTGGGTACTACTTCTGGTACTGTTACCGACATCGATGGTAACTTCACTCTGGATGTTGAAAGCAACAAAGCAGAGCTTGAGTTCAGTTACATCGGCATGGTGACAAAGAAATTAAAGGCATCAGAAAAGATGCAGGTTGTTTTGGATCCTGACACGCAGGTACTGGAGCAGGTAATCGTTACTGGTTATGGTGCTGCCAAGAAGTTGGGATCTGTAGTTGGTGCTATTTCCAACATCGGTGAAAAGAAGTTGGAAACGGTCGTAACCCCTAACTTTACAGATGCGCTCGCCGGTCAGGTATCTGGTTTGTCTGTCCTGTCATCTGCCGGTGACCCTTCACAGTCTGCACAGATTCGTCTGCGTGGTGTCAACTCTATCGGTTCTTCCAACCAGCCTTTGTTCATTCTCGATGGTTCTCCTATCACCGCAAGCTTCTTCAGTACATTGAACCCATCAGATATTGCCAACATCACCGTATTGAAGGATGCTGCATCAACCTCTATCTATGGTTCTCGTGCTGCCAATGGTGTAATTGTCATCACTACCAAGCAGGCTAAGTACAACGAGTCGGTTCAGCTCACCGTAAAGGCACAGTATGGTATCTCTTCTGCTACCAGCAAGGGTGAGGAGATGATGAACTCTCAACAATATATCCAGTTCCGCGACATGATTGGTCAGCCAGTGAGCGACAACATCCGCAACTTGGTGAGCAAGTATGGTATCAGCACCAACTGGCGCGATGAGATGATAGACAATTCTGCTCCAACATCCGACATCAATGCCACATTGCAGGGCGGTGGACAGACCATGAACTATTACGTGTCATTCAACCACCATCAGGAAGATGGCTTGATACAGGATTCCGAGATGCGCCGCAGTGCCTTGGCAGCCCGCATCAACTCTCGCTTGAATAAATTCTTCAAGGTAGGTTTCAGCTCCAACTTCGGTGTTCAGGACTACAGCCAGAACAGCCAGTGGGCGGACAACAGCCAGATTTACGTAACCAACCCTCTGGTAGCATCCAAGATGGCTTTGCCTTATGATACACCTTATTATTATAGCTTCGACGAAGCGGGCAACATAGTAAAGGGCAATCGTGCAGAAGGACTTCTCTATTCGCAGTTCACAATGCCTTGGTTCTATTCCAAGAACACGACACAGGCTAACAAGAACATAACCGTCAACCTTTCTTTGAACGAACAGTTCACTCCAATCGAGGGATTGACATTCACAGCCTTGCAGTCTATGTTCGGCTACGACCTCACTTCCGACAGAACGAGCCTCCCATACGATAAGTTCACCACTCCAATGGGACAGGTGATTAACGCCAGGACAGGTGGTGTATCAGCAAGCCTCAAGCGCTACTACGCTTACACCTTGACCCATACAGCAGAGTTTCGTCACAACTTCGGTCCTCACTATGTGAACGTCCTCTTAGGCGAGGAGACCCGCATACAGAAGGGCAGAAGCTTCGGCATTCTCACAAAGGGTCAGACAGACCCACGCCGCATGACGCTGAACACAGCAACTACCATCTCTCCTGCCGACCAGATAGATAGCCGTACTAAGGAGGTTGCCAATTCTCTCTTCGGCACTGCAGAATACAATTTCAAGGAGAAGTACTTCGTATATACATCTCTCCGTTTCGATGGCAGCTCTAAGTTTGCGCCTAAGCATCGCTGGGGTACATTCGGCTCTGTAGGCTTGAAATGGAACGCCAAGAAAGAGAACTTCCTGCGCACAGTGAAATGGTTGGACGACCTCACCATCAGTGCCAACTATGGTACTACAGGTAACGACTCTGGTGCCGGTTCTTACGATTTCTACGGGCTCTTCGGTTCCGGTAGCAACTACAACGGCGAGGGTTCTATCGATATCACTCAGGCAAGCAACGACAAGCTGACTTGGGAGAAGGTGGGTAAGCTGAACATCGGCTTGAACTTCGGACTCTTCAACCGTGTCACAGTAGATGCCAACTTCTATCGCAACAAGACCACCGACATGCTGATGGAGATTCCTTACTCTATGACTACAGGTTTCACATCCGGTATGGGTAATATCGGTTCAATGGTCAACAAGGGATTCGAGGCAACCGTCAACGTGGACTTGATCAAGACCAAGGACATGAGCTGGACAGTATCAGCCAATATCGGCTACAACAAGAACGAAATCACAGAACTGTTTGCTGGTCGCAACGAATACGAACTTTCCGACTCTGGCCTGAAACTGCAAGTAGGTCATGCCTTAGGTGAGTTCTATAAGGTGCGCTATGCAGGCGTAGATTCTCGTACGGGCGAGCCTATGTGGTATGACAAGAATGGCAACATCACCAAGGTGTATGACGAGACCAACAACTCCGTATTCCTGGGCAAGAACCGTTACGCCCCATGGCTTGGTGGTTTCGGTACCAACTTCACATGGAAAGGCTTTAGCGTCATCGCTGACTTCGCTTGGCAATCGGGCAAGTACATGATGGTAAACGACGACTACTTCACCAAGAACGCCAACCAGGGTACTACCTACAACCAGTGTGTAGATATGCTGAACGTATGGACCACACCAGGACAGGTGACAGACATTCCAGCCTACGGCTACGAAATCTACCTGGACAGCCATGCCGTAAGCAACGCATCATTCCTGCGCATGAAGACGCTGACCCTTCAGTATCAGTTGCCTAAGAAATGGATGCAGGCTGTACACTACATCAAGGACATCAGAGTATTTGGTATAGCTCGCAACCTCTTTACCATCACTCCATTCGACGGATATGACCCTGAGCCAGACAAGAATGTCGTTCAGTTCAACTATCCAAACACCCGCCAGTTCGTGATTGGTGCAGAGTTAACATTCTAAATAAAAGTATTATCAGAAAAGAATTATGAAGAAGATATATTTTTCATTGATGCTTCTGTGTGCGATGGCGTTCACATCTTGTAGTATGGACCAGGCTCCATACGGTTCTCTGGACGACCAGACTGCCATCGAAAAGGAGAAGGATCTTCGCCAGTTCCGCAATTCTCTCTATGCCAGCATGAGAGGAGTAACATCGGGCACCTGGCTTTACTTGTCCGACATCCAGATGGACGAGTTCCATGGCTTGATCAGCAATGGTAACCGCATTGGTACATTCTCCAATGGTACCATCACTATATCAGATGGTGACATTTCCAACAAGTGGAGTGGCTGTTACTCTACCATAGCCACCGCCAATGCCATTATGGACCACGCCGCCAGCATGACGGCAAGCGACGCTTTCAGCGCAAACGACAAGGTGGCTTTCGCCCATTATGCAGCAGAAGCCCACTTCGTGCGCGCCTACCTATACTTCTGGTTGGCAGACCATTTCTGCCAGTCATATACTCAGTGCGACCCAAGCAAGGCTGCAAGCGGACTTCCTTTGTCAACCAAATACAACCCTACGGGTAACCTCGCCGACTATCCAAGCCGCTCTACCCTGGATGAGACCTTCGCCCTCATAGAGGAAGATATGCAGAAGGCTTATGAAGGACTGGCGGCCTATGAGAAGTCGGGTGTGACAGTAGAAAAAGAGGAAAGTCAGCCTTTGGCTTACATCCATTCCCTGACCGTAAGAGCACTTCAAGCTCGCGTTGCCCTGGTGAAGGGCGACTGGGAAAACGCAGCCAAGTATGCCGAGGCTGTCATCAACAGTGGCAAGTACAAACTCACCACCATCAAGGACTATGCCAAGCTATGGACCAACGACGAAGGTACGGAAATCATCTTCCGTCCCAACATGACTCCTACAGAACTTGGCGGCTGCAACGCCACTCCTTTCGTAAGCGAGTCGGAGACCAAGGCGGATTACATTCCTACCTATGGCACACTTGACCTCTTGTGGATGAACGAGGGTGACATTCGTGCCGAGGTGTTCTTGAAACTCTACGAGAACCTTCAGGTGGAAGGTAGCAACTATGAGGCATACGTGTTCAACAAGTTCCCTGGTAACTCAGAACTTCGCACCAGCAGCAACAACAACCTCATGAATATGAGCAAACCATTCCGTCTCTCTGAGATGTACCTCATCGCCGCAGAGGCAGAAGCAAGGCTGAACCACATGGAGGATGCCAATAAATATCTCAACACATTCCTCAACAATCGTATCAGGGACTATGAGCCTCAGACCTATTCTGAGCCAACCATATTCCTCAAGGTTGTAGAAGAGGAGCGTGAGCGTGAGTTCATCGGCGAAGGCATGCGTATGAGCGACATCCGCCGCTATGGAAAGGGCTTCAAGCGTGTGTCACTCCACGAGGAGAACGAGACGCTGGACAAAATCATCGTGAAGCAGGGTAAGGCGATACAATATAAAGCCAACGACTATCGCCTCACCTGGCCTATTCCAAAGGCCGAGCTGGATGCCAACCCAATTCTGAAGGGACAGCAGAACCCAGGTTATTAATCAAACGAAGTAATAAACAAGAATTCATTCGGATATGAAATACATCAAATTATTCATGTTGCTGGCCGTAGTCGCTTTCTTCGGTGCCTGCTCCAGCGACGATGACTCATGGAACACGGCTTCCGACGTGACCGTAAGCATGGAGAATGCCACCATGAAAATCAAGGAGAGCCAGGGACTGACCAATGTGCCTATCAAGGTGACTGGCAAGACCAATGGCAATGTGTATGTCACTGTAGAGGTGAAAGAGGTGGGCAGCAACCCTGCTAAGGAAGACGTACATTATTATATTACTGACAAAACCATCAACATCTCCGACAGCACGGCACACATAGAAGTAGAGCCTGTAGATGACGAGGGAATCAACGAAGATCGTACTTTCGAGATTACCATCGTCTCTGCCAAAGGTGCAAAGATAGGCAACGCTACCACGATGGTCTCCCTGAAGGACAACGATGCCAACATCTACGAGAAGTTGCAGGGCAAATGGGTACTCACAGGCGTAAGCTATACCGGCGAGACCATGACTTCCGTAGTGAAGATCATTGGTGCAAGCGATGAAGACGAGGGCGACTACAACAACACCCTGTACCTGACGGGCATGGCCATGAGTTCTTCAACTGCAAGACTGTCTTACCACTACGATGCGACAACCAAGCAGGGCTATGTGGCATTCGACAACCTGATGAAGTACAACTTCATGGAGGACTTCGATGCCGGCAACGGAATTGGAAAGGTCAACATCCTGTTGAGTAACCTCGAAAACGGCAAGCTCACCACTACACCTATCAAGGGTACATGGTCTGACAACTGTAAGGAGATTACCTTCGAGGAAGGCAAATATCTGTTTGCGTATGCTTTGATCGGCGGCCAGTATGCCGAGTTCTTCCGCGTAACGAACATCAAGTTGACCAGAGCGAAATAAAGTTAAAGATAAAACAACAATTAACAATTACGTTTTATGAAGAAGAAACTGCTATTCATCTTGTCCATGCTAATGGTTGGTACTGCTATCCACGCAGTACCTGCCAAGCGTGGCATATGGAAGACATTTACGCTGAAGACTGGACAGACTGTCCAGGTTCAGCTTTGTGGCGACGAGTTCCTCCACTTCTGGGAGGACAAGGATGGCAACCGCTATTCTTACGACACATCCGATGGGCTGAAACCTGCCAACATGGCTCAGCTACGAACTCGCGCCCAAGTGATGCGCCAGCAGGCTTGCCCTGACAACATCATCAAGAAAAGCCTGCTTACTGGTGCCAATGGAAGCACAAGCCTCACAAGAGCCTCTTCTTACATGGGCAAGAAGCGATGCCTCATCTTGCTGGCTCAGTTCTCCGACAAGAAGTTCACCATGAACGACCCTAAGGCATTCTACAACCGTGTAGCCAACGAGCCAGGGTTCAGCGAGGGTAATTTCAAGGGTAGCGTGGCCGACTACTTCAAGGCACAGAGCAACGGCAAGTTTGAGATGAACTTCGACGTAATGGGCCCTTATACCCTCGGCGAGCAGGCTTTTTATGGTAAGAACGAAGGAGGTCAGCAGGACGTGAACGTACAGGCGATGATCTCTGGATGTCTGGGCAAGGCTGCCGCTGAAGGCATCGACTTCTCACCATACGACTGGGATGGCGACGGACAGATGGAGATGGTATTCGTGGTCTATGCCGGACGTGGCGAGGCTACTGGCGGAGGAGACGACACTATATGGCCACACAAGGGAAGAATGACAAACCCTGTGAAGTGCGGCAACAAGACGTTGACAAACTATGCATGTTCCAACGAGCTGTCTGTATCCAACGAGGTGGACGGTATCGGTACTATCTGCCATGAGTTCTCCCATTGCTTCGGCTATCCTGATGCCTACGATACCAACTACACGGGACTCTACGGCATGGGAACCTGGGATTTGATGTGCCAGGGCAACTACAATGGCAACGGCTTTACTCCTGCCGGCTACACCGCCTACGAGAAGTATGCCGCAGGTTGGATTACCCCTATCGAGCTGAAGGAGAATACTTCAGTATCAGGCATGAACCCCCTTGCAGAGGGCGGAGACGCTTACATCTTCAAGAATCCAAACAATTCTGACGAGTATTACTTGATAGAGAACAGACAGAAGAAAGGTTGGGACGCAGGACTTGCAGGATCGGGCATAATCATCAACCACATCGACTACAACCTGAAGGCTTGGAATTACAATATTCCAAACTCCATGATGTCTGGTATCAACGACCATGAGCGTATCACCCTCATCCCTGCCGACAACATAAAGAGCGACAAGAATGAAGAGAACGACCCTTGGCCTTACGGCAACAAGAATCGTCTGGCAAACAACACCACCCCTGCCTGCAACACTTACAATCTGAACACGGACGGCACCAAGTTGATGAACATCATCCTATCAGATATGGCTATCGCTGCAGACGGTACGGCATCTTTCACTTTCCAGAACCTGAACAAGACTGCATCAGAAGAGAATTATATCTTCCAGGAAACATTCGACAAGTGCCTGGGTACAGGTGGTAACGACGGTAAGGGCTTCTATACCATTGGCAACCCTAACCAGTTTGCCAACAGTGCATTCTCACCAGACAAGAACGGCTGGACAGCCAATGTACAGACCTTCAAGGGAGGTTTCCAGTGTGCTCGTGTAGGCAAGCGAGGTGCCACCAACATCACCTTCACCTCTCCTGAGATCAAGATCAACGGCGATGCAACTCTTACATTCAAGGCAGCTCCTTACTCCTTGTCGAGCAATAAGATGACCGTAAGCATCAGCAACGGAACTGTAGAGAAAGCAACTTTCAAGCTGGAGCCAAACAAATGGAACGAGTGTTCTGCAAAGATTACAGCCAACGGCAGAGTAAAGATTACCTTTGCATCAGACGCATTCTTCATCGATGAGGTCTGCGTGGCAGAAGGCTCAACATCGGGCATCAGCAATATCGTTCTTTCCGAAAAGCAAGTAAAGGCTTACTACAATGTCCTTGGCGAAAAGAGCAATGTTCCTTTCGAAGGTCTCAACATCGTGACCTTTACAGATGGAACCGCAAAGAAGGTTTACGTTAAGAAGTAAGTTTTAGTGGGTGCGGTGTGTCACCGCACCACATCAAGAATAACAATTTAAGACAAAAAGAAAAATGAGAAATATTTACTTGATGACAGCAGCCCTTGCCATGATGGCAATGACTGCCAATGCCCAGAGCATGAAGCACATCAACATGAATGCTTCCTCCCAGAATTGGGCAGAGACCTCTGCTCCACAAAAGGTTGAGATTTCAACCAAGAAAGTAGCTACAAGAGCAGGTTCTGACATCGCCGACAACCAGCGCTATATCAACTATAGCTATGACGAGGGCTATGTATGGCCATCTACATTCCCAGCAGATACACAAGGAGCTATCTCTTTGGGTACACTGTTCTACAGCGACGCTTTCAAGAAATATGAGGGTTGCAAGATTGTAGGTGCCCGCTTCTATGTCAACATTCCTATCGGCGCAAGCAAGGTGGGTGTCTGCCACGTGAAGATAGAGAACAATACTCCTTATGTAGGCGACGTCCTGGCATCAAAGGAAGTGCCTTCAACTGTAGCACACTGGAACTACGTTTGGTTTGATGAGCCTTACAAGATTGATACAAAGACCTTCGACGGCTTGTTGCCATACTACGATTTCACACCAAGCAACATGAGTGCAGATGCAGGCTACCCTATCGCCTCTTCAGGTACCTGGGCAGGAACTTGCGGTGCTCTGGCTTATGGTGACGTAGATGGTAAGCACGACCCAAACAGTTGGGCATGGCAGCCTATCTACCTCGGAACTGACGGTTCAAACCTCATGATCCAGCTCATTATCGAGAAGGAAGACGGCAACTTCATCCTCCACGACTTGGTAATGGACAAGATAGCCATGTCACCATTTGTGAAAAACGACACAAAGACAGGCGTAGCCTTCACTTGCCACAATGACGGACGTGACAACATCACAAACGTAAAATTCGGCATTGAGGTGGATGGCGAGAAAATGGGTACCTTCACATACGACAAGACTACTGCCGGCGATGCCTTCAGAGAGATCACCAATGCCGACTATTCCAATATTCCAGTAGGACTTCCTATCAACAAGGATTGGGCTATTGGCGAACACGAGGTAACAGTATATCCTGTACTGGTAGAAGGAAAAGAACCAGAGGGCGACTTGACCAACGACAAGTTGACCACCAAGTTTAAGGTATATAAGGACAACTTCGACCGCACCAAGAACCTGGTAGAGTTCTACACATGCCAGAAATCAAAATACACCTACTTTGCAAACGCGGTACTCGACAAGACTGCCAAGGCTCGTGAAGACGACGACCTTGCCATCGTTTCTATCCATGGAGATGGACAGCAGGTAAACGAAGATGGAACTGTAGAAACATTATCAGATGTATTCACTGTACCAGAGGCTAACAAGTTGACTTACTACTCTACTCCATCAGATGGTTCCGGTGCCTTCAACAGATACTTCTACGATAATGATGTCATCAATGCCGAGAAGGCTTTGACAGTGAATATGGCTGCTCAGGATCCAAGCGACCAAGATAATGTTGTTAGCATGCTCAACACAATCATCAACGAGTCTGCAGCATATTATCCATCATTCTCTACCGTAGGTATCGATTCTAAACTTGATGACGCAACAGGCAAGTTGAGTATCAAGGTAATGGGTAAGCTCATCAACGGCTACCAGAAGTTGATTGGTGATGATGCCCGCCTCACTGTTTATCTCACAGAGGATAAGGTAATCGGCAAGCAGAGCACAGGTGGTACCACTACCAGGCCTAGGTTCACCCACAACTATGTATTGCGCAAGATTGTGACTGGCACACTCGGTGATGCTCTCCAGACCAACGGCAACAGTTACGAAAACGACTATGAGGTTGAGCTTGATGATGCTTGGAAGAGCAAGAACATGCATATCATTGCGTTCGTAAGCCGTCCTATGAAAGAGACAGAGAAGGATGGCAAGACTGCTCTTGCATCTGCCATGAACGATTTGTGGGTAGATAACACCAACATGGTAGCAGTTGGCGAGAGTGACCTTACCGGCATTTCTAACGTTATCAACTGGAACGAGGTGAAAGAGGTGGGTCGCTACACCATCGATGGTCAGAAGTTGAATGCTCCAACCAAGGGTATCAACCTCGTGAAGCTTTCAAATGGCCAGACCATCAAGGTTGTTGTGAAATAATATGAAGTTGTATGAAGTCATATGAAGTAGTATGAAATCATAAAATGATAAAGCTCCCTTGGCATTTCTTAGTCAAGGGAGCTTATTTTATATAGATACCATTCTACTTCACACTACACATTTGAAATGAAGCTTACTTCATCGTCAAATGAAGCCTATTTCAATGGCAGATGAAGCCTATTTCAATGACCAACGAAGCCTGCTTCGATAGCAAACTAATTTTTTTGCAATATACACGTTCTTTATATTACTTTTAACCTACTTTACCATATTCCCTACTGCACATATCCTATCAGCTGCTCAGTTCTATCCGCCAGGAAAAGAGGGATATTGACAAAAGTATCATCCTTTTTGAGATTAAGCATAGAATATCTGATGCGCAGACGGGGAGAATACTTCTTGTTATACTCTATCAAACTGCGCCCGGTAACACTTGTTCCCGATTTCACCTCCATAGGAATCACATCCAAACCACGCTGAACGATGAATTCTACTTCCGCCGTATTTCCTGATGCCCAATAATGAGAACATTTGATGCCATTAGCCACCAGACTCTGAAGAATATAGTTCTCAGCCAAAGCACCCTTGTATTCCTTAAAGATTGGATTATCACTCAAGTATGCCTCAGGACTCAACTCTGCAAGAACTCGCAACAAGCCCACATCAAGACTGTAAATTTTGAAGATGCTTAAATCTTCATAAGATTTCAATGGTACCTGCGGAGTAGAACACAAACTTACCTTGTATATCAATCCTGCATTCTGAAGCCAGGTAAGAGCATCCTCATATTCACGGGCTCTCGCACCAGGACGGACCAGCTGATAAACAAATTTTCTGTTCTCCTTAGCCAACTGTGACGGTAATGACCGCCAAACATGCGAAATTCTATTGGCAAGCAAAGGCGTGGCATGCTTCACAAAGTCCAAGGAGTAATCCTGCAGTATATTACGAAGCGTAGTTTCCACACCTTCCAAATCTTTCTCTATCATCTTCATAGCCACTGCCGGCATTCCACCAGAAATGCGATAGGCGGTAAAAGCTTGCGAGAGACGGTCGAAAAACACATCAGGAAGCGGTTCCAGACTATCTATCGACATATAATATTGATAGAGTCCGGCATCACGCTGTTCCAGAAATTCAGAAAAAGTAACGGGATACATGTTCATGTGATCCACCTTTCCCACTGGAAACGAAAATCCCTGATGTCCAAAAGCCAACCCCAGGAGCGAACCGGCACAAGCCACAGCATACTCGGGGGTCTTTTCGCAGAAATATTTCATGGCACTAATGGCTTCCGGACAATCCTGTATCTCATCAAGGATAAGCAAAGTCTTATGAGGTAGGATTGGCTCGGATGTAAGATACGACAGCTGCTCGATGATTTGCTGCGGGTTCTTGGTCTTGCGAAAGATGTCACAAACACCCTCTTCTTCATCAAGACTGAAATAAGCACAATGTTCAAAGCTGTCTTCTCCAAATTTCTTCAGCACCGATGTCTTGCCTACTTGGCGAGCTCCCAGCATCATCAATGGCTTGCGGTCTCTGCGCTCTTTCCATTGCTCCAATTCGTGAATAATCGTTCTGTTAAACATACCCCTTTATTTTTATTGAAGTGGGGAAAATGTGGAATTTTACACATTTTTGATACCTTTTTTGTGTAATTCTCCACATTTTCCACACTTGAATCCATAATTATGGGGCAAAAGTACTAAAAAACAAGTAACGAAACAAACTTCCTCACGTTCTTTATATTACTTTTAACCTACTTTACCATATTCACGGAACAAAAAAAGAGTGCACTGTAACAAACAATGCACTCTTTTTTTATTATCTTAATTCCTAATCCAGGAAATATTATCTGATGAACAGCAGCTCACGATACTTTGGCAAAGTCCAAAGTTCATCGGCTACGAGGAGTTCGAGCTTGTCTATCTGATAACGGATTTCCTCCATCTTTGGAGCTACCGTGTCGTGATATGCTACTGCCTTCTCGCGCTCGCTCTCTATCTTGTTGGCTACCTTGCGGGCATCCACCAATGCCTCTACACCACGCTCAATTGCCTCGGTACGCTCGGCTATCTCACGGATAATCTTCACGTTGCGGGCTGTCAGCTTCTTGCCTTCTTCGCCACCAAAAATGTGAATCATGCCCTCTACATTCTTTGCCAGACGGCTCTGATAGTGGGTAGCCACAGGGATGATATGGTTCATGCTCAGGTCGCCCATCACACGAGCCTCTATCTGAATCTTTTTGGTATAGGTTTCCCACTTCACCTCGTTGCGCGCCTTCAACTCGCTCTCGCTCATCACGTTGGTCTTGGCGAACATCTCGATGCTTTCCTTGTCCAGATAACGGTCGAAGACCACTGGGCAGGATGCCTCGCAGTCCAGACCTCGCTTCTGAGCCTCTTCCTTCCACTCATCAGAGTAGCCGTTGCCATCGAAGCGGATAGGCTTGCAAGTCTTGATATCCTCGCGTACAATATCTATAATAGCAGAAGTCTGATCCTCACCCTTGGCAATAAGTGCATCCACACGGGCCTTGAATTCTTCGAGAGCCTCAGCCACAGCTGCATTCAGCACGATAAGAGATGACGCACAGTTGGCCTCACTACCCACAGCACGGAACTCAAAGCGATTGCCGGTAAAAGCAAAAGGTGAAGTACGGTTGCGGTCGGTATTATCAATCATCAACTCTGGAATCTCAGGAATATCCAGTTCCATTCCCTTCTTGCCTGCCAATGCAAAGAGTTCCTCCTTATCTGCCTTTTCTATATGGTCTAAGAGATCAGTGAGCTGCTTGCCCAAGAAAGAGGAGATGATGGCAGGTGGAGCTTCGTTGGCACCCAGTCGATGGGCATTGGTTGCACTCATGATAGAAGCCTTCAGCAGACCGTTGTGCTTATACACACCCATCAGGGTTTCCACGATGAACACTACAAATCGGAGGTTATCCTCAGGAGTTTTGCCTGCCGCATGAAGCAGAACACCTGTATCAGTGCAGAGGCTCCAGTTGTTGTGCTTACCCGAACCGTTGACGCCAGCGAATGGCTTCTCGTGCAAGAGAACACGGAAACTGTGCTTATGTGCCACACGCTTCATCAAACTCATGAGGAGCATATTGTGATCTACAGCAAGATTGCACTCCTCATAGATAGGTGCCAGCTCAAACTGGTTTGGTGCCACCTCGTTATGACGGGTCTTGCAAGGGATGCCGAGTTCGAGTGCCTGTACTTCCAAATCCTTCATGAAAGCCTGCACACGCTCAGGGATGGTTCCGAAATAATGGTCGTCCATCTGCTGGTTCTTCGCAGAGTCGTGTCCCATCAGGGTACGGCCCGTAAGCATCAGGTCAGGGCGTGCCGAATAGAGACTTTCATCCACGAGGAAATATTCCTGCTCCCATCCGAGATTGGTCTGCACCTTCTTCACCTGAGGGTAAAAATAGTGGCACACCTCGGTAGCCGCCTCACTCAGAGTATGGAGCGAGCGGAGCAGTGGGGCCTTGTAATCGAGGGCCTCACCTGTATAAGATATAAAAATGGTAGGGATACAGAGCGTATCGTCGATGATAAAGACTGGCGAAGTTGGGTCCCAGGCAGAATAACCTCTGGCCTCGAAAGTGTTGCGAATTCCGCCATTAGGGAACGAACTGGCATCAGGCTCCTGCTGAACAAGCAACTTGCCTGAAAATTCCTCTATCATACCACCCTTGCCGTCGTGCTCCACAAAAGCATCATGCTTCTCTGCAGTACCCTCGGTAAGAGGCTGAAACCAGTGCGTATAATGAGTTACCCCGTTTTCTTCTGCCCAAAGCTTCATGCCCGCAGCCACAGCATCAGCGATGGAACGATCCAGACGATTACCATTATCAATCACATCGATGAGTTTCTCGTAAACATCAGATGGGAGATACTTGTACATCTTCTGGCGGTTGAATACATACTTGGCGAAGTATTCCGAAGGGCGAACCTTGGGAACTTCCACCTCTACAGGTCTTTTCTTAAAGGCCTCGGCTACAACCTCAAATCTCAAATTAGCCATTCTTTTATCGTATTTATAAGTTTGCGGGTGCAAAGTTAGTAATTTTTTGGCAAAACACTAACATTTTGCTCACATTTTATGCAAATTTCAAACTTATATCAAATAAAATCACATCTTTATATATATTAGACAACCTTATCTGAATAAAATGAGACAATGAAACTATATATAATAAGGTAATGATACACTATATAATAAGGTGACAAATTTGAATAGGAAAATAAGCATTTTAGAGTTACATATTTTTCCCCATTTTCTCCTTTTTTTCTCCTAAAAAAGATTTAAAAAACGCCTTTTTACTCAATATTGCGGTATAAGGTAGGATAATGGGGAAAAATATGTAATGGAATTCCCTCTTTTTTTATTAACTTTGCACCGACAATAAAAGAATGATGAACAACAGACTAACAAGTTATCAGCTGCAAGACTTTGCAGAAGAAGACGGCAATTCGGTTTTTTCCGACCCGGATTATGTAGTAGCATCTCCCCTGCTGCTATTTCCCGACGAAGAAGAAAGCATCAAGGTCAATTTCCTGATGATGCTCTTCTGTCTGGACGGCAATCTGTGCCTGAATTTCGACGACCGCAAGATAGAACTCTTTGCCGGCGACCTGCTGCTTGTTCCTCCCAACGTCATCGTTCATAGCATCCGCAAGAGCGAGAGGTGCCTCATCACAATGGTAGGCTATTCCCTCTCGGCAGTACGCCGTCTGCTGACGAGCAACCGAGATGCATGGATTATGTTCAATGCTCTCAACCAGAAACCGTTGATATCTTACAACCAGAAGATCATCCACAATTTCATCAGCACGTTCGTCAACATTCTGCGTTTTCGCAGCAATCGGCACGACCACTACTGCAACGAGCTGAAGGAAAGTCTGATGGCGAGTATCTTCTTCTATGTAATCAACGACATTCATGTGCCTGCCTACGACAACGTGATTACCACGCAGCACAGGCACAGTGCCGACAGGATTTTTCTGGAGTTCTCCAATGCCCTGGCAGTTGACAACGGTTGCCATCGCACCGTGGCCTATTATGCAGACAAGCAATGCGTGAGTCCGAAATATCTCTCGAAGATTGTCAAGCAGTACACAGGAAAGCCTGCCATCGGCATCATCCTGGAACATGCAGTAGATAAGATCAGGGCTGAGTTGAAATACACCGATATTCCCATCAAGGAAGTAGCCGAAAGGTTCGGGTTCGACGACTATGCCTCGTTCTGCAAATTCGTGAAGACCCACATCGGATGCAGTCCGCAGAACTGCCGGAACAACTGAAAGGGAACTATCAGAAAGGCTGAAAAGGTCTGACAGAGAGACTATCGGTTTCATTGCTGCGACAAAATTAGAATTGATTCAACAAAAATAAATCAGTTAAATAAATACATTATTTATAGTTAAAAAATAAATCATTAATACTAACGACTATGCGCGTAATTATTGAAAAAAATTATGATGAGCTGTCACGTTGGGCAGCCAATCACGTAGTAGAGACAATCAACAAGTTCGCTCCAACAGCAGAGCGTCCATTCGTACTTGGTTTGCCAACTGGTTCATCCCCAATGGGTATGTATGCAGCGCTCGTAGAGGCTGTCAAGGAAGGCAAGGTATCATTCAAGCACGTCATTACTTTCAACATGGATGAATACGTAGGTTTACCAGAGTCTCATCCTGAGAGCTACCACTCATTCATGGCAAAGAATCTGTTCGATCACATTGATTGCCCTAAGGAGAACATCAACATTCTCAATGGTAATGCAGAAGACCTCGAAGCTGAGTGCGAGCGCTACGAGCAGAAGATCAAGGCTGCAGGCGGTATCGACCTCTTCATTGGCGGCATTGGTCCTGACGGTCACATCGCCTTCAATGAGCCTTACTCTGCCCTCACCTCACGCACCCGTGTGAAGACTCTCACCACCGACACCCGCATCGCCAACTCACGCTTCTTCGGCAATGATCCTGAGGCTGTTCCTGCTTTGGCTCTTACCGTAGGTGTAGGCACCGTGATGGACGCAAGAGAGGTGATGATTCTCTGCAATGGGCACAACAAGGCACAGGCTCTCCACGCTGCCATCGAAGGTCCTGTTACACAGGCTTGGACCATCAGCGCACTCCAGCTCCACAAGCACGGCATCATCATCTGTGATGAAATGGCTACAGACGAGTTGAAAGTGGGAACCTACCGCTACTTCAAGGATATCGAGAAGAACAATATCTAAAAGACCCCTCGACCGAGAAAATTCCAACAGACCGAGAGAAAATTCCAACATTATCAATATATTACATTACATAAATATATTACGTTATGAGATTAAATCTTAGTTCACAAATCGTACTCAACAAGGTACCTGTGGAATTCTACAAGCCTAAGACGACCGTGGAATACTCCGAAATATCCCGCATGGAGAAAATTCATACCGATATCTTCGCATCTGTAAGCGAAGGCTGTAGTCATATTGCCGACTGCATTGAGAAGGGCATTAAGGCTGCCCAGCACGAAGGCAAGTATTATGTGATGGCATTGGGCACAGGCCTCTCTGTCAATCCTGTATATGATGAATTGGTAAGCCGCTACGAGAAGAAGAAACTGAGTTTCCGCAATGTTGTAATATTCAATGCCTATGAGTATTACCCACTCCGCAAGGACAGTTCTATCCGCAGCATCAACCAGCTCAAGGAGCATTTCCTCGACCACGTGGATATTGCAGAACAGAATATCTTCACCCTCGATGGCAACATCGCACAGGAGGCTGTACAAGACACCTGCCGCCTCTATGAGCAGCGCATCAAGACCTTCGGCGGTCTCGACGTTACTATCCTCGGCATCGGCCGCATGGGTAATATAGCAGCCAACGAACCGGGTTCAAGCATCCAGTCGCTCACCCGTATCATCCTCATCGGCAACATGTCACGCGAGGAGATGGAAAACAGCTTCAAGACCAAGGAGCAGGTTCCTCCATGTTCACTCACTATGGGTGTTGGCACTCTCCTGACAGCCAAGACTGTATTCCTGACAGCATGGGGCGACGAAAAGTCTGAGATTATGCAGAAGGTGATAGAGGGCAACATCACAGATACCCTGCCTGCTACTTTCCTGCAGACACACCCAAACGCACAGGTGGTATTGGATTTGAGTGCAGCTGCCCATCTTACCCGCATTGAGCACCCTTGGTTGGTTTCATCATGCGAATGGACAGACAAGTTGGTACGTTCTGCACTGGTTTGGCTCTGCCAGAAGATTAACAAGCCAATCCTGAAGTTGACCAACAAGGACTACAATGAGAATGGTCTGAGCGAGCTGTTGGCTCTCTATGGTTCTGCATACAATGCTAATATCAAGATTTTCAACGACTTGCAGCATACCATCACCGGTTGGCCAGGTGGCAAACCAGACGCTGACGACACCTATCGTCCAGAGCGTGCCAAACCATATCCAAAGCGTGTCGTAGTGTTCTCTCCACACCCAGACGATGACGTTATCTCTATGGGCGGAACCATCCGCCGTCTGGTTCAGCAGCACCACGACGTGCATCTGGCTTACGAGACATCCGGCAACATCGCAGTAGGTGATGAGGAAGTAACACGCTTCATGCACTTCATCAATGGTTTCAACCAGCTCTTTGCAGAATCCAAGGACAGCATCATCGCCAACAAGTACAAGGAGATCAAGAAATTCTTTGCCAACAAGAAGGAGGGCGACTTCGATACAAGAGACATTCTTACTATCAAGGGTCTTATCCGTCGTGGCGAGGCACGTATTGCTTGTACCTATAATGAGATCCCGCTGGATCATGTCCACTTCCTCGACCTTCCATTCTATGAAAGCGGTAAGATAGAAAAACTCCCTATGACCGAGAAGGACGTAGCAGTAGTAAGACAGTTGCTGCAGGAGGTGAAGCCTCATCAGATCTATGTAGCTGGCGACTTGGCAGACCCTCACGGCACCCACCGCAAGTGTACTGACGCCGTATTGGCAGCCATCGACCTCGAGAAGGAGGCAGGCGCAGAGTGGCTGAAAGATTGCCGCATCTGGATGTATCGTGGAGCATGGGCAGAATGGGAGATTGAGAACATCGAGATGTGTGTTCCATTGAGTCCAGAGGAATTGCGCGCTAAGCGTAATTCTATCCTGAAGCACCAGTCTCAGATGGAAAGTGCTCCTTTCCTCGGCAATGACGACCGTCTCTTCTGGCAGCGTGCGGAAGACAGAAACCGCGCTACAGCCCAGTTGTATGATAACTTGGGTCTTGCTTGCTATGAGGCGATGGAAGCATTCGTAGAATATAAACCTTTATAATCTGATTCAGATTCCATAACTGAATATATCTTGAAAGGTAACTACAAGGCGTTCTTTAGCCAAATCGAAGGAAAATTGCTCGATTTGGCTAAAGTATAATCTATTCTATAGCCAAATCGAGTTAAAATTCATCGATTTGGCTAAAGAATCCTTGTTCTTCTCGGATAATTATCTTATATTTGCACCATCATTAAAGTTAGATTAAAAAGGTATGGAGCAAATTATCGGACGAAAGAAAGAAATCGAGCTGTTGACAGAATATTATCATTCTGGCAAAGCTGAGTTTGTGGCTGTATATGGCAGGCGTCGTATCGGCAAGACTTATCTCGTGAGAAATCTCTTCCGTGATAAGTTTGCCTTTGATATGTCTGGGTCTATAGAGGCACCAGCTGAGGCGCAACTCTCTAATTTCGGGTTTGCGCTGAGGGAATATGGAGATTCCAAACAGCCTATTCCTACGAATTGGACAGAGGCTTTTGAGGCATTAAAACAGTTGTTAAAGGCAAAAATGAAAGGAGAACGACTCGTTGTTTTTATCGATGAACTACCATGCTTGGATACGCCGAAATCTGGTTTTCAACAGGCTTTTGAGCACTTTTGGAACGGATGGGCAGCTTACCAAAGTGAAATCATGCTTATCGTTTGTGGCAGTGCCACGTCGTGGATGATAGCTAATCTGATAGATAGTCATGGTGGGCTTCATAATAGGATAACGCACGAGATGTATCTTGCTCCTTTTACTCTTCGTGAGACGGAACTGATGCTGCAAGCTTATGGATTCTCATGGACTCGCATTTCTATCCTTCAGATATATAGCATCCTTGGTGGGGTGCCTTATTATCTCAGTTTGTTGGATAAAAAGCAAGGTGTGGAAGGGAATGTCGACAGATTGTTTTTCTCATCCCACGCTGAACTGAAGCGAGAATATGGAAGACTATATTCGTCCTTGTTTAAAAATTCTGAGGCCTATATGCGTGTCATAGAGGTACTTGCCTCATGCAGACAAGGTATGACCCGAAAGGAAATCATGGAGAAATTGAAGCTGAAATCGGGTGGAACTTTGACAAAGGTTCTTAGTGACTTGATAAATTGCGATTTCGTAAGAGGGTATAATACCAGGGATAAGAAGATAAAGCAGAAAGATCAAATCTTTCAGCTTACCGACCTCTATACATTATTTTATATGACGTTTTGCCATCCTGGTACGACGGACACGGGATATTGGACTCACTTGATGGGAAAACCTCGTCAAAATACTTGGTATGGCTTGGCTTTTGAGCGAGTTTGTATGTTGCATATTCCTCAAATCAAGCATTTCTTGGGGATAGACCAAATCCATACCGAGTATTATTCTTGGCGAAGTAAGGTTTCAAAGCCAGCTGCGCAAATCGACTTACTGATAGAACGTGCCGATAATCTCGTGAATCTATGCGAAATCAAGTATTCGCAGATGCCTTACACGATCACTAAAGAGGAGGATATGCGCATTCGTAATCGTATGGCTGATTTCGTGGCAGAAACAGGGATAAAAAGTGGTATTATCACAACGATGATTACTACTTTTGGCGTGCGCCTTACACAGTATGCAGCCTTGGCTCAAGTACAAATTACAATGGACGACCTGTTCGGATAAAGTCGTATAATAGAGTAGATGTGGGGAGTTACCCCCAGCACCTCTCATTGCACCGTACGTACGGGTCTCGTATACGGCGCTACATACATATAGGAGAACGCAAACTCTGATACAAAGCATAAGGGTCGACCAAGCCAGGTCGGCTCTTGCTTTTATCAGCCCTGTTAACTCTCGGAAGTCCTAATACTTGGGGGCTGAGAAGGAGGTTTATGGTGGATAGTCCGCACTGTCGGTACATATGCCTTGGAGTCATACAAGGAACCAATGGGTATATCGGAATATCAGCTCTCCAAACTCTTCCCGAAAGACTTCAAATCATCTATGCCGACTATCGAGGAATTGGAAAAGGGGTTGAAAGATAACCAAAAGTAGCGGAACTGTTTTTGCATGAACAAAGAAGAAATAAAACAAGAACCTAATGATGGACTGATAGCTCGCATATTAGGATGCTTCAACTGCTTGGATTGTCATAGACTAAAATATCGCCTTTTGGTTGGAAACTTTTTATAGTATAAGTCATCAGGTAATGTTCGATTAAAGTTACTCAATGCTTTCCCTTATCGTTCATACAGAGATGAGTCTATGAAATTATGAAGGACATTTCTACTCCAACCATTTGCCACTGTTTGACGGACATAGAAAAGAGCCTTTTGAGGCACTGTTAAAAACTTATCTATCAATAGTTTATGATGTCCCCAAGGCAATGAAAATATGTCTTTTTCAAATTGCTCCCCAACTTGGGGAGTAATTTCACTATAATCTTGATAGAGTCGAAAAAAGTTCTTCATATACAAAAGATTTGTTGGAGAAAAGCAAGTTGCTTTTGGATTTAGTTCTTTTAAATCACGACTTAAATTTACAAAGAACTTACTACCCCATCGAGCCTCTGCTTTAAGGGCAACAATGTCTCTACCCAAACTCCAATAGAATTTGAGCATTTCTGTATTGACTTTCACCGCAGCCTTTATCTGGCTCTGGCGATAACGCTTGCTGAGTTCCTTGACCCATTGCAAATACTCTTTGTCCAATATGCTTATCGGTTTGTTCATACCTTTATTCCTTTCCCACATTACTCTTAAAACTAATACACCCAAACTACTTCATAATCTCATTTTCCAAACGATGGCTTTCTGTGAATTGCTATACAAGCGTAGTTTTAAAAATGCAAATATAGTGATTTCTTTTAATAAATATCTGATTCAAGGCTAATCTTTAACAAGATGTAACAAAGAAAATTTGAGTAATAACTACTCAGCACCCATTGAAGCACCACTATAAGCATAAGTAATCGTCTTACGGCTGTACTGCAACAAGAATTGCATTTGTAACATGCAAATTTAAACGCATTGAATTTCCGTTCTTCACTGCAGTTTCTGCGATGGAGTGTAACTTGGCAAAATCATCGGCACCGCTATCTGTTCGGAAACAACCGCTGATCTGCTGCTTTATCTTGATTTTCCAAGTGTACCACCCCTAATAATTAAAATTTGCTTTCTTCATTGATGTCTATTTTTTGATTACTATATTAGATAACGTAAAAAAGGGCTAAAGATGTTGATGCGCAATATCGAACACATATTGCAGACGGGATTCTGCGTTATTATCACCCATTGATATTTTTTGTGTTAAATTCGTAAAAAATACTTGGAAGATAACAGAGAAATAATTACCTTTGCATTAATTAATGTAAGAATGAGTTTTATGCATATACTGAATGAACAGACACGAGAAACATTAAGTCGGAAGTTAGGAAAAACTTACGATGAGATATTGCAGATGAGTGCGGAAGAGTTAGATGCACTTGTCGAGGCTCGTATTGGCAAAAAACTCACCCCTGCATTCTCTCTCAAAAACATGGTTAGTAGAGGGTCTGTCTATTTATTTTTCAAACGTTTAGTTTCAAAAAATGATATAGATAAACGTTTAGCACGAATTTAAAATGGATAATAGCAAGCAAATTATAGCTTTATATGACGACTACAATACGATTATCAAACCGCTTATTGCAGAAGTAGAAGCGAGAACAGAACAGTTCCCGTTACCATTATTTAATGAAATACGTGCATTGCATGACCATATTGCTCGATGCTATTTTAAAGATATAACTTCAGAGCAAAGAAATGCCGAACTACATAAAGCAGAACGTCATGTGCTTAGAATTATACTTGACTGCTATAAGTGTTTGAACTTATCTATTCACGATTCGGTTTTATTATTTGAAAAACAAACAAGACATGTGGATTTGACGGTGCTACAAAACGGCACTTTTTATCCAAAATATAAATCTCTACGCTCTGATGCAGTAAGAGCTGTACGTAAAGCTAAGATTTTAGAAAGTATCAATACTAACGAAGCGTTAGATATTTATCAGCAGGCCTACAATAAATATAGCGAATTGGAACTTCTCATGGATACAACAGCTCCCGATGTTCACTGGGCTCGTGTACATTTTACTGTAAGACGTGCATTACAAGTCTTCCTATGGATTTTAAGTGCTGTTGCATCAGGAATCATCTCCATAGTATTGGCTGATTTATTCTAAAGTTATTGATATGAGTACAATTATAAAAACAAAATCCTCAGTCAAACTTTCTGATGATGATTCCTTTAAGAAGATAATCATAATGCGCGATGACATAAAACCATATCATGGCAACAATGGATTTTATATTGTCGGGGTAATGGATTTCTTGCTAAAGCCGGATTTGATGGAACAATTATAGAAATCGGAGATCAAAGATTTCGATGACGCAGTATCGAACACATATTGCAGACGGGATTCTGCGCTTTTTGAAACAGAAACAAATCTATATAACAGAAGTGTTCTATATGCATATTCTCCGCGTTCTACTGCAAAAACAGTCGCAATTGCGACAAAAGTTGCAGTAAGATTTGGGAATTTTAATATAAACCTCAAATCCGCAACCAATAGGGTTTAGTGGAAGTTTCGTTCATGTCATCGTAGATGCATTCCTTGCCACCAATGGCTACTTGTTGGACTTCTATTAGAAGTTGGGACGAGACATTGAAGCTAAGCAATATACTAATACTTATGGCTCTGGATTTTACAAAAATCTCAGTCAGGATTTGAAGAACAAAATGCCAGGGGTAAAGGGATTCTCACCAACTAACTTGAAGTACATGAGCTACTTTTATAAGCTCTATACACCATTGCGGACAATTTTATAGAGGACTTGTATATTGCAGATATTCAACGAGTTGTAGCACAAAGTAAAAATCGTCCGCAACTGCGGACGATTTCAAATTGCTTTAAGTCTAGCGTTTTCCTTTTCCAATTCTTGAATTCTTAGAGTAAGAACACTTACATCTGTTGTGCCCATAACGGTTCGCTCTCCCATCCATTTGGAAATCCAAGAGCTGCCAGATCTATCTCTGGATAATTGGAAAATAGCGTGTGCATTTTTCCCAACATATCATTGTTGGGTGATATGATATCAAGGAAATATTTGATGATGCAGATTGTGAAATACACTCTTTGAGGGTTTGTTGGCAGGATAATCCAGGAATGAGCAATTCTTCTTGGAGTAACAGGCATAATGGAACTTACCTTGTTCCACACCCTTGAATGATGGCAACAGGCATTTCGCAACAAAGTCAGAGATGTTATCCAAGATTCCAAGACGATAGGTTGCAAGCCGAAATAATGAGAGATGCGTTTGCGTATCTTGTCTGCTTTCAGATTACGGTAAATCATATTCACATTGCCCATCGTCAGCAACTCACCCAAAATCCATGATGGAGGATATGGGTCGCAATAGCTGTTCTTGAAATGCTTGATAAATTCTTCTGTTGATTTCGCATATTCTCTGTCGATGGTGTTCTTTGTTTCTTGAAAAGTTCTTTGGTTGGCAAAGTGAACAGAATTTGTCAGCCAATAAGTATCTCCTGTCATCTGCACAGGAATGTTCATAATGGCACGACGAATAGCTATCTCTACTTTCTCAATCTCATTGAGAAGAAGCATACGCAACTTCTTGTCGAAGCGATAGAGGTTCAACACTTGTTGAAAAGTTGTACCATCTTTATACTGATGAGTTTCCTTTGGAACTTTCAAGAATGGGTACATATAAGCGGAAAGGCGATAGTACCCGATGCTCTCCAAATACCGTACCGCTTTGTCTTCATCGGAAATAACAAGCCCACGACTTTTCAACAGAGCCATCAAGTCTGCCTCTGTCATATAATGTTTCATGAAGTGCGGTAATCTTTCCATTAGCGTATTTTGAGAGTAAACGTATATATACAAAAAAGCCCCACGCATTTGAGCATCGTTGAGAGGCTTGGTGGGAACTGACGATGCAAAGATACGAATAATCATTGATAATACAAACTTTTTAGCAGGAAAAAGCACGATAAAGTGGAATTCTTTGACACATTTATATTTAATAATGTTAAATCAGGGCTTAAAATCATACTTTACCAGCCAAACAAAGTGGTTTTCAAGGTAAAAGTGTTACCTTTTTAATGTCTATACCCATACCGGAAGCCCCGATGCAGGCATTTCGTAACAGGGTCAAAGACGTTATCCAAGATTCTAAGACGATTGGTTGCAAGCCAAAATAATATAATGAAGCCACGCTTTCGACCTGTGCGCAATTGGAACGTGATAATATCTCATTCCGATTGCAGTCAGGACGGAAGCGGTATATAGAGAAAGGTGGAAAACTCGGACGCAAGGTAGGCTCTGTAAAAGTACCGTACAACGAGTGAAATGTAGACTTAACTTGTGGTGAGTATTTTTCATCAAGTTGCTAAAATGGCTATGTCTCTACTGCCTATTGGGAGATTGGCCAAATGCTTCATGAGCGCAAGATTGAAAGTGGGTATGGTGATAGTGTAGTAAGAAGATTGTCGGAAGACCTGAAAGAACGCTATCCAAAGATGGGCGTTTCACCGCGAAATCTGTGGGATATGAAGAAATTCTACGAGCGTTTTTGTCACTCGGACATAAAAGTGCGACAAGCTGTCGCACTTTTGCCTTGGGGGCATATATTGCGTCTTCCTCAGAGAGTTGATGATGATGATGCAGCAATGCTTTTCTACGCAAAGGAGACACGCTCTAAAGGTTGGAATCGCGACTTGTTGCTCAATGCCATTAAACTCAAAATGTATGAGACACAGGCATTGGCACGAGTAGACAACAATTTCGACCCTGCAACAAGAGTGCTTGCCATCATGCAAGTGGCTGACTCCAAGACCGCTCTGAAACAGATTTCCAGCCATGGAGACACGTTCCGTATCGGCAACTGGATCATCGAAGCCCAAATGGCTTCCTCTGGTAAAGCTTATCTGAAAGTAACAAACACGACTTTAGAAAATGTAAGTTTTGAATATTCGGAATTGAGAAATTCCACATTAAATGATACCGTCAATGGGACGGTTCATAAACAAACGATCACGTCAATATAAAGACCAGGGCCATCAAATAAAGTTAGTGATAACTGAGGCCCGTTTTCATTGTCTATATGAATGCTTCAACTGCTTGGATTGCCATAGACTAAAATATCGCCTTTTGGTTGGAAACTTTTTATAGTATAAGTCATTTTCCTCTTCCCTATTTTTGAATCTTCAAATTTAGGGAAATAAAAGAATGAGCAAGTTACATATCTGATACTAACAAGTAGTGAGAGTGTTAAAAGTGGGGCTGATAGAGATGAAAAACCGAATTTTGTATCGTTGTTTGGAAACAAATCATTATCTTTGTACCATAATTCAAAACAAAATGGGCATCAACAAGCTAAAAGTGGTGTTGACAGAAGAAGCACAAGCCTTTTTGGATGCGCAGCCATTCAAAGCTCAGCAGAAGATATACTACAACATCTTCAAGGTTGAGGAAGGAGTGATGAAAGTTGACATCTTCAAGAAACTGGAGAATACCGAGATATGGGAATTTCGAACTCTCTACAATGGTATATGCTATAGGCTTTTCTCCTTTTGGGATACTGAGGAAGAGACTTTGGTTATTGCCACACATGGCATAGTCAAGAAAACTCAAAAAACACCTTTAAAGGAGATTGCCAAAGCAGAAGAGATAAGAAAAGAGTATTTTAACAATAAAAAGAAATAGCATTATGGCACAGATGAAATTGATACCAGCAGACAATATGAAAGATAAACTTTGGGGTAAAAGAGGTACACCAGAGCGCGAAGCCATGGAAGCCAAGCTCAAAGAAGATGTGAACGCCTATATTGTAGGCGAAGCCATACGCAAGGCTCGATTGGCACAAAACCTCACACAAGAACAGCTTGGTGAGCGTATCGGGGTGCAGCGTGCTCAGATTTCAAAGTTGGAGAAAGGTACAAGTGTTATCACATTACCAACCATGAGCCGTGTGTTTCAAGCATTGGGTATTGCAACAGCAACTCTTGATTTGGGTATTGCAGGCAAGATTGCGTTGTGGTAAGATGACGGTTAGATTGCGTAATCTTGGTAGGAACCATTACAGGCAAATTGTCCGCAGCTTGCGGACAATTTTATAGAGGACTTGTATATTGCAGATATTCAACGAGTTGTAGCACAAAGTAAAAAGAGGGTGTGTCATAAGTCTGTGACGCACCCTCTTGTAATATGTAACTTTCCATTGTTTTACCATCAATCCAATCCATCAGAAGGACCGGGAACTCGTCTTCCTCACAACTGCTATCTACGAAGATTTCTTTTTCTAAGTACTTCACGGAAGTAATATAAGAGGAATCAACCATATCCAATTCATCTGCAATCTGGCGATAGGCATCAGCTCGCCCCTGCTGTTCTTCCGTAAAACACTTCAGGGCATAATATTTCCCAGTACTCTTGTCCAGCATCTTAAACACCACGGCAAAAGCGCCACTACTGCGATATGGCTCTCCGTGATCATCTAGTACGGGAGTCAGGTAAGCCAATTTATCAAGATTATCAGCAGCATCTTGAATGGCCTTTACATATTCTGATATCAATGGATACTGCATAGCTTACACGATTATTAATTAATCATTTCATTCAGTCGCATTTTCAGACGACAAGGCAAAAGTACATATTAAAATTAAAACCGACAAAAGAAACTACAGAAAAATGATTAATCATTGCTTATTATTTCTATTTCGAAGGAAATATATGAGAGAAAAACCATTTCTATGACATGTACATCTGTAACAAGAGGGTAGAGGTGGAGAACATTCTCCACCTCTTATTTTATATATGGAAAAGGAGAAGGCAAAGAAGGATGTCTTAGGGGAAGGACTTCCTATTTATGATGGTATCTATTTTTGCCTATATCTCTTTTCCGTCGTAATAACCTAAAAAGTTTCCTCAAATATTTCTTCTCCGAATCGGGAGATTAATTCTTGTTCAATATCGTTTGGAAAATTGCAACCCCAAAACGCACTTTCCCCAATGCTTGTAACACTGTTAGGAATAACAAGACTTTTCAAAGAACAGCAATCCCTAAATGCATTATCCCCAATGCTTGTAACGCTATCTGGAATAACAAGGCTAGTCAAAGATTTGCAATCCAAAAATGCATAGCCCCCAATGCTCGTAACACCATCAGGAATAACAAGGCTAGTCAAAGAAGAGCAATCCCTAAACGCACCATCACCAATGCTAGTAACACCATCAGGAATAACAAGACTACCCAAAGAAATGCAACCCTCAAATGCCCACTTCCCAACACTAGTAACACTATTAGGTATAACGAGGCTACTCAAAGAAAAGCAATGCCAAAACGCACTTTCCCCAATGCTTGTAACACTATTAGGAATAACAAGACGACTCAAAGAAGAGCAGTTCGCAAATGTACTTCCCCCAATGCGAGTCACACTATCAGGAATGACATATGATGTCGTATTCTTATCTCTAAATGCGATAATTTTGCTTTTGTCCTTATTAAACAATACCTTATTATCATAAATAAAGTAAGGTGACAAACATTTCAGTTCACCATCCCACCTGCAAAATGGATTACCATTCAAGTTCACTACACTTTCAGGAATAACAAGGCTACTCAAAGAAGAGCAATGCCTAAATGCATTATCCCCAATACTAGTAACACTATTAGGGATAACTATGTCTGTCAAAGATTTGCAATATGCAAATGCATAATTCCCTATGCTGGTAACACTATCAGGAATAACAACGCTACTCAAAGAAGAGCAAACGCAAAACGCACTTTCCCCAATGCAGGTAATGCCATCAGGGATGACAATACTGATCAAAGAACTGCACTCACAAAATGCCCTAGCACCAATGCTAGTTACGCCAGCAGGAATAACAACGCTACTCAAAGATTTGCAATACCAAAATGCATTATCCCCAATACTAGTAACACTATTAGGGATAACTATGTCTGTCAAAGATTCGCAACACCCAAATGCATACCCCCCAATGCTGGTAACACTGTCTGGGATAACTATGTCTGTCAAAGAAGAGCAGTTCTCAAATGCACCAAATCCAATGCAGGAAACACTATCAGGAATGACAACGCTACTCAAAGAATAGCAACCCTCAAATGCATTATCCTCAATACTAGTAACACCATCAGGAATAACTAGATTAGACAAAGAAAAGCAATATTCAAATGCATTATCCCCAATACTAGTAACACTATTAGGAATAACTATGTCTGTCAAAGATTTGCAACCCCTAAACGCCCCATCCCCAATGCGAGTAACGCTATCAGGTATAACAATATCTGTCAAAGAACAGCAACCAGAAAATGCATAATCCCCAATGTTCGTAACGCTATCAGGTATAACCAGGCTTGTCAAGGAACGGCAACCAATAAATTTACTCCAACGAAATGCCTCTTCACAAATAATCTTTGTTCCTTTTCTGATTGAATAAATACCATCAAGCTTTTTGGGGGCTTTCAACAATTTTCTTCCATTTTTGCTATATTTCACGCCCCATTCATCAACAAAAGCCTCCCTTAACTCTTCATCTGTAGCTTTGGTTGATAAGTCTTCAATAGTTTGAGGCAGGATAGGCTTTTCGCCAACAAACAATCTAAAAGAACATGCTGAAAGCTCCTTTCTCGCCAATGCAAGCATGAAAAGAGAGTAAAGTGTACAGAAATCCTTATCACACATCAATTCCTGCAAGGCAGATATTACCTTGCTATTTGAAGGATTGCGATAATCATTTTCAGAGAAGAGAAGGCTGTCTGATGCACCATAGGTATCTAACAAAGTATATTTCATAGATATAGCCTTCAATGACAAGGCGATGCTTGCCAATGAAAAATCATCTATCGTTTCATCGAAATCATCCACAGTACGCAATGGATGACTGAAATCCTTGGTACCGACAGTTGGAGATTTGCAACCTTTCATAGAAGACACAAACATTCCATCATAATCCACCAATGTAAGAGAGCCATCTGGACGGATTATGATATTGTCTGGCTTGACGTCGCCATGGGCAAAAGATTGTGAACGGAGCCAAGCCGCCATTTTTCCAAAGCGATAACAAAGCAATGACATGGCTGATTGATTGTGATAGTTTGCTGCAATGTAAGCTTCCATCGTCTCCCCTTCTACCCAATCCATCAACAATACAGGAAATTCATCCTCCTCGCATTGACTGTCCACGAAGAGTTCCTTCTCCATATACTTTACAGAAGTAATATATGGAGAATCAACCATATCCAATTCATCCGCAATCTGACGATAGGCATCAGCTCGCCCTTCCTGTTCTTCCGTAAAACACTTGAGGGCATAATATTTTCCAGTACTCTTGTCCTGCATCTTAAACACCACGGCAAAAGCACCACTACTGCGATATGGCTCTCCGTGATCATCTAATACGGGAGTCAGGTAAGACAATTTATCAAGATTATCGGCAGCATCTTGAATGGTCTTTACATATTCTGATATCAATGGATACTGCATATTATGTATTGTTATTTTATCAGCTTCTACAAATTTTAATGACAACAAATAGGGACATAAAGAAGATTGACGCTAGCCTTTAAAATAAACCAGCGTAAAATCATCCATATCTAAGATTCCTTTCGAATTCAGTTCTTTCAAATATAGTTCAAACCGACTGTTAGATGATGTTGCATCTAACAAAGATTGGAGCACATCCTTCCAAAAATCAAACTTCATGGTCTCAGCTGTTTTCAAAAGTTGTGAATTGCTAGATGCTTTTAGATATTCTTCAGCAAGTTCCTCACCATATTCCTTAGTTTTTGTCAATTCATACATCATCATGATATAATGCGATAAGGCATCGCTGGCAGCAAAGACTACCGAAGATTCATCCAGATAAAAGTCACCACAGCTGAAACCTTCCTCTTCCAGGGGATCTTTACAGCTAACCAACCTGGGAGGATTGCTAAAATCAGACAATTTCGTAAAACTATGTTCCAAGACACCTGTATCCTGACTATAATGAAAGACTACGCTATCGCCGTATGCCATCCATTTACATTGCTTATCCCCTGTTATCCATGCAGCAGCAATGGTGGCGCAAGACCCCTCATTATAATATTTATTCAAAAGAATGCCATCGCCTTCCTTTGCTCTTTCCTCGTGCTCATTATAAAAGGGCTCCCAAATGCCATCTACCCATTCGTCAAGTTCTTTGAAGGAGACGACGGGTTTATCTTTTGGAAGATGTTTTACAAGATATTCCGACCACTCATTGGCAAACAAACCACAGCCTCCTGCCCCATCTGATACCGCTATGCAGGTATCCGATGAGTAGAAAGCATCTTCGTTTGCAACATGGTCATTGGACTTTGCTATACTAACACCTATGTTCATATCTTTTCTATATATCATTACAGATTTTGATTAACCAGCATACTCGAAAGTGTGCCAATCTTCATCATTTTAACCAATCTCTCCATACCCGTATTTACACCCATAGCATGGTAGCGGATATCAGCCTGCTTATCTCCAAAGATATTACGGATCTGTTCATTGTAGTTGAGCGGCAAAAGACTTGACATATTATAAAGTTTCTCACCATATCCATTTCCGTTCAATTCATCTGCAGTTGCAGGGAATACGACCGATTCTGCATGTCCAGGTACAACGTGAATATTGAAGAATAATACATTACCATCATTGGTAAACATCGACTTCAACTGATTAGCAAGTTGTTGCATTTCATCATGTGAGGTTCCATTATACTCACCATCTGTGATATTGATAATTGTAGGAGGATAACAATCCTTGTCGTGATGGTCTTTCATCCAGTTTTCGAGCAAACCTTCTGCACGTTTGAAAGCCTTATCCATGTGTGTCCAACTACCATCATGGCGAGCTACCATCCATTGTTTCTTCTCTACTTCTTTGACGGTTATACCTTTACGGGTACGCACCTCTTCCTTCACCATTTTCTTTTGGTAAGGATTATCACGAATCTCTTCTGGAGTAACGAAGTCTCGTCCTTCCAGATTGCCATTCCAAGCACTATAAGCCTCAGTGCCATAACCTATCATAGCAATATCAAAGTAATGGCGAGTCTCATTATTCTTCACACATCGTTCCACCAACTCGTTGATTTGAGCATTTACGATACGGGCTACGGCCTCAGATAAAGTCATATCCTCACCATTAAAGGTGGTAATTCTACGCATAGAAACACTCTGGTCCACCAGGAAGATGAATGCCGTAGGATGCTCACGGTCAACACGAGCCGTATATGCATTCTTGCTCTGCAACATCTGTGGTTGGCTTGGAATTGGAATACCAAAGTTGCCAATGTTTTTAATATACTTCAGAGGAATAGTATTCTTTACCAATATCTCCGCCTGATAAAATGGTTGCTCATCCACATCGAAATCGAAGTGATTGCGAGCCTTGACTGTTTGGAAGTGAATCTTCTTGAAATCCTCCAAACTTCCACCCACATGAGCACCATTTCGTACAGCATTCCTGTCTGCATACTTGGTATCCTCATCATAAATCACCTCAGGATCTATCTCCAGAATGACAGGGTTAGAAATTCTATCCTCATTCATTGCCACATACATCATTGGATGGTTCATGGTAAAGCTGACACGAACATAATGTTCCAGATTATCACGCTTATCCAACGACCAGGATGGAGAACCTGGTCCTCCACCTCCTGGTTTAGAAATATTGATACCACGTTCCTCACAATCCTTCCAAGAATAGAGTCCTCCATTCTTGATAATATTCTCCAAGTTATCACGGTCTGTGAAGTGATAGAGCTTGGTGATATGATTTTGTTCGAGGATATTCTTAAAATCCTCCCAGTTACTTCTTCTGTTCATTGTTTTTGTCCTCCAATAATATATGTATGTTAGAATAACGTTAGTTGCTTTGGTTCTATTGTCTGCGGTTTCCACTTTTTATCACCAAAAGGATATAGACCTTCTACGTATGCCTTGATTAAAAAGGCATGCGAAAGAGGCTTCTTCGGGTCATCCACATCACAATTTGTATTATAATCCAAAAGTACGATGGTCTTAGTCTGGCTAGCCTCTCGTAATCTTTCAATAATACTTTGAACCTTATGTTCAAGTACCCACTTGTAAGTAGGGATATAAATCTGCTTTCGAGCCTCAATATATCCGAGCAGTTCTGTTCCGTTTACTCCTTTGCGATGTCCAAGAGGCTTACCGAACTTGCGAACAGTTCTCTTGATATTCTTCATCGACTCATTCTTAAACATTTTCATATCTACATCAGCCGATTCAAATACCTTTAGCCCTTGCCACACAGCCTCAACACATGTAGCAGTAACACCCTCGCTGAATGGCACAGGTATTCCACCATGCGGATAAAAAGGACTCAACTTTATCAAATCATCTTCCGCATGGCTTGTCACATCTGCAATGATTGCATCGGGATATTTCTTCAAGATATTCTCCAGCTTTTTTCGTTTAGAATCTATAAGTATCATAAACCTATTATTTTCTCTCCAAATCGAGAGATTAACTCTTGCCTAAAATCGTATGACAAGCTACAACCATGAAATGCGCCATTTCCAATATTAGTCACACTGTCAGGAATGACTATTTTGGATAAAGAACTACAATATTCAAATGCAAAAACTCCAATATCAGTCACACTATCAGGAATGACTATTTTGACCAGAGAACTACATCCATAGTATCTATTATTAGTTGATTATCAGTATTATACGCTCTAAACGGTAGAAAAGTGACCGTATGGATTCTGATTAGATACGAAAAACGTAAGATTTAACGTATTTAACTTTCAATCACATCAGGAATCACGAAATAAGGGTTGGAAGGGGCGCTTTTAACTGACCCCATAATGTGGTGAATAGGAGTTTAGGACGAAATTCATAAAGGGGTACGGTTGAAACGACTTCCCTTAAAGGATGTGATTGCCAATCATCCCCTTTTATTCTATAAGAACCAATAGAAATGTAGCCTATCATACTGTTTTCCTACATTTATATATAAGTAGAAAAGCAGATTCCAATACTGATTTTTGGAGTCTGCTTTTCCGAAATGGTTAAGTATATCTTATTTAATGTTTCATAGATTTAATGGTTGCCTAAAGAACGTAAGTTCTATTTATGGCTTATGGTCAATATATACCAGCATGAAGTGGTGAAGAAATTTCTGATATACTTCATCTTCCAGACACAATGTGGCAAGAGTCGTGGGGTAAGGTGGAACTTCTGCTTGTAATGAGGATTGATGAACCAAAGTTTTTGGTCTGTTACCGAGAAGCCGCATTGGTGTATGAGTCTTTCTTTGAGAATATGATAAACTACAAGTTATATATTGGGAGCAAAATGAGGAATATTGTCGATATATTCTTCCTTGCTTTGCTCTTCCACAATTATGTCTTCCCATTTTATCTCTTTTATTCTTGTAGGGGCATTATCTGCATGCATTTCGTACTTTATACATGGCAAACCGGTAATTGTCTTTATGTCATCAATACTCAGTTCAACAGAATGTCTTTTATCGCACATTCCTGGAAGAATTGGATTATACCGAGCAGGCCCATATTTAGGTCTGTTCAATTCTATACCAACAATGTCTCTTATCGTATTGTCTTCATATATTACATAATATCCATCTTGCAAGTCAGACTCCTCAATATTTTCTATTATTTGCTGAGGAACATAAATATGATAATTTACATATTTTGCAAGAATTTGTCCATTATTTACTGCGCGAAATTTTAAGGTGCATTCATATCTTATACTCTTTTCCTCTATCTTTTGTGCGGTAAAGAGACCAAAAGGTGTCTTGTTTTTAGTCACATTTATTTTCGTTATGAGCAAGGTAAATTCAACGTCAATTACAGGAGTTTTGCTTCTATTCATAATATCCCTAATCTCATAATCTTCCATTGCTTCAACTGTAGCATTTCTCCTCTTATAATAAACATGTGAAAGTCTATTCTGATGAGCCGTGTTACTGCGAGGTACAAAAACTACATAGAATCCACTTTTCTCATCAAATGGTATATATGTTATTTCCAAGCCATCTATTTTAGGCTGAATATTTGATGATAAAAGTTGAGACAGTTTGTCCTTTGACATCTCTTTATTTGGTACTGGAAGCAATTTCTCTGGAATAGAGTTTCCTCCATCACATTCTTTTTCTCTTATTCCGAATATAATATTACCACCATTAGAATTAGCTAAAGCACTTACATCTTTAGCCAATTCTTCTTTCCATTTTTTGTTCTGTATTGCAAATGAACTTTTGTATTCCAAGACTGTAGATTCTTCTATTTCATCTTGGATAAGTTTCTGCAAATCAGCCATCGTTTTTATCTCTAACATCGTCTTATAATCCAAATTCAGTTGTACATGTTTTAATCCATTCAATGGTTTCATCTTTTGCGTTTATCTGTCGGGCATATTCTAACAGCAAATGAGCCAGTTGATTTATAGTGACATCACCATTCATTGAATATAAACGCATACGCACAAAATCCATGATTGACACTACAGAACAAAAATAGCCTTTCTTACCAAGTTCTGCTGCTGTTTCATAAACATCATGCTGTTCAAATTTTACATGCTTTCCAAAGATGAAAAGGCTTTTCTCTATCTGAGCCTGTGCGAATTTTGTAATGGCATGTTCTACATCTTCTTTTGTAAAGTCTTTGTCCTTTACTTCTATAGAAGATACCAACTGCTCTGCATTATCAAAAACATCAATATCACCAACCTCTTTCGATGAAGCACCACTTTCATTCACCTTATGTGGAACTACCGTTTTTCCACCTTTATAATATAGGTGTTCTATAGCGGCAACAACCAAAGGACACATTTCTCCCACAAATGAGTTCTTCATGAGGGTGTTCACATAGTCCAATATGGACTGAGGGTTAGCTTCGTCTTCAATTTCTAAATCTGGGATAAAATACTTTTCTTCTATTCCGCTATAGATGTCTTGTAAAGAATATAAAGCGGACGAAAGATATTTAAGAGCTTGTTTCTTTGACTGTATTTTAGATAGAATTTTTATCAAGCTTTCAAGAGTTTCCGAACCATTGCCACTTCTAACGGCGTTAGTCTTTGACAACCGTTGAAAACGAGCAGGCTTATTCAGGAAAGGCTCGTTTGAACCACCAAGGCTATTAGGATAGGTACTTCTTTCAAAAGGCACTATCACTTTATGGCACAGACTTCTTGCATCATATGCTCCAACTGAGTTGTCTTTTGCTTGGAGACTCAGAATATCAACATCCTTATTAGTGCTCTTTGCTAATAAGGCCGTAACCAATACATATCTGTATGTTTTGTGTGGACCTCTTAATATTGAATCAATCGAGACTCCTATTGTATCATCTTGATAAACAGGATTTTCATTAGCCGTTCGGAGAACCTTCTCGGCTTTTTCCTTATCAACTTTCTGCATAGTTAAAATCAAACAGATTATGTTCTGTAGGCTCAAAAATCACATTTTCTTCACCATTAAGAACGTTAATAACCATCGTAGCAACAGCCTTAGCCATATTGCATGGAACAGCATTTCCTATTTGGGTATATTTTGATGATTGAGAACCACAAAATTCATACTCTATAGGAAAAGTTTGCAAGATAGCAGCTTCTTCTACTGTCATTCTTCTCAAAAAAGAAGGAGCTTCCTTGAATGCAGCCTTTGAAGGGTCTTTCATGATTTCATCATGATAAGTTACAATCCAAGGAGCACAATTCTCATACAACTCCTTTTCATCAATGATAGGGGTCTTGTTTCCTCCCATTGAGGCTGGTAATGTTGCACTATACCCATCTATACGAGTTGGTCTTCCCAGTCCATTAAACAACATTCCCGCATAAGGCGATTTGCGTAATATTGGGTTTGAAGCCAATGTTATTTTCGCTCTACATGTACTTGGGTTATTACCATGTCCTGCTTTATCCAAAACTTGTAATGCTTTTCGAACAGTAGGTGCTTTATGAGAATAGTGTTTTATCATTTCTTCCCAATTTGGCACGTTGTTACAATTGCCTTTAATTCCGACAACAAAAATTCTCTCTCTTGCTTGAGGAACGTCATAATCTGAGGCATTCAGAATCATAAAATTCACAGAATACCCCAAGTGTCTGAGTTCTGATAGTAATTTTTCTCTTATCGGTTTCCATTTCTCAAGAAGACCTAACGCTTTAACATTTTCCATAATGAAAGCTTTAGGTTTGACTTTTGAGATGACCTTTACATAACTCCAAATCAATTGGCTTCTTTTGTCATTCACGTCCATCTTTCCTGCAACGGAAAAACCTTGACATGGAGGACCACCAATAACCATATCTACATTTTCTATTCCATCAAGTCTATCCATGACAGAATTTATGTCACCATTTACGATATGGTCTCCTATATTGGTTGAATACGACATGCAAGCTTCCTTCATCATATCGTTGGCAAATATGATATGTGCTCCTGCCATAATAGCACCAATATCTAAACCTCCCGCTCCAGAGAAAAGCGAGACAGTTTTAATCTTGTTGGTATTATTTCGTTCCTTTATTGTCATTGCCTTATGTCATTTATTAAATCTTTAGGACTGATTTCTAAAACTTTTGCTATTTCAACCAACTGTTCAAGTGATGGTTGAGTTTTATTTTGTACCCATCGACTTATTGTAATATCACTTTTGCCAGTTTTTTCAGCAAGCCAACGGTTTGTTTTATTCCGCTCAGCCAAGGCTATTTTTATTCTGTTAATGTATTCCTTACACATAGTTCTACTCTTTTAGTGATACAAAGTTAGCAAAAATCGGCAAAAGATAATCATTCTATGATAACTATTTTCCAAAAATGCCCCAATTTAGACATTTTCAATGTTACTATATGCTGTATCAGCATTTCAAGAATCCGCTTTTGGCGTCTTGTATCATAATGGGAACACTGATACTATAATCTTACCAAATCATATTGTGTATCAAGAAGTAAACACCTTTATTGGACTATCTTGCTAAGATTACACATACTTACAAAATGTCATAAGGTGCAGGAGCGCCATTCTTCAGCTTTTGCTCCATGTCTTCTTTATCAAGCATGAAACAACGACAACTTTTTGCCCTTGATGTATCCAAAGTTTCATATTGAGGTATTTGCAAATGTTTATAAAGACGGCATATCTTGCCCAATCCATTATAGCTATCAACATAATTTCTACATACGCAACAATTGAGGATGCCATACTTATGAAAGCCCACATATTTTGCATAGTCGTATATTTCGAATGAAACTGGAGTGTGAAAACGCATTTCAAAAAGAGAATGTGGAGAAGACTTCCTCGCCTCTTTACAATTTCCACCATCTTGATAACAGCGAGTTTTCCCAGACTGGTACAAAACATATCTTACAAACTCTATGTTACTATTTATTGCATGGTTGTTATAGTCTTCCATTTTGAAGCCATAAAAATTAATTTTTGATGGTTCTTGTTCTGAATACATATTGAATGACATCTTTTCAATAAATCCATTTTTAATCAAGTTGGAAATGTCATCTTCATCCTCAATAAGAATCTCTATAATTTTATTACCGCTATGTAGTTTTGCTTCATCACTTGCATGAGTCACGCAAAATTCAATATAGATTGGCTCTCTTTCTGGATGTGTGGAAGAATATATCTTTAAGTCTGAACGTCTTCTGATATTGTCATAGCATATTTCTTGTTCGCAGGAATCATAATATTTTTTTAAATTGAAAAGCTTATGTTGAATTGTTCGACATTCGTCATATCGTACATATACACATTGCTTAGATTTTGGGCAATATGATTTATACTCAAACCCCATTAAAAACTCTTCATTATCCAAAAAGGCATTACGAACTTTCTCTTTTGCAAGAAGGTGTAACATAGACTCATAAGCAAAATCGCATTCTGTTCCAGATTGGTGCGCAAAATGATGAATTCTTTTCAATCCTTGATTTTTAGCCATCAATGGTTCTTTACAGGCAGGACAAAAACATCCGCACTCATTACCAGTACGAACATCATCTACATTGACAAGCTGTCCTTTCGAACCCACTGCATATATTAGCATATGGGCTTCATGTTTTTGTTGCACCTTCTTCATTGTTGTTAATTTTTAAGTTCTACTAATTCTATTTTGTACCCCATCGCATTTGCTATTTTAGATAATAAGTCGATACCAACGGACTGCTTTCCTTGTTCTATTCTACACAAGTTTGCGGCATCAATCCCTGTAAGCAAAGAAAGAGTCTTAGCCTCTAAATGTTTTTCTTCCCTAATTTCTTTTATACGTTTACCAATTCTTATACGTTCGTCATTTTTAGAAGTACCTACCCCCAATGGCATTTCCAATGAATTTTGAACAAACCACAAAGTAAATATACCAAACAAATCATCTTTAGGAGATAAGTCAGGTTTTTCTTGTTGTAATAATTGTATTGCTTTTAAATAGTATTCCTGGGCTTGCAATGGGAAAGTACTATTAAACAACAATGTGGTTGTTTCACCAGTCGAGTGTTGTAATTTTATCTCACACTGATTACTACCTTTCGTTTCAAAAATAATATCTTCAATCATATTTTTGCCATATAAATTTATGTTTTTTGCAAAGGTACAACAATTTTCTGAATTGGTATATATAACAATTATACAATTGGCATATATAACAATTATTATATTTTGAATAGTAGCGCTATTTGTTTCTCTCTAATATTTCAAAAATAGGGAAGAGAAAAATGCAGACGTGAAAGATTATGAGAAAACGAACAACATCCATAACATTTTACATTTTCAAGACATTTCACCACAGCACTTGAAATCGAGTCACTCGTTTATAAAAATGTTAATCAAATTTTAATTTTGTGTTAACAAGTTTTTGTCGCTAAATTCCACTTTTGAAGCCTTTTCAATGTCCTTGAACACACCCTCTTTTAGTACATTCAAACTCACCATAAAAATATGTTTTTTGGAACATTTTGGGAACATCATACTTGCCTCTATATCTATCATATATTGATTATCAAGTACTTAAACACAATCTTGTGTTATTCGGAGGATATTAATGCGTTTATGTCTCCTTAATTAACAATCATAAGAACTTGCTTTGTCAAATTTCAAACAAAGCAAGTTCTTATACTCATTATTTTAACTTATAGTGAGAAGCCTCTTGGCTTTTTTCTTAGAACCGCACCCAATCCCACCTTTTGTGTTCCGTCCCAATTCGTAAGTTGGTCGGCGCAGCCATTGGAGCCACCGAGTGAAACGTATGTGTCTGCACTGCATGACATATAGTCAACAAAAGCGAGAAAGTTGTCAATGGCTTTGTCTGTGAATTGAACTTCATTCGTGGCGAAGAGTTTTGTCCAACTGGTGACACATTCTTGCTTGAAGTCTGTAAAACCTTTCCACGACATACCAGATAAGAAACTTTTTGCTGCCGATTCTATACTGGCTTTAGAGTCCAATCCAATATTATGCTTTACAGCAGATGCCATGATGCCATAGTATATGGAAGCCGATTCTTTCTCGTTGAAGTTGACTCTGTCTGTTTTTGCAAAGGATGATAAAGCTTCATGCCCCTCATGTATGAACTTGTCAAGCACTCCTATGTATCTATTTTGCCGAGCCATGCTTTCACGTTTGGCTTCGGCTTCTTGCCGAGCCTTTTCTTTTGTTTCTTTCTCCTTACGTGCTTCCACCCGTCTCCATGCGTCTGTCATTTCTGGCTCTTGCCAAATGGCATTCCAACGAGCCTTCAAATCATTGTACATTTCCATAAGTGTAGTATTATAACTTTTGGCACTGGCGAGTTCTTCCTTCGCATAGACAAGTTGAGTAGTCACTCGCTCCACAGCCTTCTCGTCAAGTTGAGAGATGCGTTGTTTGACTTTGTTGTTTTCTGTCTTTAGCGCATCATTCTCGGCACGAAGTGACTTGTTGTCCTCTATCTGCTTATTGAGGTTCTGCATATAGTAAGTGTATGTCTTATTGACAGACTTGCGTACACTTTCATTCTGCTTGTCACGTTCTGCATTGATGGCTGCAACAAGAGCTTTGATAGCTGCGTTGATGTTGTTTACACGCTCCTCACGCCACGCCTTTTGTCCGATAATAGTAGGAATGGGGATGGCAAGTTCTTTCTTTACGGCATTCATCGCTTCTTGAACAGGAACCTTGATGTTGCGAAAAGGAATGGTCAGCTCCTTCTTGTCGATTGTGGCAAGCACAGCATATTTCTCCACTTTGTCAAGAGCAACTTTCGCCTGACGTTCCGCTTCAAGTACCACCTTGTTCTTATGCTTGCGTCCCCGTTTCTCTTCCTCTGAAAGTTCATCATAGGAGAAACCTCTTGCCAAGCCATACTTATGACCGACCTTGTTGTAATAGTCGGTATGAAGTTGTGATAAATACTGTGACTTATCCTTTGCTCGCTCTCCCCACACTTTGGCATAAGAGACCCTTTCAACAACACCCTTTGCAACTTCCGATTTTGTGAAGTTGTCACGTTCTTCTTTTGGAAGTGCTCTCCATTCCTTTGTAGAGAGAACCTTTTCTGGATTATCCTTGTGAATATACTTGCTTCCGATGCGCCCACGTTTCCTTACTTGTTCAACAGGCACGGTCTGCACATGGGCATGGATGCTTGTCTCGTCACAATGCACATCAAAGCCGATGACATTCTCTTCTCCCCATTTCTCACATGCAAAGCGGTAGGTGTCCAATGCCCAGTCATAGATGCCTTTTTGCAATACAACTTTGCTGTGGTCAGCATTTGGATCTGATGTGTTGAGTTTCTGTTCACCAAAGGCAAGCCTGTTAAGCACATCATGGTCACCACTGAAGATGATGCCGACAGTGCAGTTCGGACTGTTCCTTGAAACTTGGTCGGGACGCTTGGCATCCATATACGGCTTGAAGCCAAGTTCATCAAGTCTATGCTGCAAGCGTTCATGCAACGGCACCGACTGGGAACCAAGAGGCACTGTCTTTCCACCCTTGACTATCTCAAAGTTGAGTCTCTTGCGTGAGTAGTTATAATGGTTGTTCTTGTCTATGTCTGCGTTTTTTAGTTGGTAACGCTTCTCGTCCCAACCTCTGCGTTCCGCCTCGTTGCCCACTTGGGACGAGAACGATTTCTTGTCTGTGCCTACATGGATGGCGGCACGTGGTATGTTTCTTTCCATAAGAATCTTGTTTGAGTTTGTAACGTAGTTCTTGTATAATTGGAGACAGGTCTCGGGCGGAGCCTGAGCATAATAGAAGGACTTTTTAAGTGAACAGCGTCAGCAAGTGAATCTAAAAGTCCCTATTATGTTTAGGACTTTTGTGAAAGTCCGTCACGCAAGCGTGCTCGCAGATCCTTACCCACTCTGCTATGGCTCTTCCACCAACACCAACCCAAGACAGTCTATCAGATGTTGGAGTGGTGGATGTCGCTTTATCAGCCTTTGTAGCGCCATCTGTGGCGTTTCCGTCATCATCAGGAAGTCGGCAATGTCAAGACCTTTGGTCTTTTGTTCATCGGTGGCATTGTCTTCCAAGACGTTGCTTATGACGACCCTTTTGCAAACAGATTGCAGCAATGGAATTTTTGATTTCCATTTGTCCGTTGCTCCAAGGTCAGGGAACAGAATGATGTCCCGACCTCCCAATACCTTGACAGCGATTTGGTTGAGACAGCCATGCATGCCTCCAGTTGCCAACCGGATGAAATTGGGGATGAAATGGGATGCGATTATGGCAGTTTTTTCACTCTCGACAATAGCGACCGACATTGTGGGATGCTGTGCCAGCAAATGCTCACCAAAGAAACATTGGCACAAGTTGAAATCTGGAAGATGAAGAAAAGCATGCGCCCATCCAACATAAGAACGTGGCTCTTTCACACGATGTCCGTCTTTGGAATTATATAGCATGACCTTGCCAGTCCTCACCTTATCATCCTTGTCAACTTGCCAATAAATGGTTGAGCCTCCCCACTTATAGGACGTTCCGACATGATACATCTTCATCAGCCTTTCTGTCTCTTGTTCACCAAAGACCTTGGAAAGGTACTGGTATAACGGATTGATTCCGTAATGAGACAAGGAACGCTCCATAATAGCGTTGGCGATATAGGAAATAGGCTTTTCTACGACTTTCGGTTGGATATTCCTTCTTGTCGGATATAGCAATTTGTCCTTAGATAGAAAGTCTGGATGCTCACGGAAATAGTCTTTAGGAGTATAGTGATACCCACAACTATGCTCATGGTCGCATTTGCCTACATTGTCAGGGAAGGATACTTCCCCCTCATCATCTATGTATCTTGTGAAACAACGCTTGCGCTCACAATTCGGGCATGTGTAACGATTACCCGATCTGTATTTCTCCAAGTGAAATCTATACTCGTTCATCATCGTAACTGAAATGAATTATTGGTGAATTTCAGCTTTCAGTTCTTTCATGTTTTCAGTTACGCACTTGTCAACTGAAAAACTGAAACAAATGAATACTGAAAACAGGTTGGTTTATGTTTCAGTTGCCTGTCATGTTTCGAACTTTACTTTTTCGTAAAATCCTTTCTTTGCCTTTGTGATTAGTCCAGACTTCATAAGATCCTTTATATAATTCATCACAGTACGGTCTGTAACACGCAGATTCTCCATTCCTGTTTTAATGGCAGTTTTTGTGTCAAAACTGTCTTCCAACAGATACAGCAACTCCTTGGACATAGAATCACAGGTGTCTTCAGCAACAAAGGCTCGGCAGCGTTGATAACAATTCTCACAATATTCATTGAGCTGTAATGCTCCTTTTATGGAATCCACATCAATACTTTGCAGATGGCTCTCGCCACAGGCGTATCTTAGAGCTTGGAGCAATAAGGCAATGCGTGCGACGTGGGTATTGTGCTTCATCCCCCTCGTTTCAACATCTTCATCGTCCTCTATGGCATTGATGGCATCCACATTTCTGTTCCACCAACCAAAGAAAAGGGAATGTGCGTCCTTGTCCATATAAAGGATATTTGGACAACATTCATTTGTGTCATTACACCTTGCATAGTCAAGTCCAAAGATTTTCCCGATGATGTCAGCCCATTTTCTTGAAGCCTCGCTCTGACGTACATGGCTGTCTTCCTCATCCAGCCAGTGTGGAACTTTCTTGGATTTGGGATATACAACCAGAATACGGTCAAGAAAACCTGTATCCATGAATTTGGAAGCCATCAGTTCCTTCATTCGTTTGGTCTGTGTTGTACCGATGATGTTGACACATGGCTCTTCTACACGTTGTGGGCGGTCATTCTTGACACGTGTGTTCTCCAAGTGGCATCCGCTCCAGATGGAAAGTAGGCGTTCAAGCATGGGATTTTTCCCATACCTGTCAGTATTGGCAAGCAGTCCGAGAATTTCATCATAGTTGATGGCTATGCCACGCAAGTTGTTGTAATGCTCCAATACCAGAGCCTCCAATGTAAAGTCATCCAATGTGACCCTTTTCAGAATAGGCTTCTTCATTTCCTTGCTTCCGCTTTCCTTTGTTGCACATGCAGCCTCATATAGGTCAAGTTCATAGCAAAACTTGTCAAACAGCTTGCGTTCATACTCCCGAATTGGCTTGTATGCAAGCTGTAATGGTGGAGTTTTGCCCATGCCAGGTCTGCCAACCAATATGATATAAAGGGCGGCATTCGTGTCCCAGTCCTGCTTAACGTGAATACGATAGGTATTGCCAAGAGCCGCTGATGCTGCCGACAGCATGGACATGGCGACATAATCCACCTTGAAATTGCCGTGCACCACCATGTCTATGATGATGGACTGCATTTTTTGTGGAAATACCTCAAGAGGGAAGCCTGAGTCCGCTAAAGACTCGGCTTCCATGTTGATTTTGTTACAGAGTTCAAGCGCATCCATGACATTACCAGTTTAAGGGTTTCGGCTTGCGCTTGTTTCCTGCAAGAATGGCTGCATTCTCTTCCTCTGCCGTAAGAGGTACAGGATTCTTGCGGTTAGTCTCCAGCCACTTGTCAAGTTCATCCTGATAAAGACAGTAACGCTTGCCCGGCTTGGTGGCAGGAATGCTGCCGTTGCCAAGTTTCATGTAGAGGGTAGCCATAGGCATCTTTAGATATGCAGATGCTTCCTCCACACTCATAGGTATGTGCGTGTTCGCCTTGTGTGGCTTGTTCTGTGATTGCAGACTGATGATCATCTGCTTCATGCCCACCACTTCGTCCCGAAGCTGGGCAACGACCATTGGAAGGTCGTTGAAAGTTAATTCCTTTGTCATATACAAGTAATTTTAAAAAACTGGGACAAAGGAACAGAATGATGCTTTCGTTACTGAGGTTCGTGACAGTCATTTGTCATTCACGAAGGAATAACTCTAACAATGGGGATTATTCGGGATTTACCTCCGTCACATTATGGAAATCATATCTACCATTGTCTGGTTCATCAATAGGAATGACATCATTGGAACATGGTGCTTTCAGGTTCTTCAATGTGCTGTAGTCCAAGTCGTCAAACGGTTTGGGAAACAATGCCTTGACAAAGGCTATTCGCATTGCCATTGTGTAATCACGTTTACCCAAACGTTCTGCGATATTCCACACGAAGTGCCTTAAAGGGATATTCTCAACATTCTCCTTGAAACGGTTTATTGCTGTCGGGGTATATTGGGTGTCGTTACTCCATTCCTTGACTGCCTCAATTACCTTGTACAAATCTTCCTCATAAAGGAAACGTGACATGGTACGATGCACATAGTCAAGTACGGCTCTCGTTCGCTTTCCCTTTTCCTCCTGCGCTTCTTTTTCTTGTACCTCTACACACTTGGCATAGTCTTCATGGCTGTATTTTACTGGCTCTGTTTGTGGTAAGGTATGCATTGGCTGTTCTGTTACCGGCTCTGCTTCTACCACGTTTTTCTTTGTCTTGCCGTTGCTACCAATAGTCATCAATTCATAGGGACAATTCACCATGGAAATGAATATCGCCCAAAGCAGGATGTTGCTCCCTACAAAGATGATTGACTTGACAAACAGACTTTGGTGAAAGTCATTGCCTACATACATAGCCACGACAAGAGAGATGGCGAGAATTGCAGTACCAACAAAAGCGTAGATGGTACAATCTGATGTTGTCTTGTTTTCTGTCATTATCGTATTCGTTTTATTGTTATTCGTTCAAAAACTTCCACAAAGTTAGACGCAGAAGCATGTAAAAACCGCATTTACGTTCTCTGGCACTCTTACTTTTACGCTTTATTAGCGTTCTAATATGATATCATACTCTGAATCATACTTTAAACTGCTCGTTAGTGTCAGTTATAGCTGATTGCTTGTCGCAAAGATAATAGGGAAGAAACGAGAAACTTACTGTTGTTTTTCAATATCAACAGATATAAGGGTGCGTTTGGTGGATTGGTTCTATCTGTAACAGCAAATAGAACCAATAAAAATGGAAAAGGACTGCTGGAACACTTCATTCCAACAGTCCTACACGAATAAGGTTGTGTGAGAGTTATTTCTTCAATGTGATGCAGCCCATCGAAGCACGCTTCTGAGCATCGGAAATCTTGGCATAGACCTCTGTTGTCGTAACATTTTTATGACCGAGGTAACGTTGCACCACCATAATGCTTGTTCCTGCGTCGAGCTGGAGACAGGCGAAGCTGTGCCTGCTGCAGTGGAAAGTTATATGCTTGGTTATCTCTGCATCTTTCAGCCAGTTCTTCAATGGTGCCTGTGTCATGGAGTCTTTGAAATCGGGGAACACCTTACCTCGTTTATCTGGTGAATAGCCTATCAGTTCCAAGGCTTCCTCACTGATTGGGTTATGCACGATGTCTTTTGTCTTCTGCATTCGTGTGGTGACATACATCACACCATCGCTGCCGTATGGCTGTATCTCCTCCCAAGTGAGTTTCTTGATGTCGCTCTTTCTCAATGCCGTAAGACAAGAGAACAGGAAGGCTCGCTTCAAGGCAGGAGCAGAGCATGGTGTGGATGCCAAGCGGATAACCTCGTCCTGTGAAAGATGCTCCTTGTCAGTCGGGATTGTCTCGATACGCTCCAAGAAACCGTTCGGGTTCTCCTTTATCTTGCGGTCACGATAGGCAGTGTGGATTGAAGCACGGAACGTTGACCAGTAGTTGGCTGCTGAGTTGATATGCAGCTTTCTGTTCTTATGCAGTCCCTGTGGTGCTGTCAGCAGATACTCACGAAATCTGTTGCACAAGTCCACGTTTATCTCCCCGAAGGTACACTTGCCTTGCGTGAAGGTACGAAAGTGCATATAAACGTGTTGCCACTTGGAGTTCTTCTTGTCCGCCAGTTTTTTGAAGTAGGCAAGGAAATCTCCCTTCATCTTCTCCTTGTCGAAGAAATCGTAACGCTCGTTGACGATAGCCTCGAAGCGACGGCAGCGTATCGCCTCGGCTCTTGCCATAAGGTTGAGGTTGTACTTCTGTTCCGTCTGGTTCTTCGGCTTGGCATAGATGTAGATGCCAAGCGACTCATGGCGGATGACTTTCATCGTGCTCTCGTCACGATAGCCTGGATAATAGTCAAGATAATAGGACAGCATGTGTCCGTCCTTGATTTTGCGCGTACGCAATGATACGGTCTTGCAAATGTTGCTCATAACTGATATGTATTATTGATGATTATTCGTGGTGAAGTGTCTCTTCACGGCTGCAAAATAACGGAATGAAATCTCCGTGACTCCAATTATTCATAGTAACTGATGGATAATGCTGAAATCATTTGAAATCACAGTCCTTTAGCTGCCCTTTCTGCCATTGCACGCTCCACATCCGTCTTCAAAAGCAGATTCTTTACACCCACTTTTACCTTGCTGATATGGTGTACTTTCACAATATGGCAGATATTTGCACTTGTCAGACCATACAACTGCTGCACTTGTTCTGTGGTATAATAGCTATCATCGCTCATGAGGTCAGTCCTGCGCAATTCTTCAAGATGTTCCTTGGAATAATAGGTGCGACCATACTCACGTTTGGTGGGTATCTTATGGCGGTAGGTGTATGCCCTGAGTGCCGACTTGCTCATGCTAAAGGCTTCCTCTACATCATCAGCGGTCACCCATTCCGTGATGCTGTTGATGTCAACGGCAGTACCGAAGAACTCATCAATATGCCGTTTGCTGTAATAGTTCTTGCCAGCGATACGACACATCGGTATCTGGTTGCGTTTGGCAGAGGTGTAGAGCCAAGACTTCTTGACCTTATAAATGGACATCACTTCCTCGCCCGAATAATAGTCAAGCACCTCATTCTCCTCTTTCCCTTTTGTTGGTTCCTGGTTTTGTGTTGGCTTTTCTGCTTTTGCCTTTTTACTGGGCTTGCTCTTGCTGGCAGGAACCACACGCTTGTAGGGATTACCCTCAAACATCTTCTCTATATCAGCCTTTCTAACGAATGCCATTCTGCTGCTCAATCTTGATGCCTTCAACTTGCCGTTAGCCACAAGTTTGTAGATATACTGTCGGGTGCATCCCATCAGAATGGCTGCCTTTGAGAAAGTAAGATACTCCTGATGTTGCAGATCCATGATTGGCTCAATACCGTTAATCAAGTCCTGCTGTCTTTTCTTCCTAAGACGCTTTGCCTCTGCCTGACATTCCTCGGAACAGTATTTCTGCATACCGCTCCTTGGCACGAATGTCTTGCCACAAAATTCACATTTTCTTGTCGGTCTCATACTCTTTGATATTGCATTGTTCTACATACTTTGAGTATTCCACCTATGGAGTAAACGGAAGTGAACCATTGACAACCTTTGTCAACCAAGTCCACGATATAACGCTTTTTGCCTATCAGCTTCAAATCTGTCCTTCATCGTAACCACTCGTAAACCCTTGTCAACTACGTTCACGATATGACAAAATAAAAGCTCCGCAAATTCTCCACGGTAGAAATACGCTGCAAAAATATGTGGAAAATCGGGAACTGCCAAAAAGCACTCAGAAAGTGTTAAAAATCAAAGAGTATTGAAAATCAAGGTTTTATGGCTAGTTAGTCATAGTAAGTTATGGTTAGTTATAAGGCTCTAAATACAACCCAAAAATGCACTACTTCCAATATCAGTCACACTATCAGGAATGACTATATTGGATAAAAAACTACAATATGCAAATGCACCATCTCCAATATCAGTCACACTATTAGGAATGACTATATTGGATAAAGAACTACAATATTCAAATGCACTATTCCCAATATCAGTCACACTATCAGGAATAACTATATTGGTTAGAGAGCTACATTCCCAAAAAGCATAATCTCCAATATCAGTCACACTATTAGGAATGACTATATTGGTTAGAGAGCTACAATCCGAAAATGCATAATCTCCAATATCAGTCACACTATCAGGAATGACTATATTGGACAGAGAGCTATGAGAAAATGCATAATCACCAATATCAGTCACACTATCAGGGATGATATATGATTCTATTTTTCGATTTCTGAAAGAAACAATTTTACTTTTATCCTTATTGAATAAGACCTCATCCTCATAAATGAAGGTGGGTGATAAACATTCTAACTTACCTTCCCAACCTGAAAACGGATTTCCGTTTAAGCAAATTACGCTTTTAGGGATGACTATATTGGACAGAGAACGACAATGCCAAAATGCATCATTTCCAATAGCAGTCACACTATCAGGAATGGCTATATTGGACAAACTACAACCAGAAAATGCACTATTCCCAATAGCAGTCACACTTTTAGAAATGATTATATTGGTTAGAGATCTACAATTAAAAAATGCAGAATTACATATTATCCTTGTACCCTCTTTGACAGAATAGCCCCCTCTTAGTTCTTTGGGAGCTTCCAATAGTTTTCTTCCATCTTTGCTATATTTCACTCCCCATTCATCTATAAAAGCTTCTTTCAACTCATCTTCTGTTATTTCTGTTGATGAGTCTTCAATAGTTTGAGACAGGATAGGCTTTTCACCAATAAACAAACTACAAGAACATGCAGAAAGCTCCTTTCTTGCCAATGCGAGCATGAAAAGAGAGTAAAGTGTACAGAAATTCTTATCACACAGCAATTCCTGCAAGGCAGATATAGCCTTGCTATTTGAAGGATTATGATAATCGTTTTCTAAGAAGAGAAGCCTGTCTGATGCACCATAGGTATCTAATAATTTGGAATTCATGGATATAGCTTTTAATGACAAGGCGATGCTTGCCAAAGCAAAGTCATCAATAGTTTCATCAAATTCATCGACAGTTCTCAAAGGATGAGAAAAGTCCTTAGTACCAATTGTAGGAGATTTCTGTCCTTTCATCGCAGGAACAAACATTCCATCATAATCCACCAATGTTAAACTACCATCAGGGCGAACCATAATATTATCTGGCTTTATATCCCCATGAGCAAATGGCTGAGAACGAAGCCATGCTGCCATTTTACAAAAGCGATAGCAAAGCATAGCCATAATATAATTATCTTGATAGTTCTCTGCAATGTAATTCTCCATTGTTTCACCATCAATCCAATCCATCAGAAGAACAGGAAACTCATCTTCCTCACAACTGCTATCTACGAAGATTTCTTTGTCTAAGTACTTTACAGAAGTAATATAAGAGGAATCTACGAACTCCAACTCATCTGCGATCTGGCGATAAGCCTCAGCTCTACCTTCTTGTTCTTCAGTAAAGCACTTCAATGCATAGCACTTTCCGGTCTGTTCATCTTTCATTTTGAACACGACAGCAAAGGCACCACTGCTACGATATGGCTCTCCGTGATCATCTAATACGGGAGTCAGGTTAGCCAATTTATCAAGATTGTTACTTGCATCTTGTATGGCTCTAACATATTGTGATATCAAAGGATATTGCATTGATTTTTTCTGTTAATTGTTTATATGTTACATCTTTTACACCTCAAGCTTATACTATATCATAAATATACAATACAAGGAACATCAGGATTGTTTTCCTTATATTCCTTTATCACAACGTTCTGTTACTATATAAATGATATGCCAAAGCATTGACAACCATCAGTGTATGATTTCTGTAATTGCCTTGTTGTGAGTCAGAAAGAAGTTGCTCTGCGTTTCTACGTTGAGTCACCCATCTTGCCAGCAAAGTCTTGGTATCAACTGCATATTTCTCCAGTTGACAATACAGTTGTTTGTATTCTGATGCACTACCATAAGACTTAATCAACTCTGTGTCCTGAGTTTCGTATTTTACAGAGGCCAGTGCCTGGTGTAACTCTTCGCTCCAAGCCGAAGTGTCGATAACCTTCATCTTTGCAAATGACGGAACTTGCTTATTGGCAAACAATTCATAATCGTCCTTCAGGCAAGCCATCCGGATATAGGCGATGTTCATAGGCGCATCTGCTTGACAAATAATCCTCATCGTACCACCTGTATAATAATACAATCTAAGATACATGGCATCAAACTTGTTGAACGAAGCCTGCAACTTGTTCCAGCAATCATTCTCCTGTTTTAGGCAGTCTTCCAATGTTGACTGCAATGGCAGACCATTCAACTTAGCAGAATAAACTGCCACATTGTTCTTGTATCGTTTCTCTTGTTTGGTACACCACATTGCCATTCCAGAAGTCGTCACCTCTGGATTTTCTGATGAATCAAAATACAAGTCACCAAATTTTGCGATGATTTCCTTTTGATAATCATCTTCGCCTGATGGCATTGTATTGGTATTGATTGGTGCATTATCAAATGTAGTCCTATCAACCCCTGCGTAAGCTATGTTCATCAATAGAAGCAACAGACTTGACACTGCAATTCTTGCATGATGAGATTTTGATAAAAATGATAATATCATAGTTGTAACTTTTTAAATTAATACTTTATGAGATGGCAAAAAAGACAAAAAAAACTCACCCTGAGCGCGCTGTTCTAAAGGGAAGCGGGGTGAGTATGTTGCTGCAAAGATAAAATTGTTATTCGAAATAACAAAACTTTTAGCGAAAAAGTTTCGAAAAAATGCATTAAGAACTGATAATAATCCCATCCCCAGGCAATAAATAGGCTATCTTGGCGTTTAATAAAACAAAAAGTTTTATTCTTAATACTTAAAGAAACATGGATGAAAAGGAACTGTTGAAACAAGCTTTTGAGTATGGAAACGTACCTAGTATCATCACCTATTGCTTCACCGAACCATGTCCGATGAAAGACAAATGCATACACTATCTATCTGCACTCTACGATAAAGACAAGAAGGATAGAGGAGAAGCCATTTTTCCAAATGCTCTGAAAGACGGAAAATGCAAGTACTTCGCACCACTGCGTGTCGTGAAAATGGCATGGGGATTCGACAAACTCTTTGCCGAAATAAAAGTGAAAGACGCTCCTGCACTGCGAGCCAAAATGAGAGAATATCTCGGAAGCAAAGGACAATACTACCGATACAAATTGGGAAAACTCAAACTCCTGCCAGAACAACAGGAATACATCAAACAACTATTCGATAGTTACGGATATCATGATGTTGAATTCGAACACTTCTCTGATGAAATTGACTTCACCAAAAGCTAATGTAGTCAACTAAATATAGGAAACTACATCATTATTCTCTACCCCTCCAGAAGTTCCTGCTATGCTCTCCAAGCGGTCCCTCGGGGACCACGTGATGGGGAACCGGTGAACATGAGACGAGCAACCGGTGCTCACGAGGCGGGCAACAAGTGTCCAAACTAAGGACTACAATTTGGGCAATATTCTGTTATGTCAATTAGTCTGTTCTATAAAAACTTATTGGCTTCATTCCTTCCTCCTCACCCAAACCTTATGGCTATGCTGACCTGTGGAACGGATAGGCGAATCAGCAGCAGCACAGATTTCACGAAGTTCCAGCGAGGCTGCAGTACGGCTCAGATTATTGATATAGGCATAGTCGGTGAGACCGATGAAACCATTCTCATCGATAACCTTCAAGGCTCGGGCGATGCGCTGCTCCCGGGTATAGATTTCCTTGCGAATCACCTTCACGCCGCTCATGTCTCGCTCCAGATCACAGTCGGTAGCCAGTTTCGCATCCTTCACCAACTCTGGCGAAGGCTTGAAGTTGACACTCTTCACGCCCACCTTACGATAAATCATCTTGTCACTATCGTCCTGTATCTCCCTTGGCTTATCATCCTCGAAGTCGAGCGAGAGAGAAAAGGTACCGAGTTCATCGAAGGTTACATTGTAACCCATGGAAAGCAGACGCACGAGCATATCGCGCACATCCGCCACCGCAGCTTCTATCATACTGGAAGGCAACGCACGACTATACATTTTCATCTTGTCGATGAACTCTGACTGAGACAATGTACGATTGACTACCATCTTGGGATAGACCCTGCGCTTGCCCGTATTACGGAGGTCTGTCATCTCTACTAACTTGTACTTTGGCATAGATTCCTTTCTTTGTTATTAAAGTTTATAATCTTAAGTAGGATAATCCTTACAACTCTATTCAGTTGTTCTTTCTCCTACGAGATAGTTATGTTCAGCAACGGCGAACCTATGTTCAACGACGTTGAACTTACATTCAGCAACGTTGAACTTATATTCAACGACGCTGAACATAACTTATCCGTAGGCAAAGATACAACTTTATATAGGAAAAAGCAAGATTTCTCTCTTATTTAACACAAAAAAATAGGTACACCATCATCTGACGTACCTATTTTTTTATCTTTATGTTCATCCAAAAATCGGATTTCCCCAACTGAAAAATAGTTTTTCAACCTAAAGTTCAGTTTTCTTTCCGCTCTTCTTCCTCTGTTTCCCCTTCTGTCTGTTTCTTGATGTATTCAGTAGGCTGACATCCGAAATATTTCTTGAAACTTGTGGTGAAATAGGAAGGAGTGGCAAAACCTACCAGGAAGCTGATTTCGGCTATGCTATGTTCATTGCGCAGAATCATTTCCGCAGCAGTATTGAGTCGGATGCGACGGATAAACTCCTTGACGCTTTCTCCAGTAAGAGCCTTCATCTTGGTGTAGAGGCTCGTCTGCAGATGGCTCTTGACTGCATTGCAGAGCTGAATACCATCCATCTCAGGCATCATGACATCGGTAAGAATCAGATTCACCTCATTCTCTGACAATATCGCCAAAGCCTCCTTACCATTAGAAGCCTCATAGATCTGATAGTTTTCAGAAAGCGATTGACTCAGATAATGCCTAATTTCCCGGTTATCTTCTACAACCAATACCTATTATGAGGCAGCCCATCATTCACACCCAAATGTGAGAACAATGGCTTTTCCGTATATTTACCGAATATTGGCAAACATAGTATATATATAGCAAAGAATATCAAGATTATTTCACAATAACCTATAACTTAAACCATGCAACCAGTGGTAAATGGTCACTATACCCTCCTAAATATCTGGGACCCAGAAAGGTACGAAATGGCTTCTTACCACCATATTTATCGTCTTCCTGCAAAAGGAAAGGCAAATCTCCCACCTCACAAGCGATTTTCTGCCCTACCAAAGACTGACTACACAACATCTGATCAAGACTGCGCCAGTCTCCATGGTAACGATAAGTACCCTTAGCTCCATTCCGTCCATGCGCATCCTGACTGATGTTCACCAACTGATGATGCTCTAGGAACAGCAATGCAGGAGAATCAGAATAATCATTGAAATCACCCGTCACAATAATCTTAGCATCATTGTTAAAAGAATAAATAGAATCAACAGCCTGCGATAACTGACTGGCTACCTGCAGACGATAAGGACGGGAAGCAGCCTCGCCTCCCCTACGACTTGGGGCATGAACTACAAAAACATGAAGCGTATCTTTCCCCATCAAAATTCCCTTGGCATAAAGAATATCACGAGTGGGACGAGTTTCAGGCAAACGCTTGATACGTATAGCATGATGATGCAGCAGACGGAATGAAAAAGGCTGATACATCAACGCGACATCTATGCCACGCTCATCAGGAGAGGAGGTCATCACATATTCATAACCAGCCTTGCGCAACAGAGAACGCTTGGTCAAAGCAATCATAGCAGAATCATTTTCTACTTCACAGAGAGCCACCAAATCTGGCAAATGCCATTGATTTTGGCGTCCCTTACCTTGCAACTGATTTTTCTTGCTCTGGCTTAGACTGCCATTATATATATAATAAGGTGTAGCCAACTCTCCTAAAGCAATAATTTCCTGGGAAAGATGATTGATTTTCTTCCAATATCGGGTTCTTGTCCAGTGATAATCACTCTCTGGCAGAAACTCCGTATCATTCTTCAGAGAATCATGTACGGTATCGAAAAGATTTTCACAATTCAACTCTACAAACGTGAAAAAAGAAGATAAAAGAAGAGATAAAAACATAATTATGAGATTTTAAAGTCGTATCCACACATGAAAATTACGAATTTTATAAGGTTTCTCAACAAAATAGCATTGATTTTCTGCCTATTCTCTTTGTCAAGTCAGATTTTTACATTATCTTTGCAGACAGATTGCTGTTCATGCCATCTTACAAGCAATCCAAACTATCTACAAAGGGTTCCATAGTTTAATGGATAGAACGGAGGTTTCCTAAACCTTTGATCCGAGTTCGATTCTCGGTGGAATCACATGGAGATAGTTGTCAGCGCATTCAAGCTGATATGATAAAAGGTCGCTTCCTTTCAGGAATGCGACCTTTTATTATATCTTTCAGTTTCTCTGATCATTGAAATGTCCTTTATTCAAAATATTCACTTCATTAAATATCCTCTTTAGAACATTCACATTCTCTTTGGAACATTTTCTCCATCTGGTTTTCACCAGACGGAGAATTTATTCATGTTAATTCGCTTCTATATGGTTATTGATCTGCCCAGTATTACTTAACAGCAACAACCTCTGCCTCAGCAGGCTCTTCCTTAATCTTACGACCAAGAACGATGTAAGCCATTGGAGAAGCAATGAAGATAGAAGACAATGTACCGAATACAACACCCAAAATCATAGCGAATGCGAAGCTGCGGATACTGTCACCACCGAGGATGAAGATACAGAGCAACACAATCAAAGTAGAAGTTGAAGTATTGATAGTACGTGCCAATGTCTCATTGATAGAAGCATTGAAAAGCTGCTGGCGATCACCCTTAGGATGAAGCTTCATGTTCTCACGGATACGGTCGAACACAACCACCTTATCATTGATAGAGTAACCAACCACGGTCAGGATAGCACCGATGAAAGTCTGGTCAATCTCCAATGAGAAAGGAACAAGACCCCACAAGAGTGAGTAGAAACCAACAACAGTCAAAGCATCAAATGCAAGAGCGATAGTAGAACCTACAGAGAATGCTACGTTGCGGAAACGGAGCAAAATGTAGAGGAAGATTGCTATCAATGCGAAAAGCACACTGTAGATAGCACCCATTGTAATATCCTTAGCTACAGAAGGACCTACCTTTGTACTACTGATGATAGAACCACCCTGACGAACATCTGGATTCTTGAATGCCTCAACACTCTTCTGAGAAACCAGGTTAGCCTTCTTCAAGGCATTGTAAAGGATGGTCTCAGCCTCATCGTCAACAGTTGGACTGTTGCTCTCAATCATATAGTTGGTAGATACACGGATAGTCTTACCGTCTGTACCGATAGCGATAGCACTTGTAGTAGCCTTAGTACCATCTGCATTGACGAAAGCACCGCCAAGAATGGTACGGATCTGCTCAGGCTCTACAGGATTCTCGAACTGTACTACATAGTTACGACCACCAGTGAAGTCGATACTCTTGCTCAAGCCACGAACAAAGAAGCTACCGATGAATACCACAGCTGCTACGATGGCAACGGTGAAGGTAGTCTTGTACATAGACATGAACTTGTACTTCTTACCCTGCATCAGGTTGTGAGAAACTGGAGTATCAAACTTGCAGTGCATCCACTTATCGTGGTTCAACTTATAATCGTAAACCAGACGAGTCAGGAACACAGCTGTGAAGAATGAAACTACGATACCGATGATCCATGTAGTAGCGAAACCACGGATAGGACCTGTACCGGTAGTCAACAGGATAACACCAGTAATCAAAGATGTCAAGTTAGAGTCGAAGATAGCAGAGAAAGCATTGCCATAACCGGCAGCTACAGCCTGCTTCATACCCTTACCTGAACGAAGTTCCTCCTTGATACGCTCATAGATAAGCACATTGGCATCCACGGCAGTACCCAGAGACAAGACCATACCGGCAAGACCTGGTAACGTCAGAGCCGCCTGGAAGGACGTCAGAATACCCAACGTAAAGAATACGTTGACGAGCAATGCCAGGTTAGCCATCATACCAGGAATGATGTTGTACATCATCACCATGTAAACCATCAGGAGTACGAAAGCTACAACGAATGATACAATACCCATCTGGATAGACTGTGCACCGAGGGTAGGACCTACAACCTCCTCCTGAACGATACGTGCAGGAGCTGGCATACGACCAGACTTCAATGTATTAGCCAAGTCCTTGGTATCCTCAATAGTGAAGTTACCGGAAATCTGAGAGCTACCACCATCAATCTCGCCGTTTACACGAGGAGCAGAGTAAACTACGCCATCCAGAACGATAGCAATAGCCTTACCTACGTTAGCCTTGGTCATCTGAGCCCACTTACGTGCGCCCTCAGTATTCATCTTCATGCTAACAACAGGTGAACCCATCTGGTCGAACTCGTCCTTAGCATCGGTAATTACATCACCCTCCAAAGGAGCACGACCTGTAGTGGTAGTCACCTTCAAGGCGTGAAGCTCGAAGATATTCTTAACCTTCAGGTTATCAGCTGGTTTAGCACTCCAAAGCAGACGCAAGTCTGATGGCAAAACGCGCTTAGCCACAGCAGAGTAGATAATCTTGTTGATGGCAGCAGTATCGCGAACGCTAGCATAACCAACAGTGCTCAAACCACCACCGAGCTGCAAACGAGCCAACAATGGGTGAGCCTTGATAGCAGCAGCATTCTGAGCATCCTCGCCTACCTTGCTTGCAGCATCGTCCTTCTTCTTGATAGAGAACTTAGCCTCAGCCTTCTTAGGCTCAGCCTTAGCAACTACCTTCTTAGCTGCTGCAGAATCTGCTGCAACTGTATCGTTCTTCTCCTCACCATTATCACCATTTGCGATACGAGTATCAAGCTGCTGGAGATAAGGAGCGATTTCCTCTGAGTTGTATGTCTCCCAGAACTCAAGGTTTGCACTACCCTGGAGCATCTTACGCATACGCTCTGGCTGGCTGATACCTGGCATTTCTACCATGATACGGCCCTGCTGACCTTCCAACTTCTGGATGTTAGGCTGTACAACACCAAACTTATCAATACGAGTACGTACAACATTGAAAGAGTTGTCGATAGCATCCTGTACAGAACTGCGGATAGCTTTTTCTACCTCTGCATCGCTGCTCTGAGGAGAAACCTTACCCTGCAACTGCTGGGTAGCAAAAACCTCTGCGAGTTTATGACCTGGTGCGCTCTTGTGATAAGCGTTAATGAAAAGTGACACGAAGTCACCACCGTTAGCTTCCTCTTGAGCTCTGGCTTCCTTCATGGCATTGGTGAAACCAGCGTCTGTCTTGTGGTCAGCGAGGTTTTCAATTACATCAGGTACAGAAATCTCAAGAATTACATTCATACCGCCCTTGAGGTCAAGTCCAAGACCAATCTGAGTTTCCAAGCAATTCTGATAAGAATAAACACCCAAGTACTTCACAGAATCCTTGTAGTCCTGCTGTGCAATAGGGTCTTTGATCTTTGCAGCCTCACTGTCATAGTAGCTTGTTGCTACTGAGAATGACAGATAGAAGATGCTTGCAAGCGTCAATAAGACGGCAACACAAATTACAATTCCTTTGTTTTGCATTTCTATTATTAATTATTAATTATTTATTTTATCTTCATCTAATTTCTTTATTATCAACATAATGACGTGCAAAAATAATCATTTTTTTTCTTTTATAAGAATAATTTGAGGCTTTTTTGCTATTTATCCCGCTTTTTTAGGTAACAAACGATAGGATAATGGTCTGATGACGATATTTTGCGGTCTATTTTGCATTCGTAGGGTTCCCAGTCATCTGAACACATCATGTTGTCAATCCTTACAAAAAATCCACCATGATGATAACTGATACCCGGTCCGTTGCCACTTGCTACATAGCAATCTGTAAGTCCTTTGGCAATGGTTCGATGGGAATAAGAAATCGGTCCATCATTGAAATCACCACAGAGAATAATACTCATATCCCGATGCTGACGGATGTAATCTGCGACTGCTTCTGCCTGTGATGCTCGCTTACGGGTGGCCTCTCCCAATTTCACTACCAGCAACTTGGAAGTGATTTCGGCAGTATCAGTCTCCAGTTTTCCTTTGATAAGTTGCTTAAACTGTGCCCGTTCTTCCAAGGTCAACCCCGTCGTTTCCAGATGATTATTAATCAAGAGCACCTTTTCATGGTTGATTTCCAACTGATAAGCCACACTGAGATTTCCCGCTGACTCATATGGGATACGTTCCTTAGAAAGAATCGGATATTTGCTCAATATGCCTACCACATTACCGCCTCCCAAATGCCAGGTTGTATCCCGATAAGCATACATCGGATAGAGAAGAGAATCCAGCTGATTCTCCACATCCCCATTATGCCCCGCTTCCTGAAGACATACAATGTCTGCATTCTGTTCCTTGATATACTTCACAATAGGATTAATGCCGTCTTCTCCCATTTCTCCCTCTGCAAAAGCCCAGGTATTATATGAAAGGATCTTGATGGAACCCTCCGGAGCCTCTTGAGGAATATTGAAGGGAATATATTCTCGCACAGGTACATAACAGATAATGAACCCCATGAAAGGAATCAGCGCATAACGCACCTTAAATATCAGCCAAAAGATAAGAAACCCTAAGTTGATGAAGAGAAAAACAGGGAAAAGCAAACCAACATTAGACAACATGGCAAATCTTTCCGGATGAAGATGATCTGAAAAACCTATAAGAAACAGGATGATTATGGTAGCAATATTTGCTCCCGCAATCATCCTGATAGAAAACTGCCTCAATTGTTTAAACATAATCTTGCCGCTTATTTCTTTATATCATACATCCATTCAATATCATACATGACACCCAGAAGGACCAGCTTATTTTTTACTTTGGTCAAAAAGAGTCTGCTTCTCATCTTTTGTCAAGCTATCATAGCCACTTTTGCGAATCTTGTCCAGGATTCGATCTATCTCCTCCTGGGTGGCACGCTTGTGGGCATTATAATCCCAATCCTGCTGATGAGACTGATAAGAGTTATTATCAGACTGAGGATTATGATTGCGGGTATAGTTAAAATGCTGACGGTTACGCTTTCCGCCTAAAGAATCACGAAGTTTCTCAAAAGCATCACGAGCACTGCTACCACTATATCCATTAACTTGTTTTCTCCAATAACGAATCATAAAGAATCCAACAACCATACCACCAAGGTGAGCAATATGTGCCACGCCATCACCTGTTGTAGCGATGGCAGAAACCAATTCGATAGCAGCATATCCTATTACAAAATACTTAGCCTTGATAGGAATAGGCAATGGGAAAATGAAAATACGTTCCTCTGGAAATATCATACCAAAAGCCAACAAAATACCATAAATGGCACCAGAAGCTCCAACGGTAGTCCAACCATTCAAAACATCAGCACTATTATGTCCTATGGTCCATAATTGGGATATTGTCAATTCCGGAAACTGTTCAGACGCTGTAAAATAAAACTGAATAGTCTGAGCCAACTCCTGAAACAATCCTGCACCTAACCCACAAGCTATGTAATAAAAAAGGAATTTCTTAGGTCCCCACACTCTTTCCACGACACAACCAAACATCCAAAGTGCGAACATATTGAAGATAATATGCTCGAAACCACCATGCATAAACATGTAAGTAATCAGTTGATAGACCTGAAAATCAGATGCCATAAAGAAATGGAGTCCCAAGAGATCATTTAGAACATAACCACCTGAAGCATCCTTTCCCAATATATATGTAATCAGGAAAGCCACGATATTCACTATCAGCAAGTTCTTTGTAACTATAGGTATATTACGCATAATCTAAAACTTTATCTTTTTACGAAATTTGGGGCAAAATTACGAAAAATATCCGTTATAGCACCATAAAATAAGCATATTACACTTAAATTTCAATAAAATCTACATTTTTCTTCTCTTTTTGTTGCTTTTTTAAAAGGAATAACCTATATTTGTAAGCAAAATTGGATAAGGAACGAAAATATTAATCATTTAATAAAGAAAAATTATGAACAAGACAGAATTGATCGACAAGATTGCAGCTGGTGCTGGTATTAGCAAGGCTGATGCAAAGAAGGCTCTTGACGCTACAACTAACGCTCTCAAAGAGGCTCTCGTTGCTGGTGATAAAATCCAGTTGGTAGGTTTCGGCACATTCAGTGTCAGCGAGCGCCCTGCTCGTGAGGGTATCAACCCTGCCACTAAGGAGAAGATCCAAATCGCAGCTAAGAAGGTAGCTAAATTCAAGGCCGGTGCAGAACTTGCTGATGCTATCAATGAATAATTTGTAAAGATTATTTAAGACAAATAAAGGGCAGCCCATATCGGGCTGCCCTATTTCATTTATATAAGTCTCTCTTTGGAAAGACGAAAGCTTCTTTATTTAGGCTGCTTGCCAATGTATGCCAAAATACCACCATCTACATAGAGGATGTGACCATTTACTGCATTTGAAGCCTCAGAAGCCAAAAATACTGCAGGACCCATCAACTCCTCTGGTTCCAACCAACGACCAGCTGGAGTCTTAGCGCAAATGAAGCTATCGAATGGATGACGGCTACCGTCTGCCTGACGCTCACGAAGAGGTGCTGTCTGTGGAGTAGCAATATAACCAGGGCCCAAGCCGTTACACTGGATATTATACTCACCGAACTCAGAGCAGATGTTACGGGTCAACATCTTCAAACCACCCTTAGCTGCAGCATAAGCAGAAACTGTCTCACGGCCCAACTCACTCATCATAGAGCAGATGTTGATAATCTTACCATGGCCCTTCTTGATCATACCAGGGAGAACTGCCTTAGAAACGATGAAAGGAGCATTGAGGTCTATGTCGATAACCTGTTTGAAGTCCTCTACAGACATTTCTGTCATAGGAATACGCTTGATGATACCAGCATTGTTAACCAAGATATCGATCACACCGAGTTCCTTCTCAATATCAGCTACCATATTCTTAACCTGCTCTTCATCTGTTACATCACAGATATAACCCTTAGCATCAATACCCTTAGCCTTATAGTCAGCCAAAGCCTGATCCATGTGATGCTGGCTACGGCAGTTGAAAGCGATTTTTGCACCAGCCTTAGCATAAGCCTCAGCAATAGCGAAACCGATACCGTATGCGGCACCTGTTACGAGGGCTACCTTACCCTCAAGAGAGAATAACTTAGAAAAATCCATGTTTTTGTTCGATTTATAGTTGTTTATGATTATCTTTCATACGCTGGTCTTCCGAAACACTCCTTCAGACCATCCGTATTTTATTATTTTAAGTCAGTAATCTCGTAAAAGTCCTGATCACCATAGTCAAGATTTTCACCTCCCATACCCCAGATAAAGGTATAGTTGTGAGTGGCAGCAGCACTATGTATACTCCAACTTCAGTTTTTCATTGACCGGCATAGCACCACCCACTATCATTCTGTCATACATGGAATACACCATATTGACTTCATCTGCCACAAAAAGAGTCTCGATCAAGAAATCTTTTCTCAATCGGGAGGTATCATACGTCTTTGCATCAACCGGATTGGATGCGTATCTCAATTCATAATTCGTCTTCATTACTTCTTTCGATTTGTTTGTTCTGAGGGCAAAGATACAAAATATTTTTGAATCTCACTATTAAATATGTACGAAAGAATATCACTTTTTACTTATTTCTTAATTTATAACCTGTTTTTCACGTCTATTATCCCTAAAATAACTGATAAAATTAAGAATTCTCAGGAAATAAGGCTCTACGATTTCTATTTTAGATAAATCACAAAAAAATAACCCTCCAAATCCGTGAAGACTTGAAGGGTTATTTGCGAGATGTTGTCCCAGGCGGATTCGAACCACCACTGACAGAACCAAAAACTGTAGTGCTACCATTACACCATAGGACAAGCAAATCGAATGCAAAGGTAGTGGATTTTTTCTCCACTACCAAATATTTTCAATACTTTTAACGATTACTTAACGGTAATCAAGAAGTAGTTCTTCTTACCTTTCTGAACCAAAAGATACTTGCCGTCAATCAGGTCATCAGCAGTTACAACCTGATCGAAAGCAGCGAGTTTCTCCTTGTTGAGTGAAACGCCACCACCCTTAACGAGCTTACGCATCTCGCTCTTACTTGGGAAGATCTGCATACCTTCCTGGTTGAAGAGGTCAACAGCTGTACCACCGAGCAAGTTCTTGTCGAGGTCGTAGTGAGGTACATTGGCAAATACATCGTTCAATGTAGCCTCATCGAGCTGTGCCAAGTTCTCCTTGGTAGCCTTACCGAAGAGGATGTTGCTGGCTGCGATAGCCATATCCAAATCCTCCTGAGAGTGAACCATTATGGTAACCTCCTCAGCCAAACGCTTCTGAAGTACACGGCGACCTGGATCCTGCTTGTGCTCCTCTACGAGGGCATCGATAGTCTCCTTGTCAAGGTCAGTGAAGATCTTGATGTACTTCTCGGCATCGTCATCGCTTACGTTCAACCAGAACTGGTAGAAAGCGTAAGGAGTAGTGCGGTTACGGTCCAACCAGATGTTACCGCTCTCTGTCTTACCGAACTTCTTGCCGTCTGCCTTGGTAATCAAAGGACAAGTGAGGCAGAAGCACTCTGCGTCATTACCCAATGTACGATGAATCAGCTCAGTACCGGTAGTCATGTTACCCCACTGGTCGTTACCACCCAACTGGAGACGAACACCATACTTCTCATACTGATAGAGGAAGTCGTAGCCCTGGAGCAACTGATAGGTGAACTCAGTGAAAGACAAGCCGTCGCGAGCCTCACCATTCAAGCGCTTCTGCACGCTATCCTTCGCCATCATGTAGTTTACAGTGATATGCTTACCAACCACACGAGCGAAATCGAGGAAGGTGAAGTCCTTCATCCAGTCGTAGTTGTTCACCAACTCCGCCTTGTTAGGCTCATTGCCATCGAAGTCGAGGAACTTAGATACCTGCTTCTTGATAGCTTCCTGGTTATGATAGAGAGTCTCTGCGTCGAGAAGATTACGCTCCTGGCTCTTGCCAGAAGGGTCGCCAATCATACCTGTAGCACCGCCAACAAGCAGATAAGGCTTGTGACCACAACGCTGCAAGTGACGCAACATCATGATTCCACAAAGGTGACCGATATGAAGAGAGTCTGCGGTAGGGTCAGTACCAAGATAAGCAGACACCATGTGGGTGTTGAGGTATTCCTCTGTACCTGGCATAATCTGAGCCAGCATACCACGCCATTTCAATTCTTCAACAAAGTTTTTTGCCATCGAATGAGATTGTTATATATTATATAAAATATGTGTAAGGGGCCCGAATCACCTTCGGAAACTTACGGCACGGGGTCATAACCCGAACCACCCCATGGATTACATCTTAATATTCGCCAGATAGCCAAAGCGAGCCCTTTAAACGGTCCATGCTTCAGAATCGCCTGACGAGCATACTCAGAACAAGTGGGCGTAAAGCGACAAGACGGCGGAGTAAATGGCGTGATACATCTTTGATAAAAGAGTATCGGCATCACCAGCAGGTAAGTTAGCAGCTTTTTCATTGTTCCAAACTATCTACTATTTTTTCCAATGCCGCCTTAACAGCTTTCTCAACCTTCACAGAATCATAGGTTTGTCCAGAAAGCCAAATAAAGGCTATAAGGATTTTTGTATCTGGATGCAAAACAAGTACATCTGTCAAAATTGCCTTATGAAGACGATAGCTTTCCCGAAGTTGGCGTTTCACCAAGTTGCGCTTTACAGCTCTCTTGAAATAGCGCTTAGACACACTCATCAAGACTTCCGCTTGCGCATCATCCTCATTCTTCCTTTTCACGACTTGATACACTACCCTCACCGGCCATTCTTTCTTATGTTGGGAATGACCCAAAAAGAGTTGTTCTATGAGCGTCCTGCTACACAACCTCTCTTGTTTCGGTAATGTAAAAGTCTTCTGTTCTGACATTCCTATCAATTAGGCTATATTAATATACAGTTCTATAGAGATCTTAGGATCATAGAAATCGCTCCGGATTTATTAGAGATCCCTCAGTACTTCTCCCAGAACTTAATTATTCGTTATTTCTCTCGAGATAATCTTTCAAGGCACCTGTCATAGAAGGGAATTTCTTGGAAGGAGCCTCCAGATCGAGTCTGAGATTCTCATCCTCTACAGTTTTGGCTGTAGCAGGACCAAAAGCAGCAACAGCGATATCACCTTGCTTGAAATCAGGGAAATTCTTCTTTAAAGCCTTCACACCAGTTGGGCTGAAGAAAATCATCATATCATAATCGAAACTCTTGATTTCCTCTTCTGTGAAATCATTGCTTACTGTACGATACATCACACATTCTGTATGCTTCAGGTTTTTCTCGTCGAGAGCATTCTTGATATCATCATTATGAACACAACTCAGTGGCACGAGATACTTCTCTGTCTTGTGTCGTGACATTTGTGCGAGGAGACCATCAATCTTACCAGTTTCACCAAAGAACACCTTTCGTTTACGATACTGCACATATTTCTGGATATAAAGTGCAATCGTCTCAATCACGCAGAAGTATTTCATGTCTTCTGGAATAGTAATACGCATTTCCTTGGCCAACTTGAAATAGTTATCCACTGCATGACGAGAGGTGAAAACTACTGCAGTATAGTCGAGCAGATTGATTTTCTGCTGACGAAACTCCTTCGCTGTAAGTCCCTCAACCTTGAAGAATGGGCGGAACACGCATTCTACGCCAAAATCCTTCTCTAATTCATAATACGGAGATTTATCACTCGCTGGTTTTGGCTGAGAAACTAAAATCTTCTTTATCATTTTTGTCCTAAAAGTTTATTTTCAAATAATGACTAATCAATACCAATCCGCCTGACAAAGCGAAAAGAGGTACCACTTCGAGGGCACAAAAGTACAAAATTATTTGCAAAAAAGCGCCTTTTCTTCGAAAAAAGATGATGAAACACTTATAAAAAGACAATATTTTGATGATTCCGACTACAATAAGTGTATAAATCACAGCCGCTTGTATGGAGAAACCAAAGTATGTCATCAGCATGATAGCAGGGAAAAGTAGTACACCTTCACACGACACCAAGAAGAGATATGCCTTCATCCATTGTTCGTTTTTTTTCTTATCAAAGAACACCCACCCTGTTATCGAATAGAGCAATGCCTTCAACAGGAAGTAAGCTGCAGCATACCCTGCATAGATGCTAATCACCTGATATTGGTCTATTGTAAATGTATCACTGATAGAAGCCCTGGAATACATAAAATAGCCGATAGCTATCAGTAAGCAAGTCTGTAATCCCAGAAACAACTGGAAGCGCAACTCGTTGGACGTCTCGGTTATCACCGTGGTACCAAATCGTGGTACACGGAAGAAAGTCTTTGCCTGACGAATGATAAACTGACGAGACTTGGTGAAGGCCACACATGCTATCAGAAAGCAGAACAAGAGCAAAATCGTGACAAAATCATCGCCTGCTACAGTATAAGGCACCGGGTCACCTGCCACACCCAATCTTCCGCCCTTCAATTCTGGATGAAAGAGCGAATCTTTCGAGAAGAAAGACTCACGATAATACTGCGGTAAGCTGACGTCCCTAAAACTCTTGCCTGGCTGATGCCCTGGAAGATGCAAGGTATCGGGCATTTCGCTCCAATGAATCTCACATGGTTTGATATGCGCTCGCACCATGGAATCTTGCTGAGCAGGTGTCGCATTCTTGGGCAACCAACTCAGCACTTGCTTCGGAGTCAATACTCCTGTATGCTTTAAAGGCTCCTGTGCCACATCTGACTCAGGAGTTTCTATGATTGTTGAATCTGCTTGTTGCGCCATCCTTCTACTATAAATAATAAGTTATCCCTAGAAAGCCAGGCTCTCTAGGGAATAAATTCTATTTTCTTGAGTCTAATCCCATTTTAAAGGGCAAACTCTTTCTTAATTTCCTCTACTTTATCGAGTTTTTCCCAAGTAAACAACTCTACCTGCATAGTCTTGGTATCATGATAACGGCTGGTGAAAGTCTTTTCCACTACCTCATTCTTTCGACCCATGTGACCATACGCAGCAGTCTCCAGATACATTGGCTGACGGAGCTTCAACTGACGCTCGATAGCCTTTGGACGGAGATCAAACATCTGAGAAATCTTCTGGGCAATTTCACCATCATTCATATTCACATGGCTACGTCCATAAGTATTCACATAGATGCTGACAGGCTCAGCCACACCAATAGCATAACTTACCTGCACCAACATTTCATCAGCCACACCTGCAGCTACCATGTTCTTGGCAATATAGCGAGCAGCGTAAGCAGCAGAACGGTCCACCTTACTTGAATCCTTTCCAGAGAAAGCGCCACCGCCATGTGCACCCTTACCACCATAAGTATCCACGATGATCTTACGACCTGTCAGACCGGTATCTCCATGAGGACCACCGATAACAAACTTACCTGTAGGATTGACGAAATACTTGATGTCATCATTGAAAAGAGACAATACCTTGTCGCCCAACTGTGCTTTCACGCGTGGGATGAGAATGTTGATAACATCCTCACGAATCTTTGCCAGCATAGCATCGTCATCATCATTACCCATTGCATCCTTGATAAAATCATCATGCTGAGTAGAAACAACGATTGTATCAATACGCTGAGGAATATTGTCATCAGAGTATTCTACCGTTACCTGACTCTTGGAATCCGGACGGAGATAAGTCATTACCTTACCTTCCTTACGGATAGCAGCGAGTTCCTTCATGATGCGCTGGGCCAAGTCAAGAGAGACTGGCATATAATTATCTGTCTCATTGGTAGCATAGCCGAACATCATACCCTGATCACCAGCACCCTGGTCTTCATCTTCCTCACGGCTCACACCACGGTTGATATCATCACTCTGCTCATGAATGGCAGTAAGAACACCACAAGAGTCACCATCAAACTGGTATTCTGATTTGGTATAACCGATTTTCTTAATTGTTTTGCGGGCGATAGTCTGCAAATCTACGTATTCATTAGAGCGAACCTCGCCCATGATAACCACCTGACCAGTAGTACAGAAAGATTCGATAGCACAATGAGCATGCTCATCGTAAGCCAGGAACTGGTCTAACAATGCATCGGATATCTGGTCTGCAACTTTATCAGGATGTCCTTCAGAAACTGATTCTGACGTAAACAAATATGCCATATTTATTCCTTTTCTTCTTTTAAAAATTGATATATCATTTATTTGCGGCTGCAAAGTTACGCATTTATTTTCATATTCAGTCACATTAGAATGAAAAATATTCCAGTTTTAAATGTTTATCAGTCAAGATGGTCATCAGAAGCGCTTTCCGGCTTCATCTTCTCGCGATACATGATATTTCTCGGATGATGTTCTAAGATTTCCCGCCTCAAGTCGGAAGTTTCCAGATGTGTATAGATTTCTGTCGTTCCCAGATCTTCATGACCCAACAAGGCCTGGATAACACGCAAATCGGCACCACCCTTGAGCAAGGCTGTTGCAAAACTATGCCGAAGGGTATGAGGCGAGATGGTTTTCTTGATTCCTGCATCCTTTGCCGCATTCTTAATCATGATAAGAATCATCGTTCTGGTAAGATGAGCACCCCGTCGATTGAGGAAAACATAATCCTCCTCTCCCGGTTTGATTTTCATCTGATTGCGGTCCATATACCAATAATGCAACTGTTTGATGGCAGTTTCAGAAATCGGAACAAGTCTTTCCTTGCTTCCCTTTCCCAAAACACGGATGAATTTTTCCTCCTCGAAGATGTCGCTTAGTTTGAGATTTACCAATTCCGACACTCGTAACCCACAGGAGAACAGGACTTCTATGATTGTCTTGTTACGCTGTCCTTCCCATTTCGTCAGATCAATAGCCTGTTCCAACAGATCCACCTCCTCCACAGTCAGATATTCCGGCAAATGCTGTCCAATCTGCGGGAAAGGAAGCAGCTCCGTAGGATCATTTTTCAAATAATCCTCAATCATCAAGAAACGATAGAAAGAACGCACTCCACTTAAGATACGCGATTGGGAACGAGCACCAACATTCTTATCATGCAAGCCCGCAGAAAACTCCTCTAAATCCTCCAGTTTGACATCCAAGAGGGAAATCTCCTTGGATTTGACAAATTCAAGGAGATAACGCAAGTCGCGCTGGTAAGCTTCCAACGTATTGGGTGAGTAATTACGCTCCAATTTGAGGTATCTCACATAATCCTTAACAATATTCGTACTTGATTTCTTGTTCGTTTCCATTTTTATTATTACCTTTGCAGTTAGAAGTAAAAGAGACAGACTCTATCTTCCATGATGGAAGGACACTCTAACTTCTGCAAAATTACAAAAAAATATTCATAAACGGATAAAATTATAAGGGATTATGAAAATACAAATTATCAATGGTCCAAACCTGAACCTCCTCGGTGTCCGTGAACCGGGCATTTATGGCAGCAACTCCTTCGAAAGTTATTTGCCAAAATTGAAGGAAAAATTTCCTGATGTAGAAATTGAATATTACCAGAGCAATATCGAAGGTGAGCTGATCAACAAGTTGCAGGAAGTGGGTTTTTCATACGATGGTGTAGTCCTCAATGCAGGAGCCTATACGCACACGAGCATTGCCTTGCAAGATTGCATTCGCAGCTTGAAGTGCCCATGTGTGGAGGTTCATATCTCCAATGTCCATAAACGTGAGGAGTTCCGCCACCACTCTTATATCTCTTGCGCCTGCCTCGGAGTCATCTGTGGCTTCGGTCTGGCATCCTACGACCTTGCCATAGCTGGCATCATTGCAAACAAATAGGAATATGACTGAGACAGAAAGCATCGACAAGTACATCTGCGACCACATGGAGCCAGAAGGCGATTACCTCTACCGTCTTTACCGCGCCACTAATATCCATACGATTCACGGTCGCATGGCGAGCGGTCATATCCAAGGCAGACTGCTCAAAATGCTGGTAGAAATGATTCGTCCCCAAGACATCCTGGAAGTAGGAACCTTCAGCGGTTACAGCGCCATCTGTCTGGCCGAGGGTTTGCAGGAAGGCGGCAAACTCTATACCTTTGAAATCAATGACGAGATGGAAGATTTCACCCGACCATGGATAGAGGGATCCAGTGTAGCCGACAAGATAGATTTCCGCATAGGTGATGCCAACGTGGAAGCACCCAAATTGGGAGTTATGTTCGACATGGCTTTTGTAGATGGCGACAAGCGCACCTACATCGAGACCTATGAGATGGTGATGAGCGTCTTGAATCCCGGCGGTTATATCCTTGCCGACAATACCTTGTGGGATGGGCACGTTATCGATCCTGCCTACGACCGTGATCAGCAGACGCAAGGTATCCGTAAGTTTAATGACCTCATCGCTCAAGACCCTCGCGTAGAAGTTGTAATCCTCCCATTAAGAGATGGACTGACTTTAATAAGAAAGAAATAGAAAACAATATTAGAATAGAAAACAATAAAGGCTGCGTATTCTATGACGCAGCCTTTATTGTTTTTATGAAGCATCCCTTTTTTCTATTAAGAACAGGGATTCTCTAATCCAATTGAATTATATCTGTTTCTCAATTGTTTAGCTCAATAATCTTTTGCTCAGAGCCCTTACTGGATACCAGACGGCAAGCCAGCCGACTGCCAGCACCGTGACAAAGATAATGGCAACATCTGAATAGTGTACACTTACCGGATAAGCATCAACGATGAAAGAGCCAGCAGAATCACCCAGTTTCACAAATCCGAATTCCTGCTGTAAGAGACAGAGCAACAAACCAATACCGATACCGATGATGGCTCCAATGGCAGAAATCATTCTACCTTCGAAAAGGAACACACGGGCTATCTGCTTATCGCTGGCTCCCAAGTTGCGCAAAGTAAGCACATCATCCTTCTTATCGATGATCAGCATGGACAACGAACCGATGATATTAAAGCAAGCCACTATCAAGATAAACGTAAGAAAGATATAAGCTATCATCTTCTCAATAGACATAATCTTGAAAGTATCTTCCTGCTGTTCAAATCTATCCAGCACCCGGTACTTATCTCCAGCAATCTGCTGCATCTCCTTCTTCACGGCACCTAAATCACTGCCATCTTTCAGTCGAAGTTCGAGTGAAGAAAGCATTCCCTGCTGCCCAAAGAGATTACGGGCAAATGTTACGGAAGTCAGAATGTAACTCTTGTCATAACGGGCTTGCTTGACAGCAAACAATACGCCCGGACAGACCAGAGAATCAACTACGAATCCCTCAGAAGGATTCGACATATCCAACTGTCCCTCCTTCATCGGTGCATAAATCTTCAGAAAACCATCCCATTGCGCACCGATACCAAGGGTCTGCGCCAAGCGGATACCCAAGGTTCCATATTCCAAGTTGGCAGCATGAAGTGAGAATGTACCATCACCATAGAGAATGTCAGTGATATGCGACTGGTCGCTGAAATTATCATCCACACCCTTGAGGGTAACCATCGCCTGACGATCCTGATAGACAGCCAGCGCCTGATCTTCCACACACTCTGTTGCAACATCCACCTGCGGCAACTGGCGAATTTTGGTCAAGATAGGGTCATCGCAAGGAGCCGTCTTACCTTTTGTAGGAACGAGTTCCAACTGTGGATCAAAGCTGGTAAACAAAGTTGCCACCAAGTCATGGAATCCATTGAACACACTCAGCACGATGACCAGCGCCATCGTAGCCACAGCTACACCAATCGCCGAGATGGCACTGATGATATTGATGGCATGAGTGCTCTTCTTGGAAAAGAGATATCTGCGAGCAATGAAAAATGGAAAATTCATTTGTCTTTTACCTTTTTACTCTTTTACTTTCTTACGTTTTTACTTTTTCAAGAGTTCATCTATGCGCTCCAAATAATCCAGACTATCATCGAGGAAGAAGCGTAATTCTGGAATAATACGCAATTGGTTTCTTACCTTCTTGCCCAAATCATAACGAATGGTTTTCTCATTAGCGGTAATATTCTTCAGGATTTCCTCTCCTTTCTCAGAAGGGAACACACTCAGATAAGCAGTACAGATACTGAGGTCTGGACTGATTTTAACCTTGGTCACACTCACCATGATACCATGCATCATACGAGTTTGTGACTGGAAAATAAGACTCAACTCCTTCTGGAGAAGTCTGGATATACGGTTTTGTCTTGTTTCTTGCATAATCTTTTCTATTAGAATGATTAACTAAATCAGAATGAAAAACTAAAAATTAAACATTACTCAGTTTAACACTATTCAAGGTCCACATGCTTCACCTCCACACTTTCATGCAGGAAGATCTGAGCAGACTCCTTGAATTTTTCCTCACTTTCAGTAGTCAGATACTGGCAGGTACCTTTCTTGGTAATCATATTCTCCATGTCCTGATGCCGCTTCAAGTAATTTTTCAGACTCTCAGCTACATACATTCCTTGTGGCACAACCCGCACACCATCGGGAAGGTTTTTCACAATGCTGTTCATCAGCAATGGATAATGTGTACATCCCAAGATAATCGTATCTATGTCAGCATCTTTACGCATCAGTTGGTCAATGCGCTTCTTGACGAAATAATCAGCACCCGGACTATCAGCCTCATTGGCTTCTACGATAGCCGCCCATAGCGGACAAGCAACACCGCTAACCTTGACTTCAGGCCAGAGTTTGGCAATCTCCAAGTCATAGCTTTGACTTTTGATAGTACCTTCCGTAGCCAACAGACCGACATGGTTACTCTTGGTGATATTACCGATAACCTCAGCAGTAGGACGGATAATACCCAGCACACGGCGGCTTGGATCCAACTCAGGGATATCTCTTTGCTGGATAGAACGAAGCGCCTTGGCTGAAGCCGTATTACAACCCAGAATCACCAGGTGGCAACCCATGGAAAACAGTTTGAGTACTGCCTGGCGCGTAAACTTATACACCACCTCGAAAGAGCGGGAACCATACGGCGCACGTGCATTATCACCCAAGTACATATAGTCGTACTGAGGAAGAAGCTGACGAAGTCCATGCAGGATAGTCAACCCACCATATCCGGAATCAAATATTCCGATAGGGCCAGGATTAGAAGGTAACATCATTTCAAATTCTCCTTGATTAGTTCGGTAATATCCTCTCCCATCGCAGCATCAACGTATGGAAGTGAATCGTGGTCTGAATTCAGGATAAAAGCATATCCTTTCGCCTTGCCTATCTTCTGCAAAGCCTCTCTGATTTGTTTTTTCAGGGGAGCATAAGCATCTTTCTCAGCCTGTTTCAGCAGACGTTCCGACTCAGCTTTGAAAGCCATATTCTTAGCCATCAGTTCACGAAGTTCCGCCTGTCGTTTTTCCAGGATGGAAGGAGCGAAATTACGCTGACCATCCAGAAACTCCTCATACTTGCTGTTAAACTCGTCCTCCGAGCGCTTGGTTTCGGCATCATACTTCAAGCGAAGATCGTCCATATGATGCTTGGCTATCGCATAACCAGGCATTGTACGAAAGACTTCTTCGAAGCTGAAATAGCCGAAACGGATTGCAGACGGAGCCTCTGCACCCGCAGTAGGAGCAGCAGTAGCCTCACTCGCTTTAGGAGCTGAATTAGCCACCTGCTGGGCAGATGCCAGCACAGGCATCATTGCCAGAACCAAATAAAGGAATGTCTTTTTCATCATGAAGTGTTGGATTGGAATAGGCATATTCATACCTATTATATATAAATACTGAAAAGAGAAACAAGGGCAAGCACTTGTGCCTGCCCCCACTATCTTAGTTGGAAATAACCGAAATTACTTGATCTTAGCCTGTACTTCCTTAGTTACATCAACTACATTGGCACCTGTGTAAACAGCAGCACCTTCCTCGAAGATGTAAGTGTAGTTGCCAGCCTTACCAACAGCCTCGATAGCAGTACGCACCTTAGCCACGATAGGCTGCATCAGCTCGCTGCTCTTCTTCTGCAATTCCTGCTGACCATCCTGATAAGCCTGCTGAATCTTCTGCTGAAGACCCTGCAACTCAGTTTCCTTCTGCTTCTTAGCAGTAGCGTTCATTGTGCTCTGAGCCTTCTGATACTCGTCAGCCTTGCGCTGGAACTCATCCTGCATAGACTTCAAATCGTTCTCCTTCTGCTTCTGGAGTGCCTCAAGCTCACCATTAGCTTTAGCAACATCAGGCAAAGCCTGCATGATAGTCTGGGTATTTACCTTACCAAACTTCTGTGCCATCATTGTCATTGGTGCACAAAGCATCAACATTAAAATAAGCTTTTTCATTGTTTTTATTCTTTTAATTATTAATTTCCAAATAGGTTTTCAGATGGACATATTGTCCACAGTCAACTCACTTTTATAACTCTCGCTGCAAATATACAACTAATTATTGGAATAACCTAATTTTTGAAGCACTTCGTTGCTAATATCGATTTTTGGAGAACCAAATATGATACCAGCATTGCTGGCTCTGTCGAGCACCAGCGAATAGCCACGCAAATCAGCGATTTCCTTCACTGCATTGTAGATTTCCTCCTGTATAGGAGTCATCAGCGCTTCACGCTTCTTGTAGAGTTCTCCTTCAGGTCCGAAGTATTTCTTCTTCAGATCACTGGCTTCCTTCTCCTTCTGCATGATGGCATCCTGCTTGGCTTTTTTCTGTTCCTGTGACAAGAAAACCACCTCGTTCTGATAGTTCTTGTACATAGTACTTGCCTCCAGATTGAGCGCCTCTACCTCAGCTTGCCATTTCTTGCTCACCTGATTCAACTGTTCGTTGGCACGCTCGTAAGCAGGCACATTCTTCAGGATATATTCCATATCAACCAGCGCATATTTCTGCGCATGAGCTGTGATGGCTGCTACAGCCATCATCAGCATCAATATCATCTTCTTCATAAGAATTCCTCCAATTATATCAATTCTTATTTATTATTTATCATTTGTCATTTGTCTTAGAACTCCTGACCGAGGATAAAGTGGAACTGGCTTCCACCCTTCTTATACTGGCTTCCGTTCCAAACCTTGTCGAAACCATAAGCCCAGTCGATACCCATCAAGCCGACCATTGGCAAGAAGATACGTACACCGACACCGGCACTACGCTTCATGCTGAATGGATTGAACTTCTTGGTGTCATACCATGCATTACCAGCCTCTACGAAGGTCAAACCATAAATAGTGGTATTACCCAAAAGGAACGGATAGCGGAGTTCCAATGAGAAGCGGTCGTATGCATAAGCATAGTAACCTGTGCTGGCACTATAAGATACAGAACCATTCTCGTAACCACGGAGACCGATGGTTTCCTCACCATAATAGGATGAATAACCGCTCATACCGTCACCACCCACATAGTAGGTCTCAAATGGACTCTTGTTGTATTTATTGTAAGCTCCCAACAAACCGAGTTCCACACGGGTCATCAACACAAAGCACTTCTGACCTCCGCTCAATGCGGTATAAGTCTTAGCCTTGAACTTCCACTTATGATACTCTATCCAGCGATATTTCTCCTGCTGCTCCTGAGCATAGGTTGGTGAGTTTCTGTTGGTTGCCAGATGCTCATAATCCTTGTTGTTCATCAAGCTCCATGGTGGAGTCAGGTTGACAGAAGCCTCTACCTCAGAACCAGTACGTGGGAAGAGCTGATTATCTGTTGATGTACGGTTCAGCGAAATTGTCAAGTTCAAGTTGTTCGCATTACCATTATTCATCAACATATAACTCCAGTTCTTCATCATGTAGCGCTGGTAAGCCAACTGCACAGACAGAGTAAAGTAGTCATCTGGCCAACGGAGACGCTTACCCCAACCGAGGCTTACGCCGACCATCTGGATATACTTATCTGGGTCGTAATAATTCTCGTAGTTATTGTAATAGCTGGAACCGTAACCATACATGTAGCTATAGTAGTTGTTCATGTAAGCACTGTTATAATAGTTGCTTGACACGTCTGTACTCTTACTATAGTATGCACCTACGCTGAACTGAACAGGTCGCTTGCCACCAAACCAGTTGGTAGAGTAGCTTACATTGTAGCTCTGATAGTAGGTACCATTGGTCTGTGCACCGATACTGAGCACCTCACCATCACCGATAGGCATGATACCACGATGCTCCTTGTTCTTGTTGAAGAGGTTGGCCATAGAGAAGTTGTTGAGCTTCAAGCCCACACGTCCGATGACACCCGTCTGTCCCCAACCGAGTGAGAACTCAATCTGGTCGTTACTCTTCTGCTCCAAGTTCCAGTTGATATCCACAGTACCATCCTCATAGTTTGGCTTGATATCCGGGTTCACCTTTTCAGCATCAAAGTGTCCCATAGAAGCCAACTCACGTGCAGAACGCATGATAGCATCCTTAGAGAAGAGATCGCCTGGCTTCGTACGGAGTTCGCGGCGTACTACATTCTCATAGAGTCGGGTATTACCGTTGATGCGTACGTGGCTCAGGTAAGCCTGAGGTCCCTCTGTCACGCGCATTTCGAGGTCGATAGAGTCGCCATCGATATTGATTTCGGCAGGATTGATGTTAGAGAACACATAACCATTATTATAATAGAGGTTTCCCACCGCATCATCATCCTCATTCAAGCGCTTGTGCAAGAGTTTCTGATTATATACATCACCCTTCTTCATGGTGAGCAGAGCATTCAGACGGTCTGTATTATAGACAGTATTACCCACCCATGTGATATTACGGATGAAATATTGCTTACCCTCATCTACCTTCACATATACATTGACATGCTTCTCATCGTAGTTGCTGACGCTATCTTCCAGAATCTGGGCATCACGATAACCATACTCGTAGTATTTATCTATCAGCTTAGCCTTATCCTCTTTCCAGCGTTCAGGTGTAAACTTCTTAGATTTGAAGAAAGTAGCAAATTTTCCTGCCTCATGAGTCTTGGCGAATGCACCTTTGGAGAATAAGCCACCCTTAATCTTGCGGTCAGAAAGTTTCTCATTGCCATCGATGGTAATCTGATGAACCTTGATTTTCTCCTTTTTATCTACGATTACATCCAGGATAACCTGTCCCTTGTTGGCTACATCATCACGCTGGTTGATCTGGATATCCGCATTCTTGAAACCTTTGTCATCAAAGTATTTCTTGGCAAGAATCTTGGCACGGTCGAGCATATTTGGAGTCACCTGTGTACCCTTGACCATACCCAATTTCTGCTCCATATCCTCTCGCTCGCTCTTTTTCAGGCCGATATAGTTGATGTTAGAGATACGAGGGCGAACGGCCAGATAGATGTGGAGATAAAGTTTTTCACCCACAATAGAGTCGGCAGCAATCGCCACTTTTGAAAACAGTCCATGCTTCCAATATCGCTTGACGGCATTGGTCACATCATCTCCCGGCACATCGATTCTATCCCCGACCGACAGGCCAGAGATGCCAGTAAGCACATAATCCTCATATCCTTCCACTCCTGATACGTTGATGCCTCCAATGACCAGATTACGGGGATTTCCTGCATACGAGATGTCAGGATTCACAATCTTGTCTTGTGCCGTCACCTGCAAACAAGCCATTACACCGAACAGCAGGATGAAAACCTTTCTTATCTTATTCATTTACTTATTATGTATATTTTCAAATGTATTCTTTCCTAATATGACTCCCGAGTAATAGTAGCATTACTCTCCTTTTTCCACCTGAGCCTCAGTTTTGCCAAACCTGCGCTGACGATTCTGATAGTCAGCTATTGCCTTCTGGAGATCTTCCTCCATGAAATCAGGCCAGTAGGTATCGCAGAAATACAACTCAGAATAAGCTATCTGCCACAAGAGATAATTGCTGATGCGCAATTCACCGCCCGTACGGATCAGGAGATCAGGATCTGGCATAAAGTTGGTTTCGAGATGCTTGGCGAAATTCTCTTCAGTCAATTCACCGGCTATCTCATCATAGCTTTTCTTGCCATCAGCCATCGCATCCTTCAGGGAACGTCTCATTGCTTCCATGATTTCCCAACGAGAAGAGTAGCTCAAAGCCACCACCATCGTCATGGCGTCATTCTTAGCCGTATGTTCCATGGTCTCCTGCAACTTTTCCTGCACAGGCTTTGGCAAACGACCTATATCACCTATCACACGGAAGCGTACATTGTTCTTCATGAAGATTTCATCCTCAAGAGAAGTGAGTACAAGTCCCATCAGAGCAGCCACCTCATCGGCAGGACGATTCCAGTTTTCCGTAGAAAAAGTATAGAGTGTAAGATATTTCACACCTAAGCGAGTACATTCTGAAGTGATACGACGAACGGTATCCACACCAGCCTGATGGCCGAAACTTCTTTCTTTGCCTCGCTCCATCGCCCATCGCCCGTTACCATCCATGATGATGGCAATATGCTCTGGTATTCTGCTCATATCTAAGTTTGTTGCCATTATTCTTCTTTATTACATGTTCTACATTTTGCCTTGAAACTATAGGTTATTGTGAGCTGCAGCATGGAATAGCAGTCTGTATTCTTGAATGCACCGCTGCTCTTCACTCTATAGGGGTCTTTCACTCCATCCAGTTCATCATTCAGAGAGAAATGGAATCCCCAGTCTAAACCTACATTCAGCCGTTCTCTGACTTTATATTTCACACCTATACCGATAGGCACATTGGCGGTAAAGACACTTTTGCTGCCTCCAGACACGGAAGTAGCTCCCAGTCCGCCATAAATATAGGGTGTCAACCGCTTGGCTCCTCGATAGTCTCTTCCTGTACCGTAAGGCCAGAAATTATACTCGAAGACGAGACTTACATCCACCACATTATGATTGAACTCATAGGTTGACTCTGCATAATCCGGATAATAAGTCTTGACATCCGCCGACGATCCTTTCAGTTTTCCATAACTGGCGCTCAGGCGCAAGTCTTTATAAGGGTCGAAATTGTATCTCCAAAGCAGCGAGGCCATCGGCTGCATGTTTTTCAACACGTTGCCATTGAAATCACCCTCGTAACTGACCATTCCTACCCCCGCACCTATCTCCATGCGATATTGGGGATCATCCTGGGCACTGATGTGGACAAGAGCAACCACCAAACCGATTATCGTCAGAACTATTCTGCGCATTTTACACCTTAATTATATATATAGACTCAAGAGAAAGAAATAAGGTTATTCCTTTCTCCATCCATCTCTATTATATCTTCCTTTCCAGACGTATCCGTTGTTGATAACCCAATAATAGTTATTGGCATCACGCACGAAAGCAGCTGGTCTGCTTACTGCAAATTCAGCAGGCATCACAACCGTTGTATCCACACTCCAGTCTAAGCCAGTCTTGCTCACATACCACTTACATTTTTCCACAGTAGCACTACCCACTTTATAGTCGCCAGCAGCCAAAGCCACATAACCGCTATCGTTGAGCGCCACCTGGAGGGTATTGAGATAAGGCAACATGCCAGCCTGATGAGCCTGATATTCTACATAGTTCCACTGATAAGAATCTGTAGCTTCACCTGCATCAAAAGTGCGAGTCCAGATCGTTGCGACCGTATCCTTCTTTTCATTCTCACGAACCTTTCGATTACCGAGGAGAAGAAGATTTTCTGCGCCTTTCACAGAACGAACAGGTTTAACCACCAAACTGAGGTTTTCTGTTGGCAGGAAGTCTGCGCCCTTGTCATCCATTGCATCAGGAGTCCAGCTGGCACCATTGTCCTTAGATACGGCAATACCAGCAGCAGTATAAGCATACAGATAGTTGCTACTTGCGCCAATCAACTGCAGAAGAGAGGCGTCAGTAGTAACAGATTCCCAATTGATAGCATCATCAGACTTGAGAACTTCGCCATTATTGAGAATATAGAGTTTACCATCCTTAGCGATTGCGCTCTTATAGGCATCCTCACCCAAAGCAACATTAGGAGTTAGAGGATTTCCAAAAGCACCACCATTCAGGCCAGTCTTGAAAATTTTGGTACCACCATTACTCTTACCGAAAACATAGACACAGTTGCCCGCAGAAACGGCTTTCATGCCAGCCAAAGCTGCCAAGTCACCATTGTGGGCTGCAAGAGAATGCCATACGAAGGAATCAGGACCTTCTTTGTGTACATTTACGGTAATCGTATAAGTACGATATGCAGAATAATCGTTGTTATATACTCGGATTTCCTTTGGTTTAGAGAAATCTACGGAGTCAGAGCTGGAATAATAAGCCAAAGAGTCTTTATTATCCTTACCTTTCAGCACCCAAAGCAGCGGACTGCTCTGCTTGGCTGTGATAGAAGCCAAGGCAGCACTGATCTTTGTCCCAACAGGCAAAGAGTCTGCATTATAGATCTTACCAGCGGTCTGATCTATATAAAATTTATAATTAGAACCAGCAATCGTGGTAGCATAAGTTGAATCCTTCGTACCATCCGATGTCTTTCCCAGATAATAGCGATTCATCGTGCCAAGAGAAAAAGCAGTGATGGCAGTATCATGGGTATATTCAATATTTGTATCATCGTCACTGCTCAAACATGAAGACAATGACAGGCCTGCAGAAAGGAGCAGGATGAAAGCAAAAAACTTCCTTTTCATTCTTATTTATTTATTTTTAGCTGCAAATTTACAGAGAATTCTTCAAATAAAGCCCCTTTTTGTCGGTTTATTATGCAAATTATTGATTTTATCGGTAATTTTTAAGTTTGTTTAGTGATTATTCCCAACAATCAAGGCATTTTTGAGAGGAAAAGGGGTTAAAAAATGAGAAATGAGAAATGACAAATGACAAATGAGAAATTAGAAATGGGAAACTAAAAAAAGAGTCCCATCCCTCTTTCGAGAGATAGGACCCTAATATGATAATTCTTAATAATTCGAAGTTTCGAATGATTAGAGCTGTGGACCAGCAGCAACGAGAGCCTTACCAGCCTCGTTTGTCTCATA
>ENA-ORUV01000023-ORUV01000023.1-human-gut-metagenome-genome-assembly--contig:-NODE-23-length-130366-cov-85.2892_pt1 | contig 130366 bp, 97 predicted proteins | sample MGYA00242089_ERZ509229 | MGnify/ENA primary metagenome ERZ509229 (study PRJEB26280, sample SAMEA2338805) | human gut metagenome | biome: human gut; feature: human-associated habitat; material: faeces...
TTATCGTGAAATATAAACATTTTAAACAGGCCTTACTTTTTAAAGTGGGCTCAGTCATTAATATAAAAAATAAATTATGAACAAACAACTAAATGAGATGTCATTATTGATGACAGGTAGCGGATCGTCCCCGCTATGCTTCCTTCCTGGCCACCACCAATGATGAGCATCCGCTCTGCGACCCAACGGGAAGTCGTCGATTCATCTGTATTCACATCCCTTCTGGTTATCATATAGACAACGCCTCGGTCGTCTATTACGACCAGCTCTATGCGCAAGTAATGTATGAATTGAGGGATAAGAAGATACCTTATTGGTTCTCCAATGAGGAGGTGATTCGCTTGCAGGAACGTAATTTAGTTTTCTTCAAAACCGATGATTTGGAGACGATGCTCAAGACTTGTTTCCGAGTGCCGGGGGAAGAAGAGAAGGCGAAGTGGATGAATTGTTCAGAGGTGTATAATGTGCTCCATGAGCAGTATCCTATGTTGCTGCCAAGCATGAGCCTGAAAGTGAAAATTGGCCAGACGCTCAGACTGATGGGATGCTCCAATAAGCATACTAAGAGGGGGCAGGCTTATCTGCTTGTTTCTGCTGCTGCTTGATTGGGTGACAGGTGGGTGAAAGGTGGGTGAAGGGTTAAATTTTACCCTTCACCCTCGGAGCCCCAGTGTTTATCGGCATTCCAGAAGAAAAGGTGAAGGGTGAAGGCAAAACATCGTATCGGATTTCAAAATTCCGGTATCCCTGTTTTCCGAGAGCGAAATGACTTGTTTTCAGTTGTAAAGCTCAGAGTTATGATTTTACTTGCCTAAGGCACATTTGTGCCCTCAGCTAGGGCACAAATGTGCCTTAGACAGTTAAAAAGCTATCTCTGAGTTCCAGCATTCTATCTCTGAGCTTTACCCTCTCTGTCTGAGCCTTTTTCTATGAATTATAAATAACTTAAAAATAAAAGAAAGTATGAAGAATATTCCACATTGTGTAGTTTGCCCTATGGCATCCTGCACACGTAGCAACACTTGCGCCCGTTATGCGCAGTATGTCAAGGCGCTTGCCAATGCCGACACCTTTGAGGTGCTCAATGTGAAGCATCTGGTGAGTGAAGGCGAGAAGTGTCCCTATCATCTTGTAGCAGAAAAGCAAGTATGGGCGAGGGGATTCCTGCGCATTTACAATACCATCCCATCGGGCAGAACCCGTTATTTCTATTCCCATACGACTTATACCCGTCGCAGGTTTTATAAGGCAAGGAGTGGCGAGATAGACATTCCTCCCTACATACAGGAACGCCTTCTCTCCATCTTTCGGGAGCACGGTGCTGATATGAGCATCGGCTTCGACCATTATGAAGAGAAGGAGGTTCTGGTGGAAAAATAAGAATCACGTTGATGTCCTGTTCAGAGGCAGCCCTGATATAAATAAAAGTACACAAAAAAGTCCCCGATGCATCTCGCACCGAGGACTTCAAGAGTTCAATTTTAATCTATGAAGTACAATCCGTGTTAGAACACGGCTGTTTGTAAATTCGATTTATATCATCTTGATTTCTTATCCGCATCAATGAGGGCAAGCAAATGCTCTACTGCCACTTCTTGCGGGATATTCTTCTCTATGCAAACCTGCTTGCGGTAGAGGCTTACCTTGTTTGGACCGGCGCCCACATAGCCATAGTCGGCATCTGCCATTTCGCCAGGACCATTCACGATGCAGCCCATGATGCCAATCTTCAGACCCTTCAGGTGCTTGGTGGCCTCCTTGATCTTGGCAATGGTTTCGCGAAGATCGTAGAGGGTTCTTCCGCAACCAGGACAACTGATATACTCGGTCTTGCTGGTACGCAGACGAGCTGCCTGAAGTATTCCAAAAGCAGTCTCATCAATGGTCTGGGCAGGGATGTCGCCATTGTTCATCAACCAGATACCATCGGTCAGACCATCTATCATCAGCGCACCCATGTCGGCAGCAGCCTCCAACTGGAAGTCGCTCTTCTCTTCCTTGCTGTGCTGGTACATCTGCGCAAAGACAACAGGGTTCTTCAAGCCGGCATTCATCATCTCGTGAACCAATGCGCGCTGGTCGCCCAAACGGTTCTGGTGATTGCTGACGCAGATGACTACCACTTCCGGATGATTCTTCAAGCAAGCGATGTATTCTTCGGCAGGAGTACCAAACTGGAGCGTGAGGAACTTGATGTCTGACTTGAAGCTGGCGATGAACGGCATAGCCATAGCAGGGAAGATAGGATAGAGTTTGGCACCCGTAGTCTCCGGCTTGCAGTTGAGGGTCTCATAGACATTGTAATCTACGATATAGCTCTGTCCCGGCACAAACTGCTTAGGCATCTTTCCACCTATATAGATATAGTCGGGTTGGGCATCCTTATTCTCACAAATCGTGCTCTCGCCATTGATACGGTTGCTGATGACTACAGGTACCTGAGTGCCACCGATATTGCCCACAGCCTCGGTTTCCCGGCGAGTAGGGTGCAACCAGTCGAAAGAAGGACAAGCCGTAGCAGGAATCATCAGCTGCCCCTGTTTCTTTCCGATATAATCCACCAGATGGCGGGCTACAGGAATCTCAGCCGCAGGTTCCTCGCTCAGACTTACTCTCACGGTATCACCGATGCCATCAGCCAGAAGCGCACCGATGCCCACGGCACTCTTGATTCTTCCATCTTCACCTTCGCCGGCTTCGGTAACGCCCAGGTGAAGAGGGTAGTTCATTCCTTCCTTCTCCATCTCATCCACTAAGAGACGCATAGAGCGCACCATCACCACGGTATTGGATGACTTGATACTGATGACCACATCGTGGAAATTCTCTTTCTTGCAGATGCGAAGAAACTCCATGCAACTCTCTACGATGCCTTCCGGAGTATCGCCATAGCGGTTGCGGATGCGGTCGGAGAGCGAACCATGGTTTACGCCGATGCGGATAGCAGTATGGTTCTCCTTGCAGATATTGAGGAAAGGAACGAATCGTTCCTCAATCTTCTGGAGTTCGTGGGCATATTCCTCGTCGGTATATTCCTGCTTGATAAACTTGCGGGCAGGATCCACGTAGTTGCCTGGGTTGATACGCACCTTTTCGCAATAGAGTGCAGCTACATCAGCCACATTCGGATTGAAGTGGATGTCAGCCACGAGCGGAGTGGTGAAACCATCGGCACGGATTCCCGCATTGATATTCTTCATGTTTTCAGCCTCGCGGGAGCCCTGGGTGGTAAAGCGCACCAGTTCGCCACCAGCCTTGATGATTTCCTCTGCCTGACGTACACAAGCCTCGGTATCATTGGTATTGGTAGTGGTCATCGACTGGATGCGGATAGGATTGTCACCGCCTAAGTCAAGTTCTCCGACATGGGCAACAGAAGAAGTGCGTCGGGTATAATTGAATAAATCTACCATAATGTATAAGATGAGATATGCCCCAGGGAAGGGGCATATCAGGATATATTAGTTACATTTATAATCGTATTTGATTTCATGCAGCTCCTTGTTGGCCTTCTCGATCTTTACATCCAGACCAGCCTTCCATGCCTGCACCTTCTCTGCCACTTCCTCGTCTCCCAATGCAATCATCTCTGCAGCCAGGATAGCTGCGTTCTGAGCTGCGTTGACACCTACTGTGGCGATAGGAATGCCAGGAGGCATCTGAATGATACTGAGCATGGCATCCAGACCATCGAGCATACCCTTGATAGGCACACCGATAACTGGCAGCGGTGTTTCTGCTGCTATTACGCCAGGAAGGGCAGCAGCCATACCTGCAGCGGCGATGATAACCTTCACACCACGGTCTTTAGCTCCTTTGGCAAATGCTGCTACTGCATCTGGAGTGCGGTGAGCAGAGAGGGCATTTACCTCAAAAGGAATCTGGTTGTCATTCAACCACTTACATGCTTTTTCCATAACAGGCAGATCACTGGTACTGCCCATGATAATGCTAACTAATGGTTTCATTTGCTTTTATATTTAATATTAATGATTTTTTGTTCTATCATCTAATGAATGCTCACCTTACTTATATAATAAAGAGAGCGCACACTACTCCAACGAGAAATCCGGCTACCACCTGCGCCAACGTATGCTGACGGAGAATCATGCGGGCTGTACCCACCATGCCTGCCAGCAGGATGACGAATGCCAGCCACCAGATAGGATTGAAGGAAAAGGCAATCGAATAGACTACCAGTCCTCCTGCCACTCCTCCGATGGCTGCCGTGTGGGTGGAGATCTTCCACCATACATTGATGAGTGCGCATACCATCTGTATCACCAATGCCGCTACCAGGATAATGCTGATTACTCTCGGCGTGTTGCGGTATTCCATCAGAAAGAAACAGCCAAAATAGCACAGGATTGATATCAGGTAGGGTACGATGCGGCGCTCTTTCCTGCCCAATTCCTTGGAGGTCCATCCCTGAAACCTGCGGTATAGGTGTATCAGCAGGGAGGGCATGAGGATGGTGGAGATATACACCGTGAGCAGCATCGGCAACTTATATGCCAATGGCAGCAGCGACATATAGCTGAACAGAAACAGAGCCACCAGTCCTACCAATGGCAGGTAGAAAGGGGTGAAGATCATGCTCATGATGCGTGCCGCCAATATGATATTTTTCTCTTTCATAACAAACTATGTTGTATGTAACCTTTTGTATATTTTCCTGAATTTATTTTCTCAATCGTGCTACCGGGATGCCCAACTGCTCTCTGTATTTAGCCACGGTGCGTCGTGCAATAGGGAATCCCTTTTCCTTCATGACCTTGGAAATAGCATCATCGCTGAGAGGTTTCTTCTTATCCTCGTTTTCGATGAGATGCTGGAGGGCAATCTTGATCTTGCGTGTTGACAGTTCCTCGCCGTCTTCGGTGGTATAGCTGTCTGTAAAGAAGAACTTGAGTGGGAATATGCCCCATTTGGTCTGTACATATTTCTCGATTCTTACTCGTGAAATGGTACTGATGTCAAGTTTCGTTCTTTCTGCTACATCCTTGAGAATCATCGGCTTGAGGTCAGCCTCGTCACCATCCAGGAAGAACTGCCTCTGGATGTCGATGATAGCCTTCATGGTGATGATGAGCGTATGTCGGCGCTGCTTGATGGCTTCGATAAAGCCTTGGGCCTTATCTACTTTCTCCTTGGCATAGAGCAGGGCTTCCTTGTCTTTCCGGCTCATCTGATCCTTGTGCTTTTTGTAGGTTTCTATCATGTCGGTGAAGGAAGGAGATACGGTCAACTCTGGCATATTGCCTCGGTTGAGCGTGAATGTAATGGTTCCGTCATCGGCTGTATCTACGATGAAGTCGGGGTTGATTTGCTGCATGTTTCGTCCGTCAGTCTCGCCAAGCGATGCGCCCGGCTTAGGATTCAACTTGCGTATCTCGTCCTTGAGTGTCTCCAACTGGGTTTCGTTGAGTTCCAGTCCAGACTTGATTTTATCCCAATGTTTCTTGGTAAATTCGTCGAAATAATCCTCGAATACTTCCTCCATGGTTTTGCGCAGCACTCCCTTAGGCAGTCTTTTTACCTGCAGCAGCAAGCATTCCTGTAGGCTTCTTCCGCCCACACCGGCAGGATCGAACGACTGGAGTTTGTGGAGCACATGCTCAATTTCCTTTTCGCTTACATCAATATTATGGTAGATGATGAGCTCATCGCAGATGCTGTCCAGGTCTTTGCGGAGCAATCCGTCTTCATCCAGCGAACCAATCAGATACTCCATGATTTGCTTTTCTTTATCCGTGAGTATCTGCATGTCCATCTGTTCCTTCAACTTATCGTAGAAGGAAGTTGTATCGCCATAAACCATTTCCTCGTAGTCGGCGTTCTGCGTATTATATCTGTCAGTATTGTAGTCGGGCATCTGGTCGTCTTTTCCGATACTTTCCAATGCCTGATCCAGTTCGTCCTTTCTTTCTTCTTTTTCCGACTGTGCTTCGTAGGCATCGTCTCCAAATTCATCGTCATTACTGTTGTCAGAATCATCCAGAGCCGAACGGTCTTCGTTGCCCTCTCCCATGAGTGCATCGTCCGGATTCTCAGTTTCCAAGGCAGGATTATCATCCAGTTCGGCATTGATATTATCCTCCAGTTCGTTGAGCGGCATCTCCAGCATCTTCACCTGCAACATCTGTTGGGCGGAGAGTCGCTGGAGCTGTTGTAGTTTCTGCTCCTGTGTCTGAATGAGTTTTTGAGTCATGTTTCGTGTCTTTTAAATAAGTTCTTTCCAAGTTACTAAAAAAGTTATATCTTCTTATTAGAAGTATTTTTCCTACTTACTTGAAGTATTCTTTCAGTTCCAATGCCAGTTTGTAGAGTTTATCAGGATTTCCGTTTCCATACCGCTGCCATATTTTGCTGCATGGGTCTATCAGATGGCTGATCACCACATCGTTTCTGTTGAGATATGGGTCGCAAATCTGGAACACATTCATGGCCTCTACTATCACCTTCGTGCTGGTTTTGATGAGTTTGGCAAGATCAATAATTTCTGGTGTTTCCGGCACCATGGTGATTGGTGTGAGCTGGAAATAAAGGTCGAGGATGATGATCAGCTTGACGGGAGTGAGCGAAGGTTCGGCTTCGATAGGTTCCCAGTCGTGTTCGAATGATTCCCTGATGGAAACCCCCTGATAGAATTGTGTCGCATTTCCACATCCTTCCATTTTCTTGAGCAAATGGATATCACGAGCCAACTTTTTAGGGTTGTCTCCATATTTATCCCAAAGCCTCTTGATGCGTGGGGTGACCATTCTGAGTTTGAACATCTGTTCGTGGAGAACTTCTGGGGCAATATGCAGCTCCAGAGCCAGATTGACCATGCCTTTCGAATAGAGAGGTTTAACGCCCATTGGCTTTTTCTGGTATAATTGCAATAGCAAAAGCCAGTATTCATCTTTCCAAAGAGGATGTTTAGCCATATTACAACACTTTTCTGCAAAAGTACGACTTTTCATCGGTAATACAAAATAAAAATTGGAATTTTTTCCAAAAGAAAGACAATAAAATGAGAAATTAGAAATGAGAAATTAGAAATGAGGGCGGTTGGAGATAAAAAGAAAGTGCGCAAGACTTCTCACGAACTCTTGCGCACTTTTAATGTTATATTCCCAAATTTTTCATAACTCAAAGGAGATTGACTTCATTTTAAGTTCCTCTCCATTTCAGAGCCTGAAGCAGGAATTCTGCTATACAGGCGTCATCATTTGTTAATCCTATAACATTCTTTTTTACCTTTTCAACTTAATCCTATTGAACACTGTTAATCTCTGAATAAACAATCTTTTTTCTTACCTTTTCTAATACCTGTTACCTAAACTAACAATCTAAAACCTAAAACTAAACCTAAACAACTAACAATCTTAACCTAAAAACCTAATAACCTTTTGTCTTATTGACGATGCAAAGGTACGACGATTTTCGGTATCTTCCAAATCTTTAGAAGAAAAAGTCTCAAAAAAGCCCTTTTTTTTGATGTACATCAACTATGTGTGTGCGCACACATCAAGTATTTAGCTCAAAATTGACCTGTATCAAGCACTTAGAAGAATGTAGCTGAAAGCGGCTAATCGCCTTTATACATTATTATATATATAATAGCAGCTTTTTCCTATATGTGATTGCTGCTATTCTATATATTTCTGCTGTTATTTGCCGATATAAGCCTCTTCACTCATATAAACAGCGATGGTTTTGAGCTTGATATAATCTTCTGAAAGATAGATGCGGCCCTGATTGCCCCAGTTGGTGCCCCAGGAGTTGCGGCAAACGTAATATCGCTGTTTGCCCTGGACGAAGGTGCCGATGATTTCCATCACATGATCATCGGTGGTATGCAACTGTTCGAAAGCTTTCTGGCGGGACTCCTGGGTGACAGGGCGCTCGGCAGAAGTGATATCCACATAGTTGTTCTTAGAATTCTGGAATCCCGGTTCGCTGATATCGCCTTCCCAACAAACAGGATGGCCATTCTCTATCGCCTGCTGGATATGCTGCAGCAGTTCGTCGATAGGAATATTGAGAAACTCGTCATGCATCTGGTTGTCGGCTACCTCGAGTGAGAAGTATTCACGGAAGGGATGGTGGGTGAAGCTTGTCAGGGCCACATATTCTTCCGGATAGCAGACGCTGTGGGCAAATTCCAGAGGAGTATATTCTGCACCGAGCATGTGAATCTGCTGGGCTGGTATATATCCTAATTCTGAATCGAAGAGATCGTTGAGTTCTTCCTTTAGTTTCGCGATACCGGCACCCTTGGCGATAGCACCGTTGCAAACCTGCTCTACCTTGCGGCAGAGTACCTTATAGTTGATATCTTTCTTGTCCTCGTAACTGTCGTATGGTTCGGCTCCGTATTTATTGATGTAATGAATGAGCATCGAACTCATACCCCTCATGCTGATAGGTTTTTTACCTTGAGAAAAATAATATTCCAAGGCTTTTTCCTGCAGCATCATGCGGGCGATGTAAGCCACGGAGAGATTGATGGAGTCGCCCTTCATGATATGTTCACTCTCAATGGTAGCCAACATGCCGTATGCCCAGCAGAGTTCACTTTGTCCCTGGTCCTTGACGGGGGTAGTGCCGATGAGTTTGACATGGGCAGGTAAGTTGTTCTTCCCAGCTTTCTCTGATGGTTGGGAAGAAGGCTGACTCTTGTAGTCACAACTGGCAATGAAGAGTGTGGCAAGTATGGCGAAGATAATCTTTCTTTTCATGTTGTCTGAACTTTATTTTGTACAAATTGCTTTTAATTGGCTGCAAAGATACTATAAAAATCTATAGTATTGCTCATATCTCAAAGAAAAAGTGTAACTTTGCATCCTAAAAAGATATATATGACATTCATGAATGATAAAATAAAAGAATTTGAGGTGATGGCTCCTGTGGGATCTCGCGAATCCCTGGCTGCAGCTATCCAAGCCGGAGCAGATTCTGTCTATTTCGGTATCGGCAAGTTGAACATGCGTTCACATTCTGCCAATCATTTTACCATCGATGACCTGCGTGAGATCGCTGCTACCTGCAATGAGCATGGTATCAAGACTTATCTCACCGTCAATACCGTTATCTATGATGATGATATTGCCACGATGAAGGAGATTATCGATGCTGCTAAGGAGGCTGGCATCTCGGCTGTCATCGCAAGTGATGTGGCTGTGATGAGCTATTGTAATGAAGTGGGTGAGGAGGTTCATCTTTCTACCCAGTTGAATATCTCCAATACGGAAGCGCTGAAGTTCTATGCCCGCTTTGCTGATGTTTCGGTGCTGGCTCGTGAACTGAATATGGATCAGGTGAAGCATATCCACGAACAGATAGAGCAGCAGAATATCTGTGGTCCTATGGGCAAGCAGATTCGTATTGAGATGTTCTGTCATGGTGCGCTCTGCATGGCTGTTTCCGGCAAGTGTTATATGAGCTTGGCTAATGCCAATCGCTCTGCCAACCGTGGTGAGTGTGTGCAGATTTGCCGCCGCAGCTATACGGTAACTGATAATGAAACGGGCAATCAGCTGGAAATTGACAATAAGTATGTGATGAGTCCTAAGGACCTGAAGACCATCCGCTTCATCGACCGTATGATGGATGCCGGTGTGCGTGTCTTCAAGATAGAAGGTCGTGCCCGTGGTCCTGAATACGTTTATACTGTAGTAAAGTGCTATAAGGAGGCGATTGCTTCTGTACTGGATGGTACTTTTACTGAGGAAAAGAAGGATGCATGGGACGAAAGATTGGCAACTGTCTTCAATCGTGGTTTCTGGGATGGTTATTACCAGGGTCAGACACTCGGCGAATGGAATAAGCACTATGGTTCGGTAGCAACAGAGAAGAAGGTACTCGTAGGTAAGGTGATGAAGTACTTCTCCAAGCTCGGTGTGGCTGAGGTTGCTGTGGAGGCTACTACCTTCAATCAGGGCGATAAACTTCTGATTACAGGAAATACTACAGGTGTGATGTATCTCAAAGCCGATGAGATCCGTTATGATTTGAAACCAGTTGAGACAGCCAAGCAGGGCTGGAGAGTATCTATCCCTGTGCCAGATAAGGTTCGTCCGAATGATAAACTCTATAAATTAATTACCGTAAACGAAATAAAGGAAATAAAATAATGGCTACAATCAATGATTTGCAGGATGAAGTAGTGGAGGAGTTCCAGGACTTCACCGATTGGATGGATAAGTATCAGATGCTCATCGACTTGGGTAATGAATTGGCTCCTCTTGATGAGAAATATAAGAATGAACAGAATCTCATCGATGGCTGTCAGAGCCGTGTATGGTTGCAATGCGATTATGAGGATGGCAAGCTCGTGTTTACTGCTGATAGTGATGCTCTTATCGTGAAGGGTATCATCGCTCTTCTGATTCGCGTATTGAGCGGTCATACTCCTACCGAGATTATGGATGCTGATCTTTATTTCGTAGAGAAGATTGGTTTGAAGGATCATCTGAGTCCAACCCGCAGCAATGGTCTCTTGGCGATGATCAAGCAGATTCGTATGTACGCTTTGGCTTACAAGACCAAGGAGGCTGAGGGAAATGCGTAAGTTAAGAACGATAGAGATGAACCGCCTCACCGTGGAGGAATTCAAGGAGGCTGAGAAGCTTCCCCTGATAGTAGTCTTGGATGATGTGCGTTCATTATATAATGTAGGAAGTGTTTTCCGCTCTTGCGATGCTTTCCGTGTAGAGGCTGTATATCTGTGTGGTATTACCGCTACTCCTCCTAATGCCGAGATTCATAAGACTGCATTGGGTGGCGAGGATAGTGTCGATTGGGAATACTTCAAGACTACGGAAGAGGCTGTGGAGAAATTGAAGCAGAAAGGCTTTTTTATTTATAGCATCGAACAGGTGGAAGGCTCTACCAAACTCCAGAATCTGCCGGAGGCTCATTCTAATATTGTTAGAACGGCTTCAGAATCAGAAAAGCAAGAGAAATCTTCATTCTTCACTCTTCACTCTTCACTCCCCAGCGGCTATGCCGTAATCTTCGGCAACGAGGTGAAGGGTGTAAAGCAGAACATCGTGGATATGAGCGATGGCTGTCTGGAGATTCCTCAGTTTGGTACGAAGCATTCGCTCAATGTCAGCGTAACGGCAGGCATTGTGGTCTGGGAGTTTGCCAAACTCTTGAAGCTATAAGCGGCATTCAAGCTGATTTCGTATTCATATAGACTGCTTTAATCTTTGAATTAAGCAGTTCATTATAAGTTGAGTTCATGCCAAACTTGGATTTTTTTGCCAAGTTTGGCATGAACTCGTTTGGTAATATCAAATAAAAAGCGTATCTTTGTCGCTTATCACCACTTCTCATACAACTTTTTCATAATGGGATTTGTATCCATAATTGTTGTCCTACAATATTGCTTTTTGTGCCACTTTTATGGCATCCCGTTTCAGTGCAGAGTCATTTTCATTTCCTACAGCATCGATCACTTTATCTGCGAGCCACAGCTTCAATATCTCATTTTCATCCTGATGCAGCAATTCTGCAAGTTTAACCACTTGCTCTCGCTTAGCTCGTCGGTCTCCACGCTCAATTTTACTGAACATGGGAGTGTCAATTTCTAATACTGCCGCCAATTGGCGTTGTAGGAGCTTCTGCTCGTCTCTGAGTTCTCTTATCTTGTTTCCGAGTAACATCTCTTTTATTTTTTACGATTCTAACTCCGTTATAATATGATTCTTTCGACGTAAATCGGTTCAAATTACGACCTATTAAACCTCAATTGGTTAATATTGGGTCGTAAAAAGGTCGTAATTCACAAATTAGGTCTTATTACGACCTTATTATCCACTTTCGTCCTTTGGTTGTTATTAATTTATTTTCATCCATTTCTACAAGCAATTTGCCCACCATGCGCAATTGTTGTTCGTCTGTTTTGTTGGAGGGAAGTACATCCCTCAAGTATTCAAAAATACTGTCTCGCTTTGCCCCTTCGTCACCTGCGTTTTGTAAGAATTGCAGTATCATTTGGCGCAGTTTCTTCTTATCCAATCCTTTTGTCTTTGTGTAAGAAGGAAGTTGGTGAGTGTTCTTGGCGATGCTAAGAGAAATGCTGTAATGGGGAGCATCACCTTCAATAAGTCCACGTTTGAGCAAGTCTTGAGCTATATCCTCATGAATGGTTCTGCCTTTTTGTACTGCGTCAAGTGATATGCAATCCCATAGCGAAAGAGTGTCGTTTGTCTTCAACAAATCAGTGTATCGTTTGTTGATTTCATTGCCGTAAATGCGGACAACTACTTTCTTCTTAATCTGGTCAATCTCATAGTCTGGCATAGGGAAATGTCTGCGCCATTGCTCATTGAACATTTTCTTGATACCACGGCTTACGGTATCTATCATGTTGAAATCTACCATAGCCCTACACAGGCATTCATTACGGAAATGCGTCTGAGGCTCTTCGTTCCTCAAAACATTCTCCAAAGTTCCAGGAATGAATGTGCCAGCATTGGAATAATACAGATATCCTGGATTCTCCACGAAATTGATACGCTGTTGAAGAGTGTAGTCTTGATGGGCAATACAGTTATGAAGGGCCTCACGAATGGTGTAGTCATCATACTGTTTCATCGTGTCGGGGAAAAGTGTACCTCCAGGCATTTCACGTAATGTCAGATTCTCAATCTTTGATAGGATTTCGTCCACCGTTAATATAAAAGGTACGGTGAAGTGTTCGTAGTCAACCACTTCCTGATTCTTGTCTCGGCGTGTCCATGTAACCTGTGCAACTGCAGGACGTAGTTTGAAAGCTGATTCGTATTTGCCCAACAAAATGATAGCAGCGCGAGTGATACCTCCGTTTCTCGTCAATCCACACTTGCCCAGAAATGTTTGAATATTCCAAGCATTCACTTCTTCTGTAGGTATGCGACTATGAACCTTCTTGAACATCATTCGAGCCTTGGCTATGGCAACCTCATCCAAATCGTCTATTGTGGCATCAGGTACAATTTCTGCAGACCAGTCCTTTGCTGTATAGATAGGCTCTTCGAGGATGACACTCATCCTTTCGTTAGTCATTTCAACCAAAGAATCTTCTATCCGCTGCCATGCCTTCTTGTGGGCAAGGACGGGGCGACGAGGCAAGTGTTTGGGGATATGAATTATCCATACACGTTTGTTCGTATCATCAGTTACAAATTCTTCGATGCTTAGGCCTTCTGATGACAGATAAGTACATTGTTCTGTAAGTTTGAAGGTCGCTGACTGTATGTTAGCAGGTTGTCCATTGAAAGTAAGCCGTGAAATATCTGTTCCGACAATTTCAAGCGTCTTATCCTTTACGCCAATCACAAGATGTCCTCCCTCCATGTTGGCGATAGCCGACACGTAGGATATGACATCATCTTTCTCGTTCCCACAGAACGAGTTCTTCAAATTCTTTACCTTTGTAAGTATATTTTCGCTCAAATACAATATACTTTCCATTAGTATTGCCCAATAACGAAGCTTCGTACTTTTCGGGGCTATAACTACACAAGTAAGTGTTATAAGTAAACACACTTACTTTATTATCAGACTTTCCTGCAAATTTATGTTCTGATGATTTTGCAGAAAATACGATATTCCAATCTATATTTCCACATCCATCATAACCGGAATCTGCAACCCATGTCTTACCAACAAGGTCAGACATACTGATTTTTTGAGCATGGCATGTCATGCTCAAAAGGAATACTAAAGCAATTATCAGACTATTTCTCATATTATTCTATCACCCATTCCAAGGTGCTTATTTTTTCCTTAATTGTATAGTTGATACCTACTTTCACCACAGGTTTGTTTTGCAGGGCAAAGGCACCGGCATACTGCTTGTCGTTGATTTGCTGAAGAGCTTCTTCGGCCGTCTTATTGAACTTCAGTTCCATGATGTAGATGGTGTCGTGCGTCTCCATCGTTATGTCTGTTCTTCCCTTGGCAGTATGTTGCTCTACGAGAATGCGGAAATTGGTGAGCAAGGCAAACATGATGTACATCATCTGTTGATAATGCCCCTCGTAGTTGGTATTATCGCAGTAAGGCACCGTCTCAAGAAAAGTCTTGAATAACAGTAGTGCTTCGTCCAATTGTCCCAGGTTGATCAGCTTGGACATCTTGGCGATGGTCGTGTTGCCCATAACCGTCTTGGAAGCCAGGTAGTGAGGGAGAAGACTTCTGTATAGGCCGACTCTGATTTCCTTGTTAGGAAGGGCGAGGGTGTATAGTTCGGTGTCCTCATCGTAATCCTTGATGGTGAAGTATCCACTCTGGTAGAGCAAAGGCATGATGGTGGTCATCGTCTCTGTAGCAGCATCAAAGTCATCCTTGCCTGCTTCCATCTTTTCACCAAGGTCGATAGGGGTGAAAGCATACTTGCGCATCATATTGATGAGGTAAGTTGGTGTGCCTGAACCGAACCAATAGGAATCCATCTTTTGCTTGGAAAAGCAGTTCAGTAAACTGAATGGATTGAAAATATCTGGTGATGGCCATGCAAAATGATAGCCGTCGTAGTGCTGTTTGAGTCTTTCAAGGGTTTCGTCATGAGACAGGCTTAATTTTTCTGATAGTCTGTCAATATCATCACTCATTTGTGTCATCAACTCTTCCTTGGTTATACCACAGATTCCTGCGTATGGTATATCCATGCTTATATTTGTGATATTGTTGAGTTCGCTGAAGATACTTAACTGGGAGAATTTGGTGATACCTGTCAGAAAAACAAAACGGAGCATCTTCTCGCAGTCTTTGAGCGGGCTATAGAAGTTTCTCATCACATTTCGCAGAATGTCTAAGGAAGTTCCTTCATGCACAACATCGAGTAATGGCGCATCATATTCGTCGATTAATACCACAGGTTGTTTGCCCGTTTTCTCATATACGGTTTGTATGAGGTTGAGCATACGTATGTTCGGGTCTGGAGAGTCACATGTTATGCTAAACTTCTCTTCATTGGTCTTTAGTATGAAGAGAAGATAGTGCTCCAACTGCTCTTTCTCCATGTGCTTGCCTCCAGCCAAACTGAAGTGGAGCACAGGATATTCATTCCATTCTTTCTCCAACTTTTCGATGGCAAGACCATTGAATAGTTCCTTTTTTCCTTCAAAATAGCTTTCGAAGGTAGATACAAGGAGTGACTTGCCGAAACGGCGTGGTCGACTCAAGAAGAAATAAGTACCATCAGTATGGGTCATACGATAGATGTATTCCGTCTTGTCAACATAGAACCAATCTTCTTTGCGGATTCGTTCGAAAGTCTGTATGCCTATAGGATATCGTTTTCTTGCCATAGTCTCTTGTTCTTGATTTCGAAGGCAAAGTTAAGCAAAATAATCGAAAGTACCAAGTTTGCTATTGTGATTTTTTCTGTGTTTTCCTCCTTATGGGTTCTAAACTAACCAGTCTTAGTCCTCAGAATAGAAATGGCTTGTCATAATCGTCAAGTACTTAAATTAAAAACGGGTCGTTAAGAATATTAAAATGCAATGGTAAACTTTCTCCTATCTTAGTTGATTGTTCTTGTTCCTATAAGATAATGTTTTGAAGCCTGATGAATTCTTCGTTCAGCGTCTTTGAATGTCCATTCAACGACGTTGAACCGCCGTTCAAAGACGTTGAACGGACATTTAACGTCGCTGAACGGAACTTTCTTCTAAGGGCATATACTTTTTATTCGGTTTAATGGTTTTAGTTATGTGGTTTAACGGTTTTAGTTGACCACTCTCAGCATTATTTTTAATTTGAGTTGACTCGGTTGTTACTTAGTTATAATTTACGTTGACTTACTATTTCTTGTCTGGATGGATTTATCGTGTCCACTTTGGGGAGCTGCTACAACTGAAAGTGTTAAATCTTGGAAAAACGGACAAAAATACTGGAATTTCCTTGGAAAAACGGACAAAATGCCTCCTTTTTATATTATATTAGATAAACGGACAAAGATATGATTACACGCCCTACTTTTAACTAAATTTAGAGTACTTCTTACAAGGTGCTATCGCAATGCATCCTATCCCCTTACCCCTGCATCATAGGAAAGTTTCATGCTTTACAATGACGAAGATGAACCAGCGGAAAATCGAACTGTAATCGTAATCAGTAATCAACTCACGCCAGTGAAATGACGAAGGGGTAGAAAAGGGGCAAAAGCGATTTATCACAAAAACACAAAGTAAAGTACCGCAAAAACACAAAGTAAAAACTAAACTTAGGGGAAACAACAGTCATTCAAGGAATGAATTAAGAGACTAAAACAAGTTTAATCTTAAATATCCGTAAAAAAATTACGGCATATTAGATTTTTATATATCTTTGCAAAAAAGAACTGCATACAGCAATCAAAGAACTTTCATTTGCACTCGCCTGCAGTAACATTTCGTTTATATTTTAACAAAGATATTATGTTAGTAAAATTTGCCGTTACGAATTATAGAGGATTTGCCAATCGCATAGAATGGGACTTGTCGGAACCAAGTAACTATTCGTTCAACACATTTGCCATAAAAGACGGAATCATCAAGAATGGCATCGTGTATGGACCTAACGGTTCTGGCAAGTCGAACTTTGCATTGGCTATCTTCGATATCACAAATCATCTTTCACAGAAGTGGAAAAGAGCGAACTATTACGACAACTTCACTTATACAGGAAAGTTGAACTTCCCTGTAGATTTTGAGTACACCTTCCTGTTGGGAGATGATCTGTTGCTGTATTCTTATAGCAAATCACCAGAGGGAAAATTAGAGGCAGAGAAACTTGTGGTGAACAACAAGCTGATATTCTGCAACAAGGATTCTATCCTGACATTGGATGAAGAAGAATTTCAGATGGAAGCAACCGTGAAGACCAACTTAGCCAACAACGCCAACAACGTATCCATTATCAATTTTCTTCTCACCTCCTACCCATTAGCAAAAGAGCATTACCTCCTTAAATTACAGAAGTTTGTCAACTCCATGTTGTGGTTCCGAAGCGTGGAGAAGAATGAATTCATGGGCTTAGCTACAGCTCCAGCAAACCTTGACGAATATATCATCAAGAATCATCTGACAGACGACTTTGAGGATTTCATCCATCGTGTAAGCGGACAAGACTTTGAGTTTCAGAAGCCGAATGATGACGACAAAGAACTGTATTGCATATTCGGCTTAGGTCGCATTCCATTTGATAAGATTGCATCAACAGGCACCCACTCGCTGATGTTGCTCTATTATTGGCTCAAGCAGATGAAAGATGCATCATTCGTTTTCATTGATGAATTTGACGCATTCTATCACTTCAAGCTTTCCTTCGAGGTTTGCAAGACACTTTTTTCCCTTCCATGCCAAGCTTTCACGTCATCGCACAACACTTACCTGATGACCAATGACTTACTGCGCCCAGACTGCAATTTCATCTTGCAAGACAACAAGATCAAGCCATTGAGCAGCTGCACCCAGAAGGAACTGAGGTTCGGCCATAATATAGAAAAAATGTTTAGAGGTAACGCTTTTGAAGTATGATATTATTTGTTTTTGAAGGAGTAAAACGTGAGCCGGATTTATTCCGCACCATCCAACGATTGTACTTTTCCAACCGGGAAGAGCAGATAGTTTGTTCCTACAACAACAATATCTATCAGCTTTACAAGGATTTGCAGGAGTACGATGGAGATGGAGATATCGTGTCTTTACTGATGGAAAAGTTTGCCTCTCAAAAAGACAATCCTCTAAAAGGCATAGATAGATCTGCCGACATTTCCGAAATCTATCTTTTCTTCGATTATGATTTCCACAACAGGAATTTATCACTCGAAGAAATCAACAGACAGGTAAAAGAGATGTTAGAAACGTTTAATAATGAAACAGAATACGGAAAGCTCTATATTGATTATCCGATGGTAGAATCTATCCGCTATACCAAGTTTTTGCCGGATGCAAACTATTGGACCTATACGATATCCCGTACTGATTGCAGCAGGTTTAAGGGATTATCAGCAGAATTCTCAGCCTATCAAAGTTTCGATTTTATCCTTCTGACAGAGAATCGGGAACCTACAGAAGATGAAATAGAGGAAGTCAAGCAGAACTGGGTATATTTGAAGGAGCAGAACGTGAGCAAAGCAAACTTTCTTTGCAATGGCGAGAACGGAATACCAGCATCAAAGGACGACATTCTTCAGGGCAAGATATTCGATTCACAATTAGAAAAATATGTGAATACCGAGGATTGCAAAGTGGCTGTGCTCAATGCTTTCCCGCTATTCATATATGATTACTTCAAGTAGTGTACTTCCCTGAAAAAGGTTGTCACTTAGGAACAAACAGAAGTGACAACCTTTTTCAGGGAAGTACACCAGTATTCTCCATTGTCACATGAGTAAAACTATTAGCTAACATGCAACAAAGATAGCATTTTTCTTCCAATTTACATTCGCTTTGGCGAGATTTTTTCAGCTCATGGATATTTCATTTTTTATTTATTTTAATGTATTTGTTCTTATTTCCTGAAATTACCTTGACAATATACAAACCGCTACATAAATCATTTAGATCTATAGTTTTAGTTGAATAACATTTTTTCACAAGTGCTCCATTAGCAGAGTAAATTTCAGTTATTGTTTTTGAGCTGATGAAACCTTCTAAGATAATTTTATTGTTTTGTATCGAAATTTGACCGTTCGTATTTGGTACTACATCAATAGCTGACGTCTGATTACGTATAGTTTCCAAATAATTTAGAATTTCTGGGTTTTTAATTAGAGAATTTGTAAATATCGTATCTCCGCTACTGCTCCCATATTCATTGTAAGATACGATTTTATAGAATTCTCCCCAATCTGCATAATTATATTTGATTTTGTAAAAATTTTTACTTTTTTTTTCATTAATATCAACTCCTAAGTTTAACCCCCAATATCCTTCAGGGAATTCGAATACATCTAAATTATCTGAAATAAACTGTACTAGTCTGCAATATTTCATTCTGTCAGAAGAAAACTGGATGGTTAGTTCTGCCAGTGGATAATAGCTACTTAAATCAAAATTAAAGTTGCCTAATATAGATGCATTTTTCTTTTTGGGGCGTGAAGGTAGCACATTCAATCTTAAAGGTAAGCTGCTTGTTATGATGCCATTTTTGTGCAAATCTACTACGCAACTTATATAAACAGAAGAGTCATTGGGGTACTCTATATTTTGGCAATCGAAAACAAGATTTAAACCAGAAAAGAGACTTGGAGTAATTTTAAACGAAAAACTGGTAGCTCCAATTTTTGATTCCTCACATACAATTTTCTTTCCATTTTTATCATAAACGCTAAATGCCCAACGACTATTCTCACATGATCCATTTTGCACATGAAAAGTCGGCATTTCACCATCAATAAATACATGAGAGCAATCTACGATTGTTCCGTCCTGTAAAAGAATTGATGAGTCAATACTTTGTGCTTGAACATTAATAAAAATCAAACTTATGACGAATCCTAATAATATATGTTTCATTTCACTAATTTTAATGTTTTTATTTTAGAACCTTCTTTAATGTATTCCAGTAAATATATATCTTGACTTTGCAAAAATAATCAGAAAATCTGAAACTAACTCATGTTTTGTGATTTTTCTTTGTTAGTATTGTCATTATTTCTGGTTTTGTATCTTTTAGTGAAAATATGATATGGTAAAGAACGAGATAAGCGGCATTCCTCGGATGTGAATGCCGCTTATCATATTTCGATATTTGTCCGAGTTATCTCAGAAAAGAAGTCTTTTCAGTCTTCTCTTATTTCAGATATTCCCCGAAGTCAGTCAGTCTCATATCTCCCTTCTTCAGGAAGGTATCGTGCATGGCGAGGGCTGCCCGCATGCTCTGTGGCTCATGGCCCTTCTCGGCAAACTTCAGATATTCGCGGAGCATAGGGCGATAGTCTGGATGAGCACAGTTTTCGATGATTTCCTTGGCACGGCGCAAAGGACCCTTGCCACGAAGATCGGCAACGCCCTGCTCGGTAACAATGACATCCACATCATGCTCCGTACTATCCACGTGGCTACACATCGGAACAATGGCTGAAATGCAACCGTTCTTGGTGGTACTCTGAGTGGTGAAGATAGAAATGTAACCATTACGCTCGTAGTCGCAAGAACCGCCGATGCCATTCATCAACTTGCTGCCGCAGATATGGCTGGAGTTCTCGTTGCCATAGATGTCGCACTCGATGGCGGTATTCATGGCGATGACACCCAGTCGGCGGATGACCTCAGGAGAATTGGAAATCTCACTCTGACGGATGGTGAGATGCTGCTTGAAATAGTCGATGTCATCATATACTTCCTTCAAAGTATCATTGGTGACGGTGAGGGATGAGCAGGAAGCATCCTTGATTCTACCTTCACGCATGTATTTTACGACAGCATCCTGTACAACCTCGGTATAAACGCTGAATACCGGTACGTTAGGATTCTGACCCAATGCCTCGAGTACGGCATTGGAAGTAACGCCTACACCGCTCTGGAGTGGCAGGAACTGTGGAGGAATATGTCCCTTCTTCAGGTCGCTGACCAGGAAGTCGGCCACATTATGACCCATCTGTTCTGTGATAGGGTCGAGCGGCTTGAAGGCACGAGCCTCTTCCGGGATATTGCATTCTATCACACCGACAATCTTATGGGCATCTATCTCTACATACTCTTTGCCGATACGGTCGCCTACGTTCATGATAGGGATAGGTGTACGGAACGGGCATTCTGCTATTTCATAGACATCATGGAGATAGCGGGATGCTGGACTGTGGAAGGTATTCTTCTCGATGAGTACCTTCTTGGCAAGGCGTACGATGGTAGGCACGATACCGCCGGCAGAGGTAAGGAATGCCTTGCAGGTGGTTTCGCCTTCTTCCAGATCGCTCACCTCGATGATGGCAAGGTCTATCTCGCCATAGAAGCCACGGCGCAGACGCTCAGCCATGTGACCGAGGTGCATATCCTCGTAGTCGATTTCGCCCAGATTGGTATGGGTGCGGAAATCCTTGTTGGTAGAAAATGGCGCACGGAACTTGATGGCATGGGCTGCTGCCATGTCACCTTCGATACTCTGCGAGGTAGAAGCACCCGTGAGGATGCCCACCTGGAAAGGTCTGCCCGCCTCGTGCTCAGCCACGGCTCTTTTGGAGAGTTCGCGGAAGGTTGCCTTAGGCACGCCGTTTGGTGTGAAACCACTCAATCCGATTGTATCTTGATCGTTAATCATCGCTGCCGCTTCGGCAGCACTCAATCTTGTATATGCCATTTTCTTCTAACTTAATACTCATTAGCGGAACTTATAGCCGCCTTCTTGACAATTGATAACTGTTTGCGGCTGCAAAGTTACACATTATTTTCGATATAAGCTAATAATTTGATAATTTTATGCAAATACAAGGCAAAAAACTTACAAATCGTGAATAATTATACAGAAATCACTTACTTTATGAAAAAACAGTGTTATGCCAGTGCCTCCACTTTCCAATCGTCGATGCTTCTTCGGTCTTCCGAGAAGTTGATGCCCACCTTATATTTCTTTCTGCTGTCATCGGCGAAGGCTGCGAGATAGTCCTTGCTGTCGATTTGCTCCATCGCTGCCTCAGCATCCTTCTTGTATTTCAGTTCCAATATATAGACGCTGCGCTTGGTTTTCAGCACCATGTCGATTCTGCCATCAGATGTTGGCACCTCTGGAGTAACATCACATCCGAGGATTAACAATATGGTGTAGAGCACGGCTTGGTAATGGCGTTCGTTGTTGTTGACCAATGTATATGGGAACTTCTTGTAGAAAGTCTGGAGATGAGGGAGGAATGCCTCCATATTGTCCTCGGCACTCAGGATGAAGTTCTTTGCCCATGCCATATAGATAGCATCACGGTCGCCCATGCCGTCTGGGGCATAATAGCGGAAGAGGCTGTTGGAGAAGCCCTTGCGCACCTCTTCATTAGGGAAGGCAAGCTTGTATAATTTCGCCAAACGATTGTATGACTTGATTGTGAGATAGCCGCTTTGGTATAATACCGGCACAGGGTCAACAATCTTCTCTGTTGGAGTATTGAAGCGGTCGGAAGTTGTCCAAATGTCGTCCAACTGGAGCATATCGACATTTTTCTCTTGAAGCAGTTCTATCAGGAAGGTAGGAGTACCCGTAGAGAACCAATAGCTATCAAACTCATGGGTCTCTAAGCAATTGAACATGCTGTAAGGATTATACATATCGGCACCTTTCCCACTAAAGTGGTAGCCATCGTAATTATATCTCAGCTCAGCTAAGGCCTCCTCATAGTTCATATCATTGACCTGCGCCAATTCCTCTATGTCATCGTGGAAATTTTCCAAGAGCTCTTCCTTGCTGATGCCACAGATAGAACTGTACTTATCCCACATGCTGATATTCGTGATATTGTTCAGTTCGCTGAAGATACTCAACTGGCTAAACTTGGAGATTCCTGTTAAAAAGACAAAATGAAGATTGTCCTCTTCTGATTTCAAAGGGCTGAAGAAGTTGCGCATGATGTCACGTATCTTGTCCTGCAAGTCCTTGTCTTTCATAGAGTCGTGCATCGGCGCATCATATTCATCGATGAGCACAACCACATTCCTGTCGGTCTTTTGCTTGGCGGCATTGATGATGCGAATCAATCGGACATTAAAAGCCTCGGTACTAACAGAAGTTATTTGGTATAAATCCTCGTAAGTTTCAAGAATCTTATCAAGAGTTTCTATCAGGCTTTCCATATTATAGTATTTCCCCTTGCTAAGATCAAGATGGATAACGGGGTGTTTCTCCCAATCTTTTTCCAAGGCTTCCAGCTTTAGTCCTTTGAATAGCTCTTTCTTTCCTTCGAAGTAGGCTTGTAGGGTTGTGACAAGGAGTGACTTTCCGAATCGTCGAGGACGACTCAGAAAGCAATATTTCTTCTCATGCACCAAGTCATAGATTAAGTCGGTCTTATCTACATATACATAATTTCCCTCTATGATATTCTTGAAAGTCTGTATTCCGAGAGGATATCTTCTACCTTTCATAAGCTATTCCCTTTAATTATGGTGGCAAAGTTAAGGTATTTTTCTTGATTAACCAAGCTTTTTGTAGCCTTTTAGCCCGATAACTCGAAAAATCACCTTAAATGTCTCTATTTTTGAATAAAAGTTGTACTCTTGCAAGGCACTGTGATGCCGCTCGAAGTTAAACATGGTTAATAAAAAGTTATAAATATACAAGGAAACGGAAAATTTTGTATTTTTGTAAAAAGAATACTCATTAAAGTTACACTTATGGGAAAAGAAAGTTTATTAGGCATCTTTTTGTTCTTTCCATTGGGCAACAGTGCCCAAATCTATTATTCATACGACTTCCGTGGCAATTTGATTTCTATGCGAGGGTCATCTTGGGGACATCTACAATGCAAGTTTCTGATTCAGATGCTTACGTTGTAGATTCCACTTTCATACAGATTTCTTGGGTCACCTGCAAAAGTTCGCTACGCTCCAAGTTTGGCTAAATTAATTCAGTGAACACTAATTAGTTAAAATATAAATGATGAAACAGATATTATTACTCTTCAATTGTTTACTCGTCTTTCTTCTGTGCTCTTGTGTGGATACAGAAAAAAACAAAAAATTTATGCAAATAAAAACATCTTATAATGGAGAGCCTTTTGTGTATATAATTCCTAATGAAAATCCTTTGTCATGTTTTTATCTTGAAAAGGAAAAGAATGGTATGTATGCATTATATATAGGACACATGTCTATAAAATATCTACAACGAGTATGCATTCGTAAGGAATATTATAAAGTAGAAGAACTAAGGGCGGATGAAAAGGTTCATTACCCAACATATAAGGCTATCTTAGAAAGACTAAATTCTTATTTATATTTCATGTCTGACAAAATCGAATTAGATTCACTTACGCAGATAAACATCCGTACTGGGGATTTAGCAGAACTAGCAATTGACTTTTCATATAATTGGGAAAAGAACAACGATATTTTAAAAGACAGAACGGATTTTGATCAATTCTCTATTGCAATCAATCAGACTTCTTTAAACAAAGACATTAATAGTATATTGGAAAAGTATTCACTGAGAGTTGATACAATAACATCAGGTATAGAACCGAAGGCTTTGGGAATTCCATTAGAGGAGTTTGCTAAGAGTCGTGGTATAAAAAAAATGAATCAGAACATGCCTAAGATAATAACAGATGCCCCAATTAGGGTCACCTGCAAAAGCGTAAGGATGTGATATACTAAAATTTGCTGCACATGAGATAATCAGCAAATCTCTGGGGGTACCAGTGTATTTTGCTGATGGTGAATGAAATTATAATAGCGATGAAAAAATATATATTCTTTTGTGGGATTATTATATTGCTTGTACTGAATGTAGCTTGTGTTAATGGGACTAAAATGGATGTCATTTCTTTTCCTGTTAATGCAACAGAAACTGTATATTGTATAGACAAGGATACACTATATGGTACGGATGTGTATTTGGTGTTTGATAAAAAGGACAATGGGATGATTGTCATTTCTTCTATTATACCAATTGAGTATTATATGATGGGGAAGTTGAAAATTGAAAACTACAAAAAGTTTGCAAATTCTAAGTTTCCAGATACAACGGAATTTCTATGCTGTCTCCAAGAAAGCATGGCTAAAGCTTGCAAGAAATATCCTTTAGATTCTTTGAAATACATTTATTGCCACACCTTTAACTTTCCCGACGAAACTGTAGAGTTATCATTAGCTATGGATACAGTAAAACCAATAGAACGCATAGAAGATTATTCCAGATGGGAAAGACGAGTCAATTCTTTGTTAAGAGCATCTGGATTTTATAGTAGCTTGGATACTGTTCTCAGAGATTATCATTTGAGAGTTGATACTATCATGGCTAAAGATGAGAATGGGGAAGTTGAATTTATGAATTTAGATAAAGAAAGCTTTTCTAAAAAATATACTTTAGGACATCATTCTAAGATGCCTAATGTCATTGTGGGAACTTTCCTTACAGTGGTAATAACCCCTTTCGACTAGATACAGGTTCTCCTTTTTACTAGATTCTTTTAACCATAAAATGCCTTTTTGGCTGTAAGTATGTTAAAATTACTACTTAGAGCCACTTTCTTACCCATCCGTTTGGCTTTAAGTGGTATTTTTTGTATATTTGCAGCCAAATATAGCAGCATCATGCAGAGAGAATTGACCATGGAAGATCTGTTCCATTGATATTTTCGAGGTATTTAATAACATTTTGTGAATGATTTGTCGGATATCTCAGAAAAATGAGTTAACTTTGCAAACAAATATAAATAATAAAAAGAAAGGTTCATAATAAGATGGAACAGAAATTATTGATCTACAACACTCTCACTCGTACGAAAGAGAGATTTACTCCGCTCCACGCTCCTAATGTGGGCATGTATGTTTGTGGCCCTACCGTATATGGTGACCCGCATCTGGGACATGCTCGTCCTGCCATCACTTTCGATATACTCTTCCGCTATCTCAAGCACCTGGGCTATAAGGTTCGCTACGTTAGAAACATTACTGACGTAGGCCACTTGGAGCACGATGCTGATGAGGGCGATGACAAGATAGAGAAGAAGGCTCGCCTGGAACAGTTGGAGCCAATGGAGATTGCGCAGTACTACACCAATCGCTATCACGATGCCATGGAGGCACTCAATGTGCTCCCTCCAAGTATCGAGCCTCATGCTACCGGTCATATCATCGAACAGGAGAAGTTAGTGCAGGAAATTCTCGACAATGGTTATGCTTACGAGAGCAATGGTTCTATCTATTTTGATATCGAGAAATACAACAAGGATCATAAGTATGGTATTCTTTCTGGCCGTAACCTGGAGAACATCATCAATGAAAGCCGTGAACTTGCTGGTATCGGCGAGAAGAAAAATCAGGCTGATTTCGCTCTCTGGAAGAAGGCTTCACCAGAGCACATCATGCGCTGGCCAAGTCCTTGGAGCGATGGTTTCCCTGGCTGGCATTGCGAGTGTACTGCGATGGGCAGAAAGTACTTAGGCAACCACTTCGATATTCACGGAGGCGGTATGGACTTGATTTTCCCTCATCACGAGTGCGAGATTGCTCAGGCTGTGGCTTCTCAGGGCGATCAGATGGTTCACTACTGGATGCATAATAACATGATTACCATCAACGGTCAGAAGATGGGTAAGAGCTTGGGCAACTTCATCACTCTGGAGCAGTTCTTCACAGGCAATCATGACAGTCTGGAGCAGGCTTATTCGCCAATGACCATCCGTTTCTTCATCCTCTCGGCTCACTATCGCAGCACAGTAGATTTCTCTAATGATGCCTTGAAGGCCAGTCAGAAGGGATTGGAGCGCTTGATGAATGGTTTGAACGACCTGGAGCGTGTGCCAGTGGCTAAGCAGAGCGACGAGCAGGTGAAGAAGTTCGTAGCAGAGTTGCGCCAGCGTTGCTATGATGCGATGAACGATGACTTCCAGACACAGCTTGTCATCAGTTACCTTTTCGAGGCTTGCCATGTTATCAATACAGCTCTTGATCATAAGGCGAATATTTCAGCCGATGACTTGAAGGAACTCACCGAAACGATGCAGCTCTTCACCTTCGATCTTCTCGGTTTGAAGAGTGAGAAGGGTGCCAACAATGATGCACGTGAGGAGGCTTACGGCAAGGTGGTGGATATGGTACTCGACCTTCGTGCCAAGGCTAAAGCAGCTAAGGATTGGGCTACCAGTGACCAGATTCGTGATGCTCTTGCTGATGCCGGATTTGAAGTTAAGGACACCAAGGATGGTGTAACTTGGAAACTGAATAAATAAGAAATTGAAGCTATAAGAAATAGTGTCAATTGAAAACAGATGCTATAAAAAAGTATAATAGCCTTCACGCTTTGTGGAGGCTATTATACTTTTTACTCTTTAAACGAGTTGTTTGATGGTATTTCTCACTTTCTCTGCCGATGTGACAAGCGAATTGGATTCATCAGCCCCTTTGGCTCCCATATAAACCTCGTGGTTATAATGTTTCATCTTGCTCACTACATTTACTCTTGCAGAAAAATGGTATTCGTGAATGCCTGTAGCATCGAATATCTGTCGGATGTTTTCCTCGTTGACGCCACTACCTGCCAGGAGCTGAATAGGAGGCAGGGGATATTCTTTCAGTTTCTTTTCCAGTTGGGCAAGCAGGTTGATACCATCTATTGCCTTCGGTTGCTGACCGGAAGTCAGGATTCGGTTGCATCCCAAAGAAATAATATCTTTAAGGGCTTTCATGGGATCTGCAGTACGGTCGAAAGCACGGTGGAAGGTTACTGACATTGGGCGTGCCAGGTCCACCAGTCTGCGGTTGGCTTCCCTATCAATTTCTCCCTCTTCTGTGAGGCATCCGAAAACGACTCCATCCACTCCCAATTCGCGACAGATGCGGATATCTTCTTCCATGCGTTCCAGTTCCAATGGGGTATAGAGAAAATCTCCACCACGAGGTCGGATGATGACGTGGAGTTTAGTCTTTGTGAGTAATTTGCGTGCCAGTTTTATCTCGCCATACGATGGGGTAGTGCCTCCCTCGGGTATTCCTGCGCACAGTTCTACCCGGTCGGCTCCTCCCTCTTGTGCAGCCAGACAGCTTTCTACACTATTGGCACATATCTCAAATTTAAATTCTTCTCTGTTCATATCTTCTTTTTCTATTTATTGATCCATATTGAGTTTTTGGCTATATATCCTTTATGTTGGATGGGATAATCGTAGCAAAGTTACTACTTTTTCATAAAATTCCAAGGCATTTATGGTGTTTTTATCACATTTTCCCTAAAATGATATGACGGATAGTAGCAGTTCCTCAAGATAGGCATGAAAAATCGGTTTATCGGTAGGGTAGTGACTGATATAAAAGAATGCTAAAGGTTTATAAGTTTGAGGACTACAAACTTGTGAACTTCATTTTTATTGCTTATCTTTGCGGTTGGAAAAAATAATCTTAATAAATATGAGAAAAAGTATAGTATCTTTAGCCATCCTCTTCTTGGTTTCTTGGCAGACGTTGATGGCCAACTGTTTGTCGGTGGATGCACATGACAAACCCCATTTTATCTCAGACGGGGCCTATCGCTCTAAGGTGGAAAATGCTTTTGAGAGTAAGATGAAACTCGTGGGCAGGCAGTTCTATCAGGTGAAAGGGATGAACGTCTATGGTACAGTCCTGAAGAAAAAGGGGGCTAAGGAGACGATGAAGGTCACTAAGCAGAAACTGACGACTGAGGAGCAGGAGGCCTTACAATTCCTCTATGCCTATATGCCAGTGGCTGACGTGACAGACTATCCTACAAGTTTCTTCCTGGAAAATGTACGTACGAGCTTTGAGGCAAGGAAGGAAATGGCTTGGGGCAAGGATATACCGGAGTTGCTGTTCCGTCACTTTGTGCTTCCTATCCGTGTGAACAATGAAAATCTGGATGATTCCCGAATGATATTCTTTAAGGAACTGAAAGAGCGTGTGAAGGGGATGGGCATGAAAGATGCTATTCTGGAAGTCAACCATTGGTGCCATGAGCGAGTAACTTATCAGCCTTCCGACGGACGTACTTCTGCTCCTCTTGCCACGATCCGTTCTGCATACGGAAGATGCGGCGAGGAGAGTACTTTTACCGTGGCAGCATTGAGAGCGATAGGCATTCCTGCCAGACTGGTTTATACGCCTCGCTGGGCGCATACTGACGACAATCATGCCTGGGTAGAAGCATGGGCTGATGGTAAATGGTACTTCTTAGGCGCTTGCGAACCTGAGGCTGTGCTTAATCTGGCATGGTTTAATGCTCCCGCATCGAGAGCCATGCTGATGCATACGAAGGCGTTTGGCGATTATAACGGACCGGAAGAGGTAATGCTCCGCACGTCCAACTATACAGAAATCAATCTGATAGACAATTATGGCTCCTCTGCCCGTATCGACTTCTCTGTAGTTGATGCTGAAGGCAAGCCTGTAGAGGGTGCAAGAGTGGATTTTAAAATCTATAATTATGCAGAGTTTTGTTCTGTCGTGACGAAATATACGGCTCAGGATGGCAAGACCTTTCTTTCGGCTGGTAAGGGCGATATGATGGTTTGGGCTTCGAAGGATGGTAAGTATGGCTTTGTAAAGGCTTCTTTCGGTAAGGCAAATCTGCCTGGTGAGGAAGGCGAGAAGGCGAGAAAAATGACCATCCGGCTTGACAGGAAGGTTTCTGCTTCGGATATGAACCGTTCTCTTGATTTTTCTTCCGTTAGTTTCCGTGATTCTTTTGATATTGTACCTCCGCCAGAGAAAGCAAATATTCCTGAGGTTTCGGCAGAGGCGAGAGCGAAGAACCTGGAGCGATTCGCTTATGAGGATTCTATCCGCCATGCTTATCTGGTTACTTTCTATACTAAGGAGACGGCTCTGGAGGCATTGCAGAAAAATGGATTGCTTGAGGAGAAGTATTTGACGAGAAACGGGGTTCCTACTTGGATGGTAAAGGGAGAAAAAGTGGACTATCAAAATGCTCAAAAGTTCTCTGATAAAGCTCAGAAATTAGTGGATTTCCTTGTTGGTTCTTGGGGTAATCACGAGGTTATCCTCAAGTTTCTGATGCTTCATCAGGACAATCTGAGTCGGGCTATAGATTTGCTCAGTACGCTGAGTGCCAAGGATTTAAGGGATATGCAGATGGATATTCTGGAGGATCATTTCAATGCCCATAGCAACCAGTTGTCTCCTCGTGTGGAGGACGAGATGATTATTCGTCCTTTCAAACAGTTCTTTGAGGAGCAATTTGAAAAGATGAAGACCTCTGTTGCTGATGATCGTGATGTGTCTTCCAAGTCTGTAAAAGCAAATAATGCAGCTAAAGCAAAGCAATCTTTGGCTCAAGTTTTCAGACAAGATCCAGCTCGTCTGGTGGAATGGGTGAAGGAGAATATCCGTCTGAACCCTGACAAGAAGGCATTGCAAATCGCCCAAACTCCTATGGGTGTTTGGACTTCACGCCTTACGGATGAGCGTTCTCGGAAGATTTTCTTTGTGGATGTGGCAAGAAGTCTTGGAATTGAGGCGAGAGTGGATGCTGTGACCAAGAAATTGCAATATAAACAAGGTGGAGTGAAGAAGGGTTTGCAGAATGACGTCTGGATAGATGTCGATTTTGACGCGAAAGCATCTTCTGCTGCATCTGATATGGAAAAGACAAAGGTACAGTCTTCTCCTAAGGGCTTGTTAAAGCTTGATTATCAGCCTAATGGAGTGGTGGATGATCCTAAGTATTATAGTCATTTCTCTCTTACTCGCATCAATCCTGACGGCTCTACTTCGCTGCTGGAATATCCTGAAGAGGGATGTACCTGGAGTAATACATTCAAGAATGGAGTGGAATTGGATGAGGGGGATTATGCACTTGTAACGGGTACTCGTCTTGCCAATGGCGGGGTGTTGTCAGAAATGCAATTGTTTCATGTGAAACAAGCTGAAACCAACGTAGTTAAGATGTTTTTACGTACTTCTGATACCGAGATTACGGTTAAGGGAAACTTTGATTCGGAGTCTAAATTCATCTTGGATGGTAAGGAAGTCAGTCTTTTGAGCCAGACGGGTCGTGGCTATTTCATTACTGGTTTGTTGGGTGTGGGCCAAGAGCCTACTAATCATGCCTTGAAGGATATCGCTAAGGTTGCGCAAGTATTCGCAAAGTGGAATCGTCCTATGGTGCTCCTCTTCGAGGATGAAGCTTCAGCTAAAAAGTTCCGCATAGCCGAGTTTCCGGGTCTGCCTAAGAATCTGATATTCGGTATAGACAAGGAGGGGTCTATTCGGAAGCAAATCGTTGAGAATATGAAACTTACGAATGCCAACCTCCTTCCGATATTTATGATTTCTGATACATTCAATCGTGTGGTTTATTTCTCACAGGGTTATACTATCGGATTGGGTGAGCAGTTGGAAACCGTAATCAGGAAATTGTAAATCCGCAGTGCTGATGATTTGAAACTATTATTGTTTGCTGGTTCTGAAATTTACTTGTTGGCAAGGACGCCTGCTTACACAAATTTCTGAAATATAAAAAGGAACTTTGGAATAAGATAACTCCAAAGTTCCTCTGTTTTTTATAGGTTTCTTTTACCAAAAGTTCTTTTTTCATTCATGTTTAGAACTTATAATCTAAGTTCCCTTGTTTTAGTGTCATTCTGAGTTGGCATTAATGTGCTTCCAGCCAGTTCTTTCCCCAGCCTGCATCGGCTACTAATGGTACGCTCAGATGATAGGCATTCTGCATTTCCTCTACTACGATTTGCTCTACTTTTTCTTTCTCTTCCGGATAGACGGAGAAATTGAGCTCATCGTGTACCTGGATGATCATTTTGCTCTTGATGCCTTCAGCTTTGAATCGGTTGAAGATGCGAACCATCGCAACCTTGATGATGTCGGCCTCTGAACCTTGGATAGGGGCATTGATGGCATTGCGCTCGGCAAAACCGCGTACTGTACCATTGCGGCTATTGATGTCTGGTAAGTAGCGGCGGCGGTGGAAAATAGTCTCAGCATAGCCTTTCTCGCGGGCAATTTCCTTTGATTTCTCCATATAGGCCTTTACGCCAGGGAAGGTGCGGAAATAATCCTCAATGATTTGCTTGGCTTCTTTATTTTCTATATTCATGCGCTGCGCCAGACCGAATGTAGTGATACCATAGATGATACCAAAGTTGGCAGTCTTTGCCTTTTTGCGCTGAGTATCAGTAACTTGCGATATTTCTTCATGCCATATTTTGGCAGCTGTTGCGGCATGGATATCGGAACCTTCACGGAAGGCTTCTACCATATTCTTGTCTTCGCTCAAGTGTGCCATAATGCGCAACTCTATCTGGGAGTAGTCTGCTGAAAAAAACAGACAGCCTGGCTCTGGAATAAAGCAGCGGCGTATTTCTTTTCCATCATCATCACGTACAGGAATATTCTGTAAGTTTGGATCACTTGATGAAAGGCGACCTGTGGCAGTAATGGCCTGATTGAATGAGGCATGTATATGTCCGGTACGTGGGTTGATGAGCTTAGGAAGAGCATCCACGTATGTGCTCAGAAGTTTCTTTAAACCCCTGTAGTTCAGAATCTCATCGATGATCGGACTCTTGCTTCTCAATTGTTGCAGTACTTCTTCACTCGTCACATATTGTCCCGTCTTTGTCTTTTTCGGTTTCTCCACAATCTTCATTTTTCCGAAGAGGATTTCACCTACCTGACGTGGAGAGGCTATGTTGAACGATTCACCTGCCAGTTCGTAGATGTGATGCTCTATGTCTGCCAATCTGTTGGTCAAATTATTAGACGTTTCTTTCAGTGTATCTGTATCGATGCATACTCCGTTCATCTCCATGTGGGCCAAAACGGGTACAAGTGGCATTTCGACATTCCAAAACAGATCCTCACAATGAATCTCCTTGAGTTTTGGCTCAAGTACATTTTTCAATCGCAATGTGATGTCTGCATCTTCTGCTGCATATTCATAAACATCGGATGGAGCAAGATCTCGCATCGATTTCTGGTTTCTGCCTTTTGGACCAATCAACTCCTCAATATGGATGGTCTGGTAATTGAGCAAGACTTCAGCCAGATAATCCATGTTGTGGTATAACTCTGGTTGGATGAGATAGTGAGCAATCATCGTATCAAACATCTTGCCTTTTATCTCCACTCCGTAATTCATCAAAACCTCGTAGTCGTATTTGATATTTTGGCCGACTTTCAGAATTTGAGGGTTTTCATAGAGCGGTTTGAAGATGTTTACGAATTTTAAAGCTTCTTCACGATTTGCAGAAATGGCGACATAGTAAGCCTCTTTTTCTTTGACGGCAAAGCTCAAACCTACCAATTCTGCATCAATTGCAGTAGTAGAAGTGGTCTCTGTGTCTAAACTGAGAATATTGAATGTCATCAAATAATCACAAAGTTTATTTGCATCTTCCTCATTTTCAATTAGTTGATACTTATGAGGAGTGCTTTTAAGGGTCTCAAAACTCGCGTTTTTTTGAACATCCTGCCCATCGTCTTGCTGTGCGCCAAATAAATCGAGCTCTCCTGTAGGCTTTATTTTCTTTTGTTGAGGTTTTTTAAGAATCCTGTTTGCAAAGCTTTTGAACTCGAGTTCGGAGAAGACTTCGTCCAACTTTTCTTTATCAGGTTCAACCAACTTCAAATCATCCATTTTAATTTCCACAGGAACATCAGTCCGGATAGTTGCCAGGAACTTTGAGATTTTGATATCCTCGATAGCACCTTCAACCTTTTCGCGAAGTTTGCCTTTCACCTTAGAAGAATTTTCAATCAAGTTCTCTACGTTTCCAAATTCATTGATCAGTTTGGCAGCCGTTTTCTCTCCGACACCAGGACATCCTGGGAAGTTATCTGCCGAGTCACCCATGAGAGCCAAAAGGTCAATAACCTGGAGTGGGGAAGCGATTCCGTATTTTTCCTCAATTTCCTTTTCACCCAAGGTTTCATATCCGCCCCCATGTCGAGGACGGAACATATATACATTCTCCCTTACCAGCTGACCATAATCTTTATCCGGTGTGAGCATGTAGGTCTCTATACCTTTCTCTCCAGCTTGAATCGCCACAGTACCAATGATATCATCAGCCTCAAAACCATCCACTTGGAGGATGGGAATGTTGTAGGCCTCGAGTATGTTTTTGATGATTGGCACAGAGAGCTTGATATCTTCCGGTGTCTCTTCTCGCTGGGCTTTATAGGCAGGAAAAGCCTCATGGCGGAAGGTCTTACCATGGTCGAAAGCCACTGCGATATGAGTTGGTTTCTCCTTGGTAAGTATCTCGTTGAGGGTATTGCAGAACCCCATGATACACGAAGTGTTGAGCCCTTTGGAATTGATTCTTGGAGCTTTGATAAAGGCGTAATACGAGCGATAAATGAGCGCATACGCGTCTAAAAGGAATAATTTATCCATAATATTCATATTTATGGTGTAAAATTACTAAAAAAATGCCACATTTCACGAATAATTGATTAATTTTGTATCAAATTTCAGAAATTAAGTAGTTTTACTATCACATAATGGATTATTTATCACTTATCAGACAGCCTATTGAGGCAGAGTTGACAGATTTTATTGATTTGTTTAATAAGTCTTTGATGCATAGCGACGGACTTCTTTCGCAGGCTCTCGACCATATTCGACAGCGTGCGGGTAAGCGTATGCGCCCTATGCTTATCCTGCTGATGGCGAAGAATTTCGGCAAAGTTACTGAGGTTACTCAGCATTCAGCAGTCGGTTTGGAACTGCTTCATACGGCTTCTTTAGTACATGATGATGTTGTAGATGAAAGTGGGGAGCGCCGTGGTCAGGCAAGTGTCAATGCTACTTATAATAATAAGGTTGCAGTACTGGTAGGTGACTTCATTCTCTCTACTGCCTTGCTCCATGTTTCCTATTCTCATTCTGAAGAAATAGTGAGATATCTTGCTGAATTAGGACGTGTTTTGTCCAATGGTGAGATTCTGCAATTGAACAGTATCAGTAATCAGGAAATATCGGAAGACATTTATTATCAGGTAATTAAGCAGAAAACGGCAGCTCTTTTTGAGGCTTGTGCCGGTATTGGTGCTTTGTCGGCTAATGCTTCACAGATTGCTATAGAGGAAGCCAAGCGATTTGGCCAGAATTTAGGTATTATCTTCCAGATTCGTGATGATATTTTTGATTACTACGATTCTCAGGAGATAGGTAAGCCTACTGGTAATGATATGGCTGAAGGTAAGTTGACTTTGCCGGTTATCTATGCGCTGAAATCTACTGGTGACGAGGAGATGATGAAGCTGGCACGTAAGGTGAAATCTCATCAAGTAACTCCTGATGAAATTGCTCGCTTGGTGGAATTTACGAAAGCCAATGGAGGTATAGAATATGCAGATAAGCGTATGTGGGATTTTCATGCTGAAGCCATGAATTTCTTGGACACTTATGTGGAAGATAAGGCCATCTATAACGCTTTGAAAGCTTATCTTGATTTCGTTATTGAACGTAAGGTTTAAACTCGTACGTTTATTAAGTTTATAGTCGTACGTCATTAGAGTCTATAGTCGTACGTTCATAGGGGTTATAGTCGTACGTCTATAGAGTGAGTAGTCGTACGTCTATAAGTCTCTAAAAATAAAGGTCTTTCAACTGGCTATATTTGCCGTTGAAAGACCTTGTTTTATCTACGAATCAGTTTTCCCTTTTTAGAAATACTTGATTTCCTTGCCAAGGATTTCGCTCAAGAGGAGGTTGGTAAGTCGAGATGTTCCCAAGCGGAACCATTGGTTGGTTAACCACTTTTCGCCAAGAACTTCTTTTACAATTGTGTAGTAAACGATTGCATCGTGAACGGTGTTGATACCACCAGCTGGCTTGAAACCAATCTGGATACCAGTCTTCTCATAATATGCCTTGATGGCCTGGCACATCACGTAAGCAGCCTCTGGGGTAGCTGAAACTTTCTCCTTGCCAGTAGATGTCTTGATGTAGTCAGAACCTGAGTACATAGCAAGAATAGAAGCCTTCATGATGTTGCTGCAGTTCTTCAGGCAACCAGTCTCCAAGATACATTTCATCTTGTGCTCGCCGCATGTTTCCTTCAGTTCCTGGATGTCAGAACAAAGGCCTTCGTAATCCTCACTGAAGAACTTGCCAACAGGCATTACGATGTCAACCTCTGTGGCGCCATCTTTAATAGCCAATGCAGTTTCTGCTACCTTTACCTCGATGAAAGTCTGAGAAGAAGGGAAATTGCCGCTTACGACAGCGATTTCTACGCCATCAACTTCCAGACTTTGGCTGATAAGACCAGCAAAGTTAGGGTAGGTGCATACTGTTGCTACATGAGGAAGATCAGGATAATCCTTGGAGAATTTATTGACTTTCTCTATCATCTTCAAGATACTTTCCTCTGTATCTTCTGTATGGAGAGATGTTAATTCAACGCTTCCAAAGAGGAATTTCTTCACCTCCATGGTCTCGTTTTCTGCAACTTTCTCGTCAAGGAGTTTCTTTACTTCTGCTGCAATTTCCTCATCGTTAAGGTTGCAATTATACTGTTTGAGAACTGACAAATACTTGTCGTCTGCTTCACTGTATTGTCCTTGTTGCTGTGCAAGAACCTGTTCTTTAATACTGCTCATACTTAATGTTACTTTTTTAATTATTAAAGTTAAGTTTATCTATATGATTCCTTCTATTTCAGGTGTTTTATTTCCTTCAATTTCGGGTATTATATCCCTTTAATTTCAGGTATTATTTCCCTTCAATTTCGGGTTGTTCTTATGCCTTTCAGAATCCCTTTGGGTCTTCTTATCGAAGCTCTTTTTGAGTTCTTCAGTAAGGTCGATTCCCGTTTGGTTAGCCAGACAAATGAGAACCCAGAGAACGTCTGCCATTTCCTCTCCGAGGTTAGGTTTTTCGTCCTTTTTGAAACTTTGGTCGCCGTATGTTCGGGCGATGACGCGAGCCAGTTCTCCTACTTCTTCTGTGAGACAAGCCATATTGGTTAGCTCACTGAAATAGCGAACGCCATACTCTTTGATCCATTTATCTACGGCTTCCTGTGCTTCTTTTATTGTCATTTTATTCCTTATTATGAGTGTCCATCATGATGGTAACAGGACCATCATTCAATAATTCAACCTTCATATCAGCTCCGAATTCGCCTGTTCCTACAGGCTTTCCAAGTGCTTCAGAGAGCTTTTTGCAGAACTCCTCATAGAGTGGAACGCTGATTTCGTGTTTGGCAGCTCTCAGCCAACTTGGCCGATTTCCCTTCTTATAGCTGGCGAAGAGGGTAAATTGGCTGATAACCAGAATTTCCCCATCTATGTCCATGATAGAACGATTCATGACATGGTTTTCGTCATCAAAAACACGCAGTCCTATCACTTTTCTTACTAGCCAATCAATGTCCTCTGTAGTGTCGCTTTCTTCTATACCCAAGAGGACGAGATAGCCTTGCTTGATAGCAGATTTTACTTCGCCTTCAATGGTAACAGAGGCATGTGCGACACGTTGTATCACGATTCTCATGTTATCTTATTCTTTTATATTTATATATCAATTCTTTCTGTTTCTATAATGATTTCAGATGCAAATATACGATATTTATTTGATATTCTTGTCTTTTTCTGTGAAATATTTCACAAGTATTTCCGCTTTATGTGGTCCGAGTACTTCTGTCAGGGTTTCTATACTTGCTTCCTTGACCTTTTTTACGCTTTTAAACTTGCTCAGAAGCGCTTCTTTAGCCTTTGGACCAATGCCTTTGATGTCGTCCAATTCTGAGTGTAAAGCGTGCTTAGAACGCTTATCTCTATGGAAGGAAATGGCATATCTATGTACTTCGTCCTGTATCTGAGTTAAAACCTTGAAAAGCTCACTTTCAGGTGGAAGAGCTATGGTTTTGGGCGGGAAACCGTAGAGCAATTCATTGGTGCGGTGGCGGTCGTCTTTGGCAAGACCAGCAATAGGGATGTCCAAGTGTAACTCGTCTGCTATAACTGCATGAACTACGTCCATCTGACCTTTACCTCCATCCGTAATAATGAGGTCGGGTAAGGGTGTTCCTTCGTCCATCATGCGACTATATCGACGTCTCACGACCTCTTGCATGGAGGCATAATCGTCGGGTCCTACAACCGTTTTTATATTGTATTTTCTGTAGTCTTTTCTGGAAGGTTTCATACCTTTATATACGATGCAGCCAGCCACCGCATCTGTGCCGGAAATATTGGAGTTATCAAAGCATTCTATCTGATATGGCAACTTCGGAAGCTTTAATTTCGCCTGTAACTCCTTCATCAAACGGGTTTGTTTCTGCTCAGGATTAAGCTTTTCGGCCTGTTTTAGACGGTCGAACTTATACTGCTTGCAGTTCATCTCAGAGAGTTCCAGAAGGTGCTTCTTGTCGCCTCTCTGTGGTACGAAAAATGAAGCATCTTTTAGCTTCCATTCCATCTCGAAAGGAACGATAATCTCTTTTGCGGTGGAATGAAAACGCTCCCTGATTTCTGGAATAGCTGTAATCAAGAGTTCCTCGTCGCTTTCTTCCAGTTTGCGTTTATATTCATAGGTAAAGCTCTGGTTGATAGTTCCATTCTTTACATGAATATAGTTGATAAAGGCATTCTTGTTGGAGTCATCATTCACGATGGTGAAGACATCTACGTCTGTAATTGTGTGGCTCACGACCTCGCTTTTGGCCTCAAATTCATCCAAAAGTTGATACTTTTTCTTGTATTCTTCAGCTATTTCAAACTTCAGAAGTTCTGCGTTTTTCATCATCATATCATATAGATATTTGCTCACTTCTCTTGTATTTCCTTTAAGAATTTCGCGAGCTTGGCGCATATTCTCCTGGTATTCTTCGTAGCTTTGTTTGTTGATACATGGCGCACCGCAATTGTGAATATGGTACTCCAGACATGGCTTATATTTACCGACAGCTACGCCTTCTTTAGTAATAGGAAAGCGGCAAGTTCTTGGCTTGTAAAGCTTCTTGATGACCTCCAGAACGGCGTACATGCTGCCAATATGGGGGTATGGCCCAAAGAAAGTCCCCGCCTTTTTATTGATATGGCGAGTCTTGAAAATGCGAGGAAAATACTCGTTTGTCACACATATAGAAGGATATGTTTTGCCGTCTTTCAGCAAAACATTATATCTGGGATTATACTTTTTTATAAGGCTATTTTCAAGCAAAAGTGCATCTTCTTCCGTATTGACAACCGTATATGAAATGTCGAAAATCTTAGAAACGAGTACTTTTGTTTTGTATCTATCTACTTCTTTGTGGAAGTATGAAGATACGCGTCTTTTCAGATTCTTGGCCTTTCCTACGTATATAATCGTATGGTTTTCATCATAATATTGATAGCTGCCAGGCTTCTCTGGCATGCTCAATACAATATTCTTAAGTCTTGTGAGTCTTTCCTCATTTTCCTGCTTGGTCATATTCCAATACCTTTATTTATAGGAGTTTAATTGAGTTCTGTTTCACGTGAAACGAATGAACGTTGTCAAACGTACCGTGAAGTGTTCTATAAAACATACTATTAAATATGAAGCCAAACCTATATAATGAAACTATGATAAAGGGCGTTTTTTTTGTGTTTCAAAACTGTATTTATGCGTACTGAAACATTAAAAAAGCATTCTTCGCTTCTTTATATAGGCATGGCATAAGGAGGCTATAATTGAAGAAGAGTTGAAACTTCAACGTCTTCATCAAAGATCTTGCGGCCGATGAAATTCTCGTTTACCAACTCGATAATGAAGTTTGCGTAAACCTTTTTAGGATGGAATTTCTTAACCAGATCGCATGCAGCTTTCATGGTTCCGCCAGTGGCAAGTAAGTCGTCATGGAGTAGGACAACATCGTTTTCATTGATCGCATCTTCATGGATTTCGATGGTGTCCATACCATATTCTTTAGCATAGCTTTCCTGTACGGTTTTGCAAGGGAGTTTTCCAGGTTTGCGGCAAAGAACAACACCTGCGCCAAGTCTGATAGCTAATGCGGAAGACATAACGAATCCACGTGATTCTATGCCTACAATCTTGGTTATACCTTTATCTTTATACAATTCATACATCTCATCGCTAATTTCTTTTAGCGAAGCAGGGTTCTTGAAAAGGGTAGTAACATCACGGAAATTAACACCCTTAATTGGCCAATCTGGTATGCAACGCAGATTGTCTAATAATAGCTGATTGTTCATAGTTCTGTACTTCTTAATTATATGTTTTATTCTTTTGATTATATGTTTTTTTACGTACTTATTTTAATGCTTTTTCCTTTCGGATCATATCATCATTTTTAATGCTCTTTTGCTCTCTTTGCTTGAAGGCGAACTTGAGATATTCTCGAAAAGCCATAGCGTTTTATGCCTCTTTTTCGGTGTATCTTTAAGTAGTGTTTCACGTGAGATTAAAGTTTTTCTTTAACCACAAAACACTTGATGAAAGCAATCTTAATTGACTGAAAATCAAAAGCTTTACTTTGCTTGTGTTTCACGTGAAACATTTTAAAAAGATAGAGAGCGTAGAGTTGCGTGAAACTATCTTCCGAGCAAAACGAGCAGGACGTTGATGTCGCTTGGGGATACTCCAGGAATTCTACTTGCCTGAGCAAGAGTTTCTGGATTAATATGCGCCAATTTCTGTCGGCCCTCTGTGGAGATTTCGTTAAGTTCTGCATAGTTGAATCGGCCTTTGATTTTGATATTCTCCAGTCGGCGCATTTTGTCTGCAATGAGACGTTCTCTTTCGATGTAGCCCTTGTACTTCATTTTGATTTCTGCAGCCTCCGAAATTTCTTTCTGTCGGTTGGCAGGAGATTCCATTACTTCTTTTAATTCAGGAATAATTTCTGAAAGGTTTTGAAGATTGAGATGTGGACGTGCCACGAGATCGATCAGTTTGCATCCTGCGCGAAGTGGAGTGGTGCCCAGTGCTTCCAGTTTTGGATTGATCTTATCCTTTTTAATTGGGTAGCTCTCACAGAAGTTCATGATTCTTTCGATATTCTCTTTCTTCTCCTGCCACCAGTCATAACGGTCTCGTTTTGCAATTCCCAGTTCGTAAGCTTTCTCTGTCAGTCGGGCGTCTGCATCATCCTGTCGGAGTAGAATTCTGTATTCAGCTCTGGAGGTGAACATTCTGTATGGCTCGTCCACGCCTTTTGTCGTGAGGTCATCGATAAGAACGCCGATATAGCTTTCGTCTCTTTGCATTTCAAAAGTTTTGTCTCCCACACAATGGAGTGCAGCATTGATTCCTGCAACAGTACCTTGACCGCCGGCTTCTTCGTATCCTGTCGTTCCATTTACCTGGCCTGCGAAGAAAAGACCTTTTATGATTTTTGATTCCAACGAATGCTTGAGTTGTGTTGGGTCGAAGTAATCGTACTCAATAGCATAACCCGGTCTGTAAATCTTGGCATCTCTTAAAGCTGGAATTTCATGAAGGGCTTTTATCTGTATGTCCATTGGCATACTGGATGAAAAACCGTTCAGGTACATTTCATTGGTATCTTCACCCTCTGGTTCCAAAAATAGCGGATGCTGTTCCTTGTCTGGGAAAGTGACGAGCTTTGTTTCAATGCTCGGACAGTATCTTGGACCAGTACTTTGAATCTGACCATTATATAAAGGAGAATCAGAAAGTCCGCTTTTCAGGATTTCATGCACGTTCTTGTTGGTGTAGCAGGTCCAGCACGGAAGCTGTTTAAGTACCCGATGTTCGCCCATATACGAAAACTGGTGGAAATCATTATCACCAGGTTGTTCTTCCATATCCTCGAAGTGAACGCTTCTCTTGTCGATACGAACAGGAGTTCCTGTTTTCATTCTTGCGGCTGTGATTCCCCATCGGGTGATGCTTTCCGTAAAATGGTGTACTGCAGGTTCTGCACATCTGCCACCTTCTACCATTTTTCTTCCTATATGCATCAGGCCGTTCAGGAAAGTGCCTGCAGTAATGATGATGCTCTTGGCATGGAATTCTGCACCCCAGATGGTACGTACACCTATTGCTTCTCCTTTTTCGACTAAGAGTTCGTCAGCCTGATCTTGCCAAATGTCAAGGTTGTCGGTACGGTCGAGGATGCTTCTCCATTCCCAGATGAACTTTCCTCGGTCGCATTGAGCACGGGGACTCCATACGGCAGGTCCTTTACCTATATTTAACATACGGAACTGGATGGCGGTCTTGTCGGTTACGATTCCCATTTGTCCACCTAAGGCATCAATCTCCCTTACAATCTGTCCTTTTGCAATACCACCGATGGCAGGGTTGCAACTCATCTGTCCAATCTTGTTCATGTCCATTGTTATCAGGCAGGTCTTAGCCCCCATGTTGGCAGAGGCTGCAGCAGCCTCACATCCGGCATGTCCGCCACCGATAACAAGTACGTCATAATTGAATGTCATAATCTATACTTTTTCTAATTTTCGGCAAAAGTAAGAATTTAAATTGAAATTTTAGCAAAAATACTTTGATAAATCACGAATTTATAGTAATTTTGCAGCAAATTTATGCAATTATACTTAGAAATGAGGATTGTGATTCCCCATGATCTATGTTTTGCAGGTGATAGATAGATGTAGAATAATAATTTAGTTTCAAACAGTTAAATATTTTAAAATCAATCATTTATGTGGTTAATCAATTCATCTATTGGTAGAAAGGTAGTGATGTCAGTAACTGGTATCGCTCTTATTCTATTCTTGACATTCCACGGTTGCATGAATGTGGTTGCGCTTTTCTCTGGAGAAGCTTACAACACAATCTGCGAATTGTTGGGTGCTAACTGGTACGCCGTAGTTGCAACTTTGGGTTTGGCAGCTTTGGCAGTTTGTCACATCGTTTACGCTTTCATCCTGACAGCACAGAACCGTCGTGCTCGCGGTAACCAGCGTTACGAGGTAACAGCAAAGCCAGAGAAAGTAGAGTGGGCTAGCCAGAACATGTTGGTGCTCGGTATCATCATCGTTCTCGGTTTGTTGCTTCACCTCTTTAACTTCTGGTACAACATGATGTTTGCAGAGCTTTTGGGTACAAGCTTCGGTCACAGCCCAGCAGACGGCTTCGCATTCATTCAGGACACCTTCGCTAACCCAGTGTTCGTAGTTCTCTACATCATCTGGTTGGTAGCTCTTTGGTTCCACCTCACTCACGGTTTCTGGAGTGCTATTCAGACTCTCGGTTGGAGCGGTAAGACTTGGTTCTGCCGTTGGAAGATGATCGGTATGATTTATTCTACCATCCTGCTTCTCCTCTTCATCGTAGTTGTATTGGCATTCGCTTTCGGTTGCGCTCCATCTTTGTGCTGCGCATAATTCGTGTAATCATTTAAGTATTAAAAAAGATTATGGCAAAAACATTAAATTCTAGAATACCTGAAGGACCAGTTGCTGAGAAGTGGACCAACTATAAGGCTCACCAGCGTTTGGTTAACCCAAAGAATAAGTTAAAGCTCGACGTTATCGTTGTAGGTACAGGTTTGGCAGGTGCTTCTGCTGCTGCTTCTCTCGGCGAGATGGGCTTCAATATCTTGAACTTCTGCATCCAGGACTCTCCACGTCGTGCTCACTCTATCGCAGCACAGGGTGGTATCAATGCAGCTAAGAATTATCAGAATGATGGTGACTCTGTTTACCGTCTGTTCTACGATACTGTAAAGGGTGGTGACTACCGTGCTCGTGAGGCTAACGTTTACCGTTTGGCTGAGGTGAGCAACGACATCATCGACCAGTGTGTAGCTCAGGGTGTTCCTTTCGCTCGTGAGTATGGTGGTATGTTGGCTAACCGTTCTTTCGGTGGTGCTCAGGTATCTCGTACATTCTATGCTAAGGGTCAGACTGGTCAGCAGCTCCTCCTCGGTGCTTACTCTTCTTTGAGCCGCATGGTTGAGGCAGGTAAGGTAAAGCTCTTCACTCGTTACGAGATGGAGGATGTAGTTATCGTTGACGGTCACGCTCGTGGTATCATCGCCAAGAATTTGATTACAGGTGAGTTGGAGCGTTTCTCTGCCAACGCCGTAGTTATCGCTACTGGTGGTTATGGTAACGCTTACTTCCTTTCAACAAACGCTATGGGTTGTAACTGTACAGCAGCTATCCAGTGCTACCGCAAGGGTGCTGACTTCGCTAACCCATCTTACGTTCAGATTCACCCTACATGTATCCCTGTTCACGGTACAAACCAGAGTAAGTTGACTTTGATGTCAGAGTCACTCCGTAACGATGGTCGTATCTGGGTTCCTAAGAAGATTGAGGATGCCAAGGCATTGCAGGCAGGTACAAAGAAGGGTTCTGATATTCCTGAGGAAGACCGCGACTACTACTTGGAGCGCCGTTACCCAGCATTCGGTAACCTGGTTCCTCGTGACGTGGCTTCTCGTGCAGCTAAGGAGCGTTGCGACAAGGGCTTCGGTGTCAACAACACAGGTCTTGCCGTATTCCTCGACTTCTCTGAGTCTATCAACCGTCTCGGTATCGACGTTATCCTGCAGCGTTATGGCAACCTCTTCGATATGTATGAGGAGATTACCGACGTTAACCCAGGTGAGTTGGCTAACGAGATCAACGGTGTGAAGTACTACAACCCAATGATGATCTTCCCTGCTATCCACTATACAATGGGTGGTATCTGGGTTGACTACGAGTTGATGACCACTATCCCAGGTCTCTTCGCTATTGGTGAGTGTAACTTCTCTGACCACGGTGCTAACCGTCTTGGTGCATCTGCTTTGATGCAGGGTTTGGCTGACGGTTACTTCGTATTGCCATACACTATCCAGAACTACTTGGCCGACCAGGCATTGTGGCCAAAGCTCTCTACCGATCTCCCAGAGTTCGCAGAGGCAGAGGCAGGTGTTCAGAAGGAAATCGACCGCCTGATGGGTATCCAGGGCAAGCGCTCTGTAGATTCTATCCACAAGGAGTTGGGTCACATCCTTTGGGAGCACGTAGGTATGGGTCGTACCAAGGAAGGTCTTGAGGAAGGCTTGAAGAAGATGAAGGCTCTGCGCGAGGAATTCAACAAGAACCTCTTCATCCCTGGCAAGAAGAAAGGCTTGAACGTAGAGTTGGATAAGGCTATCCACTTGCGTGACTTCATCTTGATGGGCGAGTTGATCGCTTACGATGCATTGCACCGCAACGAGAGCTGTGGTGGTCACTTCCGTGAGGAGTACCAGACAGAGGAAGGCGAGGCTAAGCGTGATGATGAGCACTTCTTCTACGTAGGCTGCTGGGAGTATCAGGGCAATGATACAACTGCTCCAGTGCTCAACAAGGAACCTCTCGAGTATGAGGCAATTAAGGTACAGACAAGAAATTACAAGAATTAAAAAGCGAACAAGACAATGGCAAGAAATATAAGTTTCACAGTTAAGTATTGGAAGCAGGACGGTCCTACAGCACAGGGTCACTTCGATACACATGAGATGAAGAACATCCCAGATGATACTTCATTCCTCGAGATGCTCGACATCTTGAACGAGGAGCTCATCGAGTCAGGTCAGGAGCCTTTCGTCTTCGACCACGACTGCCGCGAGGGTATCTGCGGTATGTGCTCTCTCTATATTAATGGTACACCTCACGGTAAGACTGAGCGTGGTGCTACAACATGTCAGCTCTACATGCGTCGTTTCAACGATGGCGATGTTATCACCGTTGAGCCTTGGCGTTCTGCTGGTTTCCCTATCATCAAGGACTGTATGGTAGACCGTTCAGCATTCGACAAGATCATCCAGGCAGGTGGTTACACCAGCATTCGTACAGGTCAGGCTCAGGATGCCAACGCTATCCTGATTCCTAAGGAGAATGCAGACGAGGCAATGGATTGCGCTACATGTATCGGTTGCGGTGCTTGTGTTGCTGCATGTAAGAATGGTTCTGCTATGCTCTTCGTCAGCTCAAAGGTTAGCCAGCTGGCACTTCTCCCACAGGGTCGTGTAGAGGCTGCTGCCCGTGCTAAGAAGATGATTGCACGCATGGATGAGCTCGGATTCGGTAACTGTACAAACACTCGTGCTTGCGAGGCTGTTTGTCCTAAGAACGAGTCTATCGCTAACATCGCCCGCTTGAACCGTGAGTTCTTGAAGGCAAAGTTGGCTGACTAATATCGTAATCAAGGATTTCTCTGCATCTTTTTCGGATGCAGGAAGTCTTCTCTATACTTTTATTCTTTGTTTTGAAAGGATAATTGGTTGAGAATCAAAGACTTAGGTGAGTAAAAGGCTGTTTTTCCTTTTACTCACCTTTGTTTTTGATAGGTTTGGAATATGCTTTTTAAGAGGATAAAAACAGACAGATATTCTCTTAAAAATTTTGTAGAGTCATCAGAATATCGTATTTTTGCGCTTCAAAGCAAAGAATAAGTAACGAAATGACAAATCATTCAACAGAAATAATGAATCAAGCCACTCAAGATTTTATTCGCCAGCATCAGGATGAGGATGTCCGCCAGTTGGCTTTCCTTGGAAGCAAGTATCCGGAAGTAAATATGCCTTTCGCGCTCGACCAGATTCGTGGGCGAAAGATGGCGCATGTCAAGTTGCCACGTTGGGCAAGTATTGAGGGTATTATCTATCCTCCTCATATCTCGATGGAGCAATGTTCGTCAGAGCAGACAGCTCTTTATAAGGCAGAATTGGCGGCAAGATTGCTCGGTTTGTCTGTTTCTTCTTCTGAAAACGAAAAAGAGTGCGAAAAAGCCTCTAATTCTCGTTTTTCCAAAATTTGCGAATTTGCGAGTGAAGGGGCAGTTGATTCAGAATTCGCCCAAAATGAAGATACTTGCAAAAAGCAACAGACATTAACAGAATGCGATAAATATGTTAATAAGAGTAAAGGAGAACCGAATGAGGAAGATTTTTCTGAAGAAATTGAGTTTGTTGACTTGACTGGTGGTTTCGGAGTGGATTTCTCATATATAGCTTCCCGGTTGGGTGTAAAGTCGATGTATGTGGAGCGACAGGCTCATCTTTGTGAGGCTGCGAAGGAAAACTTCGAGCGATTGGGTTTGAAGAATGTCAGCGTGAAGAATGGAGACGGAATAGAGGTGCTGCATTCTTTTCACTCTAAGAAGAATGCTGCATCAGATTCTTTAGGCATAACTGAAGAGCAGTCTCAGTCATTACTTAAGACCAACTTTGGTCTTAAGCTGATCTTCATCGATCCTGCTCGTAGAGACGATGCTGGCAATAAGGTTGTATCTTTGAAAGACTGCACGCCTGATGTTACCGTTTTGCAGGAAGAGATGCTTTCGAAGGCAGATTACGTCATTATCAAACTCTCCCCGATGCTCGACTGGCACTGTGCAGTGAGCGAATTGAGCCACGTAAGAGAGGTTCATATTGTTTCTGTGAACAATGAGTGCAAGGAGTTGCTTTTGGTGCTTTCTGTGCGAAATATGGGCGTGAATATGGTTTCAGGAACAGATTTAGGGGCAAAACATGACGAAAATCTCCGAATCTTTTGCATCAACGACTCCCAATCCTTTGTTTGTGATGAGACAGAAATGGCTTCTTCTGCCGTGAAAATAGCTTCTCCTGATAAAATAGTTTCTTCTGATAGAATGGTTTCTTCTGCCGTAAAAGCCGTAAAAAAGGTCTCTTCTGATAGAATAACCTCTCCAGCCCTTGATGAGATGCCGTATCTCTACGAACCGAATGCCTCGCTGATGAAAGCCGGTTGTTTTGGTGTTCTTTCCGAGCGATATGATGCAAAGATGCTTTCCAAGAACAGTCATCTCTTCGTAAGTGAGGATCCTGTCGAAGCATTTCCAGGCAGGGCGTTCCGCATCATCGCCGTTTCCTCCTTTAATAAAAAGGAATTGAAACGCCAACTCTCCGGCATTACGAAAGCGAACATCGCCACCCGCAACTTCCCCCTTTCCGTGGCAGAATTGCGTAAGCGCCTGAAACTGAAAGATGGTGGAGAAAGCTATATCTTTGCCACCACTTTGAGCGATGAGAGCCATGTGCTGGTGATTTGTGAAAGGGGGATTTAGTAAGTGCTAATCCCTAAAAAACTGCAAAAATAATAGCAATATTTGGTCGTTTGGCGAAATATTGCTATTTTTGCATGTTTAAAATAACAAACTAGTTTGAATTATCATGTCATTAATAGAAATTAAGAGGGTCGAGAGTAAGAAGGACTTGAAGACGTTCATCGACTTCCATTACGACCTATACGAGGGCAATCCGTATGATGCGCCCAATCTTTTCAGCGACGACATGAACACACTTAGCAAAGATCGCAATGCCGCTTTCGAGTTTTGCGAGGCAGAGTATTTCCTTGCTTATAAAGAGGGCAAGGTAGTGGGACGTGTCGCTGCTATTATCAACCATAAGGCCAATAAGCGTTGGGACCGTAAGTCCGTGCGCTTCGGGTGGATTGATTTCATCGACGACCGTGAGGTTTCCAAGGCTCTCTTCGATGCTGTAGAGAAATATGGCAAGGAGAAGGGAATGGAAGATATTGTAGGTCCGCTTGGTTTTACGGATATGGATCCAGAAGGTATGCTTACCTGGGGCTTTGACCAGCTCGGCACCATGCCTACCATCTACAATTATTCATATTATCCGGAGCACGTAGAGGCTTTGGAGGGTTTTACCGTAGATAATAAGTACGTAGAGTATAAGCTGATAGTGCCAGATACCATCCCGGAGAAATATTCCAAGATAGCGGCGATGATAGAGAAAAGATACAATCTCCATGTCCGCAAACTTACCCGTAAGGATATTTATCAGGGCGGATACGGGCAGAAGATTTTCGACCTCATCAATAATACATATAAGCATCTCTATGGCTATTCTGAACTCTCGCAGAAGCAGATAGACCAGTACATCAAGATGTATTTAGCTTTGCTCGATCTGAACTTTGTGACTGCCATCGAGGATTGGACTACAGAGGATCATAAGATGATAGGAATCGGTATTACGATGCCTTCTCTTACCAAAGCCTTGCAGAAATGCCATAGGGGCAGACTGTTTCCTTTCGGTTGGTGGCATCTGCTGCGTGCCATCAAGTTCCATAAGACCAAGATCGTTGACCTCCTGCTCATCGGTATCCAGCCGGAATACCGTGCCAAGGGTGCCAATGCGCTGCTTTTTGCCGACTTGATTCCTATCTATCAGAAGTATGGAATCGAGTGGGGAGAAACACAGGTGGAAATGGAAGACAATGTTGCTGTGCAGGGACAATGGGGCGTCTTAGATCCAATCCTTCACAAGCGCCGCAACTGCTATATTAAGAAAATCAAGTAAATAGCAACTGTTCGTATAAAATAAAATCAGAATTACAAGGAGGAATTTATGCCTGAAGATAAAAACTTGAATGAAAAGGGTGCTGCTGAAGAACTGGCAAATACCCCTCAGGAGCAACCTGTAGAATATACAGATGACAATATCCGCCATTTGAGCGATATGGAGCATGTGCGTACCCGTCCGGGTATGTACATCGGTCGTCTGGGCGATGGTAACTTGCCTGAGGATGGTATTTATGTGCTCTTGAAGGAGGTGGTCGATAACTCCATCGATGAGTTTAAGATGGGGGCTGGAGCACGTCTGGAAATCGATATAGAGGACAATCTGCGTGTCAGCGTCCGCGACTATGGCCGTGGTATTCCGCAGGGAAAGCTCGTTGAGGCTGTCAGCGTGCTGAATACCGGTGGTAAGTACGATAGCAAGGCGTTCAAGAAGAGTGTCGGTCTGAACGGTGTCGGTGTGAAAGCGGTCAATGCCCTCAGTTCCCATTTCGAGGTGAAGTCATTCCGCGACGGCAAGGTGCGCCATCTTATTTTCGAACGTGGTAATCTCCTGAAAGACAAGACTTCCAAGACGGAGGATGAGAATGGTACTTTCATCTTTTTTGAACCAGACAATACGCTCTTCAAGAACTACAGTTTCCATGATGACATCGTGGAGACGATGCTCCGCAACTATACTTATCTGAATACAGGTCTCACCATCATGCACAATGGTCGCCGTATCCTCAGCCGTCATGGTCTGCAGGACCTTTTGAGCGACAATATGACCAATGAGGGTCTCTATGATATTGTCCACATGAAGGGTGAGGATATTGAGATAGCCTTTACCCATACCAATCAGTATGGCGAGGAATACTATTCCTTCGTCAATGGTCAGCATACTACCCAGGGAGGTACTCATCAGAGTGCTTTCAAGGAGCATATTGCCAAGACCATCAAGGAGTTTTACGGCAAGTATGAGTATGGCGACATCCGCAACGGACTGGTGGCGGCTATTGCCATCAATGTAGAGGAACCTGTCTTTGAAAGTCAGACGAAAATCAAGCTCGGAAGTACGACGATGACTCCGAATGGTGGGGAAACCATCAATAAATATGTGGGCGATTTCCTGAAGAAGGAAGTGGACAACTATCTTCATATCCATAAGGATGTGGCTGAAATCCTGGAAAACAAGATCAAGGAGAGCGAGCGTGAGCGCAAGGCGATGGCTGGTGTGACCAAGTTGGCACGTGAGCGCGCCAAGAAGGCCAACCTTCACAACCGTAAACTCCGTGACTGCCGCATCCACTTCAGCGATGCGAAGAACGACCGTAAGGAGGAGAGTTCCATCTTCATTACTGAGGGAGATTCTGCGAGCGGAAGCATCACCAAGAGTCGCGATGTAAATACCCAGGCGGTTTTCTCTCTGCGTGGTAAGCCGCTGAATTGTTTCGGATTGACCAAGAAGGTGGTGTATGAGAATGAGGAATTCAACCTCCTGCAGGCTGCGCTTGATATAGAGGATGGTTTGGATTCATTGCGCTACAACAAGGTGATTGTGGCCACGGATGCCGATGTCGATGGAATGCACATCCGCCTGCTCATCATCACGTTCTTCCTCCAGTTTTTCCCAGACCTCATCAAGAAGGGCCATGTTTATGTATTGCAGACCCCATTGTTCCGTGTGCGCAACAAGCGTACCAAGATCAAGAACAAGCAGGCAGTGGCTGATGCCGATGCCAAGTTGGGACCCAAGGAGAAGAAGGGCGATTTCATTACCCACTATTGTTATAGTGACGAAGAGCGCCAGCAGGCTATCCGTGAACTCGGACCAGACCCGGAAATCACCCGATTCAAAGGTCTCGGCGAGATTTCTCCTGAGGAGTTTGCTCATTTCATAGGTCCTGATATGCGTTTGGAGCAGGTTACGCTGCATAAGAACGACCAGGTGCAGAAGCTTCTGGAATACTATATGGGAAAGAATACCATGGAGCGCCAGAACTTCATCATCGACAATCTGGTGATTGAGGAGGATATTCCAGAGGAAGATTCTGAACCGATGGATTAAATGAAGTGAAGAATGAAGAACGAAGAGTGAAGAATTCAAGTGTTTTTGTGGGGAAACATTGAAACGGGGAACCTTTGAAAACATGGGAACTATTAAAACATGGGGAAACCATAGAAAATAGAACTGTTAACTGTTGACTGTTGACTCTTGAAGGATTTCTCTCTTTCATAAAGCTTAAGATTTAGAAATGAAGAAATATCTGTTTATTGCATTAGCGGCATTCTTGGCAGTAACTTCTGTCAGTGCCCAGTTGCGCGTGAAAATGGGCAAGAATAGCCCGATAGAGAAGTTGGGCAGGGCTGAAATCGCCATTGCCAATCTCTATGTGGATAGTGTGGATGAGAATAAACTGGTAGAGGACGCCATCCGGGGAATGCTCGAAAAGCTGGACCCTCATTCTTCCTATACCACTGCCAAGGAAACCCAGTCGATGCACGAGTCTCTGAATGGCTCTTTTGATGGCATCGGCGTGCAGTTTAATATGGTAGATGATACGCTCCTGGTCATCCAGCCGGTTACCAATGGTCCTTCCGAGAAGGTGGGCATTATCGCCGGCGACCGTATTGTGGCGGTAAATGATACTGCCATTGCGGGCGTCAAGATGAGTAAGGAGGAAATCATGAAACGGCTCCGTGGTCCTAAGGGTACGATTGTAAACCTTACCATTGTGCGTCGCGGCATCAAGGATAAGCTTACCTTCAAGGTGAAACGTGATAAGATTCCTGTTACCACGATGGATGCAGCCTATATGATTCGTCCGGGCATCGGTTATATTCGTCTGGGAAGTTTCGGAATGACGAGTCACAAGGAGGTTTCCGAGGCGATGGATTCCCTGAAGAAGAAGGGCATGAAAGACCTTATCTTCGACCTGGAGGATAATGGTGGAGGTTATCTGCAGACTGCGGCAAAGATAGCTAATGAGTTCCTGGAAAAGGGTGATCTGATTGTCTATACCAATGGTCGCAGGGATCCCCGTCAGGAGTTCCGTGCTGAGGTCAATGGTCGCTGGCGCAAGGGCAAGATCGTTGTCCTCACTAATGAGTTTACGGCTTCTGCGGCAGAAATCGTTTCCGGTGCTATACAGGATCAGGACCGAGGTGTAGTGGTGGGTCGCCGAACCTTTGGCAAGGGACTGGTGCAGCGTCCGCTTACCTTCGAAGATGGCAGTGAAATCCGTCTCACCATTGCCCATTACTATACGCCAAGCGGCAGATGCATCCAGAAACCTTATAAGAAGGGCGACCGCGAGGATTATGCAATGGATCTTGACAAGCGATACAAGCATGGTGAGTTTACCAATCAGGACAGCATTCACCTGTCCGACTCTCTGAAGTATTATACCCTGCGCAAGCATCGTGTGGTTTATGGCGGCGGTGGCATTATGCCTGATTATTTCGTGCCGCTCGACACGACCAAATACACCAAATTGCATCGTCAGTTGTCGGCTAAGAGCATTGTCATCAATCACAGTCTGAAGTTCATCGATGCTCATCGCAAGGAGTTGAAAGCTCAGTTCAAGGACTTTAGTAAGTTCATGAAGACCTATCAGGTTCCTCTGTCGCTTGTGGATGAGATCATCGAGGATGGCAAGAAAGAGAAAATAGAGGCGAAGGACGAGACTGAATTGGCTCAGACGAAGAAATACTTAGCTATTCAGTTGAAAGCCCTTGTAGCGCGCGATATTTGGGATATGAGTCAATATTTCCAGGTATGGAATGAGACGAACGAGATTGTTCTGCGTGCAGTTCAACTGCTGCAAACCGGAAAATAAATCAAATCAGCTCATGTGAAATTGTTTTAGTTTCACATGAGCTGTTCTTGTTTAAACTCAAGAAAGAAGTATTATGAGCGTTATAAAGAGTGTTTTTATATTTCTTGCTTATGACTTCTTGTCATCAGCAGGAAATGTCTCAATTGTCAAAAGTGGACGAACTTTTGAATAAAGGACAGTTTGAACATGCTGACATGTTACTTAGGAAAGCAGAGAAAGAGTCCCTAAATTCAGAAGCTCTGAGAGCATATTTTTCTTTTTTGTTTTATTTAGTTTTCTGGAATGATTTAATCTCTGAAGAAGCCTCCAGCAAAGAATGATCTGATCTTTATGGAAAACTCCAGTAAAGGATGAATTAATCTTTATGGAAGCCTCCAGTAAGGAATCTCTGGAAGAAAGCTCCAGCAGAGGATAATGAATCTTTATGAGAATGGAGTGGGAAAGGAATTAGTCCTTCCCATGCATGTGATCCCATTTCAGATAGATTCCTGCGAGAATCGTGCCGGAAATACTGTGCCAGGCACAACTGATGGCGCAAGGCAATACGGCCAAAGGCTGGGCGGCAAAGAAATTGCCGGCAAGCACCGTGGCAAGACCAGCGTTCTGCATTCCCACCTCAATACTGATGGTGCGCTTCTTGGCTGTATTGAATCCGGCACATTTGCCTGCCAGCCAACCCAGAAGATAACCCAAGGTATTGTGGCAGAAAACCACCGCAAAAGTCCAGAGGAAAAGCATCAAGCCACGGGCTACGAGATCATCGTGAACCGTAGAAATCACACCGCCTACGATAATGGCCAGACAGGTTACACTGATACCCGGCATGAGGCTCTGGATGGTAGGGAAGTATTCTTTCTTGCCATATACGTAATTGAGGGCGCAGCCGATGGCTACAGGAATAATCGTGACGATGAGGATGTTGATGAACATTCCCACTGCATCTACATGGATAATCTCGCCAGCCGTAATCTTCATCAGCAGCGGAGTCATTACTGGAGCCAGAATGGTAGAGGCGCAGGTCATTCCTACGGAGAAGGCCACGTCGCCATGACAGAGATAACTCATGATGTTGCTCGATACGCCGCCCGGACAACAACCTACCAGCAGAATACCGAGCGCCAGCGCAGGGTCAAGATGCCATACATGAACCAGCGTGTAGGCCACACCAGGCATGATGATAAATTGGGCACAGGCACCGATGAAAACATCGAGCGGACGCTGAGCCAGAATCTTGAAATCATTGGTGGTCAGGGTGAGACCCATCGTGAGCATGATAATGCCGAGAATGACGGTTTGGGTTGTTCCGCGCACCCAGTCGAAGGTATGTGGGAAGAAGAATGTAAACACAGCTACACCTATTACAAAAATAGATGTATAATTGGCCAGCCAGCGGCTGAGTCCTTGAAATAACTTAAGCATAATTCTATTTCTTTTAAAATCCTATATTTCTCTCTCGTTTATGATCTCTCATTGCTTCCTCTCTTTCAAATTCGGGTGCAAAATTACAGATTTCTTCTAATATGACAAAATATTATTGGAAATAATTGCGATTTATAAGCATTTAATGCGTCTGTCCTTTCGTTTTCGCACAAAAGGCTTGCAAGTGAGCAATGAAAAAAGTATTCCTCCTATTCTCACTTTTTGGTTTATTTATTTTGTCTTTCCCCTAAATACTTGTATCTTTGCACCATAATTATCGATAATTACAAAGAATGAACGAAGATTTTGACATAAGAAATGAGTCGGTTACGCCCGCCGAGAAGGAATTCGAGAAGGCACTGCGACCACTGAAGTTCTCTGACTTCAGCGGACAGAGCGGTGTGGTGGACAATCTCGAAATCTTTGTTGAGGCTGCCAAATACCGTGGCGAACCGCTCGATCATACGCTCCTGCACGGTCCTCCAGGACTGGGTAAGACTACTTTGAGCAACATCATCGCCAATGAACTGGGTGTGGGATTCAAGATTACCTCAGGTCCTGTGCTCGACAAGCCGGGCGATTTGGCCGGCATCCTGACTTCCCTGGAGCCGAATGATGTGCTTTTCATCGATGAAATCCACCGTCTCTCGCCAGTTGTAGAGGAGTATCTCTATTCGGCGATGGAGGATTACCGCATCGACATCATGATAGACAAGGGACCTTCGGCAAGAAGCATCCAAATAGATCTGAACCCTTTCACGCTGGTGGGCGCTACAACCAGAAGCGGACTGCTCACAGCCCCTCTCCGTGCCCGTTTCGGCATCAATCTCCATCTGGAGTATTATGATCCGGAGACGCTGCAGAAGATTATCCGGAGAAGTGCAATGCTCCTGAAAGTGCCTATCGAGGATGCGGCTGCGGTGGAAATCTCCCGCCGTTCGCGCGGAACGCCTCGTATTGCCAATTCGCTCTTGCGCCGCGTGAGAGATTTCGCCCAGGTGAAGGGCAACGGAACCATCACTTATGATATTGCGCAGATGGCGCTCAAGGCGCTGAACATCGACCAGTACGGTCTGGACGAGATAGACAACAAGATTCTCACCACCATCATCGACAAGTTCCGTGGCGGACCAGTGGGCGTGGGCACCATAGCCACAGCCATCGGCGAGGATGCGGGCACGGTAGAGGAAGTATATGAGCCTTTCCTCATCATGGAGGGTTTTATCAAGCGCACTTCGCGTGGTAGAATGGCTACGAAACTTGCCTACGACCATCTGGGCAGAAACCCTTATGCAGGGAATGTGATGCAGGGAGACTTATTTGAGTAATATGAAGATAGGAATATTTACGGGTACATTCGACCCATTTACGATAGGACATCAGAACATTGTGGAGCGTGCTCTGCCGATGTTTGACAAGCTTGTGATTGCCGTGGCGATGAGCAAGCTGAAGCATGCTAACGAGGAGATAGAGAAGCGTGTGGAGGACATCAAGGCTGTTTTCCCGAAGGAATGTGCAGAACTGGTGGATGCAGGTGATGCTTCTAAGGGATTCCGCCTGGAGGTGGTTTCCTACGATGACCTTACCATCGACCTGGCGCATCGTCTGGGAGCCAAGTTCTTAGTGAGAGGCGTAAGAAGCGCCAAGGATTTCGAGTATGAGCGTGAGCAGGCTGACATCAACAAGCAGTTGGGCGGTGTAGAGACCATCCTGCTATTCTCTGATCCCCGCTACAGCAGCATCAGTTCCACGCTCGTCAGGGAGTTGAGATTCTTCGGAAGAGAAGTGGATGAATTCCTGCCTAAGGCGAAAGTGTGACAGGAATGAAGCACCTACTAACTTCATCGTATGAATCGAGAAGTGACGTGCAATCCTTGGAGAAATAAAGAATGAAGGAATAACAAAACAATTAAGAAATAACAGATAAAAATAGGAGGAAAAAGTATGATTACATACAATGTAGATGGCGTGAAAATGCCAAAGATCAAGAAGCGCGACACCAGTGCCTGGATTCGCAAGGTAGCTGCATCTCATGGCCGCAAGGTAGGAGAGATAGGCTATATGTTTGTAGATGACGAGAAGATTCTCGAAGTGAATAATGAGTATCTGGGACATGATTACTATACCGATGTCATCACCTTCGATTACGATGAGGATGATGTGATTAACGGCGACATCGTGATTTCGCTGGATACCGTGCGTACCAATGCCGAGCAGTTTGGCAAAACCTACGATGATGAGCTTCACCGTGTCATCATCCATGGCATTCTGCACCTCTGTGGCATTAATGACAAAGGACCTGGAGAGCGTGAAATCATGGAGGAGAATGAGAATAAGGCGCTCGCCCTGCTCGAAGGTGCTTCGATATTGAAGAAGTAAAACCCTTCTATCATTTGAGGAAGTTATGTTTCTTCATTTTCCCAGTAGAAGTATAGAAAAAACAACTGTTAACTGTTGACTGTTGACAGTGAACTAATAAAAAAAGGGAGATTCCAAAGCTGATGATTGGAATCTCCCTTTGTTTATTTTATGGTTCGGCGGATTTGCAATCTGCCGTAAACAAGTCTATATTTGTATTGCCTTGATTCTTTCCCGGCATTCCTTCAGGATTTCCTTCAGTTCATCCTCCTTGTTCGCCCTAAGCATGGCGATACGGGTCTGCTTGAAGTCAGGAATTCCCTTGAAGATAGGGGAGGCGGCGAGATGGCGACGGGTGTGGAGAATGCCTCGGTACTCGTCGATGCGCTCGATATTGATGCGGAGCTGCTCTTCCAGAAGGTCGATTTTTTCATCCACGGTCAGTGGGGCGGCACCGGTATTGTCGAGATAATCACGGATTTCCTTGAAAATCCAAGGCCTTCCGAAGGTGGCTCTACCAATCATTACTGCATCTACACCATAGCGGTCGAAGGCAAGCTTGGCTTCTTCCGGGGTCGTAATATCGCCGTTGCCGATGATTGGGATATGAATGCGGGGATTGTTCTTCACCTCTCCGATGAGGCTCCAGTCGGCTTCTCCCGTGTACATCTGGCTACGGGTTCTGCCGTGGATGGTGAGTGCCTGGATTCCGTAGTCCTGCAACTGCTCAGCCAGGTCGGTAATGATGAGGTTGTCATTATCCCAACCCAGTCGGGTTTTCACGGTTACAGGCACATTGACTGCTTTCACCACTTCTCTTGTAATATCCAGCATCAGAGGAATATTGCGGAGCATACCAGCTCCAGCGCCCTTTCCTGCCACTTTCTTGACAGGGCAACCGAAGTTGATGTCAATCACGTCCGGATGAGCCTGTTCTACAATCTTGGCAGCTTCCACCATATCCTCGGTGGTGCGGCCGTAAATCTGAATGCCCACAGGGCGCTCCTCATCGCTTATTGTAAGCTTGCTGACGGTGCTCTTGATGCTTCTCACCAAGGCTTCTGCCGATACGAACTCAGTATAAACCATGGCAGCTCCGAATCGCTTGCAGAGCATGCGAAAACCAATATCCGTTACGTCTTCCATCGGAGCGAGGAAGAGGGGCTGCGAGCCAAATTCTATATTTCCTATTTTCATCTTATTCTTTTTTGCGGCTGCAAAGTTACATCTTTTTTCTGATATTACCAAAATTCACTTCAGCAGATGATACATTCCCCCAGCCAATGTCCTGATGAGCCCTTTCATTTCCAATGTGAAGAGGAGGGCGGCGAGGCGGCTGATGTCAATGCCGCTCTGCACGGAAATCATGTTGATCTGCAGGTCGTTGTTTCTTGACAAAACATCCACGATGGATTGTTCTTCCGGCGAAAGGTCGGGGAAGAGACTGCGCTCAATGCCCTGCTGCTTGGCGCGCATCAGCTTGGCGTCATCCTGCCAACCCATATCCTTCACGAAGTCGGCGGCAGAGGTAAGGAGCGTGGCACCATTCGAGCGGATGAGGTTGTTGCAACCCTCGCTATAGCTGTCGCCTATCCTGCCAGGGAAGGCGAATACATCGCGGTTGTAGGCTTGGGAAATCTGGCAGGTGATGAGGCCGCCTCCGTGGGCCATGCTTTCGATGAGGATGCAGGCATCCGACATTCCTGCCACGATGCGGTTGCGGCGCACGAAGTTGATTTTATCGGCATTCGTCTGCGTCAGAAATTCCGTGAGCAGTCCGCCGTGTTCTATCATCCTCAGCGCCGTTTCTTTGTGGCGGTTGGGGTAGAGATCGTCCAGTCCGTGAGCCAGCACGCCTACCGTCTCATACCCCTTGTCGAGCGCCTGTCGGTGGGCATTGATGTCCACTCCGTAGGCGAGTCCGCTCACGATGAGAACCTGTGGACAGAGCTGCTTCAGTTCGGTGACGAAGCGGCGGATGAGATCCTCGCCGTAAGGAGTGCAATGACGGGTTCCCACGATATTGATGACGCGCTGCTGGTTCAGGTTGGCGTTGCCCTTGTAGAAGAGCATGAGCGGCGCATCGTCGCATTCCTTGAGTCGGCTGGGGTAGCGTTCGTCGTTCATCGTGAGGGGTTCTATGCCGTAGCGCAGGTCGTATTCCAGTTCCACTTCAGCCCTTTTTCTTGCCTCATCGCTATTCTGGATGGCGTTCACGAGTTTATCTGAGGCATCGGGCAGGATGTCACGGAGATTGTTTTTGTGCTCCATGATGAGCGTGGCGGAGCCCACCTTTCTATATAGTTCCAGCATTCCCGCAAGACTGAAGTAGTTGAGCCTTGTGAGGAGAATCGTATTTAAAATTTCTTGTTGATCCACGGTGTTGTTTTTGATTTATTGTTTGTAATTTAATAGTTAGGTTTGCACCTTTGAGAGCTAAGGTTTTTTCCCTATATGCTGTAGAATTCTTCACTCTTCGTTCTTCACTCTTCACTTTCTTTTCAGGTACTCATATCCTATCCTGCATCTCAGACATTCCTTCTTGTCGCAATATTCCTTTTTCAGTTGGATGAGGGCTTGCGAGTCTCCGGCGTTTTCCACCTCCAATCCGCATTGCTGCCACATTCTCACGATATGGTTGTTTTCAGCCTTCAGTTCCTCCAGGAATTCGAAAGCCCGGTCGCAGTACTTTTCCTCGCCTCTGTGCCGTCCGTAGGCAAAGAGGATGGGAATGACGGTGTTGATGATGAGCAGATTGAGCGAGAAAGGAGATATGTGCTTCTCGTTGCGTATGCTCTCGCTTCCGAAGGTGTAATGCGTCTCCCAGTAGGGCGTAACCGATGTTTTCAACACTCCGATGACCTCCTTCACGGTGGTGGCTTCGAGCAGATGGCTGAGACTTGCTTGGCGTCGGAAATAGAGGTTGGCCAGTTGGGAGATGCGGATGTGGGGGAAGTTCTGCGGGCGCAGTCTCAGAAAGCGCCAGAGCTTGTAGTCTATGGGCGCGAGCGAGAATTTATGTTGCAGATAGAGGTATTCATTCCTGAGTTTGGAGAAATATCCGTCGTTCAGTGCGTCTTTCTGATAGCGTTCGGGGATGGTTGATAGTTCGAGCAGTCCAGCCTGTCCCAAGAAGATGGCTTCTATCTGGAAGAGGTCGTCGCGGTGATGATCTACCGAGTGCAGGGGGATGGAGAGAGCCCATTGCTCGAAGGCTTCCCCGTTGATGCCGAATCCGTAGTTGCGGGCCAGGGTCACGAAGTATGCGTTTTCCCAGTCTCCGTTGCATTTCTTCACCCTCTCGGCAATAGCTTCTGTTTTCTGTGAGAGGCGCTCGGTTTGCAGGGCGCTCATCCAGGAGTGTACGGAGAGTCGGGTGAGGGCAGGGATAATCTGATAGCAGGGTGGATACTGGTCGATGGAGAGCAGTTCCTGATAGTGTCGGAGCACGTTTTCGGGGATGCTGAGCTGCATCTGCGTGAGGGGTTCTCCCTTGGAGTTGCGGGCTTCCAGGTCGATGATTCCGCATACGTGGAGCACCACGTTGTCGTATCGCTCGTCCTTCTCGTGTCCGTGCAGATACCAGTCGCTCGCTTTGTCGTGTATTTCGATATTGCCCACCCAGAGCATTCCGTCTATCTTGATTTTAGCATTGAAGAAATCGGGTCCCGCATTGCGGTTGTGCAGCCCTGGGTCGATGACTTCCACCTGCCGATGGTCGGTAGTATGGAGAGGAGAAAGTGGAAACAGCTTGTGTTTCCATACATAGTGAAGTAATTGCTCCATGATAGTTTTCTTTATTTGGTTTCAAAAGATTTGGTTTCAAAAGATTTGGTTTTTAAAGCCAGCGCTCGAAAGCCTTGTCGTAGTCTTCGCTATTACCCAATCTGCCATTGATGAGGCACACCAGTTCTACGGTAGCCTTGAGGCAGAGTTTCTCATCGTTAGCACGGAAAATGTCCTGATGGAAGATGTATCTTACGCCCTGCTTTTCCAGCCACAGGCGGGAGAGGAATTCATCGTCGCACTGCAGCGGCACCTTGTATTGCAGGTTCATGCGAGCCACTACAGCGTCCACGCCCTTATTGTGCATTTCTGCAAAGCTGAGTCCGCATTCCTTCAGGAAGAGATGGCGCGTATGTTCCATGTAGTGCAGATAGTTGGCATTGTTTACGATTCCCTCTATGTCGCACTCATAGTCGCGCACCTCCATTTTTGTTTCAAATATATATTTGCTCATAATCTCTTATTTTTTTATTATTTCAGCATATTTTCTATTTTCTTTTTGTCTTTATCTTTAGGGTAACCCTTTCTTCTTTAGGAAGTCCTTTCTATTCTGAAGTTTCGCATGTAAGCTCCACACGTCCTTACAGGGCGCCTTGTTGATTGCTATTATACCCAGGGCGATGCCTGGGGTTAGGAGTTTTTTGGTCTTCAGCCCGTACTTAAACCACTTGCGAAACTTGAATCTATTCCTTTCTGAACGTCTTTCAAATTCTTCTCAGAAGTAGGCTAAATGTTTAGAATCATACGATTTTGCCCCAAATCACTGCAAAAATAAGCAAAATTTTCTATTTATTACTATAATAATGCGCTTTTTTCTACAAATAAATCGGTTTTTCCAAGATTTTTGATTATTTTTGCCGAAAGGAATAAACAAAAAAACAAGATAACAATGAAAATAGCTTTGATAGGCTACGGCAAGATGGGACACATGATCGAAGAGATCGCCTTGCAGCGTGGCCATGAAATCGTATGTAAGATTGACGTAAATAACCCTGAAGATATCGACAGCCCGGAGTTCTGCTCTGCGGATGTGGCTATCGAGTTTACCAACCCTACTGCCGCTTACGGCAACTATCTCAAGGCTTTCTCCCACAATGTAAAGGTGGTTTCGGGTTCTACCGGATGGATGAAAGACCATAAGGAAGACGTGGAGAAACTCTGCGCCGACGGTAAGCAGACCCTCTTCTGGGCCTCTAATTTCAGTATCGGTGTGGCTATCTTCTCTGCCGTCAACCGCTATCTGGCTAAGATCATGAACGGGTTCCCACAGTACTCTGTATGTATGCAGGAAACACACCACGTACATAAGCTCGATGCTCCTTCTGGCACTGCCATCACCCTGGCAGAGGAAATCATCGACAATATCGACCGCAAGAAAGACTGGAAGCGCGGCGTGACTTATTGGACTGAGGACGGTCATCACGACGAGGGCGATCAGAACATCACTGATGAGGATTTGGTGATCAACTGCGTGCGCGATGGAGAGGTTCCTGGAATCCATGCCGTGATGTACGATTCTGATGCTGATATGATTACCATCGAGCACAGTGCTCATTCACGCAAGGGCTTCGCGCTCGGAGCTGTGCTTGCAGCTGAGTTCACAGCCAACCATTCCGGTCTGCTCACCACATCAGATCTCTTTAAGTTCTAAATGATAAACAGGTTCAGATTGGTTCTAAAGATTAAGTGCAGTTTGGCTTCTCAGGATTATGTTCTGATGGAGCCTTCTAACAGTTCTTCTATAAAGTTCTGATCTGATAAGCAGAAAAAAGAGAAAAAAATGATAGATAAAGAGAAACAAAAACTGAATATGAAGGTGCAGTGGACGAAGTTTGCCATTGTGATAGTACTGTACCTTGCATTCCTCTTCTGGCTGAAAAGTTGGCTGGGACTGATCGTAGTGCCATTCATCTTTGATGTGTATATTACCAAGAAGATACGCTGGCAGTGGTGGAAGGACTCAGAGGGGCCTGTACGCTTCATCATGAGCTGGGTAGATGCTCTGGTATTTGCCCTCGTGGCAGTGTATTTCATCAACCTGTTCTTCTTCCAGAACTATGTGATTCCGTCTTCATCTCTCGAGAAGAGCCTTCTCACGGGCGATTATCTCTTCGTGAGCAAGGTGAGCTATGGTCCACGTATTCCTCAGACTCCACTCACCATGCCTCTCACCCAGCACACCATGCCGCTGGTCAACGTGAAGAGCTACTGTGAATGGCCTCATTGGGATTATCGCCGCGTGAAGGGATTGGGCGATGTGAAGCTCAACGACATCGTGGTGTTCAACTATCCTGCGGGCGATACCTTGGTGAATGAAGAGCGCTATCAGGCACAGGATTACTACCAGATGGTGTATGGATTCGGCGAGCAGATTTTGGAGCAGAACGGACTTTCCAAGGACGTGAGAAAGATGAATCCGCTGCAGCAGCGCCAGTATTTCGAGCAGGTTTACCAGGTGGGCAGAAGCTACATCGTGAGCAATCCGGGCGAATATGGCGACATCATCAGCCGACCTACCGACCGCCGCGAGAACTACGTGAAGCGCTGCGTTGGTTTGCCAGGACAGACCCTGCAGATCAAGAATCGCATCGTATATCTGGACGGCAAGGCCAACAAGGAGCCTGACAATGTGCAATATACCTACAAGATGAAGCTCAAGGGCGAGTTCCCGATGGATTTGGCAGACGAGTTGGGCATTACCAATGAAGACTTGCTGACCTACAACCAGTCGGGCGCTATTCCGCTTACCCGCAAGGCTTATCTCGCTCTGAAGGCCAATAAAAATCTGGTGGAGAGCATCTCCATCAATACCGATGCTACTTATGGCGACCTCTATCCGCTGAATGCCTATACGGGTTGGACGCGCGATAATTACGGTCCGGTATGGATTCCTAAGAAGGGCCAGTCTATTGCCCTCACGCTGAAGAATCTGCCTGTATATGAGCGTTGCATCAAGGTGTATGAGGGCAACGACCTGAAGGTGGACCGCCAGGGCCGCATCTTCATCAACGGCAAGCAGGCGAAGAGTTACACCTTCAAGCTCGACTATTACTGGATGATGGGCGATAACCGCCACAATTCAGCCGACTCCCGCTATTGGGGCTTTGTGCCTGAGGATCATGTGGTGGGCAAACCTATCTTCATCTGGTGGAGCCACAGTCCAGACCATCCGGGCTTCTCGGGTATTCGCTGGAACCGACTCTTCAAGTTTGTCGATAACATCAAGTAAGGTCGATAACAAAAGTAAGATTCAGACGGTTTGAAAATAGCATTCAAATTCCTCCTCTCATTGGTGCTGGCATTGCTCTTAGCATGGGGCATCCGCACCTATGTATTCACTGTCTATTCTGTGCCCGAAGGTGGGCTTCCTCCCCAGCTGAAGGAGGGTAACAGAGTGATAGTGAACAGGATTGACTGCGATATTTTTCACCGTGGCGAGACGATAGTTTTTGCCGATTCCGTAGAGTGCCTCGTTACTCCGAAGTCGAAATATATGGGTAGGGAGAAGAAAGGCTCTTATGTGCGGGGCTGGATGGAAGCCAATTTCATCGGAGTCATCGAGCAGATGCCTGGCGATACGATTCGCATGGGCAGGGAGCGATACGTCATTCCTACCATCTGCTGCAAGCGCTGCGGCTGCAAGGATTGCCGCTTCTATCTCGTGCGCACGGCGAAGGGAAAAACCATTGTCCACAAGCATCAGATTATCGGAAAAGCATATAAACTCTTTTAGAGGGCGATTAGAGTCTATTAGAGAAACAAAAATCGGATCCTCTTAGAATGAGTATAGAAAAATAAACTGTTAACTGTTGACTGTTGACAGTTTATTTTTATTTTGAAACAGTTGCTCATCAGTTGGTCTATTCCAATCAAGTTAGTCTATTTCAGTTTATAGATAAGAGACTGAAAATTTCAATACCCCCAAACTATTAAAAGAAAAAGATTTTGAAAGCAATATTATCTTCCACGTATTTCGGTCCTGTGCAGTGGTATCAGAAGCTGAACCGCTATGAGGAGTGCCTGATAGAGCGCCATGAGAGCTTTATCAAGCAGACTTACCGCAACCGAATGATTATCCCTACCACCAATGGTCCTCTTTCTCTCACCATTCCTACCAATCACGGCACTTCGCTGGCGATGAAGGATATTCGCATTTCCGACCATGCCAACTGGCGCCACGTGCATTGGAATGCGCTTCTCTCGGCTTATGGTGAGAGTCCTTTCTTCGAGTATTATCAGGACGACATCCGCCCTTTTTACGAGAAAAAATACGAATTCCTCTTTGATTTCAATATGGAAATCATGGAGAAGATGATAGAGTTGCTCGACATCCGTCCTCATGTGAAGGTTACAGACCGATACGTTTTAAGTGAAGAACGAAGAATGAAGAGTGAAGAATTCAATAGCCCAGAGGTGCAAGCTCAATTCAACACTCAAATACGGGATTTCCGTGATGCGATTCGTCCGAAAAAGCCTCTTCCTGATGCAGAATTCGTACCTCAGCGCTATTATCAGGTGTATGAGCAGAAGCATGGTTTCCTGCCCAACATGAGCATTCTCGACCTGCTTTTCAATGAAGGCAACGAGGCGATATTCTATTTGTAAGACAAAAATGATACGGCGAAGGCATTTTTCTTTTCGGTCTTCACCAGGTTGAGGTCGGCCTCGTCTGGATTCTTACCCTCTTTCCTTGCCTGGTTGATACGTGACTTTGCTTGCCCCCCGTTTCTTGCCCTTATTTTGGTCATCATTGATGACTGGCGCCTGTCATCAATGATGACCAAGGTTAGTTCGTCTATTAAGCCTGACTTCCGGTACAAGAGAAGCTTTCTTTCGATTGCTGTTGCAAAGCTACAACTTTTTGGGATTGAAAACAAATTATTTCACTACAGATTTTGGCGGCGTTTTCGTAAGTGCTTGATTGATAACACTTTATCGCGATATTTTGGCAATCGTTTTGTGCATTTTGATAGATTTTGAAGAAAATGAAGGTTAGCGCCCCTGGATTTAAGAAAAAGAGGTCATTTCCGGTCATGGTCATTTTCGGTCAAAATCGTTTCGGGGGCGCTCTTTTATCCTATAATATAATATTATAGACTACTTTGACCAATTCCATTTTCATTTTGACCGAAAATGACCATGACCGATTTTGATCGGATTTGCCATTTCTTAGAAAGCAAATCTATGTTAGATGTGTTTGCTAAAAAGTCTTGATAATCAAGTACTTGTGCTGAAATCAACACCATTGTTGATTGTTTTTAGTACGAAAAGGGGCATTTATTGGGTATATAGATACGATATCACCTTATTATAATATAAATAGACTGAACTTGCGAAACTTAAATTATCACTCTGCAGGATATTCTGGTGGTTTATCAGGTCCATGGCAAGACTGGCTGGCTTCCATGTAGGTACTATTTACCCCGGTTTCTTGACTTAAATCAAAAAAACAGAGTGTATGGAAACTTTTCTCTTAAATTGTTTGTGTGCGCACACAAAAAGTTATACCTTTGCACCAGAAATAAGATACAAGGTTACAAAAGATTGTTAGGATAAGCATAGAAAGAAGCTTGGAAGGCATGAAGAGATTGCTAAGAAGAGCATGAAAAGATTGCTGGAAGAGTTAAGATAAAGGCAAAAGATTGCAGATAGGATAACAAATGAAAGTTGACAGGCTCTTCGGAGTCTTCAATATAGAGATAGGTAAAGATTATTAGGATAACTTGAGGTTGTCTTTCTTCGGGAAGCGATCTCTTAAAAAAAGAAAGGTAAAAATTATGTTAGTTTTAGGTATGGTTTTCGCAGTATTGGTAGCTGTTGCAGCTGAGGTTGGTGCAATCAAGAACGACCTCGCTTAGGCTTAGCCAAGAAGGTTCCCTAAGAGGGAATCATGCGAACGGAATCGTAGTCATGGGTTTCGAAAAAATGGTTAGATTGGGGTGTGAATCCCTGCGTTTAGTTAGAGTTTTAGGGGTGAAAGTCCCTGTGTTTAAAGTTTGAATTGGAGATGAGAATCTCCGCGTTTGAAAGTAGTTTTTGAACGAAGAGGAAGCCAAATGGGCTTCCGCTATGAGGGGCGAAAAGCTCCTTTTTTTGTTTCATGGCGGTTGGGTTTCAGAAAAAACTGTTTGCTGGCCGAACCGGATGAAATCAGTTTTTGAAAAGGCAGTTATTAATTCAATAGGTAATATAAAAGGCAATTGCAGGGGGTGTAGGTTTCCCTTCGCAGTTGCCTTTCTTTTCCTCCTCTCATTTCTCATTTGAAGATCAGGGTGATGAGTCTGTTTTTGTCGAAAAGTTCCCTTGCCACGTCTTGAATCTGTTGGCTGGTAATGGCTTCCACCTGTTCGTAGAGGCAATCAACGTTTTTCTCCCAACCATAGTGGAGGAAGCTCTTACCGAAATCGAGGGCGAAGTTCTCACGGTTGTCGCAGGCAACGCCAATCTGACCCTTAATCTGCTTTTTGGCAGCTTTCAGTTGGGAGTCGGAGAGCGGTTTCTCCATCATCCGGTCCAGTTCTTTGCGCACCAGTCGCAGGCAGCGTTTGATGTCGTGTTCATCGCAACCGAAGTAGATGCTCCAGGTGCCCGTATCTCCGTAGGCCACCATCGTGCTTTCCACGGTATAGACCAGTCCGTTGTGCTCTCTCAAGGCGAGATTGAGTTTAGCGTTCATGCCCGGTCCGCCGAGGATATTGTTGAGCAGATAGAGCGGCATTCGCCGGTCGTCGTTCACATCGTAGGCTCTTGTTCCTATCATCACATGCGCCTGATGGGTATTCTTCTGCATCACAATCGTCTGCCCGGCAATCTCTTCCCCCACAGATAGATAATTTTTAGGTCCCACAGATTTCACAGATGACACAGATTTTTCTGTAGTAATAGAATTCTCATCCCCCGCGAATCCCGTGTCTCCCGAGAAATCTGCGTCATCTGCGAAATCTGCGTGACAATCCTCTTCAGCAAGCTTGCCCGAATCATCATCTGCGAGTGCCCTTCCGACAAGCTTCACCAGCTTCTTGAAATCAATATCCCCATAAGCGAAGAATATCGCATTGTCGGGGCGATAGAGTTTGCGGGTGAATCGTAGTGCATCCTCAGTAGTGAAGGAGCGAACCTGCTCGGCAGTGCCCAGAATATTATGTCCTAAGGGCGAACCCTTGAAGAGAATATTCTCAAACTCATCATAGATCAGTTCGGCAGGCGAATCGTTGTAACTCTCAATCTCATCGCAGATCACCTCCACCTCCTTGTCGATTTCCGCTTGCGGATAGACGGAGTGGAACACGATGTCGGAAAGCAGATCCACTGCCCTGGCGATGTGCTCCTTCAGGATGGCAGAATAATATACGGTGCCCTCCTTGTTGGTGTAGGCATTGAGGTCGCCGCCCACGCTCTCCAGGCAGTTGAGAATGTGCCACGCCTTGCGTCGCTCAGTGCCCTTGAAGGTGACGTGCTCGCAGAAATGGGCGAGTCCTTCTTCGCCAGGTTCCTCATTGCGGGTGCCGGCGTTTATCTGATAACCGCAATATACTACCTTGCTATCGGAAGGCAGATGGATGATGCGGAGTCCGTTGTCGAGTGTATGTGTATTGTATTTCATTTCTATGCAAAATCAATGTACAAAAATCAATGTGCAAAATTCATTGTGCAAATTTCTAATGTGCAAAGTTACATCTAAAATGTAATTTATCCAAAAATATCAGCTATTTATTTTGCATTATCGCCAAAAACATTTATCTTTGCCTGCAATTAATTCTGCCGGGGAAATCCGGACGGGGAATGATTCCAATTCTTCTTCAGATAGGAAACTGTTTCCCGGTCAGGCAAGAATCGTTTCCGGTTGGACAAGAATATAGTTTTTTAACAAGATACAGAAATATACAATGCGCAAGGTTATAGGAATAGGAGAGACCGTTCTGGACATTATCTTCAAGAATGGCAAGCCGATAGAAGCAGTGCCGGGCGGCTCATCGTTTAATGCCGTCATTTCTTTGGGGCGTGCGGGTGTGAATACTTCGTTTATCAGCGAGGCAGGCAACGACCGTATCGGCGAGTATGTCATCGAGTTTTTGAGGGAGAATGGGGTGAATGCCGACAATGTGAGCATCTTCCCTGATTCGAAATCGCCTCTCTCATTAGCTTTCCTCGATGAGAACAACAATGCCGACTACATCTTCTACAAGGATCATCCTCACGACCAGCTGGAGTTTGCCACACCGGAAATCAATCCTGGCGACATCGTGCTCTTCGGTTCGTTCTTCGCTCTGAATCCTGTGGTCCGTCCTCAGGTTGCCGGCTTCCTGGAATACGCCAAGAGTCGTGGAGCCATCCTCTATTACGACGTGAATTTCCGTGCTTCTCATCAGAACGAAATCATGAAGATTACGCCTAATCTGATAGAGAATTTAGAGATGGCGGATTTCGTGCGCGGCAGTCATGAGGACTTCGGAATTCTCTATAAAAAACCGGAGGCTGACAAGGTGTATAATGCCGAAATCAGTTTCTACTGCAAGAAGTTCATCTGCACCCAGGGTGCCGACCCGGTGGAGGTGCGTGCTGAGAACGGATTTGCCAAGAGTTATCCTTCCGAGAAGATGAAGACGGTGAGCACCATCGGAGCTGGCGACAACTTCAATGCCGGTTTCGTATTCGGATTGATCAAGGATGGAATCACCCGCGAAGACATCGACCACGGTTTGACCGAGGCGCAATGGGACAGTTTGCTGAAGAGTGCCCAGGAGTTCTCTGCCGAATGCTGCAAGGACATCTACAACTATGTTTCCAAGGAATTCGGAGAAGAAAAGAAGAAGGAATTAAAAATAAGTTAAATGAAAAAGATTTTAATGTTTTTATTAGGACTTCTTTTGTGTATTTTTGCTGTATTGGGTATTGAACAATATTCAAATAAAGTTAGCAAAGAACGACATGAAAAAGAAGTTCTTCAAGCAAAGCAAGATAGTATTTGGCTAGCTGAAGAAAGAGAAGAACAAATAAAAGATAGTCTTAAGCAAATTGTTGAAGATAGTCTTCGACAAATACGAAAAGATAGTATAAATAAAGTTATAGATGAGTTACGAACAAAAGAAAAAAAATATCCATTATCTCAAGAACAGCAAGAACTAATGGAAAGTTATAATGAGGCTGCTCGCAAGGCGGTAGATGCTAAATATAATAGTAATACGGAACGAATGTGGCATGGATTGCCGCGAGCAAATTCTGGTGCTGCAGATGCTTTTGCTAATAGTTTTAAATAGTTTTATTATGATAGAAATTACAAACAAGATTTATTACGTAGGCGTAAACGACCGCAACAAGCATCGTTTTGAGGGCCTCTGGCCTCTGCCTAACGGAGTGAGCTACAACTCTTATATCATCGACGATGAGAAGGTGGCACTGGTAGATACTGTAGAGGTGGATTTCTTCACCCAGTTCCTCGAGAACATTCACGAGGTGATCGGCGACTGCGAAATCGATTACCTCATCATCAACCACATGGAACCTGACCACAGCGGCTCTATCGCCCTCATCAAGAAATATTATCCTAATATCAAGATCGTGGGCAACAAGAAAACTCTCGGTATGCTGGAAGGCTTCTATGGCGTTACCGACGATGTGGTAGAGGTGAAGAATGGCGAAACCCTCTCTCTGGGCAACCACGAGCTGAGCTTCGTTCTCATTCCGATGGTTCACTGGCCAGAGACCATGGTTACTCTGGATGCGAAGAACAAGGTGCTCTTCTCGGGCGATGCTTTCGGCTGCTTCGGTGCGCTGAATGGCGGTATTATTGATACGGAAATCAACTGCGAGACTTTCTGGCTGGAGATGGTTCGCTACTACTCAAACATTGTGGGTAAGTATGGAATCCCTGTTCAGAATGCCTTGAAGAAGTTGGCTGGCGTGGAACTGGATTACATCTGTTCAACCCATGGTCCGGTTTGGCACGAGCATATTGAGAAGGTTATCGGTATGTATGATAAGATGTCGAAGTACGAGACGGAGCCGGGCCTCGTTATCTGCTACGGCACTATGTACGGCAATACCGAGCGCATGGCTGAAATCATCGCCCGTGCGGCAAGCAAGGCAGGCGTGAAGAACATCGTAATGTACAACATCTCGAAGACTCACCACAGCTACATCCTGCGCGACATCTTCCGCTACAAGGGTCTCATCGTGGGTGCTCCAACCTACAATGCCGGTCTTTATCACGAGATGGAGGTTCTCCTCTCCGAGCTTGCCAATAAGGACGTCAAGAACCACCTCCTCGGTTGGTATGGTTCTCATTGCTGGGCAAGCAAGGCAGTAGCAAAGATTCAGGAGTGGAACGAAACCAAGCTCCACTACGAGCCAGTGGGCGAGCCTGTGGATATGAAGCAGGCGATTACTCCAGAGGTGAAGGCGCAGTGCGAGGCTCTGGGTAAGGCGATGGCAGAGAAGCTGCTGGCGGAATAAAAGTTTAAGAGCGGAAGAACAACTGGGGGTAACAGAGTTAACAGTTAACAGTTGTTTTTCCGCTCTTTCTTCATCTATTTTATATAGGATTTTTATCCCTCGCAGAGCTTTGTCAATTCTTCCAGGTTATCCGCCACTTCTATCACATCTCGCCAATCGCCGCGAATCATGCTTTTCTCTGCCATGTCATCCAGCAGGGCGATGGTGGAGTTCCAGAAGCCTTTCATATTGTAGAGAATCACCATTTTGTGATGGTAGCCGATGGTGTGGGCGGCGGCGATGGTGAAGATTTCATCCAGAGTGCCGACGCCGCCAGGAAGGGCTACGAAGAGGTCGCTCTGGGCAAGCATCAGGTCCTTACGGTCGCTGAGATTATCACACGGAATCTCGATGTCGAGGTCAGGGAAGGTTCTGCCGCCTCTTTCTACAAGCGTAGGAACCACGCCGATGGTTCTGCCGCCATGCGCCTTCACCGCCTTGCCTATGCAATCCATCAGTCCGGAGTTACATCCGCCGAAAACCAGGTCGTGGCCATTTTCTGCCATCCATTTGCCCAACTCTTCCGTCATCGTGAAGAAATCCGGGTCGATATTTTTATTCGCTGAACAAAAAACTGCTATTTTCATGTCTTTATCTTCTATGATTATGATGTTTTATCTGTTGTTTATTGATGTTTAGGCAAAGATACGCAAAAATATCGAGATTATTCATCTGTTTTTGCGGATAATTTCTTAATTTTGCAAACAATAACTAATCTGATAAACAAAAATAGATTTCTTATAAAACAGGACAAAAGATTTCTTATAAACGATACAACAGAATGAAAAGGATTATCACATATAGCATCATTGCATTACTGCAGGCGTCTGTAGCGTTTGCACAGGTCTCTCAGAAACCAAAACTTCAGAAGCGGGAGAAGTATGAATGGGAGGGAGAAATTCCTACCTACGTGGAGCAACTGAAGAAGGAACTGACCTATCCGATGGCTTGGGGAACCAGCCCTATCAGAAACTTCAAGAAGTGGAAGAAGGCGGCAAGAGAGAAGGTATTCGAATGCATGATGACGCCTCCGAAGGCGGCTGCGGCTTGGGATATGGAAGTGCTCGGTGAGGAACAGAGAGACGGATATAAGGCGCAGAAAATCGCCTTCAATATCAACGCCTATTCCCGCATTACGGCTTATCTCCTGATTCCGGATTCTGAAGATGGGAAGAACCCTAAAGCAGAAGCTGGATTGCTGTCTTCTGCTCAGAATAAGAAATCGGGGAAATTCCCAGCCGTGGTGGCGCTCCACGATCATGGCGCCCATCTCTTTATAGGAAAGGAGAAGATGATTCGCCCTTTCTTTATCGCTTCTGAAGAGCAGGATGCGGATGGGAAGATTTCTGAAAAGAAGAAGGCTGCCAACCAGGAGGTTCTGGACGATGCAGATGCGTGGGTAAACCAGCTTTATGAAGGCCAGTACGTGGGCGATTACCTGGCGAAGCATGGCTACGTGGTCTTTTCGGCAGATGCACCGATGTGGGGAGAAAGAGGCCGAAAGGAGGGCGTGGATAGAAATAAATACGATCTTATCGCCGGCAACATGATGATGCTGGGTCGTGACCTTTCTGCCTTCATGACTTACGATGATATTTCCAGCACCGAGTTCCTGGCTTCTCTGCCGATGGTAGATGCGAAGCGTATCGGATGCGTGGGCTGTTCGATGGGAGCCTATCGCTCGTGGATGCTCTCGGCTTTGTCGGATAGAATCAGGGTGGGTGCTTCCATCTGCTGGATGATTACCACCGATGCTCAGCTTACCAGACGTTTTGGCAGAAAGGAGAATGGTGGTTTTGCGAATTGCTTTCCTGGATTGCGCCAGTATCTCGACTATCCCCATATCGCTTCCCTCGCCTGTCCGAAACCGATGCTCTTCATCAATGGCACAAAAGACAAGCTTTTCCCAGTGCCCGGTGTAAAGGATGCTTTCGCCGAAATGCACAAGGTTTGGAAGAGTCAGGGGGCAGATAATCTGCTGGATACGGAGCTTTGGGAAATTCCTCATTCCTGCGGACTGAAGGCGCAGGAGAAAATGCTGGAGTTTCTGGATAAGATTCTGAAATAGGGGAAATATCAAAAGTCTACTACGCTAACCCCTTAAAAAATGCCGTTAGCGTAGTGAACTTTTTGAATATACGAAATCAATCTTTACCACAATTCTTCAGGCGACAAGTCTTTGTCCTTTCTGCCCATCAGATAGTAATCGGCAAGGAACTGGATATTGGCCTGAGTAATCTTCAGACCCTCTTCCTTCACATATCGGCTGGTGAAGATGTTGGCATCAGGAAGCATTCCCTTTTCTATCAGCTTGCAAACAATCTCGTAAGGGAAAGGAATACCGTTGCCGGAGATGATATTGAAACAGTCCTCTGCTGCACGCTCGGCATTGTAGTATGGGTTTTCAGGCGAAGCGATGCAATGAGCGGTTCCGAAGCTGATGTTGATGCCCGTATAAGGACTTCCGTACACGATGATTCCCTTTTCGTATTTCTGAGGGAAACTGATGTTGGAAGGTAGTTCGAAACCGATATTCTTCAGGAATTCCTTCATCGTCTTGACATCCTCGATGAACACAAACTTGTCTCCATAGCCATTCTGCTTGAGCAGGTTGTAGTCGTGGATGCTCTTCTTGTGTTTCTGGACATTTCTTTCAGCCTCTATCTGAGCCTTGTTGTCTTCATAAGTAGGATCGAGGAGAGCACCGGTTTGCCACCAGTCTCCACCAAATCGGAAGAGATTGCATACGAGCACATTCTCGCCGCTGAGGAAGGAAGAAGCATCCCCAATATTGGTAGATTCCTTGAGCACTCTGATGAGGCTCCCTTCTTCTGCCTTCTCCTGATTCTCCTTTGAGGTCTTCTCCGGATCATCTTCCTCCTCATACAAATCCTTCAGATAGAAGAATTTCTCATCTTCTTTCATCATTCTGAAGGCTCTGGTTCCCTTGTAATCGATGTCCGTCCAGAGTTTGTGGGCAGGATGATGCTCGCTGATCTTGGCAAGCCATTCAGCAGAGGTGAGAGCCAAAAGATTGTTGCGGCTGTTCATCGTGTGCTCTATCTGGATGGAGTAGGCGATGACTTCATTGAAGCCCTGTGGAGAGCGGGCGAGCTTTTCGAGGTCGAACTGCAGGCGCTTGAGATTGTTGATGTTGAAGAAGCAGTTGTAGTGGAACCATGCCAGCACGTCTCTGTATTCCAGGAACTTGTCTTCTGATGTAGGTAACTCGCAGAGGAATTCACGCAGGCGCTCGTTTTCCGGTGCAGTTTCATACTCCTTGTCGAGAAGATTATACACCAGTTTGGCAGCCAGTTCTATCGTACTGAAGAGGAAAGGTACGGCCTCCTGGATGTAGGCACTCTGCTGGTAATGGTGCCAGCACAGGAACTTGATGTCGGAGATGTTGATCTCGTCCGGATCGTATGGCGCATCATCTTCATTGAGAGAGTTCTTGACAAATTCCTTTTCGTTCTCATAGAACGGGATGTATGAACCATATCGCTTCTTGCATTCTGCGGTGAAAGTCTTCCAGATACAAGTACCGGAGAGCACGTCCTCAAAATATCCGGCGATGCAGAGGGCGAGCTGCTTGGCATCTTCCACGTCTTTGAACTGATGCGTGAAGCAGGCATCGTCGAGGGCGTGGTATATTTCATTGGATAACTCCGTATAATATTGATCCACTTCATTAGGTTTCTCGTATGGATGCATTGCCATCCATTCTTGAGTGAAAATTACTTTTTTCATATCATTCGATTGTTTGTTATTTCGTGCAAAGGTAATGAAATAATAGAGAAATCTGCAAGAAATTCAAAGTTTTTTCGTAACTTTGCACCCGAATTTAGGCAATCTTAATAAAACTATATGGTTGCCGCAAGCGTTTTAGAAGGATTTTGCACCCTAATTCATGGCTGGGAGGGTGAATTCGGCCTTCTATTTGATTATACATGAATTAAGGTTAAAAAGATTTGAAGACATTTGAAGAATTGGGCGTGAGCGAAGAGATTCGCCGTGCCATCGAAGAGCTTGGATTTGAGAATCCAATGCCAGTTCAGGAAGAAGTTATCCCATATTTGCTTGGTAATAAGAACGACGTGATTGCGTTGGCGCAGACCGGTACGGGTAAGACTGCATCTTACGGTATTCCGGTTATCCAGAAAACTGATGCCAGCAGCAAGCAGACACAGGCTGTCATCCTCAGTCCTACACGTGAGCTCTGCCTCCAGATAGCAGACGATTTGAACAGTTTTGCCAAGTACATCGACGGTTTGCATATTGCTGCAGTCTATGGCGGTACTGACATCGGAAGCCAGATACGCACCCTGAAGCATGGTGTGCAGATTATCGTGGCTACTCCTGGACGATTGCTCGACCTGATTAATCGCGGTGTGGCTCAGTTGGAGCACGTCAATAACGTGGTGCTTGATGAGGCTGACGAGATGCTCAACATGGGCTTCTCTGAGAGCATCAATGCCATTTTTGAGAACGTGCCGGAGGATAGAAATACCCTTCTCTTCTCGGCTACCATGAGCAAGGACATCGAGAAGATTGCCCTCAACTATCTGCACGACCACAAGGAAATCGTAGTGGGTTCGCGCAACGAGGGTGCTGAGCACGTAAACCACATCTACTATCTCGTAAACGCCAAGGATAAGTATCTTGCCCTGAAGCGCATCGTGGACTTCTATCCGCGCATCTTTGCGATTATCTTCTGCCGCACCAAATTGGAGACGCAGGATATCGCTGATAAACTTATCAAGGATGGATATAATGCCGAGGCCCTGCATGGTGACTTGAGCCAGCAGCAGCGAGACCTCACCATGCAGAAGTTCCGCAACCATACCGTTCAGTTTCTGGTGGCTACTGATGTGGCAGCACGTGGTCTGGACGTAGATGATCTGACTCACGTTATCAACTATGGTTTGCCTGACGATGTGGCAAGTTACACCCACCGAAGCGGTCGTACCGGTCGTGCCGGAAAGAAGGGAACTTCCATCTCTATCATCCATACTCGTGAGAAATTCAAGGTTCGCCAGATTGAGAAGCAGATAGGCAAGGACTTCGTGGATGGCGTTTTGCCAACCCCAGAGGAAATCTGCAAGAAGCAGCTCTTTAAGACCATGGACGATATCATGAAGACGGATGTGGATGAGGATCAGATTGAACCATACATGGCAGAAATCAACCGCCAATTTGAGTACATCGACAAGGAGGATATCATCAAGAAGATGGTGACCATCACCTTCGGTAAGTTCCTGGATTACTACAAGAATGCTCCTGAGATTGTGAAGCCAGAGAGCGGTAAGGGTTCACGTAACGGCGAAGGTCGTGGAAGTCGTGGTGAGCGTGGCAAGGTTTCTGGTGGTCGCAGAAAGCACGAAACAGAGGCTGGATTCAAGCGCCTCTTCATCAATCTGGGTAAGGCTGATGGTTTCTATCCAGGCGAAATCATGCAGTATCTGAACAAGCATGTGAAGGGCCGTCAGGAGGTAGGTCACATCGACCTGCTGAGTAAGTTTGCCTACATCGAAGTGCCAGAGGAGGATGCTAAGCGCGTGATGAAGGCTTTGAACGGAACTGAGTACAAGGGCAGAACCGTAAGATGTAATGATGCTGACGAGGAAGGTCATGGCAGAGGCAGTCGTGGTGGACGTTCTGCAGAGAAGGGTTCCCGTGGACGTAGAGGTTCTGATGATGCTCGTTCTGAGCGTGGAGGTCGTGGAAGCCGTGGCTCAGAGAAAGGTCGTGGTGGAAAGAAAGTACGCCGTGAGGAGGAAACAGGCGACTGGCGTCAGTTCTTCCAGAACAATGACAATGTGAAATTCAAGGGCGAGGAGCCAAACTTCGAGGAAGAAGGTTGGGCTCGCCGTCGTCCTAAGAAGAAGTAATTTAGGCAGCGATTTATAATAAGATGAAAGTCGCCGAAAAACCTCGTCAGGTTTCATTGAAGGAACTGAATAATATCTCGCAATATTAATTGGAATTCTGTAGGTTGCAAATCTGTAAGATAAAAATAAGCTGAAAATCAGCAAGATAATAAGAATAGAAAGACTAAATAAAACAAGAGCGGAAAACCAGGAGTTAACAGGTTAACAGTTAACAGCTGTTTTTCCGCTCTTTTTATATCATCCTGAGACTATTCTTTATCCCAGGATAAACTTTTATATCATCTCTGTTGATTCAGAGATAGAATTTACTTCGCATTGATCTCCTTCAAGAGGCGGTCTGTGTGTCCCCACTTATCCATCAGGTAGAGCACATAGCGAATATCTACGCCGATGCAGCGAGCCAGGCGCTTGTCGAAGTTGATGTCTGAGCTGAGGCTATCCCAGTTGCCGTCGAATGCAAGACCTATCAACTCACCCTTGCCGTTGAACATAGGACTACCAGAGTTACCACCGGTAATATCGTTGTTGGTGAGGAAGCAGAGTTGCATCTTGCCTGTAGTCTTGTCCTGATACTTGCCGAAGTCTTTCTCAGAGAGGAGTTCGTGCATGATAGGCTCTGCGAAATAATCGATGATCTTATCGCCCTGCTTCATCTTCTCCACGATGCTCTCAGCTGTAGTATAGTAGCCTGATGGCTTGCCGCCGAGATCGAAACCGCCCACCTGTCCGTAGCTCAATCGCATGGTGAAGTTGGCGTCGCTATAGTGAGGCATGTCTTCCTCCATGCGCAGTTTGGCAGCACAGAGATACTTCTCCTGCTCGTCGATAGAATCAGATACGGCTCCCATCTTCTCTACGAAGTCGGCGTAAATGTCATTCAGATCCATACTGTAATTTACACCTGGGTCTTTCTCATATCCCTTCTTGTTGAAGTAGAGCTTGGCACCCTTCTTCATGAGGAGTGACTTCTCCCAGAGATAATCTACATATTTCGTATAATCACCTCCAAACTGAGTGTCGATGATGTTGTAGAACTTAGGCAACCACTTCGCATCAACGTGCTCCTTGTAGTTCTTCAGAAGGGTAGCGAGCACCTCTTTGTCGAGTGCCATATCCCATTCGTCTGAGTTGTCCTCAAACTCATGATATTGCTTCTTCTTATTCTTCTCGGAACCCTTTACCTCCATGCCATTCTGAAGTTTGAAAGCACGGGTAGAGAACTCTACGTTGCTACGGCGAGTGAATGACTCTGCAAAGTTGGTCCATGCATAAGTTACGTCAGCGCTCTCCTTGTAGAGCTGGGCGAGTTTGTCGAAATCTACCTTGTGGGCGAGGTCGTTTGCAGCTTTGGCTGTATCTTGCCAAGCACGGAGACGAGTCTCGTACTCACGCTTCATGTTAACGATGCCGATGGAGTCGATGCACTTGTTCATACCGATGGAGTTCTTCCAGTAGTTGGAGCTCTGGGCGTACTTGCTGTCATACTTGATGCGCACAGCCTCGTTGGCACGCATGTGCTTCTGCATTACTTCCTGCTTGATGCCGCGTACCTGGGCACGAGGAGCATTTTCTGCGTCACGCATCATCTGGATGCCATAGCTGGAGAGGTATCGTTCGGTACTACCAGGATAACCCATGGTCATCGCATAGTCGCCGTCCTTGTAGCCTTGTAGCGAAACTTGTGCCCAGCGTTTTGGGTGGTATGGCACGTTGTCCTTGCTGTAGGCTGAAGGACCATTGGTCTTAGGGTCGGCATAGATGCGGAATACAGAGAAGTCGCAGGTCTGGCGAGGCCACATCCAGTTATCTGTGTCACCACCGAACTTACCCATAGACTTTGGTACGGTGAATACGAGACGCAGGTCGGTGAAGTCGCGGTAAGTAGTAGCGTACCACTTGTTGCCCTCGTAGAAAGGCTGAACGGTGATATGAAGGGTAGAATCGTTCTTCTTCACCTCCTTGGTCATCTCGTTTTCCAGAGAATCGATGAGTTCATCACGCTTTTTGTTGTCGAGCTGCTCATATCCGAGACTCATCACCTTGTCGGTTACGTCTTTCTGGTCAACCATGAAGCTGACGAACATATTCTCGTTTGGCAATTCCTCTGCGTAAGATTTTGCAAAGAAACCATTGAGCATGTAGTCGTGCTCCACTGTAGAGTGGCTTCGGATAGCTTCGAAACCGCAATGGTGGTTGGTGAAGACCAATCCGTCTGGAGAAACGACTACGCCAGAGCAATAGCCAGAGAAATTAACTACGGCATTCTTCAAGGCGTTCTCGCCATTGTAGAGCTGGTCGTAAGTCATGCTGAAGCCTTCGCGCTGCATCATCTCGTACACTGCGTTTGGCAAGTTGTAAATTGTCCACATACCCTCGTCAGCGTGTGCGGTATTGATTCCGCAGAACGCCATGATAGAGGCGATAAGGACCGTTGCTTTTTTCTTCATTACTTGTTTTTGTTTTCTATTTTTATTATGATATTATTTATTCTTTTTCTCATACCCTTCTTTCCAAGTCTTTGCCAACTCTGTCATCCGATATTGCTGGCGTGGATGTCTTGGGGTGTTTGGATATTTCCTTTCAATAGCTTTTTCTGAGAGGGCAGCGTTTAAATATAGTTCACTAAAACTTTTTCTGTCCTTTAGTCCAATTGTACCCATAATTTCGGCAGATGTCATATATCCATCGTTAAAGTATAGAATAAGAGTCTCTACATGTTGGCTGAACTTGTGGGGTGCCTATTCTTGACTGCTCTTTCCAATCATCAGTCGGTCGGATATGCAAGTATCTGTTTTTGAGCACCCAACCATCTTTTAGGAGTAAATTCCTGAAGAAACGAACAAGGTAGATAGGAGAGTACTCTATATCTTTATTGATATTGCGATAATTGGCACGAACCAGGGCATTGCGGAAATACCAAGAGTGCTTGGCAAACATCTCATTATTCATCTTATAGCCTAAAGAGCGAAGATACTGGATGGTGAAAATCGCCGTGGTTCGGGTGTTACCCTCTCTGAAAGCGTGGATTTGCCAGATACCAGATACGAATTTGGCAATATGCTCAATCTTTTCATCATCCGTCAGATCTTTATATGAGAAGTTCTTCTCCTGCTCAATATCCCAATCCAAGGCTCTTCGCAAGTCTTCCCAATTCAGGTAGTTTACGGAATCTCCTTCGAGCACCCATTCTTTCTTGGAAATATCATACTGGCGGATTTCTCCTGCGTGCTTGAATACTCCCTCGAAAATTCTTCGATGCAGGGAAACATATCCGTTGGTATTGAAGGCAAAGATCTTGCTGGCGAGAATCTTCGCGATGTTGGCTGAAACCTTATCTGCCTCTTCCTCGTCTTCATCCTTAGGTGTACGGACCGTCTTGCTCTGATAGTAAGAGTCAATCAGTTTTCTGGTTTCATCCAGAGTGATTTCTCCTTCGATGTTTCGTTTTGCCACATCTATGAGATACGCCGACGGTTGCAGCCCATCCACAGCCTGCAATCCGATAGCCGTCTTCCAGTTCTCGGCACTTTCCTTCTGTGAAGGTTCTCCTTGTCGGAGATACTCGTCGAAGGATGCGAAGTCCTTGAAATTATCTTTATTCATAGATGTAATGCTTGATATTTAACTTTGCGATTTGGACTCCCTTGCAAGCCGTTGTTCCCGCAAGCGCTTGAATTGAGCTAAGCACTTCTCCAGCGAAAGCGGATGCTCTCGCCAATAAGCCATGGAAGCCATCTTTTGGGCATTGACTTTCTTGTGATAATCGTTCAGTTGTATCTCCATCCATTTATGTATTATATTGTTAGAATATTACGTTTGCAAAGTTACGACTATTTCCCGAAACGCCCAAGGCTTCGCATGATTTTCTTCATAATTTGCCTTTTTGCCGATAACAATCCTGGTGAAAGCGCCTCCTGTTCCAGCATATCCAGAGCAACCTTGAGCTCTGTAAGCAACTCGGGATAATACTTCATTTGCTCATAGGCGAGCTTCATGCAGTAACAGCGGATGGCGTAGGGTTGGGAACAGGCAGTAATCTTGGCGATGCAGAAATCGATGAAATCGGAACGAAGCGTTTCTTCTTCGAATGGTTGGCGAAGCAGAAGATGGAGCATCAGGCGGCGCTTGGTCTCATTCTTCTCTACGAGAACCCTATCTATCAAGTCATCGTGCTTCTGAAAGAGCCACGGGGTGTTGGCTTTATCGAAATGGCTTAAAGCCCAAAGTGCATTAAACGCCACTCGCTCGTTTTCATCGAAGGTGAGTTGGTAAAGCTCTTCCTTTAAACAATTATTCTCTTTGTCTTGCGTCTGAAGGCAAAGAGAATAAATATCGTTTATACTTAATCTGTTTATGAGTTGATTTCTCATAAGATGTTCTTTTATACTATGTACAAAGGATTTTACACTCTCTGGATTATTCCTTGTCCCCAAATAGCAATTTCAACTGTCTGTCGAAATCCGACATGATTTCACGGTCTTGGATGACACGGAATTTATCGTATTCAGTAAGAGCCTTTTCTATCGCTTGCTCATGTGTTACTTGTCCTGTGTCAAGAAGCATAGGACGATTGTTCAAGTCCATGTACTTCTGTAAGAGTATTGACCAGTCTGCCATAGTCATCAAGATATGGTCTTCAGCATTTTGCTCGGCAATATCAATGAAGGCATTGCTTAATCGATTCAGTGATTCTACTTCTTTTTCGCTCAGATAGTTCTTGGCGATGGTCACGTCCGACTTGATGACTCTTCCGTCGGGAGCGTTCTTCCAAGTGGTCAAACCCATGTGAGGACGCTCAGAGTCAGCACGGTCATAGATGATTTCTGCTGCTGTTTGTTTGGTTACTGCATAGTGCATTATGTTTTGTACCGTCTTGAAGAAAACTCGGGTTTCTTCGGAGTCTTTGTTATAGTCAGAACTGCACTCGCAGTAGATGTCCGTTATCTTCTGATAGTAACGACGTTCGCTTATACGTATTTCACGTATGCGGTCGAGCAATTCATCGAAGTAATCTGCCCCGAATACATTTTTCCCTTTCAGGCGTTCGTCATCCAGTACGAAACCTTTGGTGAGGTACTCTTTGAGAATTCCTGTTGCCCAAATGCGGAACTGTGTAGCCTCGTAGCTGTTTACACGATAGCCTACCGCTATGACCACATCGAGGTTGTACATCATGACTTCTCCTGACCATTTGTCCGAAGGTATTCGAATTTTTCTAATAGCATCGGACAAATGGATTTCGCCACTTTCGTTTATCTGTTCAAGATGATAGTTGATGGTCGGAACAGTTACCCCAAACAATTCCGCCATTCTCTGTTGTGAAAGCCAGAATGTATTGGCGTCGAATACAACTTGCACTTGCACCTTTCTATGTCCTCCTCTATACATAAGGATGGATGATTCCATGCTTTTGGCGGCTACATCAGGTGTGATTGTCGAACTAAAATATTGGCGAGCCAACTTCACCATCTCCTTTTTGGCATCGGCGTTCATAGTCACAGCCATACTGGCGGCACGAGAGAGGCGAATGCTCCTCACCTCTCTGATGGCACCACTTCCTAGTTCTGCCATCTCAGTGATTTCTACGAAATGCTCTCCGAGAGGGTAACCTTTCTGTGATGTCCAAGCCTGTGCCTTGGCGATGACGCGTTCGAAGTTCCAGTATTTGCCATAGCCCATTACACGAGCCAGCTTTCTGGAGTTCCACCATTCCTTGCCATCAGCATCTACCTCTCGCAGTTGCTCGAAAGGAGATTGCAATTCTTTGTTATTGTTGTTTGTATCTTGCATTATGATGGTTCCTTTTATGTTTATATGCGACAAAGGTAAGAAAAGTTTGCTATATCGCCAAACTTTTTATAGTAAATCAATATAGGGAAGTGAAAGGTGTGAAAAAAAGTCTCAGTAATATATAGAAAAAGTTGTTTTCCTGCATTTTTTTCTGATTAAATACACGGATTTTGCTTTAAGAATATTAATTCTCCCTCAAATATTTGCTCAACTAAATTCTTTTCATTACTTTTGCAGTTGTCATTCTGCGGATTGTCGGCGATGAGACGTTGGCGTGAATCCAAGGCTTGGCCTATTTTTAGAGAAAGGCGTTCATAACGTTTTCTTCTGATCTTTTCGAAAATTAGGGACTTTCGGATGATGGAATTCAGAGGGAGATGGCAAATGGACGTCTACCCATATCGTGTATTTACACGGCACAGGTACGCCCTTTCGTAAGGAAGGGTGTGCTTTGTGCTATATGTATATATGCTTTTTGGCGTAGGCTTCTGTTGCTTCTTATCCTTGATTCCATAGGTTCCCTAATACCTCGAAAGGCAAGGATTATGTAAGTGATGGCTCCTGCGCCAATTTCTTTTAGATAGTTTGTTTTTACTCATTTGTGGGAGCCAATTTGGAGTAATGAATGTAAAACTATCAAAACTATATACGATGAACAATTCTTCTGAAATAACAGCTAACGCAAAGCTCTTTGTCAAGAAGTGGCAAGGAAGGGGGAAAGAACGTCAAGACGACAAAACCTTTTGGGAAGATTTGTTGGAGGATGTTTTTGGCGTGGAAAAAGCCAGAGACATCATTGAAGTGCAAAAACCAGTCAAGTTCCAAGGTAGTACCAAGGCGATAGATATCTATATTAAACCTTCCAAAGTTGTCATAGAGCAAAAGAGCAAAGGTGTTTCTTTGGATAAGAAGGAGGAACAAAGTGATAAAACGATGCTTTCTCCCTTCGACCAAGCACAGCGTTACTATAATTGGCTCGACCAACCGGAACAAGGTAGGTATATTGTGACTTGTAATTTTGAGGAGTTTCGTATTTTTGACAATTTCAATAAACGTAAAGAGCAAGTAGTCATTAAACTGGAAGAACTGCCTAAACGTTGGAAGCAGCTTGCGTTTCTTGTAGAAACTTATCGTCAGAAGGAAGAACAAGAAAAGCATGAACGATTGGTTGCTTCCAAGGCAAGCGAGTTCGTGCGTTTGCTTTACAAGGAATTGCGTAAGGATAATAAGGGTAAGGATAAATCAGTGCTTCATTCTCTGAATGTTTTTTGTGTCAGGGTAGTGTTCTGTTTGTTTGCAGAAGATGCAGGTTTGTTCCCAAAAGATATATTCCAGAAATTCTTGGAGGCTTATTCTGCTGTCCAATTGCAGGAAAAGTTTGGACAATTGTTTATGGCGCTCAATACTGATATGGCGAAAAGGTCGGAGGCTTACGATAAATTAATAGCTTCTTTCCCTTATGTAAATGGTGGCTTGTTCGCCAAGGATACAATGTATCAGAATCCTATAATTTCTGATGCAGCAAGAGAGTTACTGTTGAATAATTCAGAGCAATTAGATAATTCAGAGAATGGTGAGCCTTTTTCTTGGGGAAATATCTCGCCAACAAACTTTGGGTGTATATTTGAAAGTACGATAGACAAGGAGGTACGTGACTCTGGAGGTATGCATTATACTACATCAGAGAATATCCATCGTGCCATTGACCCTTTGTTTTTGGGGCAATTGGAAACAAAGTTGGCTGAAATTATAGCTTCTGACAGCTATGAAAACACTTATGAACGAGACCAAGACTTGGAGGCATTTCGATTGGAACTGGCTAATTTGCGATTCCTTGACCCTGCTTGTGGAAGTGGTAATTTCTTGACAGAAATTTATAAGGCATTGTATCGTCTTGATATGAAGGCTTTCAAGCACATGAGTTTCAAGGAACGCGAGCGTTCTTTCAACAATGAGTCGCCAAGTAGAGTATCCATTTATCAGTTCTATGGAATAGAAATCAATGATTTTGCAGCTTCGGTCGCAAAGACGGCGATGTGGATATCCCAGTGCCAAATGCTGATAGAGACAGGTAAAATGTTGGGTGTTGAATTGGTGGGGCTTCCGCTGTTGAAGTATGAACAGATACATTGTGAGGATGCCTTGTTATGTGATTGGAATAAGGTGTTAAAACGAAATCGCAAGAATCTCATCTATATAGTGGGAAATCCTCCTTTCTTGGGTAGTAAGAATAAAAGCTTCGGCAAGGAACAAAAAGAGAGCAAAGCGCACGCTATGCCTAAGGCTATTGATGGGGTGAAGTTATGGCCTAAGAGTGGTGATTTAGATTTTGTATGTGCTTGGTACGCTAAGGCTGCCGACTATATGAAGGGATTCAATAATGTAGAGACTGCTTTTGTTTCTACTAATAGTATTACACAGGGTGAGCAAGTTGCCACTTTGTGGGAGCCTCTCGTAAACTACTATAAGTTGAAAATTCGTTTTGCTTGGAAGTCGTTTCAATGGTTCAACAAAGCAGATAACATGGCTCATGTGCATTGTGTAATCATAGGTTTGACAAAGGTTTCCAAAGAACACCAACTTTGTCACTTGTACGAAGTAGGTAAGCTACCTCTCGTGACAGATAGTATTAATAGTTACTTGCTTCCTGCAGAGCAAATCTTTATAAAGAGTGCTTCGAAGCCTATTGGGGATGTTCCGCAGATAGGAATCGGAAATAAGCCTATTGATAATCAGAACTATATTTTTACTGAGGAACAGCGGGATGAATTCGTAAACAAAGAACCATCATCGAAGCCTTTGTTCCACCCATATTATGGCGCAAAAGAATTTATCAATAACAAGCCTCGCTATTGTTTATGGCTTGGAGACTGTACTCCAGCAGAATTGGCTACTTTGCCATTATGCCAGCAGAGAATCAAAGCGGTAAGAGAGTTTCGTGAGAAGAGTAAGTCGCCACAGACAAGGGAACTTGCCAACAAACCGACGCAGTTTCATGTTGAGAACATGCCAAGTTCGGATTATATCTTGATTCCTAGGCATTCATCAGAAAATAGAGTATATATTCCAATGGGCTTTATGAACCCTAAATGCATATGTAGTGATGCCGTTCTGATTGTATCAACAGCTGATAAGGCTATCTTTGGTGTGTTGGAGTCTCGCATACACATGGCTTGGATGAAAGTGGTATGTGGCAGAATAGAAATGCGATATAGATATTCTGGTGATGTTGTTTATAACAAATTCCCTTGGCAAACTCTTACAGAGGAGCAACAGATAAACATTTCGGAATCCGCTGAAGGTATTTTGCAGGCAAGGACATCTTTCCCTGATTCTACTTTGGAGCAACTGTATAAGCCTGAGCTAATGCCATCTATATTGGTTGATGCTCATCGCAAGAATGATAGGGCTGTTGCAAAGGCTTATGGTATAGACTTGAATTTGACAGACGAGGAAATTGCTTTGATTCTTATGAGAAGAAGTGTTGAGATGTCAAAACCTAAGCCGAAGAGGAAAAAGCGAAAGAACAAAAGAAGTAAATAGTTATAGAAATGTACTTATTGTTTGTGTAGTTATACATCTTTATTTGGAGAAGTAGTACTTCCTTACAGCATTAAATAGTACTTGCATAGGGGAAGAAGTACTACTTCATGAAGGGTGAACCACTTTTGCAGGGTGAACGCATCTTGAAGACCGAAAAGTCAAAGATAAAACAAAAAAGAAGTCCGTGAGCTTACACATTGCTCACGGACTTCTTGGGATATAATCTCGATGATTTATCTTCTATTTCCTAAAGTACTTTCCTATCACCGGCAGACTCTTCAATGGGAAATCCTTCTTCACGAGATAAGCGGCGAAGATGAGGATGAGCACCGTGTTGATGAGGCAGGCAATTCCACTGGAGAAGTATCTGTTAGCCTCGGTCATTCCTGCGAAGAGGATGAGGGCGAGAACCACATAAATCATAATCTCCTTCACCGGATAGTTGATAGGATACTTCTTCTGACCCACGAAGTAGGAGAGAAGCATGGCTGTTCCATATCCAGCGAAACCAGCCCAGGCACAGGCAATGTAACCATAAACTGGTACGAAGATAACGTTGATGGCAATCAATACCGTACAACCGATGCCCGAGAAGTAAGCACCCCAGATGGTCTTGTCGATGAGCTTGTACCAGAAACTGAGGTTGAAATATACTCCCATCATGATTTCGGCAGCCATTACGATAGGCACTACCTTCAAACCATCCCAGTAGTCGCGACCGATGATGTGGCGCAATACATCCAGATAACCTACCACTACCAGGAAGGCAAGCAGGGTGAAGATGACGAAATACTTCATCGCCGAAGCGTAAGTCTGTCGGTTGTCCTTATCCTTTGCTTTGCCGAATACGAAAGGCTCGTAAGCATAGCGGAAAGCCTGGGTAATCATCGCCATGATCATTGCAATCTTGCTGGCTGCGCCGTAGATTCCGAGCTGTGCATGAGCATCCCCCTTCTCATAGATGTAAGGGAAGAGAATCTTGTCGGCTGTCTGGTTCAGAATACCGGCAATACCGAGCACGAGGATTGGCCAACTGTAGCCCATCATCTTCCTGACGAGCACCTTACATTCGCTCCAGGAGCATTTCTCGCCCATGAATCCTTCCTTCAGTTCCTTGTAGAAACAGAAGGTGATGGATGCGGTGCAAACCAGGTTGATGTAGAAAGCATAACCCACATCGTGACCATCCATGATGACGTAGTAAACCAGGTTGAGCGCAATGTTCAGACCGATGAAGAGCAACTTGAAGGCAGCAAACTTCAATGGGCGCTTCTTGTATCTGAGGTAAGCGAACGGGATGCACTGGAAGGCATCAATAGCCACGGTTACGAACATGGTCCATACATAAGCCGGATGGTCGGCGTAGCCCATCGCATCGCTCAAAGGCGTGATGAAGAGGAATACCAGGGCGATGAAGAGTAGGGAAGTGAAGCCCACCATGCTCAATACTGTGTGATAAACCTTTTCTGAGTTTTCTCCCTCCTTGTTGACAAAACGGAAGAAGGTGGTCTCCATTCCGTAGGTCAGGATAACGAGGAGTAACGCCGTATAGGCGTACATGTTGGTGATGACACCATAACCACCACTTGCGGCGCTGATCTTAGCCGTATAGAGTGGTACAAGCAGATAGTTGAGGAATCTGCCGATGATACTGCTCAAACCATAGATGGCGGTATCCTTTGCGAGTGATTTTAAACTTGCCATTATCTTTCTTAATGTTGAATGTTAAGTGTTAAATGTTAAATTGGGCTTGCGCCGTCATTCAAAGATTATCTGTGTAAATCGGTGAAATCTGTGGGAGACTCTTATCCGAAGAATAAATATGCTATAGCGATTGCTGCGATGACTCCTGCCAAATCGGCAAGCAAGCCGCAAGCCACGGCGTGGCGGGTATTCCTGATGCTTACGCTTCCGAAATATACTGCCAAGATATAGAAGGTGGTATCGGTGGAACCCTGGAAGATGCAGCTCAATCTGCCCACAAACGAATCAGGACCATAGTTCTTCATCGCCTCCAGCATCATGCCTCGTGCACCACTTCCCGACAGCGGTTTCATGATGGCGGTAGGCAGGGCACCTACGAAATCGGCATTCAAGCCGCATTGTTCTACCGACCACGAAATGCCTTGAATCACCATATCCATCGCTCCCGAAGCACGGAACACGCCGATGCCCACAAGGATAGCTACGAGATAAGGGATAATCTTCACCGCAGTAGTAAAACCTTCCTTCGCTCCCTCGATAAATGCATCATATACATTCACTTTCTTCCAGAAACCAGCCAGGATGAAGCAGAGGATGATGCCCAGGAGAATCATATTCGAAGCCAGGGTAGTAACCGTGTTCATCGTATCCTTGTCCATCTGTCCGAATCCCCAGATGATGATGCCTACGAAGGCGCACATTCCCAACAGGGTAGCGAGCAATACCGGCTGCAGGATATTGATGCGCTGCCAGAGCGAAGTGATGATGATTCCGGCAAGCGTAGCCACGAGCGTAGCCATCAGGATAGGGATGAAGACATCCGTAGGCTGGGCTGCTCCATAGGAGGCACGGAAGGCGAGGATGGTGGTAGGGATGATGGTGAGTCCTGAGGTGTTCAGAACCAGGAACATAATCATCGGGTTCGTCGCCGTATCCTTCTTCGTGTTAAGCTCCTGCATCTGCTGCATCGCCTTCAATCCGGTAGGCGTCGCCGCATTATCGAGTCCCAGCATATTCGAAGCGATATTCATGAAGATGCTTCCCATCACCGGATGGTTCTTTGGAATATCAGGGAAGAGACGGGTGAAGACCGGGCTGAGTGCTCGGGCCAACACATTCACTACTCCCGCCTTCTCTCCAATCTTCATGATGCCAAGCCAGAGGGCGAGCACGCCCGTCAGTCCGAGAGAAATCTCGAAGGCATTCTTGGATGAGTCGAAGGTGGAATCTACAATCTTCTGGAAGATAGTCGTATCTCCCATTGCCAATCCGATGAGTGCGAAGATGAACGCAATCACGAAAAATGCTATCCAAATGTAATTTAAAACCATAATTGTTTCATCTTGCGGTTTTATCAACCGCTTTTATTGTGATAATGTTCTTGTCACAGAATAATATAATACCTGATAATCGGGTGCAAAAGTACAACTTTATCACAAAATTCCAAAGGAATTCGGACTGAAAATCACAAAATTCCTATTGTTTTAAGGCGTTTTATCACAAAATTCCATGCTTTTCTCTCTTCGCTATCACATTATTCCCTATTCGTTATACTTTTTTAATCTCTCTTTTTATCCGATTTCAGAAAAAAGATGTACTTTTGCCGCTCAATTCATGAAAGACAGGAATTTGGTTATACAAAAACATTATTAAGGAAGCAAAGGACTTCTGTTATATTTTATAGTATGGACAAGAATGAGAGAATATATAACGAGCAAGAGATGCCCGCAGAAACGAAAAAGAATCATTCCGCTGATGCGGATAGAGTAAAGGAAGTATATAAGGTGACGATAGCGGGAAGCATCATCAATGTGGTGCTACTCGTGCTGAAGTTTGCTGCAGGTATTCTCGGACATTCTGCAGCCATGATAGCGGATGCCATCCACTCGCTTACCGATTTTGCCACCGATGTGGTGGTACTGGTGTTCGTAAAACTGGGCAATAAGCCGAAGGATAAGGACCATGATTATGGGCATGGCAAATACGAGACGCTTGCCACAGCCATCATCGGTATTTCGCTCTTCGTGGTGGGTGTAATGATCTGCTATTCGGGTTTTACCAAGACCTATCGTGCCATCTGCGGCGAGACACTCCAGCAGCCGGGCGTTGTAGCCTTGATTGCTGCCATTGTAAGTATCGTGATGAAGGAATGGGCTTATCAGTTTACGGTAAAAGCAGGTAAGAAATATCATTCCGAGGCTGTAGTGGCGAATGCCTGGCATCATCGCAGCGATGCTTTATCGAGTATCGGAACGATGTTCGGTATCGGCGGTGCCATTATCTTGGGAGAGAAATGGGCGGTTCTCGATCCGCTGGCAGCCATCATCGTAAGTATCTTCATCATCAAGGCTGCCTGGGGGCTGGTGATGCAATCTGTGAAAGAACTGACGGATGCCAGTCTTCCGGAAACAGAGGAAGATGAAATTCTGAAGATTGCGAACGAAGAGCAGGGAGTAGGAGAGATTCATAACCTGCGTACCCGTCGCATTGGAAACAAGATTGCCATAGAAATGCACGTCCGCATGCCGGGTTCTCTTTCGCTTTATGAGGCACATGAGCATGCTACTCATATAGAAACAAAACTGAAGCAGCACTTCGGTGCAGATACCCATGTGGGAATCCATCTCGAACCGATTAAAGTGAACGGAAAATATCAGAAACCGGAATAACTGAAATAAGAGGAAATAGCCGGAATAAAAGGAAACGAGCCTTGACGGAAGGAAGAAACCTCCATCAAGGCTCGTTTTATTATATTACCAGCCGAGATTTACGCTGGCTCCTGCCATAATCCACAAACCTGGCTGCTTAACAGCTGTGAGGTCGTAGTAGCGGTGGCAAGTGATATTATCTGCTTTCACGAAGATATTGTATTTCTTCTCGTCCCACATCAACTTGCAATCCACCTTGGTGTATGGATGATAACCATTCATTCTCTGCTGCCATCTTACGCTCCAGGATGCTGAAAGCTTGCTCCAAATCTGGTGATCCAGACCGAATACTGCCTTGTGCTTCAGATACTCCAATGCATAGAGCGATCTTAAGATAGTGGTCTCGGTCTTATGATCCTGATAAATGTAAGCATAACCCAACTTGATGCGAGTAATGAAACTGTTTGGTACCAATTCTCTCATGTAGATAGTAGCATCTACGTTGTAGCCCATGTTGTTGAGCTTTCCGATGTTCATTACATGATACTTGCTGTCATTCTGTTCGGTCACGGAAGTCTGAACCCAGTCAATCATGTTGGTGCCGTGCGCATAGAATCCGCTTACGGTTGCGGCAAATCCTGTCTGGCGATATTGTGTTCCTACCTTGAAGGTTGAGTTCTTCTCCGGGTTCAGGGTGAGGTCGCCTTGCTGTACTGAATTACTCATGTACAAGTCGGTGTAGGTAGGCATTCTCAAAGCCTTGTTCCAGGAAGCGTAGAACTTCCAGTTGTCGTTAGGACGATAACTCATATCCACACCAGGATAGAAACGGAAGTCGTTGTCCAAACCTGTATTCTTGTTAGCCAAGACACCTGCCGACAAGGTGAAACCGCCGAAGATGAAGTTGTGCTCCAGCATGATGTTGGTATTGGTGCGCTCACCCTTTCGGGTATATTGACGGTCAGAACCCGAGATGTCCTTGTAGTCTTTCTCTGCGAGTTCCGCACCCAATGCCGTAGAGTAGATGCACTCCTTGCTGATGTCGAAACCTACAGCAGTCTTACCCAAAGCCCAAGCTACGTTGGCATTCAGTCCACCACCATAAACATCGAGGTCGTGATAGTTCTCGCCTGCTGCAGCTCCAGCCTTTCCACGAATCAACTGATAGTGGTCCTTGAATTTGTTATAATAGAATTGAGGCGCAATCTCCCAGGTCTTCTCCTGGTTGTGCAGACTCAGATTGAGCGAAGCCAGACCGTGGTCTGTCTTCTCATATTGGTTGTTATATTTGGCGCTGTAGAAAGTGTTAGCACCGTAGCTTTGGGTAGCGATACCCAACTGGGCGTTGATATCGAAACGCTGGTCGTAAGAGAAAGAGAGATTGCCGTAGCCCTGTCCCTTCTCGAAGTCGCTGTTGTCTGTGCCACCATCCGAGCGCTTGTAGCCTCCGCTTACAGAATAAGCATGAGTCCACTTGCCTGTCTCAAAAGCCGTCTGCACACGTCCCTGTGCTCCGAAACTTCCAAAGCTTCCGCCTTCTACACTTGCAGATACCCCCTCACTCTTAGCCTTCTTGGTTACGATGTTGATGGCACCATTGAAGGCTGAAGTTCCGAATAAGCGCGATGCTGCCCCCTCGAGCACTTCGATGTGGTCGATGTCAGCAAGAGCTACAGGAAAATCAGAAGCATTGTGACCAGTCTGAGGATTGGAAATGTTGACGCCATTCAAGAGAATGGTAATCTGGTCAAAGGTTCCACCATTGATGGAGATATCCGTCTGAACACCAAAGCCACCACGCTGACGGACATCCACGCCGGTAGCTAATTTCAATACATCGTTGATAGTCTGCGCAGCCGCACGATGAATATCGTCGCGGGTAATGACAGACACAATCTTAGGTGACTGCTCTACAGTCATCGGCGCACGAGATCCGGTAACGTTCACCGCATCCAACTCATAAGCCTTTCCGCCCTTATAAAGGGTAGAATCTACTTTAGTTCCTTCGGTGCTTACTCCTTCTGCTTTTGCATGGCTCAGAGTAGCAACGCTGAGCGCACCCACAAGAACCTCTCTTCCCAAAACAGAGAAAAGTGCGTAGCCCTTGTTGGAGAAGCGGTTGAACTTCAAGCTGTTGCGCTTGTTGAAAATTGTTTTGTACATTAAATTAAAATGTTTAAAAATAAATAATAAATGGAAGCCATCGGTACGCTTTGCCGCTGGCTTTCGGGGTGCAAAGGTACTGATAATAACAGACCTGACCAAATAAAATTCGATTTTTTTGCAAAACGGTCCTTTGCATGGATGTGTTTACTGTCCCTTGTATGATGTGTTTAGATTAGATAGGTTATATGATTCACTCTTCCGTAATACTATACTTCCAAACTTTTCTGCATAAACCAAGGAAAAATGTTGAAAATATCTCTCAGAAAGCAATGGACTTTCGGATAAAAATACTATCTTTGCAGCGTGTTAGAGTTGGAAAAGTGGCAGAATATACTCGAAATATGGTTGGAAAAGCTCCATAATTCTGCCAGATAATGGTTGGAAAAAGTAACAAGAATATGCTTAATAGAAAGATATACAGTTATTTACGTAATTTCTTCGAGACGGAGAAGAAGGCTCTTCTTATTTCTGGTGCTCGTCAAGTTGGCAAGACATTCGCTATCCGCAAGGTTGGAAAAGAATGTTTTGCAGATGTCGTGGAAGTGAATTTCCTTAATAGTCCTGAGTGTAGGAAAGCTTTCAAGACACCTACGGACGCAAAGGAAATTCTATTGCGTCTCTCGGCTTTGACTGAGAAGAAACTTGTTCCTGGGAACACGCTTATCTTTTTTGATGAAGTACAAGAATGCCCTGAGATGGTGACGGCCATTAAGTTTTTGGTGGATGAGGGCAGTTATCGCTATGTGATGAGTGGCTCATTATTAGGGGTAGAGTTGAAAGATATTCGAAGTGTGCCAGTTGGCTATATGGCAGAGAAAGAAATGTTTCCGCTTGACTTTGAGGAGTTTGCCGAGGCTGTGGGGATGAGTGCTGATGTGATGAAATATGTGAAAGAGTGTTATGAACAACGCAAAGTGGTGGATGAGGTGGTGCATGACAAAATGAATGACCTCGTTAGGCTCTATCTCATCATTGGCGGAATGCCTGAGGCCGTTCAGAAATATATTGTAACCAACAATTTGCAAGTGGTTAGAGAGGCGCAAAGAGCAATCTTGCATCTTTATGGAAAGGACATCGCTAAGTATGACCCTAAGAACAAGTTGTATATCAAAGACATCTTTGACTTGATTCCTTCGGAGTTGAATGCCAAGAATAAACGGTTTATCTTGAAAGCATTGAATGAAAAGGCAAAGTTTGAACGTTACAAGAACTCTTTCTTGTGGCTTGCCGATGCTGGCGTAGCTCTGCCTACATATAATGTAGAAGAACCACGCTTGCCTTTGAAGTTAGGTGAGCAAAGAAATTTGTTTAAGTTATTTCTGAGTGATGTGGGGTTGTTGGCGAGTCAATATGCTGCCAATATAGCCATTGACTTGCTTACTGGCAAGTCAGAAATCAATTATGGTTCCATCTATGAGAATTTTGCAGCCCAAGAACTTCGTGCTCATGGTTATGCTCTTTACTACTTTAATAATAAAAAGCAAGGTGAGCTGGATTTTGTGGTAGAGGATAAGGGAAAGGTGCTGCCAATAGAAATCAAGTCTGGTAAGGATTATAAGCGACATAATGCACTTTCTAATGTGATGGGTAATGAGGAGTATGATATTCCTCATGCTATCGTGTACTCCAATGGCAATGTTGAGGTCGTCGGCAGGATTCTCTATTATCCGATTTATATGTTGATGTATCTTCAACCCGAAATGTTGGCAGAACCGATATTTAAGTTTAGTCCTATCTAAATATAGAGGAAGAAAAAATCCTCAGAAAGCAATGGACTTTCGGATAAAAATACTATCTTTGCATTAACTTCTGAGGAAAATGGCATGGATATTGCTCATCTACCCCTATAATTTATAATTAAACAAGGTATATAAGAAAGGAATAAGCAAATGGAAAAGTTTGATGTTAAAACGCTCAATGATAACGTGTTCGAGACTATCGGCAAGGAATGGATCTTGGTGGCTGCAGGCAACAAGGATAAGTTTAATATGATGACTGCTTCTTGGGGATGCCTCGGATGGTTGTGGAACAAGCCTGTGGCTGTCATTTTTATTCGCCCAGAACGTTATACTCATGGGTTGATAGAGGAAAATGAATACTTGACACTCTCTTTCCTCGGTAAGAACGAGGAGGCTCGCAAGATTTATAATTTCTGTGGTTCTAAGAGTGGACGTGACTTCGATAAGGCGAAGGAGACTGGTTTGACACCTGTGGCAACCGACAACGGAAGCATTGCTTTCGAGCAGGCTCGCATGACCTTCGAGTGCCGTAAGCTCTTCAAGGATACAATGACTGCTGAGAAATTTCTCGACAAGAGTCTCTTGCAATGGTATGGAGAGAAAGGTGGATTCCACGATGTCTATGTGGTGGAAATCGTAAATGCCTATACTAAATAACAATAAACGAAACAATGGCTCAAGAACAAACAGCAATTCGAGAACGTCAGAAGACCCGATTAAAGGAACCAAGACGTTATGTGGTGATGATGTTTAATGACGACTTCACACCGATGGATTTTGTGGTGGACATCCTTCAGTCCATCTTCTTCAAGTCGGCTGAAGAGGCAGAAACAATCATGCTCAAGGTACATCATGAAGAAAAAGCCGTGGTGGGAACTTATAGCTATGATATTGCCAAGAGCAAGGTGGAGAAAGTCATGGAGCGGTCTCGCTCACAAAAGTATCCGCTGAAGCTTACTTACATGCCAGAATAAGTAAAACAAAATGTGGGAATTTCCCACCTAAAAAGAAAGGAAGTTATTACGATGGATAGTATGGGATTGACCCGATATATGAGTGTCTTGATGGATGATGCTCTCAAGCAGGCTCGATTCTTCGACCATGAGTTTATCATGCCGGAGCACTTGCTCCTGGCCCTCTTGCGACAGTTTTCTTTCTGTCAGGCTCTTCAGGAGGAAAACGTGGACTGTTTGAAAATGCATGAGGATTTGGTGAATTGGCTTGCCAAACAGGAGCGGGTTCCTTCAACAATTAAATATTTGCCAGAACCTTCATCTCTTTTCAAGACGATGTTTGGTACAGCTTGTGCCCTGGCGGTGACTGCAGATAGAAAACTGGTTCACGTGACTCATTTCGTGCAGGCGATGTTAGGGCTGCAAAATTCAGAGGCAGCATTCCTGTTGGGAAAGGCTATTGGTGACAGACAGGGAGAATTCCTTGCCAGCGTAGATAGCTTTTACCCTCTTGAGGGTGATGCTTCTGATACAGGCATCATGTCAGATGAAATGGACGATGAGTATGATGATGATTATGACGAAGAAGGGCGTAATATGCCGGATGACTGGCACCAGCTTGTAACTTGTATCTCCAGAAAGGTGGATGAACATAATCCGCTCATCGGAAGAGAGCAGGAACTGGATCGTACCATCCAGGTGCTTTGCCGTGCAGAGAAGAATAATCCTTTGCATATTGGTGAACCGGGAGTAGGAAAGACGGCTTTGGTCTATGGGCTTGCCAAACTTATCAATGAAGATAAGGTGCCTGATCGTCTGAAAGGTGCCCGCATCTACAGCATGGATATCGGACAGATGTTGGCTGGTGCCCAATATCGTGGTGATTTTGAGAAACGCATCAAGCTGGTCATGGCTGGTGCTGCCAATGAAGGTAATGTCATCATCTATATTGATGAGATTCATAATATCATTGGTGCCGGACGTGGTTCTGACGGCAGTCTGGATGCTTCCAATATGCTCAAGCAGTATCTGGAGGCTGGTGACATCCGCTTTATCGGCTCTACTACTTACGAGGAGTACAACCGCTATATGTCTAAGAGCAAGAGTATTACCCGCAGATTCCAGCAGATAGACATCAAGGAACCTTCTGAGGAGGAGACTATCAAGATATTGGAGGGATTGCAATATAAGTATAATAAGTATCATGGCGTGACTTACCGCAAGGATGCTCTGGAGTATGCTGTGCGTGCCAGTGCCAAATACATCAGCAACCGCTGTCTGCCTGATAAGGCTATCGACCTCATCGACGAGGCGGGTGCTTATCTGGAGGTGCATCCTGTGGAATATCGCCAGCGTTCTTATGTTACCAAGGCGATTATCCAGCAGATTCTTACCAAGGTTTGTAAGATTGACGCAGCTGCCATCAAGGATGAGGACAACGATGCTTTGGCAACGCTCCAGCAGCGTATGATCGACAAGATTTATGGTCAGGATAAGGCGGTAGATAAGGTGGTTGAGGCTGTGATGATGGCAAAGGCAGGCTTGATAGATGATGACAAACCATTGGCTTCGCTCCTCTTTGTGGGACCTACCGGAGTGGGAAAAACCGAGGTGGCAAGACAGTTGGCTAAGGAACTCGGCATAGAGTTGGTGCGCTTTGATATGAGTGAATATACCGAGAAACATACCGTGGCAAAACTCATCGGTTCGCCTGCCGGATATGTGGGTTATGAAGATGGAGGTCTCCTGACCGATGCCATCCGCAAGACGCCAAACTGTGTGCTCCTGCTCGATGAGATAGAGAAGGCGCATAGCGATATCTACAACATCCTGCTCCAGGTGATGGATTATGCCCGATTAACCGATAATAAGGGACAGAAGGCTGATTTCCGTAATGTGATTCTCATCATGACTTCAAATGCTGGAGCTCAGTATGCTTCACAGGCAAATGTAGGTTTCAACAGTAATGTTTCCCGTGGTGATGCGATGCTTGCACAGGTGAAGAAAACCTTTAAGCCTGAGTTTATCAACCGTCTGTCTGATATGGTGGTGTTCAATGATATGGATAAGCACATGGCAGAGTTGATTCTCCATAAGAAACTGCGTCAGCTTGATGAGAAGTTGGCTGCCAAAGGTGTGAGTCTTAGTCTGACGGATACTGCTTTCGAGCAGATGCTGAAGTGGGGCTTTACCAAGGAGTATGGTGCCCGTGAGATGGACCGCGTCATCGGAAATCGTCTGAAACCGCTTTTAGTGAAGGCTTTGCTCTTCGGTAAGTTGAAGAAGGGTGGTCAGGGTATCGTTGACTTTGACGGCAAGGAGCTCATCATTAAGGATGTTCGTCCTTTAAAGAAATAATGCTAAAGACTATTGTTTTGAGTTATGATATTTCAGATAGATGATACTGCTGATGAGATTTACTTCCCAGATCCCCATCTTGGCGAATCAGACGGATGCTTTGCTGTGGGCGGTGATTTGAGTATAGACCGCCTGCTGTTAGCTTATAGCAATGGCATTTTCCCCTGGTACAGTTTTAGAGACCAGGAGGAGCCATTATGGTTTTGTCCGATGAAGAGATTTGTCATCTTTCCTGATGAAATCCATGTGAGCCATTCGATGCGGACGCTCATCAATAAGAACAGGTATTCGGTGGGCATCAATGAGGCTTTCGATCAGGTAATCATGGAATGTGCTAAAAGCAATCACCGCAACGAGGAGGATGGCGCCTGGTTGGGCATGGACATCATACAGGCTTATACCAATCTCCACGAACAGGGGTTTGCCGCAAGCGTAGAGGTTTGGGACAAGGAGACTGATGAACTGGTAGGTGGTCTTTATGGAGTAACCATCGGAAAGGTCTTCATTGGTGAGAGTATGTTCTCAAAGGTTCCGTCAGGTTCCAAACTTGCCCTCATCTTCTTAGCTCGCTTTATGAAGGAACATGGAGGAAGAATGATAGACTGCCAGTTGGAAACAGCCCATCTGAAGTCGATGGGTGGCAGGTATATTTCTTATGAGGAATATATGGAGATCATGAATGATGATTAGGGAAATCATGCATGAAAGAATACAATCATGCATGAAGCATAAAAGAGTTTCTCTTTTGAATAGAAAATAATAAAGGTTAGGTTCCCGATTCTGGGGAACCTAACCTTTATTTATTATCTAACTTTTTGCTTTTTATTTAGAATATCGGTGTGCCGATGCAGCCGTTAGGTGCCTGAATATGCAGCATTGCGCAAATGGTGGCGGCAATATCCGTCATATAGTGAGGCTGGGCACTCTCGCCGTGCTGGATGCCCCAACCCATAAACAGGCAAGGAATATGGGTATCGTATGGATTCCATGCTCCGTGGGTAGTTCCCTTGCTGCTGTAATAATCGTAGTGACCTGGTTTCAGTACAATCTGAACACCTCCGCTGCGCTCGCGGTTATAACCGTTAATGGCGCGGAACTTCAGCTCTTCAGGGATGCTCTCGATAGAGGTCTTCTCCATGTCGAAGGCATAGTGCACGTCCTTGTCCTTCTTCAGTCTGTCTACTACCACCTGCTTGATGGCTGTATAATCCAAACCGAGTTCTTCGATGATGTCTGTATTGAAGAATACCTGATTGTTCATGATGGTCTTCACGAGGCTCTTGTCGGTATTGAACTTTGCCTTTAATACCTTGTTCAGTTCTTCCATCATTCCCTTCTTGTTCCAGATGCCGGCAGGGATTCGCTGGTCTTGCAGGAAGGTGGCGTTGTTCACACCTCCGTGGTCGGCGGTGAGGAAGGTGAGATAATTTCCCTTACCTACGGTCTGGTCGAGATAGGCGAAGAAATCAGCCAGCGCCTTGTCCAGACGGAGATAGCAATCTTCTGTCTCGATAGCGTTCACACCTACCTGGTGTCCGATATAATCGGTGCTGGAACAGCTGATGGTCAGTAGGTCTGTATCTGTGTTTCTACCTAGGTTCTCTCCCTCAATGGCTGCCTTGGCAATATCGAATGTCAGGTTGCAGCCGAATGGAGTGTTGCGGAGAATCTTGTAACCATGCTTCTTGTATAAGGCTGGCAAGTCGAGTGGCAATACAGCCTTTTCGCCTTCAACAATTCCATTCTCGTAGTTATTGTCATCGCTGGTGCTCTCCTTGTAGGAATCGATAGGGTAGAGCGTCTCCCATTTCTGTGAAAGATACTTGTTTGGCAGTTTCTGCTTGTTGAACTTGTTCACCCACTCAGGCAGTTTTTCCATATAGAAGGTGCTGGTGATGAACTTGCCCGATTTATCATCAAACCAGTAAGCGCCATTGGCGTGATGACCGGCAGGGAGGATGGAAGCTCTGTCTTTCAAGGCTACACCTATCACCTTAGAGCGGTTGTTGGTAGCCAGACGGAGTTCGTCGCCGATGGTAGTTACCCACAGATTTCGAGGCGACATCTTGCCCGCCTTGCTGTCAGATCCCACAGGGTTCACGGTATCATCAGCAGTGCAGTACACAATCTTTCCATCCTTCACGAAGTTATTTCCGGCAATTCCGTGGATAGAAGGCACGGAACCGGTCCAGATAGAAGAGTGACCGATGGCTGTAACCGAAGGGATATAAGGAATCTTGCAGTTTTCCACGCTGAATCCTTCGCCCAGCATTCTCTTGAATCCGCCGTCGCCGTAGCGGGCATAGTAACGATAGAGATAATCCCATCGCATCTGGTCGATAACGATACCTACAACGAGCTTAGGTCGTTGAGGCTGAGCCTGTGCAATGCCGCAGAAACAGCAGAGCACGAAGATGAGTTTGAAAATCTTATTCATTTCTCTACATGTTATTTGATACATCTATATCTGATATAGATAGATTGTAATATGTCTTAAATACGCTTGCAAAGATACAATATATTTTGGGATAAAACAATAAAAACAGAAGTAAATGGAGTAGGAAGAGCCATGAAAAGAAGAAAATGCATGGAATAGAGACTTCTTTCAAAAAGTATCTATTTGTATGTTACAAAGTAAATCTACGAGACAGTCCACTGTCAGATACTCCGCCACATTGTAGCGTATCAATGAGCACAGATTTTCCGAATCGGCGAGGACGGCTCAAGTAATTATACCTTCTACCTTTGTTCGCCAAATCCCAGATGATGTCAGTCTTATCAACATAGAGATAGTTTTCTTCTCTTATCTTGTTGAAAGATTGTATGCCTATAGGCAGCTTTCTGTATTCATTGTTTGCCATAATCCTTTCTCCTTTTTTAATATGGCACAAAGATACGGCAAATAATTGAAAACCACCAAATTTTGAAAGAGGAATTACGGTGTTGCTCTTTGGAGATGCATTCTTTCTGCAAGCTTGAATTCGTAGTTTCAAGCATGTTTCCTAAAACGAAAAAAGCAGTTAAGCGATTTCTGCTTAACTGCTTGATTTTCAACGTGGACCAGCTAGGGCTTGAACCTAGGACCTCCAGATTATGAGTCTGTTGCTCTAACCAACTGAGCTACAAGTCCGGGAATTTTATTCAAATTCGAGTGCAAAGATAATAGAATTTGGGCAAATAACCAAATAATTTCTTAAAAATTTTCTTAGAATCAGAAAAATACCGTATCTTTGCACCCAATATGTGCGTGCGTACGTATGTGTGCATGACCAATGATATACAAAGAAGAATTTCTATTTAGAAATGGACATAGACAAAAATAAAAGAATCGGTCTTACCGACGAACAAGTAAAACAGAGTAGGGAGCAACATGGGCGTAACGTCCTCACTCCTCCTCAACGTACATCATTATGGAAATTGTATTTGGATAAGTATCGCGACCCGATTATCCAAATACTTCTTGTGGCAGCATTCGTATCCCTCATCCTCGCTTTTATCGAAAAGAATTTCATGGAGACCATCGGTATCTTCGTGGCAGTTTTCCTTGCTACTACCGTAGGCTTCTATTTTGAGCGTGATGCGGCAAAGAAGTTTAATCTGCTTACGGCGCTCAGCGAAGAACAGCCGGTGAAGGTGCGCCGCAATGGTAAGGTGATGGAGATTCCCCGCCACGATGTGGTGGTGGGAGATGTGGTGCTCGTGGAAGTGGGCGACGAGGTGCCTGCCGATGGTGAACTCATCGTCTGCAACGACCTGCAGATTAATGAATCTACCCTTACGGGCGAACCCGTTACCGAAAAATCTCTGGAGGGTGGTGGAGATGGAGCCTATCCTCGCAACGTCATCCTCCGTTCTACCATGGTGATGAATGGTAGGGGCGAGTTCGTGGTTACTGCCGTGGGCGATGCTACCGAAATTGGTAAGGTAGCGAAGAAATCTACCGAACAGACTTCGGTAGAGACACCGCTTCACATGCAGCTCGATAAGTTGGCAAAGATGATTTCCAAGGTAGGCTCCGTGGTATCTGTTGCAGCCTTCTTCATCTTCCTGATTCATGATATTCTCACCAATCCAGCCTGGGGCGGTAAGGATTATTTCTATATGGCAGAAATCGTGCTGAAATACTTCATGATGGCTGTCACCCTGATTGTGATGGCGGTGCCAGAGGGATTGCCGATGGCGATTACCCTCTCTTTAGCGCTCAATATGCGTAGAATGTTGAAGTCGAACAACCTGGTGCGCAAGCTCCATGCCTGTGAAACGATGGGTGCCGTTACCGTGATTTGTACTGATAAGACCGGTACGCTTACTCAGAACAAGATGCAGGTGAGCGCCCTGGAACTCAAGCAGGGCGATGAGGCGCTGCTCGATACTGCCATCGCCCTCAACTCTACAGCCGAGTTGAATGACGGCAAACCTATCGGAAACCCTACCGAGTCGGCTCTCCTGCTCTGGCTCGATGCCCAGGGCAAGGATTATGAAGAACTCCGCAAGCAGGTGAACGTACTCAAGCAGTTGCCTTTCTCTACCGAAAGAAAGATGATGGCAACCTTGGCAGAAGTTGATGGCGAGACCTATCTCTTCGTGAAGGGTGCGCCTGAAATCGTGATGAAGAAATGCATCATCGAAGATAGAATGCTGAGACAGTCAGCCGAAGAACTCGACGAGTGGCAGCATAAGGCTATGAGAACCCTGGCGTTCGCCTATAAGAAGATAGAAGCTTCTATCATGAGAACTTCCAGAACCTCTACTGCCGAAGTGGTAGCACTTCTCGATGCCAACGATCTTCAGTTGCAGGCCATTGCAGCCATTGCCGATCCTATCCGTCCGGATGTTCCTGCTGCCGTGCAGGAGTGCCGCCATGCGGGTATCGAGGTGAAGGTGGTTACGGGTGATACGGCTGCCACCGCCTTGGAGATAGGCAAGCAGATAGGTGTCTTCGAAGATGAACCTGAGAATATCGGAGCAGATGGCTCTCTGACCTCGCTCGACCAGCAGATGATTACGGGTGAGCAGTGGGAGGCTCTTTCTGACGAAGAGGCTTACGAACGGGCGAAGGATATCCGTGTGATGAGCCGTGCCCGTCCTACCGATAAGCAGCGACTGGTGGCCATGCTCCAGAAGCGTGGCGAGGTGGTTGCTGTAACAGGCGACGGTACCAACGATGCTCCGGCGCTTCACTATGCCCATGTAGGTTTGTCCTTAGGTTCTGGAACATCCGTGGCGAAGGAGGCTTCGGATATGACTCTGCTTGATGATTCCTTCAAGTCTATCGCCAATGCCGTGATGTGGGGACGTTCGCTCTATCGCAATTTGCAGCGCTTCCTCTTCTTCCAGTTGGTAGTGAATGTAGCTGCCCTCCTGCTGGTGCTTGGCGGCTCTGTCATCGGAACCGAGATGCCATTGACGGTTACTCAGATACTCTGGGTCAACCTCATCATGGATACATTTGCTGCCCTGGCACTCGCCTCATTGCCTCCATCTCACGAGGTGATGAAGGAGGAGCCACGCAAGGCATCTGATTTCATCATCAACAAGAGCATCGGTTTCGGAATTCTCTTCTGCGGCATCGTCTTCTTCCTCGTGATGTTTGCCCTGCTGGTTTACTGTGAGCGCAGAGGCAAGGGTGGAGTAGATGTGCATGAACTGACCATGTTCTTCACCACCTTCGTGATGATTCAGTTCTGGAACCTCTTCAATGCCAAGGCGCTGATGAGCCATCACACCGCTTTCCGCCATTTCCTGAAGGATAAGGGAATGATTCTGGTGCTTGTACTGGTATTGGTGGGTCAGTGGATTATCGTAACCTTTGGTGGCGAAATGTTCCGCACCACACCATTGTCGCTCCACGAGTGGCTGCTCATCATCGGTTCCACCTCTGTTGTGCTTTGGGCGGGCGAGCTGTGGAGAGCATTCAAGAGAATGATAGCTAAGAGAAGATAGTCCAATGATTAAGATAGAATGAATACAATACATTACAACGAAACAGTGCAATTGCAGCCTTGCGTGGCAACTATCGGTTTCTTCGATGGAGTGCATCGTGGACATCAGTTCCTGATCCGTCATCTTGTAGAGACCGCCCGACAGGAGGGTTTGCAATCAACCATCATTACTTTCGATGAACATCCCCGTAAGGTGCTGCAGAGTGATTATCAGCCGGAGATGTTGAGTACACTCGATTCAAAACTTCTCCTCCTTTCAAAAACAGAGGTGGATAATGCTGTTGTCTTGCATTTCGATAAGGCGATGGCTGCTATGTCAGCGCGCGAGTTTATGCAGAAGATACTTCACGACCATCTCCATGTCAGGAAACTGTTCATCGGTTATGATCATCGTTTTGGTCATAACCGTTCTGAGACTTTCGAGGATTACGTGCGCTACGGCAAAGAACTGGGTATTGAGGTCATCAAAAACGATGCCTTCCGGATAGATGACATCAATATATCTTCCTCTGTCATCCGTTCCTTCCTGAAAGAAGGTGAAATAGAGATGGCCAACCAGTGTCTGGGTTATCCTTATACCATTATCGGTAAAGTAGTGAATGGTTATCATGAGGGAAGAAAACTCGGATTCCCGACAGCCAATCTGGACATCTCGCATTTCGGGCAGTTGATTCCTGTCACAGGAGTTTATGCCGTAAAGGTTCGTATGGAGAACTCTATGACTTGGAAACAGGGCATGATGAATGTGGGCAACCGACCAACTTTTAATGGCAAGCAGATTACGCTGGAAACGCATATCTTCAATTTCGAGGGTGATATCTACGACCAACTGCTGCTTGTCTGCTTCATCAAGCGAATCCGTGGCGAACAGAAATTTGATAGTCCAGAGGAATTGGCAGAACAGTTGAAGGAAGATGAAAAAACAGTAATGGAATTTTTAAATAAGGAGATTGATAATGGCAAAGATTAATTTTAAAAAAGGTCTGACAGACATAGTTTTATACATTATTATATTTATAGTCGTACAGATATTTCTGACTTATGCTGGAGCAGGCATTTGGGCTGCTGTCAAGGGCGAAGGTTATCAGGCAACTCTTCTTGCTATGCATACGGGCAATAATGCCATCCTGACGGCGCTGACTACGGTATTCAGTAATGTCATCACCCTCATCATTTTCCTGAAGGCTAAATGGACTCCCATTACCCGTAACTATCTGCAGTCAAAGCCTTGGATCAGTCTGTTGTGGGTAGCTTTGTTTACTCTGGGCGCTATCATTCCATTGGAGTTTGTCTATGAGCAGATAGGCGTCGAGATGGATGCGGATACCGAGCGGGTATTTGCTTCGCTGATGAAGGAGCCTTGGGGCTATGTAGCTATCGGTATATTGGCACCTCTAGCAGAGGAAATCGTGTTCCGTGGCGCTATCCTCCGTACTTTGCTTGATATGGTAAGCAAGAAGAATCATTGGGTTGCCATCTTCATTTCTGCAGCTGTGTTTGGCTTGATACATGGCAATAAGGCGCAGTTTATCAATGCCCTCCTGATGGGCTTGCTTTTGGGATGGATGTATTATCGTACCAAGAGTCTTGTTCCGGGCATTCTGATGCATTGGGTGAACAATACGATGGCTTATGTTTTGAATAATCTCATGCCACAGAGTGATGGCAAGCTCATCGACCTCTTCCATGGCGATGAGAAGACTGTATATTACGCTGTAGGTTTCTCGCTCTGTATCATGATACCAAGTTTTATCCAGATGATCTTGAGGCTTCAGAAACCGAAAAATGTTCCTGCTAAATTCTGAAGAACATAATGCTTATGATAGCAATAAATAATATGCTATAAATAAAAAGCAATCAATAAAATACAATATAAAATAAAGGCTGCCTCCGAAATATGGGGCAGCCTTTTTGATTATTGAATAATCAGTATTGTAAAAGATGAATTATTTGCTGAAAGTTACATTCTCCACATGGTCATTCACGTAGATATTCGCCATATCTGCCGTCTTGTACCATTTTGGTTTTCCCGGCATGTCATCCGAAATCACCTTGCCGTTGATGGAGAAATTCTCGAAATGGACATTCTTTACCATTCGGCTTTGGTCGTAACCGGCTATGATGCCCATATTAGGAGCATTCTTACCCGTGTAGGCGATGTTGCGCAGGGTGATGTCCTCGATACCTCTGCCTGGTGCAGAACAATATTTCTTGTTGAAGCAGACGCGGATGTTGAAGAGCATTCCCTTGCGGATGTTGTCGATGTGGAAGTCCTCGAAGGTGACGCCTTTTACCAGGATGTTGTCGCCATTGTTGATTCCGATGCAACCCTGGTAGTCTATCTGGTTCTCGGCATGTTCTAAGATGTCAATGTCCTTATAGAGCACGTTGGTGATGTCTTCGTTTTCTGGAGTCTCGCTGTGCAAGCCTATCATGATAGGATGAGCCACGTCTGCCCACATCACAAAGTCCTTGATGGTAATGTTCTTGCAACCGCCATGATAGTTCTTGCGGGTGCAGTAGATGGTGGAACAGTCGTCGCTGGTACGTGCAAAGAGATGCTCCTGGTAGATGTTGTTGCTGGCGAAGATGTTGAATCCGTCGCCCCAGCCATACCAGCTCATCACCTTGGCGTTCTTCACGGTTACGGAATCGCTGCCGCCGATAGGCAACTGGGTGGTGAGAGGTCCGTCGATATATACATTCTTGGAATATCTCACCATGATACCCTCATGTCTTCCTGGCATGACGATGCCGTGACCGAGAATCTTCACATCCTTAGAACCGTAGGTGGATAGCCAACCCTTGATGACGGCTCCGTTGTCAATAAAGACAGTCTTGCCTGATGCTATGTGAATAGAATCGCCCTTGAAATCGTGAACGCCCGGGCCGAAATACATCAGGTTTTTCTTCTTCTTTACTTTTGGCTTTTCTAATACGTTGTCTGCGAAGATTTGGAGATTCTGGTAGATGTTGCCGTTGATCTCTACGGAGAGGTAGCGAGGACGGTCGAGCGAGAACGTCAACGTATTGCCCTCCTGCTTAGCCTCTATTCCGTAGGAATTCGGACGAATCTTATAACTTTTGATATTCTGAGCTATGCTCTTTACCTGTATTTCAACTTTACCTTCGAATTCAAACTTAGCTACGGATGTGATCTCTACATTGTGCTTGGCATCAGCCACCCTATCCACCTTGAAGGCGTAGGTGTCGATGTCTTTCCAATCTCCTCCATTGACACGTGCTTGCACTTGGAAGTCTTTCTTCAGTTCAATGCCTGCTGGTGCCTTGCTCACAACCAAGCGATCCTTGGCGATGGCAGAGAGAGCCATGAAGCAGAGCGCTAATGTTATTAATGTCTTATTCATAAATTGATCTTGTTTTTAATGATTCTTTATTATTATACGAATATAAGACTTAATATACTGATGCGAAAATACAAAGAGATTGCGATTTATCAGTTGTTTCAAGTAAATGTCTTGTTCAATTTTAGGGCAAAGTTTATTTGATTTACTTTGCCAGTTTGTTGTAGTCCAGTCCCCATTGCTTGGCAAGCTTCTTGACTTCTTTCTTGGTCAGGTGAACCACGGCTCCATGCTTCGGTTGGGTGAAGTTGGTGGAGAACATCACGCCGTGAATTACATAAAAATGAAGCCAGCTTCATCTGTCAATGAAACCGGCTTCGCTATTGGATGAAATAGGCTTCATAGCTGGTCGAAGCTTACTTCATGTATTGAGTACCTAAAATTCTATCTTTTTATCACCTTTTTGATGATTACCTTACCTGTATTGTCAGTTGACTTCTGGATATACACACCCTTAGTTTTGCCATTGGTCTGTACGCCAGATACGGTGTAGTATTGTGTATTAATGTTTTCACCCTTTTCTGATACTCCTATGTTTGTAATACCTGTAGGGAGTTCTTCATCCTTGACCGGTATGAATACAAATGGGAATTTAGTCAGACCGGCTGTTCCCTTTGTTTCCAGAACACCATTCTCATTTGCTTTCCAGTATTCTTCTTTGGTAAGGGTTCTGACTGCAACATGATCAGAACCAATCAGACCACGGATGTAGTATGGGAAATAGGCTTTTTTAGCCATTTTGGTCGCATTCAGATATGGAGTGTTACCACCTATCAGACAAGAGAAATTATACTTAGGAGTCTTGGTGGTAGCTCCCTTTACTTCAGCAATCCATACCTGAGAAGCATCGTAACGTCCGTCTTCTTTTACCAGTGGAGTAAATGATGGCATGGTTTCACCCTGATTCTTATAGGTAAGATAGGCATCGTTTTCCACATCGTAGATGGCATATTTACCAGCTTCCAGAACTACATAATTCTCGTTCATGACCATCACATGATAGGTCAGCTTCTGGTCGAAGTTCTCACCTGTGATGTGCAGCGTGTAGTCTCCGCTGGTCAGTCCTTCTGTCAGATCCAGATATTTACCTTCGGTACCATTGCTCCATGTATATTTGACATTGACAATATTTTCTGGTGCATTAGCATAGAGTACGAGAGCGTCTCCCTGATTGACAATCAGGTCCAGAGAATCTGAAACCAGACGGTTGTTCAGCAGCGCACAAGGCTGCAATCCTTTGACATGGATGCGGAAAGTAATCGTCTGAGCCAATCCGCCCTGGTTGATAAACTGACCCTTGATTTCTCTATCCGAGATTAAGGATGAAAGGGTTATGGAAGTACCAGTTTGTCCTGTGCTCCATTTGCCGTCTCCCCAACCGCTGGCGCCGCCGACATTGAGAGTAACATTGCTTCCACAAGGTACAATAGCTTCTGTAGCACCGACCCATGTGTCATTGCAGTAGATAGAACTGCTTACTGTGGTAGGAGTACAATCTGCATTTACTGCAATAGAGAACATCTGCTCGCTTTTAATGCCGTTTTCATTGGTATATGTGGCACGATAAATGAAACTCTTGTCTGTAGTGACTGTGATGTCTTTGGTTGTCTCACCTGTATTCCAACTCCAGTTACCAGTATCCACAACACCTTCAGGAAGTTGAGGCATCAATTTGACTGTTTTGCCTTTTGGAAGGGCGGTATTTACATTGATGATGTAATTGTTTTCCAGTCCACCTAATTCATTATGATCGATAATCTTTCCATCATATTCCATCTTTGGAGTCAATAAGGTAGGTCTGTGCTGCTCGTCGGCAATACCATCGTAAGTACAAGTCAAAACGGAGTATCCCATGTGGTCGTAAGGACCGCTTACTGCTCCCGTCGGTCCACCATCTATTCCCATCTTCTCTAATGCGATTTCCGAGAAAGGCATCTTTACGCCCTTTACTCCTTCGTAATGTCCGATGACACGTGCCCAGTATGGGCGCATCTCTCCGCGACTACCTCCATTAGGTCCACCTTGTACCCATGCTTGATGCCATGCAGAGTGACAGTCTGTATAATGGTAGTTGACCCATGGCAGATCGTCTCTTCCGTCAAAGTTGTATGCCGCTTGGAATTCAAGACCAGCAGCGATTCGGTTGTCGTGATAGGAGTAGAGGTCATCACCTTGATTCCATGCCGTCTGGCAGATATCAACGGCAAGACCTGCTGCCATTTGGGCATGTCCTTGGTCACGACCGGTTTCCTGCATCTGACCTACCTTTCCGTATGCACCTGTTTCTCCTGCATATTCTGCAACATTAGGCACGAGATTATCTATATATTCATTCAGTCCTCCGTTGTACTTGTCTGTCTCTGTATTCTCAGGTGCCCATGGCCAAGGATAGTTGGCTTTAGCCAGCTCTGCCTGATCGTACTTGTAGTAAGACATTGCCTGGTTATAGATAAAGACATCGTCGCATAGAATACCTACAGACATCAGGGCGAGTGTGTTGCAAAGTCCCCAGTTGCTCCAGTAATGGCCAGGTCGTTGACCTCCATGAGTTGCATCATAGCGCCAGTTGCGCCAGGTATCATTGCGGGAACGCTGGAATCTCATGATGGTAGGATACCAAAGATCCAGCATCCATCTTTTGAATGTATCGAAATCCTTGGCTTTCCATCCTTCATAGTCACGCATCAATTCTGCAGCTTGTGCAAATTCATATCCATAAATACCTCCTGCAAGAGCAAAGTTAGTGTCGCCACCGATACCTTTGCAGTTGTTGGCCCAAGCCATCAATACATCAACGGCATGTTTGGCGCACGCTTCATTTCCTTCTATCTTCCAACGGAGTGCATTCTGATAGGCGATGGTTGCTCCACGGGCAGCATTGATATAATTCTGACCAGATCCACCACCACGGATGATGGTTTCTACTGGCCATGTTGCACAGGTAGGTTGTGCAAATTCTGCATTCTTCAAGATGTTATAAGCCTTGGTCACCTTCTCATTACCAGCAGCCAGTTGTGCCTTGATGCGCTCGAAGTCAGCATTGGTATGTAGTCCTCCTGGATGACGGAAGCCACGGTTTAAATCATAGGCTGGCATCAGTTCAGTATCTGTGAAGACCAAACCCTCTGTGGCTTTTACGTTCTGGATAGCTGTTTTCAGGTCTGCCACATATTCGTCTATCACGAATTGTGACAGAGTTTCTTTCTCGCTCTTAGCCTTAATGAGTTCGTAGGTGTCTGAAAGCATGGCTACTGCATCAGCAGTATAGATACTGATATCACCATTGATGAGTGTAGAAGCTTCTTCTAAAGTTGTGTTCAGCGTAGTCAGATTGCCTTGTGTGCCGTGTCGGAATTCGTTATCGTAGTCATCAGCAGCTAAAGCCAATCGGGTCACTTCGCCTCCTGTCAGTGCTCCGTCATAAATACGGATATCTGCCACCTTGGTGTTTTTTAAATATACATCATTGTCAAAAGGAGAGCGACCTATCCAGTTGTATTTAGGCGCTTCTGTACCAAATATTTCTGATATCTTATTGCTTGTTGCGCTCGCCTTCTTCTGACCATTTACATAGAGTGTTCCTTCTGTGCCCTTTTGCACATAGACTACGTTTACCCAATTTCCTTTTGGGGAAACCTGTGTGGCATTAACACTTTTCTCGCTGCCATATCCTGCTGTTGAAGAACCCACTCGCTGGGTATTGAGTGTATAGAAATAGTAGCAACCTTCAGTTTGGGTACATACAGGATTATTGCTGAAAGTGAACAGGAAGTTGCCCAAGCCAGTAATGTCTTGGTTCGCATTTACGTAATAATACATACTGATGGAGAAGTCACTGCATCCAGCCAATACTTTTCCTGTACCTTCGCCCATATCAAAATATCCATTTTCCGACCCCAGGTTCAGTACATGATATTTTCCCATTGTTTCCACTTTGGCGTTATTCATCAAAGTGCCAACAATGTTTCCCCCGGAAATGACTTCTTTGACATTTCCGCCTGTTGCATTTTCAAAGTTGAAATGCAACTTGAGATTTGCACCATCTGCCCACATTCCTAATACATTGAGCAAAGCTGCAAAAACGACGAGTAATCGATTTTTTTTCATATAGTTTATGTTTTTAATTTTTCTTTGTTTTCTTATTCTTTGTTTCCTTATACAAATAAGTACACGCTGATTACTTATTATAAATGATTTTTTTGATGTTTTATTGTGAAAATCCAATTATTATTGTTATTTTTGCACTTAAATATAAATCATATCTCATAGAAATGAAGAACCTAATCCTGACAATACTTTTTATATGCACTTGCTTTCTGCCGGTAAGTGCCCAATATATCTATCGCTTATTGAACACCTCTATCGGCTTGCCTGACAATGAAATCAAGTCGCAACTTTGGCTTCCGGATGGAAGGTTGTGTGTCCGTACTTCATCCAGTCTGTCATTCTTTGATGGTTGCACCTTCCGCTCTTTTCCTCCTGTGGTAAGCGAGATGTATCCTATGGATTATGTGGCAGCCTTGCCAACGGCTTATGTGGATGGTCAGCAGCGGGTTTGGATTAAGGAATCAGGACAGATATTGGTTTTCGATTTGACCACAGAAAGATATGTTGGCGATATCAGGGGATTGCTTGCCTCTATGGGCATCAAAGAACGTATCCGTAATTTTTTTATTGATTCAGCTAAAGATTTCTGGTTTGTGACCGTTTCTGGGAAAGTCTTTCATCGGGAGGGAAATTCAAAAGGAAAGGCTGTTGCCGTGCGTGTGCGTGCCAAGGGATTACGGGATGTGGCTAATTGGGCAGGTAATCATTGGTTTGTCTATTATGATGGAAAGATTATGTGCTGGAATGCGGCGATGACAAAGGTTCTTCATAGTCAACTTCTGTGGAAAGGTGAAATGCTGGCGCGTGATTTCGTGCAGTTTTCACAAAATTCAGAACAACTATGGGTGATGTGGAATCATGGTGTTGCTTCATGGCATTCTTTGACCCATCAATGGCAATACAGATATGTGAATGATAAGGATGTTGCGGTCACGTTGTGTGCTGCTTCTCCGAAAATCTGTTATATAGGACTTCGCAATGCGGGCTTGTTGGCTTTGTCGGCAGATGGAAATACGATGCTCCAGTCAGAATATGAGATGATGAACGGAGATGTTGTAAGAGATGGTGTGCAGACGATTGCTTACCGGGATGGTAATCTGATGATCGGAATGGCAAACCATGGTATATTCTTTTATAATTCCAATATGCAGCGTTTCCCTTACGTCACCTATCAGCAACTTGGCTTGTCTGATGGCAGTGTTCGCCTCAATGACAGAAAGGGAGGAAAAACTTTGGCCGTGGCTTCTCAAAATGTGTATCAGCTCCTGATGCCTCAGATGCAATTGAAGCCTTTGCCTGTGAAAGGCGCTGATTTCATCCGCAGTATAGTGGATAGCCGGAATCGTGTTTGGGTAGGAACCTTTAAGCGGGGATTTTATATGTGGGATGGTCTGGCAACTCACCATTTTATGCAAGGTAGTATTCCGCAGAAAGATATCAACTACAATATCGTAAGAGAGTTCCAGGAAGATGCGCATCATCGCATTTGGGCAAGCTTTCATGGTGGCATAGGTGTTTTGGATGAGAATTGCCGCATCCATCCTCTGAAAGATAAGAATCTGGAAAAATATAAGGTGGTCAATGAGTTCCGGATAGATAAGAATGACGTTATTTGGGCAGCCACTTCGCAGGGATTCTTTGCTTATTCTCTGAAAGATAAGAAGTTTCTGTCTCCTCAGAATCTCGTGGATGATGTGGAGATGCAGAATCTGCTCAGTGGACCCTGCAAGGCCTTGCAGGTTGACAGTCAGGGTTGGATATGGATAGGTTCTCTGAACGGTGTGTTTGTCTTGAACCCGAATAGCAGAAAGGTATTCCATTACGGTTTGAAAAATGGAATGCCCAATGAGATGATCAATGGAATCATCGAGGATCAGTTTGGAAATGTATGGGTGACTACTGCCAATGGCTTGTGCCGCTTTTCTCGTTTGGATGAGCAGAACTTCAGATTAGCGGTCTTTGATGAACAGAATAAGTTGGGCGATTGTAGCTTCAACTGGATGGCAACGGCTCATCTTGCTGGAGGTAAACTCCTTTTTGGCAGCCAGAATGGTTTTTATGTAGTGGATCCTTCTAATATTCAGAATTTGAAATATTCAGGCCACCCAATTTTCACTTCCCTCTTTGTGAATGAACAGGAGGTATTGCCGGGTAAAGAACTGAACGGAAGAGTCTTGTTGGAGAAAGCCCTGTCTTCTACAAGAAGGGTCGTGTTGCGATATGATGAGAACTTTATCACGGTTTATTTCTCTGGCCTGAATTTTGACATGCCTCGCCATACCTATTATAAATATAGGTTGAAAGGAGTCAATGCTGATTGGGTGGAAAGTAGTCCGCAGGATGGTATTGGCAAGGTGAGCTATACCAATCTGGCTCCTGGCGAGTATGAACTCGAGGTGTTTTCTGCTGGCTTTGATAAGCAATGGAGTCAACAGTCCATCAGACTTCTGATTGTCATACAACCTCCTTTCTGGGCCACTTGGTGGGCTAAGTTGTGTTACTTGCTGCTTATCGGCGGTGCTATCTTCTGGATCATCAGCAGGAAGATAAAGCGGGATCGCCAGCGAATGGAGGTGGAAAAGAATAAGGAACTGGAGGAAATGAAATACCGTTTCTTCACCAATATCACCCATGAGTTCCGTACGCTCCTTACGCTCATTATCACTCCTGTGGGTAGTGTGCTGAAGCGTACTGCTGATGAGGAAACTCGCCAACAGTTGAAGGGTGTGAGCAAGAATGCAGGCGATCTGTTGCAGTTGGTCAACCAGTTGCTCGATTTTCGTAAGATGGAAACGAATGGAGAAAGCCTTAACTTACGGAGCGGAATCTTCGGTGAATTCGTGGAATATACTACCATGAAGTTTCAATCTTTGGCTGAGCAAAAGCAGGTGAGTCTGGATGTATATGACCATTCAGACGGTATCTTTATGTGCTTTGATCGTGACAAAGTGGCTAAAATCCTGAATAATCTCTTGTCTAATGCCTTCAAATATACTCCTTCGGGAGGAAAGGTTAGGGTTGAGTTAAGTCAGACTGCCTGTGATGACCGCCGTTTTGTGCGCATGGAGGTGGTGGATACAGGTTGCGGCATCTCTCCTGAAGACCAGAAACGTGTGTTCGACCGATTCTTCCGTTCTGCCGACCAGAAAACTACGAATGTGGGATCTGGCATCGGCTTGAACATGGTGGCAGAGTATGTGAAGTTGCACCAGGGCAAAATCTCTTTGGAAAGTAAAGAAGGCGAAGGCTCCCGATTTATTGTAGAATTACCTGCCGATCTAAAAGCAGAAACTCATGAGGCTTCTTTGAATCGCCAGACGGATGATTCTTCTAAACAGCAGTCTGCTGCTAATCGTCAGGCGGTTGCTCCTTTGGGTCATCAATTGGGAAATCATCAGTTTATCGATAAGAGTATATTGGTGGTAGAGGATAATGAAGGCTTCCGTCAGTATCTGGTCAAGGAACTGTCTCATATATATAATAAGGTATTGATGGCGGAAGATGGCTTGCAGGGTGCTATGATGGCAGAAGAACACAATCCAGACCTCATCATTACCGATGTGATGATGCCGCGGATGAGTGGCACCGAAATGTGCCGTCGCATCAAGGAAAATCTGCAGACTTCCCATATTCCGGTCATTCTTCTTACGGCATGGAGTACGGATGAGGGGCGGGCGGAAGGCTACAAGGTGGGAGCTGATGCCTATATCGCCAAGCCGTTTGATATGGATGTACTCCTTGCTCGCATCAGTAATCTCCTGGAGAAGCAGGAAAAGAGGATGCATGATTTCTCACATAGTGCTTCGCTGGATGTCAAAAACATTGCCGACTCGGCTCCTGATGAGAAGTTCCTGAAAGAAATCATCTCTTTGATAGAAAAGAATATCACGGATTCTGATTATACTACAGATTCGCTTGCCGCTGATATGGCGATGTCGAGAATGAGCCTATATCGTAAAATGAAAGCTTTGACTGGACAAACTCCTTCCGACTTTATCAGAACGGTACGTTTGAAGGCTGCGGCTGAACTTTTGAAGAGCGGACAGCGCAATGTTTCTGAAGTCTGCTATCTTACAGGTTTTGCCACTCCGCAGAACTTTACCAAGCATTTTAAGGACATGTTTGGCGTTGTTCCTTCCCAATATAGGGGGTAAAAAGGGTGTTGTTACGTTTGATATGTGTTTTTGTTACGGTTCACACATAGGCATATGGGATTATTCTCTAATTTTGCAGCCGTAAACTAAACCAGCGTACAACATGAAACCAACAACTGTAACCCAGCAACAGATGATTGCTGACTTTTATAAGGAATATCAAGTAAAGCTTGTCAACTTTGCTTTAGCTCGCTTGGGCAATTGGCAGGAAGCTGAAGACTTGGTGCAGGATGTGTTTGTCAAGTTGATGACCTATGACGGCATCATCAATAAGACAACCATCCGGTCATTTGTCTTCACCATAACCAATCATGAAGTCATGAATATCCTGCGCCGTAGAGCATGTCGTCACAAGGTGGAAGAGAATGTGGTGTATGAGCAGGAATTGCAGCATTGTGCCGTAGAGCGTGTCGTAGAGTATCATGATACGCTGCGTATGGTCAATTATTGTGTGGATCAACTGACTCCTTCCTGTGCCAAGGTTTATCGTATGACTCTCTTTGATGGTAAATGCGCAGGAGAGATTGCAAAGGAATTGAATGTTTCTAAGCGTACCGTCGAATCCCAGTTGCTCACTTCCCGCAAGAAAGTCAGAATGATGCTTCAGGCGATATAATGTGTAATTAAACCTATACTTCATATAAATCGTAACCCTATTTAACTTTTAGTTTATATGATGAAATCAAAGCTGTTTATATTGTGTTTTTTGGCTGTTTGCCAAGTGTGTCAGGCCAACTTCTTGCCTGTTAACCTGAAAGTAAATGGACTGTCTAATCCTGTAGGGATAGATACTTCAAATCCAACTTTCAGTTGGCAGACGGAAAGTGACGAGAGAGGTTTCCTGCAGTCTGCATACGAATTAGTTGTAAGGTCTGCTTCTGGAGCAGAAGTTTGGAAATCAGGAAAGGTTGAGTCTGCTTTGCAAAATCAGATTGCATACGCAGGAAGTCCCCTTGTGTCATGTTCCCCTTATTCTTGGACGGTTACAGTCTATGATAAGAATGGTAAAGCATCAGTAGCCTCAAAGGGCACTTTCGAAACTGCTTTCCTCAATGCCAATGAGTGGAAAGCGCAATGGATACAACCTGCCAAAACCTGCAATGCAAAGGTGGAAATTCCGCTCCAGACTTCATGCAGGTATGTCAAACTTGATGTCACCAAGTTGGGACTTCCAGCTTCCACAGATTCCAAGTTCTATTTCTTACAGTTGGCAGAAATGGAAATCTATAGCGGAGAAGAAAATGTGGCCCGTAAGGCTACCTTCAGTGCGAGCGATACCTGGACGATTGGTAACTGGAACTTAAACTATCTTAATGATGGAGTTGTTCAGGGGACAACTTTAGGATATACTACAACACAAAAAGGTAATAATAGCCAGCATGTGTATGTCATTGCCGACTTGGGTAAGGTAATGGACATCAATCGTATTGTGCTTTATCCACGACAGGATGATAAGGCTGCGAGCGGTACAGAAGCAGCTAACTTCCCAAGTTCTTATACCATCCAGACATCAGATGATAACAAGAAATATTCTGTAAAGCATAAAGTGGTTGATGGAGTTGCTCCAAGTTTCATCAATACATCTCAGGTAATTCCTTATCTTGGCAGAAACTTTACTGTTGCGAGTGGAAAGAATGTCAAGCGGGCAAGAATCTATGCTTCGGCATTGGGAGTATTTGATATGACTCTAAATGGGAAACCAGTTACCGAAAACAAACTGGAACCAGGAGAGAGTGAGTATGAAAAGACGATACTTTATTCTACATACGATGTTACTTCTATGGTTTTGCAAGGTGCCAATACGCTGATAGCTCGCGTTGCGGGTGGCATCTTTCATGTTGATAAGCTGAATGGAAGATTCTCCAAAGGAGAAGTGGTGAACACCGGAGATAAGGCTTTGAAGGCTGAATTGCATATTGATTATGAGGATGGTACATCTGACGTGATTCTGACTGATGAGCAGTGGACAAGCACTCCTTCGCCTACATTAGGAAGCAATTGGTGGGGCGGTGAGGATTATGATGCCCGTAAGGAAATAGCTGGTATTGGCCAGGCTTTCTATGATGTAAGTACTTGGAATCCTGTAGAAGTGGTAGCCTCTCCTTCTTTCAGAAGTAGTCAGGCCAGTGGATTGGGCGTTCTGAAAGCTCGCCAGCATGAACCGGTTCGAGTAGTGGAAGAATGGAAAGCGGTAGGCGTGAAGAGTGTATATAGTGGCGGCAACCATCTCTATGTCGTTGATTTCGGCAGAAATTTTGCCGGGCAGTACCGTTTTAAATTGAAAGGTAAGAACGGACAGGTTATCACTCTTCGCGAAGGAGAAAGTCTGAATGCTGATGGATCTGTCTTCATGGAAAATTTTTATACTGGTCCTGCAGATACGTATGAAACTTATACTTTTGTAGGCAAGGAAAATGGCGAGGAATGGGGACCTGAGTTTATGTACCATGGTTTCCGTTATCTCCAGATTATAGGTCTGGATGAGGCTCCCAAGCCGGAAGATTTTACGGCTTTGCGTTTGCGTAGTGATATGGACTTGGCAGGTACTTTCGAAACTAACAACTCCTTGCTCAATGATATACATGTTATCTGCCGTGATGCCATCCAGAGTCAGTTGTATAATAGTATCACCGATTGTCCTCATCGAGAAAAATTGGGATGGCTGGATGTTCCTAATGAGATGTACAACTCTCTGGTTTATAACTATGACATGGAAAATTTCTTCAAGAAAGTAGTATTGGATTGTTTTGATGCACAGTATAGTAATGGAAGGGTTCCAAGTACTGTTCCTCACTTTATGTCGGTATATGATGATGATCCTAACTGGGGTGGGGCTGCCATCTTGGTGCCTTATCGCAGTTGGAAAACCTATGGTGATGTAACGACCATGACTAAGTTCTATCCTCAGATGAAAAAGCTGATGGATTATTATACTTCCAAGACGGTGAATCATATCATGCCTGGAAGCAATTACAGTGTATTGAGCGACTGGGGACAGGAAACGGCTGGAGTCAATCCGATGGTTCCTGGTGAGTTTACCATTACCACCACCTATTATTATATGTTGAATGCGATGGCGGAGATTGCTTCTTTCCTTGGTAAGAATGTAGATGCAAAGGGATTCCTCACTCAGGCTCAGAATACGAAGAAAGCTTTCAATGAACGCTTTTATAAGGATGGAGTTTATGAATACGGACAGCAGTCTGAATTTGCTATGCCTCTCTATTACGGACTCGTAGATCAGGAAAATGAAGAGTTGGTAGCAGCTAAGTTGGCTGAGCGTGTAAAGAAAGATAACTACAAGATTAAGACTGGTGAAATCGGTTTGAAACCATTGTTTATGTCTTTAGCGAAGTATGGATATAATGACATTGTTTATCAGATGGCAAATCAGACCGATTGTCCAAGCTATGGATATTGGGTAAAACAGGGTTACACTACCACTCCTGAATATTGGGATGTTGGAGCTTTCTCCCAGAATCACTGTATGATGGATCATATCGAGGAATGGTTCTTCTCTCAGTTGGGTGGTATCCGGAATGAAGGCAATGCTTTTGATGTAATTCGCATCGAACCATGGATTCCTGAAGATATGGATCATTTGGATGTAACGACACGCAGCATTTATGGAAATATTCGTTGCCATTATGAGCGTGGGGTTGATAACGAGATGAATTATACTTTTGAGATTCCTGCAAATAGTCAGGCAAATATCGTTCTGCCTTGCTTGAATCACCAAAGTGTATTTGAAAATGGAAAGGATGTGAAAAATGGCGAGAAGGGTGTCGTATCTGTAGAATACAAAGATGGAAAGGCTTATTTGAAAATGGGTTCTGGCAACTATACTTTGCAGATTAAAAAAAAGAAGCTACAGGAATCCAAGAGGTAAACATCTCAAGGGCACGGCTAAATGATGTCTATTATGACTTGGAAGGGCGAAATCATGGCAAAGTGAGACCTTCTCAGAAAGGAATTTTTATTTGGAATCAGAAAAAAGTTGTTCTCTAAAGAATTGCTTTGTAGAAAGAACAGTTTTGTATTGTACAAAAAAGCAATACAAACCTGTTCTTTTTTTAAGTATATTGTAAGTCTGATTTGTATAACTATAAAACGACAGATACAAAAATAATTTTTTATGAAAACAAAAAAGCTTACATTATTGTTGACTGCTGCAATGTTCTTGATGGGGGGCATAATGCAGTTAAAGCTGACACTAAACTTCTGACAGAGGCAGATGGGTGGCAGAAAATCACATCTATTTCACAAAGTGATATAGATCAGTATTACTATGTCTTTGTAGATAAAGACAATGACTTGATGCTTGGATTGGCAAATGGCGTAAAAAATACCAAGCGAAAAGCAATGTTCTATCAGAAAGGTGCTGACGTAGTAAAAGACCAGTCTAAACTTTGGGCTATTGAAAAGAAAGGGGAAAACTATGCTTTGAGAAATGCCAGTGTGGATAATTATTTGCAGATGCAGACAGAATGGGGAGATAATAATCCTGCATGGGATACGAATGACCAGCCTAATGTATGCGAATGGACTGGTGTCAAGTTGGAATATGCTGACGCTGATGCTGCGTGGTCTATCATTTCCACTAAGTACTATCGTGCATTAGGTGTATATGGCGATAGTGAGAAAGTACCTGCTGAAAACGATGAGATTGGTGCCAACAGTATCGGAAAGGGACAGAAATTCTTGATCTATGCGATTCCACGTTCCACTTATTATGCCAAACTGACTGAGGGTGCAAGTAAAGATAATCCTAAGGACTTGTCTTGGGCAATAAAAAATAATACTCTGGATGATAATCAATTTAATAGAGGATGGAATTTAACTTGTAATGGTACTCACAATTTCAACAACAATTATGAGGTTGGCGAATTCTGGTCACCTGTTAATCAGCCGAATTTTGAGTTATCTCAAACTCTTACGGGATTGCAACCAGGAATTTATCAGTTGAGTGCGCAATTGTTTGAGGATGCTAAAAAGGATGTATATCTCTTTGGAAATGAAAGAAAAGTTTGTGTTCAGGAAACCGATAATTCTGCAGGAACAGAAAAAGTACCGATGGAAAGAGTTGCTAATCTGATGAAAGCAAATCCTAATTATGGCAAGGTAACCGTATCTGTCCTTGTCGATGAGTATGGTAAATTGAAATTAGGACTTTGTGGAAATGGTCCTGCAACGACTTGGGTTGTCTTTGATAATTTCCAATTGAAGTATATGGGCAATGACAAAGAGGAAATTAGCAAAATAAAAGAACAAATACCATATCAAATAAAATATCAGGAGGTTCAGGATAAAGCCAAAGAATTGTTGTATAATCCGGTTTATGCTAAGATTCAGGGAAAAGACAAGGTTGATCTGGAAACCTTAGCTGATGAGGATGCTAATTCCGTGATTACTGTTGATAATTATGAGACTAAGAAACAAGCGTTAGAAACCGCTATGACTACTTTCCAGGAAGATAAGGAGGTATATAATACGTTTGTAAGTCATGTAGAGAATGCCAATCTTTTCGGCAAAGAGGCTTTAGGACTAACCGAAATTCCTACTGCAGATAAGGCTTCTGACGCAACCATCACAGGAGAAAAATTGCGTGAATTGCGTAGCCAGATGTATGAAGCAGAGTATAATTATGTGAAGAAAACCTATACTTCAGATATTACTTCCCTTATGGGTATTGATGGATGGAAGGATTGGACAAAGCCAGAATTGGCAGCAAACAACTGGCAATCTTATGCTGGTGATAATCAAGATCCAAAATATTATGAAGTAAGCGGCGGATTTTTTAATACAGCGAAATGGGAGCAGAATTTGTCAAGAAGTATCAGATTATCCCCTGGCAAATATGTAGTAAAGCTTGCTTGCCGCACCTCTTATAATGGCGGTGCTTCTTCTGGTTATGTCTCTGTAAAGGTGGGAGATACTGGAACCCAGGCCAACTTCCCTTTGAAGGATGATACAGGTTATGGTATTACGACAAATGGTGAAGCAAGTTTTGATGGTAGTAAGGATTACAATCGCACTGGCCGCCAAGGTGGTGGATGGGAATGGCGTTATGTTCCATTTGAGTTGAATTCTACTTCTGAGGTTACATTGACTATCCATGTGGCTTCAGAAGGAGGTAATAACTATCCTGGATTCTACGAGCCACAACTCTTAGCCGTGCCAATGGATGTAACACTTGAAGATACCAAGACTTATGATAAGGCTCCTGCTCTCGTTGCTAATGTTACTCTTGATCGTAAATTAGGCGAGAAGTGGAATACGATAGTCTTGCCTTTTGCTTTGAATGAAACACAGGTGAAAGAGATGTTTGGAGAAGGTGCCAAGGTGGCTGCCTATAAGGGTTCTACCGTTAATGGTGATCACGTAACTCTCAATTTCGAGGAGCAGACAAGCATGGAAGCCCAAACTCCTTATATGATTAAACCTGGTACAAGTGCCCGCTATAAGGTGAACGGTGTTATCCTCGAACCAGCCGGATTAAAGAATGTGGAGGATGCTAATAAGGGTAATGGAATTACTTTTGTAGGCAATTATACCAATGGTCAGGCATTGCAGCAGAACAGTTTCTTTATCAGCAAAAACACGTTCTATCGTGCCAGTGGACAGGAGACTATGAAGGCTTATCGTGCAACGTTCCAGGTTCCATCTTCATTGAGTGCGGCAAAGATCATGAATACCGTATTTGTAGGTGAAGGCGGTTCTGTTACGGCAATAGATGATGTTCATGTTTCTCCTCAGGGTTCTTTCGATGTTTATCATATCAACGGTATGTTGGTAAAGAAGAATGCCATCGACTTGAACGGACTTGATAAGGGAATCTACATCATCAATGGCAAGAAATATGTAGTGAAGTAATTTATTTGATTTAGAACAATAAGGAGCAAGAACAATGAAAAAATATATAAAACCCAATGTTCGCATAGTAGCGAATATCATTTATGAACAATCCTTGATGGCAGGCTCTATTACAAAGGATCTTCCGGGAGATGAAGACCCAGGATATGGTGGAGATAATACGGATCCCACCATTGAGGTTGATGCCAAAAAGAATCCGAGTTCTTCTACTTGGGATGGATGGACAGAATATACATCCTGGGATGATTGATGCGTAGCGTCAGGTCTGATGATATAAAAAGGTCCTCAAAACATGAAACTTGTTTTGAGGACCTTTCATATTTTCTATGATATTTGCTTTCTGAAAGAACTTCCTATTGGACGATTACTTTAGTGCAGATATTACCCATGATTACGGCATATATGCCAGCAGGTAGATTCTGAGTTCTTCCCATTAACATACCGTTCAGATTATATACTTTGACAGGAACATCAGAAGTAACGATAATACAACCTTTTCCTCCCTTGATATTTGGGATTGGGGTAGATGAGGAAGGCAAGCCAATGCTTGTAGAAACATTATCTGAAACATAATAGAGTTGGAAATCATCGAATGACATCCATGTTCCAGTAAACTTCTTGCCCGTCAAATAGAAATCGTTGGTATATCCTATGGTCAAGGTATGATTTCTTACGATGATGTTCTGTATTTCGCAAGGATTCCATCCTTTGCCTAATTTACCTTGAGTATTGCCAGAGTTTTCAATTTCTTGCTGATACCAGTCTGATTCTGTCTGAGCTGTCAGGAATACGGCTTCACCATCAGTTCGGGCGCAGGCTTTAAGCGTGTAAACTCCATTTGGTAGGTCTGTCAAAGTCTGGTGACCAGTAAACCAAAGGCTGCCTGCTGTTTTATTGAAAGAGTCAAAATACATATTGGTAGTATTGCCGCTATAGTGTTCCCCGCTCTTTCTGCTTCCGTCACCATTGGTTACATTGATATCCCATCCTTCTGAGTCTTCAGCATCCGCATTCTTGATGTAATAGGTAAAGTCTGTAGATGGACTCGGAACTTGTGATAAGCGAGTTTTGTTGATCATTTCCTTCAAAGCACGGATGACATCCTTGATGGATGGTTCTGAGACTTGTTTTCCTGCTTCTATCCATTGATCATACAGCTCGGTCTGTGTTTCTAACTCTTGACGTGCTTGGTCTGCATATTTCTCATCTTTAGCGATGTTATGAGCTTCTTCTGACAGTGCCTTGTATTGCTCAAGAATCTCGGTCAAGTCAGTGCCTGATTTTAAGGATTCACGTAATAGAGTCAATGCTTCCAGTTGTGCCTCACGTCCTACAGCATTCTTGGCTGTAGTAATCAGTTCACTTAATGAGTTGTCTTCCTGTGCTTCTGCTTTTTTGATAGCAGCGTCAATAGCATTTTGTATCAGTTCCGCATCATCTTCTATTTGATTTAATGTGAAGTCAGAGACACAGAACCAGCCTTTCGTGCCACCTCCAGAGGTTGATGAATAGCCAATACGCAGGGTTCCATCTGTTCCCACAACAATCGGCTCGGTGGTTTGTTTTTCCCAACCTGTAGTTTGATTCCATATTGCGACTTCTTTTATTGGAGAAATCGTCTTGTCAGATTGAGCTTCGGCATAAGCATGCTGATTGGTGATTTCACCAGGACCGCACATGGAAATGGCAGACAAAGTATAGGCACCAGGCTTTAGATTACCTAAGTCTTGATGGATATCCATTGACGTGAAATTGTTAGACCAGTTGTTCCAACAAGTCTTTCCTGCTATAGTTGCAGTTTTGAAATCTCCTCCAGCAGCTTTGTTGGCTATTGTCCAATGAGTAGATCCATCTGTAAAGGAAGGGTTCTGAATCTCATTGCTCAGTTCTTGCGTCTTCGTGTCTTTGCGAACATCTATGACGGCATTGGCTAAAGATTGTATAATCTGGGCACTGTCACTCTCTGCAATTGTCTGTTTTGCTTTACTGAGAGCTTCTTTCAGATTTGTGAGTTGTGTTTCTGAGAGTGAGGCGGTCTCGATTTCTACCAATCCTTGTGCTTCCTTGCGCAAGAACTCTAATTGTGCTTTCTCATTCTGTCCTACTACGTAGGTGTTGAATGATTTAGCAGGCAGTGTAGCTACCATATATTTGCCATCTATATCCAGTGTTAAAGTCTTTTCGCTGCTTCCGTCATTTCCTGCTACAATCACGATGTTGCCTTCAGGTGTTAATGCCGTTGTCACAAGCTGACTTTCGTCAGTTGTTAAAATCTTAGAACCAGCAGGGATGAAGTGTGTATAATGGCAGTAAGCGTAATATTCTGGCGTGTAGCGTGGGGTCTTGGTGCCAGAGTTGACTTGTACCATTGCGTTCTGTATCCATCCCCATGGACTGATACCATTGTCTTTCAAGATGGCATTCCAATAATAATAGGTGGTAACTTTATTGGCAAGGTAATGGTTCGCTAATTGGAAGGTATGTGCTCCTGCATTCCAGTCAAAGGTTCCACTTCCACATTCATTCTCTGTCTGAATTGCTTCATACTGAGGATGGCGGCGGAGAATCTCTTTCATGGCATTGGCACCTTCCCATTGGAAGCCGATGGCATCCATATATTTATCTATGTTCGGGGTGCTCAGAATTTGCTCATATACATCCAATGATCCTGTATTCATGGTTCCTATAATTAGTTTGAGGTTTGGCTGGTGCTCTCTCATATAAGGACCGAGATATTCTGCCAAGAACTTACCTGTAGTCTTGGCAGTCCAAGAACACCCTGGATAAGGAGTATTGCTATATGCCTCATTCTGATAAGCTAAAGATGTAATGTTGATGCCTTGCTCCTTGTATGCATTGATAAATTTGTCGAAATACAAACAGTATGCCTTGTAGTATCGTGGATCATCAATGAATTGGTCATTGAAATATGGTGGTACGTTGAAAGGACAGCCATTGGTATTGGTCTTGCGCTGTGCATAGTGCTTGTTGGTTTTCATCCAGGTAGGAGGACTCCAGGGAGAACAGAAGAAGTCAATTTCTGGGTTTTCTGCAAGTGCCAGTTTGATGGATGGAATAATAGTAGTCAGATCTCTGTCAATATTGAAATGTTCCATCTCAAAGTCTGTTTCGTTGACATCAATCTCATCACAGCTATACCATTCTCGTGCATAGTCGTTGGCTCCTGCCGACAGACGTCCTTTCTGCAAGCGCAGGTCACCGTATGGGTTGAACATACGTTTGACGAGCAGTTGCTTGTCATTATCGCTCAGCAAGTTGTAGGCGTCCCAAGGTAATTCGTTAAAACAAGTTCCCCATCCCAAGAATGTTTGTTGGGGTTGGGAAGAACGAATAACCACCTGCGCTTTGCCAGGTACTTTGTCTGAAAGTGTCAGCGATGACATCTTCCAGAAGTTGCCATCAGTTGTCTTAAACTGATAGGCGGTGGTTTGTGCCTGTATCTCTGATGCAGACAGCAAGACCACGCTTAAGAATGTTAACTTGTTCATTTATTTTAAATTATTGGTTAGACTTAATCTGGTGTCCTGTTCTGTGTATATTGTGATGGAAGAACACCAAATTTTGTTTTAAAGCATTTCGATAAGTATTTCGGCGTAGCAAATCCTACTTTCGCAGCCAACTGCCCTATGGTAATGTTGGGATAACGTTTCAGAAGTGCCGCAGCTTTTTTGAGACGAACATCTTTGATGAATTCGTTGGGTGAAAGACCACTGGCCGTCTGCATCTTTCTGTATAGACTCATCCGGCTCATGCACATATCGCAACTAAGTTGTTCTACATTGTAACTTGTATCTGCAAGGTGCTCTTCTATTTTACTGATGACAAGTTTGAGAAATTCGTCCGAACGAGCTGTGTCTTTGTTGGATTCCTCATCGCTTAACTGTACCTCGGTCAGTTTCAGCATATTACGCCTTTGTTGCAAAATACGTAAGATTCTTATACGTCTATTCAAATTCCAAATACCATATCCCAACAGGATGATTCCCAAGCCATAGATGGAGTAGGCCCACCAGGTTTGCCACCAGGCAGGTAGCCGGTGAACTATATACATAGTCTCATGTTCCGACCAGCATCCGTATCTGTCGGTTGCCTTGATGGCCAGTTTATACTTGCCTGTTGGCAGATGGGTCAAGTAGATCGAGTTGACTCCCTGAGGTAGATAAATCCATTCCTTGTTCCATCCTTCTATCTTGTAGGCGAATGTCACTTTTTGCGCGTGGATGGGGTCAAAGGTCGAGCATCGTAGAATGACACTTGAAATTTGGGCAGGAATCTGCACCTCGCCATTTGATTTCCCCAATAAATGGGTGGAGTCTCCCATCTGTATGGCCGTGATGTATGGTTGTGAACCTTCTGCATTTTGCTGGTCTAACATCTTGGAAGACTTGACCTGCAAATAAGCTCCAGCACCATCTATTCCTATCTGATTGTCATCGACCTCTTCCAGATGATAGAAATAACTGACATTGATGTCTGAGTCCGTATTTCTTAATGTGCGAAAGGAGTGATTTCGCGGGTTGTATTCCCGAAGATATTGATTGGACAACAACCATACATGCCCCGATCTGTCGGTCTTGATGTCGATGATGGCATCTCCATTAGCATTGCTCATTTGCTGTTCGTAGTCCAACTGTTTTTTTACCGCATTCCACTGGTACACGGAACCTTGTTGCGTAGTATACCATAAAGTACCATCGCTGGCCAATGCCAATGCCGTTATATTCTCCTTGGAGAGTTGGCTGATCAGTCTCTTTTGTCCATTGACTTCACAGAGGAAGAGTTGGTTCAACTGATTTGTGAAATAAACATTTCCTTCAGAATCCGCTGCGATGTTTTCTATTCTGGACGAACTTTTGCTCAATCTGTTCAGCGTGTTGCCCATCAGCGAATAGCTATAAAGAGCGTCCTGTGTTCCTATGAATAGGGTTCCGTTTCCATTGTCAGCTATCGTTTGGATAGGGGTGGTGAAGGTTGTGATAAGTTTTTCCGTTATTTTATTGTCCTCAGCCTGTAAATGTTTCAGAACTCTACCTGCAGCAGCCCAGATTCCCTCCTTTCCTTTGGTCTTGCATATACATCGGTAAAACTGCATTCCTCCTGCTTCATAGAGGTGCGAGATACGTGGGTCGTAGTACATTAACCCCATGCGACCTTGCCATATCCAGAAGCCATGTCCATCGGCAACCATTCTGTCTGGTAACAAAGGAAAACCAGTAAGTTGGTTCATGGCGGGTACGGTTTCTCTGATGATAGACTGAGCCGAGTAGGAAACAATAAAAGTATGTGGTGTAAAACCTGCTACCCAGATGTTCCCGAACCGGTCTTCACATAACCCATCTAATATCTTGTATCCAGGAGATAGAAACTCATCGGTGTTGAGTGGAATGAGTTTTTTCCCTTCGCGTTGATATAAGTAGAGATTGTTCATGGTAGTAACCCAAACTAATCCCTGCGTTTTGTCTATCAGCATGTCGATACAGTACGATATGTCTTGAGTGACGGCTGTTTGTGGATTCCGGGTTATTTCCCCAGAGTTGGTGTCATAAAACACGATTCCGTCTCCCCAAGTGGCAATCCAAAAACCACTTTGTTGTTTGTCTTCTATCATCCGGATAGCCCCAGATGTGATTGACCAGGGTGCTTTTTTGAATTTTTTCTTTTCCTTAAGATAAATGTAAGGTCCCCCATCCCTAGTTGCTATCCAAATGCGATTCAGGTGGTCCTCTGTAATCTGAGATGCAGAACTGATGGCTTGATTCTTGTCATGAATCAAAATCCTGTCATGGGTAGGGTCTATGCAATAGACACCTTTCGATGATGCCACCCAGATGTGATGCTTGGAGTCTTGATACAAGGCGGTGATGCCCATGTTTCTACTTGTCAGAATCTCTGTCAGCGAGAAGGTATTCTTGTTTATCCGATAGAGTCCTTTCTCGGTACCAAACCAGATTCTTCCCAAGTTATCTTCGGTGATGCAATTCACATTGTTGTTTGCTAAAAAAAACATAGCTCGCCCCTTTGGGCGGAATATATCTACTTGGTATCCATTGTCCCGGCAAAGCCCTCCGCCAGTCATGCCATACCACATGAATCCTTCAGAGTCTTGGAAAATGCAATGAATGGTAGCTACTGGCAATTGACTTTGGGTGGGTAGTGTGCGTGACGTAAAAATGCTATAAGCACTTTTAGGCAGTAACGCTGCCAACAGTAGGATCCATATCCAAGGATGCACTGGTAAATGGAAAAATAAAGTCTTTTTCTTCATGATTACTTGTTCATTATGATTGATGGACAAAGTTATGGTATTTTTCCTTGTTTTCCAAATTTTCGAAGCAAAATTATCACATTTCTTCAATAAAGACAAAAATATCTGTCACTATCTATATGATTGAATGTAAAAACAGATTGTTTGTTACATGTGTTCTCCCGCTGATAAAATGTATATATGGCTTATTTAAAGGAAGAATCAGTGATTTCATGGAAAGAAATGTAACAATGAAAAACTGATATGTGAACTCTATGGTAAAGGTTGTTTTTTGTAACTTCCGAGGGTTGCAAACGTAACAAAACGTGTCTTCTATATTTTTGTGTGGAATTAGTGACAAATATCCTTTGTGCAGTGATTGGATAGTTGTACCTTTGTGGCGCAGGCAGAAAAATGCATTATAAACATTTAAAGTAATATTATAAACATGAAAAAATTATTTGTAATAATCTATGGCTTATTGACTATGACAAGTTCATGGAGCCAGACTGTGATATCCTTTACCACGACAGAGCAGGTACAATGGGCGAAAAGTAAGGGCTCACTGTCTTCTAAGAAAGAGGGTAAGGTGGTGGCCGAAATTGATGCGCAGATGAAAGGAATAGAGTTCTCTGCTTTTGGCACAACCTTCAATGAATTGGATTGGGATGCCTTCAATATGCTTACCCGCAAGGAACAGGACGAAGTGATGTATAATCTGTTTTCGCCAGAAGGCGACTTGAAATTTACTCATGGACGTGTCTCTATGAATGCCAACGACTATGCGCGTGCCTGGTATAGCTGTGATGACGTGGATGGCGATTTCGCACTCAAATACTTTAATATTGAGCACGACAAGCGCAATATCATCCCTTTGGCTCGTGCGGCACAGAAGTATCAGCCTAATCTGCAGCTCTTCATGTCGCCTTGGAGTCCTCCTGTATGGATGAAAATCAATCACGATTATCCTGTGTCTCCGAACAAGACCAATAAGATGGACCCTCGACAGAGCTATCTGCTCTATATGGATGATGGCAAGCAGGTGGATGCTGACGAGATGAAACTCCTGGGCGACCGTAATGGAGTGTTCCCACGACGCCTGGCCACCCAGGACTTTTTCATCCAGGATCCCCGTTATCTGCAGTGTTATGCGGATATGTTCTGTAAGTTCATCGACTTATATAAAGAGGAAGGTCTGCCTATCACCAAGGTGATGTATCAGAACGAGGCTTACTCTTATACTCCTTATCCTGGATGCGCCTGGACTGCTGAGGGAACCTTGAGATTCAACAACGAATATCTGGCTCCAACTCTTGCCAAGAAGCATCCGGAGGTGGATTTGTGGATAGGTACATTCAATACCAACCGACTCGACTATGTGGAGAAGATATTAGACAACAAGACTCTGCAGGCTAATATCAAGGGTATCGGAACCCAATGGGAATGCAGAAACAACTTGTCCGAAATGCGAAAACGCTATCCAAACCATCGTTTCATGGTAAGTGAGAGCGAATGTGGAAATGGTTCTATGGACTGGAAGGCAGGAGAACATACCTTCTTCCTCCTTTCGGATAACTTAGGAAATGGATGTGATGAATATTACAACTGGAACTTCATCTTGAAGGATAATGGCATTTCGCCATGGGGATGGACCCAGAATGCGCTGATTCAGGTGGATGGAAAGACCCGCAAGATGCGTTACACGGCAGAGTATTATGCCTATAAGCACTTCAGTCATTTTGTGCAGAAAGGTACTGAGATGTTGGCGTATGCTGGTCGTGAATACAGCAAGACTCCTGTAGTTGTATTCAAAGATAAAAAGGGACAGTATATAGTTACTGTGGGCAACTTTACCGATGCTGAGGCTTCTTTGACGGTGAAGGTTGGCAAGAAATACTTGAATGTACAGGCTAAGCCTCATTCTTTCAATACATATATTTGGAAGTAGCTGGGGAATATATTACCCACATACCAACAAAATTCTACTTCTATTAGGAAATAGAATAAAGTATGTCAATACTAATAATAAATAAGGTGGAAGATTGACAAGTGGGATTAGGAATAGAGATAATGTATTGCCTGTCTTGTCCTAGAAAAAGTTGACACAGTATAAATCAACTTAAAAATAATAAATA
>ENA-ORUV01000026-ORUV01000026.1-human-gut-metagenome-genome-assembly--contig:-NODE-26-length-125164-cov-61.1848_pt1 | contig 125164 bp, 101 predicted proteins | sample MGYA00242089_ERZ509229 | MGnify/ENA primary metagenome ERZ509229 (study PRJEB26280, sample SAMEA2338805) | human gut metagenome | biome: human gut; feature: human-associated habitat; material: faeces...
TTTTGCTTGTGTGCAAATACGTCATAACCCATTATCAGGTGGTTATTGCGGTGGGGTTCCACCTCTTCCCATTCCGAACAGAGAAGTTAAGCCCACTTGCGCCGATGGTACTGCAATGCAATGCGGGAGAGTAGGTCGCCGCCTCCTTTCAATGAAGAGCCTCAGATTTCGAAAGATTTCTGAGGCTTTTTTGTTTTCTTCCCGCGGATATTTTTCTTCTCCGCTGGGGTTATTCTTCTCCGGGGGCTTTTACATCGGGATTTTTCTTCATCTGGTTTTTCTTCATCGGATTTCACGGATGAATCGTAAGGCAATCTTGCTTATCGGATTACTCACGGATTTCCGCGGATATTTGGCCGCTGGCCAATGGCTCGCGCCAGAAATGGGCTCCTATTGTTTTTGTCACGCAGATTTCGCAGATGACGCAGATTTTTTTTCATTGATTATTTTAGTCCCACAGATTTCACGGATTCACACAGATTTTTTTCATTCATTATTTTTCTCATGGATTTACACGGATTTTCTCTGGTTTTCTTCTTTCCCTGTCATTTCTTCTTTCCCTGTCATTTCTTCTTTTTCCTGTCATTTCTTCTTTTTTTCTGTCATTTCTTTATTTCGCAGATTTTAGACCTGTCGGTCTGGGATAGATTTCGCAGATTTTTCTCACTGATTATTTTTCTCCAAATTTTATGAAAAATTTGTTTAGTTTTCTTCTTTCACCTTTTTGTGTTTTGTCTTTAAGATTACGTTGTTTCCTTGCTCTCTTTTCTTTTCTATTCTGTTTCTTGATATCATTCTTTTATGTATGAATCTTTATTTTACTTCATAGTTTGTTTTATTCCTATATCTGCAACTGGGTTTAATAACTTTCCTGAATTAGTTGATATTCGTCAATCTAATGTGTTTAAAAGTGTTTCTTAATTATAAAATAGTGCTGATAATCAATAGATTACTTGCATATTTGAGTTTTTTTTTGTACCTTTGCAAACGATAAGAATAAGGATAGTTTTTTCGATATTTTGAGATAACTGTCCGTTAAGGTATCTAACGGAACTGAGACTGACAACCGTTCTTTTTCTCATAAGTTGTCATCGCGAAATCACTGATGTTGTAGTTCAGCTTTTCAGGTTCCATAAAATAATTAATATGAAGAGAATAACAATGGTATTAGTTAGCATTTTTATGCTGACATTAAAAGTAGTTTCAGCGTCGGCTGAAACAAATTCAATTGAAAATGCATCCTCTAATGAATTTGATTGGAATCCAGTGATGGAGGCGATAATTCAGGTTGAGAGTGGAGGTAACCGATACGCAAAAAGTGGTTCCTCTGTGGGAGTTATGCAAATTACTCCTATCTGTGTTGCTGAATGCAATAATATTCTTAAAAAAAGGAATAGCAAGAAGCGCTATAAACTATCTGATAGATTTAGTATTTCAAAGTCTAAGGAAATGTTTCTGCTTTTGCAGTCAGCTTACAATCCTCTTAATAGTATAGAACGTGCAATTCGCGCTTGGAATGGTGGTAATCATTATAATGTGAAGAGAACGCAACGCTATTTTGAGAAAGTCATGAAACTTTTGAAAAAGTAATTAGTTTTTTGATATGATCCGATTTGCTTCTGGCAGATCGGATTTTTTCTATGATCTTCTTTTTATCTCAAGGCCATTCTATCATTTTATCACTTGTTTTATATGAAATTTCTGATTTTATGCTAATATAATTAAGGAAAAAGTTAAAAGCGGTTAAAATATTGATATTTTGATATTTTTATTTGGTTGGATCAAAAAAAAGTAGTACCTTTGCACTCGCAATTCAGAAATGAATGTTATATCGCGGTGTGGAGCAGTTGGTAGCTCGCCAGGCTCATAACCTGGAGGTCGCATGTTCGAGTCCTGCCGCCGCAACTAAATGATGGTAAGAAGTTTTCTTCTTACCATTTTTTGTTTTATATCTCTATAGTTTTTCTTCATTGCCTAATAATTTTACCCATGTGCAAAGATTTAACACTTATTTTTTGTTTATGTCGAATAAAACTACTACTTTTGCACATTGATAAATTATTGTGCAACTAAAATCAATATGGAGGTATCTGATCATGTCAATATCCAAAACGAGACAGAAATTGGTAGATGTCGCTAGACAACTATTCGCTAAGAATGGTATTGCTAATACTACCATGAATGATATTGCTGTGGCTTCTGGTAAAGGACGTCGCACTCTTTATACATATTTTAGTAGAAAGGAAGATGTGTATTATGCTGTGATAGAGTCTGAATTGGAGCGCCTTTCTGATAAACTGGATGAGGTTGCTACAAGTAAAATCCGACCACAGGATAAGATTATTGAGTTGATTTATACGCATTTAAGTATGATTAAGGAAACCGTAGTGCGTAATGGAAACTTGAGAGCTGAATTCTTCCGTAATATATGGATGGTGGAAAAGGCAAGAAAAAACTTTGATGAAGATGAAATAGAACTTCTCAGACGTGTTTATGCCGAAGGCAAGGAAGAAGGAGAATTCGACATAGATAATGTTGACTTAGTGGCGGATATTACGCATTATTGTATTAAAGGATTGGAAGTTCCATTTATTTATGGCAGATTGGGACATGGATTGAATGTTGAGTCTAGTAGGCCTTTGGTTGCCAAAGTTGTATATGGTGCTTTAGGAAAATCCGGTCTGAAACTTTAATTATTTCGAGAATTTTTTATTATCTGATATTATCTGAATAGATAAAGAAGTACTAATTCAATTAAAATATTTACAAAATGGGATTATTAAGTGGTAAGACAGCCCTTGTTACAGGTGCTGCACGCGGCATTGGTAAAGCCGTCGCTATGAAATTTGCTTCTGAGGGTGCTAATATCGCCTTTACAGATCTTGTACTCAATGACGAAATGGCAGCTGGTTTGGAGGCTACCCGTAAAGAAATTGAAGCTCTTGGAGTAACTTGCCGTGCTTATGCAGGTAATGCTGCTGATTTTGAGGAGACACAGAAGACCGTTAAGCAGATTTATGAAGACTTTGGCTCTATTGATGTCCTCGTAAATAACGCAGGTATTACAAAGGATGGTTTGATGCTTCGTATGAGTGAGGCTCAGTGGGATGCAGTTTTGAATGTTAACTTGAAGTCTGCTTTCAATTTCATTCATGCTTGTTCTCCTATTATGCTTCGCCAGCGTGGTGGTTCTATCATTAATATGGCTTCTGTTGTAGGTGTACATGGTAATGCTGGTCAGTGTAACTATGCTGCTTCTAAAGCTGGTATGATTGCGCTTGCTAAGTCTATTGCTCAGGAGTTGGGTCCTAAGGGCGTACGTGCTAATGCCGTTGCTCCTGGTTTCATTGAGACTGCTATGACTGCACAGTTGCCAGAGGATATCCGTAAGGATTGGATGAAGAAGATTCCTTTGCGTCGCGGTGGTCAGACTGAGGATATCGCTAACGTTTGCCTTTTCCTCGCTTCTGATATGTCAAGCTACGTAAGTGGTCAGGTTATCCAGATCGATGGTGGTATGAATATGTAATCTATCCTTTATTAAAAAAATAATGCAGGTAGTTTACGAAGACAACCATATTATAATAGTCTCCAAGAGAAGTGGTGAAATCGTTCAAGGTGATAAAACCGGTGATGAGCCTCTCTCGGAGACTGTGAAAAAATATATTAAGGACAAGTACCACAAACCGGGAAATGTTTTCCTGGGTGTGGTACATCGCCTTGATCGCCCTGTTGCTGGGCTTGTAGTTTTTGCCAAAACGTCTAAAGCTCTTTCGCGTTTGAATAATATGTTCCGTGATGGAGATGTGCATAAGACTTATTGGGCAATAACTAAGAATACGCCGAAGGAGCCAGAGGCGACTTTGACGCATTGGATTGTTAGAAATGAAAAGCAGAATAAAAGTTATGCTTATGATCATGAGGTGAAAAATTCCAAGAAAGCAATTCTAAAATACAAAGTAATTGGTCGTACAGACAATTATACATTATTGGAAGTGAACCTTATGACTGGCCGTCATCATCAGATAAGATGTCAACTTGCTAAAATGGGGTGTCCTATCAAGGGAGATTTGAAATATGGTTCCCCACGTAGCAATCCTGATGGTAGTATCTGTCTTTTATCTCATCATGTTGAATTCCTACATCCAGTATCTAAGGAGTTGATATCAATTGAAGCTCCGTTGCCGGATGATAATCTATGGCGAGCGATAGCACCAATTTAGAAGTGTCTTTGTCATCTAAACCTTTATGCCTATGAAGAAGTATATCAAATGGAGTGCTTTCATTCTCTTTTCTCCGATACTCCTCATCATGATACTTGCTGTTATGCTTTATTTGCCACCCGTTCAGAATTGGGCAGTAAGGCAAGTGGCAGCGTATGCTTCTGAATCTACGGGCATGGATGTTACTGTGGATCACGTAAAACTGGTATTTCCTTTACGGCTTGGCGTGGAAGGTGTGCAGATTCTGCAACCTATAGACTCTCTTAAAAATAGCACTAATCTTTCATTGCGTGGAAAAAAGGATACTATTGCTGACATTAGAAAAATGATAGTTGATGTTCAACTGATGCCTATTTTCCATAGTCAAGTGATGGTTGATCAGTTGGATTTCGATGGAATGAAAGTGAATACTGCCAATTTTATTCACGAGGCGCGTATCAAAGGAAATGTCGGAAAACTTAGTGTCCAGGCACATGGTATTGATTTAGCCAATGAGCATGTTTTAGTAGAGAATGCATTGCTCGCTGATGCTAAATTGGCTGTTGAACTAAGCGATACAGTACCTGCAGATACAGCCCCAAGTGAAAACTTTTGGAAAATCAATCTACAAAAGCTGAAATTAAAAAACACTAATCTTACGTTGCATATGCCTGGGGATACTCTTCAGGTAAGTGCTTGTTTTGGAAATGCGTTAGCTCAAGAAACGTATCTTGATCTTTTCAAAGGATTATATCAGGTTAAGAAGTTGGATTGGGAAAACGGATGGGTCTCTTATGACAATAATTTCGAAAAGCCCGTTTCTGGTATAGACTTCAATCATCTGGCCTTATCTGGGATGAATTTGAAGGCGGATTCGTTCTATTATTGTGATTCCAAAATAGATGTAAAAATTCGTGAGGCGCAATTTAAGGAAAAGAGCGGCTTGTCTATATCGCAAATGAATGGTAGATTCGTGATGGATTCTACCAAATTAGCATTGCCGGATTTTTATCTCAAGACTCCTGTATCACAGTTGAAGGCTACTGTGGATATGGATATGGATGCTTTCGCTGAGAGTAATCCTGGACATCTCGCTGCATTGATTGATGGAAGTCTGGGTAAATCTGATTTGATGCTTTTTGCTGGCGATGCAATGCCTGAAAAAATGAAAAAACTGTGGCCTTATTACCCTCTTAAATTGAAAGGATCGGTAAAAGGAAACTTGCAGCAATTGACCTTTGATGGGTTGAAGGCTGTCTTACCTTCTGCCTTTGAAATTTCCGCCCATGGAACATTGGGCAGTTTGACGGATATGAATAAGTTGAAGGCAAATGTCAACTTAAATGCTCGTACCTACAACTTAGGTTTCATTACAGCCATGTTGGAGCCTTCTTTGATGAAAGAAATATGTGTTCCTAATGGTATTGGAATTAAGGGAAATATAAATGTTGATGGTCAACGATATGCTACCAAGTTGGCTTTAACTGAGGGCAGAGGTAGTTTGAATATAGATGCTTCTGTTATCGCGAAAACTAACTCTACTGGTGGAATAGATTTGGGACGTCTGGCTTACGATGCCAAAATTCAGGCCAAGAATGTTCAGGCGAAGCATTTCCTTCCAAAACAGGATTTGTATGCTTTTAGTGGTAATATAAAAGCCAAAGGAGTGGGTACTGATTTCTTGTCACCTTCCACCTGTTTGGCTGCTAAGGCTCAAGTATCTTCAGTTCGTTATGGGAAATATAAGATAAATAATGTACTGGCGATTGCTCATGTTGCTCACGGAAAGGTGCATGCTGATGTGGATAGTAAAAATCAATTTCTTACAGGGTTGGTAAGTTTGGATGCACTGACTAATACGAAGAAGGTGCAGGCAACTATAAAGGCTGATGTGCGACAGGCAGACCTTTATCTGTTGCAATTGGTAGAAAAACCGATGAAGGCAGCTTTGTGTGGCTACATGGATGTCAATACTGATTTGAAAGATTTTTATAATCTTCAAGCTTCTGTGGGTGATATTACTTTGCGTACAGCAAATAAAGTTTATCGACCTGTAGATGTTCTCTTGGATGTGTTCACGCGTAGGGATACAACTCATGCTATTGTAGATTGTGGTGATTTTCATCTTAATATGGATGCTCATGGAGGGTATAAAAAACTGCTTGGACATATAGATGGATTGCAACGAGAAATATTCAGTCAGATGAAGAATCGCACGATAGACCAGATTCGTCTTCGCCAGAATTTTCCTTTGGGGCATATTTATCTTTCTTCAGGAAAAAATAATTTTATTTCCCGTTACATCGAATATTGTGGATATCAGTTTAAAACTATAGAGATGGATCTGAATGCCTCTCCTGTTATGGGATTAAATGGATTTTTAAATGTTGATTCTATGGTGGTCCAAGGTGTTCAGTTGGATACGCTACGTGCTCTTGTGCATACTAAGGGTGACACCATCCGCTATTCTGCAAGAATTGAAAATAATAAGAAAAATCCACAATATGTTTTCCGTGCCTTGGTGGATGGTGAATTACAGGAAAAAGGTTCGAATATTAAGGCAAAGCTCTATGATGCCAACAATAAATTAGGTCTTGATGTAGGATTAGCGGCTTTGATGCAGGATAATGGAATCAAAGTTTCACTTACGGATACGCATCCAATTTTTGGCTATAAGAAGTTTAAGGCTAATGCTGATAATTACTTGATGCTCTCTGATGATCAGCGAGTATCGGCTAATCTGTTGTTGACAGCTTCTGGTGGTATGGGCGTGCGAGTCTATTCTAATGATGAAAATGAGGACGCATTGCAGGATATTACGGTCAGTTTGAGTAAATTCAATCTGGATAAGGTTCTGAGCGTCATTCCTTATATGCCTGATATTTCTGGCATCATGGATGGTGACTTCCACGTTATTCAGACAAAGGAAGAACTTTCTGTTTCTTCTAATCTGAAGATTGATAACCTTGTCTATGAGAAATGTCCGATGGGTGATGTTGGGTCTGAATTTGTCTATATGCCTAAGAGCGATGGTTCTCATTATGTAGATGGCATTCTGACTTATGAGGGTGAGGATGTGGCAACAGTTAAGGGTACCTATCGGTCTGAAGGAGCCGGATATCTTGATGCTACTGTAGGGCTTGATAAGATTCCGCTTCACTTTATCAATGGATTTGTACCAGACCAGTTGCTTGGTTTGAAAGGATATGGGGAAGGTGAACTTGCTGTAAAGGGTGCTCTGAATAAACCGCATGTAGAAGGTGAGGTTTATCTGGATTCTGCATATCTGATAAGTGAACCGTATGGAATTTCTATGCGTTTTGACGATGATCCTGTGCGTATCGTAGATAGCAAGTTACTCTTCGAAAACTTCATGATGTATGCAAACAATGAGAGTCCGCTAAATCTGCAAGGAAATCTGGATTTCTCTAATGTGGACAGAATGATGCTCGACTTACGTATGAGAGCTCAGAACTTCCTTTTGATAGATGCTAAGGAGAATTTGCGCTCTGAGGCATTTGGTAAAGCTTATGTCAATTTCTTTGCAATGATGAAAGGTCCTTTGACCAGCCTTCGGATGCGTGGAAAATTGGATGTGTTGGGAAATACAGATATGACTTATGTCTTACGTGAATCAGAACTGTCAACCGATTCTCAGTTGGATGAGTTGGTTAAGTTCACTGATTTTAAGAGTGGTAAGGAAGAGACTATTGTGCGTCCAGCCATTGAAGGATTTGATATGATGCTCAGTATGTCTATAGATGAATCTGCCCATATTCTGTGTGCTCTGAATGAAGAAAAGACGAACTATATAGATTTGATGGGTGGCGGTGACTTGCAAATGAAATATAACCCTGTCGATAATATTCAGTTGACTGGTAAATATACATTAAATAATGGAGCGATGAAGTACTCATTGCCAATTATTCCATTGAAGACCTTTACCATACAAGATGGCAGTTACCTTGAGTTTACGGGTGATCCTTTCAATCCTATTCTTAATATTACTGCGACAGAAAATATGAAATCTACTGTTAATGAGGGACAGGGAACAGGTCGCTCTGTGGATTTTGTGTGTGGTGTGAAGTTGACCCACACATTGAGTAAGCCAGGTATTCAGTTTATCATTTCTGCTCCTAATGATATGACAATGCAGGATGAATTGAATACAATGAGTATTGAGGAACGAGGTAAAATTGCAGTTACGATGCTTGCATCTGGTATGTATCTTTCTGGTGGAAATACCAGCGATTTCTCTATGAACAGTGCCTTGAGTAGTTTCTTGAACTCGGAAATCAATAATATTGCAGGTTCTGCCATGCGATCTTTGGGACTGGATCTTGGTATGAGCGTGGATAATTCTACGAATGCTTCCGGAGCTTTGCATACAGACTATAATTTCAAGTTTGCCAAACGTTTCTTCAATAATCGTTTGAGTTTCACCATAGGTGGAAAAGTTTCTTCTGGAGCAGAAATGGAGAATGCTGGAAATAACGATTCGTTCTTCAATAATGTAGAGCTGCAATATAGACTTAATGAAGGTGCTTCGCAGTATATCCGTGCTTTTTATAACAACAATACTTACGATTGGTTGGAAGGCCTGGTCGGTGAATATGGCGTTGGTTTTATGTGGCGCAGAAAGTTACAACATTTCAAGGATATTTTCCGTTTCAAGACGGAAAAACAAGATGTTCCAGTTAAAAATGTTAGACAAGATACTATTGTGAGAAAAAAAATGGAGGATAGTACTTCTGTAAAGCCTCGATTCTTTGATCCGTTGAGAGAGAAGCTGTAATAAAATACCTCTTGGTTATCTTTGATTAATGAATGATTATGAGAAAGAGTAAATTATACATTATTATATATGTGTTGACATTAATAATGTCAATACCTTTTTTGCTGGCATGTTCTTCTACGAGTGCATTAAAAGAGGGGCAGCAGCTTTTTACGGGATTGAAGCCTATTGAATATTCTAATTACGAAAAATCGGGCTATGCAGATACTACAATGTTGGAAATGGAGAATGTGCTGGCTTCGGCTCCAAATGGTGCTCTTTTTGGAAGTAGTTATTATCGTACTCCTTTCCCCGTAAGATTATGGATATGGAATGCCTTTTCGCAGTCAGAAGGAGGTGTTGCTAAATGGATAACAAAGGCTTTTGGTTCTAAACCGAAGCTGATGTCGAATGTAAATCCTCAACTTCGTGCGCAGGTTGCAGAAAATCAGTTGGACAAGTATGGTTATTTTAATGGTAAAGTTACTTACGATGTTGTTACTGACAACAATCCGAAAAAAGCTAAAGTTGCTTATCATGTAGATATGGGACATCTTTGGACGCTTGATACTGTCAAGTATCTTGGATTCCCGAATGAAGGTCAGCAACTGATAGATTCTACCCGAAACCTGGCTGTTATCCGAACAGGTTCGCCATTTAATGTCTCTCGGCTCGAAGAGGAACGTCAGCGTATTACCCGGTTGTTCCGTAATAATGGTTATTATTTTTATAAAAATGGATATGCATCTTATCTGGCAGATACTTTAGGAACGCCGGGTAAGGCAGAAGTTCGTCTGATTATGGCCGACAGTATTGATACTATGGCTTTGCGCAAGTGGTACATTGGTCATGTGAAATTCAATTTTAAAAGAAATTTTATGGAAGAATTGAAAGATTCTTTCGTAAGGGGCAAGCTGGAATTTTACTATAATGGACGAAAGATGCCGATACGTGCAGGAGTTGTTTTGAAAGACTTAAAGCTTTTCCCAAACCGTCTCTATAAGATAGAAAATGAGGAGGCTGCTAAAAATCATCTGCAGGCAATGGGATTGTTTAGCTATACCAGTATTCAGTTTTCGCCACGTCTTTCTTCTAATGACAGGGTGTTGGTAAATGATTCCTGTGTATCCCTGTGTGATACATTGGATGCGACTATCGACTTGGTATTTGACAAACCCTATGATTTCTATATCGAGGCGAATGCAAAGGGAAAGACTACAGGACGAATAGGGCCTGAACTTGTGATAGGTTTGACTAAGAGAAATGCCTTTAAAGGTGGAGAAAAACTGGATATCAACTTGCATGGTTCCTATGAATGGCAGACTATACAACAAGAAGGTGCTAAATCAACTCATATAAATTCCTATGAGTATGGTTCGGATATTTCATTATCTTTCCCACGAATCATAACTCCTTGGAATATGTTTCGCACAATGGCTCAGAACGAGCGACGCTTCAGGGCGGGTCGTTTCCCACGAAGTTTTTATGGAACTCCGACAACTACCGTCAAGACTTCTATGAATGTGCTAAATAGGGCAAGTTATTTTCGTCGTCATGTTGTGTCTGGCGAATTGACATATAACTGGTCCACTTCTTCGCAGCATCATCATTCATTCAGTCCTCTTGTCCTTTCTTACGAGTACATGAATGCTCGAACGGCAGCTTTTGATAGCGTACTAGCAAAGCATCCGTATCTCCAGATATCTATGCGCGATCAGTTTGTGCCAAAGATGAGCTATACCTATACCTATAATAGTCCGCTCAACTATCGTCATCCTATCACCTGGTCTACTACGGTGAGCGAAGCTGGTAATGTCTTGGCAACAGGTTATCTGATAGCAGGCAAAAAATGGAATGATAAGGATAAGCAGATGTTTAAAAATCCTTTTGCACAATTTCTTAAGTTAGAGACTGATTTCGTAAAATATTGGAAGTTGACGGAAAAATCCACGCTTGTTGGGCATTTGAATGCTGGTGTAGTCTGGAGTTATGGAAATACGGAAAAAGCTCCTTATTATGAGCAGTTCTATGTAGGAGGAGCCAATAGCATCCGAGCTTTCAATGTAAGAAGTATCGGACCGGGCAAATTTGCGCCTACTAATAGTAAGTTCTCATATATAGACCAGACGGGTGACATTAAGTTTGTTGCCAATCTGGAATATAGACCAAGAATTTGGGGTGATTTGTATGGTGCAATATTTCTGGATATGGGTAATGTCTGGAATATCCATGAAGAGGAGTATAGCAAAAATGGAAAATTTTATGCCCGAAACTTTTTTAAACAGATGGCTGTGGGTACGGGTGTTGGTGTCAGATATGACATGGGAATGTTTGTGATTCGTCTGGATTGGGGACTTGGATTGCATCTTCCTTACGAAACTGGCAAGAACGGATTTTATAATATTCACCGATTCAAAGATTCTCATAGTTTCCATTTTGCCGTGGGCTATCCTTTCTAGGAATGCCGGAATTTTAGAAATACCAGAATAAGTTTCTGTAGATATCGACAAAAGTTTCTATAGATGTCGAAAATTATTTTTGAACATCGCATTTAGAATGTTGTAGGCGTTTCTCGGAATAAAGTAAAATGTTTTTCTGAATATAGTAAATTGTTCATTGAATGCTATAAAACGACAGAACTTTTACTTTTATTTGATTTAAATCAAAAAAAAAGGAGAAAATATAGTGGCACTCGCAAAATTTTTAGTACTTTTGCAGTCGGTATTAAACTATCAACTATTAATAAAATAAATAATATGAAGCCAACACTATTGCTTTTAGCGGCAGGCATGGGTAGCCGCTACGGTGGTTTGAAACAGCTTGATGGTCTAGGTCCTAACGGTGAGACTATCATGGATTATAGCATTTATGATGCAATCCAGGCAGGTTTCGGTAAAATTGTTTTTGTAATTCGCAAGGATTTCGAGGATCAGTTCCGTGAGAAGATTCTTTCAAAATATGAAGGACATATTCCTGCAGAACTCTGTTTTCAGTCTTTGGATGCACTTCCTGAAGGCTTTTCTGTACCAGAAGGCCGTGAGAAGCCTTGGGGTACCAATCATGCCGTATTGATGGCTAAAGATGTTATCAACGAGCCTTTCTGTGTTATCAACTGTGATGATTTCTATAACCGTGATTGCTTTATGGTAATCGGCAAGTTTCTTTCTGAACTTCCAGAGGGTAGCAAGAATCGCTATGCAATGGTAGGTTTCCGTGTAGGCAATACTTTGAGCGACAATGGTACTGTTGCACGTGGTATTTGCTCTAAGGATGCAGATGAAAATCTGACTACTTGTGTAGAGCGTACAGAGATTATGCGTATTGATGGTAAGGTATCTTATAAGGACGAAGAAGGACAGTGGGTAGCTGTAGGTGATAATACTCCAGTTTCTATGAACGTATGGGGCTTTACTCCTGACTATTTCGAGCACAGTGAGGCTTATTTCAAAGAGTTCTTGAGCGATCCTAAGAATATGGAGAACAAGAAAGCTGAGTTCTTTATCCCGTTGATGGTCAACAAACTGATTAATGAAGGTACTTCTACAGTCAAGGTTTTGGATACTACAAGTAAGTGGTTTGGTGTAACATACTCAGCAGACCGCCAGAGCGTAGTTGAGAAGATTCAGAGTCTGATAGATGAGGGTGTTTATCCAAACAAACTTTTCTAATAGGTACTTTTGATAAGATAAATTCGTTTATCCTAATCTTTTTCAGTAAATATATTTCTTTCATGGAGATAAATATATTAAAAGAACAAGAAGCCGCTACCCTTCGAGAGATGATAGCGGCTTCTCATCGTATAGTAATATGTTGTCATAAGTCACCTGATGGTGATGCGATAGGTTCTTCCTTGGGCTGGTTTTATTATTTGCAGTCCTTGGGCAAGAATTCCACAATCTGTGTACCAGATATGATACCAGATGCCATAAGTTGGCTTCCTGGAACAGAAGAAATTATTCGCTATGATAAGCAACCGGAAGCAGTTAAAGCAGCCTTTACTAATGCAGATCTGGTTTTCTGTTTGGATTTCAATGGTGCCAGCCGTCTTGATGAGATGGAACCTGTTCTTACATCTTATCAGGGTAAGAAGGTGATGATAGACCATCATCTGGATCCTTTTATGTCTGTAGATTTACTTATTTCTCATCCTCATATGAGTAGTACGAGTGAATTGATATTCAGAATCGTTTGGCAACTTGATGGTTTTACTCAGATGGATAGCCGATGGGCTACATGCATTTACTGTGGCATGATGACAGACACTGGAGGTTTTGTCTATAATTCTAATGAACCCGTTATCTATCTTATTATCAGTGAACTGCTAACCAAGAATATAGATAAGGACAAAATTTACCGCAAGGTTTTCAATAATTATTCTACCAATTCTATCCGTTTCCGCGGGCATATCATGGATAAGAAACTGCGTGTTTTTGAAAATTTACATGCCTCTTATTATTGTGTTACTCGCAAGGAGATGGAGCAATATCATTTCATAAAAGGCGATTTGGAAGGATTGGTTAATGAACCGCTGCGTATTCGTGGCCTTAAATTCTCGATATCTTTGCGCGAAGACACAGAGGTAAAGAACCGCGTGCTGGTGAGTCTTCGTTCGGTAGACGATTTTCCTTGTAATGAGGTTGCTGCCAAGTTTTTCAATGGCGGAGGTCACCTTAATGCCTCAGGCGGTAAGTTGATGACTACGATAGAAGAGGCAGAACAGATAGCATGCAAGGCAATAGAGGCTTATGCTCATTTGTTGCAATAATAGCGATAATTATGTTAAGTATTGGATAAAGACTATCGTTTGGATGGCAATAAGTGATAAATAATAATAAAATCGCCTATTATCTCTCGGTAGTCTGTTATCTTTTTTGTATCTTTGTCGCTAAAATGATATAATTTAGGTAATGAAGAAATTTTTATTTATAGTAATAGCCTTTGCTGCCCTCTTTTCGATGGCGGCATGTAACGATTCTGAGACATACGCAGATCAGCGAAATAGAGAGCGTGATTCTATCAATGCTTTCCTCCGTAATGAAAAAATTACGGTGATAAACGAGAAGCAATTCAAGGAGCGCTGGGAAGCTAAGAAGACAAATCCTGCTATTGTTTTGACTGATACCTCTGCAGAAAAGAACGAATATGTACTCTTTGAGAGTAATGGTATCTATATGCAAGTAGTAGAGCAGGGTTGCGGTGACTATATACAGCAAGGTAAATCAGAGGAAGTTTTGGTACGTTTTGATGAGTATAATGTCAATACGCGTGCCAATATATCAAATGAGTCTCTTTGTCTGAGCAATAATCTTCCGGCGTATTCATACTATATTGATAAATTGAAGGTAACGAATACTTCCGGTACATTTACAGGCATGCTTGTTGAGCCTAAGAAGAGCGTTTTTGGCTCGGCTTATAATTACAGTTCTTATACTGGTAGTTATAGCAGTACTATTCCTTCTGGGTGGCTTATTCCATTCAGTTGGGTAAAGATAGGTCGTGGAAATGCTGAGGGCGAGAAAATTGCTCATGTGCGTCTTCTGATTCCTCATACTTACGGTTCTACTCAGGCATCAGCTAATGTGAATGCCTATTTTTATGATATGACATTGCAGAAGGGTCGTTAAAGGCCTTTCTGCATCTTTATTTTCTATAGTATACGATAAAAATATTAAATAAGGTGTTTTATGACATTAATTAAGTCAATCTCTGGTATCCGTGGTACTATTGGCGGACCAGCAGGCGATACGTTGAATCCCCTCGATATCGTGAAATTTACTTCTGCTTACGCTACTTTCATTCGTCGTAGTGGTGCTTCTAAGAGTAATACCATCGTGGTAGGACGTGATGCGCGTATCTCAGGAGAGATGGTAAAGAATGTAGTTTGTGGTACTTTGATGGGTATGGGCTACGATGTGCTTAACATCGGTTTGGCTACTACTCCTACTACCGAACTTGCTGTTACTATGAGTGGTGCAGCCGGTGGTATCATCATCACCGCTTCTCATAATCCGCGTCAGTGGAATGCTCTTAAACTTCTTAACGAGAAGGGTGAGTTCTTGACTGCTGCTAATGGTAATGAGGTGTTGAGTATTGCTGAGAAGGAAGATTTTGAATATGCCGATGTAGATCATCTTGGAAAATATACTGAAGACAATTCTTACAACAAGCGTCACATTGATTCTGTACTTGCTCTGAAACTTGTGGACGTAGAGGCTATTAAGAATGCTCATTTCAAGGTTTGTGTAGATTCTATCAACTCAGTAGGTGGTATTATACTTCCTGAATTGCTGGATGCTCTTGGTGTAGAATATACCTTTTTGAATGGGGTTGCGAATGGCGACTTTGCTCACAATCCTGAGCCATTAGAGAAGAACCTTAGTGGTATCATGGATGAATTGAAGAAGGGTGGATACAATATGGGTATCGTTGTGGATCCTGATGTTGACCGACTGGCTTTCATCTGTGAGGATGGCAAGATGTTTGGCGAGGAATATACCTTGGTAAGCGTTGCAGATTATGTGATGAGCAAAACTCCTGGCAATACAGTTAGCAACCTTTCTTCTACTCGTGCGCTTCGCGATGTAACGGAGAAGCATGGTGGCAAATATACAGCTGCTGCAGTAGGTGAGGTGAATGTTACTACCAAGATGAAGGATGTCAACGCTGTAATTGGTGGTGAAGGCAATGGAGGTGTTATCTATCCAGAGAGTCACTATGGTCGTGATGCCCTTGTTGGTATTGCTCTTTTCCTGAGTAGTCTGGCTCATAAGGGATGCAAGGTTAGTGAGTTTCGTGCTTCCTTCCCTAACTATTTTATCGCAAAGAACCGTATCGATCTTACTCCTTCTACAGATGTAGATGCTATACTTGTTAAGGTTAAGGAATTATATGGTAAGGAACAGGATGTTACTGTAACTGATATTGATGGCGTAAAGCTCGATTTTCCTGATAAGTGGGTTCACTTGCGTAAGAGTAATACTGAACCTATCATCCGTGTATATAGCGAGGCTTCCACCATGGAGCAGGCAGATGAACTTGGTAAGAAATTAATGCAGGTAGTTTACGATATGCAGTAAATTTGCTTTATAAAAAAATGAACGGCTTGATTTCCCTATGGAGGGAGTTTAAGCCGTTTATTCTTTCATTTGTATATTATAAGTCTTTCAGTAATCTCCGAATGTAAAGTCCAATGTTGGTCTCATGTTCATCAATGCCGAGTTTCTTACGTATTTCACTGCTTATGTTATAATGGCGTTTCACTTGGATGTATTCTCCAACCTCTTTGCCTCGCAAACCAATAGCATACAAGCAAAGATAGTTGATTTCATCTGTAGTAATTCTATGTTGCTCCAAATACGAGATAAACTTAGGATGAGAGGCAGTAAAGGCAAGCCTAGTTGAGTCCATAAATTTTTTCTTGTCTTGATGGATAGACTCTATCCACTTAACGTAAGGCTTAGCGTAGGTATCATTGTTGGTTATCTCTTTAGCCAGCAAACTATTCAGCATGTCAAGTCGGGCATTTATGACATCATGAATTGGCTTAGACAATTCAGATTGCTCTCTTTTGTACTCTATCAAGTTGTCACGCTCACTTTCCAATTGAGCTATTTCTAGTTTCAAATTGGCAGTCTCCAATGTTTTCTTATCACGTTCGAGTTCAGCCTTTTCCTTCTCTTTGCATAAATTCTCTTTGGCAAGTCTTAAGTTTTGATTTTCTTTTTCTGCCATCAGGCGCATAGTCTTGTTAATATGATCTCGGTAATATAGCCATCCTACAAACAATAGCATTCCAAATAAACCACATAGGCTACCCCATATAATTCTATCTCGATTTTGAATGTCTTTTAATCTTTTCATTTCAAGTTGATGCTTTTGGTCTGCAAAAAGCAAATCACGAGAAAGCAAATTAGACATATAATCTTCATGCATAGCAGTATAGTCTTCAAGTGCTCTCAAAGCATTTTTGAAGTCACCTTTCTGCTTAAAAATATCTAGTTTTATCGTAATGTATTTGAGTGAGTCTTGTACATCGGCTTCCAACTCAACATTCTGAAGACAATGTAAGGCTTGAGCGTATTCACCAAGTTTCGTGTAGCCTTTTGCAAAATCCATCAAGTCGTCAGAGGATAAATCATTGTGTTGATGCTTGCTTAAGAAGTCTCTAATTTCTTCTTTTGTTCCAAATCGTAGGGTATATAAAAGTATAGAATTGAATAAAAACGACTCGCTATCCTTATTCTTTTTTACTAGAGGAAAACAAATTTGCATTAAACTATCTGCTGTTTTTCTATCACTTTTCAAAGTGTAGGCATCCATCGCATTTGTGTAGCTTTTAACCTCATACAGAATGTTCCCAATGGTCTTATATAATTCGGCTGCTCTCAAATGGCAACGTATAAAATCATCCAATTTGTATTGCTTATCATAGAGCATCGCCTCAGAAACAAGTGTGTTAGCTAGGACTAGAGTGTCTGTAATAACCTCTCCTAGATCACTAGCTTTCATAAAACATGTCATAGCATCATCATCTGCACCTTGGTTTTGAAAAATGCGACCTTGATAATATAATGTGCGTAACTTTTCGTCAGCATTTCCATATTCTAGGTAATAATCTAAAGCGGGCTGAATCACTTCGAAGGAAGTAGTGTCAATATAGTTTTTGTCCAATGCTATAGATTTTAAAAGAGCATAACGAGCCTTATATTTCTTACCTTTAATCTCGCTTGTCGGAATACTGCTTAATAAGGATAAAGCGGAGTCCGGTTTGCTCTGCATAAGTTGCTCAGCCGCATCTAATTTAAATTCCAAATCAGAATGCTTGTTACAACCAACTAATGTTAGCAGAAAAAGTGCCAACATAAAATAATTCATAAAACGAACTAATTGAACTTTCATATGCATCTGTTCATATTTGCTAATTTCACTGCAAAGATAATCAAAACATTTGGTTTGAAGTTATATTATGTGTTAAATTTCCTACACATATCTACTAAATCATATTTTTTATGGCAACCAAATCGTTGTGTTAAACTTATGAGCCAAAAGTAAACTTTGTAGCTGAGATTAATATGTAACTTCTTGTTTGTCAATAAAATAAAAAGTTTAACGTTAAACTTTTTATCTTGCATATATACTTTGTTTTTTGTTAATTTGCAGCACATTCAAAACTTATTAATAACATAAATACCTATAAAATGAAAAAGATTATTATTTTAGTAGCGATGTTATTACTAGGAGTAAACAGCATTAATGCGGCAAGACGTGCTGTCTATCTTTCCTTCAGTAACAACGGCTTATCTGGCAAAAAAGGAAATGCCAATCGTGCTCCGATGCATCTACCTGTCAATGTGGTATATGATTCTGATGCATCAATCGCTACAATAAATCAACAAGGAATTTTAACTGTGAAAGAAAATGGAGTTGTTCAAATATTAGCTCAATCTGACGATATAAGTTATAGTAAAACTATAATCGTTGGGCTTCCACGATATATTCTATCTTCAAAGCATGAACCTGGTGGATTTAAGATTGACGCTACTTGTATAGATGGTGAATATCAAAATCAATTAGAGACCGTCAACAAGATTGTTCAATTTCAGTGGGGTGTAAAGTTTCCAGATAAGTCTATCGAATGGAATACAACAAACAGTGCGTCTATATTTATTCCATTAGAAAATAAAGATGCTGTTGTATTTTTCAAAGTGTGCGATAGTAATGGAAGAGAAAGCGTAGTACAGTCAGTAAAAGCTTCCGGAAATGATGTATTCTTGCCAACCAACAATCACATAAAAGTTGATGGCAATAAGAATATCTATAAAGAAAACGGATCTTCCTATTCTTATAAGAGAGGAAAGTTATATTTGACTCGTGATACTAGTTTGCCAACTGAGTATCAACGAGCTAATTGGACAGCCATGGAGGCTGATGTTTATAGCCCATTTTCTAATCAGTACAATATCATCGTTGATGGTGGGGAGATTATGCTCAAAAACATCTTGCCTGAAGAGGAGTTGGATTATGTGGTAAGCAACTTGGAAGTTGGACAAACATATACTTACACTATCGCATTAAAGAATCCTCAAAAGAAAGTAATACAATTGTTGCCTTTTACGGTGACTTTAAAATAGACTTATTATGAGAAAAATAATTTTTGCATTTATCCTATTCCAAATGTTATTTGTAAGTTGTAAGAAAATCAACTGGGATTCGGAAATCTTTTTGTGCGGTGCTACGATTAACGGCGCTTCATGTAAAGATGTCACAACACTTTACAAAGACTTGTTTGAAGGCTTAATAATGCCATTCAACAATAAAAAACGGATCCAAATAGAGCGTGATTCTATTGCATACTTACAGTTTAGGTTAGTAAGCTGTCAAGACCCAAAAGTCTGTTTCTACATTTATGGAGGAATTGCTATTGATAAGAATGAAGCCTTTCCTTTAGTGAACAAAATCTATAACATAAGTTATGATTCCAAGTTAGATCGAGAATGGATGTTTTATGGGGATGAATTAAGACCTTATATGGCAGAACATCGAAGTCAAGGGACTATACAATCACCGTATGGTGTTATGATGCTTTTGGATTATAAAGAACTAGGAGAGGAAGGTTATGGCAACTATTCCTTATCTGGAACCTTGGTGTTTACTTCTTATAATCCAAAGAATCAGAAATGCGTAGGGCATTTTAAATTGTCAAATGAACATATTGAGGGCATGTCTAAGGTTTATTCGGTAGAAGGACAGTTTAATGCAAACTTATTTAATTGGAATAAAAAATTTATGTAATATGAGCAAGAACATGTTTATTTTAACAGTGTGTGCTATTTCTTTTATTTGCTCGTGCACTGATACAATTTGTGGTGACGAAACAATGAAGAGTGAACCAACAGAAAGTCATTATGTAGTTTTGGACAGTTTGGCAATCTATAAGATTCAAACCGACAAAAGTATGATGTTGAATAACCTTATACGTTACCAATCTGGTAAATATCTATTGGATTTATCATTAGATGACGCAAAAAAAATAGGAATCAGTGAGATGATGTATAATCAAGTACTCGAACATGTTGAACAACTAAATAATAGTAATTTAAAATTAAAGTGATTATGAAAAAGAAATTTAAATTTGTCTTGTTTGCAGTACTTGCTTCTTTAACTGCATTCTGTAGCGTTTTAACCTCGTGTTCTGATGACGATTTGATGGCTTCTTCTGAGACTTCAAGTGACAATGCTGAGGGTGAAGTTTTCTGAAATACCTAATGATATCAAGGAAGTAGCTGTTGATGCTATCGATGAAATTGAAAGTAAAACAAATGTTCGATTCTACAATTCTATAAAAGATTTAGAGTATTATGAACCTGGCCATATTAAACTGCCTAATATCGCAGTAAGAATGGATGGTACTGCTGTAGAAGGTAGTGGCAGTTATGGTCTTGTAGGAGGCGAACAGTTCATAAATGTACCAACTGCATTAAAACAGGCTAACTATGATGAAATCAAGCGTTTTTTTATGCATGCCTTTTGCAATGCGGCAGGTATGTTTAATGAGCAACAGAGAAATGACAGAGATGACTATGTTGTCGTTAATCTTAATAATGTCAAAGATAACTGTAAGTCCGCATTTGCAAAGATCACACAAAACTATACGATGCAAGGTGCGTTTGATATGAGTTCTATAACGCTTGCTGCTTCTAAGGATTATTCCAAGAATGGTGAAAATACGATTATGAAAAAAGGCAATTATAGTATTGCTACTAATAGTACATTGTCTGCTGGTGATATTTATTTTTTGAATAGCTATTATTTGCCTTATAAGGCCAGAACGGACAATTATGTAGAATTAGATGATACTTATTATCCTAATGGTCAAAAGCTTACTGAAAGTGAAAGATTGGAATTACAGAGTCAGATCAATGCACAAAGGGGGCTTTATGGTATTCCTCCAATAGAAAACCGTAAAGTGTTAGTAGAATGGTAATATAATTTACTTTATTGAAATATAGTATTTATTTTCTCAAGATATATTATATAGTTAATCACCCAACGGTTGATGTGCGCATGCACAATAGCTGTTGGGCGATTGTCTTTCAGCTGATGTGCACATGCATATCAGCTGTTGTGAAATAAGTTTTTTATTCAGAAGCCAGTTCTTTCATTGTATCGTTCAAAGTATTGAAGAGAACGTTGATGTTCTCCTCTTCATTCTTGCAGGCTTCCTTGAAGAGTGCTACTGGGTCTTCCGTACTGCTTGTGAGCGGAGTTTCATTGAGCAGAATGTTCACATTGTTGAGAAGCATTCCATGCAGGGTAGGCATGTGGAGTTGATGTTGTTCGCCTTCCTTGCTGCCGCATTTCAATCCTGCAGCGTATGCCTTTACGATGATGCGTACCAGCAGATGGATGGCCATAGGTTCGTCAGCGAGGCTGATGAGGATGCCATGGGTGTAGTCGCGCACATGCTCTTCGAGAGTAGTGAATTTACCTTGTAAGAGCCAGGTAAAATTGCGCTTATATTCACTTTCCATTGCTTTGTATAGTTGTGGACTCTTGCAGGCGATACGTAGGTAGTCGAGCATGCTTGGCTCAAAGGTGGGATCGGCTGCCTTCATTCCTTCGAAATTTTTCTTCATACGTTCGTTAGCTTCCTCTGCTGTCTTATAGTTGAGACGAACAAGTGTAGAGAACATAACATCGAAGAAATATTGATTAACCTCTCCATAGTGGTCGAGCATCAGCTGTTTGATTTCTTTCGGATCATTCTTTTTCTTGAAGTCATCTCCACCTACGGTTGCGTCGATGATACCGCGTGCGTACGCCTCGAAGAAAGCCCTCACAAAAGAAGCTACGGCCTTGTAACTATTTATTCTTTTCATTGTTTCTTATTCAAAAGTCTTAAATTCATAGCCTTGTTCTCTTAGCCATTCGATGGATTGAGGCAAGGCTGTTTTCAGTTTTTCTATACTTTTCAGTGAGTCGTGGAAGGTGATAATGCTGCCGTTTCTGGCATATCTTTTCACGTTGTTTACCACATCTTCAGCAGTGAGCCATTTAGAATAGTCTCGTGTCACCAGATCCCACATGATTACCTTGTAGGTGCGGTGCAGCCACCAGTATTCGCTTGGTCTCATCCATCCATGTGGAGGTCTGAACAAGTGGGCGTGAATCAATTCGTTTGCTTTGTTGGTATTCAGCACATAGGAGATGACACGGTGTTTGAAAGCTCCGATGTGATTGAATGTGTGATTTCCCACCTGGTGTCCTTCTTCTACTATCTGGTTGTACAAATCGTGATGGCGCAGTACGTTTTCTCCTACCATGAAAAAAGTTGCTTTCACATTGTATTTCCTCAAAATTTCGAGAATGATGGGTGTGGATTCTGGTATCGGACCATCGTCAAAGGTCAGATAAACGGAATGTTCTTTTTTGTCCATTCTCCAGATTGCCTTCGGATAAAGCCATCGGAGCCATTTTGCTGGTTGCTCTATGAACATTTGATTCCTATTTTTATGAATTGATAAAACTTATTGGCTCTATGCTCTAAAGAAATCCTCTTGATGGGAGCCTTTTTGCTTATAGACTTTTTTCCCTTGAGAAACCTCTTAATTAGAGTCTTTTAAAACTAATAGGCTCTATTACTTGTGAGTTTAGAGCCTTTTAGTAAATTTATAGAGTTAAAATACTTGATTGGATGCCTGCAGTCTTTGGAACAGGGCCTTTATAATTATCTGTATAACATGATAGGGCAGTTTTCAAGCCGCCCTATCATGTTATTCTATATATAGAGATACATTTACTGGAAATTTTCTGGAATCTTGCCAAGAGAATTCTTTTAATAACTCTCTTTATGGGGAAACCTTGTTTAGGATTCCATGAAAATCCCAGTTGAATTTTCCTAATGGCTTTCTTTATTAGAAAGTTTCTCTTTGTAAAAGTTTCTCTTAATTTCCGGCATTTGGCATCTGACCTCCTCTGCCGTGATACAAAGTATAGAGCTTGTTGAGTTGGTCTTCATACTTCTTGGCAGTCTTCTGATCTACCATGCTTGCTACCTCGCAGGTGCTCTGCATAATCATGATCTGACGGATGCAGTCGTTCTGTGCCTGCGCGAAACGGTTGGCATCGAGTGACAGATAGTAGCTAAGATACTGGCTGGCAGTTTTCCAAACCTTGCCTACGTATTCAGCTGCTTTCTGCTTCTGTCCAGCGAGAATCCATCCACGAGCCATATCAAGACCACCACTCATATAATCGATTGGCACATTATAGTCTGGTATCTCAACATCAGCTTTCTTCAGAATGTCGATAGCCTTCTTGTTCTTATGCTCTGAAAGCAACTGGAGGGCTGTCTGGGCGAGCAGGCGACGGTGTGTATAGCACATACGCATAGTTGTCTCGTCGATGTAGAGTCCTTTCTGTTTCAGATTGCCGAACTTGAAACGGGTCATGATGTTATGATAAGCCTTCTCGGTATCGAAATTCTTTGCACCTGGTTTGTTGGTGGTGAAAGGAGTAATACGGTTTACGAGGCCCTCCTGTACGAAGTTATCACCCAGATTCATGTAGTTTTCCTCACCTACAGTCAGTGCTACGTAGATAGGGCGTACCCAGTTGCATTGAGCTATCATTTCCAGCATCATCAGGTCGCCCTTGTAGAGTGCGGTCTTTCCTGCGAGTGAGATAATCATCTTGTCTGGTATTGTATCAGAAGCCATCATCATGCCACTCTTCTTTACAGCCTCCTTGTCGATAGTCACGTAGAGGGTATCTGTTGGAATAATGTGCAGGTCTGGATTCTTGCTTCTTACCCAATATTTCAGCACATTCTTCAGTTCGAACGGTTCATCGCCAAACTGTTTCTTGGCTGCTTCTGGATTCTGCTTATAGAATTCGAGAATCTGCTGCTTTGCTCCTGGTTCTACAGTTACGTACTCATTGGTTCCAGAACAGAAATCAAGTCTTGGCCATGTGATTGGCACTGAAGGAGAGTTGTAGGCAGGGCGCTTCATCTGGTCGATGTACCAGTCGGTCTGCAAGTAGCTCAGGTTGCAAACGCGAGCATCTGTACCAACGCCTTCTACTTCCTGATTGTACCAGAGTGGGAAGGTATCGTTATCTCCGTTAGTGAAGATGATAGGATTTCCCTTCTCCTGGAGTGACATCAGATAGTTCTGTCCGAAATCACGGCAAGTATAGCGGTTGCTGCGGTCGTGGTCATCCCATGTCTGGGAAGCCATTTGTATTGGCACGAGCAGAGTGATGACGGCAACGATGGCAGAGATGGCGGTACCGCTCAACTTTGCTTTCTCTTTCAATAGGTTGATGATAGCAAGTACACCCAGACCACACCAGATGGCGTATGCATAGAATGATCCTGCGTATGCGTAGTCGCGCTCACGTGGCTGCATTGGAGTCTGGTTCAGGTAGATGACGATGGCAAGACCAGTCATGAAGAACAGGAAGAACACTACCCAGAACTGCTGGATACCGATAGGAAGGATTTCTTCTACTTCCTTTCCGTTCTTGATTACCTTGCGCTTGCGTGTGTACCATGCTTGCCAGAAGAGACCGATGAGACCGAGTATCAGAGGCATGCAGTAGAATACGTTGTGCCCCTTGTTGTTCTTCAGGTCATCTGGAAGTTTACTCTGATCACCGTAGAGCGAGTCGTCGATGAATGAGAAACCGGTTATCCAGTTTCCGTGCTCAGGTTCTCCGTTGCCCTGAATGTCGTTCTGGCGACCAGCGAAGTTCCACATGAAGTAACGCCAGTACATAAAGTTGCACTGGTAGGAGAGGAAGAAGCGGATGTTGTCCACCTGTGAAGGTACCTTCACCATGATGTTTTCACCGCATCTGTCGTAAGGCACTTCTGTGCCATCTACGCCACCCATCCAGTCCTCGTAAGCCTGTGCATGTGCTGCGTCATACATACGAGGGAAGAACATATTCTGAGCGTACTGGTATTTATTCTTATGGCTTACGATGAAGTATGAGTCCTTCTCGTCTGCAGTTGCTTTTTCCTTGCGCTGATATACTGGTGCACCTTCCTTCATCTCAGGTTTGCACATGTCGCCTTCCACCTGGAGTGCCACCTGCGATGTGTATGCCTGTCCATAGAACAGTGGACGGTCGCCATACTGGTCGCGGCTCAGATAGCTACCTAAGGTAAAGATATCCTCAGGAGAGTTCTGATCCATAGGAGGGTTGGCAGAAGAACGGATTACGATGAGTGCATAGCTGGAATAGCCGATCATCAGCATCAGCATGCAGAGCAGAGCGGTGTTTTTGATGCGCGCAGAAACGAGAGGCAAGAGTTGCATCTTTTTCTTAGTGATGCCCGTTGTTTCGTCCACGCCTGTTGTTACTTCTTGCTTGCGCTTGTATCCCAGTATAAACCAGAGGATAGCCATTACTATCACACCACAGATTACGGCGCTCCATCCGTATCCGTAGAATGGAATGCCGAGCATGCCGAAGCCCAGAATGAAGGCGATGTTCTGTCGCTTTACGTTCTTGTCTGTTGCATTGTATGTTTCGTAGATGCCCCAGATAACGGCAGCCACGAGGCAGATGATATAAACGATTTCTCCTGTATTGAATGGGCAACCGAGTATGTTGACGAAGAACAACTCAAACCAGCCGCCTACAGTGATGATACCAGGTACTACGCCATATAGTACTGCTACAACTACTGCAAAAGAGAGAATCAGTGCGAGCAGCGAACCCTTGAGATTGGCATGTGGCACCTTTTTATAATAATATACGAGTACGATGGCCGGGATACAGAGCAGGTTGAGCAGGTGCACACCGATACTCAGACCTGTCATATAGGCGATGAGTACAAGCCAGCGGTCGCTGTGAGGTTCGTCGGCATGGTCTTCCCACTTCAGTATCAGCCAGAATACTACAGCTGTGAATGCAGATGAGAACGCATAGACCTCACCCTCTACTGCAGAAAACCAGAAGGTATCGCTGAAGGTGTAGATGAGTGCGCCCACCATACCTGAGGCTTCGATGGCAATCAGTTTGCTGGTGGTCATCTCTTTCCAGTCGCTGATGATGAGCTTACGTGCCAGATGTGTGATAGTCCAGAAGAGGAACAGAATACAAACGGCACTCAGGAGTGCGCTCATCGTGTTCACCATCTTGGCTACCTGTGTGGCATCGCTGGCGAAATGTGTGAAGAAATTGCCTAAAAGCATGAAGAATGGTGCCCCAGGAGGGTGACCGATTTCTTGCTTGTAAGCAGTAGTGATAAACTCAGGACAGTCCCAAAAACTGGCTGTCGGTTCAATTGTGGAACAATATACGAAGGCTGCAATGACAAATGCGACCCATCCAAAGATATTGTCCACTAATCTGTACTGTTTCATTATGGTTTATAAACTTTAATGTTTTATATTTCTATATAACTTTATTTCTATATAACTTTGCAAAGGTAATAAAAAGAAAAGATATAATTGTTGGCGAGTTGCGTTTTTTAGATTATATTATACATTTTCTGTTCTTTACCAGCCTTCGCTCCTAAATTTTGCTAACTCTCAATGCTACAATGTATGTAGCAAAGAGTAATGAGCATCATCAGTATTCTTTCTAAACCTTCAGGAAATGTTCCTCCAGTTTTTCTTTTGGCATATCTGTCGTGTCATGATAGTGCAGGTTGTGGTTTACGCAGGCCACGTGTTTTACATTATTGAGAACTTCAGCTATGTCGTGACTTACGATGATGATGGCACATTCCTTGTTGATCTGTTCCAGCATTTCGTACATCTGCTTTTGAAATCTGCGGTCGATGTAGGTATTCGGCTCGTCGAGAATGACGACATCTGGCTTGGAAACGATGGCACGTGCCAGAAGTACGCGCTGGAGTTGTCCGCCGCTCAAAGCTCCTATGTGCCTGTCTTTTAAGTCGGATATCTGCATTCTTTCCAAGGTTTCTGCCACTTGTTGGTGGTGTAGCTTGGTATATCTGGTAAAGAGGCTCTTGCTCTTGCTCAGTCCTGAGAGAACTACCTCATATACAGAGATAGGAAATTGCTTGTCTAAGTCGTTATATTGTGGGAGATATCCCATTGATATTTCTTTCCCCTCGCTGCAGAAATGAATACTTCCCTCGGTTGGCTTCTTCAGTCCCAAAATGAGGCGCATAAGTGTGGTCTTTCCACCGCCATTGGGACCGATGATGCCAAGATAATCGTCCTGATAGACGGTCAGATTGATATCCTTGAGCACCTGCTTTCCGTCGTATTCTGCGGATACATGTTCGATTTGAATGATTGGTTTTGACATATTTTCCGTTTTAACAATAGCACTTATTTCTTTCCCGATTGGGCTATTTCTTTTGTAATCAGGAGCATCTGTCCCTCCCAGTCGTAGCTTAGCGGATTGATTTCCACGGCTTTCGAATGGGTAGCATCGATGAATACCTGAATATTTCGGTTTGAGAATTCTTTTTGTACGAAGATGATATTGATGTCTTCGCTCTTTGCACGCTGTATAAGTTCTTTCAACTGCGTAATGCTTGGTTCCCTTCCTTCTTCTTCTATCGCATACTGCTTCAGTCCGTTTTCCTTGGCGAAGTAGGTTAGGGTAGGATGGTAGATAACGAAACTTTTCTGTTTCTCTCCCTTGATGGAGGACTGATACTTGTCTATCTCGTTCTGCAGTTTATCCAATTTGTCCTTTCTGAAATCCCTCAATTTTTTCTTGTATTCCTCAGCCTTTTCAGGATATTTGTCCATCAGGGCTTCGGCGATGTTGGAAGTGATGATGTCAGCACTTTTTATGCTCATCCAGGTGTGTGGATCTATATTTCCGCTCTGCGTTTTGAGCATTCTGATACCTGCGGATGTGTCTATCACTTTCATGTTGGGTGCATTCTGTTGCAGTTTCTTCATCCAAGTTTTTTCAAATCCTATCTGTCCTACTTTAAAATAGAATACGCTTTGCGAGAGGTCAACCATTTGTTGTGGGGTAGGCTCGTAAGTCTCTGGACTGCTTCCGGCAGGCACCATCACGTTGACATTCACATCGTTGCCAGCTATTTGTTCCACGAAATATCTGAATGGTTCTATAGTTACAGTTACGGTAGGCTTGTTTGGATCTATGCCATCCTTTCCATTGTTGTAGCTATTGCCATTCTTGCAGCTTGCCAGCATGCAGATGCATCCTGTTATCATGCAGCTGCTTAATATAATAAGGTGTAGGAATCTTTTCATTTTATCTTCTCTTATTGTTTAATTTTTAATGTTGTAAAGTTTTTTAGATAAGACTTTCTGTCATTTCTATGGTTGGACTTTCGTTCCTTATACTCGATTAGACTTTCTGTTCTTCTTTTATAATTCGCTTTTTGCTTTATTTCTCTTATAGAATCATTTGATTTCTACTCAGAAGCGTTTTATTCAGAAGATAAAGCTCAGTCCATATACAAGCAGCACATATCTCAATACTTTACCGATTGTTATGCTGAAGATAGAGATGGGGAGGTTGGCTCTTGTGAGTCCGAGTACGATTGTGATGGCGCTTCCCAGTAGCGGCAGAAAGGCGAAGAATCCCATCCATGCTCCGCGACCTGCCATGAATCGCTCCGCTTTGTCGAGACTTTCTTTCTTCACGTGGAGATATTTTTCTATCCATTCCATCTTTCCCATCCTTCCGAATCCATAGTTGAACATAGAGCCGAGTACGTTTCCGATGCTTCCGTAGATGATGAGTGGCACGGGCTCGAGTCCGGCTGCCTGTAGGCCTGCCATTACAGCCTCGCTGCTGAATGGAAAGAAACTGCCTGCCAGAAATGCTGCCAAGAGCATTCCCCAATATCCCCATTCTACTAATAATCCTATAATCAAATGCACTTTATTTACTTTTTAAAACTGACATTACTGAAATTGACATCGCTCTTTTATCAATTATGCTCATTAAAAACTGATATTACTGATATTGACATCGCTCTTTTATCAATTATGCTCATCAAAAACTGATATTACTGATATTGATATCGCTCTTTTATCTTTTGCTTATCCTTTTCTGCTTTATTGCAGCAATGCTACAGGCGGCACGAAGATGTTGAACAACGTGATAAATATCGTGATCAAGATAATGGCGATGAAAGCAATATTGGTAATTTTTCCTTTGGTAAAGGTGATGAAATGGGCGATGAGTGGAGCCGTGTTGGCTATCATGATGCCGCAAAGTTCGTTCTCGTGCTGGGGCTGAAGTATCATGAATACCCAAGTCACAATGCTCAGCGTGATGAATGAATCGTAGATCATGCGTGTACGTATCTTATCGGCGTAGCTTGAATGGATGAAATGTATGGTTCCGAGAAGACCCAGAATGACAATAAAACCGTAATTGATGAGCTGATGAAGGGTGATCTGGGAGTAATCGAACAGTTCCTGATAATCGATGATAGCCGTAAAGTGGTCGGAAAGTGCCTGAAGATTGTCTGTATAGGCGAAATAGCTGGATACAAACCAGTAGGGAGCTATAACTCCTATCAGTGAAGCTAAGAATGTGCGGGCACTGAAACAGTTGGAGAAGAAGATCATGCAGAGCCAGAGTATCGGTAGATAGTAGAAGACCTGTATGAACACCAGCGAAGCCAGACCGATGCAAAAATAGGCATAGAAAGCCCATCCCGCTGCATGACGGTCCTGATAACTGTTCCAGATGATCAGCGTGAAGGCGATGAAGCACATGGTCACGATGCTGGCTTTCATCGAGGGATTGGGCAGGCTGGCCATGGTGATGAGCACCAGAAAACTGCAAGATACCATGCGGCTATAGGTGCGCATGAGTGAATTGCGATTATTCAACTCTACCATGAGCAGGGTAGAGATGATGGTAAAGGCGAACTGCGCCCAGATGTTATCCATTATAAAGCCTACTGCAACCCAAACCAGAGCGGCAAGGGTTGCAGTGACAGGTAATGAGAAGCGGCTTGCCGCTATCTTGTTTTGTAATCTTTTCTTTCTTAACATCTATATCAATGTTAAATGTCAAATGCTAAGTGCTAAATTGTTAAAATGTCTAATTTCACATTAAAAACTAAAGGTCCTGACCGATATCAGAGCGGAAGTACTTGTCGGTGAACTGAATCTTCTGAGCCTCTGCGAAGCTCTTCTTCAATGCCTCCTCCTTGTCCTTGCCGTAGCTGCTTACGCAGATTACTCGACCGCCGTTGGTTACCACCTGGCCGTCTTTCATGGCTGTACCGGAATGGAATACTACAGAGCCTTCTACCTGGTCGATGCCTTCGATAGGGTATCCCTTCTTGTATGCCTCAGGATAGCCGCCGCTCACGAGCATCACGCAGACTGCTGCACGCTCGTCAAACTCGATGGCTCTCTGGTCGAGGTTGCCTTCTGCTACTCCCTCAAAGAGGTCCACGATGTCGCTCTTCAGTCGGAGCATTACGCTCTCGGTCTCAGGGTCGCCCATACGGCAGTTGTACTCGATGACCATAGGTTCGCCCTCTACATTGATCAGACCGAAGAAGATGAAACCCTTATAGTCGATATTCTCCTCTGCCAGACCCTCTACGGTAGGACGGATGATGCGGTCTTCCACCTTCTGCATCCACTCCTTGGTAGCGAAAGGTACTGGGGTTACGCTGCCCATACCGCCTGTGTTCAGACCGGTATCGTGCTCGCCGATGCGCTTGTAGTCCTTAGCTTCTGGCAGAATCTTGTAGTTCTTGCCATCGGTAAGTACGAATACTGAGCACTCGATACCGCTCAGGAATTCCTCGATTACCACGCGGGCAGAAGCATTGCCGAACATACCTCCGAGCATCTCCTTGAACTCCTTCTTGGCCTCTTCGAGAGTAGGGAGGATGAGTACGCCCTTGCCAGCGCACAGACCGTCGGCCTTTAGTACGTAAGGAGCCTTCAGGGTCTCCAGGAACTTCAAGCCTTCCTCTACGTGCTCGCCGTCGAAGGTTTCGTATTGGGCTGTCGGGATGTTGTGGCGTTTCATAAACTGCTTGGCGAAGTCCTTGCTGCCTTCCAGTACGGCACCTGCCTTGGATGGTCCGATCACTGGGATGTTGTGGGTGCGAGGATCGTTCTTGAAGTCGTCGTAAACACCCTTTACCAATGGGTCTTCCGGACCAACGATTACCATATCGACTGCATTTTCTACTGCGAAGTTTTTGAGAGCTTCGAAGTCGTCAGCCTTGATATCTACGTTCTCGCCGACATTCTGTGTACCGGCATTACCTGGAGCGATAAAGAGTTTCTCCACTTTCTCGCTCTGAGCGATTTTCCATGCTAAGGCGTGCTCACGGCCACCGCCTCCTAACAATAAAATTTTCATTTGCTGTAAGTTATTGTTTGTTATTGATGTAGGAGTAAACTCCTCGGTTTGTTTGATAAATTTACTCCTAAATATTTACTTGAGATAATCGAAGAAATAGTTGCTGATGCGCTCATGCAGGTGAGTGCTCTGGTGTCCGCGCATATTGTGAGGCTCACCTGGATAGACGAAGAAGTCTGGCTGAGTGCCGGCTGCGATGCAGGCCTTCAGGAAGGTGAGACAATGCTGAGGTACCACTGTTACGTCGTTGAGGCCCTGGATGATCTGCAACTTGCCTTTCAGATTCTTGGCCTGATAGAGCAGAGAGGTCTTCTTGTAGCCCTCTGGATTGGTCTGAGGAGTGTCCATATAGCGCTCGCCATACATTACCTCGTACCAGTGCCAGTCGATGACTGGGCCACCTGCTACACCTACCTTGAATACCTCTGGATAGTGGGTCATCAGCGAGATGGTCATGAATCCGCCGAAGCTCCATCCGTGTACTCCGATTCTGTCGGCATCCACGTATGGCAGGGTCTTCAGATATTCCACGCCCTGCATCTGGTCTTGCATCTCCACCTGTCCCAACTGACGGAATGTAGCCTGCTCGAAAGCCTTGCCACGGTTCTCGCTGCCTCTGTTGTCGAGGATGAAGAGCAGGTATCCCTTCTCTGCCATGTAGGTTTCCCATCCGCGGCTGGAGTAGTTCCAGCGGGCATCTACATTGTGGGCGTGAGGACCGCCATATACATATATTATAGTAGGATACTTTTTGTTAGGGTCGAAGTTCACTGGTTTCACCATGCGGTAGTAGAGGTCTGTCTCGCCGTCGTTGGCCTTGATGGAACCGCAACTGTACTCTGGCACGTTGTATCCCTTCCAAGGGTTTTCGGCTGTGAAGTAAGCCGTGCGCTTGCCGTTTGCTGTATTTACGATAGCTATCTTGCGAGGCAGGGTCGGTGTGGAGTAGTTGTCATAGATATACTCTCCGTTCTGGCTCAGCGTAGCGTTGTGCCATCCCTTGCCGCAGTCGTCTATCATCTTTCGCTTGCCGGTTTTGGTATTCACGCTGAAGATGTTGCGCTGGATAGGTGAGCACTCGTTGCTGGCGATGATGATGCTCTTGGTCTTGGCATTGAAGCCGAGCACCTCCATCACTTCCCACTTGCCACTTGTCAACTGACGGATTTCGAGCGACTCTGTGTTGCTTGCCATGCGGCTGCCGTGCTTGCCCAGGGTGCAGAGGTAGAGGTGGTTGTAGCCATCCTTGCGGCTCTGCATGATGAAACTGCTGCTGTCCCAAGAAAGGAACTGGATAGGGTGGCATGGCTCTACGTATTTCTCGTCGGTCTCGCGGTACAGTTCGCCTGTCTTCTCACCCGTCTCTGCGCTGTAGGCAGTCAGGCGGCAGTCGTTCTGGTCGCGGTTCAACTCAAACATATAGATGGTCTTGCCGTCCGGACTCCATGCGATATTGGTGAAGTAGCGGTCTGTAGGGTCGCCAGCTTTCAGATAGATGGTCTTTCCGGTGAGGCAGTCGAATACGCCTACAGTCACCTTGTGTGAGGTCTCTCCTGCCATCGGATATTTGTCTGGTGCCGGAGTGGCGATGCAGCTCTGAGTCTCCGGATGGTCGAATCCGATTTCCGGGATGTCCACCTGCGGATAGTCGGTCACCATGCTCTGATCCATGCGGTAGAATGCTAACTTCTCTCCGTTCGGGCTCCAGAATGTGCCCTTTGAGATGCCGAATTCATCGCGGTGAACGCTCTGCCCATATACGATTTCGCGGCTTCCGTCGGTAGAAATCTGGAAATCGTGCGATTTCTTGTCCTTGGTCATGGCATTGTGGTTGGCCATGTCGAAGGTGCGCACGTACAGGTTGCTGCCCTTGAGATAGGCAAATGCATTCTGCTGGGCATTGGCTTCCAGCAGACTTTCGCCTTCAGCATATTCCATTTCGCTGATGAGCTTATGCTTCTTGAAGTCGATGGTGAACAGCTTGCTGCCGTTGCTCACCATTACGATGCTTTTGCCTGCGAATGGGAACTGTGCATTGTACAGAGCTCTTACCTTGATATCCTTGGTAGGTGCTATCCACTGGTTGATCTGGTCGATGCTGAAGAGCTTGGTCTCCTTGCCCGTCGCCTTGTTGACGAGATAGCAGGCGTCGATGTCCTGTCTTACGAGTTCATCGCCCCACCAGGTGCACCAGCGGTTTTTCGCTACCATGTTGCGGTAGTTGTTGCCTCCGAAGTTCAGGTCTTCCAGTGTGAAGGCCTTGTCTCCCTTCTGGGCAGCCACTACTGGGAATGTTTCTGTATGAGTCTTTGAAGCCTTGCTCTGTGCCGAAGCCTCGCTGGCATTCATAGCCATCATTGAAATCATAGCGGCGAAAGTTAATTTATAAATTGAATTCTTTAGAATCATACTTTTCTTTAAAAAAAATATTTCTGTTATTTCCTCATCATGCAGCGTTTTGCCGCATCATGTTATTTATAGAGGTAGGACTCATTGAGTTGTTCTTTCTTAATCCTCATCGTAGTTGGAGAAGTCACGCTTTCCTCCGCGCTTGAAATCTCTGCCACCCTTGCGGTCGCCCTTGAATCCGCCACGCTTTCCGCCGAAACTCTTTCCTCCGAAGTCCTTGCCTTCGAAATCTCTGCCACCCTTACGGTCGCCTTTGAATCCGCCACGCTTTCCGCCGAAGTCCTTGCCGCCTTTACGGTCGCCTTTAAATCCACGGCCTCCGCGCTTGTCGTCGTCATCATCGCCTCTGCGGCTGTCGCTGATGCGAGGTCTGCCTCCACGGCGAATTTCCTCGCGGCGCTTCTCGAAGTCCTCGAGTCGGTGGGTATGGAACTTGAATGAACGGATGTCGTCTTCCTCGTTCTCAGTCTCCTCAGTGATGCGCTTCTTGAATTCGCGTTCCTTCTTGAATCTGTGCTTCTGAGCCATCTCTTTCTTCTCGGCATCAGTCTTCACTACGCCGCCCTCAGAGCGGAAGTCCTTCATCTTGCCGTCGAACATTACGTACTTTCTGAATTCGCATTCCAGACTGCCGTTGAATACCGGAATCTTGATAGAAGGCTTCAATCCTATCTGCTCGAAACATTCCTCGCGGTAGCTCAGCACCCAAGCCTCGTTGCCGGCAAAAGCCTTCTTGAAACGCTCGCCTATCATCTTATAGGTGTTGAGGAGGTTAGGGGTAGAGATGCGCTCTCCGTATGGAGGATTCATCACGATGATGCTCTTCTCGGCAGGCTGCTGGAAGTCCTTGAAGTCCTGGTGCTGGATGGTGATATCCTTGGTGAGACCTGCAGCACGCACGTTGAGGTTGGCAGTGTTCACGGCCTTCATATCCACGTCGTAGCCGTAGATGTGGTGCTCGAACTCGCGCTCCTGTGAGTCGTCGTTGTAGATGGCATCGAAGAGATCCTTGTCGAAATCATTCCACTTCTCGAATGCGAATTCCTTGCGGAATACACCTGGAGAGATGTTGCGGGCTATCAGGGCTGCCTCGATGGCGATGGTGCCTGAACCGCACATTGGGTCGATGAAATCGCACTCGCCCTTCCAGCCGGTCATCAGGATCATGCCTGCTGCGAGCACCTCGTTGAGCGGTGCTTCTACCTGCTCCTGGCGGTATCCGCGGCGGTGGAGGCTCTCGCCACTTGAGTCGAGGCTCAGTGTGGCCTTGTCTTCAGCGATGTGGATATTGAGACGGATGTCTGGGTTGGAAACGCTGATGTTAGGACGTGTGCCCATCTTCTCACGGAACCAATCCACGATGGCATCCTTTACCTTATAGGTTACGAATCGGGAGTTGCGGAACTCCTCTGAATAGACTACAGAATCTACCGAGAAAGTCTTCTTTACGTCGAGGATGTCGTCCCACTTGATTTTCTGCACCTCGTCGTAAACCTCCTCTGCGCTACGAGCCTTGAAGTGCTTGATAGGCTTGAGAATACGGATGGCAGTGTGCAACTGGAAGTTGGCACGATACATCATTTCCTTGTCGCCTGTGAAAGATACCATGCGGCGACCTATTTGTACATTGTTGGCACCCAGCTGGGTGAGCTCCTCAGCCAAGACTGGTTCCAGACCCATAAAGGTCTTGGCAATGAGTTCAAATTCCTGTTCCATTATTGAATTCTATATCTAATAAACTTTGTTTTTCTTTCTTATACTTTTTTGTTTTTGGCTGCATATCCTTGGTCACCCATACGTTGGCTCCCACTACGCATCCCTTGCCGATAGTGATTCTGCCCAGGATGGTGGCGTTGGCATAAACGATGACGTCGTCTTGCAGGATAGGGTGGCGAGGTATTCCCTTGATAGGGTTGCCGTCCTTGTCAAGCGGGAAGCTCTTGGCTCCGAGGGTTACGCCCTGATAGAGTTTCACATTGTCTCCGATGATGCAGGTGGCTCCTATCACTACACCCGTACCGTGGTCGATGGTGAAGTGCTTGCCGATGGTGGCTTCCGGGTGGATGTCGATGCCCGTTTCTGAGTGGGCCAGCTCGGTCATCATTCTCGGTATCAGCGGTACGCCCAGCTTGTAGAGCTCATGCGCCAGTCGGTAGTTGGTGATGGCCTTGATGACGGGGTAGCAGGAGATGATCTCTCCCTGGCTCACAGCCGCCGGATCGCCCTCGTAGGCAGCTTCTATGTCTGTGGCGAGTATCTTTCTGAGTCTCGGAAATTCCATGATGGCTTTGGCGGCGATGACTCCGGCTTTGGCCCTTTGGTGCTGCAGCTCAGCAGGGGTTTCGTGCTCGCAGTCGTTGGCAAAACAGAGACCGGCAAGAATCTGTTCGCTTAGCTTTTCATAGAGTTTTTCAACTCTTACTCCGATGTGATACTTGATGGTGGAGATATTGACGGATGAGTTGCCGAAATATCCCGGGAAAAGGATGGAGCGAGACAGACTGATGATTTCTTCGAGCGCCTTGCCCGAAGGGAGTGGATTTCCGTCTCGATGCTGATGAAACAGACCTTTCAGTGACTCTGGGCATGAAAGTTCCTCTATGGTCTCAGTCAGCTGATGAGTTAATGTATCTTTACTCATTGTTATTCAGTGTGTCAATAAATTCGTTGCAAAATTACAATAAAAGATTGAAATCTCCAAATCAAAAAGCCGAGATAAGCGATTTTTTTTCAAAACTGACTTTAAAAATATGTTAAAGGGTAGAATATTGGGGATATTTTGCTGGATTTGCTTGTTTTTCTGAGTGCTTTTTGAGCATTAGGGATGTTTTTTTTGATTATTTGTGTAGTTTGTTCTTCACCAGTTTTTGAGTTATTTCACCGGAATCTCTCCTGTTTTCTTTAATCTGTTCATATCCCTGAAAGCACTCCAGGCGATAGGAATGGCCATGGTAAAGCTGCATGCATCTGCCCAAGCCTGACACATTTCCACGCCCAGCAGACCAAAGAAATGAGGCAATATAAAGATGAGCGGAATGAAGAAAAGTCCGCTTCTGGCTGCTGCCACAAGATTGGCACGGATAGGTTTGCGGATGGTCTGCATCAGCATATTGGTGAGTACAATGGTTGATACAAGCGGGAAGCTGAGCACCTGCCATTGCAGAGCTGCAGCTCCTACATGGATCACGTCTGGATCGCTACGGAACAGGCCGATGATGGACTCGGAGAAAACAAAGCCTACCAGCGCACATACCGAGAGAAATACTGTACCGCATTTGATACAGAAATAGAAGGCTTCCTTCACTCGTTGGTACAGATGGGCGCCATAGCAGAAACCGCAGAGCGGCTGGAAACCCTGTCCCAGTCCGATGACGATTGCATAAGTGAAGAAAGAGATGCGCGTTACGATGCTCATGCCCGCAATGGCAGCATCTCCGTAGGCTCCGGATGCCACGTTGAGCAGGATGGTGGATACACTGCCCAATCCTTGACGCGAAAGGGAAGGGGTGCCGCCAAAAATGATTTCCTTCGCAAGTTGTTTATTAGGAGTAAAGTCTTTCAGCCGGATTCTGATATTCTGTCCCCTTCTACTCATCAGAAAGAGCATCAGACAACCGAAAATCTGGCTGATGAGGGTGGCAATGGCGGCTCCGGTAATGCCCATACAGAAGTAGATGATGAGCAGCGGAGCGAGTACCAGATTGAGCAAAACTCCCGACAGAATGCCCTTCATCGCCGACATTGTGTTGCCCTGAAAACGCATCTGATTGTTCAGTGTGAGCGACATTGTCATGAAGGGAGCGCCGAGCATGACGATGCCTAAGTAGCGCTCTGTATAGGGCAGGATGGTGGGTGTGGAACCCAGGAAGATGGCGAGCGGAGTGATGAAAATCTGTCCCAGAATGGCGATGAGAAGCCCGGCAAAGAAGCTCAGTATAAAGCCCGTAGAGGCCATCTTCTCTGCTTTCCGGTGCTCCTTGGCTCCCAACTGGCGGGAAATATAATTGCCTGAGCCGTGACCGAAGAAGAAGCCTACTGCCTGAATGATGGCCATCACCGAGAAGGAGATGCCCACAGCAGCTACGCTTTGCGTATTGATAGTGCCCACGAAATAGGTGTCGGCGAGGTTGTACATGCTCGTCGACAGCATACTGATGATTGTAGGGATTGCCATCGTGAAAATGACTCTATGAACGGGTGCATGAGTCAGGAAAGTGTAGTTGTCTCTCTCTCTTTTCATGCTGCAAAGGTAAGAAGTTTTGTCGTAAGAGCCAAGAAAGTATGTTTAAATTATCTGAAATGAAAAATAATTTAGTTATTTAGGTTTTATTCTTGCGGACAAGTGTTTGTCGTATCAGAAATTTATTGTACCTTTGCATCCGTTAAAAATATTAGTTTGTATCATAAAAGGGGTGTCTGCGTCTCTATGAATGTTGTTTTGTATCCAAAGTATGTTCAAAATACAGAAGTACTGATACGTTCCTTTATATACATTCTGCTGAACTTTCGCATATCAGGAAGTTTAAGGAGTTAAGGAAGTTAAGGAGTTAAAACGTATGTCTTGTAGCTTAATAACTACGCCAAAAAGACTATTGTCTTAACTCCTCAGCGACCGTAGGGAGCGATAACTCCTTTAACTTCATTAACTTCTGAACTTGCGAAACTTGAATAAAAAATATATTAAACAACAATATAATATGAAATTTGCAATTATTGCTGCCGGTGAGGGCAGCCGCCTTGCGCAGGAAGGCGTAGAGGAGCCAAAGCCCTTAGTTTCTGTATGTGACCAGCCGATGATAGAGCGCCTGATGCGTATCTTTGTGGATTGTGGAGCATCAGAAATCGTGGTCATCATCAACGAACAGAGTACCAGCGTGCACCGTTATCTGAAGAAGCTGGATCTGCCTGTGCCGCTCAAAATCATTGTGAAAACTACCCCAAGTTCTATGCACAGCCTTCATGCCCTGTCGCCTTATCTCAGGGGTGAACGCTTCTGCTTGACTACTGTTGATACGATTTTCCGTGAAGAGGAATTCAAGAAATATATCCGCCATTTTGAGCGCGTCAAAGATATCGACGGCTGCATGGCGGTGACTCCTTACGTGGACGACGAGAAGCCTCTCTGGGTAGGCGTGAAGGAGCAGACCGGTGCAGAGGGGGAGAGCCTCATAGACCAGCAGGGATACCGATGCAAGCCGCTCATCACCGGTTTTCACGACCAGTGCGAGGGCGACGATCATCTGATTTCTGGTGGCATCTACTGTCTGGGCGACAAGGCCCTCGATGTGCTTGATCATTGTATGGAGCAGGGCATGAGCCGAATGCGCAACTTCCAGCGCCAGCTTGTGGCTGAAGGTCTGCGCCTGGAGGCTTATCCTATCGATAAGATTCTCGATGTGGATCATAAGGAGGATATCGCCAAGGCAAGAAAATTCCTGTTGCCTTTAGAAGGCAAGATTATCGATGGTATCATGCGCGATAGCAGTTTCTCACCCAACTGTGTAAATAGCGACGCTGCCATCTTTAATGCTGTGAGTGAGCAACTGAAGGCTCTCGGGGCGACAGTTTATCCATGCCGTGAGTATTCTAATGATGAGCAAGTTAGTCACTTTACAAAGCCTGAAGAGTATTCTGAGTTTATGAACACGGTTTGGTTTGTGAACGATGTGGCTGGCTATTTCAGTATGGCTCGCAGCAACAATGCACTCAAGATGTTGGAAGTAGCTATGGTCGATGGTCTTCCGGGACTGAACACTCCGGTGGGCGTGATGAACTGCGTGAGATCGGAGATGACCAGCCTGCTGATGGAGGACGGTATCCCGATGCCGAAGAGCAAGATAGTGGAATCTTTTGACGGTCTGGGCGACTGGGATATCTATCCATGCTGGCTGAAGCGTGGTAATGCCTGTGCACAGCAGAAGGAGGATACCTGCTATGTGGAGACCCGCGAGGAAGCTGAGAAGGTATTGCAGAGTTTCGATAAGAGAAACATTTCTCCGGTGGTTCTCAATGAACATCTGAAGGGCGACCTCGTGAAGTTTTATGGCGTGGAAGGCACTGATTTCTTCTACTGGTTCTATCCGTCAAAGTGCGGTCATCGCAGCAAGTTCGGTCTTGAAGTAATCAACGGCGATGCGCAGGGTATTCCATTCGTGGTGGAGGATTTGAAAAAGACTGCCGACAGGGCTGCCACGGTGCTCGAGACTCCTATCTACGGCGGCGACTGCATCATAGCCGAGGATGGCAGTTTCAGAATTATCGACTTCAACGACTGGCCAAGCTTCGCTCCTTGCCGTGATGCTGCTGCTTATTATATAGCCAAGCGTCTCTGCATGGAATTCGAAAAGCATCCGTTTATTAAGGGTGTAACGGATTTTGAGAAAGCAGAATAAAAAAGGGAATCCTTGAGATAATCTCTTTCAGAAGTCCTTGAGATTGTTTCTTGCGAAGGTCTCAGAGATTGTTTCTTGCGAAGGTCTCAGAGATTGTTTCTTGCGAAGGTCTCAGAGTTTGTCTCTTTCGAGAATCTAGTAAATATAGAAAAAAGAAAATCCTTTATAATATATAAAAAAGGTATAGTGATAATATATAAATAGGTATAGTAATTCAAAAAGAAATGGCAAATCAGGAATATCAAGCTTCTCTGAAGTCTGCAGACACCGAGGAGCATATTGACATTTATTTCTATCGCCCGATAGGCTATCAGTGGGCGAGATTTTTCAGAATGCTGCACGTTACGCCGAATGTAGTAACCATCCTCTCCATCTTCCTGGGTGTGGGAGCGGGTATCTGCTTCGGTTTCAACGATTTGAAAATCAATATCGTGGGCATTCTGCTGCTCGTATGGGCGAATATGTACGACAGTTGTGATGGACAGTTGGCGCGACTCACCAATCAGAAAAGTGCGCTGGGACGTATCCTCGACGGTGCTGCCGGCGACCTGTGGTTCATCTCCATCTATGTCTGCATCTGCATCCGTCTGATGCCAGAGTGGGGCTTCTGGATATGGGGACTGGCTGCCGTGAGCGGTCTGCTCTGCCACTCCCGCCAGTGCCGTCTGGCCGACTATTATCGCCAGATACACCTCTTCTTCCTGAAGGGCAAGGAGGGGAGCGAGATGGATGATGCCATCAAGCAGGTGGCTATCTACAAGAAGATGAAGTGGAAACGGGAGCCGCTACAGAAGTTCTTCCAGTTCTTCTACAAGAACTATACGCTGGCACAGGAGAAGGAGACGCCATGGTTTCAGAAACTCAAGAAAACCATTCGCCATAAGTATCCTAACCAGTTGCCGGATGATCTGCGTGCCGATTTCCGCAAGGGCAGTCTGCCGCTGATGAAGTATGCCAACTTCCTGACTTTCAACTGGCGCAGCTTTACGCTCTTTGCGAGCATCTTAGTGGGTATGCCATGGATATACTTCTGTGTGGAGATTGTGGTCTTCACAGCCGTATATTTCTATATGCATTATCGCCACGAAAAACTCTGTTGTGAGATTTTAGTTAAAATAGCTTCTTATGAATAATCGGTTCAGAAATATCTTCATGGCCTTCGGTATCATCGCCATCGTCATCATGCTCTGTACGATGGATATGGACTATACCGACATCTGGCGCTATCTGAAGCAGGCGGGCATCTACTTTCCGCTGATACTCGCCCTGTGGCTGGTGGTGTATATGGTGAACACGCTCTCTTGGTATCTCATCATCAATGACGAGGGCAAGGTGAAGGGGCTTTCCTTTTGGCGTGTGTACAAACTGACTGTGAGCGGTTTCGCACTCAACTATACTACGCCCTGCGGACTGATGGGCGGCGAGCCTTACCGCATCATGGAGCTGAAGCCTTATACGGGAGTGAGCAAGGCCACTTCGTCGGTTATCCTCTATGTGATGATGCACATCTTCTCGCATTTCTGGTTCTGGTTCTTGTCGATATTCCTCTTCGTGGCAATGTATCCGGTAGGCGTTCCGATGGGCATCATGCTGGTGCTGATAGGCGCATTCTGTCTGCTAGGCATCTACTTCTTCTCTCGCGGTTATCGCACGGGCATGGCTCAGAAGGGCATCCGAATCCTTACGCATATCCCGATGGTGAAGAAATGGGCGAGAGGCTTTGCGGAATCTAAGAAGGAAACGTTGGAGCAGATAGACGACCAGATAGCGATGCTCCACGGTCAGCACAAGCGCACGTTCTATCTCTCGTTGTTTTCCGAGGTGGCAGCGCGCGTGCTTCAGAGTGTGGAAATCTATCTCATCCTGAAGGCTTTCGCTGCGGATGTGAACATTCTCGACAGTATTCTGATATTGGCATTCTCTTCGCTCTTCAGCAATCTTATCTTCTTCTCTCCGATGCAGTTGGGAGCGCGTGAGGGTGGTCTGGCTCTGGCGGTGGACGGGCTGCATCTTACGGGTGCATTAGGCGTCTATACGGGTCTGATAACCCGCCTGCGAGAGTTGTTCTGGATAGCTGTAGGCATCCTGCTTATCAAGATAGGAAATAAGGATTTGAAACAGAAAAATGATGAATAAGAAACTGGATGTAAAGGGAATTATTTTCGACTATGGCGGTACGCTCGATACCAGGGGCGACCACTGGTCGGAGGTATTGTGGAAAGGCTACGAGCACTTCGGTATTGGCGTGAATGCTGATGAGGAGGTGGAGCCGGGTGTATCCATCGGCAAGTCTTCTTTCCGCGATGCTTACGTGTATGGTGAGCGTGTGCTGGCAGTGCATCCACTGGTGAAGGCTGAGGACCACTTCGAGGATATCCTCCGCATGAAGATACATTTCCAGTTGTCTTTCCTCGCCAGTGCACCTTTGTTGGAAACCGGTAAGGACGATGCCCTGAAGCAGCAGGCTCTTGCTGAAAGACTCGAGTTGAGTGAGTCGGAGATAGCAGAAATCTCTGCATCGATGGCTGCCTATATCAATAGTGAGACCCAGCAGCTTTTGGCTGAAAACAAACAGGTGCTGGAGCATCTGAAGCTGGTGGGTTATCCGATGGTTCTTGTGTCCAATTTCTATGGCAATATCAATCAGGTGTTGAAGGATGCGGGCATCGACGGTTATTTCAGTCGCGTCATAGAGTCGGCGGTAGTGGGTGTTCGCAAGCCAAATCCTGCTATCTTCGCCCTGGGTGTCTGTGCTTTGGATTTGCCGGCTTCGCAGGTGCTGGTGGTGGGAGATACCTTCAGCAAGGATATTCTTCCGGCCCGTCAGCTGGGTTGCCATACATTGTGGATCAAGGGATTGCAGTGGGAAAAGAAGGAATACGACGAGAGTGTGCCTGATGGGATTCTGACGAAGCTCTCTGATATGGAGGCTTATCTGCTGTAATACATTGCTTGAGGGGGGCTTCTGACGGATTTCCCTCTCTTGAGTTCAGTAGGTTCCTTCTCTCTCTCTCTTGGGGTCAGTTGCAGACTTATTTTTTAAGTTGAATTTTAGATTCAGTGATATCAATATCAGTAATATCAGTTTTAATTTTGATTATCTGCTCTTTGATATCCTTCAGCGATGTCAATATCAGTAATATCAGTTTTAATTTTGATATAAATCTGAAAAAATAGGCGGCAAAGCATTTAAATCTTATAAAAAACTTAAATTACTAAATAGTTTTCGCGGATTTTCAGAAGAATATTCTTAACTTTGCAGCCAGAAATAGAAAGTTGACGAAAAAAGCAGTTAGTAGTCAAAAGTTTTGTTAAGGGTGGGGCATCGCAGTTATGCCCTCCTATATATTAATAAGGTATGAAGGTTTTTAGAAAATTGTATTTTGTAGTTGCGCTGCTGCTGGTTTCTACACTCCAGCTGATGGCCCAACAAAAGATAACAGGACGAGTCATAGATGAGGATGGATTTGCCGTTTCCTATGCCAGCGTGCAATATCGCGGGCATAAGATAGCCGTGTCCAGCGACAGTCAGGGTAAGTTCTCTATCGAGAAACATCCAGGCTGGGTGCTCACAGTATCTGCCCTGAGCTACAAGTCGCAGACCATCAGCGTAAACGAGAAAATGGATTTCATAGAAGTAAAGCTGAAGGACGACAGCCATAAGCTCAACGAGGTGGTGGTGAAGACCAAGCGAGGCAAATACAGTCGTAAGGACAACCCTGCCGTGGAGCTGATGAGGCGAGTGATAGCTGCCAAGAAAAAGACCGATCTCAGCAATCATGATTACTATCAGTATGACAAGTATCAGAAGATAACGCTTGCCCTCAACGACCTGAAGAAAGAGCAGCTGGAAGGCAAGTTCTTCAGCAAGCGACAGTATCTTCTGGATCAGGTGGAGACCTCTCCCTATAACGGCAAGCTTACCCTTCCGGTGAGCATCGACGAGACGGTTTCGCAGCACATCTATCGCAAGGATCCGAAGACAGAGAAAGATATCATCAAGGGCCAGCAGAGCAATGGTATCGGACAGGTAATCCAGACCGGCGAGATACTCAACACTGCCCTCAAGGATGCCTTCACCGATGTGGATATCTACGACGACTACGTGCGCCTGCTACAGTATCCGTTCCCTTCGCCTATCGGCAGAACGGGCATATCCTTCTATCATTATTATATAGAAGACACGGTGTATGTAGAGCGAGACCTCTGCTATCATCTCCAGTTTATACCTGCCAATTCGCAGGACTTCGGTTTCCGTGGAGAGCTGTACGTACTCGCAGACAGTTCGCTGCACGTGAAGAAATGCAATCTCTACATGCCTCACAATACCGATGTGAACTATGTGAAGAATATGAAGATAGAGCAGGAATACACCAGGCTCGACAACGGCGAATGGGTGCTCTCGAAAGACGATATGATAGCCGAACTGCATGTGAACAGTATGCTGCAAGACCTGCTCGTGGTGAGGAATACCCGACTTACCGACTATGCCTTCGATGAACTGCCGAAGATACTCTTCAAGGGTAAGGCCAAGGTAAGGCACGATATGGATGCCATGAACCGCGACGAGGCCTACTGGAACAAATACAGGCAGGTGGACCTCACAAAGAGTGAATCGTCGATGGACAGCTTTATCCACCGCATGGAAAACTCGAAGGGATTCAAGTATATCATCTTCTTCGTGAAGGCCCTGATGGAGAACTACGTGGAGATAGGAGGCGGTACGGACGGCAAGAAGAGCAAGTTCGATCTCGGACCGGTGAACACCTATATCTCCAAGAACTTCGTGGATGGTATCCGACTGCGACTGGCCGGTAGAACCATGGCTGCCCTCAATCCGCATTTCTTCTGGGACGGATATGCAGCCTACGGTACCAAGAGCAACGACTGGTACACGGGCAATATCTTCACTTATTCGCTCAACAAGAAGAAGAACAGTCCGTTTGAATTCCCGATGCGCAACCTCACTTTCGAGGTGGCCCGCGATGTGACTTCTCCTTCAGACGAGAACCTGCTGCACAATAAGGACAACTTCTTCATGACCTTTCGTGCTGCCACTCAGGACGAGATGTTCCTCTACCACCGCCAGAAGTTGGCATTCACTTACGAGACCGACTGGGGCTTCCGATTCAATACGAGTCTCCGCTTCCAGAGCAACCGCACGGTGGGCAATCTCCACTACTATCATCTGGATGGTACCGAGGTGAAGAAAATCCGCATGACCGACCTCAACATGGGCATCAACTATAATCCGGGTGTTACCTATGTGAATACCAAGCAGCAGCGACTGCCAATCAATCTCGACAGTCCGGAAATCGGACTTTCGCACACGATGGGCTTCAAGGGCTTCATGGGCGGTCAGTATCACAGTAATATCACCAAGTTGAGCATCTACAAACGCCAGTGGCTCGGCAGTTGGGGTTATCTCGACTTCCATGCCATCGGACAGGCACAGTGGAACAAGGTGCCGTTCCCGATGCTCATCCTGCCTCCTATTAACCTCTCTTACTTTGAGCAGGAGACAACAATCAGTTTGATGAAAGACTGGGAATTCCTCAACGACCGCCAGGTGTTCTGGGCACTCTCTTGGGATATGAACGGCAAGCTGCTCAACCGCATTCCGCTCATCAAGAAACTCAAGTGGCGCGAGTGGTTTGCCATCAAGGGCGTGTGGGGCCATCTTACCGACAAGAACAATCCATATCTGGAGAAGAACCAGGGAGACGGAAGGCTGTTTAAGTTCCCTAAAAACTCTCATGTGATGAATGATACACCTTACTGGGAGTGCGTGGCAGGTGTGCACAACATCTTCAAGTTCTTCTCAGTAGAGTATGTGAGACGACTCACCTATCTGAATAACAACAACATCGACAAGTGGGGTATCCGTTTCGGCTTCATGATGTCGTTCTGATATACGAGAAAAATAACCCATAGGTGACTCCTCAAAGTTGCCTATGGGTCGTTTTGCATTATAGAGATATATCAATGGTATAAAAGCTGAATAAATATCAGTTGAATATCGAACCGGTATCACTATCCTCCAAATCAATCGGGGAACGATGGCTACAGTGCGCAAACAGAATATATAAGGAGAATAACAACATAAAAAAATAGGAGAGAATATAACTATGAGAATTTTATTAGCAGACAGACAGGACATCACCCGTGCGGGCATGATATACGTGCTGCAGGGGATGGAAGGACTGGAATGGAAATATACGGATGACAAGGCCGAACTGATGCTGGCACTGAAGGAGAATGACGATACGGTAGTGGTCTTAGACTACACCTCATTCGATATCAACGATGCTGATGAACTGCTGATACTTCAGCAGCGATTCACTCACACACGCTGGCTGCTCTTCAGCGAAGATCTGAGTACCGAGCTGGTAAGGGTATTGATAGCCAGTAGCATGCAGTTCAGTATTCTGCTGAAGGAGTGTCCGCTTTCAGAAATCAAGGAAGCCATCAAGTTCTGCGTGCATGGCAACCGGTTCATCTGTCAGCGCATGATGGAAGTGCTTCTGGCTCCTAAGCATGAGGTAGAGGAGAAGGTTAACCTGACGAAGACAGAGACGGAGATACTGAAAGACATCGCTCTCGGCATGACGACCAAGGAAATAGCAGACAAGCGATTCTCAAGTTTCCATACCGTGAACACCCATCGCAAGAATATCTTCCGCAAACTGAATGTGAACAATGTTCATGAGGCTACCAAGTATGCGCTGAGGGCAGGACTCGTGGATACTGCAGAATACTATATCTGATTTTGGGAGAAAGTTTTTCTGAAAATAGTAGATTATTCAGAAAAGGAGTTCGGAGAAAGAAACTAAAGAAAATTCTCAAGGGGGAACCTCACGGGGCCTCCTCGAAAGTTTCTCACGGCTCTCTTTAGGGGATTCTCAAGAGGACTTCTCAAGAGGCTCCTCGGAAGTTCTTTCCAAGAAATAAGAGGATAAGTTCTCGAAAGAGGATCAAAAAAGATTCTTCAAGGAATTCAGAGTAAATCCAGAATAAGAGAGAAATCAGAAGAGAAAATTCAGAAAAAATAGGCTTAAACTTGTCCTCTCGACAAATTTAAGCCTTACCTGTTTCTAACTAACTTATTATCAACTATTCATTACTTTCATTTGCAAAATTAGTACATTTTTAGTGATAATCTTTCTAAATATGTGAAAAAACACACGTAAACGTTTGCGCCTTTAAAGAAAAAATACTATCTTTGCAGAGGAAAAAGTGTACTCACTGGTTTGATAAAGTTTTTACTTAACAAAGATGCTTGTGAGGTGTAATTAAATGAACTCTTATTTGTCTACAAATCAGTAACTAAATGAAACAACGTAGAACCTCTTTGAAGGATTTGGCAGCCCAGCTTGGTGTCAGCATTGCTACCGTTTCACGGGCTTTGCGCAATAGCCACGAAGTGGGTGAGGAAATGACCAAGAAGGTCAAAAATCTGGCCAAGGAACTCAATTATAGACCTAACCCGTTTGCGCAGAGCCTCCGCAAGGAAGCACCGCGCGTGATAGGTGTCATCGTCCCTAATCTGGTGACCCACTACTATGCTGCCGTTCTCGATGGTATAGAAGATTATGCAACCAAACACGGTTATTCCGTTATCAGTGCCAACAGTCATGAAGATTATGAGCGAGAGGTAATGGCACTCGACAACTTCCTCGATATGCACGTGGAAGGCATCATTGCCTGTTTGGCGCAGGATACCATAGACTATTCTCATTTCGAACAACTTCATAAGATGTCCATCCCGCTTGTATTCTTCGCCCGCTGCTGTATGGAAGACAAGTTCTCTCAGGTGGTAGGAAATGGAGATGTGGCAGCGCAGGAAGCCACGCAGCACCTCATCGAAACCGGTTCGAAACGTATCGCATTCATCGGCGGTCCTAACCATCTCGATATGGTGCGCCGCCGCAAGCACGGCTATCTGGAGGCTCTCAGAGATAATCATATTCCGATAGACAGAAACCTGGTTGTCTGTGACAAAATTGATTTCGATGTGGCCCGCAACGCAACTCTGAAACTCCTGGAGGGCGACAATCGGCCGGATGCTATCTTAGCTTTCAACGATATCATCACCTATGCAGCCTTTGACGCCATCAAGGTCAAAGGGCTTCGCATTCCGCAGGATGTTGCCATCATCGGCTTTACGGATGGAGACACGGCTGCCTTCGTTACTCCTCGTCTCACAGCCATCATGGACAAAGCCCACGAACAGGGAACCAAGGCATGTGAACTCCTGATGAGAAGTATCAATGGAGATGAGAAGATATATAAAGAGGTGGTGCCGATGATTCTGAAAATCAGAGAAAGTTCTGAAAAACAGGAACTGCTATAAAACGACTGATTTTCTTCTCATCTGATGCCCACATTCTTGGTGCAGATAATGGATTCCAAACCTCTTTAGAGCGTTTTACCGATCCGAAGCGTAAGGCTTTCTTTGGAAAATGCATCGTAGTTCTGGAGGGGAAAGGTACACTTAAAGCACAGGCGCCTGACTTGAAAGAAGCAATGTTGAAGTTCTGAAATAGAGGTTGTTACACGCTAACAAAACTGTTTTTTTATTTTTCACAATATCTTTAAAAAATAACCAAGACAAAATTCGTTTGTCTTGGTTATTTTGCTTATCTTTGCAGGCATTATGAAGATAAAAATAGAAAATGCTACGCCTGACATGGCTTCTCATATTGCATCGCTTATCATGGAGGCGATGAATGCTGAGTGTTGTCAAAACTTTGCTGGACCTAAGCATACATTGGTTGACTTTCATCGTATGATGACCCGTTTGGTCGAGATGGAAGATAGCCAATATAGTTATCGTAATGTCTTGGCTGCCTATACCTCCAGTGGTATATTGGCTGGTATCTGTGTCGCTTATGATGGTGCAAAACTGCATCAGCTCCGTCGTCGATTCTATGAAGCAGCATTGGAAGCTTTTGGAATTGATTATACAGGCATGACAGATGAGACAGAAGATGGTGAGTTCTATATTGACAGTCTCGCCGTCTCCAGTAATTTCCGTGGAAAGGGCATTGCTTCTCAGTTGCTTCAGGCTACTATTGAGCGTGGGGCAGAACTTGGAATACCAACAGTCGGTTTGCTTGTCGATAAAGGTAATCCTAAAGCTGAGGCTCTCTATCAGCGTCTTGGTTTTGTTTATGTCAATGATTCCACATGGGGTGGACATCCGATGAGACATTTACAGTATAAGCATGACTGATAGCTGATATTTTGTTGCATAATGTCTTTGGCGTGATATTCATCATGCTAACGCACTGTTGTGCAAAGAGTTGTGCAAACGTTTGCTCAAGTAAAAATGCAAAAAACTAATATAAATGCATCCAACTTATTACTTTTTGTCGTACCTTTGCAATCAGAAAAAGGTTTTAGGTTTTTCATATAGGTAAAGTATAGGTTATAGCTGAATTACTGTAGGTATTCAGTTTCTCAGTAGAAAGTAAGTTTTTAGGTTTAGGTTGAATAAAATTTTATTAGTTTTTGTTGATTTAGTAAAAAGAATTGTCCTGACTGCGTGATGTAGTCAGGACAATTCCTTTTTATATGGATGCAAGATTTTATTTCTTTGGATTGACTTCTTCCATCTGTGGTTGAATCTTTTCGATTTCTTCCAGTTCCTCTATCTCGTTTTCTTCCATATCCCTATCAAGTCTGTCTCTCCAGAGATACTTTCTGGTTTCGTGTACGATAATTCCGCTGAGGCATAGCAGGGATACCAGATTTGGAATGGCCATGAGTGCATTCATGCAGTCTGCTATGTTCCACACGAGACCGAGGCTGATAACACTTCCTGCAAAGATACTTGCGATGTATAGCATTCGATAGCATAACATCCACTTTTTGCCCTTAAGATATTCCACGCAACGCTCTCCGTAATAGCTCCATCCCAATGTCGTACTGAAAGCAAAAGTAGCCAGTCCGAAAGTTAAAAGAGGGGCACCGATATAAGGGATTTTACTGAATGCGGCTTTGGTAAGTGCTGCACCATTATGGTAGTCTATATCTGGATAGGCAATGATACTGGAGGTAATTACTAAACCTGTTAATGCACAGATGATGACAGTGTCCCAGAAAGTACCGGTTGAAGATACCAATGCCTGGCGTACAGGATTGCGGGTTTGTGCAGCTGCAGCAACAATAGGGGCAGATCCCAAACCAGACTCATTAGAAAAAAGGCCACGTGCGATACCATAACGTGCAGCCATCATCAATGTGCTACCCGCAAAGCCGCCTCCTGCAGCTTTGGTAGTAAAGGCTGACTCCAGGATAACCTTGAGGGCAGGCAACAGATAGGCATGGTTGACAAAGAGAATGTATATGCATCCGATGACATAGAAGAGTGCCATGAAAGGGACTAACATACCGCATACTTTTGAGATTGTCTTTACACCACCGAGAATTACGGCTGCACCAAGAATAGTAACGATGGCTCCCGTAATGTATGGTGATATTCCATATTGGTTTTCTACCAGAGAAGATATAGCATTAGCCTGTACGGTACTTCCTATTCCAAAAGAAGCCAATGCAGCAAAGATTGCAAAAAGAATGGCCAGCCATTTCCAACCCAATCCTTTCTCTAATGCATACATAGGTCCACCCAGCATGCGTCCTCGTCTCGTTTTTACTCGATATTTTACTGCAAGTAATCCTTCTGCATATTTTGTGGATATACCAAATACACCTGTAAGCCAGCACCATAGTACAGCACCCGGACCACCCAGCGCAATGGCCGTGGCAACACCGATGATATTACCTGTTCCGATAGTTGCAGCAAGCGCTGTAGCCAGGGCACCAAACTGTGATACGTCTCCCGTTGCGTTCTTATCCTTCTTGATGGAAAGCTTGATAGCTTTCAATATCTTTCGTTGCGGAAAACGTAATCGGACAGTCAGGAATATATGGGTTCCTAACAGAAGGATAATCATAGGCCATCCCCAAAGGAATGAACTGAAAGCTGAGAAAAAATCATTGATTGCATCCATAAGTCTCTCTTAATTTACCTTATTATTTTGTGTTTATATTTATGTAATTGAAGTTTTGGAAAGTGAATATTTGTCCTATCTCTTATTTTTTATGTTCTTCTTCAAATCTAACTTTTACATTTGTAAATCCCATAGCCTTGAGCATTTTGTAGAATTGAATCTGAGCATTTTCTTCTGCTGTTGATATGTTTGTATTTGATAAGCATCGTATTCTCATTGCATTGTAAGCTCGCTCATAAAGTTTTTGCCTGTCTTTTCCTGTCCAGTCACCGGTTTCAAAAAAAGACTGGGTTTTTGCTTCGTCAATAAAATTATGATCCAGTAATTTGATTGGAGGTAGTGTACAGACAATCGTATCTTTCTCTGTTTCTATCCAACCTTCCTTTACTTCTTTCATATCAATGCCAAGCCGAAGTGTACCATAATAGATACGTACTAACTTGTCGTCACCGAAGAAGCCATGCCTTGTTGTATCAATGAGTTCTTCGTCACTGATTGATAGAAATTCCCATTGCCCGATGTTCTCTATAGTGCGGATTTGTGTTGGGGACAGTTGTGTCTGCCCCACGTTTTCTCCTTCCACATGAGTATCTCTTGCCAACCAATATAGACTTCCACCTATTATAATGACAAGTACTAATATAATGATGAATTCTATTCGCTTCATTGTATATTGCCTTTTTATTATCTTTATTTCTTCAGGTTGATCTTTACCTAATTAATATCTTTGTTATATGGCTATCCTCCGGCTTTTTTATCTGATTATTAGAACCTTCTCTTTAAATCAGATACTTTTATAACCTGTTCCTTTAGTTCGTCTTCTTTTCAATAGTCGAATAGTCCAGGATGGTCTTGAGATCGTCCAAAGAAAATTTCTTTCTAAAAGTTATCTTTATATTTTCTTCTTTGAATCCCATTTCTATGAGCATAGGAATTAGAATGTTGGCAGCATTTTGTCTTGCTGTTTCAATGACTTCCATATTGGGAATGTCCTTGATGATTCCTTCCCGGCCCTGCTGTTCATATAGACTGAGTTCAGCATCGCTAAAGTTACGTCGGGTGAGAGAAACAAACTGCTTGACTCCTTCATGATCTATTTTGCTGCTTGTCAGCATTATTTTTGGGTCAGGCAATGTAATCTCTATTTTTCCTTCCTTTCTGTTGATGTTCTGTGCCCCAAAATCCTTGAAATCTATGTATGCTTTTAGTGTGGCATCCATCGGAATTGCAACTTTTCTGTTGGAACCTGGTACATTGATATTGAAATCTTTTTTGAATATAGAGCCTTTCAATTTCAGTTGATCGTCATGAGTTACTATTTTATGGACATGTATTTCTGTCGTGTAAAGTCTGTTGCATTTTTGTATCTGCATTACCATCATAGGAATAGTATCAATGACAGTCCTCTTTTCCTCTGTTTTCTTTTCTGAGCAAGAGGAAAAGGTGTATATGATAGCAACTAATAATAAAAATAATAACTTTTTCATACGAATTGTCTTGTTTTGAATGCAAAGTTACATCAAAATGTTTGAAAAACCAAATTATTTCTTTTCTTTTGTTTCTTTTTAATAGTGATTCATTGATCATATGCATTTTTCCTTCAGAAAGATAACTTCTTGGAAGATTGTTTTTGTGTTGAAATATGTTAAAAACAAAGAAAAATCAATTTCGTATTAAACCTTTCTGCTTTCAAAGTGTCTATATAAACGATTAGAATTCATAAACTGAACTTTTATAATATCGTGTGAGAACAATAGGTTTTTAGTTAGTAAAAAGGTTAAGAAGCACTCTCTTGTGAAAGAGGGTGCTTTTTTTATTCTGTTTTTTTTGTCAATTGATAATTTTTTCTTAATTTTGCCACATAATCTATAAAAATGTAATGATGAATAGAATATTTCCTTTACTTTTGGCTGCATGTCTTGTCACAGGCTTCACATCTTGCAGTGAAAAGAAAAAGAGTGATGTTATCATCGCTCCAAAGCCTCAGGCTCCAAAGCCAAAGAAAACTCAGCAGTTGAGTGGATATGAACAGGCTCGTGAGGTTGAATGGCTGGGTTCAACCTATAAAGTTATAGTTAAGCGTGAAGCAGACAATAGTTTGCCTTTAGCTGTCGGTGATGATAATACCAAATATTTTGATAATAAGATTACGGTTAGAATTCTGCGTAAGGATGGTACTGAATTTTTTAATCGTACCTTTCTGAAGACCGATTTTACGGGATATTTAGATAAGAATACCCAGCAAAATGGGGCATTGCTTGGTTTGGTCTATGTACAGGCTGAGGGTAACAACCTGGTTTTTGCAGGAAGTGTTGGATCTCCAGATGTAACAAGTGATGAGTATGTGCCTTTGGTCGTTAAAATCTCTCGCATGGGTGCTGTTTCCGTTGGTAAAGATACCAAATTGGATACAGGTAGTGATGAAGAAGATGATGATAATACTAATGAGCAACAAAAAACCTCATCCGATGAGGATGAGGTCTAATGCTTATGTGAATTGATTATCAATCTTGCAGAATAAAGACTACTTGAAAAGTTTTCGGTAGTCTTTTTCAAAACTTAGAGGGTGTCGGCCAAGGAAGAGTATATTGAGCAGACAATTGGCTGCTAATTCTTCATCATTGAGGCTAGCACCCTTTCCTTTTTTGATTTCTTTACCGAGGCAAGCATCCCAGGTTGTATTGAAACTGGTGTCATCTGCTCCCACAATCATATCCTTGCTATTTGGATCTTCCTTAAGTTCGTATCTGATGGTTTTCTTTGAAACTACAGGCTGGATGTTGCAAAGCATGTTGAATGCTTTTTCAAATATATCACGATGCAGGTATGCATTTGGATACATTTCATTCACTGCAGGGAATAACTCTTCAAATTCGAATGATTGTAATAACTGATATAGTTTCATATACCTTATTATATATAGTACGTTATTATTATATATAGTTAGAATTTTGCCATTTTTATAGCATCAATAGCACATTCGTCACCCTTGTTGCCAAGTTTACCACCGCAGCGGTCTTGAGCCTGCTGCAGGTCATTTGTTGTTAACAGACCATAGATGACAGGGATTTCCTGTGTGGCATTTAAGCGAGCTATACCATAGGTAACTCCTTGACAGATATAGTCGAAATGTGGAGTTTCACCGCGTATTACGCATCCAAGAATGATGACTGCATCGTAACCACCGTTGAGTACCATCTGGTGAGCACCATAGATGAGTTCAAAACTGCCAGGAACAGTCTTTACATGAATGTTTTCAGAAAGAGCGCCATGCTTTTCCAAAGTCTTGACAGCTCCGTCAAGCAAGGCACCTGTTACCTCTGGGTTCCATTCTGCTACCACGATGCCAAAGCACATATTGCTTGCGTCTGGCACCTTGGTAAAGTCGTAGTCTGATAAATTATGAAGTGCTGTTGCCATAATTAGTTGGAAGCTCTTTCGATATATTTATCAATCTCTGAACTCTGAACGAGCATAGAGTTTACATATTTTTTCTTGATGTCCTGGTAGATGCTCAAAGCGTCTGCCTTCTTTCCTTGACTTTCAAGGATTTCACCTGCTTTGATGAGGAAAGTAGGAGAGAGACTGTTGTTTGCATCGTCTTGTGCTTTGTCATCAGCCATGCTTGCAGCCTTCTTAAATGCTTCTACTGCCTTGTCGAGCTGGTTAAGATGTGCATAAGCATCACCTAAAGCAGCCTGAGCTGCAGGACTAATCATCTGATCGCCTTTAGAAGAGAATGCATCAAGGCTTTTCTGTGCTTCAGCCCACTTGCCAAGGTTTGCATAGCAAAGACCAGCATAGAGATTGGCCAGGTTTGCAGCTTTTGTACCGCTGTAGTCATTTGCAATTTTTGCAAAACCTACATAGCCAGCACCATCGCCATTGAGAGCCTGATCATACATCTCATTGTTGAAGTAAGTCTGACCTTTACCCAACATAGTGCTTGCTTTGTCCTCACGTGGACCAGCAATCTGATTGTTGTAAACGAAAATACCAGCAATAATTACAATGATAGCAACTATTGCGCCGAGAATCAACTTCTTGTTCTTCAAGAAGAAGGCCTCATGAATGTTAAGGCTCTCGCTTTCTGGAGCCTGTACGTTGTTGTTTGCCATTTTTTTATTTTGTTTTTTTTTATTATTCGAAGTCCGTTGGATAAGCGCATCATCCTTATAATCCTTTAGTAAAAGGAAAGTAATCATTTATATAAATGAATGCTCATCACCCTTTAGGTCTTTTTATGAATCGATTGCGCCTAATTTTTTGCAAAAATACGCAATTTTATTTATATATTGAAATTTCTAGCGTACTTTTTTCGTTTTTTGCGGTTTTTCTGCTATCTTTGCAGTCCAAAAGCTATAAAGAGCCTATGATTTTAGAGAATATTTCCATCATAAACTATAAGAACATAAAGGGAGTGAACTTGGATTTGTCCCCAAAGATTAATTGTCTTATCGGCCATAACGGTGTAGGTAAGACTAATTTTTTGGATGCTATATATTACCTCTCTTTTTGTCGCAGTGCCAATAATCCTATTGACTCTCAGATTATCATGCATGATGAGAATTTCTTTATGCTTGAAGGTAACTATCGCACAGAACAGGGTGATATAGAGAATATCTATTGTGGTATGAAGCGGGGAACGAAGAAACATTTCAAGCGCAATAAGAAGGAGTATAAGCGATTGTCTCAGCATATCGGTTTAGTTCCCTTGATTTATGTTTCCCCTTCTGATTCTTCCCTTATAGAAGGGGGAAGTGAGGAGCGCCGTCGCCTGATGGATGTTGTCATTTCTCAATATGACCATTCTTATATAGAATTGTTGTCTAATTATAATAAGGCACTCCAGCAGCGTAATGCTCTTTTGAAGATGGAAGAGGAGCCTGATTCGTCTTTGCTTGATATATGGGAACAGGAGATGGCTCGTAATGGTGAGTTGCTCTTTCAGAAACGTCTTGCTTTTGTTGATGAATTGGTTCCTGTTTTTCAGCAGATTTATCAGCAAATTTCTGGCCAGCGGGAAATAGTTAGCCTTCGCTATATCTCTCATTGTCAGCGTGGGCCGCTACTGGATGTTATCCAGCGTGATAGATTCAAGGATCGGGCTGTTGGTTATTCTCTTCATGGTGTACATCGTGATGATCTTGAGATGCTTATTGGTGATTTCCAGATGAAACGGGAAGGTAGTCAAGGCCAGAATAAAACTTTTGTGCTTGCATTGAAACTTGCTCAATTTGATTTCTTGCGCCGCACTTCTTCTACAACTACACCTTTGTTGTTGTTAGACGATATCTTTGACAAATTGGATGCGCAGAGAGTAGAATCTATTGTTCAGCTTGTTTCTGGTGATAACTTCGGACAGATATTCATTACTGATACGAATCGTGATCATTTGGATAAAATCCTGTCTAAAAGCGATGGTGAATATAAAATATTTACTGTTGAAGGTGGAGATATAGAGCTGATGAATAATAGTTGAGAAAGACTCTTTCTCTCTGGTGTTAAGTCTATTTCGCTGTTGCAAAGTCCTTGCTTCTGTTGGCTTGGGACTAATGCTCTGTTTGATTCACATTAATTATTAAAATCAATTATATCATGTTTAGAAGAAAAGTACAATCCATACAGACCTTATTGCCAGATTTCTTGCGTCGTCAGGGATTAGAATCTCCTCTACGTCAAAGGAGACTTTTAACTTCTTGGGATGAAGTGGTAGGGGAGCCTATTGCCCGATATACCAGTGAGCGTTTTATCAAGAACCAGACTCTGTACGTAAAGGTTCATAATCCAGCCTTGCGTGCAGACCTGTCTATGGGGCGTAGTCTTTTGGTGAAACGCCTAAACGAACGTGCCGGTGCACAGGTCATTGTTGATATTAAATTCTATTAGATATCAGTAATGATTTCATCCATGACTTTATCATGTTTTTCATAAGGAATTAAAGATTCTTTCTGAAAACTATAGCAGACTCCGATTTTATAGATGGATGGAACCCTTTCTAAGAATCGGTCGTAATATCCTTTTCCTCTGCCCAGTCGGTGTCCTTTTTCATCAAAACTCATACCAGGAATGATTCCTACTTCGATCTCTCCGTATCTTTTTTCTGGAAATAGAGTTCCGCTTGGTTCTAAGATATGAAAATTACCTTCCTTCAGATCCTTTTTTCCTGTATATTCTCTTAAAATCATATTTTCTCCGTCTGTAACTACAGGGAGCAGGACTTTCTTCCCTTCGGCTACGAGTTCATCTATCCATTCATGTGTATTTACTTCATCCGGTAAAGAATAGTACAGAAGAATGGTTTGTGCTTTTCTTAGATGGGGATTTTTCTTTAGTTGCATAATAATAGAGAGCGACAGCTCTCCCAGTTGTGCTTGGGTAAACTGTCGCTTCCTATTTCGTATCTCTGTTCTGAGTTTTTGCTTATTCATGCTAATAACGGTTCTTATGATAGCAATGTCTTATTTCTTTTTTCGATTATCTTTTTTTTGATAACTTTTTCTGTTTCCCAGCCACTGGCTTTTTAGGGAATGCCGCATGGTTTTCGAATACTTCCAGTGTTTTCTTGATGACAGGGTCATCCTGATTGATGTATTGAGACCAGGCCTGCTCGTTCAGCATATTGTAAATGATGCGTCCATTGAGCACACGCTCTAAAAGTTTGTGCGACTTTCTTATCAGCAGATTGCGACGTTGTAGTCCATGCTTGTCAGCATAAGTAGCGAACTTGTCAACCATGTCTTGTTTAGAAAGATAATCTGAAAGTTCCATCATCTCCTTAAAGTTATTCAGCTTAGGACGATTATTGTCCGTATAGATGAATGCGTATTGAAGGATCAGTCCACTCATGCTGGCTTCTTTGAAATATGAGGTCATGCCCAGCGTATCTTCTGGTACGAAGATGTCTGGTGTGATACCACCACCGCCATATACCACTCTGCCCAATCCTGTATGGTAGGCAGGTCCTGTGTGCTTGATGCTGTCTTTTGAGAAGAACTCACCATGCTGATAGCGATCCAGTAAGTCTTGCTCATAATCTTTATCATCACCCATGCTATATGGCTTCTGTATGCAACGTCCTGAAGGGGTGTAGTATCTTGCGATAGTCAGTCGGATGAGACTGTGGTCTGGGAATTCCAACTGTTGCTGTACCAGACCTTTTCCAAAAGAGCGGCGACCGATGATTGTCGCGCGGTCGTTGTCCTGCATGGCACCCGCAAAGATTTCTGCAGATGAAGCTGAACCTTCATTAATCAGTACTACCAACGGTATATTCTGATAGGAACCTTTACCATCGCTGCGATATTCCTGACGTGGTGACTTGCGTCCCTGTGTATAGACGATCAGTTTCTTGTCAGACAGGAATTCATTAGCCATGTTTACAGCTGCAGAAAGATAACCGCCGGAGTTGTCTCGTAAGTCAATGCAAAGATTTTTGAAGCCTTCCTGTGATAACTTAGCTAAAGCGATCAGCATCTCAGGGTAGGTATTCTCACCGAAATTCTTAATGCGAATATATCCAGTAGTGTTATCCAACATATATGCAGCGGTGACGCTCTTGGTTGGAATCTCACCACGGGTTACAGTATAAGTTTGTACCTTATTACTTCCGTAACGCACAATACCAATCTTGACTTTCGTGTCTTTTGGACCTTTCAGACGGTGCATCGCTTCCTGATTGGTGACTATTTTGCCCACAAAAGGTTTGCCATCTACTGCTACGATTTTATCACCAGCCAGCAGACCGGCTTTTTCTGCAGGTCCGTTTTGGATGACATTCTGAATATGGATGGTGTCGTCTCTGATGACAAATTCTACACCTACTCCGGAGAATGAACCTTTGAGGTCGTCTGTTGCAGCAGCCGCATCTTTTGCGCTTATATAGACAGAGTGTGGGTCTAATTCTGCCAAGATTAATGGAATAGCCTCATCTACCAACGAGTCGATATTGACAGCATCAACATATTGGTCATCTATAATGTGCAGCAGATTGTTGAGTCGGTTGCTTCCACTATTGATGATGTTGAGTCGGTTGCCAGAGAAGTGGTTGGAGAAAAAAGAGCCAAGAAATATGCCCACCACGACACAAGCGGCCATGATGATTGGCATAAATCGATTGTTCTTGTTTTTATTCATATTCATGTTTTATACTAACGTTATTTCTACTATTTGCTCTTGTCTGCATTCAGTACGAGAAGCTTATTCCTTTGCTTCTGCTTGAGCATTTTGTTTGTCTATATCCAGAAATTCAACCTTTATTCCAGCTCTTTCCATGAGTTGGATTCCATCATTGAGTCTGTATTTTTCTGCATATACTACGCGCTTGATTCCTGCTTGAATGATGAGCTTGGCACATTCTATGCAGGGAGAAGCGGTAACGTAGAGTGTACTGCCGTCGCTATTATTGTTACTTCTTGCCAATTTGGTGATGGCATTAGCTTCTGCATGGAGAACATACGGCTTGGTAATATCATTTTCTTCGCAGATATTCTCAAAGCCGCTTGGAGTACCATTGTATCCGTCACTGATAATCATTTTGTCTTTGACTACCAGTGCACCCACCTGTCTGCGCTTGCAATAACTGTTTTCCGCCCAAATGCGTGCCATTCTTAAATATCGCAAATCCAGTTTTGTTTGCTTGGATAGTTCGTTCTCCATAATTTTTTAATTAACATTCTACATTTTTCTTTATTTCATTTCTCTCAAGCAGGGCATCTATCGTTGGCTCTTGACCACGGAATCGTTTATACAGCGTCATTGGATGCTCGGTTCCACCTTTAGACAAAATATTGTCTCTGAAACTTTTTGCTGTAGCTTGATCAAAGATGCCGTTTTTCTTGAAAACGCTGAATGCATCTGCGTCCAGTACTTCTGCCCATTTATAGCTATAGTATCCTGCCGCATATCCACCAGCCATGATATGGGAGAAGGTTACAGTCATACAGGTATCTGGTAACTGAGGTAGAATCATGGCCTTTTCCCATGCTTTCTTTTCGAATGGGATGATGTCGTCTGTGAAAGCATCTTTTTGGGTGTAATATGCCATATCAAGAAGTCCAAAACTTACCTGTCTCAAGCATGCATAAGCCGTCATGAAGTTGCGGCTTTTGACGATGCGCTCTATCAGTTCGTCAGGTAAAGGTTCGCCTGTTTCATAATGGAAGGCAAAGGTGCGGAGGAAATCTTTTTCTATGGCATAGTTCTCCATGAATTGGGATGGTAATTCTACGAAGTCCCACCAAACGTTCGTACCTGAAAGGCTTTCAAAACGGGTGTTAGCAAACATACCATGTAAGCTATGACCAAATTCGTGTAGGAAGGTCTCTACTTCTCCTAATGTCAGAAGCGCAGGCTTTTCCTCTGTTGGCTTGGTGAAATTAGTCACTACGCTGACATGAGGTCTTATATTCTTGCCTTTATGGTCTATCCATTGACCTTGGAATTCCGTCATCCATGCCCCTCCTTGTTTACCCTTTCGTGGGAAGAAGTCTGCATAGAATACAGCGAGATAACTGCCGTCTTTATCGAATACCTCGTATGCTTTTACGTCTGGGTGATATACCTGTATTTCCTTGTTTTCTTTGAAGGAGATTCCATACAACTTGTTTGCGAGACCGAATACTCCCTCTATCACTTTGTCCAACTGGAAATATGGTCGTAGCATTTCTGCATCCAGATTGAATTTCTTCATCTGTAGTTTATGTGAATAGAAACTGAAGTCCCATGGCTGCATATCGAAATCCTTACCTTCTATCTCCTTTGCCAGTTCTTCGATTTCCTTGACCTCCTTGATAGCAGTTGGCTTATAGGCATCAATGAGGTCATTCAGAAGTTTATAGACATTTTTTACATTGCTTGCCATGCGATGCTTGAGTACATAGTCTGCATAGGTGGTGAAACCTAACAGCTGAGCCAGTTCGCGGCGAAGGTTGATGAGGCGCTTGCAGATTTCCAGATTATTGGAGTCGTTGTCATGGGTACACTCTGTATTTCGTGCCATATACATTTCCTTTCGCAACTTTCGCTGTGTAGAGTAAGTCATGAACGGAGAGTAGCTTGGATAGTCTAATGTAAATATCCATCCCTCTTTTTCTTGCTCTTTGGCATTCTGGGCGGCAGCTGCTATTGCTGTATTTGGAAGACCCTCCAACTGGGCCTCGTCTGTTATATGCAGTGTATATGCTTTGTTCTCCTTCAATACATTTTGGGAAAACTGAAGAGTAAGCATACTGGCTTCTTCTGTCAGTTTGCGGAGCTTTTCCTTTCCTTCTTCATCGAGCAAGGCACCACTCCTTACAAAACCGTCATAACTGGTATCGAGCAGCATCTGTTCTTCTGCAGTCAACTCTCGATTAGGATGATCATGTACAAACTTGATTCTTTCAAATAACTTCTTGTTCAGGGTGATGTCATTGGCATGCTTGGTGAGGATAGGACTTAGCTTCTGTGCCAAAGCTTCCATTTCGTCACAGGTTTCTGCACTCATCATGCAGGAAAAAACGTTGGAAACTCGACTCAGAAGTTCGTAATAATGTTCTCCCTTTTCTGTATCTACACGCGCAATGGTATTCTCGAAGGTAGGCTCTGCGGGGTCGTTGATAAGCTTGTCTGTAGCTTCATCATCACGACGGATTCCCTCCATGAAAGCCTCTTCGTAATCTTCAAGTTTTATACGATGGAATGGCACCGTATTGTGCGGTGTGTTATAAGATTCAAAAAATGGATTTATTCTCTTTTCTATATTCTTATCATCAAGCATACTAACTTTATTTTTTGTTTTAGGTGCAAAGTTAGCAAAAAAAGATGTGATTCTCTTATCTGTAATTGAGAATTTAACTAATATTACACTCTTATTTGGCAAATCATCATTTTTTCTTATCTACTTAACAGTTTCTCAAGGGCTGGGATAAAAATCCTTTCTCTTTGTAAGTGTAATAATCCTTCTGCTTCCAGATTGTTCAGAGCCTTAGAAATGTCAAGTCTGCTGTCGTTGAGCTCCTTTGCCATTCGGGTCATCTTGATGTGGAATATTTTCTCTCCACCCGGACGGACACATCGGGCTTCAAAAAAGCGGATGATGAGTTCTTCTATGTTTTTGGGTGGCACACGTAGGGCTCTTCTGCTGATCTTTTGAGTCTGCGCAGAAAATAAGTTCAGTAAGTTGATACGGAAAATCTCAAACAATTCGGAAAGTTTCAGTATCTCCTGCTTTTCGAGTCGCATGATACTGCAATCGGTTTTTGCAATATACGTATGGGTAAATCTTTGGTTGAGTCCGAAGATTCTCTCGGGTTGGAATATTTCGGGAGCAGATATGTCTTCTTCGATATTGTAGCCATGGTCGTCTGCGTCTGTGATGACTTTGATTTCTCCTGTGAGAAGAAAGAAGAGTGATAGGCATCGTTCTCCGTCTTTTACGATAGTTTCTCCTTCTGATACTTTTAAAAAGTCAAAGCGGGTTTTCCCCGCTGCCTCGTGCAAGTCGCTACGGCTCATGCCGAGGAAGAGGGGAAGGGAGAGTAATATGTCGAATAATCTATTTTCTGCCATACCGTTTTGTTAGTTTTATTTTAACTTTCTTTGATGGAGATTTCTGGCTATTCTGCTAAAATCTTTTTCATGGATGGAGAATACCATACTCGGTTTTTCCCTTGGGCATCTGAATAAATCAGGTATGCGAGTAGTTCGGGATGCTGTTCAAGAATTTTCTTCGTTCCATCCATGCCCAGTACCATGAAGGAAGTGGCAAATGCATCTGCTGTTGCACAATTGTTGGCAATTACTGTGGCAGAGAGGATATTGTGTTGCACAGGGTAACCCGTTTTGGGGTCGATAGTATGTGCATATTTCTTGCCGTTTTTGTAATAGAAATTACGATAGTTTCCACTCGTTGCCATGGCTTTGTCTGTGACGTTGAGCACGGTCTGCAGTTCTGTATTCGTATTGAGTGAATCATCCGTTGGCTTATTTACTCCAATGCGCCAAGGTACTCTTTTTTCACTATTGCCGCAGGTTACTACTTCGCCTCCGATTTCAACCATAAAGTTTTCAATGCCTTTCTTCTTAAGCAAGCGAGCTACAACATCACTTCCGTAACCTTTTGCGATAGCTGAACAGTCCAACATTGTATTGGGATTCTGTTTCTTGATATAATCATTTACCAGACTCACTTTTTCGAATCCTACTATGGCTCTGAGGCTATCTATAGTCTCCTTACTTGGTGCCTTTCCCTGCTTGAATCCGAATCCCCAGGTGTTGACCATTGGTGCTACGGTAATGTCAAATGCCCCATTGGTCTCTTTGGATATTTTTTCTGCAAGTAGGAAGACTTCCTTAAACATTTCGTCAACCTTTATGTTCTCGTTGCGATTGATTTTGGAAATGATAGACCCTTTGTTAAATGGTGAAAGCGATTGATCTACTTTCTGTAGTTCTTCCTCAATTTCTTTCTGGTAGTTTTCGTCACTCTGATAAGTGATGTGGTATATGGTTCCGAAGATGAAACCCTCGTCATGCTGATAAGGGGTAACGTGTTGCTGGCGTATGATGAAGATGGTACCGATGACCAGTATTGCCAGAAAAGGAAGTTGCCATATCAATTTCTTCTTGTTCATATCTTATGAATTTGTTAGAGATTTTTTAAAACTCGTATGCTATGTTGAATGTACCTCCAAAACGAGAGTTTCCCTGTTTTCCAAATCCAGGAACGTACCATGCATTTCCCAGTTCTCCATCGTTGTGGGCGATGCGGCGTTTGTATCTTACGCTCCAACCCATTCTGATAGGTCCCCAAATCTTGGCATCTACACCAAAAAGAATTTCCATCCAGTGATAGTTGCAGGATATATCTTTGGCTTCGTATGGAGAGGTCGTGCCCCAGATGGGATCTGTAATCTCAGGACCTGTCAGGTCGTATTTGTAGGAAGTGAAAGCGTATCTCAGACCACCATAGAGACGGTAGATGTCATGCTTGTTCTTCATCAGGTTCCAGTCCAGACCGATGCGACCATAGGGTGCACTTGTCTTATAGTGCAGATTGGTTCCTTCGTCCTTGGCATCTGCTTTTCCTAAACCTAATTCAACGACAGGGAAGTACTTGTCTTTCAGGTTGATGCGCAGGGCGGCTTCATACTGTCCATAATCTCCAAGCAGCATCTGTCCTGCTCCAAAAGCATCAACACTTATAGCCATGCCTCTTAATAAAGGTATGGTATCAGCCTGAGCAATCACTTTCTTTACCTTTGATTGTGCAAAGGTTGGAGTACTGGCGAAAAGTAATAGAATGCTAATCGCGAGTGCCGAAATATATGAGGAAATGAGATTTCGTTGCATCAAAATTTACGTCTTTATGGTTGATGACTACAGAATCTATCAAGTGGTGAGTCGTCGTAACTCCCGTAATCGTATGGAAGTAGGACGGACTGCAATCGATGGATTCGAAATGTGGATGATTGTCTTTTGATACGATGAGGGTATCTTTGAACACGCGCTCTTGGGCATCTTGAATCTCGAAATAGAGCGTGTCTGCTGCATTCGTGTAACTCATTGGCAGCATGAAGCTATCAACATTCTCATCCTTATTGATGAGAATGCTGTCTTCACCATCTTGTTTGTTTGTCGAGATGGTCATATATGAACCTGTGAGTTGAGTTACGTTTCCGTCCAGTTTGTATTTGGTATATACCGTGTTGTTAAGTGGACAGTCGAGCGTGGAACAACTCACCATCGTTGCGATGGCGAACAGGATGATAGGGATTATTTTCCGCATCTTATCTCTTTTTCTATTTGATAGTCATTACGATTTGGATTCTGGCGGCTGATAAGGTCGCCTAAAAAGCCAGCAAGGAACAGTTGGCTTCCTAACAACATGGCTGTCAGGGCAATGAAGAAATATGGGGAATCTGTGATGAGATGTCCATATACTCCCTGGTGGAGTTCTATCATCTTATCAATTCCCAATCCTATGAGGGAAAGGAAAGCTATGAAGAATACCACACTGCCCAAGAAACCGAATACGTGCATTGGCTTCTTGCCGAAGTTACTCAGGAACCAAAGTGTCATCAGGTCCAGATAACCGTTGACAAAGCGGTTCCAGCCCATGAATTTGGATGTACCAAATTTGCGTGCTTGGTGGTGTACAGGTTTTTCTCCGATTTTATCAAAACCTGCGTTCTTTGCCAGATATGGGATGTATCTGTGCATTTCTCCGTAAACCTCTATGTTCTTGATGACGTCTTTACGGTAAGCTTTCAGTCCGCAGTTGAAGTCATGCAGGTTGTGAATACCACTCACTTTGCGTGCTGTGGCATTGAAGAGTTTGGTAGGGATCGTCTTGGAGAGTGGATCTCCCTGTTTGCGGTTCTGCTTGTATCCGGAAACCAGATCGTACCCCTCTTTTGTGATCATATGATAAAGTGCAGGAATCTCATCTGGAGAATCCTGTAAGTCTGCATCCATAGTAATAACTACATCGCCTTGAGCTTCTTTGAATCCGCAGAATAGGGCAGGACTTTTTCCATAGTTACGGCGGAATTTGATGCCCTTCACGTTCGCTGATTTTTCTGCAAGTTCTTCGATGACCTCCCAGGAATGGTCGGTAGAACCATCGTTGACGAATATAACCTCAAAGCTAAAGTCGTTGGCTTTCATTACGCGTTCTATCCACGCATAAAGTTCTGGCAAAGATTCTTCCTCATTGAATAGAGGTACAACAACTGTTATGTCCATTTTTTATTCTTGGTTTATTATTTATTCTTTTTTTGTTTTCTACTCATGAATGCTGCAATCGCTGGACTCAGGATAATGGCAACAAATATATCTGTAATCATGAATGCTGCAGCCCAGGATATGGGTTTCATCATGCTGATGGCTTCTATGAGTGTATTTATCTCGTTGGCTGGAAAGTTGTATGTTTTCAGCATCAGGGTGTAATTGTCTATGATGTAGCTCATGAAAACACCTGTGTCAAGGAATTTAAACCATAGAAATTGAACGATGGTCAGGAGTAAGGTAGCATTGAAGAATGTTTGTGCACAATAAAATAAACCTCTTCTGAATGAAATGGATCCATCCAATGCATCGTCTCTGAATGCCTTCAGTCTTTTTGCTACCACAAATGGAGTGCTGATAGCCAAGATGTTGGCCAATAAACTAAGCAAAGCATAGCCTGGCGTTACCGACCACATGGTGGATGCAAAACTGGCTATCCAAACAGCGCCCAAAATGGCTCCGTCTTGTCTGGCAAAAGCTTTTGTTTGTGTAATCTTTACTACATCTATCATTTTGATTATTTTCCTTTAGCTATTTTTATAATGATATGTTTATGAAATAATTCTTTCTGTATTTCTTATACTATCTTGCAAAATTACGTAAATTTCTGCACATACCGACAATATTTCCTTTATTTTTATATATATTTTGTATTGTTTGTCAAAAAGTTGCCCGAAAATAGGAGAGAGAGGAGAAATCTGTCTGTATATGATAAAGGTATCAGTTTGTTTATAAAAGTCTGTAAAAACAAAAAAGGAACTTCCATGAAGAAAGTTCCTTTTTGAGCCTCTTGTCGGATTCGAACCAACGACCCCGAGATTACAAATCACGTGCTCTGGCCAACTGAGCTAAAGAGGCGGGTGGACAAGCGATTCATATCGCACCGCTACAACCAAGTACCCTTGCTATGTTCCCATCCTGGGGGATTCCGAGGGAGCTGGTCGTATGAGACTTGTCCGTCTCAATGTGCTTTAAAATGCTTATTGCTTTTAAGCGGGTGCAAAGGTACGGCTTTATTTTGTATTGACCAAAACTTTTCTCGGAAAAGTTTTGGTTTTTAACATTTGTTTAGAGAATAGGTTCAAAATCGCTTTAGAAATCGACGACAGTAATGCCTGCTCCACCAAATTGCACATGTTCGTCAGCGTAATGTACCACATTTGGGATACTGCTCACATACTGTCTGATGAGTTGGCGCAGAATACCGTTTCCTTTTCCATGCAGGATTCTTACGCGAGGCATTCCCACCAATATGGCGTCATCAATAAAATGCTGAACCGCATTGAGTGCTTCGTCTCCACGCATACCTCTTACATCAAGGTCCTGGTGGAAATTACTCTTATGGGCATCAATTGTCTTGCGTGTCTCCTTGCTAATGCCATATGAAGCTAAATTCTCTTTTCTTTCTTCAGTCTTATCCTTTTCTGTAGAAGCAGTGGCATGTTCCAGTCTGCTGAGGCGCATTTTTGTTTTCATACCTCCAAAGACAGCGGTGGCCATGTCGCCAGAGATGCTTTCGATCTTGCCCACGGTAGTGAGTCCCTTGATGCGCACGGTGTCACCTTCTTTCAACTCCTTGTTGCTTTCGGCCTGTGACTTGTTCTGTGCATTGCGAAGGGCGGCAGCAGCTTTCTCCTGATTCTGTGCCTTTTCAGCCTTTCGTTTGGCGTGGCGTTCTTTTCGTTGCTGTATCTGCGCTATCTTGCGGGCAATCTTGTCATCATTGTCCTTTGTGTCAATCTCCTGCATTTCCTGTTTGAATGCATCCAGTTCTTGACGAATGCGCTTGGTTTCTTCTTTCTCAGCCTGATTCTCGCGAATTTCCCGGATGGCATTCTCTATCTTCTTATTGCTTTCCTTGAGAAGTTCTTCTGCCTGCTGCTTTGCCTTGGCGAGAATCTGCTTGCGACTTTTTTCTATTTCCTCTATGTCGCTCTCGTATTTGGAGATCGTCTTCTCCATATCCTTTTCACGCTGGTGTATGCTCTGTCGCTTGTTTTCCCAGTAGCGCTTGTCTCTTACGATATCCTGCAGATACTTGTCACTCTGGATATATTCAGAACCTACAATGTCGCTGGCTTCTTTGATGACCTCCTCTGGCAAACCAATTTTGCGGGCTATCTCAATGGCGAAAGAAGAACCTGGACGCCCGATGGCCAACTGGAATAATGCTTTCATCTCATGGCGGTCGTAGAGCATGGCTCCATTGGCTACTCCTTCATGACTGTCTGCAAAATGTTTCAGATTCTGGTAGTGGGTTGTTATGACACCATAGGCTTGTTGCTTGCAGAATTTGTCGAGCACCGCTTCTGCTATGGCACCGCCAATGCCAGGTTCTGTACCCGTACCGAACTCATCTATCAATATGATGGTACTGTTGTTGGCAGCCCTCATCATATTTTTCATGTTGAGGAGGTGGGAAGAGTAGGTACTGAGATCGTTCTCCAGACTCTGTTCGTCACCGATATCAATCATGATATTTTGGAATACGCCCGTCTTAGAGCGTTCGCTTACTGGGATGCTCAGACCGCACTGCAACATATATTGTAGCAGTCCTACGGTTTTCAGACAGACGGATTTACCACCGGCATTAGGACCGGATATGATCAGTATCCTTTTTTCTTGCGTTAATATAATGTCGAGTGGTATTACCTTTTCGCCTTTCTTCTCCAGAGAGATCTGGAGGAGTGGGTGAATGGCTCGTATCCAGTCAATATGTGGGTGGTCTTCAACTTCCGGTTCTATTGCCTTGAAGATTTCTGCTATTTTAGCCTTTGCCTGTATCAGGTCTATTTTAGCTAAAAATCGATAGCTGTCCATCATCTCGCGTACGTATGGGCGTACCTTATTGGTAAAGTTTGTGAGGATGCGGATGATTTCCTTGCGCTCTTCGCCTTCCAGTTCGCGTACACGGTTGTTGGCTTCCACCACTTCAGTCGGTTCAATGAATACGGTCTTACCGGTGGCACTCTCGTCATGTACGATACCTTTGATTTTCTTTTTCAGCGTAGGTATCACCGGAATCACCAGTCTGCCGTCACGAAGCGTAGGAGTTACATCCTTTTCAACCACGCCTTCGCTTTGTGCAGAACGTAATATACTATATAAGGTACGCGAAATGCTTCCTTCGGTCTTTGCAAGTTCTCTTCTGATCTGCAGCAATTCCGGTGTAGCATTGTCACGTATCTTTCCGTATTTATCCAATATCTGATCGATGCGCTGAATAATTTGAGGAAATGTTATCACGTCTTTTGCCAAGCGGTGCAAGGCTGGATATGTATATTTCTTCTCCCTGCGCCAACCGTCGTTTTCTTCAGCATGACTGTCGTCTTCATCGCTGTGGTTGAGGATTTTCACGATGCTCTCAATGGTTGAAAGTGAACGGCGAAGATCGAAAAGTTCATTTTCCTCCAGATGGGTATTTTCTATGCGGATACGTACGATGCTCTCTCTCACATCGTAGAAATATTGTAGCGGAAAGTCCTCTACTTCAGAGATGAGTTGTCTGAACTCACGCACTTGCATGAGCCATTCGTTTACCGTTTCTGCATGGTCGCTGAATCCCATTTTCTCCACCTGTTCCTTGCCGAGGGTGGAAAGACAGCGTTCGCGCAACATGGTTCGGATTTCATTAAATCCTATCTTTTGTTCAAAATTATCTGGATAAATCATTTCTTGTTTCGAAAATTTTTGTGCAAAGTTACTGCAAAATTCTGATTTACCGAAGAAAATTAGCATTATTTTTCTCCTTGGTTGATTGGACATTTATTCCGCAATGTTTATTAAATCTTAAAAAATACCTACTTTTTAATAGAATTCACCAAATTGTTATATCTTTGTGACCGCTAACTATGTATAATTGTAAATCGAACTTAAATAATAACTACTCAAACAAAAATGAAAACAAAATTTTTGATGAAGGCATCTCTCATGGGATTATGTCTTCTTGCTTCTATGAAAGCATCTGCCAAAGATTATTATTTGGCACCAGGTGGAACTGGTAATGGTATGACAATTGACAAACCATTCGGTGATCCGATCAAGGCTTTTGCCGCCCTGAAGGCAGGTGATGTCCTTTATGTAAGAGGAGGAACTTACCATCTCTCCCAAACGATCAAGGTAAATCAGACGGGTACGGCTGACAAGCGAATCTGTGTCTTCGCCTATCCTGGTGATACAGAACGCCCTGTTTTTGATTTCTCTGGTCAACCTCGCTCTACATCTACTGAAGCTGCTTCTTATCGTGGAGTGATGCATAATATCGGCGCAAACTACTGGCATTATCGTGGATTGGATTTTTGTCATGCTGCTGATAATGGTATGAAATTGGAGGGGTCTTACTGCGTGGTAGAACTCTGTCGCTTCTACGGCAATGAAGATACGGGTCTGCAACAGGGATTTGGTAAAGACTCCAAGGGAAACAACACGCGTAATACCGAGTTCAAATATGGACGTTATAATATCATTGTGAATTGTGATGCTTACGATAATCATGATCCTTGGACCAATGGTGGAAATGCTGATGGATTTGCTATCAAATTGTATCCTGGTCCTGGCAATGAGTTCCATGGTTGTCGTGCTTGGCATAATTCTGATGATGGATGGGATTTGTATTATACGGTTTTCCCTATTGTTGTAGATAACTGTTGGGTTCTTAATAATGGTTTTGACAAGGGCAATGCCAACGGATTTAAGATGGGTGGTTGTAAACAAGGTGGAACCTCAACAGGTGCTCATGTGTTTAAGAACTGTATTGCGGCTTTCCATGCCAAGAAAGGATTCGATCAGAATCATCATCGTGAGGGTTCTTACCTGATCAATGACCTTTCTTTTGGCAATGGTATCAATTACGGTTATAATATGGAGAAACCTGATTATGGAAATTGGGTACTTCGCAACTGTGTGGGCTTCGCTTATGGTTCGCAGAAGATGGAGCGTAATTCGGCCTTTACCATTGCTCCTGATATTGATTATTGTACTTGGACTACTCTCGATCATACCAATCCGATGGGTGAGAAAGCAAGTAGTAACGGAACTTCTTATTCTAAGACGATTGGTAATTATGCTTCTGAATATGAGGATCTCAGTTATGAAACGGCTATAGGAGACCGTCAGGAGAATGGTGAACTTCCTTTAAAGTTTGGTAGATTGAAAGCTGGCAGTAAACTGATAGATACAGCCACTCCTATTACGGATTTCAAGACTGTAGATGCTCACAAGACTGCTTATGAATATGCCGATAATGCTCCTCAGAACTGGTCTGTCACACTCAATATTCCATTCGTGGGCAAGGCTCCTGATTATGGTCCTTATGAGTTTGGAGGTAATGACAATGCCTATACGTTGCAGATGCCTGTGAACGATGGAACTGTTGAGGATGCCGAGGTTGATAATACTGATGATGGTAAATATTATCAGATTGCTACTGTGGTTAATAATTACCTTTTCCAGGATGATGTTTTGGATAGCAATGTGAAGAAATATATTACTGGTGGCAATGCGGCAGGTGTACTTCCTAAATATTACGGAAAATCAAGCGATGGTAAGTCTTCCGTAACATACGTGGATGAAAATACGGTACGGGGTAAGAAATATTCTGCTACTTATGGTGCTTATCGTTTGCCAAAAGAAACCAGTGTGGAATTTACGCTCGAATCGCTTGCGCAGTTGCAGTCTAATGTTTATTGTACTGGAGGTCGTACTCTAAATATTGCCTGGCATTATGTGGATAACTCCAATTCAGGCACCGCGTCTGTTTCTTTAAGCGAAGGTGTTGCTTTCGTAGATGTGGCTGCTAAGATTGGTAAAAAGATAGAGAAAAAGCCGATTGTTGTGACTTTAACTAACAATGGTGGAGGTGATATGTATCTTACTGATTTGACTCTTGGTGTTTATCAGGAAGTTGATGAGAATGGTAACGTGGTTAATGGTATTCAGGATATCGTATCAGAAACCAAGACACAGAAGTCTTATCAGATGTATCAGACTACCAATGGTCTGATTGTCTATGGTGAAATTGCTTCTCTTCAAGTATATGGAATGGGTGGTCAGAAGGTTGCAGAAAGCTCTGATTCCCAGTTTGTGAATATAGCCAGTCTTTCTAAGGGTGTTTATGTGGTTAGAATCCTTGGTAAGGATGGAAGTCAGGTAGCTCAGAAATTCCTGAGAAAATAAACTGATTTCATCGTATGGAAAAAATAAAAACGATGTTTGTCCAGACAAGACAAACATCGTTTTTTCTATATCGTATACTTGGGTGTGTTTCTTTCTACATACTATTGTTTGACCAGTTGATTCCAGACATTTCCAAGCATGGCAGCCCCACCAAAGTGCCATGCTTCTAATTGTGGAATATTAGCTTCTGTTATTCCGCCAAGTGCAAATACCCGTTCGTTGATGATTCCTTCTTTTGCTGCTTCTGTCAGTTGCTCTGATGTGAAAGCATGACAGTAACCTTGCTTGGATATGCTGTCGTAGATAGGACTGAGGAATACGTAATCATAATGGAGCGCTAAGGCTTCTCTGACTTCATCCAGAGAATGGCATGAACGGGAGATGCTTCCTGTGAAGTTGGCTGGAATTTGATGGTTCCTGCGATTGAGATGAATACCGTGTAGATGGTATTTCATGCAGAGCTCAAAATGATCGTGTATCACAATCCGTGAATACCATTTTTCTGGTATGGTCTTCAACAGCTTTTCGCAATCATCTTGGGATGACTCGGGTTTCCTGAAATGGAGCAGGTCAATACCCGATTCAAACAACTGGTTGATATAGGTAGCCTCATCTTCAATGAAGTGGGGCAATGTGATTACTACTCTTTTCATTTCTCGGTCTTGTCAGATATGATGGGTTCATCTGTTCGGATGTGTAGTTTTTGAGGTGCATGGAAGTGATTGACAGGTCCATGTCCTTCACCGATCTTGACATCTTTTCCGGCTTCGATGGCATCCGATAGATAAGCCTTAGCAGAAGAGATGGCTTCTTCCATATTGTATCCGCGAGCAAGATAAGAGGTGATGGCAGAAGAGAGCGTGCAACCTGTTCCGTGCGTATTGCATGTATTTACCGTTGCACCTTTATAGATTGCAGTTTCTCTGATATCGCCTGTATGTTCCTGTTTGTTGGCTTCTTGATGCTGTTTGCTCTCGAAAAGATAATCCATCTTTTCTGTTCCTTCAAAGTGACCGCCTTTGATAAGAACGTTGTTGCACCCCAATTGGATAATGGATGCGGCTGCTTTCCTGATATCGTCCACGTTCTGGATTTTCCTTCCTGCGAGGATTTCTGCTTCTGGAATATTCGGAGTGAGCAGGGAGGCAAGTGGTAGGAGTTCTTCTATGAATATCTCCAGCGCATCTTTCTGCATGAGTTGGCAACCGCTTGTGGAAACCATCACCGGGTCGATGATTAGCTGGAAGGAACGGGTAGGGGCAGACGCTTGTTGCTTATCTGGCGCCGCAGTTAAGTATTTTTTGAGCGTTTCTGCTATTGCATGTATGGTTTCGCCGTCGTTAACCATTCCTATCTTGATGGCTTGAGGGTGAATATCATCCATGACAGCTTCGATTTGTCCGCTTACAATTTCCGGTTCAACTTTTTGGATTCCAAACACACCGGTGGTATTCTGCACTGTGATGGCAGAAATCGCAGAGGAAGCATATACGCCCAGGGCAGACATCGTTTTTATGTCAGCCTGAATGCCTGCTCCGCCACAACTGTCAGAGCCAGCTATAGTTAATGCTGTATAATATTTCTTCATATTCTTTTCGTCTTAAAAATAATTTAAACGATTCTATCGGGCAATAATGAAAAAAGCCTTCTGAAATTTCTTTCAGAAGGCTTTGCGGAGAGAGAGGGATTCGAACCCCCGGTACCTCTCGGTACGACGGTTTTCAAGACCGTTGTAATCGACCACTCTACCATCTCTCCAAATTCAGTCTGGATGACTATAGCTTGGTTTTCTTAAGCGGTTGCAAAAGTACTACTATTTTCTGGTTCCACCAAATTTTTTGAGAACTTTTTTTCAAAAATCTCAAAAAAAGTGCATATTTCTTGATTTTACCCTGTTTTTCTCGTGCTTTTTAGAGAAAAAGGCAACAAAAAAGGGCTACCGCTGTAGCCCCAACCTTGATAACCTTAAATCTAATACTATGAAAAACACATCGCAAAGATACTGAATTTTCCGTTATTTCATGTACGAAAAATGGAAAATCTTATCTTTTGCGCTGATTTTTACCTTTTTTAATCAATATAACCTCTTTCTTTGAACTCTTCGTATAGAGGTTCAGCCAAAATCTTGGCATCAGGATGAGGTGCTCCTGTTGTGCCTAACGCACGAAGGTCGAAGAAATGCTTCCAGTCGCTTACGAATGCGGTGTGCACCAGTTCTGTATTTGTATCCAATGGAAGAATGACGCGTGCTTCCTGTGGCTTGCATCCCATAGCAATCAATTTCATGTAGGCAAATTCTGCTGCTTGATTGGCAAAGAGCCAGGCATCTATTGGAGTCCAGTCATTGGTCTCTTCATTTGCTACGTCTTCACAGAGTTCTACGAATTTCTCATCGTTGGTTTCTAAATCACCCTTTACCCAAGTTGGAAGGTTGATACTGATTTCGCTACCAAACTTATTCTTCGTATAATTGCAGTAGCGTGTACTCTGTTCTGCCATGGAGTTGGCGCGGTGACGATTGTATTCACGGGTAATGGCAATCTGGGTTGTAAAGTGTACGGTGATGCGGAGTTCATGCTTGCCCTTTTCGAAATCTGCACGATACTTCAGATCTTCCAGTGTTTTGTTTTCTGCCATCACACGAAGATTGGTTGTGATGTAATCCTTGCCGTCTATTGTATTCACATGAGAGAACTTGTTGCTTGCATAGAGTGGGAGTTCCCCGTGGTTGCAGGTCAAATATACGGTGCCGTGTTCCAGCATGGCATAATGTTCATGCTCTATCATGCGGCCAACGAATGGCTTGGCTGAGTCTTCTGTGGTGTTGTTTTCACTCTTGTAGCATACTCTACCTGCTCGCTCTATCTGCTGATAGATACCAAGCTCTCCTGGATTTTGCATCCAAATCTCATATTGAGGTTTCTGTATCTTCATTGTTTTCTGTTTTTATTTCTGCTGCAAAGGTACATTATTTTGGGGTAATTACAAAATTATTCCCTTATATTTTGCCATTAACTGTTTTTTCTTTCTTTACTTTTGCTTTTCTTGCAAAAAAGGTAGTATCTTTGCAATCACGTATGGCCTCCTTTCTGCCCTATATATATAATAAGGTGTAATCTGGTTATTGATAGGGGAATGGAAGTGGAAATGGGGGTTCGTTGATTTAATGAATTAGATATCATCATGGAAATAAAACCAATTGCACATTTTCGTTCGCCCTTTTCCTGTAAGTTCGGTATTCCCAAACAGGCTGGTCTGGTAGAAGAACTGGAGGGGCAGATTGTTTTTGAACCCGAATTCCGTAATCCCGATGCACTCCGTGGGATAGAGGGGTTTGACTATCTTTGGTTGATTTGGGAATTTTCTGCCAATAAACATAAAGCAAATAGTCCCGTAGTAAGACCCCCTGTACTGGGTGGAAATGAGAAGGTTGGGGTGTTTGCTACCCGGAGTCCTTTCAGACCCAATCATATCGGCTTGTCTTCTGTGCGTATAGACCGGATAGAATGGGAAACAAATCGGGGACCGGTGATTCATGTGAAAGGGGCTGACCTGATGGACGGAACACCGATATATGATATCAAACCCTACGTAGTCTATGCTGACTGTCATCCTGATGCCCGCAGCGGTTTTGTGGATGAAAGAAAATGGGATAGACTCGAGGTGCTGGTCAGCGATGAGGTGAAGGACAAACTGAACAAGCAGGGATTGACAGATGCCAAGATTTCTATTTTAAAAGAAGTGTTGGCGCAAGATCCTCGTCCGCATTATCAAAAAAATCCTGACAAGGTTTATGGAATGCCCTACGGGGGTTTGGATATTCACTTCCGGGTTTCCCATCAAACCTTAGAGGTACTTTGAAAATTCCCTGGGCAGGGAAAAATTCTTCCTTGCCCACGCAAAAAATAATCCCTCGGCGGAACATAAAAAACTCTCCTGAGTCAGCACTACTGACATCAGGAGAGTTTTTGGTTTTATCTTATGATATAATTTTAACTGTTTGTCTGGCAGATCAGACTAACTGCAGATATCTGTCTTTTCTTTTTTCTATTTTGCAAAAGTAGAGAAGTTCACATTCTCCAAGGTAATCTTGCAGGCTGCATCTATATCCTTTGCATTCTTGTTGTAGAAGATGTTGCAGTCCTTGATGGTGATATCGTGTATCATACCTTCTGCGCCATGAGCCACGATTCCATTCTTGCAGCCACGTACATAGACATTACTGATATGAATATCCTGAAAATCTGGCAAGAATTCCTGTTTTACAGGGGCAGCCTGCTGCTTGGCACCTACGTGGTTGTCAAAATAGGTAGTCTCGAAGGTGATGGCATCACCTGTAATATCGGTCATGTAGATATGATCGATATAAATATTCTCGCTCTTACCGCCTCTTTTCACAGCGCTCTTGAATCGCAACCCGGCATCTGTGCCCTGGAAAGTATTGTTTCTTACAACAATGTTTTTCATACCGCCAGAGAATTCGCTACCGATTACAAAACCGCCATGAGCATGGTATACGGTGTTGTCCTGGATGTTGATATTCTCGCATGGACCCGCTTTCACGCCAGCCGCACCAGCTCCGCCCTTCATGCAGATACCGTCATCGCCAGCATCAACTACGTTGTTGACAATCAGTACGTCTTTACAACTTGAAATATCGATGGCATCTCCGTTCTGTGCATTCCAAGGACATTTTACGGTAATTCCGTCAATGACCACATTCTTGCAGCGGGTAGGGATGAGGTGGAAACGTGGTGAGTTCAGAAGTGTAACACCTTGAACGAGCACGTTCTCACAGTCGGTGAAACGGATCATGTGGTTGCGCACCTTCTCCTGTGCATCGATATTATCTACTACATTCGGAGTCTGCTTCAGGTTGAGTGGGAACCAGATGTCACCCTTCTCGTTGAGTGTACCGCCCATTTCCTGGAATCTTTTCCATTCCACGTCACTTACCTTGCTTCTCTTGACCGGTCTCCACCATTCACCATTTCCGTCGATGGTTCCTTCACCAGTAATGGCAATGTTCTTGCGCTTGCTGGCAGTAATGGCTGTTGAGGCTCTCTCTTCTTTCTTACCTGTTGCCTCGTCAGTTTTGATGAGGTCGTTCTTGTCTTCAGAGAAAACAATAATGGCATTCTTCTCGAGATGCAGATCGATATTGTCTTTCAGAGAAATCAATCCGGTGAGGTAAACACCTGCAGGAACATTCAGATGACCTCCGCCCATCTTGTTTAGTTTACTGATGGCTTTGGCGAAAGCCTGGGTATTCATTGTCAGTGCGTCTCCTTTACCACCGCATTCCAGGATGCTGACCTGATTATCCGGGATAGTAGGAAGGGTAGGTTGTGACATTTGAACAGGCAAGTTGGTGTAATACTTGCTGTAATCAGCGGCAAACGTATTCGCTATCGCGAACAGTGCCATTAAAGAAATAAGAATTTTCTTCATAAGTCTTTAAGTTTGCTTTTTGTTATTTGTTTTAAATTATAATAGTTTATGATTGCAATTGTTTGTAACAGTTTCGTAACAACTGTTTCCTTGGGGTATAAATACCGAAAAAGGCGGCTCCAACCGAAGTCGGAAACCGCCCTAATGAAAGGAGGAGTGGTACCACCAGGAATCGAACCGGGGACACAAGGATTTTCAGTCCTTTGCTCTACCAACTGAGCTATGGCACCATTTTCTTTTGCGGTTGCAAAGGTACAATAAGTTTTTGAATTGAGCAAGAGAAATTCTGATAATTTCTCTTGCTTAATGTTTATTAACTAAAATCACCTTTCTGTAGTCCTCTGAAATAGTATCAAAAGGCTCTTCCTTGTTGATTTTAGTCTTTGAGAGGGTTCCAACCCTGTGCTTTCAGTTCAAATTCCTGTCCGTCGCGGGTAATCAGGAATTTTCCGAGATTCTCTTGCGTGATGTAGCCTATCTGCTTTACACCTTCCATTTCCTCGATTTTGGCATGGTCGCCTATTGGTACGGTAAAGAGAAGTTCGTAATCCTCGCCACCATTCATGGCACAGGTCGTGAGGTTCATATTGAATTCCTCTGCCATTACTGCCGTCTGATAGTCTATTGGAATATTCTTCTCATATACACGACATCCGCAGTGACTCTGTTCGCAGATGTGCATCAGTTCGCTACTGAGTCCGTCACTAATATCCATCATGGCTGTAGGACGAATACCTGCTTCACGCAATTGTGCTATGATGTCGCCGCGTGCTTCTGGCTGCAATTGGCGTTGCAGTAGGTATTCCTTTCCTGCAAAGTCTGGTTGGAAGTTGCGCATGTTGGCCAATTCCTCATTGAGTGCGGATACTTTCGCCGTATCACCATCACGCTTGGCTTCAGCTATTTTCTTGCGGATATCTTCCACCTGTCCATAGTAAACGGCTTTCTCACGCTCCAGAAGTTGCAGACCCATATAGGCACCACCGAGGTCACCCGTTACGCAGATGAGGTCAGTCTCCTTCGCTCCACTTCTATATACGATGTCTTCCTTGTTTGCCTCACCGATACAGGTGATGCTGATGGCAAGTCCGGTATAGGAAGATGTGGTGTCACCACCTACGATATCAACACCCCATTTGTCGCAAGCCATACGGAGTCCTTTGTAAAACTCATCAATGTCTTCTACCTTGAAACGCTTACTCAGTGCCAAACTTACAACCATTTGTCTTGGAGTTCCGTTCATGGCAAAGATATCGCTGATGTTCACCATTGCACTTTTATATCCAAGGTGCTGTAAGTCTATGTACGTCAAGTCGAAATGCACACCTTCCATGAGCATATCGGTGGTTACCAATACCTCTTTGTCTGGATAGTGCATTACGGCACAATCATCACCTACACCATAAATGGTAGAGGCATTCTTGTTTTCGTGTCCTTTGGTGAGATGGTCGATAAGACCAAACTCACCCAATTTTGCTATGTCCAATTTCTGAAAATGTTAAGTGTTAAAAACCAAGTGAAGGGCCCCCTTCACTTTTCACTCTAATTATTTCTTGTTCTTTAAGATCTGCGGATCATCTCACGCATAATCTCTGTCATCTTAGGTTGAGCATTGTTGGCTGCAATCTGCACTTCCTCGTGACTCACCTGTACAGGAACGTCAAATCCACCCAAGTCGGTAATGATGCTGATGCCGAAAACCTTGATGCCGCAGTGTCGGGCTACAATGACCTCAGGCACGGTACTCATGCCTACTGCATCGCCTCCTAAGATGCGGTACATGCGGTATTCTGCTGGAGTTTCGAAGGTTGGCCCCTGTACTCCTACATATACACCATGTTTTACCTCAATGCCTACTTCTTTAGCGATTCCGTCGGCAAGGTCGCGCAATCCCTTATCATAAGCTTCATGCATGTCAGGGAAGCGAGGTCCGGTAGGGAAATTCTTACCCTGCAATGGATGCTCTGGGAAGAAATTGATGTGGTCATCAATAATCATCAGGTCGCCTACGTGGAACTCTGGATTCATACCGCCTGAAGCATTGCTGACGAAGAGGGTCTCGATGCCCAGTTCATACATGACGCGCTCAGGGAATGTCACCTCTTTCATGCTGTAACCCTCATAGAAGTGGAAACGGCCTTCCATAGCCATGATGTCTTTGCCGCCCAATTTTCCGAAGATGAGCTTTCCTGCATGTCCTTCTACGGTTGATACTGGGAAATTTGGAATTTCACTATATGGGAATGAATAACTGTCAGTTATTTCTGAAGCTAATTGTCCGAGACCTGTTCCCAGAATGATAGCCGTCTTTGGACTTGTTGTCATCCTTTCTCTTAGCCAGGATGCTGTTTCTTGAATTCTTTCGTACATAGCTTATTATTTTTTCGTTAAAATTATCTTGTTGGTCAAGCATGAAGCTTACCTTGATAGGTAGTTCGTACATGTTTGACTTTACTTTTTTGTATAGTCCATCCGTTTCTCTCAGTCTTACTGCATCTTTTTCTGTAGTGATGATAATGCGTGGCTCTGGCATGGATTCGAAGGCGTCGTTGATGCGGTCGATATCCTTGCCTTTAAAACTGTGATGGTCGCCGAATGATAAGTTGGTGATATCCTTTGTCATTGGCTTCAGGTCATGCTCCATCTGCTTGGGTGAAGCGATTCCTGTGAGTAGCAAGACATGATAATCCTGTAGCTTGTCGAGCTCTATCTGCTTTTCCTCGAATACTCCCTTCGGTGTGTCGTAGTCGATGCTGGTGAAGTAGAGTTTCTGGAAAGGATAGAGGTCCATGGCTTTGGTCAGAACACGGAATTCCATCGGCTTCAGGTCTTTTGGACACTTGGTGATGATGACGATGTCTGCTCTGTTCTTTCCGCTCAATGGTTCACGCAATCTACCTGCCGGCAACATCTTGTCGTAGATGATCAGACGGTGATAATCTACCAGGAGGATGTTGATGCCTGGTTTTACATACCGGTGCTGGAAAGCATCGTCAAGCAGGACAACATCTACGTCCTTGGTTGCCTCATCATTCTGTAAGTTCTCGATACCTCTTGCCCGTTTTGCATCTACAGCCACATAGATATCAGAGAATTTCTGGTGCATCTGGAAAGGTTCGTCACCTATTTCCGGCATGGTAGTACTTTCCTCGGCAAGTACATAACCATGACTTTTTCTCTTATAGCCACGTGATAGCACGGCAATCTTTGCTTTGTCGTGCAACAGGCGTATCAAGTATTCCACATGGGGGGTCTTTCCGGAACCGCCCACTGTGATGTTGCCCACTGAGATAATGGGTATGGAGAATGACTTGCTCTTCTTGAGACCCATATCGAAGAGCCAGTTGCGAAATCTCACTATGCTGCCATAAATCCAACTGAATGGTAGCAGCCAATCGTTGATCTTGATAAGGTCGCCTTCTGTTCTCATTGTTTCTTATACCTTATTATATTATATATATAAATCCCTTTAGTTGATATTCAGGAAGAATGGTAGAGCTGCTTGCACTGGTTCTTTTTCCTTCATATTACGTATCATCACAAATGGCTGGTAGAGGTTGCCGAGCGTCAGTTTCAACTGCTCGTCCAGATAGTTGCCACTATTGTCTGATACCTGAGAAAGGAGTTGCTCCATCCAGTCTGCCTGCATAGGGTGTTCTGTCGTCTGATAATCTGAAATCTTTGCCAACTGTGCCGCTTTGACAATGGCATCGTCCAGACTTCCGAATCCGTCAATCAGTTTGATCTTCTTGGCATCCGTTCCGAGCCAGACTCTTCCCTGAGCGATTTTTTCAACTTCCTCCACGTTCATCTTTCTTCCGTCAGCCACACGCTTGCGGAATAGGGCATAACCACGGTTGACATAAGCCTGTAGATGGGTGATTTCCTCCTGACTCCATGGGCGGGCTGTTCCGGCACCCATATAGGCGCTGTTCTTGTTGGTTTTTACTTCATCATACTTGAATCCTAATTTCTTGGTCAGCAAGTCGCTGAAGTCTGGTAATGCTCCGAAGATACCGATACTGCCTGTCAGGGTAGTAGGCTGAGCCATTACATATCGTGCTCCCATACTCATGTAGTAAGCTCCAGAAGCAGCCATGCCTCCCATGGAAACAACTACAGGCTTCTTCTTGTTCAACTCGCTTACTGCATGCCAGATTTGTTCTGAGGCATAAGCGTCACCGCCACCGGAATTGATGCGGAGAACCACGGCTTTTACATTCTTGTCTTCTGCCAGTTCTTCCAGATCTCTGACGACATCAGAACTGACTATCTGCTGCTCGTCTCCATAAATACTTGGAGTAGCCATTCTCACGATACTTCCTTGACAGTAATAGACAGCGATTTCGTCGCCCATCATATAGTTATCATTGATAGCCGCATTGACATCTTTCATGGAAACCTGAGCAATCTTCTGGTCTGGTTTCAAACCGAGTTGTTTCTTTACGATATTCCTGATCTCATCATAATAGCAGAAACCATCTACGAATTTACGTGATTTCAGGAGTTTGCTGTCGTCGAACACCATGAGCCCGTCTGCATAGTGATTGAGTGAATCCTTGCTGATTTTTCTACTGTTGGAAACATCCGTCAGCATCTGTTGCCAGAGTCCGTTGATATAGCGTGAAACCTGCTCACGGTTGGCATCACTCATCTTATCCTCTGTGTAGGTTTCCGTAAAACTTTTATATTTACCCACTTTTACCACCGTGAAATGGACGCCAAACTTGGCAGCCACATCCTTGATATATTGTGGTTGAGATGAGATTCCGTGCCAATCTATATTACCTTCTGGGTTTACATAAACCTGGTTGGCAATGGAGACTAAATAGTAGCTACCTTGCGAGAAGGCATCGCCGTAAGCAATAATCCATTTGCCGCTTTTCTTGAAATCTGCGAGTGCATTGCGTATTTCCTGGATTGTGGCATAGTCAGCCTGTAAGGCACCTGTTTCTAGATAGATACCTTTTATCTTTTCTTCTGTCTTGGCTTTCTTGATGGCAGAAAGTATTTCGTTCATACCGAGCGTGTTGAACTGGTTGCCGGTAATCTGCCCCAACCAATTGTCTTCTGCTCTGTCGATGATTTCCCCTTGTAGCGTGAGCACCATGACCGATTTGTCTTTGATGGTAGGAGTGCTACTGCTGGAAGCAACCATGCCGATGAGACTGATGAAGCCGAAAATGCCGAAGATGAGGCAAAAGGCAAAAAGACCAACAATGGTGGCTGCTACATACTTGAAAAATTGTTTCATAATCACGACTTTTTACGTTATAGTTCAGAATTTTCTGCAAATTTAGTAAAAAAGAAACAAACGACAAAGTTATTTGTACGAAAATAACCAAAAAATAATGAAAATAAAGCGTTGTGTTAGCCGAAAATTACGTAACTTTGCACACAAAAGATGAAATGTAAACCTAATCAATGATAAAGCAATGAAAAAGTTATTTGCGTTTTGTGCTATGATGCTGGCGGTCATCAATCTGTCAGCTCAGTCAACAGCCCGTAAATTTGTACTGAAAAACAGTGCAGATGGTAAAAGTGAACTCACCTGTTATCTTCCTCAGAATCCTATAGGTCGGGCAGTCGTAGATTGTCCTGGTGGTGGTTATTCTCACTTAGCAATGGATCATGAGGGACATCAGTGGGCTGAGTTCTTCAACAAACAGGGCATTGCCTTTTTTGTATTAAAATATCGCATGCCTAATGGGAATAGAAATATTCCTTTGGGAGATGCTTATCAGGCTATCCGTACGGTAAGAGATAGCGCATCTGTATGGCATATAAATCCTCAGGATGTAGGTATTATGGGATTCTCTGCTGGTGGTCATCTTGCTTCTTCTGTCAGTACGCATGCAGAATATGCTGCTCGTCCTGATTTTTCTATACTTTTCTATCCGGTTATCTCGATGGATGAGCGCATTACTCATAAAGGCTCCTGCGTCAATTTCCTGGGTGATGAGCGCAAGTCTAATCCTAAGTTGATAGAAGAATGGTCTAATGACAAGGCTGTTCGTGGTCATCTGACGCCTCGTGCGATTCTTCTGATGTCGAATGATGACAATGTGGTTCCTCCTGTTACCAATGGCGTGGCTTATTATACCCGTATGCACCAGGCTGGAAACGATTGTGAACTGCATGTCTATCCAACTGGCGGTCATGGTTGGGGATTCCGCAGCAATTTCAAGCATCACGACCAGATGCTTGCAGATCTGACGGCGTGGCTGCAGAGCTTTAAGGCTCCTAAAGAAAATGCTGTCCGTGTGGCATGTATCGGCAATTCGATTACGGATGGATTTGGCATTATGAATGCGGAGGATAAAGGTTATCCAGCTCAGTTGCAGAAGAAGTTGGGAGCAGATTATGAGGTAAAAAACTTTGGTGTGTCTGCCCGTACGATGATGAACAAGGGTGATATTCCATACATGAAGGAGTTAGCTTGGAAGGATGCGCAGGCTTTCTTGCCTAATATCGTAGTGATCAAGTTGGGCACCAATGACTCCAAGACTCATAATTGGGCGCATGGAGCAGAGGAATATAGTCAGAGTATGCAGGCGATGATAGACACTTTGAAGGCATTGCCAAGTCGTCCAGAGATTTATCTTTGTTCTCCAATTCCTGCTTTCAAGGGCAGTTGGACCATCAATGATAGTGTAATCGTGAATGGTGAGATTCCTGTGTTGCAGAAGTTGGCAAAGAAGAATAAGTGTCATTATCTCGACCTCCATTCCCAATATACATTCAGTAATATGATGTTGAGTGATGGTATTCATCCGAATGCCAAGGGTGCTGAGAAGTTGGCTGGTATCGTATATGAGGCTTTGACAAGTTCTGAGAAGGGAACCAAAGCGAAAGAGTCTCAAGCAAAAGCAAAGAAATCCAAAAAGGTTTCTAAGAAGAGATCATAACCCTTTTCTCTTAAAAATAGTCCCACAGATTTCACAGATTAACACAGATTTATTTTTTTTGATTCAAAAAGATCTGTGTAATTTGTGAAATCTGTGGGAGTTTTTTTCATCGGATTTCACGGATGAATCGGAAGTCATTCTTGCTTATCGGATTACTCACGGATTTTCGCGGATATTTGGCCTCTGGCCAATGGCTGGCGCCCGATATATGCTGCTATTGTTTTTTGTCACGCAGATTTCGCAGATAACGCAGATTTTTCTTCGTGGTGTTTTTTTGTCCCACAGATTTCACAGATAACGCAGATTTTTCTTCGTGGTGTTTTTTAGTCCCACAGATTTCGCAGATAACGCAGATTTTTCTTCGTGGTGTTTTTTTGTCCCACAGATTTCACAGATTAACACAGATCTTTATGAGATAAAAAATCTGCGTCATTTGCGAAATCTGCGTGAGAAAACTCTCACCCGAAAAATCTGTGTATATCTGTGAAATCAGTGGGACATATTCCACTTTCAGGGGGTATCTGCATCGACCGCACAGGTCGCCTCCGCGAAAATCCGTGAGTAATCGCCTCAGCAGGAAACCTCTGACTAAATTCCGTGTGATCCGATGAATAAAAAAATCTGCGTGACCAAAAAACTCCGATGAAAAAATCATAATCCGATGAAGAAAATACTGATATTTGGTAATAATATACTTTTTGTGGCAATATTTTCCCTGATTCTCCGTTTATTAAATATTATTTAATAGATTCTCTGATATTTCGAGATCTATTGAATGATAGCAAAAATAAAGTAGCGTAAAATAAAAAAGCATAAAGATGATAGAATATATCAAGGGAGAACTGACAGACTTGACTCCTACCATGGCTGTTCTGGAAACTGCTGGGGTAGGATATGGACTTAACATATCACTGAATACTTATACGGCTATTCAGGGAAAAGCAACGGTGAAACTCTATGTACACGAAGTACTGGTGGCAGGCGGAAGAGATGATTCCTATACTCTTTTCGGCTTTGCCAGCAAACAGGAAAGGGAACTTTATCGCCTACTCATTACTGTGTCGGGAGTGGGTGCTAATACCGCGAGGATGATTCTTTCCTCCTTGTCTCCTTCTGAACTCTGCAATGTGATTTCCTCTGGAGATGAGAAAATACTGAAAAGCGTGAAAGGCATCGGACTGAAAACGGCACAACGTATCATTATTGACCTCAGGGACAAAATTGTGTCTTTGGGTATTGCCAATGAATTACCTGCCAATGGAGGTAATGTGGATATGGTCAACAATGATGTGAAGGATGAGGCAGTGAGTGCGCTTACCATGCTTGGATTCTCTCCAGCTCCTTCCGCTAAGGTGGTCATAGAAATCCTGAAAGCGAAACCTGATCTCAAGGTGGAGGAAGTAATCAAGTTGGCCTTGAAGCAGATTAAATAATTTTCACGACAGTTTTTTGATGTTTAGAATAAAAAATATAAAATACGCATATTTGTTGATGGCATTGCTCTTGACTTCAGTCATTGGCAATGCCATCGGCTTGCCGTACCTTCAAGATGACAGAACTCGCAACAGAAACCAGCAGTCTAACATCTCGCGGCAAAAAAAACAGGGCTCTCAGAATCGACAAAATACACAAAATTCAAGGAATGGAGCGGCTGCAAAGAACGGGACTGCTGCGAAGAATAGAATCACAGCACAGCCAATTCTTTCTGATGAGGATTCTATTCCTGATAGTCTGCTGCACCCCCGTTGGCCTGTGCAGCGCACCCAACCGATTACCCTCAGCGACCTTTACCAAAGTCCGCTCGACCTGCAGCGCCCTGACAACATGAAGTATCAGGTGGAGTATAATGATACGCTCGACCGATATGTGATTGGTAATCGGCTCGGGAATACTTGGATTACTGCGCCTATCATGCTTACCCCGAAGGAGTATCTCGTCTGGAGCGAGATGCAGGAACGTAATGCCTATTACCGTAAGCAGAATGATGAAATCTTCAAGGCTAAGGGTAAGGAAAAATTCGACTTTACGGATATGCACTTTGATTTAGGACCGGCTGAGAAGATTTTCGGTCCGGGTGGTATTCGTGTGAAAACGCAGGGTACGGCCGAATTGAAGTTTGGTGTGAAGAAAAAGAATGTGGATAATCCTTCGCTTCCTATCCGAAACCGCAAGACGACGATGATGGATTTCGATGAGAAAATCAATCTCAATGTTAATGGTCGTGTCGGTGATAAGGTCAATATGAACTTGAACTACAACACGGATGCTACTTTCGATTATGATGCTCAGAATATGAAGCTCAAGTACGATGGCAAGGAAGATGAAATCATCAAACTCGTAGAGGCGGGTAATGTGTCTTTTCCTTCCAACTCGTCACTCATTCGTGGAGCCAGCAGCCTTTTCGGTTTCCGTACCGATCTGCAGTTTGGTAAACTCAAGTTGCAAACCGTCATTTCCCAGAAGAAGTCTTCCTCCAAAAGCGTTTCCTCTAAGGGTGGCGTCCAGCTTACGCCTTTTGAAAAGAACGTGACCGACTATGAGGAGAACAAGCACTTCTTCCTTTCTCAATACTTCCGCAACCATTATGATGGATGGATGCAGAAATTACCTAACCTTACTACCGGTATTACCATCAACCGCGTGGAGGTTTGGGTTACCAATAAGACGGGTTCGTCTGAGAATACGAGAAACATCGTGGCGCTTACCGACTTGGGTGAAAACGAGAAGGTTAGCAATCCGATGTGGGCTGTGGGAGGAACCGTGGTCCCAGCCAACAAGGCGAATACGGAGTATGATGCAATGGTCAACCAGTACAGTGCTGCCCGTGATGCGAATCAGACTTCTTCTACGCTGGAAGGTGCTGGACTTGTCGGTGGTAATGATTTTGAAAAGTTGGAGAATGCGCGTCTTCTGAATTCATCGGAATATACGGTGAATACAGCGATGGGTTATATTTCCTTGCGAAACCAGTTGCAGACCGACCAGGTTCTGGCAGTGGCATACGAATATACGTATGGTGGTGTCACTTATCAGGTGGGTGAGTTTGCCAGCGACGTTACTGACACCAAGCAGGGACTCTTCGTGAAATCTCTCAAGAATACCAGCAACAATCCGCAGCAGGGCAACTGGAAACTGATGATGAAAAATGTCTATAACTTAGCTTCCCAGATAGAGAAGGAAAAGTTCAGACTCGACGTGAAATTCCAGAGCGATACGACGGGTGTTTATATCACCTATATCCCTGAAAAGCAAGTGAAGCAGACGCCACTCATCAAGGTATTGGGAGCCGACCGTCTTGACAATAATAACAATGCTCATAGCAATGGTTACTACGACTACGTAGAGGGTTATACGGTTTCCAACGGAAGCGTATTTATTCCTAAAGTAGAACCTTTCGGTAGTTATATGTACGAATATCTGAAGAGTAAGGGCGTGGCTGCTGAACAGGCGGAGAAATATGCCTTTACGGCTCTTTATGACAGTACGAAGACGGTAGCCAAACAGATAGCCGAGAAGAACAAGTACCTGCTGGTGGGTCAGTTCAAGGGTTCTTCTTCCAATGTCATTTCCCTCGGAGCATACAATGTTCCGCAGGGTTCGGTGATGGTGACTGCCGGTGGTGTTACGCTCACCGAAGGTTCTGACTATTCTGTAGATTACAATGCCGGTGAAGTGACGATTCTCAATCAGAGCATCATCGATGCAGGAACACCCGTCAATGTTTCGCTTGAAAGCAATACCGACTATGGTATGATGCGCAAGACGATGTTTGGACTCAACTGGGAATACGACTTCTCAAAGAATTTCCAACTGAGCGGTACGTTCCAGCATTTGAGTGAACAACCGCTCCTCACCAAGGTGGCTATGGGAGAGGAACCGGTGAAGAATACCCTCTGGGGTATCAACATCAACTGGAAGAAGGAAAGTCAGTGGCTGACGAATGTGCTCGACAAGATTCCGTTCCTGCATCTTACTCAACCATCGCAGATTTCCTTTACTGGAGAGTTTGCCCAACTGATTGCTGGACAGGCGAGCGGAACACAGGACAATGCTTCTTATCTGGATGATTTCGAGTCCACCAAGAGCAGTATTGATGTGATGACTCCTACCTCATGGTTCCTCTCCAGTGTTCCTTCCATGTTCCCTGAAAATAAGGACAAGACGGGATTGACGAGTGGATTCAACAGAAGCCAGATGGCATGGTACACAATCGACCCACTTTTCAACAGAAAGGGTAGTACGCTGACTCCGGGACATATCAAGAGCGACCTCAACCAGCTGAGCAATCACTATGTGAGAGCCATCTACATGAGGGAGTTGTTCCCACTTCGTCAGCAACAGACTTATAGTACGGAGACGAGTACGGTGAATGCGATGAACATTGCCTTCTATCCGAATGAGCGCGGTCCGTACAACTTCAATGTGGCTGATCTCCAGGCGGATGGTACTCTTGCCAATCCTCAGAAACACTGGGGTGGTATGATGCGCAAGTTGGATACGAATGACTTCGAGCAGGCGAATGTGGAATATATCGAATTCTGGATGCTGGACCCATTCATCTATAGCAATCAGCAGCCTGATGCCCGTCTCTATGGCGGTGATTTCTATATCAACTTAGGAGAAATCAGTGAGGATATTCTCCGTGATGGAAAGAAATTCTATGAGAGCGGAATGCCTGTGGATGGCAGCAACAGTTTTACCTACTCTCAGTGGGGTAAGATCCCTACGCAGAGTACGGTTACTTATGCCTTTGCCACAACCAGTGGAAGCCGTGCCTTGCAGGATGTGGGTTTCAACGGACTCACTGATGCGGAGGAACAGGAATTCTATCGCAGCGCCTACCTCGACCAGATACAGGGCAAGGTCAATCAGGCGGTTTTCGACAGTATCTTTGCTGACCCAGCCCGTGATGATTATCACTATTACCGTGGTTCTGACTGGGATCAGATGCAGGCGCCTATCTTGTACCGCTATAAATTCATCAACAATCCGCAGGGCAACTCTCCGGATAGCGATAGCCGTACCGAGAGCTATGATACTTCCTATAAATCTACACCGGATGTGGAAGATATCAACCAGGACTACACCCTCAATGAATATGAGAAGTATTTCCAGTATCATGTCAGCATCCGTCCGGAAGACCTTGTGGTGGGTAAGAACTATATCGTTGACAAACGGGAATATACACCAAGTTTACCTAATGGAACGAAGAATGAGACGGTCACCTGGTACCAGTTCCGTATCCCGGTAGATCAGTATGAATCGAGGGTGGGCAATATCAATGACTTCTCCAGCATCCGCTTTATGCGTATGTTCCTTACCAATTTTGAGAAACCTATCGTGATGCGTTTCGGAACTCTGGATCTGGTACGTGGCACCTGGCGTACTTACGACCAGCCGCTCAGTGCTGCCAATGGTGGTACGCTGGAAGCAAGTGCGGTGAGCATCGAGGAAAATGCCGAGAAAACTCCGGTCAACTATGTGCTTCCTCCTGGCATCCGTCGTGGGCAGGACCCTTCTCAACCTCAGTTGGTGGAGGAGAATGAACAGGCGCTGAGCCTTGTGGTCAAGAATTTGAGTACCGGTGAGGCCAAGGCGGTTTACAAGAATACCACCCTCGACCTGCGTCAGTATAAGCGCATCCAGATGTTTACCCATGCCAATGCACTCGCTCAGAACACCACCGACCTGAGAGATAACCAACTCTCTGTGTTCATCCGTCTGGGTAATGACTATAAGAACAACTATTATGAATATGAGATTCCGCTGAAGTTGACTCCGGAAGGTAAGTACAGTCGCCGTTCATTGGAAGACTGCAAGGCTGTATGGCCTGAGGAAAATATGCTCGATATCCAGATGAGTGTGTTCACCGCCCTGAAGAAGGAACGCAACAAGGCCAAGGCAATGGGCATGGCTTCGTTCTCGCAGCCTTTCGTGGCTTATGACAGCAATCATCCGAACAACAAGATGACCTTGGTGGGAAATCCTACCTTGGGTGAGGTGAAAACCATGATGATTGGTGTTCGCAACAACTCTGGCGATGTGAAGAGCGGTGAAGTCTGGGTCAACGAACTCCGACTTCTGGAACATAACAACAAGGGTGGATGGGCTGCGAATGCCAATCTGAATGTTCAGTTGTCTGACTGGGGTAGTGTCAATGCTACTGGTCGTTATACCAGCGAGGGATTCGGTGGACTGGAAGACAAGGTGGCAAGTCGCAGTACCGACAGTTATGGGGCGTACAGCGTGACTACGAGCTTGGAAATGGGTAAGTTCTTCCCTGACAAGGCGAAGGTGAGCATACCTTTATATTATAGTGTGACCAAGGAGAAGACTTCTCCGAAGTACAATCCGCTGGATACGGATATGGAACTCCAGGATGCACTGGATGCTACAGGCTCTAAGGCGGAACGGGATTCTATCGAGAATATTGCTGTGACGAAGGTGGTGAATACCAACTTCTCCATCTCCAATGCCCGTGTCGGAATTGCTACCAAGCGCCATCCGATGCCTTACGACCCTGCCAACTTCTCGTTCTCCTACAGTCATTCCCATCAGCATACGCAGGGTGAGACGACGGTCTATGAGAATGAAGACAACTGGCGCGGTTCGCTCGACTATTCCTGGACTCCGGTCTATAAGGCATGGGAACCTTTCAAGAAGTTGAAGAACAAGAGCAAGTGGTTGGATATCCTGAAGCGCTTCGGACTGAACTGGCTGCCGCAGAATGTGGCGTTCAATACGGAGATGACCCGCAACTATTATGAGTTGCAGGAACGCGATATGGAATCGACGGAGAATTCACAGTTGCCTCTGTCGTTCAGCGAGCAGTTCCTCTGGAACCGTGAGTTCTCTATGCGCTGGGACTTGACCAAGAATCTGCACATGAACTTCCAGAGTGCCACCCATGCGCAGATAGAAGAACCTTATACCCCAATCAATAAGGACCTTTATGCTGACCAGTACCATGCCTGGAAAGATTCTGTTTGGACCAGCATCAAGCACTGGGGAGCACCATTGGATTATAATCAGACCTTTACGGCTTCCTATCAGTTGCCACTCAATCTGATTCCAATCTTCGACTGGGTTAATGCCGATGCTTCCTACAATTCCACCTATTCCTGGAACAAGGGTACGGAGGATGAGGACGGTGTTTCGTATGGAAATACCATCAACACCAATCGCAGTTTAAACCTCAATGGTACGTTTAATCTGGTGAAACTCTACAATCATGTACCGTTCCTCAAGGCTGCCAACCAGAAGTTTGACAAGGAACCTTCCCGCTCGCAGATTCAGAAAAAGAAGCAGGAGAAGGAAAAGGCTAAACAGGAGGCGCAGAAGCGCAAACAGGAATTGGCTAAGGTTCGCCAGGAGGCAATCGATGCTGGTAAGGATCCTGAGGAGGCTGTGAAGGAGTGGACAAGCAAAAACAACAAGAAAGCTCAGGAGCAGAAGAAGCGATTGCCGCTCAACAAGAGATCCTTCGAACAGGAAATCACCCTCCTGCCTTTATTAGCTGATGCTAAAGACTTGAAAAAAGAGAAGGATGAGGCTGCCGGGGAAAAGACTGAGGCTTCTGGAGATGAGGCTGAAACAAAGAATGCAGAAAAGTCTAAGAAGTCTAAAAAGGATAAGTCCAAGAAGGATAAGTCCAAGAAGGATGATTCGAAGAAAAAATATGTGGACGTAAAGCACGGTAAGAATACGAAGCGTCTGATTGTCTCGGCTAAGACTGAGGATGGAAAGGCCTTCCACTTGAAATATAAGGTGTTGGATAATAACACAATCCGCATTACCTCTAAGGTGGATTCTGCTACGAAGTTGAAGGTGAATGTGCTTCCGAAGGCTCCGCTGGAGGAGAAGGCTTGGTACAAGACCATGCAGGCTATTTCACGTGTGGCAATGATGGCAAGAAATGTGAGCTTCAGTTATCGCAACAACTACCAGCTCACGTTGCCAGGCTTCCTGCCTACGATCGGTGATGCTTTCGGACAAACCAAACAGGGCATCATGTCGCCGGGTCTGGATTTCGCCTTCGGTTTCGTTGGCGATAGTTACATCGAGAAGGCAAGAGAGCACGACTGGTTGTTGCTCAACGATTCCATCGCTACTCCTGCTGCTACGAGCAAAACGGAAGATCTCCAGATTCGTATGACGCTGGAACCCGTGAAGAACTTGAAGATTGACCTGAATGCCATGCGTACCATGACCACGCAGAAGAGCATACAGTATATGTATGAGGGAACTCCTACTACCCAGAGCGGAAGCTTCCAAATGACTACCATCTCTATTGGTTCTGCTTTCGAGGGAATGGGAGATGCTAACAGTGGTTACCGCAGCAAGACCTTCGAAAAGTTCGTGGGCTCTCTGCAGGACTTCCGCAATCGGGTGGAACAGCAATATGCTGGAATGATTTATCCTGCTGGTTCCAGTCTCGCTGGCGGCAAGTTTGATGCTTCCCGTACACCTGTCAACCAGTATAGTGCTGATGTGATGGTGCCTGCCTTCCTCAATGCTTATACCAGCATGGGTGGCAAGTCGCTCTCCATCTTCCCGGCTTTGAGCCGATTGCTGCCTAACTGGACTGTTAAGTATAGTGGATTAGGTAAGTTGCCTTGGTTCCGCGACCACTTCAAGAGTGTGAACATCAATCATTCCTATAAGAGTGTGTTCGCCGTTGGAAGCTACAACAGTTACAGCACCTTCCAGGAGTATATGAATGGTTTGGGTTTCATCGAGGATGCCACTACCGGCAATCCTTCACCAAGCAGCATGTTCAATGTTTCGCAGGTGAGTATCAATGAGGCTTTCTCGCCATTGTTGGGACTTGATCTGACGTTCAATAATAATATGACGCTGAAGGGTGAATATCGCCAGACGCGCGTGATGAACCTCAGTATGACAAGTATTCAGCTCAATGAGGCTGTGAGCAAGGACTGGGTGATTGGAATGGGCTATCGCATGAACAACTTCCATCTCTTCGGAATGGGAGGTAAGCGTAAGGCTGTCAAGAGTAAGGGTAAAGGTTCGGCTGACAAGCAGAAGAATTCTAATAGCAATTCTTATGGCACCAACCATGACCTGAACCTGCGCTTGGACTTCAGTTTCCGCAAGCAGGCTGCCATCGTAAGAGACATTGCCTCCATGATGAGCAGTGCCAGCAGCGGCAATAATGCATTGAAGTTGAGTTTCTCTGCCGACTATACCTTGAGTAAGATGCTCACCATGAGTTTTTACTACGATCGTCAGACGAATACGCCTCTGCTTTCAAGCAGCAGTTATCCGACGACGACACAAGACTTCGGTCTGAGCATCAAGTTCTCCTTGACGAGATAGCTCTTTCTTCAGGGGATTACTCACATTTTTTGTCATTTGCGAAATCTGCGTGACAAAAAAAATCCGATGAAAATCCCGATGAATAAAAACAATAAAAAAAACGAAAGGGCTGGTAGCGATGAGGCTCCAGCCCTTTCGTGGTTGAATAGCTCCCATGCGGGGAGCACAAATATTTAAAAGTTTTGCTGATTATCAAATCTTTATTTCTTGTCGTAGGCATGAACCGGATAGTCTATGGTATAGTGAAGACCGCGACTTTCCTTGCGCTCGATGGCCATACGGGTGATGAGGTAACCTACATTGATCATGTTGCGCAACTCGCAGAGATCCTTGCTTACCTTCACACGCTTGAAGAGGTTTTCAGTCTCTTCATACAACAGGTCGAGACGATCCCAGGCACGCTTCAGGCGCAGGTCACTTCTCACGATTCCCACATAGTTGCTCATGCATTCGCCCACTTCCTTGATACTCTGGGTGATGAGCACCTTCTCCTCATTGGTCATGGTACCCTCATCATTCCATTCAGGCACCTTGTCGTTGAAGTCGTATTCATCCACATGCTCAATACTGTGCTTGGCTGCTGTATCTGCATAAACGACGGCCTCGATGAGTGAGTTGCTCGCCAGTCGGTTGCCGCCATGAAGACCTGTGCAGGAGCATTCGCCTAAAGCATAGAGGCGGTTGATGCTGGAACAACCGTTCAGATCTACTTTGATACCGCCACACATGTAGTGGGCTGCAGGACGAACAGGAATATAATCCTTCGTAATATCAATGCCGATGCTGAGACACTTAGCATAGATGTTAGGGAAGTGATGCTTGGTCTCCTCCGGATTCTTATGGGTCACATCGAGACAAACATGGTCAAGACCGTGAATCTTCATCTCCTTATCGATGGCACGAGCCACGATGTCACGAGGGGCAAGGCTCAGGCGTTCATCATATTTCTCCATGAAACTCTCGCCGTTAGGCAAACGGAGAATACCGCCGTAGCCACGCATGGCCTCTGTGATGAGGAACGCAGGATGAGTTTCTCCCGGATGAAAGAGGGCAGTAGGGTGGAACTGTACAAACTCCATATCGGCTACTGTTCCCTTGGCACGATAGACCATCGCCTCACCATCGCCTGTGGCAATGATTGGGTTGGTTGTGGTCTGATAGACCGCACCGCAACCACCTGTACACATCACAGTCACCTTGCTGAGATAGGTATCTACTTTCTGGGTATCAGGATTGAGGACGTAGGCTCCGTAGCAGTTGATGTAAGGAGTGCGACGGGTAACGCGTGCGCCCAAGTGGTGCTGGGTGATAATCTCCACTGCGAAGTGGTTCTCCTTGATGTCGATGTCTGGGTTGTTGCGTACGGCTTCCATCAGTCCTCTCTGGATTTCAGCACCCGTATCGTCGGCGTGATGGAGGATGCGGAACTCGCTGTGTCCGCCCTCACGGTGAAGGTCGAACTTGCCGTCCTGCTGCTTGTCGAAGTTGACTCCCCATTCCACCAGTTCCTTGATCTGTTCTGGTGCCTTGGTAACAACCTGTTTAACTGCTTTGTAGTCACTGATGTAGTCACCAGCAATCATTGTATCCTGGATGTGCTTGTCGAAGTTATCCACCTCCAGGTTGGTAACTGATGCGACACCACCTTGTGCAAATGAAGTGTTGGCCTCGTCGAGAGAGGTCTTGCAGATCATGCACACTTTACCTTTTTTCGCTCTGGCTACTTTCAGGGCGTAACTCATACCGGCAACTCCTGCACCGATAATCAGAAAATCATACTTATAAACCATTTGAGTTTATTTTATCAATTTATCTCTTATTCCTATGGAATAGAGTCTTCATTTTTATTTCATTTTGCGATGGTTTTACCCTTCACTTCCCTTAAGATTGTAAGGGATGAAACCTTAATTCGTTGCAAAAGTAATAATTTATCTTTAAAATGAGTAATAAGAGACGGATTTTTTGTAATTTTGCAGTGTTTTTTGTAAATCTAAACCCTTGTGAGGTGCTAATTGGTGGCTTCGGGGTGACTTAACATATATATAATAAGGTATGACAGACAGAACTTTTCATAAGCGTTTTTCGGTTCCTGCCAAATGTGGCGTGGCGGTATTTGCGCTCCTCACCGGTTATTTCTTCTGGGTGAAGGTGGCTATCATCGGTATCCTGCTCGCCATCGTCATTGTGGGCATGATCGAGCGCATTCTGAATACAACTTATACTTTCCGAAGGGTGCAACCTATCGACAGGGATGAGGAAATGGATTTCATCGTCATCAATGAGGGGCGATTCTCCCGAAACCAGACCATTCCAGTGTGCGATATTGTCAGCGTGGAACCTATGAAGACGTGTTGGGGACTCGACCATGCTCTCGTCATTCAGGTGGGAGCTAACAAGCTGGTCAGCCTGCAGCCTGATAATGAGGAAAGTTTTATCCGGGAAATCGAGAAAAGAATAAAAAATGAAGAATGACAAATAAAAAATGAAAAATTAGAAATGAATAAGATGATAAAATATGCGATGAGTCTTCTGTTGGTGATGACGCTCTGTCTCCCCAATATGCAGGCTCAAATTGTAAAAAATCAGGAGAATCAGGACGTTCTCGTAAATGATGCGAATCCTGAGCAGGATGAGGAGGTAGTGGAGGATAGTGAAGATTCTGCTGTGGCAGACTCTGCGATGGTGGAGACAATTGCTGCTAATACTTTGCGATTGCCTTGGACGGAAACCGTGAAGGTGGGACTTGACAAACTCCTCAAGAGCAAAATGTTTGAAACTTCTCAGGTGGGTATCATGGTTTGGGACCTGGAGGCAGATTCCTGCATCTACCGCTTCCGTGAGCGCCAACTGATGCGTCCTGCCAGCACCATGAAACTCGTGACAGCGATTACAGCGCTCGATAAGTTGGGTGGTTCTTACCAGTTTAAAACGACCCTGAAATATACGGGCACGATTGATAATGGGGTACTCAAGGGCGATGTGTATTGCATCGGTGGTATGGACCCTCGTTTCAATAATGATGATATGACCGCCTTTGTCACCAGTCTCAAAGATATGGGCGTGGATAGTATTCAGGGCAGCATCTATGCCGACCGCTCGATGAAGGACGAAGACCTGTTGGGCGAAGGTTGGTGCTGGGATGATGATAATCCCGTGCTATCCCCATTGGTTTTCGGACGCAAGGATATTTTCATGGAAAGATTTCTCGCCAAGCTGAAGGACGCCGGTATCTTCTATGCCGGTTCCGGAACTTCCGTGAAGCGCTGTCCGGCAAGTGCTTTCACCATCTGTACCCGTTTCCATACCATGGACCAGATTTTGCATAAGATGATGAAAGACAGTGATAATCTCTATGCCGAAAGCATGTATTATCAGATTGCATCTTCTACTGGCAACCGTCCGGCAAGTGCCAAGAGTGCCAGAAATGTGCAGCGCCAGCTGGTTAGAAAGATTGGACTTGATCCTGCCCGATATAAGTTTGCGGATGGCTCCGGTCTTTCTCTCTACAACTATGTTTCTGCCGAACTGGAGGTCAAGCTCCTTCGCTATGCTTACCAGGACGAGAACATCCTGCCGCATCTCAAACAGTCCTTGCCAATTGCTGGTGTGGATGGTACTTTGAAGAGGAGAATGCGCTCCGGTTTTGCTCATGGCAATGTGAAGGCCAAGACGGGCACGGTGACAGGTGTCATCGGTCTTGCTGGTTACTGCAAGGCGGCAAATGGCCACGATCTTTGCTTTTCGATTCTCAATAATGGTATTATGCATAGCAATAATGCACGCTCTTTTGCAGACAAGGTGTGTGAGTTGCTTTGCGAACCGTGAATTAAATGAGAAATGCGAAATGAGCTGGACATAAGGCTTTTAAAGACATAAGATATATGGAAGAAATACGTAAATTTGTGGATGAAATGATGGTGTGGGCTGGTGTTTCGGGCGATTCCGTACCCGTTCTCCGCCATCTGTTGCTTACAGTTACCGCTATTCTGTTGGCAATTATAAGCGATTTCCTTTGTCGTAAGATTCTCGTGCCGCTTATCTCCAAGATTACGGAGAAGACGGAGGCTTCCTGGGATGATGTGCTTTTCAATAAGAAGGTACTCAACTCGGCTTGCCATATTGTGCCGGCTGTCGTCATCTGGTCGCTCATGCCACTCATCTATCTGGAATATCCGATTTTCAAGGAAATCCTCGAAAGAGCTACGGGCATCTATATCGTGGTGATGTCTGTGAGAACCGTCCTGGTTTTCATCGGGTCTTTCAAAGGACTGGAAGATGCCAAGGATCGCCGGTCCTCTGCTCAACAGTATTTTCATACTTTCTGTGGCGTGCTCAGGGTTCTCATGCTCTTTGTAGCAGGTGTCGTGGTGGTGGCCATCCTGTTGGGCAAGAGTCCGCTTACCTTGTTTGCTGGATTGGGTGCCACTTCTGCAGTCCTCATGCTGGTTTTCAAGGATACGATTACGGGTTTGGCTTCTGGTGTCCGTCTTACGAGCAACGATATGCTCCATAAGGGCGACTGGATTACGGTGAAGTCGGTGGATGCCAACGGTATCGTGGAGGAAATGTCGCTCACTACCGTCAAGGTGCGCAACTTCGATAATACCATCGTCACCATTTCTCCTACCACCTTGGTGAATGGTTCTTTCCAAAACTGGATTGGTATGCAGAATAGTGGGGGACGACGGGTGAAACGCCTGGTTTACTTCGATTTCCGCAGCATCCGATTGGTAGATGACTTGCTGAAACAGAAGTTGATTTCTAAGCATTTTGCAACTGAAGATTCCTTCAAACTGAAAGAATCTCTCCAGAAGGCTTTGGAGAAAGACAGACAGGAAGGCAAGGATATAGAAGACCTGAAGAATCCGGCAGCTCTTGCCCCAACCAATCTGCAACTCTACCGTAAGTTTATGGAGAAATATCTGCGCCAGCGTCCGGAAATCAATACGGAACTCACACTGATGGTGCGCCATTTGGAAGCCACGCAGTGCGGACTCCCGATTGAGTTTTATTTCTTCATCAAGGATAAGGTTTGGGTCAACTATGAGCATATTCTTGCTGACATCATGGAGCATGCCTATGCCCTTGCCAATGAGTTCGAACTGAAGATTTATGAGCAATATCCGGAACAGTAATGTTTTAAAGGTAAAAAAGTAAAAAAGTAAAAAGGTAAAAAGGCAGGGATGGAATTTGCTAATACTATAATTTCTTGGTTTCGTGAAAACGGCAGGGCGTTGCCTTGGCGAGAGACTCGTGATCCTTATGCCATCTGGCTGAGTGAGATTATCCTGCAGCAAACCCGCATTGCCCAGGGGTGGGAGTATTGGGAGCGCTTTATGGCTCAATATCCCACTGTGGAGGATTTGGCGGCTGCCCATGAGGATGAAGTCCTGAAACTTTGGCAGGGATTGGGTTATTATTCCCGTGCCCGGAATCTCCATACGGCAGCTAAGCAGATTGTGGCACTCGGTCATTTTCCTGATACGCTTGAAGGCATCAAACAACTGAAGGGTGTGGGAGATTATACGGCAGCTGCTATCGGTTCCTTTGCTTTCGATATTCCGGCTGCTGTGGTGGACGGTAATGTCTATCGTGTCCTTGCCCGGTATTTTGGCATTGATACTCCCATCAATTCCACGCAGGGCAAAAAGGAGTTTGCAGCCTTGGCGCAGTCTCTGTTGCCTTCGTCAAAGGCTTCCGATTCTCTCTCGTCTTTCTCTCTGGTTGCAGCCTATAATCAGGCGATGATGGATTTTGGTGCAATTCAGTGCACCCCTCTGTCTCCGAAATGTCTGCTCTGCCCACTTGCTGAAACCTGCGAGGCGATGCGAACCAATCGAGTAGCCGGACTGCCTGTCAAGCAAAAGACCATGAAGGTGAAGACCCGTCATCTTTCCTATATATATATAAGGTGTAAGGGGAAGACTGCCATTCATCGTAGGGGAGAGGGAGATATTTGGCAAGGATTATGGGAACCTTTCAATGCTTCAGATATCGCTGAAGCCTGTGCCTCTCCTTCTTCCGCACAGGTCTCTCTGTCTTCCATAAAGTTTTCGACTTCTCTCACGAAGCTTTCTTCTTTCAAGAAAGAACTTGCAGCAGACCTTCACTTGTCAAACGTAGATGCCCTGCAGCTGCTGGCTCAGGATGTGAAGCATGTCTTGACCCATCGCATTCTTTTTGCTGACTTTTACCTGTTGGAAACCGAAGCACGTCCCCAGCTTCCCGATGATTATATCTGGATCAAGGAGGAGGAAATAGAAGACTATGGTATTCCAAGACTGATAGAACTCCTGCTTGAAAAGATTTCTTGCAAATAATATCCCACATATTCCACAGATTTTTCTTCGTGGTGTTTTTTGTCCCACAGATTTCACAGATTAACACAGATCTTTATGAGATTAAAAATCTGCGTCATCAGCGAAATCTGCGTGAGAACCCCTCACCCGAAAAATCTGTGTACATCTGTGAAATCTGTGGGATATATTCCACTCTCAGGGGGTATCTGTATCGACCGAATAGGTCGCTTCCGCGTAAATCCGTGAGTAATCGCCTCAGCAGGAACCCTCCGACTAAATTCCGCGCCATTCCGATGAATAAAAAAAAAACTATATAAATCCCTGGGACTTTTAGATTGTATAGAATGTTCCAATCAAAGTTTACGCATAAAATATGTTAAAAAGAATAGAGAATCAAAATAAAATCCTTATATTTGTAGCCATAATAAGAACGTTTAGTGCCTATTGGTCATCCTCGCACTATAATTACTAACTAACTTGCTCTTGGGGATGGAGCGAGTATAATGCTTAAGATCCTATGAAGAATAAAAGTATTTTAGTTTCATTACTTTCCATGGCAGTGATGTTTTTCGCAGCATGTGGAGATAGTTCAAATGATCCAGTAGATCCAAACCCAGGAGGTGGAAATGAAGGTGGCGGTACCGAAACAATCGTTACTGCAGCCCAGGCAAAACAGAGTTTGGACAGAACCTCTCAGGAATTGTTGTCTAAAATCAGTGCCAATGAGTTTGAGGAATACAAACAGATGATGGATGTAGACGTCAGCGATAAGGCAGGCGTTATCCAAGACTGGTTTGAGGCTTGTGTCGAAGCTTGCGAGATTAATGCCAACCCAGATAATCATCTTTGGAAAGCCGCTAATTTCGTGGGTGAGTTTGAACTCCAGCAGGGTACTTGGGTGCAGACCAAGAAAGGTGGCGATCATCTTAGCTTCACCTATTATGATGCTCAGCAGAAGAAATGTGTCATTACGCTGAAGGCAAGTGCTGAGGCTACAGAGATTCATCATTCAGTTTTTGATGAGGAAGATTGGGTATGGATTGGTGGCCAGGCAACCGTAACAAGATACGAAAACCGCTTTATGCTCCCTAAGCAGGTAGATATTACGGCTACTCGTGAGGGCAAAAACATGGGTACTGTTTCTGTGACTTCAAATGTGAAGACCGGTAAGGAAGTGGATTTGTCTAAGGACGAAGTGGATGTAACTTCTGTTGTTACCATCGGTGCTTTCAAGGCGGAAGTGAAGAAGGCTGTTTATAAGGCTGGCAAGACTGCTGAGGCTAAGGTTGTATTCAGCAAGAATGGTGAGGAACTCATCACGCTGGAAGGCAACGGCAATGGTAATATTACTCCAAGCGGTGAGAAATCTGAATTCGGTCAGATCAATATCACCATGAATATCTTGGGCAAGGCGAAGATTGTCTGCAAGATCCTGGATGGTACCTTGTTCTATAATAATTTGGATAAGGCTGATAGCAATTATAATAATGAGAGCACATTTAAGCTGTTTATAGAGAATGCTAACAAGCAGATGGATGCAAAGCTCTATCTGGATGGTGCTTCTTCTCCTGCTGCTAAAATCTATCTGGCTCCATACTTGGATGAGGAGTATGGTAACTACAAGTACTGGGATTATGAATACTGGTTGGAGTTCACCGATGGTTCTAAGTATTCTTATGAGGATTACTTTGATGAGCAGAATTTCAAGACAGTTTCAGACAAGATCCAGAGCCTCATTGATGATTTCAAGAATTTGTTCAACTTCGATGAAGTAGATACAGAATGCCAGCCCAGCATTTCAGGTAAGTAATTCCTGCATAAAAACAGGCAAATCATCATTGTTTTAGATAAACAGTCAAAGACAAATAGTGAATAGAAAGATATTCTTCTTATTCCTTTTGGGAATATTAAGTGCAGAGAAAAGCGTGTCGGCAATAGTTGCCGACACGCTTCATCATTATCAGCTCCAGGGAGTTGAAATCACCGGAAAGAAAGTGCGTTCTTCGCTCAAGGAGATAGAGGGTGCCAGCGTCATCAATATGAGTCTGATGGACGATATGCCCCGTATTCTCGGCAATGCGGACCCGATGCACTATGCCCAACTGTTGCCTTGTGTGCAGACCAATTCTGAATATGATGCCGGACTTCATATTCAGGGATGCGACAATTCCCACAATTTCGTTTCCATCGGTGGGGCTCCTGTCTATAATGCAGCTCATCTGTTAGGCTTCTTCTCCGTCTTCAATGCCGGACATTTCAATGACATGAGTCTGCGCAAGTCTTCTTCTTCAGCCGACTTCCCCAATCGTCTCGGTGGAAGCTTAGATTTGCGTACACCTACCTGGATCTTGGGCGAGGACAGTATGCAGATAAAAGCCGTTCATGGCGAATTGTCTGTCGGTCCGATGTCATCTCAGGGCACCCTCAAGTTACCCGTAGGCAAGCGCTCCCTGCTCTTGCTTTCGGCACGTGCTGCCTACCTCAATCTGCTCTATTCCAAATGGCTCGAAGTGGATGGAGATAGGGTCAACTATGATTTCTCAGACTACAATCTTTCTTTCATCACCCAACTCAATGCCCATCATGTACTGAAATGGGAGGCTTATTGGGGATATGATCATGTGAAACTCACCCAGGCTGACCATGGATTGAGTGCCAAACTGCGGTGGAACAATACGATGGCTGCACTGCATTGGTATTCGAAATGGGGAAATGTGAGTTCCGAACAGATGCTGTATTACTCCCGTTACGCCAATCGGGTAGGGGTCAACGAACTATCTTTTGAAGTAGGCATGCGCTCCTGGATCTATGATCTGGGCTATAAGGGAGATGTAAAATGGGGAAATCTGAAAGGAGGACTCGAAGTGGTCAGGCATGAATTCCAACCGCAGAAGATCAGTCTGGAGGGAGAGTTTGCCAGTGAGATTCCTTTCCAGCCTACCGAGTCTTCCGTGGAGTCGAGTGCTTATGCTCTCTATCGTCAACCATTAGCGGCAAATCTCTCTTGCGAACTGGGTCTGCGGGCGAGTCTTTATCATCATCAGACCCGTTATTATGGTTTGTCACCTAACTTCAAGCTCCTTTGGAATCCTACTTCCCAAAGTAAGTTGAGCCTGCATGTAGGCATTCATCGCCAATATCTGTTCCAGACTGGGTTCTCCTCGTCCGGATTGCCATCCGAGTTTTGGCTTTCTGCCGATAGTCTGCGCCGTCCCCAGTATTCCTACAATGCCTCTTTGCAGGGCGAGTTCTGGCTTTTCGACAAAGAATACCGCCTGAGTACGGAAATCTATTTCAAGTCGCTGAAACATCAGATAGAAAATACGGGCAATGTCTTTGACATCGTCTATTCCTCCTATTCCCTGGACGGTTCGTTGCTCTATGGCAAAGGTTGCAACTATGGTTTCAATCTGCTGCTGGAAAAGAGGAGGGGAAAGTTGACGGGCTGGTTGAGTTACTCGTGGGGAAGAGCCAGGAGAAAGTATGATGATGGAAATTATCATGGCTGGTTTCCTGCCAATCACGAGCGCATCCATGAACTGAATGCAGTAGCCACCTATCATCTCGGTAACAGATGGAGCTTTGGCGGTACATTAGTGGTAGCTTCAGGCACTCCCTATACCCATATCAACTATGCCTACCTGGTGTCCAATAATCTCCTGACGGAATATGGTGAACATAATGCAGCAAGAATGAATCCGTATATCCGACTCGATCTGTCGGCAAGTTATGATTTCGTCAACAGGGGCGACCGCAGGAGTGGAATCAATCTCTCGCTCTATAATGCTACGCTTCATAAGAATGATTTGTTTTATCGCATCAAGGTGTATGATGGTCATGTCAGATATGGAGTGTTCCGTTTCCTGATGCCAATCATGCCATCCATTAATTACTATTATAAGTTTTAAACACGATGATCCGTTTTTAGATATGAAGGAAAGATTAAGATATTTTGCAGAGAAATGGCTTCTCTCAGTGGGCTGCTTGCAGGTTTTCATCCTGCTGAACTGCTGTCTGCTGAGCAGTTGTTATGATCATGTGGAGACCTCTACCGATAAGCTTCTTGTGGTGGAGGGCTGGATAGATGCAGGCGATTTCCCGAAGGTAAAGTTGACCAATACGGTTTATCTGAGCAAGAATGAACTGATGCTCGATAGTCTTTCCAACTATCTGGAGCGCTGGGCAAAGGTAACCATCTCCGACGGTACCCGTACAGAGATCATGGTGGGCAGGTATGATCGCAATTATTTCCCACCTTTCGTCTATACCACTTATGATATGCGGGGCGAGATAGGTAAGGAATATACATTGAGAGTAGAGACACCTGATGGACAGGTGGCAGAGGCTACAACGACTATTCCAAAGCCGGTAGTCATCGACAGTTTTCATGTAGAGCAGGCGATGGTGGACAGTTTGTATCAAATCTATGCTTACACAAGTTGCAAGCAGCGATGCAAACTCTTTTCCCAAGTGATAGGAAAGGATAAAGAATTTCTTTCTGCGGAATTGGGATTGATGAATGCTGGAATGATAGGAGCGGAGGGGAAAGTTTCCGTTCGCAGAGGTCGTTCCAACCTGATCAAGAAAAGGGATCCTTATTTCCGTGAAGGTGAAACGGTGCGTGTGAAGTTTGCCACGCTCGATTCCACCTCGTATGAGTATTGGCGCAGTTTTGAGGATTTGGCAGCCCTCTCCCGCGTCCCACTCGTACCCGTCAGCACCAATCTGAAGTCGAATGTCAGAGGTGCGTTGGGGTACTGGTGCGGTTATGGTGCCACTTTCTATCGGGTTCAAATACCGAAAAAAGAAAATGGCAGAAAAGTCAATGATTAATAATTCTGTGCTTCAATCTGGAAGTAGCTCTGAGGGTGGTTGCAAACTGGGCAAATCTCAGGAGCCTGCTTGCCAACTACGATATGGCCGCAGTTAGAGCACTGCCAGATGCAATCGCCATCACGAGAGAAAACGAGCTTGTCCTTTACATTCTTCAAGAGTTTGCGATAACGCTCCTCATGATGCTTCTCGATTTCAGCAACCATTTCAAACTTGGCTGCAATTTCCTCGAAACCTTCCTCGCGAGCCTCTTTAGCCATGCGTGGATACATTTCTGTCCACTCATCATGCTCACCATTGGCAGCAGCTTCCAGGTTCTTCTCTGTATCCTGGATAGCACCGCCCTCCAAATACTTGAACCACAACTTGGCATGCTCTTTCTCGTTAGCAGCAGTCTCCTCGAAGATGTTGGCGATCTGAACATAACCATCTTTCTTTGCCTTGGAAGCAAAGTATGTATATTTGTTACGAGCCTGTGACTCACCAGCGAATGCTTCCTGTAAGTTCTTTTCTGTTTTTGTTCCTTTTAATTCTTTCATAATGTATCTGTTTAAAAGTTAATAATCTTATTCCTAAATGCTTTGCAAAGATATTGTAATTTTTCCAATATTGCAAATTTCGAGAAATCTTTTTTCTTCTATTTTGCAACTTTTAACGGAAAAGCGTACTAAATGCAAGCTTTTGGCTACACATTTAGTACGCTTTATCTTTAGTTTTTCATATCTGAATTTAATATTTCAGTTTAGTATCTGATCAACTTGCGAGTCGCATTTCCCTGTTTGATGATCACGACACCCTTCATTCCGGAGGTGGATGTCATCTGTCTTCCATCGATGGTGAAAATCTGGTATGGCAGGTTGAAATCAATCTCACCGTGGTTGTCGGTTGTGATGACAGGAGTGTTGATGCCAGTAGGAACCTTGGTGCCTGTGATATTCAGTTTCTTGATTTCCCAGTATGGACTGATCTCGTTATCGCTTGTATAGTGGAAAGCGAGTTTCACCTTGCCGCCACAGTATTGAGACAGATCCAGGTCATAGTCAGCAAAAACCCAACTGTCTTTGCTCGGAACAGCTAAGTCAGGTAATTTGCTGACGATATCCTTGCCGGTTTCAGAATCTTTCACTGTAGCCTCTACAGAGAGATATTTCAGTGCCTGTTTATAGGCGTAATTGATGGCCTGATTGATAGTCAGGGTGGCATGTCTGTAATCGGTCAGATCGATTTCCGGTAAGCAAAGATAAGCATCTGCGACATGGTTCTTTCCTCCTGAGTGAGCAGTTCCTTTCCAACCAAATTGACTGTCTTGTTTCCAGATGGAGGGGTTACTGCTTTCATTCTTAACAATCTTTTCAGTACAGCCACCTTTTCCACTGGTAAAGTTGGCACTGTAGATGTTATCAGGTTCGTCAGGAGAAGGAGTGATGGTACCTCCGCCTCCACCTTCACCATCCTTATAGTCGGTGGATTTCATGGTTTTTTCCGGATCGAAGGCATTGTTGATACTGTCACCCCATACATATTCCATCAGGTTAGGAAAATCCACGTATGGGTTTCTGTTGCCCTGTATCTGATAGACATCCTCATTGCGCTTAATCTCGAGCGCATCAGGTTTGTCTCCCTTAGCCCACTGGATAAACAGCTGGTAAGCCCATGGTTGGAGAGTAGGGTAGGCACCTTGCTGTAGAATCTGATGCGCTTGGGGACCACTCCAGTTGTAGTTCTGGTAGGTGGTTGCCATATACATATAACCACGTGCAAAGTCGCCTTTCCAAGGATTGGCAGGTTCCCAATACGACTTTCCATCATTACCTTTTCCAACCTTTGTCCAGCCATTACCCTTGTCTCCACTCACAACGGCCCCCATTGGATAATTGCTTTTTGTGGAATTAATTTTGCTTTTACAAGGCATGAGGTTGTAGAGGTCTTTATAAGCTTGGCAAGTGGCACCACCCCACCAGCTCTTCGGGAAGGAATGTTCGATATTCATTCCCGTCCCCACAGCACCCTGAGATGTAGATTTCTCCCATTCATTCTCAGCAGAGTAACGGTCGATAAAATAGCCGCGTTCATCCCGGTCAGTATCCCAGAAACCCCACCAAGTTTTTCCCTTGCCGCTTCCATAGCCAAGCACCTTAGCGTCCTTGATGAGATTGTATATAGCCGTTTTCAGTTCTGCTCCTTTCTTACCTTTGAGCGAGTTGTAATATCCATCAGGAATTTGTGCCAGTGATGGAATGGCTGGCAGGACAGCTGCGACGATCGCCAGTGTCCAATGTAGTAATCTTTTTCTCATAACAATTTATCTTTTAGTTGCCAAAAAAATAATTAGAATTCTGAATCACATGGCAAAAATATAAATAAAATCCGATAATCCCCTCCTTTTCCCAATTTATTTTCATATTGTCGCAATTATTTATTATATATGAAATCCAGAGAGTGTATGGAAATATAGATGGTTACTGTCGAAGTGTGTCGTTGAATGTCGTTCTTTATAGCAACCTAACGAAGCGCTTTTATACACCTTAATGATGCGCTTCATTAGTACTTATAAAAGCGCATCATTAGCACCTAACGATGCGCATCATGAGAGTTCATTAAAGCACATCTTCAATAGAGCGTGCTAGTTCGCCCAGAAATTCCTCGATAAGTTTCACCTCACGTATGGTGAGAACCGGCTTGCTGAAGGGGTGTTGAGACTGGAGGAATGTGTGGTGGTAAGGGATTAGAACTTCTTTTTCAATACATAGAGGGCTCCTGCCAATAAGCTGATGCCGCATATCCATGATACGACAGCACTGCCGAATATGCCCAACTGTTGGGTGAAACCTGCTATCAGGAAGGTGATGAAGGATACCGTGGCTACCGTGAGGGCATAAGGCAACTGGGAAGATACGTGATGCACATGCTTGCACTCGGCGCCGGCACTTGCCATGATGGTGGTGTCGGAGATTGGGGAGATATGATCTCCACACACTGCTCCTGCCATACATGCTGAAATGGAGATGATGCGAAGCGGCTCGGCGGCTGGGAATACTGCGATGCAGATTGGAATCAGTATGCCGAAGGTGCCCCATGAGGTGCCTGTGGCAAAGGCTAAGAATGCTGCCACGATGAAGATGATGGCTGGTAAGAGTTGCTGCAGTCCGGCTGCACTGTTGGCTACTACGCCTGATACGTATTCTGCTGCTCCCAATGAGTCGGTCATGCTCTTCAGCGTCCACGCCAATGTAAGGATCAGTATGGCTGGTACCATCGCCTCGAAGCCTTTGATGAGGCTACTCATGGCATCGGTAAACGCTAATGTCTTGCGGGATACAAAGAGGATGATGGTCAGGATGAAGGAACCTAATGAACCGATGACCAGTCCTACAGAGGCATTGCTTGCAGCGAAGGCATCTACGAAATGATGGTAGTTGTCGCTGGTTGCATCAAAGTATCCGCCGGAATATACCATGCCCGTCATGCAAAAGATGATGAGCAGGACTATCGGTATCACAAGGTCGGCTACGGAACCCTTGCTGGCTGTTGCCTCTTCGCCCTTCTTGGCTCCCACACCATGTTCTACGATGTGCAGTTTGGTGCCGCTCACTTCGTCGAGCTTTCCTCCATTGGTTCTTTCATACCATTCCTTCAGTCGGGCATCGTATTTACTCATCGCCTTGAAATCAAAGTCTAACCAAACTATACCAAACATGAAGAGGATGGTAAAGAAGGCATAGAAATTGAAAGGAATGGCCTTGCAGAAGAGGGCGAGTCCGTTCTCTCCTCCAGAAACGAAACCGGAAACTGCTGCAGCCCAACTGGAGATCGGGGAGATGATGCAGACGGGTGCTGCTGTGGAGTCGATGAGATAAGCTAATTTTTCCTTGGTCACGCCATTGCGAACGGCGATAGGGCGCATCACTGAACCTACCGTGAGACAGTTGAAGTAATCGTCGATAAAGATGAGTATGCCCAACAGGATGGTGGCTATCTGAACCCCCATCTTGGTCTTCACGTGCTTGGATGCCCATCTGCCGAATGCTGCAGAACCTCCAGCCTTGTTCATCAGGGATACGATGGATCCCAATAATACCAGAAATATCAGGATGCCGACATTCCATGGGTCTGAGAGACAATGTATCAGTCCGTATCCTTTGGTTTCATCTCCTTCTATGACGGTATGGTTGGTGAGATGGACGAGAAATCCGTCTAAGCCCGTACCCATAGATATGCAGTATTCTACGGCTCCTAAGATGATGCCGATGAAGAGTGAAGAATAAACTTCCTTCGTTTTCAGAGCCAGTGCAATGGCAACGATAGGGGGAAGGAGCGACCATGCGGTGCCTATCATATTGTAATCCATAATTTTATTGCTGTATATTATATATTAATAATGTATATGATTCTTTTCGATGGCAAAATTAAGAAGAATATCCCGAATGAAAAAATAAAATGCTTGAAATTTCTGAAAAAAGTAAAAATATGCTGCGTTTATGTAAAAATGTCAGTATCTAAGAGTGTCAATGTGTCAGCCTTTCTGGTTTGGCACATTTTTCGTATATGTCGTGGGTGTGAAGCATCGGGTCTGATTCCGGTGTAAACGCAATCATATGTCATAACAATTAAAAAATATAGAATCATGAATATTAAACCATTAGCAGACAGAGTGCTGGTACTTCCTGCACCAGCCGAGGAAAAAGTAGGTGGAATCATTATCCCTGATACAGCAAAGGAAAAACCACAGCGTGGTAAAATCGTTGCTACAGGTAAGGGTACGAAGGATGAAGAGATGATTCTTAAAGAGGGCGATACCGTTCTTTACGGAAAATATGCTGGTACTGAACTTGAATTTGGTGGTACGAAGTATATGATGATGCGCCAAAGCGATGTACTCGCTGTGGTAGAAGAGTAGTTTTAAAGGTAAAAAGGTAAAAAAGTAAAAAGGTAAAAAAAAACTTTTTGCTGATATTTAAATTAGAAAGAAAATATTATGGCTAAAGATATTAAATACAATATGGATGCTCGCGACCTCTTGAAGAAGGGTGTCGATCAGTTGGCTAACGCAGTGAAGGTAACTCTCGGTCCTAAGGGACGTAATGTGGTAATCGAAAAGAAGTTTGGTGCTCCTCAGATTACTAAGGATGGCGTTACCGTTGCTAAGGAGGTAGAGTTGGAGAATAAGTTTGAAAATACAGGTGCTCAGCTCGTTAAGAGTGTTGCCAGCAAGACTGGTGATGATGCGGGTGATGGTACTACTACTGCTACTATCCTGACTCAGGCTATCGTGACTGAGGGCTTGAAGAACGTTACTGCTGGTGCTAATCCTATGGACTTGAAACGTGGTATCGACAAGGCTGTGGCTGCTGTCGTTGCTTTCATCAAGGAGCATGCTGAACAGGTAGATGACAACTACGATAAGATTGAGCAGGTGGCTACTGTTTCTGCCAACAATGATGCTGAGATTGGTAAGCTCTTGGCTGACGCTATGCGCAAGGTTTCTAAGGATGGTGTCATCACTATCGAGGAGAGCAAGAGCCGTGACACCAACATCGGCGTTGTTGAGGGTATGCAGTTTGACCGTGGTTACTTGAGCGGTTACTTCATGACAGACGCAGACAAGATGGAGTGTGTAATGGATAATCCATACATCCTTCTTTACGATAAGAAAATTTCTAACTTGAAGGAGTTCTTGCCAATCCTTCAGCCAGCTGCTGAGAGCGGTCGTCCATTGTTGGTTATTGCTGAGGACGTAGATTCTGAGGCTTTGACTACATTGGTAGTTAACCGTTTGCGTGGTGGTTTGAAGATTTGTGCTGTGAAGGCTCCTGGCTTCGGCGACCGTCGCAAGGCTATGCTGGAGGATATCGCAGTGTTGACTGGCGGTGTTGTTATCTCTGAGGAGAAGGGCTTGAAGTTGGAACAGGCTACATTGGATATGCTCGGTTCTGCTGACAAGGTTACTGTCACCAAGGATAATACAACTATCGTAAATGGTCATGGCGAGAAGGCTAATATCCAGGATCGCGTTGCTCAGATTAAGAACGAGATTGAGAATACCAAGTCTTCATACGACAAGGAGAAACTTCAGGAACGTCTGGCTAAGCTCGCCGGTGGTGTGGCTGTCCTCTATGTAGGTGCCAACTCTGAGGTGGAAATGAAGGAGAAGAAGGATCGTGTAGATGATGCTCTTTGTGCAACTCGTGCTGCTATCGAGGAAGGTATCGTTGCTGGTGGTGGTACTACTTATATCCGTGCTCTTGAGGCTTTGAAGGATATGAAGGGTGATAACGCTGATGAGACTACGGGTATCCGCATCGTTGAGCGTGCCATCGAGGAGCCTCTCCGTCAGATTGTTGCTAACGCAGGTGGCGAGGGTTCTGTAGTTGTTAATAAAGTACGCGAGGGTGAAGGTGACTTCGGTTACAATGCCCGCAAGGATGTTTACGAGGATATGCGTCAGGCTGGTATCGTTGACCCTGCTAAGGTAGAGCGTGTGGCTTTGGAGAATGCGGCTTCTATCGCTGGTCTTTTCTTGACTACAGAGTGCGTGTTGGTTGATAAACCTGAGCCAGCTCCTGCTGCTCCAGCAGCTGCACCTGGTATGGGTGGCATGATGTAAAAAGCATCTGATAGAAAAAGTAGTGTCTGACAGAAAAAGACGTATTTTTCTGCTTAAGATGTATTTTTCTGCAGAAGAAGCATTTCACGGTAGATGATGCGGCAAATATCAGAAACTGCATTTAAGTGGCTAAAATGTAAACTACAAATAACAAAATGGGGATGATTCTTACGAATTATCCCCATTTTTAGGTATTTTAGCACTTCTTGCTGCATTTTTCTGCAAAAATACTTGCACGTTATTGATATTTTGCGTATCTTTGCATCGTGAAAAGAAAAGTATCGGCTTTGAGCCGACAAAGATATTTTTTTTGATTTGTTTTAGTAGATTAGTTTTTAAGTAGTTTGTTTTTTGGAAATCGGTTGTCGTGAGACATCCGATTTTTTTTGTGCCCTTTTCTTTCGTTTTCCTTTGTGTTTTCCGCAAAAAGTATTAACTTTGCAGCATGAGAAATATTGATTGGAAAAAAATGCTGGTCTTCCTGATCGTGATAGGTGGACTGATATATATTACTAAGGTTGCATTGGGAATGACTTCTCTGAATTCTTTCCTTGCTACTTTGGGCGTGTTGTTGATTCTTTTTGTGGGGGATAATTTCGCCCAGCAAATAGATGATAAGCGTAAGCGCCGTAAACTGCAAGAGAATGATGAGGACGAGTAGCCCGGGACTGGCTCTTGCGTGAATTTTGATAAAATAACATAGAAATAATCAAGGGTGGAAAAGTTAATAGAACTCTATAAGCAATGGAAGGGCGAAGAACCTGCCAACGTGGTTAAGTTGGCTGGACAGGGGAGTAATCGCCAGTATTTCCGTATTACCCAGCAAAGTGGTGAAACGGTGGTGGGCGTCATCGGTACCAGCCGTGACGAGGATCATGCGTTCGTGTATCTGGCTAATCATTTCAATCTCAGGCAATTGCCTGTGCCGAAAATCTTAGCTGTCAGCGATGATGAACTCCGATATATTCAGACAGACCTGGGTAGTGTGTCTCTTTTTGATGCCATCAATGGTGGTAGAGATGCGGGTGGCAGATATAATCAGAAGGAAAAGGATCTTCTGATCAAGACCATTCGTGAATTGCCTAACATCCAATTGCGTGGGGCACGTGGACTGGAGTGGGAGAATTGTTATCCGCAGCCGGAATTTGATGTGGATAGTGTGCTCTTCGACCTGAATTATTTCAAGTATTGTTTTCTGAAACCTACTGATCTGGATTTTCATGAACTGAAACTGGAAGCTAACTTCCGTCTTTTTGCCAAGGATCTGACTTCTGAACCGATGGACTGTTTCCTCTATCGTGACTTCCAGGCGAGAAATATCATGCTTGACAAAGAAGGAAATCCATACTTTATTGATTTCCAGGGTGGCCGTAAGGGACCGTTCTATTATGATTTGGCTTCTTTCCTGTGGCAGGCTTCTGCTCAATATTCATTCAAGTTGAGACGGGAACTGGTATGGGAATACTATCAGTCGCTCAAGAATTATACGGAAGTTCCATCTGTCCGTCATTTCGTCAATCGCCTGAGTCTCTTCGTGCTCTTCCGTACCCTTCAGGTATTGGGCGCTTATGGTTTCAGGGGATATTTCGAACGCAAGAAGCATTTCTTAGAAAGCATACCTCCTGCCATCCAGAATCTGCGTGATCTCCTGAAGATGGGGGAAAAGGTGTTCCCTTATCCTTATATGATGGATATGTTGCGCCGACTGACCGAATTGCCGCAGTTTGCCCGTATCGAAAGTGCGGCAGTCAACCGTGCTGACGGATATAAGACAACGGACAACAATATCTATATTTCGCATCCACAGGATGGTCCGGCTACTTTCTCCAAGTATGACGGCAAGGGGCCGCTGGTGGTTAGGGTTTTCAGTTTCTCTTTCAGAAAAGGTATTCCAGAGGATCCTTCTGGCAATGGAGGCGGTTATGTCTTCGACTGTCGCAGCACGCACAATCCGGGCAGATATGAACCTTATAAGAAGTTGACAGGACTGGACGAGCCTGTGATCCGATTCTTAGAGGATGATGGGGAAATCCTGAAGTTCCTGGATCATGTCTATGCGCTTGCCGATCATCATGTGAATCGCTATATTCAGCGTGGTTTCACCTCCCTGATGTTCTGTTTCGGTTGTACAGGCGGTCAGCATCGCAGCGTTTATTCAGCCCAGCATCTTGCCGAGCATATCCATGAAAAGTTTGGTGTGGAGGTAAGAATTTGTCATCGGGAACAGAAGATAGAGCAGGTTTTGCCTGCAAAACAATAATATTTGGCGTGCAAATTTGGCTATATCGCAAAAAGTTAGTAAATTTGCACGCACATTAAACGATAGCTATTTGGCAATGATGCAAGCAATGATATTCGCAGCAGGTTTGGGCACTCGCCTGAAGCCTCTTACCGACCGTATTCCGAAGGCCTTGGTAAGGGTGGGGGGAGAACCTTTGCTCAAACGTGTCATCTTTCAACTGAAGGATGCAGGTTTCACTCGCATTGTAGTGAACGTGCATCATTTTTCAAATCAAATTACAGATTATCTCAAGGAGAATGACAATTTCGGCATGGACATCCGCATCAGCGATGAAACGGATAAGTTGCTCGAAACGGGTGGAGGTATCCGGAAAGCCTGGCCTCTCTTTGATTCTCATGAGCCTGTTCTGATACATAATGTGGACATTCTCAGTAATGTGGATCTGAAGAAGTTCTATCAGATGGAGACTCAGGATTTATTGGAAACTTCGGTTTCTGATGCTGAGGAACCTCCATTGGCAGCCCGACTCTTGGTAAGTGAACGCAAGACCAAGCGCTATCTTCTCTTTGATGATACGATGAGACTGGTGGGTTGGACGAATATTGAGACGGGTGAGGTGAAGAGTCCTTATCAGCATCTTGACCCTAAAAAATATAAGAAGTATGCTTTCTCCGGTATTCACATGGTGGCTCCAACTATCTTCCCGCTGATGGAAGAAGAACCAGATAAGTTCCCTATCATGGACTTCTATCTCAGAAACTGTGACAAGGTGCGCATTGAGGGGTACGTGAAAAACGACCTCAAGTTGATGGATGTGGGAAAGCAGGAAACGCTGAAAGAGGCGGAGGCGTTCCTGAAGGAATTATAAATTGTAAATTATAAATTATAAATTAGACAATATGCAACAGAAGATTATTATTTTGGATTTCGGTTCACAGACCACGCAGCTGATTGGCCGTCGCGTACGTGAACTTGATACCTTCTGCGAGATTATGCCTTACAACAAGTTTCCAAAGGATGACCCATCTGTGATTGGTGTCATCTTGAGCGGTAGTCCTTACTCCGTTCATGATCCGGAAGCTTTCAAGGTTGATTTGAGCCAGTTTATCGGACGCATCCCTGTGCTCGGTATCTGCTATGGTGCTCAGTTCCTCTCTTACGCTCAGGGCGGTAAAGTTGAGGCTGCAGACAGCCGTGAGTATGGACGTGCCAACTTGGAGCATTTCGATGTGGAGAATCCTTTGTTCAAGGGCTTCGTAGAGAACTCGCAGGTATGGATGAGTCATGGTGATACTATCACTGCCATCCCAGAGGATTACAAGTGCATTGCTTCTACTGCTAATGTGAAGTATGCTGCATATGCTTCTACCAAGCAGCCTGTATGGGCTGTTCAGTTCCACCCAGAGGTGTTCCACTCTTTGCAGGGTACACAGTTGCTGAAGAACTTCGTGGTTGATATCTGCGGTAGTAAGCAGGACTGGAGCGCTGACTCTTTCGTAGAGACTACTGTGGCTGAACTGAAGGCTCAGTTGGGTGACGACAAGGTTATCCTCGGTCTTTCCGGCGGTGTTGACTCAAGTGTTGCTGCAGTTCTTCTCAACAAGGCTATCGGCAAGAACCTGACCTGTATCTTCGTGGATCACGGTATGCTCCGCAAGAACGAGTTCCGTGATGTTATGGAAGATTACAAGTGCTTGGGCTTGAATGTAATAGGTGTTGATGCATCAGAGAAGTTCTTTACCGACTTGGCTGGTGTAACAGACCCAGAGAAGAAGCGTAAGATTATCGGTCGCGACTTCGTGGAGGTGTTCAATGCTGAGGCAAAGAAGCAGACTGGTGCCAAGTGGTTGGCTCAGGGTACTATCTATCCAGACCGTATCGAGAGTTTGAATATCACGGGTAAGGTGATCAAGAGTCATCATAATGTAGGTGGTCTTCCTAAGGAGATGAATCTCCAGTTGTGCGAGCCTTTGAAATGGTTGTTCAAGGATGAGGTTCGTCGTGTAGGTCGTTCTATGGGCATGCCTGAGCACCTGATTACCCGTCATCCATTCCCAGGTCCAGGTTTGGCTGTTCGTATCTTGGGTGATATTACTCCAGAGAAGGTTCGTATTCTCCAGGATGCTGATGATATTTATATCCGTGGTTTGCGTGAATATAAGGTGAAGTTGAGTGGTGAGGAAGCTCGCCGAGTCTTAGCTGCCGGTGTTCCTGCTGATATGCAGAATGGCGAAATTGAGGTTTCTCTCTACGATCAGATCTGGCAGGCTGGTACTGTATTGCTTTCTACGGTTCGTTCTGTAGGTGTGATGGGTGATGAGCGTACCTACGAGCACCCTGTTGCATTGCGTGCCGTAACAAGTACTGATGCGATGACTGCCGACTGGGCTCATCTGCCATACGACTTTATGGCTAAGGTAAGTAATGAGATTATCAATAAGGTAAAGGGTGTAAACCGCGTTTGCTATGATATTTCTTCAAAACCACCTTCGACAATTGAGTGGGAGTAATTCCTGATTAAAATAAAAAGGGGATGTGTCATAAGTTCATGATACATCCTCTTTTTATTTTAATCATATTCTTTTCATAGTTTTGTTCATCGGATTACGCTGAGTTTACGGAACCTTCTTGCTCTACGGATTTTCACGGATTTAGCCTTGCGATCATTGGGCTAACGCTGTAATGTTCCTGCTTGAGGAGGTATCGCTACGACCGTCAGGTTGTGATTCTCAGTCTGGTCCAAAGTCCTCTTGGGATGAGGTGCCAGAAGAACACGAGGATGGCGTAATGCCAATCAATGACTTTCACTTCTTTTCCTTTTTCGATGGCACGAACGATGTGCTTGGCTACATCTTCCGGTTGGAGCTGGAGTGGATAAGTACTGCCTGCTATGAGGTCTGTCTTTACAAATCCGGGTCTGATGTCTGTGATGGAGATAGGGAGATGGCGCATTCTTGCCTGTTGGGTAAGGCATTCGAGATAATGGTTCTGGAATCGCTTGGTGGCTGAATAGGCTGGGGCTGCACCGAGTCCTTTGGTTCCGGCAATAGAAGTGATGCAGGCTATGCGGGCTTTTGAATTGTTCTGATGATGAGTAGCAAACCAGTTGAATGCCGTATCTACCATTCTTGTGAATCCTAAGCCGTTGGTTTCCACAGTCTTCAACTCCTTTTCTATATCGAGCGAGTTGTTCTGCCAGCCAATGCCTGAACTGTGGAAGTACAGGTCCATTCCTCCCAACTTGTCAATGAGTTCGAGAAGCTGGGAAGGTGCTTCGGCGGAAGTCACATCGATTTGCTGATAACAGATGATTCCGCCCTGCGAAATCAGAGCCTGCAATCTTTCGATTCTTCTTCCGGCTATTCCTACCTGCCATCCTTTTGCAGCAAGCAGTTTTGCCACTTCCATTCCGATGCCCGAAGTGGCACCCATTACAATTGCTTTCTTTGCCATATTGTCCTATTATATTAAGGTGAAGTCTTGATAGTTCTTATTTTTATATAAGGTGAAGTCTTGTCTAACTCTATCTAAATATCTAAATCGCTTTTACTCTTTAGCAGGGCTTCCGCCTTCTTCACGCTTCCTGCTTTCAGAATTAGAAGTTTCACTTCCTCGTAATCCTTATATTCCGGATTGCGTTCCATGAAGATGCGGCAGGCGCGGTCGATGAGTTTATGGTTGATAAGCTTGGCGTTCACCATCTTGTTGCCTTCCACCCGTCCTTGCCTGATCTGAAGGGAAGTGCTGATCATATCCAGAATCATCTTCTGCGATGAACCGGCTTTCATGCGGGTGCTTCCTGTTACAAATTCCGGTCCCGTGATTACTTCTACGGGATAATCGGCAGCCTGGGCGATGGGAGCGTGGGGATTGTTGACGATGCATCCTGTCGGAATGCCTTCCTCCTTGCAATGTTTCAGAATAGCGAGTACGAAGGGAGTTGTTCCGCTGGCGGAGAACCCCAGCACGAAATCTTGCTTTGAAATATGCTTGGTGCAGAGTTGCTGCCATCCGTCTTCAAGATCATCTTCGCGTGATTCCTTCGTTTGGGTAAGGCAGCCGATGCCTCCCGGGAAGATGGCTTGTATCTGTGAACCGTCGATGCCATAGGTGTTCTGCACTTCGATGGTATCGAGCGTGGCCAGTCTTCCGCCCGTTCCGCAACCGACATAGAAAAGTCTTCCGCCCTTCTTCAACTGCTGTTCGATGGCGGAAATCAGTTGGTTGATGGCTGGTAATGCTTTTTCTATTGCCTGAGTCACCTTCTGGTTTTCAGCATTGATATGGGCGGTGAGTTCAGCCACGCTCATCTTTTCGAGATGTTCGTAGAGCGAGCTTTGCTCAGTTATTCTCTTTTCTTCTTTATTTGGCATATTACTTTATCTTTATGGTGTAGATTTTGAAAAGCTTGATTTCTGGCTATTTCCTATGGCTATAGCCGATAATCCTGATGCAGGCTTCTATTCTTCTGCCAGGAAATAGACCGGAGCATTGCGTGAACCTTCTTTAATCAGAAAACCGGATTTTTCCAGTTGCTTTAACCAGTTGAGGGCAGTCTGTTTGCGGATATGAAATTCCATTTCCAGGGTTCTGCGGTTGATGGAGCGATGGCTTTTCATATACTCTCTTATTTTCTCCTTCAAGGTATCTTCAGAGAAAGGATAGGAGCGGGAAGTATATTGCGATTTCTCGAAATGAGTATGATACTTCACCTGTTTCAGCAGATCTTCATTGGGGCGGAACTTGATGCCCCTTACGCTAACGTAGTCGGCTCTCACCTTGCTGTCAGGCTTCAGTTCATCCATATCCAGATTTACCGAGAGTGAGAGGTATCCGATTTCCGGAATATTGATACGCTTTCCATCCTGCAGGTCTTCTTCGATAATGTCACGCAGTTGCATGAAGACTGTAGCCACTTCTCCCTTTCCCAAACAGCTATGTTGGGCTATTCGTTCTATCATCTGTTTGTCTGTCATCGCAGGTTGCTCAAAGATATGGGCGAATCGGCGTGTCTCTTCGTTTCCTCCAGCATTGGGAAGATAATGTATTTCATATTTTATAGCCATCGTTTTCTCAGTATTATGTCAGCAAGAATAATATGTCCTTGTTATCACCCGTTATTGTCTGGTTGATGTCGCAAAGATAAATAATTATTCTGAGAATCAAGAAGAAAAGAGGAAAGAAATACAGATAGAATTTGGAAATACTGTGATTGGTTGTTTGAAAAGACAGAAATAGTTGTTTGAAGAGATAGGATAAATTGTCGTAAGAGATAATATCGTCAGCCGCACAACAGCTGTTATGCAATCGCACATCAGCTGTTGTGCGGTTGTCTGCCACGTGTTGTGCGCTCGTAAGCCAGTTGTTGTGCAGTAGTTTTTGTAACTCCCTTTATTATTGCAATTCCTTCCTTATTTACGTTATGATTGAATAAGGTATAATGGTTCTCCTCCCATTCTTTTTGGGAGAAGAGTACAGGGTTGATGATTTCATCAATATCCCAGCCTAATTCTCTTAGTGGATAAGAATACTTATCGTAATCTTGAAGCGTAACTTTTGGTTTGTCTAGAAGAATCAATACATCCCAATCACTTCCTTCATGTTCTGTACCTCTAGCGCGGGAACCAAACAAGATGGCTTTTGCATGAGGATCAATCTCATGCAATCTATTGTGCATTGCTTCTATGATTTGTTTCTTCTCCATATCTATCAATATTAATATATGTTGCAAAAATACAATAATAATACGAAACAGCAAGGAGTTTTAATAACTTTTTACGGTTAATTATCTGTAAATAAACAATACCATAGAGTTGTAATCAAATAAAATCATGTACTTTTGCAGACGAATATTCAGAATAGCTTATGAATAAAGAAAAAGACGATTTCTTCCTCCATTCCAACGAGGTGAATCATATCAACAGAGAAGATTACGAGAAGATTGAATTATTGGTGAATGCGGCAAAAGCCTTTGCCCGCAGCACCTACCAGTGCGTCTATATCATCGACTATTTTCATCAGGACTTTATCTATGCATCAGATAACCTCGCTTATCTCTGCGGATTGGAACCCGAGCAATTGATGGAGGCTGGCTATCAGATGTATATCGACCATGTTCCGGATGCTGACCTGCAGATGTTGCTCGAAGTGAACAAGAAAGGTTTTGATCTTTTCAATGAATTGCCTGTGGGCGACCGCCTGGACTATACCATCTCGTACGACTTTCATCTTACCAATGGCAGACATAGCCGATTGATTCATCATCACCTTACTCCTATACTTCTTTCTGATGATGGAAGAATCTGGCTTGCCCTCTGCACCGTATCATTGGCAGCAACCGATGAACCGGGACATATCATCATGCAGAAGAATGGTGAGCGTAGCTATTTTGAATATTCCACGTTACGTCACAAGTGGGAAAAGAAAGAAGGCATAACCTTGAGCGAGACAGAGAGAGATGTTTTGAGATTGTCTGCCCAAGGTTACACGATGAATGATATTGCCGATCGACTATGCAAGTCGGTGGATACGATAAAGGCTTGCAAGCGCAACCTTTTCGCCAAGATAGGCGTGAAGAACATTGCCGAAGCGCTGTTTCATGCCACGAACTATCAGATGATATAATCGCAATCATATTTCTTCCAACAATGGCGAGAGATAGAACTTGGGGAAGTATTTCACCTCCTTGCCTTCCACAAGGTTTGCGAGAATGTTGGCACAGTAGCCGGCGGCAATATATGCCCCGATGCCCAGTTGCGGGAAAGACTCCTCAGAATAATGCCTGATGGCTTCATCTATCCAAGGCACAGGCATCTGCCAGAACATACCGTACTGCGAGATATACTTGCCCAGTGAGCAACGGAAATCATCCATTCCTTTTTTCACTACTTCGCTGAATGGATAGCCTTTCGGTTTCTCTATAGCGAGAAAGGCAGCCTTGCCAAGATTGACGGCATGGATAACGGGGATGCCCTGCTCCTTGCATTTCTCATCGAAAGCAAAAGAGGCTTCGTTGTTATGCAAGGTTGCATTCACCGCATATCGGATGCCCGACAAGTCGTATGCATCCACATCTTCCATCGTCAGCGTATCCTTTTCTATGCGATAGATTTGAAATCTATCTTCCTGCAGAGGGTTTTCATGGAAGTCATGGCGCAAGGCACAGGAAGCTATCAAACTTCCCATGTCTGCGCCACTAATCAACAATTTTATTGGGTTGTTCATTTATAGAGAGATTTATTGTCATTACACCATTACTGGATACCATTACAGGATGCTGCAGACAGATTACATTCTGTTCTTCTGGCTTTCTCCTGCACCCGTACCCTTATATTTGCTTCTTGTTGTGTTGAACTTATACCGTACAGTAAGCGACACTTTGCTTGTTGACAGATTATCATACACCATTTCCTTTATTTTGCCAAAATGAGCAATCATGTGGCTATCGTTTGTCCCGAACAAATCATAGATGAAGAGCTGAAACGACAAACGATCCTTCAAGAAAGCCTTATATGCGGAAACATTCGTGCAAAACATTGGCTTGTACAGATACAGATTCTCATCATGGCCTTTCGTGATATACGACATCATCAACGTAAACATTCCTAATTTGGTGTTGAGCGTATTGTCAAAACGGAATGAAGCCATTGGTTTATTGAGCGATTTCCCATCGTGCGTCTCCATATCAAACCATTGCTTGTCAATGGATGCTGTAAGCGAAGGGTGCCAGATGCCAAACGAAGGGCGCAAGTTGATGGATGCAGCTACGTCATTATACGAATTCCCATTCACAGGCTTCATCAAGCCTATTGCAGGATTATCCTTGTAAGTCTCCACTGTGGATATAATCGGATTGGAAGTATGGCTGTAGGTCATATCGAATGTCAACCATTTGTAAGCCAACTCGTAGTTGAGATTTCTGCTTATCTGAGATACCAGAAATGGATTTCCAGTTTCATACGTGTATCGGTTATCATACTGAATGCCACTGCGCAAATTATGATAGGAAGGACGATTAATGTCGGCTGCATAGCTCAGCTGCATCTGTACCTTGCCCACAGGCATCGATAAGCTGAGCGATGGGAACCAATTGCCATACGACTTGCTTTGTCCAGGCACATACTTGCCATATTCATAGTAATTGAAGTCGATGTACTCGTATCTCATACCTGCCTCCAAACTCAGATTACCGAAATCTCTTGAATAGGTCAAGAATGAAGATGTCATACTTTCTGTAATACGGCTGTCGTCATCCGATACCAAGTTGGTTGGCACCACTTGATACTTTGAGGTACGATGGGTATTGGAATATTCACCACCCAAAGACAAATTACCTCCTAATAATGGGTAAGAAAGCACCAGTTTGGAAGCGAGCAGGTAATAGTCCTTGTTAGTCAAGCTATGAGCCGTTTGGCTTTGTGCATTCATCCCCACTTCCTGGTATTGCTCTTTAGTAACATCGTTCTGGTATTCCTTTGACCATAGCCAATCTGTATTGAAATCGATGCTGAGCTTACCAATCTTTCCTACATAGTAAATATTGCTTGAAAGATTATTCTTCTGCCAAAAGAAATCAGCATGGCTATCAGAACTTTCAGACAATTCTTCGTCTTGCAATATAGAAGAACTCATATCGCCGTTCCATGTTTGCTTAGGATTTCTAAGAAAACCAAAGTTGGCACCTATAGAGTTGTTGGCATCCAACTGGTAGCTGGCATCCAATCGAAAGTTCATGGCTTCGATAATACCTACTTGTCTTATCTCACTTTTCTGGTTCCACGTCTTGTCAAGATAAGTCTTCTGCTGTAAGTCTTTATTGTCTGGCTGGTATTGTCTTGCTCCAAAGGCGTATGCGCCCAGCTCTAAGCCATTCTTGCGATAGCTCATATTCAATTGGCCAAATCCACCGAAGTTTTTCTTCTCATCATATTCACCAGTAGTCTTCGCATCGAATCCGAATCCTTCGCCCTGTATCTTCTTCGTTGTGATACGGATGACCGCCTTGGTGCTGGCTGCGTAACGAGCACCAGGGTTAGTGATGACTTCCACCGACTTGATGTTGTCGGAATGCAAACGGTCCAGCTCGCTCTTGTCTCTCATCTGTCGTCCATTGATATAGATAACAGGCTCACCGCGTCCGAATACCTTGATGCTGCCATTCTGGGCAGAAACGTTAGGGATGCGGTCGAGCAGGTGCTCCATTGTTCCTGCCTTCTCAAGTACGGATCCGACAACGGTTGTCGTCATTCCGCCATTCTTCAGGATAGTCTTAGGCAGGGATGACTTCACGACAACTTCGCCGAGCATCTTACTGTCTTCTTCCATCTTGATAATGCCCACATTCTCACCTGTGCAATCCTTGCAGATTGTCTTATAGCCTACAGATGTCACCTTGATGATTCCGCCGTTGCAGGAAGAGTCGATGGCAAAGCTGCCATCCTTTCCACTCACTGCGCCCTTGATGAAAGCCGAGTCTGTTCTATTCAATAATACTACATTGGCAAACGCCAAAGGTTCTCCCTTGGTGTTCATTACCTTGCCGATGATATTCTGCGCCATCATTGGAGTCATAGCCGAGAGGCACAACGCTGTGGTAAAAATTACTTTTTCCTTCATATTGCTACAGTTTTGCTTGATTCATTTATTTTTCTGCTGCAAAAGTATAGCTTTATAGGAAAAAGCCTTTGACACAAAAGTGTATTTCTCAAGAATGTGGCTTAAGAATTACACTTTTGTGTATAAAAAGAAAGAATAAATAGCGTTTGGTGATAGGGGATAAATATCGAAGTTGATGCCTACCTTGGTTATTGGCTTGCCGCTTAGCACAAATCAATATGCTCCCAATACTCTCCAGTCGTCTATGAGTTTGAACAGTCGGGGCATGGCTGGCTTGTAACTGTCGGGATAGGTGAGGGAATAGACGAAGAGTATTCTGCCACTTTTGATGAATTTATCGTAATGACTGTAGCCATCTACTCTTACTTCGTTTTCATAGACAGGACCAGAGAGGATGAATGCCTTATTCGATGCCTGCATCGTCCTTTCCGAATGAAGCTTCTGGGCTAAAGAATCGGCACAAGCCTGGAGGGTGTTGCTATAGTTGGGGGTAACGTAACTCTCCAGGATGATATTGGCATGATTGGTGAATGAGAACCGTGCATAGCCCTGGTATCCCGATACCGAAGTATCCTCCTGCTGGAAGAAGCAAGGATATTTGACAACATAGCCGAAGTCCGGATCATTGTATTCCTTCATGGGTGCCATCTCTACCTTGGTCTTGAAATCCGCCATCGGTGTATGCTTCTCTTTCGTAATCTCATGGTGATAGTTGATGATGAAATTTATCATCATCAGCAAGACAACTGCTATCAAAAAAATCTTCTTCATATCTTTGCCACTTTTATATTTTAGCAGCAAAGGTATGAAGAAGATGGGAAACAGCCAAATAATAAGTATGACATTTGGCTGACATTTCTGAACTTATCTGATTATCAGTCGGTAAGACTTGCCTCTTTCCGATTCAATCATGAGGTTGCTATTCTGCTCAATCACCGGTTTGATACGGCGAATCAAGGTATAGAGCGTTTCGCTGGCATCCGGTTTCTTGGGCCAAAGAGCATCACAAATCTCCTGTTTGGAGAGTTGATAATGTGTATTGTTGAAGAAGAGTTGCATCAGCTGGTGCTGCATCGGAGTAAACTTGATGGCTTGTCCGCTTTTCTGATTGTAGAAGGAGTCTTCATCTAGAGAATAGCACATGGTTCCAAACAAATCAGCCTGGTTATTTAGGGGTTGCTTCCTGCGATGATAGTATAGCGAAACTATTGCCCAAATCATAGCCATGAAGGTAAGTGCCAAAGATGTTCGCTGGTTGCTCATGCAAAAAACATCTGCCATCGAACAATTGGCATAACTTTGTATGGAATGCTCGTTGAGAAGCATCTCTTTGCTGCTGAGCAGATTGGTGCTATTTACCAACTGGGAATTGTTTTTGCCTCTTCTTCTGTCTTCCATCACATAGCAGAGATTACTGGTCGATTTCAGCAGGTCGATGCTGAGATGTGACCGGTAGCTCTGGATGGTATCAGGCGTAATCCATTGATATTTATTCTCTTGAAGTGTCTGAGCCAACGCTTTGTTCATATCTTGCACAATGGCATACTGAGCCTTGCGGTAGTTATTCACGCTGGAGAATACCGCAGACATCACGAGGATGGCGAAGATGAGAATGGAATGATATGCTTTCAACTTCATTTTTTATATCGTTTAAATCTGTTACTATTTAACGGATCAATTGCAAAAGTACAGAAATTCAATGAAAGTTGGTGTAAGTTTTGATATAATTTTCGTTAATTGATAAATGTCAGACTCATGTCAGCCATATTTTTCGCTTCGGTCTTCTCTTTTTGATACCTTTGCAGCAGAAAACAAGTT